>JGI12316J15310_10000010_pt2 | contig 643637 bp, 576 predicted proteins | sample MarCyaLeptolynsp_FD_15310 | JGI IMG/M metagenome (IMG submission 15310) | reverse complement strand
AGCCGGCTGACCTCTAACCCTTCTTCATACAAGGGCCGGGCGGCGGCGGGTCCCTCCAAGGCCTGGATCACATCTCCCACCTTGTTGAGGGACACGGCCAGATCGCGCTGGACCCGGCCATTTTCCTTGTCGGGTTCAGCAATGGATCGATGAGCGGCCAGAATCGCCTCAAAGATAGCTTTAGCCCGATCCAAACGTCCCCACCGTGTGAAGGTGTCCGCCACAGCCGCGACGAGATATGTTTGGTTCACTGGGATTGACGGCGCCCACGCCGCTTTCAACGTCCACCAACGCTCAGCCAGGGCCAAAGCTTGCTGATAGTCGAAGAGCGCGTTCGCACGCCTAATTAGAAGGCCTAGCGCTGCCAGGGCCAGGACGCGCCGCGCTTCATCATCCGCTGTCTTGAGAATTTCATGCGTGGCAATCAGCTCGTCATCCGGCAACGACGCAAGAGCGTTCAGATCCAAGCCCTTCAAGGCGGCGTGGGACAGGGCTTGATCAACCGCCTGCCGGTCAAAATGATTGGTTAGGTCCTCAAGAGCCGCTTCGTAGTAGGGGCGTTGTCGAAACTCCGCCGCATTGGGGGCGGGTTGATCGATGATGCGTAATGGATTCTCCGCCGTTGCCAAGGACAGCGCGGCGTCTTCGACCATTAAAGCTTGAGCTGCTGAAATGGTTAGGTCGATGGCGAAATGTTGGCCCTGGCAAGCACCGACGGCTAAGCTTCTGCGCACGGACGCCGGCGCTTGTTTAAGCCTTTCCTTGACCAAATTCGCAAAGCTGATGGCGGTCAGATGATCCACGCCGTCTGGGCTTAAATCAGCCTTAGGATCGCGGTCTCGGAAGAAACGGGGCTCATCCCAAAAGCCAAGCAGAAGCTCCTCAAGGTACAGAGGATTACCATCGGCTTTTTCAACAAACAGCGCGAGGTTTTTCGGGCTGAGGCCGGGATAGGCGGCGCTTGCGAGGGCATCCAGATCAGGACAGCGGCTTAGGTGCAGACAGGCCAGTCGTTCTCCGATCCTGTCTTCCAGGATTACGCGGCCGGTTTGCCCGTTTTGAGGGGCGGCTGCTTTCTCCCATTCCGCTTCCCAGGAGGTGATGATCAGCATCAAGGGCCAGCTCTCCGCCGTCGCTGCCGTCAGCAAGGCATCCAAGAGCGCGAGCAAGGTGGATTGGTCCTGGGCCCAATGCAGATCGTCAATCACCACGCATAAGGGAATGGGGTCCATATCGTCGGGCGGTGTCTTGCATACTGTTCGCAGATTGCTGAGGATGATATCGACGATATCCTTGTGCTTTCGCCCCGTCTGCGCTGCGGGCGTGACATCAAGCTGCTTGTCCGCTTCCGCTTCCTTTCGAACCTGGTTTAGCGAGAAGGCTTCTTCGCCCAACTTCTTGGCAGCCCCGGCAAAGGGGATAGCTGCTTCGGCGACGAATTGGGCCAAATCAATGAGCGTGTCGGTGCTGATGCCGCGCAGGGAGAATATGGTCTTTTGGGAGCGATCTTTGGCGCGTCGGGCGAGTTCGATGCGGCCCAAATGGGCCTCCAGATAGGGAAGGTGACTACCTACAGCACTTATCCGCAGGCGATTTCGATCCTCGGGACTCTGCGTCTCCAATCGCAACCCCCACCATGAAAAAGGCGCGGGTGTGCCTGAGAGGCCGCATTCGGACGGGTTTGGGTTAACGGCCAGGGACCGCCCTTCAATACTGAGCTGATCCGGCCAGTATCCCTCCTCATCTGTCCCGTCATCGGTTGTGGAGAGCCAAGCGTAGAATTCTTGGATAAGCCTAGTCTTACCATAGCCGCTGTCCGCAATCAGGGCGGCGAACTGCGGTTCTCCAGTTTTCGCGACCTCCCATGAGCGCCGAAGCGCGGCCAACTCCCCGTCTCTGCCCTTGAACATACCCAGCCATGGCTTCGTTTTGCCCGCCATGGTCACATTACCTCTACGCTAATCCCAGCCGTGGCTTGCAGGCACGGCGAATCGGATCCGTTATTTTAATGCGATTGCAGATGATAGACGCCATGTTGCTTGTTCATCTTAGTTAGAATGTAGTCGATAGCTACTGCATTTACCTTTGCGAGAAAATTCTATCAATCTTCGGCCCGAAAGTCCGGTTTTAACTCTGTGTCGCAGCAGTTGGGGCGCCGCAGGAAATGCTCGAAATCGCGGAGCGCCAGATCGGATGATGACTGTGGCAGGCTCAGTGCGGACGTGCGCAGCAACGCGTTCGTACGGCCCAAAGTCTCCTTGTGCCAGCTTAGTTCTATTGAGCACTGCATCATAGCGCTATGGCGAAGGAATAGTTCGCACCTTTGTCCCGCATGGGCTGCCAGCGACATCTGCCCCCTCTTCGAACCGCAGGACTCCAGGAACTCTCTCAAAGACACAGGATACATTGCAGATTGGGCGCCCGAGGCTCTCCTGTACTGTCGAGTCCGAACTTTGTCCGGGACCTGCTGCCTGCTCGTGCAGACTTCGGATTCAGGACACTAGGCGGGGTTTAGCCCACGGAGCCAAGGTGTCGCCGTCCGCACGCCCTCGCCGCTGGCCAGGCGCTCGGTCATAAAGGCCGCAAAGGATGCAGTCGCCGGACTCGGGGTGTCCCTGACGCGACTGATCAGATCGATCCGGCGGGCAGCCGCCGGGTTATCCAGCGCGCGAAAGACGATCTGCGCGTCGGCTTGCTGGCACACCAGTTCAGGCAACACGGTGACGCCAAGGCCAGCGCGGACCATCGCCAGCAGGGTGGTGGTGTTGTGCACCCGTAGCCGAGCGCTTTCGAGCGCCGCGCGCAGCCTGGGCTCGTCAATACGCTCGCACAGTGGGTTCGCGATGAGGTCCACGCCAGCGAGGGCCTGCCAGAGCGCCTTCTTGCGCTTGGCAAGAGGGTTGTCCGAACGCATCACGACTCCGAAGCGATCGGACGCCAGTTGGGTCAGGCGTACGTCCGAACTCTGGCGGGCGTCGGAGACGATCCCAAGGTCGATTCGCTCACGGTCCAACTCGCGCCGGATCGAGGCGCTGTCCATGTCATGGATGTCGAGCCGCACATTGGGCGAGGCGGCGGTGAATTCTAGAACCAGGTTCGGCAGGATGGTTGCTGCGAAGGAGGGGACCACGGCGATCCGCACGTCGCCGCTGCGGGCACCGGCGAAATCGGTGAGCGCGGCGATCGTCCGGTCGAAATGCGCCAGCTCGCGGTTGGCCATCTCGAAGACATAGGCACCGAGCGCGGTCAGGTGCGATTTCCGTTCGGACTCGAAAAGCGGCTGACCGAGATGGGCCTCCAGCTGTTTCAAGGTCATCGACACAGCCGAAGGCGCACGGCCCAGGGAGTCTGCGGCGCTAACCAGGTTGCCGGCGCGGGCGACCTCGACGAAGACGCGGAGCATCTCTATTTTTATCATTTCAAGTTTTCTGAAGTTTAGTTCAATGATTTCGGATTGAATGAAGTTTCTCGCCGTGTCAAGACCGCGGGTCTGATCGGGGAGGTGATGCATGGCCATAAAGGGCCGAAATTTCATTGCCGGTACGTGGTGCGACGGCGAGGCAGAGATCGAGAACCGCAATCCATCGGATCTCTCCGATCTGATCGGCCACTACGCGCAGGCAAGTGCCAGGCAACTGGATGACGCCATCGCAGCGGCGCGGACAGCCCAAGCCGAATGGGCGAAGACCGGCCCGGAGCGGCGCCAAACGGTCCTGCAGGCGATCGGCGAGGAACTAATCGCACGCAGCGCCGAGCTCGGCGAGCTTCTCAGTCGTGAAGAAGGCAAGCCGCTGGTGGAAGGCAAAGGCGAGGTCTACCGCGCGGGACAATTCTTCACCTACTACGCTGCCGAAGCACTGCGCCAGCTAGGCCAAAACGCCGACAGTGTGCGCCCGGGGATTGAAGTCGATATTCGCCGTGAGCCTGTCGGAACGGTCGCCGTGATCAGCCCGTGGAACTTCCCGATGGCAACGGCCGTGTGGAAGATCGCCCCGGCGCTAGCCTTCGGCAATGCGGTGATATGGAAACCGGCGAATCTCGTTCCGGCTTCCGCGGTCGCTCTGGCAGACATCGTCGCCCGGCAGGATCTGCCGGCCGGGCTTTTCAATCTGGTTATGGGCGCGGGCGGTTCGCTCGGTCAGCGCCTGGTCGAAAGCCCGGACATCGATGCCATCAGCTTCACCGGGTCGGTTGCGGTCGGCAAAGGCATCGCCGCTTCCGCCATCGGCAACCTGACCAAGCTGCAGATGGAGATGGGCTCCAAGAATGCGCTGGCGGTGATGGACGACGCGGACCTCGAGCTGGCAGTCGCCGCCGCGGTTAACGGCGCCTTTGGCGGCACAGGCCAAAAGTGCACCGCCTCCTCCCGGCTGGTCGTGCATGAGGCGGTGCACGACGCTTTCGTCGAGAAACTGGTGGCCGCGGCCGGCAAGATGAAAGTCGGCCATGCCCTGGACCCCGACACCCAGATGGGGCCGGTTGTTTCCGCAAGTCAGCTGGACCAGAACCTGGAAAACGTTGCTCTAGCGCAGCGCGAAGGTGGAGAGTTGCTCGGCGGCGGGACGCCGCTGCAACAGGAAACAGAGGGCTACTATATGAAGCCGACGGTCATCGGCGGCACCCGAAACGACTGGCAGGTAAACCGTGAGGAGCTCTTCGCGCCGATCGCCTGCGTGATCAAAGTCGCCTCCTATGACGAGGCGCTGGACGTGGTCAACGATACGCGCTTTGGCCTGACCGCCGGCATCATGACCCGCGATCTTGCCCGAGCGACCCACTTTCGGCGTAATGCCCGCAGCGGCTGCGTCATGGTGAATCTGCCGACTGCCGGCACCGACTATCATGTGCCCTTCGGCGGCCGTGGCGAGAGTTCGTACGGACCGCGGGAGCAAGGCCGCGCCGCTGCCGAGTTCTACACCACGGTCAAGACGGCCTACATCAATGCGGGAGCCCCGGCATGATCATCGACGGCCTGCAATACGCCAACTGGTCGGAAAAGGTTTTCCGCCAGATGCGCGAAGGCGGGGTCGACGCCGTCCACGTCACGATTGCCTACCACGAGACATTCCGTGAAACGGTTCTCAACATCGAAGACTGGAACCGTTGGTTCGAGCGCTATCCGGACCTGATCCTTCACGGCCGAACCGCTGGCGATGTCTTACTGGCGAAGAAAACCGGACGGACGGCGATCTTCTTCGGTTCCCAGAACCCCTCCTGCATGGAGGACGATATCGGCCTGGTGGAGATCCTGCATACGCTGGGCCTGCGCTTCATGCAGCTCACCTACAACAATCAGTCGCTGCTCGCCTGCGGCTGTTATGAAGACGAGGACAGTGGTTTGACCCGGATGGGGCGCGCGGTCGTCGCCGAGATGAATCGCGTCGGCCTGGTCGTCGATATGAGCCATTCGGGCGAGCGTTCGACGCTCGATGCGATAGAGTGCTCGACACGGCCCATTGCGATCACCCACGCGAACCCTTTCAACTGGCACCCCGCCAGGCGAAACAAGTCGGACGATGTGCTGAAGGCTCTGGGTGAGACTGGCGGCATGCTGGGGATCTCCGTCTACCCTCATCACCTGCGCCAGAGCAGCGATTGTTCGCTTGATGATTTCTGCGGCATGATCGCAAGAACCGCAGACCTGATGGGCCCGGAGCGGATCGGCATGGGCTCCGACCTGTGCCAGGACCAGCCGGACTCGGTCGTCCACTGGATGCGCAACGGTCGCTGGACCAAAACCGTCGACTACGGGGAGGGCAGTGCGTCCACTCCGGGCTTCCCGGAGATGCCATCGTGGTTTGCCGACAACCGCGATTTTGGGAGGATTGCAGCGGGCCTGCGGGCAACCGGCCTGAGCGAAGCGAATGTCGCCGGCATCATGGGCAACAATTGGCTGCGGTTTTTCGAGGAGAGCTTCGTGGGTCTCAGGACCGACGCGCATTCGGACTCGAACGCAGCGGAGTAACGCAGAGTGGTCGGAGAGCCTGACACACACGAGGTTTCGCGGTTCCGTCGCACGCCAGCCGAAGTCATGCGGCTCGCCCGAATGGGCTCAGCGCATCCGAGCAGGCTGTCGTTCCTACGGATCCTGTTGCGGCGGTTGCGAGGCGAAGGATGGCGCTTCGACCGCCCCCTGTGGGAGATCGACGAAAACGGCGTGGGCCGCGCGGTGTACCGGGCGAGAGGACCCGAACGCACCTATTCGCTCGTCGCCTTCGCCCACGACCTGCCGCCAGAGATGCGCACCGATCGGGTCATCGCCACCGCCTGGGACGCGACCTTCGCGCTTGTGGACGGTTTGCCGACCTCGGCCGATCTCGACCGGCTGGAGGCAAACGTGCCTTTGCAGGAGGCCGGGCGGATCGGACCGGGCGAACTCTCTCTGAGCCGTGCCAATCGTTCCGTCCGCCTGTTCGAGTACGTGGTCGACTGCCTTGCGGCCGGCCGACAGCCCGACCCTGCGAAGGTCGACGCCGTGGGCTATCTGATGCGGACGACGGCGGTCTATGGCGCGGGGAAGTTCGGTGCGGCCGATCACCATCGGATCGCCGACCGGCCGGAGCTTGCGGCGCCTTTCCAAGCCGAGATGCTGGCCGTCTGGCTGATCCGCGCGTTTACCGTCGATATCGTCGAACATCTCGCGGCGGCGCGTGGCGGGGCGACGGCCGCGCCGCTCGACCCGGACATCAAGAAGGGCCTTGGCGTCGGCAATTCCACCGGCCTTGGCATGGCCCCCTTCCTCGTGCGGCACCCCGTGCTGTTGGACCACTGGATGCAGGCGCGCGAGGAAGCCTTGGCACGAGTCCGGGCGCTCCCGACAGCCAGTGATCATACGGTGGCGGCGTTCCGAGCCGCGTTGACCGCGGCACAGGAGAATGCGGCCCAATGGCGGTCCGCACATCCCATCCAGGTAGACAAGCTGGCCGAACTCCGCGCCGATCTGGATCGCCTTGCAACATACGCGGACGCCTTCGACTGGCGCGTTCCGCGTCCTTGGGATGTCCTCTGGCACTGGGGCGAAGGCCTTTCGCTCGAAGGGCAGGAGGCTCTGCTGTCCCTGCTGCTTGAGCCCCATGGCGCGCTTGTGGACGGACTGACCGACTGCATGAGTGCCAATGAGGATGCGTCTTTCCGCATTGACGGTACGGTCAGTGTCGGCACCACCCGCGCGCTCCTCCAAGACCATTACGACTGGGCTCTCGCGCTTGATTTCGACGATCCCGGCGCTGTCGCGCAGTTCTGGTACGTCTCGGAAGAAAAGCTCGAGCCACGGCTCGGCAACCGTATGGACGACGCCGGGGCGGAGCGTGAGCAACCGCTGGGAATCGCCTGGCTGGCAAGCCGGTTCCACGCCGCGCTTGCCGATGTAGCTGCCGACATGCCGCTCGCGGAGTTTCTGCTCACCCAGCCCGAACACCGCTACATGGCGCGGCGTTTGCAGATCGTCGCCCGCCATCCCTTCGCTGAAGTTCGCGACAACCTGACCGGCTCGGACATGCTGCCCATTGACCTGATGCGCTGCAAGCTGGCGTTCTTCGGGGCCAGTCGCTTCGATCCGCGCTCCGACAAGTGGGTCCGGATCAGCTTGTTCCAGAACGAGCCCTATCCGTCCGACCTGAACGCCGAGGCCTCCGCGAGCGCCGCACGATGACGGATCCGACCGGATCCGGAGTCTCCATACCGGACTCCGGTATCGCACAGTTGTCCTGCAGCGAGGTCGGCGCCCTATGCCTCAAAGCCGCGCGTGGCGCTGGTCTGTCTTGGGGGCTGGCCGAAGAGGCAGGCTATGCGGCGCGCTGGCTCTATGCGCGGGGGCTGGATGGGCCCGGGGCGCTGCTCGAGGTGCTGGACAAGGCAGAGAACTGCGGCGCGGCGGTCCTGTCCGACGGTTCGATCCGTCCAAAGGCGCATCCCGCGCTCTCACCCATCACCGTCGGCACGGCCCTTTCCGACTTCGCCGGGCTCCGGCCCGGGCCCATCAGCGCCAAGCCGGTGCTGAGGCCGTTGCTCGTTCTGCCGTTCCTGCACCAAATGGCCTGTGCCGCCCAGGAGGCGCGTTTGCTGAAATGGGCGCAAGGCTCGGTGACGGTCGATCCCGTCGGGGCCTTTTGCGGCGAAGCAGCCTTTCTCGAAAAGCTTGATGTTGCCGAAATCGTCGTCTCAGCCGCTCCAGACCTGCCCGAATCCGTGACCTCCATCGCTGACCCATCACCTCTTCAGCCCGAGATCCTCAAGCGACTGGACGACTACGCGATGCGCACGACCGTTCCCGCGACCGCCGCGTCGCGGGCCGATGCCGGGTCGACTGACGGCGACAACGACTGAGTGGGGAAGGAGCGACCAGGGTGCGTGTTTCCGTCGCCGACATCGAACGCAGAAGCGCCGAGGCGCTGGTGGCCCATGGCGCCGGAGACTGGCAGGCCAAGGAGGTCGGAAAGGCGGTGGCCCGCGCCGAGGAAACCGGCAACGTCATCTGCGGCCTCTACTACCTGGAGAGCTACTGCACCCAGCTTGTGTCGGGCCGCGTCGATGGAACCGTGGAACCGATGGTATCGACCTCACGCCCGGGCGCTGTCACCGTCGACGCAAAGTTCGGGTTTGCTCAGCCCGCCTTTTCCAGAGGGCTCCCGCAAGCCATAGACGCCGCGAATGCCTGTGGCATCGCCTCTCTCGCCATTGCCCACTCACACACCTGCACCTCGCTCGGTTTCTTCACCGAACAGATCGCGGCGGCCGGATTGATCGGCATCGGCTTCACCAACGCCTCGGCTATTGTCGCCGGCCCCGGCGGCAAGAGCCGGATCATCGGGACCAACCCCATCGCCTTCACCTTTCCGGGCGATGACGGTCCAGCCATGCATGCGGACTTTTCGACCGCTGCCGTGGCATTGGGCAAGATCACTATGGCGAAGGCTGCGGGAGAGACGATCCCACTCGGTTGGGCGGTTGACCGCGATGGCCAGCCGACAACCGACCCGGCCCGCGCGCTTGAGGGCTCGCTTGTCAGCGCGGCGACCTACAAGGGATGGGCACTTGGCCTGTTGGTCGAGTTTCTCGCTGCCGGGCTGACCGGATCGGTCAACTCGCTCGATGTGAAGGGCCTGAAGGTGCGTGACGGGCCGCCCCACGATTTGGGCCAGTTCTACATCCTGATCGCGCCGGACACACACGCCGATACCTTGGCTGCGCGGGTGGAACGCGTGGCCCGGGAACTGGCAGCGGATCCGGAGGTGCGGATTCCCGGTCGGGGGCTCCGGCGCCAAGACAGCGTTGCGGTCGACCCGGCGCTTTGGGCTCGGGTGAAAGAGCTCTGCGACGGGCCGGTCTGAGGCACCGCAAGCAGACCGACCTGAAGATGTCCAAGTTTAAGGAAAACTGAAATTAACTTCAGAAGTTTCGATTTGTGTGAAATTCATCCAATTCGTATCGTGCGATGTGGCGCCGGCCGCTGAACCTATCGGCCGACGGCAAAACCAAGAGAACAGGGAGCAGGGTTATGCGGAAGGTTCTGGCTGCGGGTATTGCGGCACTGATGTCGGGCATGCTGCTCGCAACGCCGGGCGCCGCGCGCGCCGATTGCGGCGAGGTGTCCATCACCGAGATGAACTGGGCGTCGTCCCAGATCATTACGGAGGTCGCCAAGTTTCTGATGGAGCAGGGTTATGGCTGCAGCGTCGAAAAGGTGCCTTCGGCCACGACCACGGCCGTCGCATCGCTTGCCGAGACCGCTGAGCCGGATATCGTGACCGAGCTTTGGCTCAATTCCACAGGCGATGTCTATGCGACGCTCGAGGAAGCGGGCAAAGTCACCCGCCTTGCGGACGTCTTTGATCCCGGCGGCGTCGAAGGTTGGTGGATTCCCGCTTATCTCGTTGAAGCGCATCCCGAGCTCAAGACCATACAAGGCGTACTCGCCAACCCCGATCTCGTCGGCGGGCGCTTCAACAACTGCCCCGACGGTTGGGGTTGTCGGATCGTCAATGACAACTTGATCCAGGCGCTCGGCATGCGCGATGCCATGGACGTCTTTGACCACGGCTCCGGCGAGACTCTTGCCACGTCCATCGCGGCTGCCTACGAGAATAAAGAGCCTTGGTTTGGCTACTACTTTGGTCCGACGGCTGTTCTTGGCAAATATGCCATGACGCGGGTCGAGATCGGGCCGGTGGACACTGATATCCACTCTGCAAACCAAAACAAGGACAACGCCAATCCCGGCGTGTCGGACTTTCCGCCAGCGCCGGTCCTGACGGTCGCGACGGCAGATTTCGCCGAGCGTGAGCCGGAGGTCGCCGAGCTGATGGGCAAGCTGAGCTTCGACATCGATTTGCTGAGCCAGGTTCTGGCTTGGCAGGAGGAAAACAGCGCCTCCTCCGAAGAGGCGGCCGTCTATTTCCTAACCAGCCAGTCCGGCGTTTGGTCCGCTTGGGTCAACGACGCAGCCCGCGAGCGGCTCTCGGCTTTCATCAAGTAGGATCACGTCTCACGCGCAGAGGGAGGCGCCGCAGCAGGCGCCTCCCTCGGCTTTGCTGGCTGACAGCCGAAACCGCGTTCAGCGGTTTAAGTTCTGCGCGTCACCTTTGGGGGCGTTATGGCGACATACGATTTCCTGTTCGACAGCCTCGGTCTGCGTGATTGGTGCGACGCCGGCAAAACCGAGGACGGTATCGTTTCGATGGCCGACCTCCTGCAACGTGGCGGTGTCGGCGAAGGTGCCTCGATCTGGAACCTCCCTTTCCCCTCCCTTGACGCCTTGCATGATGCCTGCGGCCGCATCGTTCAGTCGCGCGACGTGACCAAGGGCGTGGAAGAGGGCTTTCTCGCCATCAAGGATGCGCTCCGCGTGGTGCTGGACCCGCTGACTCAGCCCTTGAGCTGGATCCTCGAATTCGCGCTCGCCACCGCGCAGGCGACGCCGTGGTGGATCATGTTCCCGATCCTCATGGCGATCGTGTATCTCGCCTCCAAGTCTATCCGGCTGGTGCTGTTCGTCATGGCCTGCATCGGCTTCCTCGCGCTGATCGATCATTACGACTATGCCATGCAGACATTGGCGATCATCTTTGTCTGTGCCTCCCTCTGCGTCTTGTTTGGCGTGCCAATAGGCATCGCGATGTCGCGCAGTGACACGATGCAGCGCATGATCATCCCGGTTCTGGACATGCTTCAGACGCTGCCGCCTTTCGTCTATCTGATCCCGCTCATCTTTCTGTTCTCTGTTACGGAGCCAAAGCTCTACGGCATCGCGATCATTCTCTATGCCATCGTTCCGGTAATCCGTCTCACGGACCTTGGCATCCGGCTTGTGGACCGGGATGTAATCGAAGCGGCGCAGTCATTCGGGATGACCGACTGGCAGAAGCTCTTCGGGGTCCAGATTCCGTTGGCGCTGCCCAATATCATGGCCGGCGTGAACCAAACGATCATGATGAGCCTTGCAATGGTAGTGATCGCCTCCCTGGTATCGGCACCAGGCTTGGGCGTGCTGGTCCTCCGCGGCATTCGCAATCTCGAACTTGGCGTGGGCCTCATCTCGGGCCTCGGCATCGTGCTTCTGGCAATCATTCTCGACCGTGTGACCAAAGCGGCACTCGACCGCGTGAACGCGGCACAGAAGCACTGAGGGGGGCGCCGATTGACCTTGATCGCCTCCACGAAAGTCTCGATCCGCAATCTCTACAAGATCTTCGGGGCCGACCCGGTGGCTGCCCTGGAGCATGTCAAAGCCGGTGTCGGCAAGGCGGAGCTCTTGGCGAAGTACGGCCACGTGCTGGGTCTGGAAAACATCAACATCGATATGGCCGAAGGTGAGATCACGGTGATCATGGGGCTGTCGGGCTCCGGCAAATCCACCCTGATCCGGCATCTCAACCGCCTCATCGAACCCACGTCCGGTGAAATCGAGGTCGATGGCGAGGACGTGCTGTCGTTCGATGAGGTGCGGTTGCGCCGCTTGCGTCGAGAAGTCATGTCCATGGTCTTCCAGAAGTTCGCCCTTCTGCCGCATCGCACCGTCGACGAAAACGCGGGCACCACACTCAGGGTGCGCGGCGCATCGCGGAAGGACTATCTGTCGGAAGCCCACAAGTGGCTGAACAGAGTCGGACTGAACGGCTTCGAAAAGCACTACCCGCACCAGCTCTCCGGCGGCATGCAGCAGCGTGTGGGGATTGCCCGTGCCCTGACGTCGAACTCGCCAATCATGCTGATGGACGAGGCGTTCTCCGCACTTGATCCGCTAATTCGAACCGACATGCAGGATCTTCTGTTGGAGCTTCAAACGGAGCTCCATAAGACGATCGTGTTCATTACGCACGACCTTGACGAAGCTCTGAAGCTTGCCGATCACCTCGTCATTCTGAAAGACGGCTACGTTGTTCAGCAGGGTGAGCCCCAGCATATCCTGCTGAACCCCTGTGACCCCTACATCGAAGATTTCGTCAGCGACATTAACCGCGCCCGCGTTCTGCGCGTCCGCTCGGTCATGTCCCCGCTAACGGACGGCGAAGTGCCGGGCGGTGCGCATGGCGAAGTTGGCTACAACGAAACCCTGGAAAGCGTCATCGCGCACTCCGGCGGCGATACCTCGCACGCCTATATCGTCGTGCGGGACGGCGACCCTGTCGGCACGCTCGAGATGACCCACCTGGTAAAAGCCCTTGTCCCCCGTGCCGCGTCCGAGGCCGGCGCACGGAAGCAGTGATTGGAATTGGGCTGACACCGCGCTTCCGATCCGATAGCCGAAGAGAAGCGTCCGGCCGGTCCTATGCAGTGCTTTGCCCTCTCAAAAGAGCGATCCTGCACAACCAACGCCCTGGCCTCTCATAGAGAGGTCCCGACACCGCTGTTCACCAACTGCTGATGTAATCGTGATTCGTGACGCAGTAGGGCGAGGCCATATCGGTCCCAACGCGGTGTGCGCAGTATTTCGCTTGTGTCTCATTCCATTTGAACCGCGCGCTGCGAATTGCACAGGCAGGCTCTGCGGCAGCTTGTGCGTCTAGGGACGAAACGGCACGCGAGGGGCGCAGATATGGCATCGGCAATCAGCTCTCAATCCCGCATCTTCTTGCTTGGGATGTTGGTCACGCTTTCGTTGGTCTGGTCCGATGCTCTACGGGCCCAGGATGCGGCCTCACTGCCGGACTACGTGATCGAGAAGTTCGGCACGCCTCCGCCCATTCCGGAGGGTCCGCTCTCCGAGGACTTGCAAGCGGCTGTCCAGGTGGCCTTTGTCGATGCCGTGACGCAATCAGGCTGGGGAGGCGATCAGACAGCGGCTCTGGAAACAATCGTCGCCTCGAAAGATCCGCGACTTGCCTGGCTGATCAGCGATTTGATGCGCTTCGCCGGGCGGGCCGAGCTGAATGTGCTGCTCGCCTCTGCTGCCTCCGACTTGCTGGGTACGACTCTGCAGATTCACAATGCCTGGGGGCTCGTGACCGACCATCTCATTGCTTGGGATATCCCGGCACCGCCCGATTACCTTGCGGTGAAGCGGTCCATCTATACGAGCATCATCCCTGGCTGGGATCGGATTTTCGTCGAAGGCGATATTGACTGGCGGCATGTGTCCTGGGGCGGTGTGCTGATCGACGATCGCCCGCATGATAAGACCGATGAGGTGTGCAACTGCATTCCCGCCGCGGACAACCCGGAAGTTGTCAGTGCCAAAGACGCCACCTGGCCCGATGACGACGACATTGTCTTCGGCATCACGGTGAACGGCGAATCGCGTGCCTATCCGCGACAGATCATGGAAGTGCGCGAGATGGTCAACGACACCTTGGGCGGACGCGATCTCGGCATTCCCTACTGCACGCTATGCGGGGCTGCGCAAGCCTACTTCACCGACGAGCTGCCCGAGGGAGTCGAACGGCCAATCCTGCGCACGTCGGGATTGCTCATCCGGTCCAACAAGGTGATGTACGACCTCAACACCTACTCGGTGTTCGACACCTTCTTGGGTCACGCTGTGACGGGCCCCCTTGCGGAGAAGGGCCTGCAGCTCAAGCAAGCCACCGTCGTCACCACCGACTGGGGAACGTGGAAGAAAGCCCATCCTGACACGACCGTGCTGGTCGAACGGCTTGCCCTGGGTCGCGACCCCGATTTTCGCAATGGCCGGGATGCGAACGGACCGATTTTCCCGATCGGCGATGTCGACCCGCGTTTGCCGGTGCATGAGGACGTCATCGGTGCGATCACCGCGTCCGGCAAGCCAGTGGCGTTCCAGCGCAGCACGGCCCTGGTGGCTTTGACGAGAGGCGAAGAGATCGCCTTTGAGAACGTTCGCTTGGAACTCGACGCCGGCGGCATCAGAGCCGTGGATGCAGACGGCTCCGATATCGGCAGCCATCAGGCCTTCTGGTTTGCCTGGTCGCAGTTCCACCCGCAAACGGCGCTCTGGTCCGAGTAAGGCGACGTCCAACTTGAGTAGGGTCATTGAACTCGTTGGGTATCGTCTAAGGTGAGGTCGGCGCGAAATCGATAACGCTTCCCGATCATCCAGCTTTGCAAAAATAGTATATTCAGGGTCCGCGCTTTCCCTCCACTGTTCTGCTATTTCCATATCTTAAAGTCACTTGCCTGCTTCGGCGCTATGCTGAAACCGCTACACCTGTCACTTGAACGGCGCTCTCTCGCCACCGAACTGCGAGCGGCAAAGAACTGGGACATCTCAGCTGGGATGCCCTAGCTTCCGTTTTATCTCGTTCTCGAGAGAAACAAGAGCCTTACATAGCAATCCTCAGATCACCGCTTGGAGCGAATGATCGAGCGAACCACAAGACAAAATTGTAATCGAAACCCGCACACTGACGATCCCTAAAGCTCCCATCGGCCCGCATCATTGTTGAAAGGGAGTGTTCCTGACTAAAATACCACCTCGGCAGCCAAGTGGGCTTTCTCGTGGTCAACATAAATGAAAAATCAATTGCTTAGTCCCACAGAGAAACAATTGCTCGAATTCACTCGACAACGTGACGGAGCCATATTCATCGGTTCAGGAGTATCGGCTTGGTCAGGGATTCCCACGTGGCATCAACTACTTGAACATCTCTTGGCGCGAGCTGAGCAGATCTCGGGTCCATGCAGTGACGCCAAACGTCATTTGCTAGATGGCCGTTTTCTTGACGCAGCTGAGGAGATTTCGAAGCGGCTAACTAGCTCCGAAATCTCAGAAATTCTTCGGTCAGACGCTCGATACTCAACTGCCAGACCACACGAAATACACGACTTGGTCTTTGCCATCGGTTCCAGACGCTTTATTACCACCAATTATGATTGCCTTCTGGAGCAAAAGGCGGCCAGCGAAGGTAGCTTGCTCAAGTACCGCATTGCAACGCATAGAAATGTAGCAGAGCTCGCGGATATACAAAAAGCTGGTGCCGACAATTTCATTTTCAAACTACACGGGGACATAAATGATGCACATAACATTATACTCAGTCGAAGCTCATACGAGAGTCTACTTGGGAATAAGGGAAATTCTGCGCTACGCGCACTAAGTACTATATTCGCTAGCAGGCCCGTCCTTTTTTTGGGGTATAGTATTTCTGACCCAGATCTACATCTCGTTCTATCTATTTTACGAGATGAATTTCAGGGTAATGCCGGCCAACGGTGGGCCATCATGCCTACCCCTAGTAAAAGCGAAATAAAAAAACTCTGGACCGATTTTGGTATCCGTGTTGTGCCCTACTCAGTTCATCAGCGCGGCCCTAACTCCGATCACCGAGAACTCCTAAGGATTCTGCGCAGTATTGTACATCAGAGAAACTTGAGTCTGACTCAAGTTGACAATTCTACCAAAATATCACGTTCTGCGATTATTGCTACAGCTTTGCGACTTGCCGCAGGTTTTCTTCAGAGTACCTCGAAAAACGATTTTGATCTGCGAGGAACATTATCGTTTCACATGAATCAGTATTCCAAATTTGAGTATATTAGAGAACTTTCAGGAAAGCCTATTCACAGCATAATCCATCATTCCTGTTCCGATCTTATACTCCAAGGCGGGCCTGGTTCTGGTAAATCCAGCAGCTTGAAGTCTTGCGCTATTCGCCTCTCAAAGCAGATCATCGCAGACGTTCATGCCGCGACTTTCAGTGTCAACACTATCATTCCTGTCTATCTTCCAATGCAAGCCTACAGCGGTGATCTCAGGGCGCTAATATCAGATATGACGCCTGAAGGGTTTGATGTGCCCAAATTCAGCAATCAAGCTCACATTCTGCTTATGTTGGATTCTATTGATGAGATACCGGCAGAGTTCCTGGGGAATCACCTTTGGTTCCATCAATTAGAAACAATACGTTCAGAACTTGAGAACGTTCGAGTAGTGTATTCGACGCGCCGAGTGGACCTTATTGGACGAAGCAATCTTCCAGTTTTCAATATCGACGTTCTATCAGATCGGGAGATTGAGAATTGGCTGGAAAACAACACTCAACACCTCCGTCTAAACTTTGAGAGAATATGGGATAACCTTCGAATACCGTTTATCCTAACGCGCCTTCAGGAATTGCCGCTACGGGTAGGTGACATCAACTCACCTTTCCGGCTTATGAAAATATTCATAAGAAAAAAACTGAAAGATTTATCCGATAAATATGATGAGGAAGAACTATTCGAATTCCTTGAGCAGTTGGCTACTGATTCACTTTCGGCAGGGAAAGCAACGATCTCTATACGCGACTTCAAGAGCGCTTGCACTGTTTATCTCCAGGACGCAGAGTATTTTGGGGCCGACCTTGTTGATGATCTTGTTCGCACAGGCCTACTGTCATCTGAAATCAATGAGACAGTTAGGTTTGCCCATCAGTCAATCGCTGAGTTTTTTGCGTCGTCCTGGTTGTCCATGCGTTGGCAAGAGAATTGTTTGGATGTTTCCAAATTTATAGGAACCCGGTATTGGGATGATGCATTAGGTTGGGCATTAAACAACCTTGATGATGCCTATGCGTCCGGATTGTTCTTGGAATTTGCCAACGCGGACATTCGGCTTGCCATAAAAGCTCTGCTTTCTGTTGATCAACCCACCCCGTCTCTTTGGAAAGTTGCGCTTCGGGCTCTAGCCGAATGTGAATTGTCCGATGATGACGAATACGAGTTGGCATATCTGCTGGAGGGCGTTGATGCTCCTCCACAGGCTCTTAACGAGCTGAGAAAACTCCATGCCTGCAACTACGATAATCTTTCGGCCTGGGCGTTGGGAGCAATGGGACTGCATCTCGATGACGGTGAGATGTCAGAGCTACTACAACAGATATCCAGAGGTGCGGTATCCGAGTTTGGGGCTCGTTGGTTCACAAAAAACCTAGGGCGACGAATCGGCTCTCACTTTCAAGGTGAGTTAAAATATCACCTAACCCGAAGTGCAGCAGCGTTTCAGAAGGCACAATCCCCAGATTCGGCTGAGAGACTCCGCGACGGCATCAGCGCCCTCTCTAGCTGCATATTTAATTTCGATGATCACGATTTCCGGACAATTTTGCCCTGGCTTTCAAAACAGCATGCTGTATTGAGGGAGTGCTTTACAGAGAGTTTTCGAAGCGACAATTATTGGGCTGAATCACATCACACGCGAGATGCCATAAGAAAATTTTTGCGTTTGGAATTTGATAGAGAAAACAAAACCGCTTGGTTTACTATATACCTTGAGACAAAATATCGTAGGGACTATCCAATATTTGTTCCGAATTTCACTGATCGCAGACTTCAAAAGATATTGGATGCTATTTTATGCAGTCAAGAGATTGTAGATGAAGAGGGAAAAAGTAAGTCGCGATGGCACATTGCATTACTGCATACATTCTGTGATAAGCGCTCCGATTGGAAAAGTGGATTGCACGATTATTTAAAGGAGCAGAAATCGGGAAAATTGTATAATGTACTGTTATGTATTCATCCGGATAGTCGAAATGAGCACGTTGCAGCTTTGATTCAAAGGGTGTTTGGCGGAGAAACATCCGGACTCTCCGTACTAGAAAAGGCCGTTCTATCCGAGATCGACGACCAGGAACTAAAATACACTGAGGAAGTTGCGCTCTCGCTCCTAGAAAACGACCCAGAGGCTGGCTGGGAGATTTTTCGCCTCATACTACCATTCGGTATACGAGAGAAGTTACCATTTCTAGTCGAAGAACTTGATCGATGGGTCAAGATCAGCAAGCATTTGAGTGTCAATGCAGATAAAAACCTGCATTCTGAAGAAATTATTGGATCAATTGTAGTCAAAAGCCTCAGTCCAACGGCTCAGCGCCGACTAATCGAACGCTCGCAAGATATTAGTGACCCAGATAGAGATCATATATTAGTATATTACCTACACTATGCTGAAACAATATTATTAGATGATTTGGATCGAGACACCGCGCTACATTATCTTAGCTTCTATATTTTGGCCGAAGTTGAGCCTTTCCCGTCACCTGGCGGACGTTGTTCAGAGATATTCATAAAGCGCTGGTTCCTACCTTGGGTGCGAGAGCAGCAGTTCGATAAGTCAGCCATAGCGGCAATACAGCGAATACTGGTCGACGCTGGCCAAGCACACGATAAGAGGTATTTCATTTCCGACACTGCCCCAGGGAATTGAGCCGCCAATCCTGCGCACGTCGGGACTGCTCATCCGATCCAACAAGGTGATGTACGACCTCAACACCTATTCGGTGTTCGACACCTTCTTGGGTCACGCTGTGACGGGCCCCCTTGCGGAAAAGGGCCTGCAGCTCAAGCAAGCCACCGTCGTTACGACCGACTGGGGAACGTGGAAGAAAGCGCATCCTGACACAACGGTGCTGGTCGAACGGCTTGCCCTGGGTCGCGACCCCGATTTTCGTAATGGCCGGGACGCGAACGGACCGATTTTCCCGATCGGCGATGTCGACCCGCGCTTGCCGGTTCATGAGGACGTCATTGGCGCGATCACAGCTTCTGGGCAGCCAGTGGCGTTCCAGCGCAGCACGGCCCTGGTGGCTTTGACGAGAGGCGAAGAGATCGCATTTGAGAACGTTCGCTTGGAACTCGATGCCGGCGGCATCAGGGCCGTGGATGCGGATGGCTCCGATATCGGCAGCCATCAGGCCTTCTGGTTTGCCTGGTCGCAGTTCCACCCGCAAACGGCGCTCTGGCCGGAGTGATGCCGTCAGGGCTTCGGGCCGTGCGGAGCGATCGTATCTCGGGAGACAGAGTAATGCCGCTCTAGCCGCCTCACGCGACCTGGTGGACTTTTCCTGAAGCGAATTCCTTGCGCAGGCTGGCGCCGTGCTGGTTCAGGCTCGGCACGGGACCGTAGCTCTCTTCCCGTCCGACGACTTCCTGCGCGGGGGCAAGGAGTTCCACGTCACCGTGCTCGGTTTCGACGGTGACGAAGCGGTTCTGCGGATGGGCCGAAAGATCGTCGAGGTCGGATAGGCGGCCATAGGCGATCCCGGCCTGGGCCAGCAGATCGATGTTCTCTTCCCGGTCGCGCTTGGCGAAGAAGCCGCCGCAGATCCGGTCTACCTCGGCCCGGTTGGCGACGCGGTCGGAGTTGCTGGCGAAGCCCTCCCGCGTGGCGAGCCCGGCATCGCCGAAGACGTCGGCGCAAAGGCGCTGCCATTCCCGTTCGTTCTGAACCGAGATGAGCACGACCTTTCCATCGGCGCATTCGAAGGCACCGTAAGGCGCGATAGTCGGGTGCTTCAGCCCCTGGCGCTTCGGCGTTGCGCCGCCATAGCGGTGCTGCAGGTAGGGCACGTTCATCCAGTCGGCCATGGCGCCGAACAGCGAGAGCTCGATGGCACGGCCTTCGCCTGTCTTGCCGCGCGCGATCAGGGCCTGAAGAATGGCTTGGTAGGCATTCATGCCGGCCGCGATATCGCAGACCGACACGCCGACCCTGGCCGGCCCGTCGGGCGTGCCGTTGATGGCGCACAAGCCGCTTTCCGCCTGGATCAGTAGATCGTAGGCCCGCTGGTCCCGCCAAGGGCCGCGCGCGCCGTAGCCGGAGATGGAGCAGACGATCAGGCGTGGATGGCGTTTGCGCAGTTCCTCGGCTGCGAAACCCATACGGTTGATCGCACCGGGGGCCAGATTCTGAATGAAGACGTCGGCTTCCGCCAGCATGGCGGCCAGGATCTCTTTGTCCTCTTGCTGCTTGAGGTCGAGGCAGATCGACTCCTTGCCGCGGTTGAGCCACACGAAGTACGCGCTGCCGCCCTTCACATGGCGGTCGTACTGGCGGGCGAAGTCGCCTTCCGGCCGCTCGACCTTGATGACACGCGCACCGGCGTCGGCCAGCCGGCCGGAAGCGTAGGGCGCCGCGACGGCGTGTTCGAGGGTGACGACAAGCAGTCCTTCGAGATCGCGCATCTGAGCCTCGATTGGTTTGTTTCCCATCTATCACTGCTGTTTTGACCCTGTGCGTGCAAATAACGAGTTCCTTGAATCGCGATAGTTTTGGCCTATACCTCGGTCAAAAGGGGACTTACGATCGATATCAAGCAGCTGAAGTATTTCATCGCGATCGTCGAGGAAGGATCGCTTTCTGCAGCCGCAGCGCGTATCGGTATTGCCCAGCCATCACTTTCCCAACACGTCAAGGGTCTGGAAGAGCGCCTGGGGGTCGAGCTGCTGATACGCTCGCCCAAGGGCGTGACCCTGACCGACGCGGGACAGACGCTGCTATCTCATGCCCACGACATACTTGCGGCGGTGGAGCAGGCGAAGGAAGAGGTCCGCTTGTCCGGAGCCGAGCCCTATGGGCGGGTGGCGTTCGGCCTGCCGAGCTCCGTGTCGATGGTGCTTTCGGTCCCTTTGGCCGAAACCACGCGTCTGGAGCTGCCGCACGTCAATCTCCGCGCGGTCGAAGCCATGAGCGGCTTCATCCGGGACTGGCTGCAGGACGGCTCGATCGATCTCGGAATTCTATACGATATCAGCATGATACGGCATTTCCATGCTCGTCATCTGATGACCGAGGACCTCTATTTCTTTTCGGCCCCGGACGCCTGGCCGTTCAAGACACAGCCCGAGGAACCGATTTCCTTGTCGGACATCACCGCCTGTGAACTGGTGCTGCCCTCAGGCAACCATGGACTGCGTGCCCTGATCGATCGTTTCGCCAAAGCCAGTGGCATTCGCTTGAATGTCGTGGTCGAGATGGATTCTTTGGCTCAAATCAGAACCTTGGTGGCGCGGGGCAGCGCCTACACGCTGCTGGCGCCTGCCTCCGCGCACGACTCTGTCGAGAAGGGAGAGCTGGTCGGGGCGCCGGTCGTCGACCCCGTGATCCGACGCTCGGTCTATCTCGTCCGCAATCCGGAAAAGGTCGTCACGCGCGCGAGCCGTGAGGTCGAACGTATCACGGTCAAGGTGATCGACGATCTCGTCTCGCGGGGCATCTGGAAGGCGGAGCTCAACGATCATGAGCCCTTGCCATAGGTATGGCCTATAGCGCTAATCGCAAATTCGTATTTTCCTTTCTCCCCCGTCCCTGGCAATTGCTGAGGTAAGGCTGCCTTACGACAAGCTAGCCATAGCCAATCTTGGGAGGAAGAGATGAGACATTGGCTGAAACTCGCTGCTTCGGCGGCGGTTCTGCTGTCTGCCGCGACGGCTTCTGCCGCCGAGAAACCCGATGAACTGAAGATCGGTATCACGGCCTTCCTGTCCGGCCCGGCGTCCGTGTTCGGTGAGCCCGCCAAGGCCGCTGCCGACATGATGATCGAAGAGATGAATGCCGCCGGCGGGATCGGTGGCGTACCCATCAGGGCCTTCTTCGTCGACGAGGGCGCGGGTGGCGAGGCCGTGCTGTCGGAGTATCGCCGGCTGGTGCAGGACGTAGAGGTCGACGCCATGTTCGCGTCGATCTCCTCCGGCAACTGCAACAAGGTTGCCCCGCTGGCCGAGGACCTGAAGGTTCTCAATTTCATGTGGGACTGCGGCACCCAGCGCATCTTCGAAGAAAACGACTACCGCTATGTCTTCCGCACGCAGGGGAACGCGACACCGGAGATGCTCTCGACGGTGCTCTATCTCCTGAAGACCAAGCCCGACTTCCAGTCCATCGCGGTGGTCAATCAGGACTATGCCTGGGGCCGCGACAGCTGGGCGATTTTCTCCACCGCGCTGAAGGCTCTTAAGCCCGACGTCGAGGTGGTTGCCGAGTTCTTCCCGAAGTTCGGCACTCCCGACTTCTCGACCGAGATCTCGCGCCTGCAGGCCATGCGTCCCGACGTCATTCTCTCGACGTCCTGGGGTGGCGATCTGGACACCTTCGTGCGGCAGGCCTCGCAGCGCGGCCTGACCAACACCTCAACCTTGGTTCTGCCGCTGGCGGAAAGCTCCTTGGAGCGGCTGGGCAATGCCCTGCCACCAGGCCATATCGTCGGCGGGCGCGGCGATCACTACTTCCTGCATCCGGAGAAAAAGTCGGATCCGGACTTCGCCGAGTTCGTCGAGGCCTTTCGGGAGAAGACCGGTGCCTATCCGATTTATCCGGTGTTCCACATGAGCCAGGCGCTCAACGCGCTGAAGGCAGCCTATGAAAAGGCTATCGAGGCGAACGGCGGCGAGTGGCCAAGTCGCGAGCAGGTCGTCGATGCCATGCAAGGGCTGAAGTTCCAAGGGCTGGGTCGTGAGGTGCAGATTCGCTCCGACGGTCAGGGCATCGAAGCCATGTTGCTTGGCACCACGACCAAGGCCGATGGATACGACTTCGCGGTCTTGGACGACATGATGCTGTTCGACGGCGGCCAGATCACCACGCCGGTGGGCGAAGTCTCGCTGGAGTGGCTCGGCACGCTCGACCAGGACTTCCTGGACAGCGTCAAGGTCGAGAGCTTCTCGCACGACCAGTGATCGTTCCTGTTGGGCGGTCGTGCCACAGGTGCGGCCGCCCTTTACCTTCGACGGTCGCATGCCGGCCGTCTATGCTCTTTGACGTCCGGACCAAAACGACAGACTGAGAGATGAACGCCCAGCTTTTTGCCCTGGCCGTATTCGACGGTGTGGCCTATGCGGCGCTCGTCTTCATGGTCGCCGTTGGACTGACGCTAATCTTCGGGGTGTTGCGCATCCTGAACGTCGCCCACGGCTCCTTCTATGCCATCGGCGCCTACCTGACAGCCTCGATCGGCGGTGCCATCTTCGCGGCCGGCTATGCGCCTTGGTTGGCCCTGCCGTTGATGTTCCTTGCGGCTGCCATCGTCGGCATCGTCTTAGGCGGGCCGATCGAACGCCTGTTGCTGAGACGCATCTACGCGAAGGAAGACGCGCTGCAGCTGCTCGTCACCTTCGCCGTCTTCATGATCTTGGAAGACGTCCAGCGGCTGATCTGGGGAACCCAGCCTTACTTCGAGGCGACGGCGCTGCAGCAGCTCGGCAACATCGAAGTCTTCGGCGTTTTCTACACCACCTATCAGCTCGTAGTCCTGCCGCTGGTGGCGATCACCGTTCTGATCAGCTTGCGCCTCTTTCTCCGCAAGACGCTTTCCGGAAAGCTGATTCTCGCGGTCACCGAAGACCGGGAAACGGCCACCGCTATCGGCATCGACGCGGACAAGGTCTACCTCCTGACCTTCGTGGTCGGCGCTGCCCTCGCCGGCTTCGGCGGCGCCTTGGCCTCGGCGACGACGTCGGTGGTGCCGGGCATGGGGGCCGACATGATCGTCCTGTCGTTTGCGGTCGTGGCGACGGCCGGGCTGGGGCAGATCGAAGGCGCTGCGATCGCCGCGCTCCTGATCGGCTTGGGGCGGAGCTTTGCGGTCTACCTGATGCCCGAGCTTCAGGTGCTGATTCCCTACCTGATCATGCTCCTCGTTCTGCTTGTGCGGCCCGAAGGTCTCTTCGGCGTCGTGCGCACCCGCAAGATCTGAGCCCGCCATGACGCTCCGCATAGCCGTCCCTATCGTCCTGCTGGCGATTGTCGCGCTGCTGCCACTGGTCGCGCCCTGGTCGCAGGTGGTGCTGACCTTGGCCTTGGCCAAAGGCCTCGCCGTCCTGGGAATCGTCCTGCTGCTCCACGCCGGGCAGGTCTCGTTCGGTCATGCTCTTTTCTTTGCCGTGGCCGCCTACTCGGCCGCCTTCCTGGGGGAGGCCTTCGCCGGCGGCGAGCTGGTCATGATGATCATCCTGGGGCTCGGCGCCTCGCTCTTCTTCGGGCTGATGGTCGGGCTCTTCGTGGTCCGCTACCGGCACATCTTCTTCGGTATGCTGAACCTGGCCTTCTCGATGATCTTCTATTCGGTCTTGGAGAAGTTCTATCACGTGACCGGCGGTGCCGACGGCATGCAGGTGGCCCGCCCGACCGTCGTCGGCATCGAGATGGAACGCGCTGGTTTCGAGACTCTGCTGTTCTACGGATCGCTGGTGCTCTGCGTCGCTGTGGCCTGGTGCATCCATCGTTTCCTGTCGTCGCCGATCGGCAACATGTTCAAGACCATCAAGACGAACGAGACTCGCCTCGAATACCTTGGTATCTCGGCCCGGCGCACGCTCTTGGTCGGCTATGTCGTCTCGGCCGGACTCTGCGGCCTCGGCGGCGTGCTGATGGCGGTGGCGCAGGGTATCGTGACGCCGGAGTACGCCTGGTGGATCCGCTCCGGCGAGCTCGTTTTCATCGCCATTCTCGGTGGCGCCGGCTCCGTCGCCGGCGCCTTCGTCGGCGCCATCATCTACGAAGCCGTGCGGGTCAATGCGGCCGCCTTCGCCGCGGACGTCTGGCAGATGGTGCTCGGCTTCTTCCTGCTGGCCATCATCCTCTTCGCCTCCCGCGGCCTGGTCGGCCTCTACGAACGGCTGATGGACCGACTTGAAAACAAGAAGCCGAAGGTGAAGGAAACGGAAGACGGCCGTGTGCCGGGAGCGGCGGAATGACCCCGGACGTTCTCCTGGAAACCAAAGGCCTGGAAATCAACTTCGGCGGCGTCATCGCGGCTGACAACGTCAGCGTCGAGATCCACGCGGGAAAGAACCTCGCGATCATCGGACCGAACGGCGCCGGGAAGACCACCTTTCTCAACATCTGCACCGGCTACACCAAGCCGAACAAAGGCAACGTCTACTTCTGCGGGCGAGAGGTGACGCAGAAATCTCCGCGGCAGATCACACGGATGGGGGTGGCGCGAGCCTTCCAGATTCCGCAGCTTTTTTCCGAGCATACGGCTTTGGAGAACCTGCTGATCGCCGCGGCGGCGCGGGAGCAGCGCTGGGCGCCCTTCATGAAGCTCGGCCAGATCCCCGAGCGCGATGAGATGATGCATCTCTTGGAGCTGGTGAACTGCGCGCAGGTCTCCGACCGCCTGGTCAACGAGCTGCCCGAGGGGCAGCGCAAGCTGATCGATATTGCCGTGGCCTTGGCCCTGCGGCCCAAGCTGCTTCTCTTGGACGAACCGACCTCCGGCGTCGCCTCATCGGAGAAGTTCGGCGTGATGGATATTCTGACCCGCGCGCTGGCGGAGGCGAAGGTCACCAGCGTCTTCGTCGAGCACGATATGGGCATCGTCGAGAAGTATGCGGACGAGGTGGCCGTCTGGGCATCCGGCGCGGTTCAGCTTCGCGGCACGCCGCAGGAAGTCTTGGAGCATCCGGACGTCATTCGCGAAGTGATCGGAGAGGAGCTGTGATGCTGAGCTTCGACCATGTCGACGTCTCGATCGCCGGCGTGCAGATCTTGCGGCAAATCTCCTTCTCCATCGAGCCCGCCGAGACCGTCGCTCTGATCGGCCGCAACGGCGCGGGCAAGACCACGACACTGAAGTCCGTCATGGGTTTGACGCAGGTCCGCGGTACCATCCGCTTCGACGGCAAGGACTTGACCGCGGTGGCGCCGGCCAAGCGCCCGCGCCTCGGCATTGGCTATGCGCCCGAGGATCGGCGTCTCTTCTCGGCGTTCAGCGTCGAAGAGAACATTCTGATGCCGGGGCAGGTCGCCGGCTATAGCGACGCACAGCTCCAGGCCGGTCTCGACCGCGCCTACGACATTCTTCCCGAGCTGAAAGCGCTGGCCAGGCGGCCGGCCGGCATGGTCTCGGGCGGTCAGGGCAAGATGGTCGCCCTGGGTCGCGCTTTGATGATCGGCTCGCGGCTGATCATGCTGGACGAGCCCTTTCAGGGTTTGGCGCCGGCGCTTGCCAGTCGCTACGCCGAAGCCCTGCGGGCGCTGCGCGACCGCGACCGGGAGGTCACGCTGGTCATCACGGAATCCAATCCCGGGCTGCTCCGAAGGTTCGCCGACCGCGCTTTGGTGATCGAGCGCGGCGAAGTGCGCGAAGGGGAGCTCGACGCTGAAAAGGTAACTGCATGAACGAGCAAAGCCCGCTGCCGCAACGAAACGAGTGCCTCATCGCTGGTCAATGGCGGCCTGCCGCCAGCGGCGAGACCATGGCCGTGCTGTGCCCCAGCGACGGCAAGCCCTTCGCCGAAATCGCGGCTGGCGGTGTCGAGGACATTGCCGATGCGGTGGCCGCCGCGCGCGCCGCCTACGACGGTGGCGCCTGGTCGAAGCTGTCAGCCGTGGAGCGCGGGCGTCTCTTGACCAAATTGGGCGAGAAGATTGCCGAGAACGCCGAAGCCTTGGCGGAGATCGAGGCGCGGGACACGGGCAAGCCCATGAAGCAGGCACGGGCCGACATGGTGGCGGCCGCGCGCTACTTCGAGTTCTACGGCGCCGCCGCCGACAAGGTGCATGGCGAGACCATTCCCTTCCTGAGCGGCTTTCACGTGCAGGCGGTGCGGGAGCCTTACGGCGTGACCGGCCATATCATTCCTTGGAACTACCCGGCTCAGATGTTCGGACGGACCTTGGCGCCGGCTCTCGCCATGGGGAATGCCACGGTGCTGAAGCCGGCAGAGGAGGCCTGCCTGACCCCCATCCGCCTCGCGGCCCTGGCCATGGAAGTCGGTTTCCCTGAGGGGGCCATCAATCTCGTATCGGGCGCGGGCGAGGTCGCGGGCGCGGCGTTGAGCGCGCACGCCGGCATCGACTTCCTGTCCTTCACCGGCTCGCCGGAAGTGGGCACCTTGGTGCAGATCGCGGCCGCCAAGAACCACATCGGCTGCACCCTGGAGCTTGGTGGTAAATCGCCTCAGATCCTCTTTGAGGATGCGGATCTGGAGCAGGCCATTCCGGTACTGGCCAATGCGATCGTTCAGAACGGCGGGCAAACCTGTTCCGCGGGCTCGCGCGCTTTGGTGCAGAAGTCGATCTACGACAAGGTAATGGCTACGTTGAGCGAGCGTTTCTCAGCGCTCACAGCTGCGCCGCACGCCGAAGATGCCGATCTCGGCGCCCTGATCTCGGCCAAGCAGAAGGCGCGCGTCGACTCTTTCATCGCTGCCGCCGAGGCCCCCTCCGCAACCTTGATCGCGCGCGGCAAGGTCTCCGCCAACGCCCCCGAGGGTGGCTACTACGTTGCGCCCGCCTTGTTCGGTCAGGTCGCGGAAGGCGATCCGCTGGCGCGTGAGGAGGTCTTCGGCCCGGTGCTCTCCTGCATTCCCTTCGAGGACGAGGCCGATGCCGTCCGCATCGCCAACGACACGGACTACGGGTTGGTCGCCGGCGTGTGGACGCGGGATGGCAGCCGGCAGATGCGCATGGCCAAGTCACTGCGCTGCGGCCAAGTCTTCATCAACAGCTACGGCGCTGGCGGTGGCATCGAGCTGCCCTTCGGCGGCGTGCGCAAGTCCGGGCACGGGCGCGAAAAGGGCTTTGCTGCCTTGCATGAGTTCTCGCTGTTGAAGACCATCGTTCAGAACCACGGCTAATAAAACAAGGTTTGGAGCAAGGATCGTGCGTCTCAAGGACAAGACTGCCCTCATCACCGGTGCAGCCTCGGGTTTCGGGAAGGCCATGGCGGAGCGCTTTGCCGAGGAAGGGGCCGAAGTCGCCATCGTCGACCTGAACGGGGAAGGGGCCCGCGCGGTGGCCGATGCCATCGGTCAGGCCGCGACGGCCATCACCTGCGATGTGTCGAAGGCGGAGGACGTCAATGCCGCGATCGAAGGCACCATCTCAGCCTTTGGCAAGATCGACATCCTGATCAACAACGCCGGCTGGAGCTATCCGAACCAGCCTTTGCTCGATGTCGATGAGGAGACCTTTCGGAAGGTCTACGACATCAACGTGCTCTCGATCTTTCACGCCACGCGGGCCATCGTTCCGCACTTCCGTTCCCGGGGCAGTGGTGTGATGCTCAATGTCGGCTCGACGGCCGGTATTCGGCCCCGGCCAGGCCTGACGTGGTACAACTCCTCTAAAGGGGCGGTGAACTTAATGACCAAGTCCCTTGCGGTCGAGCTGGCACCGGACAAAATCCGGGTTTGCGGCCTTGCCCCGGTCATGGGGGCGACGGCCTTGCTCGAGACGTTCATGGGCGCGCCGGACACGCCGGAGAACCGCGCGAAGTTCATCGCCACGATCCCGTTGGGGCGGCTTTGCGAGCCTGTGGACATGGCCAACGCTGCGCTCTATCTCGCCTCAGACGAGGCCGAGTTCCTCACGGGCGTTGTATTGGAGGTTGACGGTGGCAGGACCATCTGACGTGCTGGCGCAACAGCAGACGTTCAGCGACAGCTATTACGGACCGAGCGATACGGTCTATCGCCTTCTGGAGCGCGACGGGGTCGCGCTCCAGGCTTTTGGTGACCGGCAATTCCTGACGGTCGAGGCCGATGCGCTGTCTCGGCTGGCCGAGCAGGCCTTCGCCGATGTCTCGCATCTTTTCCGTCCTGCCCACCTCGCGCAATTGTCGTCGATTCTCGACGACCCGGAGGCCTCGCAGAACGATCGCTTCGTGGCGCTGGAGCTGCTGAAGAACGCCGTCATCTCCTCAGCGCTCGAGTTTCCAAGCTGTCAGGATACCGGCACCGCCATCGTGGTCGGCCGCAAGGGCCAGGAGGTGCTGGTCGAGGGCGACCTGCGCGCCGCCCTGTCGGATGGCATCGAACGGACCTGGGGAACGCGGAACCTGCGGTTCAGCCAGATGGCGCCGCTCGCCATGTTCGAGGAAAAGAACACGGGCACGAACCTGCCGGCGCAGATCGACATCGAGGCCGGCCCCGGCGGCGGCTTCGAGCTGGTGTTCGTCGCCAAGGGTGGCGGCTCGGCAAACAAGACCTTCCTCTTTCAGCAGACTCGGCGTTTGCTGGAGAGGGACCGGCTGATGGCGTTTCTGGACGAGAAGATCCGGACGCTCGGAACAGCCGCCTGTCCGCCGTATCATCTTGTCATCGTGATTGGCGGATTGTCGGCCGAGCAGACGCTGAAGACCGTAAAGCTCGCGTCCACCAAAGCCTTGGACAACCTGCCCACCAGTGGCGATGCCTCGGGGCGGGCCTTCCGGGACCTGGAGATGGAGAGCGAGGTCCACGCCCTCACGCACACGATGGGCATTGGCGCGCAGTTCGGCGGCAAGTACTTCTGCCACGACGTGCGCGTCATCCGCCTGCCGCGCCATGGTGCGAGCCTGCCGGTCGGGCTCGGGGTCAGCTGTTCGGCAGATCGTCAGATCAAAGCGCGGATCGACCGCGACGGGATCTGGCTCGAGGCGCTTGAGACCGAGCCGGCCAAGTACCTGCCGGAGGCCGATCTCGACGCGATGGAGCCGACGCGCATCGATCTCGACCAGCCGATGGCGAGCATTCGGCAGACTCTCACCACCCTGCCGATTTCCGCGCCCGTCCTGCTCACGGGAACCATGATTGTCGCCCGCGACATGGTGCATGCCGAGCTGTCCAAGCGGCTTTCGGCCGGCGAAAGCCTGCCGTCCTACATGATGGACCACCCGATCTACTATGCCGGTCCTGCGAAGACGCCGGAAGGCTACGCCTCAGGCTCCTTCGGCCCGACGACGGCGGCGCGCATGGATCCCTACGTGCCCGAGTTCCAGGCCGTCGGCGGCAGCATGGTCACCCTCGCCAAAGGCAATCGCTCTCGCCAGGTCGCCGAGTCCTGCAAGGCGCACGGCGGCTTCTATCTCGGCTCGATCGGCGGAGCCGCCGCTGCGCTGGGCCGCAACGTCATCGAAGAGGTCGAGACCATCGCCTATCCTGAGTTCGGGATGGAGGCCGTGCAGCGCATCCGTGTCCGCGACTTCCCGGCCTTCGTGGTGATCGACGATAAGGGCGGCGACTTCTTCGCCCAGCACACTCCAAGCTGATTGCCAGCGACCGCGTGGAAGCCCTGCGCCGGCGGTGCCAGGCCGAAGTGACACGGTCGCTCGTCCGATGCTTAAGCTAAGTGCGGATCGGTCCGAACTTCGAGCACCAACGACTAGTCTTCTCGCATGACACGCCGCCACCGCTTTCGACCGAGAGTTCCTCAACATTCCGGTAGCTGAGCGTCAAGCGATAGCAGAGGTGAACGGCCATAGAGATTGGTTCTCATACGGTCATCTTCGCCCCATCTTGGCCGTTGACATCGTGATGCCGGTTTCCATCCGACCAGATAAGGTTATGGCAAGGGCGCTCAACAGGACGTCCTCGACTTGCCTTTGGCAGGACGGCCTATTGCTCGTGCTTCGCTGCGCTATAGCGACGCTGCCGCAGCAGGCCCACGATGCGCAGGAACGCCCGCAGCACCAGAAGGCTGAGCCCAGCCATCAGCAGTGGCTGCCAGAAGGGCAGGTAGCTCACTCCACCGAAGCCATCGCTTTTTCGGAGCCTGTCGCCATAGCTGCCGTACCTGTGGGCGTCCCAATCGAAGACATAGCCAGGTTTCACCGGTTTCCATAGCTCGACGGTGGAATGGGGGAGCTCGTTCTTCCAAGCCTGCCAGTCGTGGAACTGCAGCCAGAAGTAGACTTGAGCGACGAGTGGTAGGCCAATCGTTAGAAGGCCGCAGAAGGCGCGCCAGCGACGGCCGGTTCGCGTTCCGGGATCGATATTGATCCAGATTGGCATGAGCCGCGCGAGACCGTTGGTTTTCAGCCGCTCCATCAGACAACGGAGCAGGACGAAGCTCGTGAGTGTCACCAGCGAACCGAAGGTAAGCATGAAGATCGGGGCGCTCTCCCGTGTGTTGTCAAAGTGGAAGACGTCGATCAGCGTTTGGTTCGTGCGGTCGAGCAACCAAAGATTGATGATGTAGAGGACGTTGAAGGTGGCGATCGCCGACCAGAGGTACATCAAGCCCTTTTCTTCCGAAACGGGCGCGAGGTCTCCACCGTTTCCCGTGCTCATTGTCCGTCAGGGGTCATCACCAGTCTCAGGATCTCGTTGAGTTGCTCGGCACTTACGAGAGCAGAGGCGACGACGGTCGTTTCGAGCCCGCCTCCTTCGACCTCGCGAAACTCCACCGAATGCAATGTCGGCTCTGTCGCCGCCAACTGAGGCGGAAGGACCAGCTCTGCGTTCAACTCGGCGATCATCGTCTGCAGTTCGGCCTCGAGCTTCTGCTGTACCACGGCACGCGCTTGGTTGAACGGGATGCCCAACACGTCGAGTTGCGGCTGAAAGTGGGAGATCGTTCCGACCAGCTGTGGCTCTCCGCCGCTCTGTTCGAGCTTCATATCAATCGCTGCCGGCCCCTCCGCCTCAAACTGGTAGTTTCGATCGAAAGCACAGTTGGATACCGACCACCAGCGTACGAAGCGGAAATCAAAGCGCGCCCGCAGAGCGTCGCCGGTTGGCGAGATCGAGACATTGTCCGTCTTGAGATCATCCCCCTTGCAGTCTGTCTGTCGCCACGTCCTCGCGAGATCTTTGGTCAGCTGGTTGCGGGCCTCGGTCAGATCTCCTTCAAGGACGATGTGCAGTCGAAAGCGCTCCCCTTCCCCTGAGAAACCGTAGGCCAGTTTAGTCGGGATCTGCGCCGTCCGATCGATGAGCTTTACGGGAGCAACGAACTCCGGCGCCGTGATCAAGTTCGCGCTGCCCTGGCCGTAGGTGTGCGTAGAAAGGAGCAAGACAATACTGGTGGTTGCAAGCGGCGTGATGCCGCGGAACATCCAGTCTAGGCATTTGGTGGCGGCCCATCGGAAATGCTCTGTGGACATTGTCTCTCTCAAATGCCTGCTCACCCTCAGAGGACAATGTCGGCTTCGTCAATCACCTCGCGAACGGTCGGGCGGTCGCCTGCAATCTCGGCCGCAAGCGGAACGCTTCGAACAATACGCTCCGGATTACGAAGTACGTCGGCACCAGTATAGGCCGAGAATCCTAGCTTGGTCCGGTTTGACAGTTCGTCGACCGAGACTTGGAAAAGACGGAAAGGATCGAAATCCAAGGTCTCGATATCTTGGAGCAGATTGTTCTGCGACAGCACGAAGGATGCAGAGGTCAGCTTTCCGTCCGAAGCGCGGTACGCGATGAGCTTCCAAAACTCGCGGGGGAGAAGAGCATTTCGGTACTCTGGGTCGTCGTTGTGGAAGATTGGCCCGCCAACAACGGAGATACGGATGTCCTGGGCTTCCGCTTGCTCCAGAACGAGGTTTTCTAACTTGCCCCAGAGGCCACCACGGCCCGACTGGTTGAAGCGCCGGTGCTGGGGCGCGATGTTGGTGAAGTAGAACGAGTCGCGATTTGCTTGCTTGGCTTCGTTCACTGGCCCCCAGGCCAAGTCGGCACGCCGGGCAATGTGCCCTCGGTCCAGCTTGTTGTCCTCGTAGAGGGGTTCGCCATGCTGAAATTTGGCGCTGACGCGGCTGTCCAGCCGAAAGCCATGGCGGCCGAGTGTCACCCTGCGCGCTCCGTCGACATTCCATGCGACGAATCTCGCGAGTCGGCGCTTTGCGCTGAGGCAGACGGAGAAGTGGGTGTAGGGGATCGTCTGCTCCCGACCGAAGTTCACGGCATCGCGCTTTATCGAGCGAGACATTTCCGGCATCGGCGCTTTGACGCCCAGGAATCTGTCGTCGAAGCCATTGCGCCTCCCGAATGTCTCGACCTCGTCGTCGTCCAAGACGAGATCTGCCGGTGGCTCGAGGAGGAAACGGAGTTTTTTCTGTACTGATCTCGGATAGCAGGCAAGTGCATGCTCGTCGGGATTGCTCGGTCCTTCACCGGCAAAATGCAGCCCAGCAAGAATGTCAGTCGGATTCTTGCCATCGAAAATCATCCAGGTTGCACCTGAATCGCCACCCATGCTGACCTCTCCATTCGATGGCGGGCGATTGGGGTCGATGCCGATCTCAAAGCCACCGATCGCGACTTCACCCATGGGTGATCCATAGTTGATCTTGGCCATGACATCGGTGCGCCGAACGATACCGTGAGTTTTGCGTGTCGTGCGGCCGGATTTTACGACGGTGTCATCGAGATCGACTTCGGCCAAGCGTTTTGGGATTACACCCAAATCCAATATCTTGCGCTCGAAGCCTCGGTCGCGGATGCGGGCAAGCGCGCAATCGCCGGCGGCCCCGAGATGGCTTCGTAGCAGTTCGCCGCAACCATTTCCTGCAATGTCATTGTCGTCGAATGGCCCCGGTTGGACGATCTTATCGCCAACGCTGCCTGGGTTGCCGTGTAGAACGTGCCAGTTTGACAGAATGCAGGGAGCGCCAGTGGTCTCGTCAAAGACGATCGCCCCGATCGTGCCGGCGGTCCCGTCCTCGTGGGAGACGCTAACGCCTGGAAACAACGGGTCGACCCGCGACTTTCGGACGTCCGCTGCTTGAGCGTCGATCACCTTGAACGAAGCCTCGTAGCTGCGCCGCACCACATCGGTCGGAACTTTGAATCCCTCGACCTCGATTTCTTTAGGAAGCTCCTTTGTACCCAGGCTCTCTAAGACCGAAGTCTCTCCTTTGACGTTGACCGTGAAGACCAAGCTGATGTCTCCATCGCCGTTCTTTCGACCGACGCCAATGGAGGTCACGTTGGGGTCACGCAAGTACTCCTCTCCTCTGGCCCGGACAAACCGTCTCAATGCATCCTTCAGCTTTCTGTTTTTTGTACTCTTGGTTGAGGACTTCGAAGATTTGCCCGCCATTACACTGACCCCCTGCTCTCGTCCAGTTCCGCCAACTGAGTGCCTCTAGATAGATTTGCCCTGAAAACACAACTTAGAATAATGCACGCAAAAAATGTAGTTTGCTACAGTATATCGCATGTCTTGCCGTGCAGATCTGTGGATAAGGCCAAGCCTTGCCGAGCGAGTGTAGAGGCTGATCGAAACATCAAAGGGAATGCGTGAAGTTAGCCGTTCAGCAATGACTCTCAGGGAGCGGTGCTTTTCAATGGCCTGAGCGGTCAACGTTTTGAGCTGACTCGCTAATGGTCTCTGCAGGGTCTCGGCGACAGCGCGTTTCTTCGCCAATTCGGGTCTGGAACATCTCATCGATGTGCAAGACCGAAGGTGGAGCGGTCACTCGCCTGACGTCTGGGAGGGGCGCCGGCTCGGCCCTGAACGTCACGCTCGCATTTCTGTCTTGTCGGTGCCTTTGTAGTAGGTGGCGACCTGCCGGGCCATGGCTTCGGCATGAGCCGCGCGCGCGGCGTCGTCGGCATCGGCTTTCGGCGTTGGCTCCAGATCGAAATGGCCGTAGGTGTCCTCGCCCCGCACCAGCGTGGCGGAGTCGCGCGCGATCTTGGTTTGCTTCACGAATGGCGGGATGTAGCGGATCGCCAGGCCGATGCGCCGGAAATCGGCCGCGTTCGGTCCGGAGCCGTGCAGTATTCGGATATGGTGCAGCGAAAACTCGCCGGGCTTCAGCACCACGTCGACCGTCTGATCTTCGTCTATGTCGATTTTCGCGACCTGTCCCCGGGTCAGCAGATTGTCCTTATCGTATGTGTCCTCGTGGACGATCTGGTCCATATGGTGGCTGCCGGGCAGGAAGCGCATGGCGCCGGACTGCACGGTGGCGGGGGTGAGTGCAAGCCAAGCGGTAACCTCTGCATCGTCGGGAGAAAGGCCCCAATAGGTGGTGTCCTGATGCCAGGACACGAAGCTCGACGACCGTGCCTCTTTCATGAAGAGGTTCGACGTCCAGCAGAGGATGTTCGGGCCTATGATGTCCTCCACGGCATCGAGAATGCGCGCGTTGCGAACCAACTCGTTCGCCCAGGTGAAGAGCAGGTGCGTCTTGTGCCGCAGGTTGCCCTCGATCGGGCCGAGCCTCGCTTCGCACGCCTCGAGCCGTCGCACGTAGCCGGCGGCCTCGTCTTCGCCGAGAGCCTGGACCGGGAAGCAATATCCCTCGCGGCGCCAGTCCTCGATATCGCTCGACGTCAGGACGTGGCGGCCAGGCGCGGTCGTCTCCATTGGCATGCTGTTCCTCCCGCGTGAGTCCGGCTCCCTGAGAGGGGGCTCTTGCACAAAAATACTCGTGATATTTCTTGCGGCGTCAATGTCGTCAATCGGCCGCGCTTGGAGGCGTCCCGATCAAACAGGGAATGGGGATTGCAGCGATGCTGTCTCGGGAGGTGGTGAAAGAACCCTTTAGCCGGATCACGCGATTCCCTATGCTGGCCGCCGGATCGATCAGGAAGAGATGCCAAAGTGTCCGAGACGGTTTCGCGCGTCGTGAAGGTGATCTACGAGGACATTGTGCTGGGCGTACACCCGCTCGGAACGCGTCTGGTGGAAGAGCCGCTGGTGAAGCGCTACGACGTGAAGCGTCACGTGCTGCGCGAAGCCTTCGCCCAGCTCGAAGAGATGATGTTCGTGGAGCGCGTGCCCAACCGCGGCGTTATGGTGCACGAACCGAGCCCGCGCGAGTTCCGCGAGCTGTACGATCTGCGCGTTCTGCTTGAGTCTCATGCCGCCGCCTCCATCCCGCTGCCGGCACCGAAGGGCGTGACACAAGCCATGCGCGCGGTTCAGGCGGACTATTCCAAGGCCTTGGCGGCGAAGGACTTTCGCTCGGTCCTGCATCTCAACAATGCCTTTCACCGCATGCTTTACTCGGCCTGCGAGAACGAGACCCTGACGTCCGCCATCGAGCACTACGCTATGCGCACCCACCTGATCGCGGCCATGAAGTACTTCGATGCCGAAATCATGGCCAAGACCGAGGCGCAGCACTACGAGCTGATCGAAGCCATGGAAGGACGCGACCGCGACCGACTGATCGCTCTCGTGGTGGGCCACTTCAATCTCAATCAGGTGGACCGCTACGAAGCCATGTACGGGCATCGCCACGACCAGGTGGCGAACCTAGGCTGAGGCCTGGCTCGGGCTGCTTCTCATAGCATTTCCGACGAAATTGTTGACAATCTTGTTGACAGAACTGATCTTGCCTTCCGAGTGAGGCGGCAACGGGTCTAGTGGAGAGATGGCCGGGCCTTCCGGTGGGACATATGGGTCGGCTTGGCTGGGGCGAAGGTCTTGCCCCGGCCCTGCTTGCACAGTCGGCGGCCATCGCACCAGCGGCGGTCAGGCAAGGCCACTTCTGTGATGCGGCAGCAGTCCTGGCATCGCATTCTGACGCTCGTCCTGATGGCGGGCATGATCGCCTTCCATTTTCACGTGGTTCTGTTCGGCGCGCCGCAGCCCTTCACCTTTCGCGGCACGCATCTCGCCTTCGCGCTGGTGCTGGTCTTTCTGCTGTTTCCGGTGCGTCCGCGCGAGACGGCATTGGGCAGCGCGCTCGACCTGGTCTTCGTCGCCGGCTCCCTGGCGACCATCGGCTATCTGATCGTCAATCAGGAAGCGCTCTATATGCGCTTCCAGTTCGTCTCGCCACCGGACCCGGAGCAGTTCTGGCTCGGCTGCGGGCTGATCTTTCTGGTGCTCGAAGGTTGCCGCCGCACGCTTGGTCCGGCGTTGCCGCTGACGGCCCTGGCTTTCCTCGCCTACACGCTGATCACCGGGCAGCTCACCGCCGACTACATCGTCGATGTGAACTACCTGACCACCGAAGGCATCTTCGGCATCCCCCTGAACGTTTCGGCGACCTTTCTCTTTCTCTTCGTGCTTTTCGGCGCGCTGGCCGAGCGGCTGGGGACGGGCCGCTTCTTCATCGAGTTCTCCACCGCGCTGGCCGGGCGCACAACCGGCGGACCGGCCAAGGTCGCAAGCCTGTCCTCGGCCCTGTTCGGTTCGATCTCCGGCAGCGCCGTGGCCAACATCATGACCACCGGCAGCTACACCATCCCGCTGATGAAGCGCCTGGGCTACAAGCGCGCCTTCGCCGGCAGCGTCGAGGCGGTGGCCTCGACCGGTGGACAGATCATGCCGCCGGTCATGGGGGCTGCCGCTTTCGTCATGGCCGAGATCATGGGGGTCAGCTACCTGACCGTGATGCTGATCGCCCTCATCCCGGCGACGCTGTTTTTCGTCTCGGTCTTCCTGGCCATTCACTTCGAGGCCAAGCGCCAAGGCCTCTCCGGCCTGCCGGAAGATCAGATCCCGCGGCTCTGGAAGGTGCTGCGCGAGCGCGGCCACCAGATCATCCCCTTGATCGTCATCGTCGGGACGCTCTTCGCCGGCTTCTCGCCAGCCTATGCGGCGTTCTACGGAATTCTCTCCATTCTTCCAACGACGCTGCTGCGCAAGCAGACCCGCAGCGAGTTCAGCTTGAAGCTGCTGTTGGAGGGCTTGGAGAATGGCGTGCGCAATGCCGTCCAGGTGGCCATGGCCTGCGCCTGCGCGGGCATCGTGGTCGGCGTGATCGTCCACTCCGGCATGGGGCTGGAGTTCTCCAGCTTCATCCGAGGCATCTCCCAGGACTCCATGTTCATCGCGTTGGTGCTGACGGCCATCGCCGGGATCGTCATCGGCATGGGCTTGCCCACGACGCCGGCCTACATCCTCCAGACCGCGCTGCTGATTCCCGCCCTGGTGCGGCTCGGAACGCCCTTGGAAGCGGCGCACCTCTTCGCGCTCTACTACGCGATCATGTCGACGATCACGCCGCCGGTGGCGATCGGACTTTTCGCGGCCAATGCCATTTCCGGTGCTAAGCTCTGGGAAGCCAGCGTCGCCGCCGCCAAGCTCGGGCTGACCGGCTACATCGTCCCCTTCATGTTCGTCTATTCGCCGGCCCTGATCATGCAGGGCAGCGTCGGAGAGATCGTCTTCGCCGCGCTCTCGGCCGTCGTTGGCGTGACGTTCCTCTCCGCCGGCCTGCACGGCTACCTTACCCATCATCTGAAGATGCCGGAGCGCTTCCTGCTCGTCGCGGCCGCCTTCCTTCTCATCTACCAGGGCTTGCTCACCGATGCGATCGGCCTTGCCCTGGCCGCGGTCGCCTTCCTTCTGCAGCGCCGCAACCCGACCGGTGGAGAGATCGCCGCCGGTCTCGATCCACCAGCAAACCACTAACCAATCTTTGGGAGGACAACCATGCTCAAGAGACTCCATCTTACTATTGGCCTCGTTGCGGCCATCGCCGCCGCGCCGGCCGTCGCCGAGGAGAGACTAGTCTTCGTAACGGGGTCGCCCGGCGGCTCCTGGTTCCCGACCGGCGGCGCCATCAAGGCGGCGGTCGAGGAGCTCTTCGACGACGTCTCGGTGCAGGTTCGGCCCGGCGGTGGCCTGGCGAACATCCAGGCTGTCTCCGAAGGGCTGGCGCAGCTCGGCATGTCCAACAGCATCTCTGCCGTGGACGCGACGCTGGGTCGCGAGCCCTTCGCCGAGCCGATCGACGACATCTGCAATGTCGCCTACCTCTATCCGCAGGTGATCCAGGCGGCTGTGGTGAATCCAGAGATCACGTCGTTCGAGGACTTCGCCGGCAAGCGCCTGGCCGTGACGCCGCGCGGCAACACGGCTGAGCAGCTCGCTCGTCTGACGCTCTCGACCGTCGGTCTCAGCTACGACGATCTCGATCAGGTCAACTTCGCCTCCATGTCCGACCAGGTGAACATGATGAAGGACGGGCAGGTGGACGGCTTCTTCCAGGCCACCGGCGTTCCGGCTGGCGTGATCATGGATGTCGGCGCCTCGCGCGACCTGACGCTGCTGCCGATCACCGACGAGATGTTCGCCCAGATGAAGGAGGTGAACGCCGGCTTCAGCCAGATCACCATCCCCGGCGATGCCTACGCCGACATGGAGGGACCGGTGCAGTCGGTCAGCTTCGGCACCCACGTGATCGCCGGCTGCGATGTGGACGAGGAGACCGTCTACAAGGTGACCAAGGCGATCCACGAGCGCCTGTCAGACTTGGGCATCGCCGTTGCCGCGCTGCGCTCCACGACGCCGGACATGCTCTCGCAGGACGTTGGCATCCGGCAGCATCCCGGCTCCGCTCGCTTCTTCGAGGAAGTGAGCAGCAACTGATGGCCGGCCGGGCGGAGGCCGCGATGCCTCCGCCCGCGCTTCAGAGAAGGAGTGCCATATCTTGATCGAGGCCGAGGCGGAGGATGCCGTCCTTACCGACCATAGGGCTCTTACCGACCTGATCGGTGAGGTGCTGCGCGCCGACGGCTGCAGCGCCGAGGAGGCGGACTGCGTCGCCGATCACTTGGTAGAGGCCAGCCTGCGCGGGCACGACAGCCACGGCGTGATCCGCCTGCCACGCTATCACAGCTGGCTCGGCAGCGGCCGGATCAAGGCACGGCAGCCGCTGCGCCTGATCACAAGCTTCGGCGCTGCCCGCCAGTTCGACGGCGGCAGCGGAATGGGCCAGTGGCTTGCGCGTGAGGCCACCGCGGAGGGCGTCGCGCTGGCGCGGGAGCAGGGGATCGGCGTGATCTTGCTGCGCCGGGCCGGGCACATCGGCCGTGTCGGCGCCTTTGCGGAGCAGGCAGCAGAGGCCGGCATCGTCAGTCTCATCTTCGTCAACGTCGGTGGCTCGCGGCTGGTCGCGCCCTTCGGAAGCGCTGAACGCGCCGGCTCTACCGCGCCGGTCACCATCGGCGTTCCCAATGCGGAGGGCGACGATTTCATCCTCGACTTCGCCACCTCGAAGGTCGCCGAAGGCAAGGCGCTGGTGGCGGCGCGCGGCGGGCTCGATTTGCCGGACGATGCGCTCATGGGGGCCGATGGGCGACCGACCGACGATCCGCTCGAGCTCTATGGGGCAAGCTTGCAGGAGCGCATTCCTGATCCTCGGGCCGGCAAGGGCGCGCTCCGTCCCTTCGGCGAGCATAAGGGTTCGGGCCTCATGCTGGCCTGCGAGCTGCTGGGGGGCGCCCTGACCGGTAATGGTACGAACGGACCCACCGATCACGCCTTCGGCAACGGCATGCTGGCCGTCTTTCTCGATCCCGCCCGCTTCGACGATCTCGGGATGTTCGATGGCGAGGTGGCAAGCTACATCGACTTCGTGCGCAGCCGGTCCCCCGCCCAAGGCACCGACCGCGTTCTGATCCCGGGCGACAAGGAGCGGCGCACCCGGGCCCAGCGGATCGCTCACGGACTGCCCGTTCCCCGCCCGGTGCTCATGGGGATTTTGAAGGCCGCCGAGGAGCTAGGTTTGGACGGCGGAGAGGCACGCGTCGCGAAGCACCGCCTGGCGCTGGCGGGGGAGGAGTGATCATGACGAAAGTGCTGGTGTTGGATCCGGTTCACGCGGCTGGCCTCGAGATCCTGCGCGCCGCCCCCGGCATCGACTGCGTGCACCTCCCCGAGCCGACGGAGCCGGAGATCGCTGAGCAGCTCGCCGATGCTGAGGTATTGATCCTGCGTGGCCGTCATCTGCCGCGCGCGTTTTTCGCCCAGGCTGAGAAGTTGCGGCTTGTCTCTCGCCACGGCGTCGGCTGCGACAATCTCGACTTCGACCTGCTGCAAGAGATGGGCGTCACGGTCGCGGTTGCCGCCGACAGCAACTACCTTTCGGTGGCCGAGCATGCTTTCGCGCTGACGCTCGCGGCCCTCAAGCAACTGCCGGCCGGCGACCAGGCTGTGCGTAGCGCTGAGTGGGGGCGGCGGGAAAGCCTTGGCACGCGAGAGCTCAATGGCGCGACGGTGCTGGTGGTCGGCTATGGCCGGATCGGGCGTGCCTTCGCCACCCGCGTCCAGGCCTTCGGCGCCGACTGTCTGGTCTACGATCCTGCGCTCTCAGACGACCGCGAGCTTGCGCCGGGGCAGGTGCGGGTGGTCACCCTGGAGGCCGGCCTCGCCGCCGCGGACGTCGTAAGTCTGCATGTTCCCAACCTCCCCGAGACGCGCAATCTGCTGACTGCCTCCCGGCTGGAGTGCATGCGAGACGGCGCCATGCTGGTCAACACGGCGCGCGGCGGGATCGTCGATGAAACGGCGCTGCTGGAGGGTCTGAACCGCGGCCGCCCGGCCATCTACGCCACTGACGTTCTCGCCTCCGAGCCGCCGGCGCCGGACGATCCGCTGCTGCAGCGGGCGGACGTGATCCTGACGCCGCACTCCGCGGCCCTGACGGCCGAGGCGGCGCGGCGCATGTCGGAGCGGGCGGCGCAGAACGCCGTGGACTTCTTATCGGGCGCCTTGGCGGAGGAGATGACGGCCCTTCGGCCGTCGTGACGGGCGATAGGCGCCGTATCGGCGCTGGTGAGTGAGAGAGGAGAGACCGTGGTGCAATTCAAACAGCGGTTGGCACAGGGCGATGTGCTGGCCGGTACCTTCGTGAAGACCCCCGCCATCGAGATGGTGGAGGTGCTGGCCCTGTCTGGCCTGGACTTCCTGTGCCTGGATGCGGAGCACGCCCCTTTCGACCGCGGTCGGATCGACCCCTGCCTGGCCATGGCATGTGCGCTCGGCCTGCCTTGTGTGGTGCGGGTGCCAGAGGCCTCGCCCGCCGCCATTCTGCAGGCGCTGGATGCGGGCGCGACCGGCGTGATGGTGCCCCATGTGGATAGCGCGGAGAAGGCGGCCACGATCGCCAAGGCGGCCTACTTCGGGCGCGGCGGCCGAGGCTATGCGGGCTCGACGCGCTGGGCCGGCTACGCCACGCGGCCGATGCCGGAGGTGCTGGCTAAGAGCCAGCGCGAGACGGTTGTCATCGCCCAGATCGAGGAGCCGGAAGGGGTCGAGGCCAGCGCCGCGATTGCCGCGACCGAAGGCATCGATGGTTTGTTCCTTGGCCCGGCCGACCTGTCGGTGGGCTTGGGCAAGACCGACCAGTCTTCGCCGGAGCTGCTGGCCGAGATCGAAAAGGTCGCCGCCGCGGCCAAGGCGGCGGGCAAGGCCTTCGCAACCTTCGTGCCTGACGTGGCCAAGGCGCGGGACTGGCGCCGCTTCGGCTTCTCTATGTTCTTCGTCGCCTCCGAGCACGCTTGGATGCTGGCGGGCGCCCGGGCGGCTGCGAGCGGTATCAAGGCCCTGGCAGAAGAGGCCTGAGAGTCTCAGCCCGCCGTCGAGTTCCGCTCGATCAGGCGGCCGGGGACCAGCACGGTGGAGGGCGGCACCGGGGCGCCATCGTCGGAGGAGTCCAGAATGCGCAAGGTCTCGGCAACCATGCGGTTGATCGGCTGCCGGAAGGTGGTGAGGCCGAAGCTGGGCCAGGCGGCCGCTGCGATGTCGTCGAAGCCGACAACCCAGACGTCTTCGGGAACGCGCAGGCCGCCGACCCGGCGTAGGCCGTCGAGGACGCCCAGCGCCATGATGTCGTTTGCCGCGAAGATCGCGTCCGGCCGCTCTTTCAAATCAAGCAGCTCCTCGGCCGCACGCAGGCCACCCTCGAAGGTGAAGTCGCCCACGCGGCGCGGTGGCGTCGGCAGGCCAGCCGCGGCCAGGCCGGCGGTGAATCCGCGCTCGCGGTAGATGCTGGTCGAGGCGCCGGCAAGCCCGGCAACGAAGGCCGGCCGCTTTCGGCCGCTCTCGACCAGGAAGTCCGCAATCTTGCGTCCGCCCGCCTCGTTGTCGCAGCCGACCGCGCTGATTGCGGCTCCTTCCACCGTGCGGTTGAACAAAACGACGGGAACCGGGGCCAATTCGCAGGCGGCGGTCATCTCGGCTGTCGGTCGTGCCGAGGTGATGACAACGCCTTCGACGCCATAGCCGAGAGCCTGGGGCAGCAGCGCTTCTAACGGCTCGTCCTCGCCCGGTGTGAAGAGCATGACCCGCTTTCCACGGCTGGAGAGTGCACGGGCGAAGGTCTCCAGCACCGCTGGATAGAAGGGGTTGGTCACCTCGCTCATCAGCAGGGCGATCATGCCGGAGCGTCGGGTGATCAGCCCGCGAGCCAAGGGGTTTGGCTGATAGCCCAGGGCCGTTGCCGCTTGCATCACCCGCGATTTGGTCTGCTTGGCGATGCTGGCGTTGGGCGTGAAGGCGCGTGAGACGGCGCTGATCGAAACGCCGGCGGCGCGCGCCACGTCTGCGGCCGTCGTGCGCTCCATTTTCGACTTGCCGTTCTTCGGGGGTTTCAAGGCACCTGCTTTTCTTGCTTCGGGTCGGGATGCGATCGGAACCGCAGGGTGAGTGTAGCGATCGCGCCCGCGTCGTCTGCAAAGCGTGAATGGTTCTGACGTCTCGGTGGGGTTGAGCATGCCAATTTGCGCAAACGTATGCAAGCCGAAGTCGTAATTGGCTGTGGTCGATAAGGCACTGCTGCATTCCTGGTTGTCGAGCAAATGGAAGTTTAGTGGATTGACATAAATACATTATTTTCTGGATCTGATCGATTCTTGCCGTTACCTGCCTTGGCCAAGAAATGTGAGTCGGAGCGCGTCACCGTTTCAATCGTCAGATTCTCAGTCTTTAGTGAAAACGTTTGCAATCTCATTCGAATGGCGATAAGGAGGGGCAGATAGCACTTCGCAAGCAAAGAAAACGAGCCTAGGGAGGTCGATAGATCATGCTCAAATCCTGCATTCGCCTGGCGGCTGTCGCGGCCATCGCTTTGCCGGCTATGGCTGGAACGGCCAGTGCCGAGACGCGCCTGGCTTTCGGCGCAACCAACGCGCAGTCGGCGCACTACGCCTACTTCGCCGCCTTGGCGAACATCGTCTCAGAGACGGACGGCTATCAGGCCTCCGTGGTCGAGACCGGCGCGACGGTCGACAACCTGAAGCGCATGGAGCGCGGGCAGCTCGACATCGGCTTGGTCACGACCTCCACGCTCTATCACGCCTATCACGGCGTGAAGTCCTTCGATGACAACGCCGTGGAGTCCAAGCTTCTCTGGGCTTACTCGCTGGCGCCGCAGAACGTGGTCGTTCGCCGTGACGCCGATATCTCCAGCATCGCCGATTTGGCCGGACAGAAGTTTGGCCCGGGCCAGCGCGGCTCCTCGACCGAGGACACCTCGCTGCAGGTCATGAAGCTGCTCGGCGTCGAGCCGGACTGGGTGCGCGGCACCAACGGTGAGCTGGCGGACGCGATCAAGGACGGTCGCGCGATCGGCTTCATCAAGTCTGCCGTCGGCACTAAGTTCGATGCGCTGACCACGGACATCGCAACCTTCACGCCGGTCCAGGTTCTAGGCATCAGCGACGAACAGCGCGCCAAGATTGCCGACACTCTGCCGGAGCTCTCCTTGGTCGACATGCCGGGCGGCGAGATGGAGAACAGCGGTCCTTATCAGACCTGGGGCTTCATGATTGCCGTCTCCGCACGGCCCGACATGGACGAGCAGACCGCCTACGACATCGTCAAAGCGGTCATGGAGGACATTGAGACGCAGCGTGCCGGCTTCCCGGCGATCGGCGACAATGACCTGATCCAGCTTACCCTGGACTACGCCACCACGCCGCTCCATGCCGGTGCCATCCGCTACTACGAAGAAGCGGGCTACGAGGTGCCGGACCGCCTTCGTTAGGCCTCTGGCCGACAGGTGGGAGACAAGGCAGCCCCGTCGTCCGGCTGCCTTGTCCTCCCGCTCTTTCCTGCCCGCTCTTTCCTGCCCGCTCTCACCCGGCCGCCTCATAGGGCCGTGGAGGCCGACAGGCCGTAAGCGTGACGGAGGTCGCACCTGCCATGAGCGACAGCGAAAAGGCTCCGAAGACCGCGCGTGACCGCCTGGCCTTGCTGCTGGCCGGCGCGCTTGGCCTCTTCGTCTTCTATACCTCGTTCTTCGGCGCTTTCGAGTCGCTGATCCAGCGCGCGATTTTCGTTTCCGTCATCGGCGTGTTGGGCTTCGTCATGTTCCCGCTCGGCGCCGGCAAGCCCTGGCGCCGCTGGGGTGCTGCGCTCGACATTGCGCTGGCGAGCATCCTGGTCGTCGCCTGCCTCTACATCGTCCTGAACTTCGAGCGGATCATGACGGAGCTGCCCTGGGCGCAGCCGCATGAGATCGCCTTGGCTGCGGGCGCCGTGGGCGTGGTTCTCGAGCTGTCGCGCCGGGTGACGGGCAGCCTGCTGTTTCCCGCCATCGTGCTGATATCGCTGGCCTATGCGCTCTTTGGCCAGTTCATCCCCGGGGATTTTGGGCATCGGGGCTTCGACCTCGCCTACCTGACCGAGGTGGTCTACCTCTCCGACCGCGGCCTCTGGGGCCTGCTGGTCAATGTCGCCTCGACCACGCTCGCCGCCTTCGTGCTGTTCGGCGCCATGCTGCTACACACCGGGGCGGGGCAGACCTTCTTCGACCTTTCGGCGCGGGCCGGCGGCCGGGCGACCGGCGGCGCCGCCAAGATTGCCACCATCGCCTCGGGTCTCTTCGGGTCGATCAACGGCTCGACGGTTGCCAATGTGGCCACCACCGGCAACTTCACCATCCCCCTGATGAAGCGGCTGGGCTACCCCAAGAGCTTCGCCGGCGCGGTGGAGGCGGTGGCTTCGACCGGCGGCCAGCTGGCGCCGCCGATCATGGGCACGGCCGCCTTCGTCATGGCCGAGCTGGTCAACATCAACTACTGGCAGATCGCGCTGGCCGCGGTTCTGCCCGCCTTTCTCTTCTATCTCAGCGTCCTTGCGACCGTGCATCACGTCGCCAAGCGCAGGAACCTCGGACGGGTCGACACCGACGATCTGCCGGACTGGCGCACGGCGCTGAACTGGCGCCGGATGGCGCCGATCATCGCCGCCGTGATCGGTCTCGGCGTCGGCATCTTCCAAGGCCGCTCCATCGCTCTCACCGCTTGCTACGGCATGATCGGCATGATGGGCACCAGCATTGCTCTTCAATTCATGGCGGGTGATGGCTGGCGTGGCGTGGCGCGCACGCTCTGGCGCTCCCTCGTCGATGGTGGCCGCGGCGTCGTCACCGTGGGCGTGCTGCTGGTGGCGGCCCAGGTCTTCGTCGGCGTGCTCAACCTCACCGGCTTCGGTGTCGCCGCGACCAGCATGATCCTGCAGAGCGCCGGCGGAGAGACCTTCGTGGTGGCGGTGATCATGGCAGGTGTCTGCCTGGTTGCCGGCATGGGCCTTCCGACCTCGGCCGCCTACGTGCTGGTGGCGGCGGTCTTCGCGCCGGCATTGATCCAGCAGGGGTTGGAGCCGCTGGTGGTGCACTTCTTCGTGCTGTACTACGCGACCCTCTCGGTCATCACGCCGCCGGTCTGCGTCGGTGTCTTCGTCGCGGCCGCCGTTGCCCAGGCGCCCTGGACCCAGGTGGCGGCACAGGCGGTGCGGCTGGCGGCAACGGTCTATGTGCTGCCGATGCTGTTCATTCTTTATCCCGGCATGCTGGGGCAGGGCGGGCCGGAGGAGGTTGCCATGGCTGCGGCGACCGGTGTGGTCTTCTGCCTCTCGGTGGCCAGCCTGCTCGCCGGCCGCCCGACGCTGGGCCAGAACGGCTACTCGGCGCTGATCTGGCTGCTGCCGGCCGGCCTGGCGCTGCTGCCCAGTTGGCCTGCCACCTTGGCGGCCCTGGGTGTTTACCTGCTTTTCGAATTTGGTAGCCGCATGCTGAACCGGCGTCCGGCGTTCGGCGGCAGCCAATGAGCTTACAACACACGAGGATAGGATGATCGAATACCTGAAGCGGGGTAAGCAGGAAGCGGATCGCGCCGCCGACGATGCCAAGGTGCGCGAGGTGGTGGAGAGCACCCTCGCGGATATCGAGGCGCGGGGCGATACAGCGGTGCGCGCGTTGAGCGAGAAGTTCGACGACTACAGCCCGCCGTCCTTCCGCCTCTCCGCCTCCGAGATAGACGCCTTCATCAACCGTGTCTCCGCGCGCGACATGGAGGACATCGCCTTCGCTCAGAAGCAGGTGCGCACCTTTGCCGAGGCGCAGCGCGCTTCCATGCAGGACATCGAGATCGAAACGCTCCCGGGCGTGGTGCTCGGCCATAAGAACATCCCGGTGCAGTCGGTCGGCTGCTACGTGCCGGCCGGCAAGTTCCCCATGGTGGCTTCGGCGCATATGTCGGTGCTCACCGCGGCCGTCGCCGGTGTGCCGCGCATCGTGGCGGCGACCCCGCCCTTCAAGGGTGAGCCGAACCCGGCCGTGGTGGCAGCGATGCATCTCGGCGGCGCGCACGAGATCTATGCACTTGGCGGTATCCAGGCGGTCGGCGCCATGGCGCTGGGCACCGAGACGATCGAGCCCGTGCATATGCTGGTCGGGCCGGGCAACGCCTATGTCGCGGAGGCCAAGCGCCAGCTCTTCGGGCGGGTCGGCATCGACCTCTTCGCCGGACCGACCGAGACCATGGTGATCGCCGACGAGACGGTCGATGCGGAGATCTGCGCGACCGACCTGCTCGGCCAGGCGGAGCACGGCTACAACTCGCCGGCGGTGCTGGTCACCAACTCCCGCCGGCTGGCGGAGCAGACCATGGTCGAGATCGACCGCCTGCTGGAGATCCTGCCGACGGCCGATACCGCGGCGGTCTCTTGGCGCGACTACGGTGAGGTCATCCTCTGCGACAGCTACGAGGAGATGTTGCAGGTGGCCGACGAGATCGCCTCGGAGCACGTCCAGGTGATGACCGAGCGCGACGACTGGTTCCTGGAGCACATGACCTGCTACGGCGCGCTCTTTCTCGGCGCGCGCACCAACGTGGCCAACGGTGACAAGGTGATCGGCACCAATCACACGCTGCCGACCAAGAAGGCCGGGCGCTACACTGGCGGGCTCTGGGTCGGCAAGTTCCTGAAGACCCACAGCTATCAGAAGGTCACCTCGGACGAAGCGGCAGCCGAGATCGGCGCCTATTGCTCGCGCCTCAGCATGCTGGAAGGCTTCGTCGCCCACGCCGAGCAGGCCAACGTGCGGGTTCGGCGCTACGGCCGCAAGAACGTCCCCTATGGCGCAGCCGCCGAATAGCGGCTAACGGAGTCTGCGAACCATCGCGCTGAGGAGGCTTCGTCGATGACCCGCCCAGATCTCGACGCCCCGATTGAGTTGCCCGAGCCGCCGAGCTTTCGGCTCGACGGGCGCCGGGCGCTCGTCACCGGCGCCAGCTCGGGCATCGGGCTGGGCTGCGCCGTGGCGCTGGCCGGGGCCGGCGCGCAGGTGACATTGGCCGCGCGAACGGCGGATCGCTTGGACGCTCTGGTCAATGCCTTCGGTGCACGCGGCTGGCAGGCGGAGGCTTTGCCCCTGGATGTTGCCGACATCGACGCCACGGCCGCGGCGGTGGCGGCGAGCGGACCCTTCGAGATCCTGATCAACAGCGCCGGCCTTGCGCGCCATGGCCCGGCCGACAAGACCGAGGCCGCTGACTTCGACGCCGTGATGAACCTGAACCTGCGCGGCGCTTACTTCCTCACGCAGGCCGTCGCCCGCGGCTTGATCGCCGCCGGAAAGCCGGGCTCGCTGATCAACGTGTCCAGCCAGATGGGACATATCGGCGGAATCGACCGGGCGGTCTACTGCGCCTCGAAGTTCGCCGTCGAAGGCTTCACCAAGGCCATGGCCATCGAGTGGGGCGGCCACGGCATCCGGGTCAACACCCTCTGCCCCACCTTCGTGCGCACAGCTTTCACGCAGGCGACCTTCGACGATCCCGACCGGGTCCGCTGGATCGAGGAGAAGATCAAGCTCGGCCGCGTCGGCGAGATCTCCGACGTCATGGGCGCCGCCGTCTACCTGGCCTCGGACGCCTCCGCGCTCGTGACCGGGACGGCCTTGATGGTCGACGGCGGCTGGACGGCCGGTTAGCCGCTTCGCAACGCGGTAGACCGCTGAGACCCGCCAGTTACTGGCGGCTGCTGTGTCTCGAGCGAGCATGAATAACCTCGCGTTATAGAAACAGCCCACTGATTTATTCGACTATATAGATCTCGGCTGATTAGTCTTGCGGCCGAGCGCGCATGGCGTATGCACAACCCGTCATTGCGATCTCATGAGAAGAGAGGAGTGCGAGGTGGCCGACTTCGATCTGGTTATCCGGCAGGGCACGGTGGTGACCGCGGCCTCGAAAATGAAATGCGACGTCGGCATTGCCGACGGCCAGATCGTGGCGCTCGGCCGCAATCTTGGCGAAGGACGACAGGAAATCGACGCCACGGACCTGCTCGTCCTGCCCGGCGGCGTTGAAGCGCACTGCCACATCGAGCAGCGCTCCGCCTTCGGGCTGATGACGGCCGACGACTTCGAGAGCGCCACGATCTCTGCCGCCTTTGGCGGGAACACGACCGTCATTCCCTTTGCTGCTCAGCACAAGGGCGACTCCTTGCGCGAGGTGGTCAAAGACTACCACGCACGCGCCAGCAGCAAGTCGGTGATCGACTATGGCTACCATTTGATCGTGTCGGATCCGAGGCCCGAAGTTTTGGGGCAGGAGCTGCCGGCGCTGATCCGGGATGGCTTCACCTCCTTCAAGGTCTACATGACCTATGAGATGTTGCGGCTCGACGACCGGCAGATGCTGGACGTGCTCTACACCGCAAGAAGTGAAGGCGCCTTGGTGATGGTCCATGCGGAAAATCACGAGATGATCCGCTGGCTGACCGACAAGCTGGTCGACGCCAATCGGGTCGAGCCCAAGTTCCACGCCATCAGCCACAGCCGCACGGCGGAAAGCGAAGCGACGCATCGCGCCATCATGCTCTCGCGGCTGGTCGATACGCCGATGTTGATCGTGCACGTTTCGACCGAGGAGGCGACGGCGGAGATCCGCCGAGCGCAGAGCGCCGGCTTCAAGATCTACGGCGAGACCTGCCCGCAATATCTCTTCCTGACCGCCGAGGATCTCGATCGCCACGGCATGGAGGGCGCCAAGTTTTGCTGCAGTCCGCCGCCGCGGGACGCGAGCGCCCAGGAGGCGATCTGGCGCGGGATACAGAACGGAACCTTTCAGGTCGTCTCTTCCGACCATGCGCCCTACAGCTACGATGAACACGGCAAGCTCTACGCAGGCCCAAACCCGCCGTTCACGAAGATCGCCAATGGCGTTCCGGGCATCGAGCTGCGGCTGCCGCTGTTGTTCTCGGAAGGGGTCGGGAAGGGACGCATCGACATCCACAAGTTCGTGGAGGTGACGTCGACAAACGCGGCGCGGCTTTACGGCCTCTTCCCGCGCAAGGGAACGATCGCGATCGGTGCGGACGCCGACTTGGCCCTATGGGACGTGAACTGCGAGCGGGAGGTGCGCTATGCCGATCTCCACGATCGCGCCGGCTACAGCCCCTATGAGGGCAAGCAGCTCAAGGGCTGGCCGGTCACGGTGATCAACCGCGGCCGCGTGGTCGTCAGCGACGGCGAACTCCACGTGGACAAAGGCTCCGGCCAGTTCCTTCCGAGAGAGACGTCGGAGTTCGCCACTCCGACCGGGCGATTGCAGCCGGAGCTCGACCCTGGCCGCAATTTCGGCGTCGAGATCCTATCCCGAGCGGAGTGATCCGGGAAAGCAAGGCCACGGTCCGGCGCAACGGAATTTGGTCAGTCAGGAGAAGGTGAATGTCGAGAGTCATCCGTGTTGGCGCCGCTCAACTTGGACCTTTGCAAAAGTCGGACAACCGAAAGGTCGCTGTGGACCGCATGGTGGCGCTTCTCGAACAAGCCGGGCGCCAAGGCTGCAACCTGGTGGTCTATCCCGAGCTTGCCCTGACGACCTTCTTTCCGCGCTGGGACATCGAAGACCCGGCGGAGGTCGAGAGCTACTTCGAGCCCGACATGCCCAACGCCGCGGTTCAGCCCTTGTTCGATCGCGCCCGCGAGCTGGGCATCGCCTTCTATCTCGGCTACGCAGAACTCGCGAAGAACGGGGAAGGCACGCGGCACTTCAATACCTCCGTTCTGGTCGGCCCGGACGGCCGGATTGTCGGTAAGTACCGGAAGGTGCACCTCCCTGGGCACGCGACCTTTGACCCGAAACGAACCTTCCAACACCTCGAGAAGAAGTACTTCGAGCCGGGCGATCTCGGCTTTCCGGTGTGGCCCGCGATGGGCGGCCTGTTGGGCATGTGTATCTGCAACGACCGACGCTGGCCGGAAACCTACCGGGTGATGGGGCTGCAGGGCGTAGAGATGGTCCTGCTGGGCTTCAACACGCCGGCCACCAACTCCCAACGCCCGGAGGAGCAGGACGAGCTTCGCGAGTTTCACCATGAGCTCTCGGTGCAGGCCGGCGCCTATCAAAATGGAACCTGGGTCGTCGCCGTCGCCAAGGCCGGCGAGGAAGACGGGCACAAGCTGCTTGGCGACTCGATGATCGTGTCGCCTGCCGGCCTGATCGTCGCCCGGACGAAAACGCTTGGAGACGAGCTGGCCGTCGCGGACTGCGACCTGGACGACTGTGTCTTCTATAAGGAAACGGTCTTCGACTTTGCCCGCCATCGGCGGATCGAGCACTACGAGCGCATCACCAAACAGGTTGGCGTGGTCAGGCCCGATTCCACTGCAGTCGTTTAGCCTCAGAAGGCTTCAGCGTGATGCCCCGAGTCCTGGTCATCAATCCGAACAGCAATACCGAGGTCACCGCGGCGATCGATCGGGCGATGGCGCCGCTGCGCACGGCAGATGCACCGACGATCGACTGCATCACCCTGTCCGACGGGCCGCCCGGCATCGAGTCCCAACGCAGTTGCGACCTGGCAGCCTCGCTCGTGTCGGCCCACATCGCGGCGGCCTCCGACGAAGCCGATGCCTTCGTCGTCGCTTGCTATTCGGATCCCGGTGTCAGCGCATCGCGAGAAATGACCGGGAAGCCGGTCTTCGGCGCGGCCGAGTCGGCACTGGCCACGGCCGCGTCGCTTGGCGTGCGAGCGGGCGTGATCTCTATTCTCGATGTGGCGGTCGCCCGTCATTGGCGCCACGCCCGCAGCGTAATGCTCGCCCCCTTCGTTGTCGCGGATCTCCCCATCAGGCTTCCTGTCTCCGAACTGGCCGATGAGGCGCAGTGCCGCGCCCGCATGCTCGAGGTCGGCCGACGGCTGAAAGAGGCGCATGGGGCCGAGGCCATCATTCTCGGCTGTGCGGGCATGGCCCGCTACAGGGTGGCGCTGGAGGCGGAGCTTGGCGTGGTCGTCATCGACCCCACGCAGGCCGCCGTTGCCATGGCGATCTCGGCCTTGCGATTGGGCTACCGCGCCGCTTAGCGACCAATCGCAGTCTGTGCTCCAGGCCTCCCTTTCGAGGCATGTCGCAGCAACCCGCGTCTCCGCACGCAAATAACCAAAAGTTATAGAACACCCCTTCGTTTTAATTTCCATGTTTGCCCGTGCCGTGGCTGACTTGAGGGCATTCTGAAGTGTCGGAACAGACACGACTCAAGCAAAGCGCAGGGGCCAAAATCCATCTATGACAGCAGCCGGTCGACTCGAGCCTGTTCTTTCGGTTCGCGGTGCCAAGAAGCACTACGGCGACGTTCGCGCGCTGGACGGCGTTGATCTGGACATCGGAGACGGCGAGTTCCTGACCCTGCTGGGCCCGTCAGGGTCGGGCAAGACGACGCTGCTGATGGCCATCGCCGGGTTCACGGCTTTGGATGCCGGTGCATTCCGATTGCGCGGGGAGGACATTACCGAGCTGCCGCCCGACCGACGAAGCTTCGGCATGGTCTTTCAAGGCTATGCCCTGTTCCCCAACATGACGGTCGCCGGGAACATTTCCTTTCCTCTGAAGCTCCGCAAGTGGTCGAAGGCCGAGGTCGACGCCCGGGTTCGCGAATGCCTAGAACTCGTCCAGATGGAAAGCTACGCCGACCGCATGCCGAACCAGCTATCCGGCGGTCAGCAGCAGCGCGTGGCGCTGGCCCGCGCACTCTCGTTCAAGCCTTCGATTCTGCTTTTGGACGAGCCGCTGTCGGCGCTCGACAAGAAGCTCCGCGCGGACTTGCAGTGGGAGCTGAAGGACCTGCACCGGCAACTGGCGGTCACCTTCATCTACGTCACGCACGATCAGGACGAAGCGCTTTCGATGTCCGATCGGATCGTGATCCTGGACCATGGACAGATCCAGCAAGTCGGCTTGCCGGATCAGCTCTACAACCAGCCCGACACGCGTTTCGTCGCCGACTTCCTGGGAAAGAGCAACTTCCTGGAAGCAAAGGTATGTGAACGCCTAGGCGGGGCTTTGGACTGCGAGAGCGGTGGCGAGCGCTTCAACGTGGCCGGCGAGCCGTCGTCATACAACGGTGCCGATCGAGTTCTCCTCGCGTTGCGGCCGGAGCGCATCCGGATTGGCGCCCAGGGAACAGAGCGATTTCACGGCGTCGTTCGGCAGACGTCCTACTTGGGTGAACGCTGTCACCTGATCCTCGATCACCCCGGATTTGGCGGAGTCCTCGTGTCCGCGCCGACATGGCGGATGAAGGTGCGTCCGGAGATAGGGGGCGAAGTCTCTTTCGGTTGGGACGACGACGCCTGCGTCGTCCTGGCCGAAGATCAGTGAGCAGCGTTGCGTTGAAACCACCTGTTGAAAGGGAGAGCGACAATGTCAGGAGATAGCTTCGAGTTCGGGCAGGACGATATCGAGTTTAAGCAGGACCTCGGCGACATCACGCTCGAGCGCTACAAGGCCGGGAAGATCGATCGTCGCTCGGCGCTGGCCATGCTGGGTGCGCTCGGCCTGGTGCCGGTGTTGGGAGACAAGGCCTTGGCGAACGCCAAGGAGCTGGTGCTGGTCAACTGGGGCGGCAAGGCGAAAGACGTCCTGCAAGAGATCATGGGCGACACCTATGCGAAGGAAGCCGGCATCAAGGTGGTCGTCGACGGCGCTGGCCCCTCGGCCGGCAAGATCCGCGCCATGGTGGAAAGCGGCGCGGTCGTTTGGGACGTCTGCGACAGCGGGCCCGGCTCGGCGATCATTCTTGGCGAGCGCGGCATCACGCAGCCGATCGATTACAGCATCGTCGACAAGGCGAACATCATCGAGCCGTTCACCTGGGAGTTCGGCTGCGCCAACTACTTCTATAGCTACACGCTGTGCTGCAATCCGACGATGCTAGAGGCCGTGCCCCAGAACTGGGCGGACGTCTGGAACGTGAAGGACTTTCCCGGCAAGCGGACCTTCCGTAAGTCGGTCCGCGGCATGTTGGAGCCTGCCGCCATGGCCATGGGTGCGGCACCGAGCGAGGTCTACGAGTTCCTCGGTGATGAGGCCGGAATCAAAGCGGCTATTCAGAAGTATCGCGACATTCGCGAGCACGTCATCGTTTGGCCGTCGGGCTCGATGAGCCAGCAGCTCTTCCTGCAAGAGGAAGTCGCGATTGGCTGCATCTGGAGCACCAGGGCGCACCTCCTGAAGGACGAGATGCCGGACGGCAGCTTCACCACGACGTTCAACGAGGGCGTCTTGTCGCCTGGCGCCTGGGTGGTGCCGAAGCACAATCCGGCCGGAACGGAACAGGCCATGAAGTTCATCGCCCACAGCGCGAATCCGGAACTGCAGGTGAAGTGGCTCGAGGCGATGGGCCCCGGGCCGGCAAACCCCGCGGCCGCCGCTCTGGTGCCTGAAGAACTAAAGGCCTGGAATCCCTCGTCTCCCGAGAACAGGGCGACGCAAACCGTCTACAACGATGCCTGGTACGCCAAGAACCAGATTTGGGCGGAAGAGCTCTATGTTGATGCCCTGATCAACTAGCCTAACGACATAGAGCCATAGGGAACACCTCAGCATGATCGCCAGGTCGCTTACGGATAAGGGCCGCTACTGGATTCTCATCCTGCCGGCCTTGGCGATCATGCTGATTTTCTACATCTGGCCACTCGTCGAGATCTTCGGCATCAGCTTCTCCGAGCCGAGGCCCGGTTTCGACAACTACGCCAACCTGTTCGACAGCCGGCCGATCCGGACCAGCTTCGTCATCACCTTCCGGGTTGCCGCGATTACGACGATCTGGTGCCTGGTGCTGGGCTACATCGTCTCTTACGCGATCTACAACACAAAGCCGAAGTACGTCGGGCTGATGATTGCGCTGGTGCTCCTGCCCTTCTGGCTGTCCGTTCTGATCCGGAGCTTTGCCTGGATCGTCTTGTTGGGCCGCTCAGGGGTGGTGAACGACAGCCTCGGCGCGATCGGACTGATCAGTCAGCCTTTGCCGTTGATGCACAACGAGTTCGGCGTGATCCTCTCGATGGTTCACGTCATGCTGCCCTTTGCAATTTTGCCGATCATGGCGAACATGAAGGGGATCAGTCCGGCCTACGTCGATGCCGCCCGCGGTCTCGGTGCCTCAGAGCTTCGCGCGTTCATATCGGTCTACTTCCCGCAAACCCTGCCCGGCGTTCTCTCCGCAGCGCTGCTCGTCTTCGTCCTTGCGCTCGGCTTCTACATCACGCCCGCCCTGCTGGGCGGTGGTCGGGTTTTGATGATTTCCGAGTACATCACTTATCAGATCCAGGAACTGCTGAATTGGGGGGTGGGAACCTCTCTGTCGGTCGCACTGCTGCTGGCCACCGCGGCGGTCATCCTTGCCGCGGGACGCTTCGTGAACCTGCGCCGCACCTTCTTGGAGCGGGGATGATGCGCCGGAAAACCACCTTTCAGTTGCTGATGCAGACCGGTGCCTGGGTGGTGCTGGCGTTCCTTCTCTTGCCGATGCTCGTGGTCCTGCCGGTATCGCTGACGCCGAACGAGTACATCTCCCTGCCCTCCGACGGCTTCTCTCTGAAGCACTACCAGAACTACTTCACCGATCCCGAGTGGCTGTCCGCGACCTGGACCAGCATCGTCATCGCCCTGTCGGTGGCGGTGATCGCGACGGTCTTGGGCACCGCCTTTTCGGTGGGCTGCTGGCTGCTCTCCGACTTCTGGTCGACGGTGGCGCGCTGGGTGCTCATCGTCCCGATCCTGGTGCCGCCCGTCGTCCAGGCTCTCGGCTTCTACAGATTCTGGGTGAAGCTCGGGCTGATCGACTCCATGACCGGCGTGATCCTGGCGCACACCCTCTTGGCGCTACCCTACGTGTCGATCGCGGTCTTCGCGGCCTTGGCCAACCTGGACCGACGGATCGTGCAGGCGGCGCGAAGCTTGGGCGCGTCCGTCTGGCGCACGGTCATCGCCGTCATCGTGCCGGCGGCCCGCCCGGGCATGATCGCGGGCGCCGTCTTTGCCTTCATCGTCTCCTTCGATGAAATCGTCGGCGTCCTGTTCATCACCGTACGGAGCGTTCAGACCCTGCCGAAGATGATCTGGCAGGGCATCAACGAGAGCATCGATCCCACCATCGCCGCCGTGGCCACCGTTCTCACGGTCGTGACGATCCTGATCATGGTTGCAGTCACCTGGCGGTGGAAAGCCCGTCCCTGATGAACCGCTACCTATTCGAGAATGCGCTCTATCTGGCGGCAGATGAGAACGGGCTCCCCGTCGTCCGGAAGGGGCAGGTCGCCGTCGAAGCCGACAAGATCGTTGCCATCTCGGAGGTCGCGCCGAGCGGCAGCCAGTTCGCCGACTTCGAGCGCATCGATGCCTCGGACAGGGTCCTCTCGCCCGGTCTGATCAATGCGCACAACCATGCGGTCCTCATGGTGTTGCGCGGCACCGTCGAGGACATCGAAGGCAACCTGGTCTACCAGTACATGGTGCCGGCGAGCTACCTCCTGACCCCTGAGGAACGCGCCGCGATCGCCCAGCTCGCCTGCCTGGAAGCGATACGCTGCGGCACCACGACCATCGTCGACCCGCTGCGTCACGTGGCGGACTACGCCCAGGCGATGGCGGACAGCGGGCTGCGGCTCTATCTCTGCGAAAGTGCCGCCGACGCCGTGACCACGAAGGTGAGCCGCGAAGGCTATCGCTTCGATCGTGAGTGGGGAGAGACCTTCCTGACGCGGACCCGGGACCTGATCGATCGCTACCACGGCGCCGAGAACGGCCGCGTGCAGGCCATGATCGCCGCGCATGCGCCGGACAATTGCTCGCCCTGGATGCTGCGGGAACTGAATGCGCTCGCACGCCGTCGTGGCCTGCGCCGCACCATCCATCTCAGTCAGATCGCCTCCGAAGTGCGGCAGGTCGACGCCCTGCACGGAAAGACCTCGACCGAGTACTTGCGAGAGAACGATTGGCTGGGCGAGGATCTCTTGGCCGTGCACTGGACGTTCTGCACCGACCGCGACGTCGATATCCTGGCGGAGCACGACGTTCATTTCATTCACAGCCCGGCAAGCATGTCGGCCAAGGGGCCGCATCAGTTGCCGATACGGGCGATCCTGGATGCCGGCATCAACATAGCGCTCGCCACCGACAACATGACGACCGACATCTTTCAGTCGATGAAGATGGCGCTGGTCCTGCATCGCGGCGCTTATGGTCGTTCGGTCCAGCCGAGCCCGCGGAAGGTCTTTCGCTACGCGACGCAGAATGCGGCCAAGGCCTTGGGGCGTGCGGACCTGGGGCACATCGCCGTCGGCGCCAAAGCGGACTTGGCGCTGTTCGACCTGCGCGCACCCGCCCTGGTGCCGCGGGTCTCGCTTGTCTCCAACATCGTCCACTACGGGCATCCCGGGATCGTTACGGACGTCATGGTAGATGGCCGCTTCCTGATGCGGGACCGGGAGGTGCTGACGCTGGACGAACGCGCCGTCACCCAGGCCGCGCAAGACGTCACGGAGGCGATGTGGGCCCGGTTCCACGAGCAGGAAAAGGGTGTCGAGATGCCGTTCTCCGACAGCCATTGAAGCAACCGAAAACCGCAGAGAGTCTGGCAGGGGTGAGGGAATGACCTATTCGATGATTGGGCGCTGCCCGGAGAGCGGTGCGTTCGGCGGCGTGGTGGGAACCTCTGCGCTCGGCGTCGGCAATCGCTGCTTGAAGGTATGCCATGGACGGGGTGCGTTCCTCAGCCAGCACCGCACCGATACGCGCTTGGCGGAGCTTGGCATCGCCTATCTGGCCGAGGGTGTGAATGCCCAAGACGCGATGGACAAGGTCGTCAACGGCGCGCGCAACATCGGTTGGCGTCAGCTCGCCGCGCTGGACGGCGGCGGCGGTACGGCCACCTTTCACGGCAAGAAGATGTACTCGATCTACAGCGGGAGCGAGGGCCAGGACTGTGTCGCCATCGGCAACATCCTGGCCAATCACCGGGTGACCGATGCGATGGTCGCAGCCTTCGAGGCGAGCCGAGGCGCCGCCTTGGCCGAACGTCTGCTGCAAGGCTTGGAAGCGGGCCGGGACGCGGGTGGCGAGATCCTTGAGCCCATCCGCTCGGCCGCGCTGTTCGTGAGTGGAGAAGAGGGTATCGCGCAATACGATTTGCGCGTCGACAGCAGCCCGGAGGCGGCCGCCGGCTTGCGCGCGCTCTTCACCGAGTACGGGGAGCAGCACGCGCTGATCAGAGCCGTTGCGCTGACCCCGGAGGACATCCCCGTTTCCCGCACGCTGTTCGAAGCCTCGATCGAACGGATCGGCGAGCTTGGCCTCGAGTCCCGCTTTCCAACCGAGAAAAACAGGGACGCCTGGCAACTGCGGGATTAGCCGGTTTCCGACTCCTCTAAGTAGCTTTGAAAGAAGGTGAGAAAGGTCGAAGCGAGCTGAGAGGTGGGAAAAACCTTCGGCGTCAGCGACGAGATGCGGATGGGGAGGGTCGGCTCGGTTTCCTTGACCACCACGCGCCTGTCGTCGCGGCCGATCATCGCGAAGTTGTCGATCAATGCCGGCCCGAAGCCGCCGGCGGCCATTTCGAGGGCCGTTGCCGTGTGGCGCACTTCGCAGGCGTAGCGGCGCTCCAGCCCTTCCTTCGAGAAGACGCGATCGATCAGCTGGCCGAGCTGCGTCATCGAGGAGTAGGAGATCGAGGGGACGCTGTTCAGATCGACGATCCGAACCTTCGACAGTGTGGTGAAGGGATGGTCGAGGGGCACGACGCACACGAAGCGGCCTTCCGCAATCGGCGTCGCCGAGACGGAGGGGTGACGCGACGTCGTGATGGAGAAGCCCAGCTCGGCACGGCCGCTCGAAATCAAGTCCGTGATCTCATCGATGGAGCCCAGCTCCAGCGACATGCGAAGGCCGGGTCGGTGCTTGGCGAAACTGGCCATCGCCTTGGAGAGAACGCCGAGCCCGAGGCTTGGCGAGGCGGCAATGTGCAGCGTTCCCGCCGACCCCTCTCTCAATTGATCGACGATCGTACGAATGCGCTGCTGCTGAAAGAACAGGTGTTTGGCTTCGTTGGCGATATGCACCGCTTCCGGCGTCGGGATGAGCCGGCCGCGATCGCGCTTGAACAGCGTCAGGCCGGTGATGCTCTCGGTGTGGCGGAGCATGTTGCTGATGGCCGGCTGCGAGACGTTGAGAAGCTCGGCGGCACGGGCCGTGGTGCCGACCTCGATTACGGTACTCAGCACCTCGAGCTGGCGTGCATTGATCATCTAACCTCACCTTATAGAGTGACCCTCCTATTTAATTTCAGGTTCTTCGCTTTGTCTCGTACATATGCGTCGCGGGTTCGTCAGGGGAGGCTGAAACCATGACCTTCGCAATCGCCGGGGTGTGTGAAGAGACGGGGCAACTGGGCTGCGCGGTGACAACCTCGAGCGTTTGCGTCGGGGCGCGCTGCGGCCAGGTGGGCGCCGACTGCGTGGTCTTCTCCCAAGCGCGCACCGACCCGAGGCTGCATCGCTTCGGTCTCGAAGCCCACGAACGCAGCGGCGATCCGGTCTTTACGCTCGAGGCGATGAAGCAGGCGGCTACCTCGCTGCATTGGCGACAGCTGGGCGTGCTCGACCGGGACGGACACTCCGTCTCCTACACCGGCGAGTCGTGCCTGCCGTCCTGTGGTGGGCTGTCCGGCGAGAATTGCTTGGCGCTCGGCAACTATCTTGCGAGCGACGAGGTTCTGCCCGCGATGACGCGGGCGTTCGAAGCAACCGACGGGCCGCTGGCGGCGCGGCTGATTGCGGCGCTGGATGCCGGCCTTGAGGCAGGCGGCGAGCGGGATCCTCTATTGTCCGCGTCCTTGAAGGTCTACGCGGACCTTGCCTTCGCCTACGCGGATCTGCGGATCGACAAGAGCACCACGCCGCTCTCCGATCTTCGTTTGCTCTGGGAAGACTGGGCGCCCAAAGCGGACAGCTATGTGGTCCGCGCGCTCGATCCGGATGCCGCGCCACACTCGTCCCTCGTCGAAGGACACCAGCCCCGATAAGGCTCTCTATCGCGCGGCCGTCAGTCTTCGACCCGGAAATGCAGCTCCTGCGGCAGGCAGCCCTCGCCGTTGATCGGCATCAGGTCCTGCGGGCAGGCCGACATCGCGGCAAGGCATGGCAGTTCAGCGCGAAGAATCACCTCGTCGCCCGGTTTGGCGACGGTGGGCAGCCAGGCCACGCTGCCGTCGGCTGCGACAGGGGTGTTCATCCAGATGTTGAAGGGCGCGGGAATGGCCGGCGCCTTGCGCCCGATGGCGATCAAGGCCATGCGCAGGTTGTCGGTGCAGTTGTCGTGGTACTCGCTGCAGCCGAGTTGCTGGTAGCGGTGGTGATCGCAAGAGGCGATGACCGTGTCGTGGACGCCGGGTGACGTATCGGCCTCGAAGCTCAGTAGGGCCCGCCGTCGGTTGCTGACCAAGGGGTCGCCGGGTCTGGGGTAGATCGATCCGAGCTGGGTGTGCAGGTGCTCCATCGAGAGGTGCTCGTCGAGGTCCTCGGCATTGAAGGCCCAGAAGTCGCAGACCTGCGTGCCGTGGGTGTTGACGATGATCAGGCGCTGACCGGGCGCGAGCGCGACGGCTACGCCGCAGCGGGCGGGCACGTGATAGGTCTCGCCGGTCGCGGGTCGGCCGTCCGTCGAGATTGCACTGTCCAGGCTTGCATTGCGACCGTCCGGCACCGCCGGGTCGAAGGCCTTGTCCATCGCCAGTCTCCTCGTACCGTCATCCGATCGGGGCGTCGTCGGTCCTCACGCGCTTGTGCACTCTCGCACGCAAGGCCGGGGTGCACCGGCCCGCGCTGCACCCTATCTCCTAAGTGCGTGCTGGCAACCGCCCGGCAGCGGCTTGAGCCTTGGCAGACTTGAGGAGCGCAAGGATGAAGACTTGGACACGCAGGGCGGTGGCCATTACGGCCGTTTCCGCCATGACCGTTGCAGGCCTTGGGCCGGCGCTGGCCGGGGACAGCCAGGTTGCCGCCGGACAACCGGCCGCATCCGACATCACCTTTCATTTCTACGGCGCGGAAAACTGCGCGCCCTGCATGGCGTTCAAGCGCAATCACCTGCCGAACGTCACCGCTGTGGCAGAAGAGATGGGCTTCAGCGTGGCGGCGAACGTGATCGCGCGAACCCGGGACGTGGCTACGGTCGGGTCCTTCGGCGAGGCCGACCCCATCCTGCGCGAGGCCGCACCTCAGCTTCGGCGGGTCTATCCGCCCATCTTCTTCGTCACCCAGGGCTTGGAAGTGCTGTCCGTGCACGACTCCGACTGGCGGGGCGCCTTCGAGGCCGCCCAGCAGCAGGCTGAACGGGCGGCCTCCTAAGCCAGACCGAACCGCCTAGGCGTTCACCACCCGGTCCAGCGCGCCGTCGACGGCCGTCACCAGCTCGTCGATGTCCGACTTGGTGGCGATGAAGCCCGGGCTGAAGCAGAGCGTATTGTTGAGCCCCGCCAGCGAGCGGTTGGTGGCGCCGATGATGACGGCCGAGGTCTTCATGCAGTCGGCCACCACGCCTTGCACCATGGCTTCCGGCAAGGGCTCCTTGGTCTCGCGATCGGCGACCAGCTCGGCGCCCTGGAACAGGCCCTTGCCTCGCACATCGCCGATGACCGCGTGCTTGCCCTGCAGAGCCTCCAGCCGCTCCTGCAGGTATTCGCCCATGGCCGTGCAGTTCTCCAGCAGGTTCTCGTCCTCGATGACCCGCATGTTTTCCAGCGCCGCCGCCGGGCCGCCAGTGCAGCCGCCGAAGGTCGAGATGTCGCGGAAGTAGCTCATGGGGTCGTCCGGGTCGGCCTTGAAGGCTTCGAAGACCGCCTCGGTGGTGACCGTGCAGGAGATGGCGGCATAGCCGGAGGCGACGCCCTTGGCCATGGTGACGATGTCCGGCTGCACGTCGTAGTGCTGGTAGCCGAACCAGGTGCCGGTGCGGCCGACACCGCAGACCACCTCGTCGATAATCAGCAGGATGTCGTACTGGTGGCAGATTTCCTGCACCCGCTGCCAATAGTCCTTGGGCGGCGGGATGACGCCACCGCCGGCGGTGATCGGCTCGAGGATCAGGCCGCCGACCGTCTCCGGGCCCTCGCGCAGGATGACCTCCTCGATCGCATTGGCGGCGCGGATGCCGTAGTCCGCCACATCGCCCCACTGGCTGCGGTACTCGAGACAATGCGGCACCTCGACGAAGCCCGGCGTAAAGGGGCCGTACTGTGCCTTGCGCTCTTCCTGGCCGCCGGACGACAGCGCCGTGATGGTGGTGCCGTGGTAGTCGCGCTCGCGGTAGAGAATCTTGTGCTTCTTGCCGCCGTATTTGTTGTGCGCGATCTGACGGACGATCTTGTAGGCCTTCTCGTTCGCTTCCGAGCCTGAGTTGGAGAAGTAGACGCGGGTCATGCCCGGCATCTTGGAGGTCAGGCGTTCGGCGAAACGGGCACCGGGGATGGTCCCGGCGGCGCCGGCGAAGTAGGGCAGCTTGACCAACTGCTCGCGCACCGCATCTGCGATCTCAGTGCGGCCATAGCCGACGTTGACGGTCCAAACCCCGCCCGAGGTCGCGTCGAGATGGGAGCGGCCTTCGGCGTTCCAAACACGCAGGCCCTTGCCCTCGATGATCATCAAGGGGTCGACGGTCTCGTACTTCTTGTGCTGGCTCAGGTGATGCCAGACGTGCGCGCGGTCCGCTTCGATGATCTCGCGGTAGTCGTTTTGAGGTGCCTGGTAGTTCATCGTAGTTGCTCCCTTGGCGCTTCGACTTTCACGCGCGCCGCTTTCAATCAATTCACGCCACAGCGTATCACGACTGGAACTGGCCAAACATAGCGAAAAGCGACGATCCTACTGGCGTTTTGGGCATACCTGAGGGGCCGAGCCGCTAGCTGGACGGGCCGTTGGGCGTGATGAGCACCTTGCCGCCGCGGCCTTCCCGTCCGGCGTGGGTCAGGGCCTGCTTGATCTCTTCGAGGCCGTAGGTCGCTTCGACCTCGACCTGCAGGCTGCCATCGGCGATGCGGGGCATGAGATCGCCGTAGAGCGCAGCCAGCGCCGCCGGCGACATGGCACGCATCTGCCTGGCGAGCCAGAAGCCGGTCAGAGTGATGCCCTTGAAGATGGCTTGGTCGGCGCGCAAGCGACAGGCTTCGCCGCTGAGCAGGCCGTAGTTCACCACCGTGCCGTCTTCGGCCAGGCAGTCGGCGAGACGCTCGGTTGCAGCACCAGCCACTGCGTCGATGGCCAGCTTGATGACCCCGCCGGCCGTTGCTTTCGCCACCCGCTCGCTCAGGTCGGGGCCATCGAGCAGCACCGCATCGGCGCCGATGGCCTTCAAGGGGTCAATCAAGCTCTCTCGCCGCACCAGGTTTACGGTCTTCAACCCGTGGGCCTTGGCCAGGCGGATGAGGTTGACCCCGACGCCGGAGTTGGCCGCGTTCTGTATCACCCAGTCGCCGGGCGTGAGATCGACGTAGTCGCTCAGCATGAGTTGTGCCGTCGCCGGGTTGATCTTGAGCATGGAGAGCTGCGCCACGTCGGTCTCGGGTGGCGCCTTGACGACCTCGCCAGCCTTGAGAAGGAGCTGCTGTGCCCAGTTGGCGCGACCCAGGCTCATCACCAGGTCGCCTGGCGCGAGACCGGTCACGGCTTCGCCAACGGCCAGCAGCCGTCCCGCCCCCTCGATGCCGAGATGGGCCGGCAGCGGCGGCTTGCTGGCGTACTTGCCTTCGATGATCAGGAGTTCGGCCGGGTTGATCGGGCAGGCCAGCATCTCGACCAGCACCTCGTCGGCACCGGGCTGACCCGGTGGCATGCCCTCGACACAGTCCACCACCTCCGACGGCACGCCGAAGGCCTTCAGTTGCGCAAATCTCATGCAGCTCCTCCTGTTAAAGACGTAGGGATAGTCCGAGAACGGGGCCTCGGCCAGCCTCACGGTCGCCGCGCTGCGTAGCCGGGCGTGGGTATGCTTGAACGGTTTGCAGGCTGCTTGGCGGCCGACGGTGTCGGACAGCGGCCCACTAAACAGGCCTTGGCCCGAATTCACGAAATGGTGTAAAACCCCGCCGTTCGAGCGTGAAAGTGCGGCACAGTTTCAGGTAGTCTTGAGAAGAACGTGACCGCGGCAGGGGTGTGAGCGTCGACGACACCATGAAGTAGGGTTTCAGATTTCCCAGCGGTCCTGCGGCCGCGTTCAGCCCATTCTACAGAAGGCGAGACGATGACTGAGGAAACACCGACGAAAGATCAAAGCACCGATCCGATACCGGGTCTGAAGGACATTCACGCCGCCTGGGGATGGCTCCTGGCGCTGGGCATTCTGTGGATCATCCTCGGGACTCTCGCGATCATCATGCCCTTTGCCGCGACGCTCGCGGTCGAGATGGTGTTCGGTGTCGTCTTCCTGATCGGCGGCGTTGCGCAGCTTGTTCAGGCCTTCCGGTCGAAAGGCTGGAAGGGTTTTGCTCTGCAGGTGCTTGGCGGCCTGCTGGCGTTGGCACTGGGCGTCATACTCCTGTTCTTCCCGCTCCAAGGCGTCTTGACCCTGACCATTCTGCTGGCCGCCTTCTTCGTCGCCCAGGGCATCGTGAAAATCATGGCGGCCCTTCGCCAGCGCCCGGCGTCAGGCTGGGGTTGGCTGATGTTCAGCGGTATCCTGGGCATCATCGTCGGCGTCATTATCTGGGCCGCTCTGCCGGAAGCCGCCATCTGGGTCTTGGGCCTCTTGGTCGGCATCGAGCTGATCTTCAGCGGCTGGGCCATGGTCATGATCGCCATGGCCGGCAAGAAAGAGCCTGACGCTGCTTCCTAGAGCGGGGCTGTGTCCTCGGGACGCCGGCTAAGTCAACTTAGCCGGCCGTCTCTTTGACCTGCGATGGCACGCTTCAGGCAGTCGCTTGCGCGAATCTCATAGGCTCCTGTCGCCAAGGTCAGAGGGAGTTCAGCGCCGCGCCCGGTTGTCGCCTGTGAGACTCTGAGAACGGGCTCAGTTCTGAACGCCCGAATCCTCGGAACGGCCGCCATCCGCCGTTCCTTCATTGCGGTCGAAGATATCCGGAAAGGCATCGAGCAGGATTTCCGCCACAAGGCTGTTGCCCGCGGCATTGAAGTGACCGTCCACCGGCCAGTAGTGCCTCTCTACGTCGATCTCTCTTTCGGAGAAGGCTTCGGCGAGATCGATGTGTTCGATCTCGTTCGCCGCCAGGAACGCTCGCAACTCGGCGTACCACTCCGGATTGGTCGCGTTGCGCTTATGCGGGATCAACACCACGACAAGCCTGATCCCTCTTTCCGCCGCCAAGCGCTTGAAGTCGAGCATGGCCTCCTGGTTTGGTTGCGCCTGCGGGTTGTCGCCGTACCAATAGCGCCCGTCCTTCTCGTTCGGCAGGGTGTAGATCATCTTCAGCGACTGGGCGTCCTGGCCAGCCGGCGAGCGCGTGTCGTTGCGGCGGAGCTCGGCAGCAAGCAAGCCTCTCAAGTACAAAGCGATATTGGTAGAGAGCGAATAGTATTTGGCGTACTTCATTGAGAGCGCCACAAGGTCCGTTTGCGCCAACTCGATTTCTTTAAGTCGTTTGTCGATTTTGTCTTCCAGCTCCGGGCGCGTCAGCCTGACAAGCCGGTCGTTTTGGTCGACCATCACGTCGTCGATGAGCCACCCGCCAAGCACCGTCGAGTGCGGATAGGCATAGTCGTTGGCGACGTCGTTCAAATAGTGGAAGACGAAAAGCTCGCGCGGCGCCTCGCCAACTTTGTCGATCATCTCCAGGAGCTTGGCATATTGGTGGCGCTGGCCGGTATGCGTAACGCCGCATTTCAGGACTGTTCGTCCGCTTTGTTCTTCGGTGAGAGTCGCAAAGTGCTGCTCGTTGGGCACGTAGCCCCAGAGAAAGCTGTCCCCGGCGAAATAGACGTAGGAGTCTGGTGCTTGAGGTTCGTCGTCGAAGCAGCCGAGCGCGTTGGACCAGACCGGATAGGTAACACCCCGGACCCAATGCTGGCCGCTCTTGTCGGCCCCGATATCGAAGCCTCTGTCCTTGTGTTCGACGAAGTATCCCTGAGGAAGGGCCTGCCGGCCGGCCGTGTCAGGCCGCATGGTATAGCGGTAGTCTCTAAGCGCCGCGACATAGTCTTGCGGGATGAAAAAGAAAGCCAAGATATCAAATACCGCAAGAAACAGGGCAATTAATGCGACGTTAACGAAGACGACTTTTGCGGTTTTCTTCATGCGCCCCCCGAGGTCATTGTCGCACCGACGCTCCAATGACCAAAACTCAGCCACTTTCTACGCCGGCTCGATCAGGCTCGGCGCCGGTTCCTCTTACAGTAACAAGGCAAAATCCCCTCGTCTCGCGAGATCGTGCAGCGATAGCCTGCCTGAAGCAGCATAGCGTCGGCGCAGATAAGGCCGCAGTTCGACGCGTGTGAAGCCCCTGGAATGCGCAACCCGGCTGCCCACTGGCGCGCTCTAGGGGCCTCCGCCCCATTGCTCCACGGGGCGTGCCAAACCGGCGGTTCGCCACGCCGGGCGAGACGCAGAATTGACTTTCTATGGTCGGAAAAGCTCTAGGCCGTCTCTTTGACCTGCGGCACAGCCTCAAAGCCTTCGAACTGCGGGCCACCCAAGTACATGCCCTTAGTCTGTCCGGCGTTCTTGTGCGCTTGGCGGAAAGCGTCCGAGCGGGTCCAGTTCTCGAAGTCGTGGCGGCTCTGCCAGATCGTATGGCTGGCATAGAGCACATGGTCGTCGGCCTCGGGGCCTTTGAGCAGGTGAAACTCGACAAAGCCCGGCACGCTCTTAAGGCGGCCGTCGCGGCTTCGCCAAACCTCCTCGAAGGCCTCTTCCTGGCCCTTGATGATCCGGAAACGATTCATCGCAACGAACATGGCGGCTCCTTCGCTCGGCGGCCCACAGAGTGGCCTTCTCTAAGATAGTGAGAACGATTCGCAATGGCAATCGCACTGGGCACAGCTTGGTGCACAACAAAGCAGGTTTCGTTTCTCTGTCATTCAACGTTCATATGACCGTCATGCGGGCTGACTAATGCTCATTTGAACATTCTTGTTCCGACTGTAGGGATGCGAATGAACATTGGGTCGCGCCAGGCTGAGATTGCCGAACTTGTCCGCAGCGAGGGCTTCCAGACCATCGATGATCTGGCCGCGCGCTACGGCGTGACCACGCAGACCATCCGGCGCGACGTGAATGCCTTATGCGATCGCGGCATCCTTTTGCGTCGTCACGGCGGTGTCGAGCGGCCGCAGGACGGGCAAGGGAACCTGGGCTACCAGACCCGCATGGTGCTGAACCTGCCGCGCAAGCAGGCCATCGCCCGCGCTGTCGCGGCGCGTATCCCTGACGGCGCCTCGCTGGCCTTTGGCATCGGCACCACGCCCGAGCTGGTGATGCGTGCCCTCACGGCGCACCGTGGCCTGCGCATCTTCACCAACAACCTCCGCCTGGCCGCGGCGGCGGCGGCCAATCCGGACTTCGAGGTGACCATCGCCGGCGGCCAGCTGCGGCCGGCCGACCTCGACTTGATCGGCCGCACTGCCGAGGACTTCTTCGCCAAGTATCGGGTCGACGTCGGCATCTTCGGCGTCGGCGCCATCGAGGCCGACGGCAGCCTGCTGGACTTCCACGACGGCGAGGTGCTGGCGCGTCAGACCATCCTTGCGAACTGCAGGGAGAGCTTGCTGGTTGCGGATCGCACCAAGTTCGATCGCCGCGCCGTGGTTCGCGGCGGGCGCATCGACGATGTCGCCACCTTCGTCACCGATGAAGCGCCGCCCGGCAGCATCGCCGAGGAGCTGGTCAATGCCGGGGTGGCGCTCGTGGTCGCGGACTCGGCGGGGGATCGGGAGGCGCCGGACTCGCGCCTGGCGGCGCAATGAGCCGGATCGAGCTGGAGCAGGTCACCTGTGCCTGGGGCGAGACCAAAGGTGTCGACCGCGTCTCGCTGTCGATCGCGCCCGGTAGCTTTGTCGTGCTGCTCGGCCCTTCGGGCTGTGGCAAGTCGACGACCCTGCGACTCATCGCGGGGCTGGAGAGTGCCAGCGAGGGCAGCATCCGCGTCGACGGCCGCGACGTCACCGAGGCATCGCCGTCCGAGCGTGGCGTGTCCATGGTCTTCCAGAATTACGCGCTCTTTCCGCACCTCAACGTGGCGGAGAACATCCTCTTCGGCCTCAAGGTGCGGCGGGTCGAGCGGGCGGAGCGTGCCCGGAGGCTCGCTTGGGCGGCCGAGCTGACCGGGCTCGATCCTTATCTGCAGCGCAAGCCCTCCCAGCTTTCAGGCGGTCAGCGCCAGCGTGTGGCGCTCGCCCGGGCCATCGTTGCGCAGCATCCCGTCTGTTTGATGGACGAGCCGCTGTCGAACCTCGACGCCAAGCTGCGCCAGACCATGCGCGCGGAGCTGCGCGCGCTGCAGCGGCGCTTGGAGCTCACCGTCGTCTACGTCACCCATGATCAGATCGAGGCCATGGCCATGGCCGACCATGTCTTTCTCATGAATGGCGGTCGCATCGAGCAATCGGGCACGCCGGAGGAACTCTACAGCCGGCCATTGACGCCCTTCGTGGCGCGCTTCATCGGCACGCCGCCGATGAACCTCATTCCCCTCAGCGTCAATGGGGGCGGCATCGAGATCGAAGGCGGGGTGTCGGTCGATGGCACCACCGGCGCGGCCGGTGGCGACTGGCTGGTCGGCGTGCGCCCTGAGGACCTCCATTTGGCCGAGACCGACGGTCTGCCGGCGGAGGTCGAGTCCTCCGAGTACCACGGCGCCGACACCATCGTCGCCGCGCGTTGCGGCGAGGCGCTGCTGCAGGTGCGCCTGCCGCGGCTGACCCGCATGGCGCCAGGCGAGCGCATTCATGTGCGCTGGCGTGCCGAGGACATGCACCTGTTCGAGCGGAGCAGCGAACGCCGGGCCGAGGCGCCTTTGCGCTTCGCCTGGATGGAATGAACCGCCGGGGAAAAGGCGGACACATGGCCGGGGCATCCCGCTGAGGGGGCAGCGCCGGCCGCAACACCACGAAGGTAACGAGATCAACGCAAACGGAGGAGTGCAGTCATGCAACTGTTGAGCCGTATGAAACTGGCCGCTGCGGCGGCTGCCATCAGCTTGGCCGGGGCGAGTATCGCTCAGGCCGAGCAAACCAAGCTGACCATGTATTACCCCGTCGCCGTCGGCGGGCCGCTGACCAAGATCGTCGACGGGTTGGTCGCCGACTTCGAGGCCGCCAACCCCGACATCGACGTCGAGGCGATCTATGCCGGCAACTACAACGACGCCCGCATCAAGGCGCTCGCCGCCCTGCAGAGCGGTGAGCCGGCGCAGCTGTCGGTGATGTTCTCGATCGACATCTACGACCTGATCGAGCAGGACGCCATCGTCGCTTTCGACGACATCGTCGAGACCGATGAGGAGCGCGCCTGGCTCGACTCCTTCTATCCGGCGCTGATGGAGAACGGCCAGACGCTGGGCAAGACCTGGGGCATTCCGTTCCAGCGCTCGACCATCGTCATGTACTACAACAAGGACATGTTCCGGGAGGCAGGCCTCGACCCGGAAAACCCACCGGCCAGCTGGGATGAGCTGACCAAGGCGGCGAAGGCACTGACCGACGCCGATGCGGGCCGCTACGGCCTGATGATCCCCTCGACTGGCTATCCCTATTGGATGTTCGGGGCGCTCTCCATGCAGAGCGGCCAGGTGCTGATGAACGGCAACGGCACGGAGACCTACTTCGACGACCCCGCCGTCATCGAGGCGCTGGAGTACTGGCGCGCGCTGGGCGCCGAGTACGGTGTCATGCCGGAAGGCACGATCGAGTGGGGTACGCTGCGGCAGAACTTCCTGGAAGGGAAGACCGCGATGATGTGGCACTCGACCGGTAACCTGACCGCGGTCAAGAACAATGCCGACTTCGACTTCGGCGTCGCCATGCTGCCGGCCAAGACGCAGCGCGGCACCCCGACCGGCGGCGGCAACTTCTACATCTTCAAGGAGACCAGCGAAGACGATCGCCGGGCGGCCATGCGCCTCATCCGCTACCTGACCTCGCCGGAAGTTGCAGCCGACTGGTCGATCAAGACCGGCTACATCGGCATCAGCCCTGCCTCCTATCAGACCGAGGCGCTGCAGACCTACGTCGAAGAGTTCCCGCCGGCCAAGGTGGCCCGCGATCAGCTGAACTACGCCACGGCCGAGCTTTCGACCTATCAGACCGGCCGGGTGCGCAAGCTGCTGGACGACGCCATCCAGGCGGCCCTGACGGGCCAGAAGGAGCCTGCCGAAGCGCTGCAGGAAGCGCAGACCCAGGCCGAGCGCCTGTTGAAGCCCTACCAGCAGGGAGGTTGAGCGAAGCGGTGCCGGCCGCAATGGCCGGCATGCGCAACGTTCCTGCCAGCACGGGGCCGGCTGTCTTGCCGGCCCCGTGTTCCTGCATTCGGTTCCGGGGACGCCAGTGCTGTTCGGTTAAATGCAGAAGCGCCTTCTCTCGTCCGCTCCGCGGACACCCCCCCACCCTAACCCTCCCCCTCGCTGGGGGGAGGGAATTGTGATGTCACCGCACTCGCTTATACCTCCCCCCTTGAGGGGGAGGTCGGCGCGCAGCGCCGGGAGGGGGGTGTTGCTGCAACGCCCTCCCGCGAAGAATTCAAAGTTCAACCGGACAACAGTGCGGGGAAGGCGCGCATGAAACCGCGGCTGGCGACGGTCTACGGCTGGCTCCTGCTGATGCCGGCGGCGATCCTGCTGATCGCCTTCACCCATTGGCCGACCTTTGCCACGCTGGTTTCCAGTGCATTCTCCAACGGCACGCCCATACGCCCGGCGCGTTTCGTGGGCGCGGACAACTACCGGGCCCTGCTGGACGACCCGGTGTTCATCCAAGCGGCCATCAACAATCTCTGGTTTGCCTTTGGCACCGTCATCCCTTCGATGGCGTTGGCCATCGTCATGGCGCTCTGGGTCAACGAGAAGATACCGGGGCGCGGCCTGCTGCGGCTGGCCTACTTCACCCCCACCATCCTGCCGATGGTGGCCGCGGCCAACATCTGGCTCTTCTTCTATACGCCGGAGATCGGCCTGATCGACCAGGTCCTCGACCTCTTCGGCCTGCCCGGCCAGAACTGGCTGGGCGACCCCGACCTGGTGCTGCCGAGCCTGATCGTCATGACGATCTGGAAAGAAGCCGGTTTCTTCATGATCTTCTATCTCGCGGCGCTGCAGGCCATCCCGCCGGAGCTGCGCGAGGCCGCCTTGTTGGAGGGTACCCGCCGCTGGACCTTCTTCTGGCGCGTGACCTTCCCGCTTCTCATGCCGACGACTCTCTTCGTGCTGATCAACGCCCTGCTCAATGCCTTCAAGCTGGTCGATCACCTCTTCATCCTGACCAAGGGTGGCCCGAACAACGCCAGCAACCTGCTGCTCTACTACATCTACGAGTCGGCCTTCTCCTTCTTCGACACGGCCTACGCGGCGACCATGACCATGGTGCTCCTGGTCTTCCTGGCGCTGCTAGCCTGCGTGAAGTTCTGGCTGTTCGAAAAGCGGGTGCATTACCGATGAGGCGCCTTCCATGACAGTCGAGCCGCTCAGTGTGCCGCGCACGCAGGCACGGCTGCGCCTGCCCGCCCTCCGCCTGGAGTGGCTGGCCGCCTGGCTGCTCGGCCTGCTCTGGATTCTGCCCCTGGCCTATGCCTTCTGGGCGGCCTTCCATCCGCCCCAGTACGTGACTCGCTTCGAGTTGTTCGCGCCGCTGACCCTCGACAACTTCCGCGAGGCCTGGGACTACGCGCCCTTCGCGCGCTACTTCCTCAACACCTTCCTGCTGGTCACCGGCCTGCTCGCCGCGCAGTTCGTGCTCTGCACGCTCGCGGGCTTTGCCTTCGCGCGCTTTCAGTTTGCCGGGCATCAGCTCGCCTTCGGCCTGGTGCTGGTGCAGTTGATGGTCGCGCCGGAGGTGCTGATCGTCGAGAACTACGCCACCATGGCCGGCTTGGGCTTGGTCGACTCCATTCCTGCCATCGCCTTGCCCTATGCGGCCAGCGCTTTCGGCATCTTCCTGCTGCGCCAGACCTTCAAGACGGTCCCGCGCGAGCTGGAGGATGCCGCCCGCATCGAGGGCTGTAGCTGGCTAGGCGTCCTTTGGCGGGTCTACGTGCCGCTAGCCCGGCCGGTCTACCTCGCCTACGGACTGGTCTCGGTCAGCCACCACTGGAACAACTTCCTCTGGCCGCTGGTCATCACCAAGTCGGTCGAGACAAGGCCGCTGACGGTTGGCTTGGCGATCTTCGCGGCCCCCGAGTCCGGCGTGAACTGGGCCGTGCTCTCGGCCGGCACCCTGATGTCGGTGGCACCGCTCCTGGTCGCCTTCCTGTTGTTCCAGCGCCAGTTCGTCCAGTCCTTCATGCAGGCCGGGATCAAGTAGGGCGCTCGCTCAGTTGCTTCCCTGTACAGTGAGCAGCTTGAGCTGGTCTACGCCGGCCTCCCGCAGCAGCTCCATCACGGCAATGACCTGTGTCGCCTGGACTTGGGCATCGGCCTTGAGGCGCACCTGCACGGACTCGCTGACCGACAGACGATCGGCCACGCTGGATTTCATCCTGTCTTCCGGCATCACCGTCCCGTCCAATGCCAGACGGCCGTCGGCGCTGACCACGACAAGCAGCTCCTGCGGGTCCAGCAATCCCTCGCTGGCGGACAACGGCGGTTCGATCTCGAAGGGATCGGGCAGGGTAGGGCGGCCGGCGACCATGTAGAAGATCAGCATGATGAAGACCACGTCGATCATCGGCGTCAGGCTGATCAGGATGCGCCGGCGGGTGCGTGAGCTGAGGCGCATGATCCGTCGTCCGCCTTTCGGTCAATAAATGAGAATGACTCGCATTATCACAAAACGTTTCCATCGCAACGCAAGAACGTCGGCCGCCGTCATCGTCACCCCTGCCAGAAGGGCTTGCGGGCTTCGCGCACCGCCTGACTGCGGCTCAGACCGATATCGCGCAGGCGGCTCTCCGGCATGCCTTCAAGCGTATCGCGGTCTTTGAGGCGTTGTTCCCAGACCAGCAGGAGCGTCAGGCAGCGCTTCAGCATCCTGCCGAGATGATCCGGGGTCGTCGCACGACCGCCCGGTGCGATGACGGGTTTGGATAGTCCCTGGTACATGCTCAACTCCCTTGGCTGGCTTGCGAATGGGAGGAGTCTGCGGCAGGGAGAGGCCCAAGTCTTCTTCCAACACTACGCTCGCGAGCGAAGCGTTCTACCAATAAGATCAGGCGGTTAGAGCTTCAGAGGGCTCGGCGTCCGATAGGTTCAACCCGAAGTGCTCGGCGAAGACCTTTTGCCCGCTTGCCGTCACCCGAAGGGCGCGGCCGTTACGCTCGCGGGCCAGCCAGCCGGCCTCGATGAACTGTGTCATCAGGGCAGCCCCCAGGCTGCCGGCCAGGTGATGGCGCCGCTCGGTCCAGTCGAGGCAGCAGCGCGTGAGCGGACGTCTGAGTGACCGCAGGCCGGCCACGTCGATACCGAGATCGGTGAAGAAGTCCTCGCCGGCGGCGGTAACGCTGAGGTCATCGCCGCTCCGCTCGAGATAGCCGAGCGCGCAGAGCCCCTCCAGCAGGAGAACGCCCAGCCGGCCGGCGATGTGGTCGTAGCAGCTGCGGGCTTCGAGCATCGCCGGGGAGGCGCCGCGCGGCTTGGCGCGGCGGACGTGCTCAGCCGACGACAGCAGGGACAGGCTCTCGATGAGCTGCGCCACCGCCGGGGAGGCGAGGCGCAGGTACTTGTTGCGGCCGCTCTTCAGCGGCGCGATCAGGCCCTCCCGCTCCAGCACCTTGAGGTGGGCGCTTGCGGTCTGCGGTGTGATCTCGGCGGTGTAGGCCAACTCCTTCGCCGTATAGGCGCGGCCGTCCATCAGCGCGCAGACCATCCGCGCGCGGCTGCGGTCGGCCAGCGCCGCCGCGATGACATGGATATTGGGCTCCAGGTTCATGTTGGCAGGATAGCACCGCGGCGATGATGCGTCTTTCCGGAACAGTTCGATGGCGACCGAACTGTTTGTCCTGCTGCCGCTAACCTTCCCGGCGGGCTTGGCCCGGGGTGCGGCCGCAGTGTTGGCGGTAGGCGGTGGTGAAGTGGCTTTGCGAGCTGAAGCCGCAGGCCAGGGCGATCTCGGCCAGCGGCAGCTTGGTTGCCAGCAGTTCCGTGGCGCGATCCATCTGGATGTCGCGGTGGCGCTCGGACAGAGTCTGTCCTGTCGCGGCTTTGTAGACCCGGGTCAGGTGGCGCGGGCTCATATCGAGGGGGGCGGCCAGTGCATCGAGCGCGGGCGGGCCGCTCTCCAAGTCGTGCAGGCGCTCTTCGATAAGCGCCGTCTGCGCCGGTGTAAGGCCAGTGGCAGGCAGCGCCTTGGGGGAGACGCTCAGCCGCGCCACGAGGCTCAGCACCAGATGCTCCATGGCCAGGCGGTCGGCGGGCGCCGACCAGTCGAGCTGCTGTGCCAGCGCCGCCGTCAACGACTGCAGCAGTGTGTCCCGCCCGAAGATCACCGGTGCGATGTCTGGCGCCTTCTCCCAGTTCATAGCCTCTAGGTCGTCCTGGGTGAAGTAGATGTGGAGGTGCGAGACGGGACCCTTGTTGTTCCAGTGTGTCTCCATGCCTTTGGGCAGCACGCAGACCGCGCCGGAAAAGCCGCTGGAGCGCACGTCGCTGGACCAGACGCCAAAGCCACCGGATTGATAGACGCTCAAGGTGTGATGCGTCGGCGCCGGATAGGTCAGCTCGCCGCCGCCGTCGCGGCGCCACAACACTACGCCGCGTACCGAGCCGAGGTCGGTGTGGACACGCAGCGCCTCCGCCGAGCTGCCCATGACCCTCGGCACCTGCAAGCTTGCGAGATCTGCCAAGCCGCCCAAGCGTTGTCCTTCAGATGAAATTTCTGGCCGGAGATTAGAATACGGCGCCGGCTGTGCAGGGTAAACCAATGCGAAAGCGCAAGAGGTTTGCCATGTCTGCACTGCTGCTGTTCGTGGTGGTGATCAGTTGGGGCTTTTCCTGGTACGCGATCGAGCTGCAGCTCGGCGACGTGCCGCCCCTGGTCTCGGTCTTCTATCGCTTCGTCTTGGCGGCGGCGCTGCTGATCGCGCTGCTGGCCTTGTCGGGGCGGTTGCGGTTCATTCCCTGGCGGCAGCACGGCCTACTGCTCGCGCTCGGCTTCTGCCTCTTCAGCATGAACTTCTTCAGCTTCTATCTCGCGGCTGAGTTCTTTCCGAGCGGACTGCTCTCGGTCATCTTCGCAACGGCGGCGATCATGGGCGCGCTCAATCAGCGTCTCTTTTTCAAGAAGGCCTTGAGCGGCCGGATCCTGCTGGGTGCGGCGTTCGGCGTCATAGGGCTGACCCTGTTGTCGTGGGACAGCATCGCCGAAGCCGATATCGCCGTGCCCTGGCTCTTCGTGGCGCTGCCCTTCGCCGGGACCTATCTCTTCTCGCTGGGCAACATTCTCTCCGCGCGCCTGTCGCGCGACTACGACCTGCCGAACCTGGTGGCCCACGGCATGGTCTATGGCGCGCTCGTCTGCTTCGTCCTCTGCCTTGCCGCCGGGCTGCCCTTTCCCATGCCGAGCGGTGCGTTCTATTGGGGCAGCCTGCTTTACCTTGCGGGCATCGCCTCCGTCGTCGCCTTCCTGACCTACCTCAGCCTGGTCAACCGCGAGGGGCCGGCCCGCGCCGCCTACGCGACGGTGCTGTTCCCCATCGTCGCCATGCTGGTCTCGACCTGGCTGGAGGGTTTCGTCTGGACCGCTGCTGCCGCCGCCGGCTTGCTGCTCGCGTTGAGCGGGACGGTGCTGGTGTTCTCCCGTCCGGCTGAGCGGCTACGGGCCAGCTGACGCCGTATCAGGCGGCGCGCTTGCGTTCGGCCAGGGCGAGCAGTCTGGTCACGTCCAGGTGCGCCTCCATGTGGGCGGCCAGGGTATCCAGCGTCTCTTCCACGGCGGCGCCGTAGCTGAGGCTGGAGGGCGCGGCCCCGAGCTCTTGCAAGAAGGCGGCGCGAAAGTCGTCGGCGGTAAAGAGACCATGCAGGTAGGCCCCGGCGACCCGGCCGCAGGGCGAGACCGCGCCCTCTGGCCGGCCCTCGATCTCCAGGAAGGGCCGCGCGCAGTCCGGCCCCTCGGTGCGGCCGATGTGGATCTCATAACCTTCGATCGCCTCGCCGCTGGCTAGGTGATGCCCGGTCACCCGGGCCAGGCGCTTGTCGCCCCCCATCACCGTATCGATGGCTAGCAATCCGAGTCCCTGGCTTTCTCCCGGTGGGCCTTCGATGCCCTCAGGGTCGGCGATGCTGCGCCCGAGCATCTGATAGCCGCCGCAGATCCCCAGCACCCGGCCGCCGCGGCGGAAGTGCGCCAGAAGATCGACGTCCCAGCCTTGCTCGCGCAGGAAGGCGAGGTCGCCGCGGGTCGACTTGCTGCCGGGCAGGATGACGAGGTCGGCGTCGCCGGGCAGGGCCTGGCCGGGCGGCACCATCTCCAGCGACACCTCGGGTTCGAGCTTCAGCGGATCGAAATCGTCGAAGTTGGCAATGCGCGAGAACATAGGGCAGACGATCTTGCGCTTGCCCGGCTTGCTGCCGCTCACCAGATCGACCGAGTCCTCCGCCGGCAGGCGCGCAGCGCCCGCGAACCACGGCAGCACGCCGAAGCCACGCCAGCCGGTGCGTTCCTCGATGAAGCGGTAGCCGTCGTCGAACAGCCGGATGTCGCCGCGGAACTTGTTGATCAGGAAGCCCTCGATCATCGCGGCATCGTCGGGGTCGATCACCGCCTGGGTGCCGACGATCTGGGCGATGACCCCGCCGCGGTCGATATCGCCGGCCAGGACGACGGGGATGCCAGCGGCACGGGCGAAGCCCATATTGGCGATGTCGCCAAGCCTCAGGTTCACCTCCGCCGGGCTGCCGGCGCCTTCGACGATGATCAGCTCCGCTTGCGTGCCGAGCCGCTCGAAGCTCTCCAGCACGCCGTTCATCAAGCGTGGCTTGAGGTCGGCGTAGTCGAGCGCTTTGACTGTCGCCAAGCGCTGGCCTTGCAGCACCACCTGGGCGCCGATGTCCGTCTCCGGCTTCAACAGCACCGGGTTCATGTCCACCGTGGGCGCCCGGCCGCAGGCCAGGGCCTGCAGTGCCTGTGCCCGTCCGATCTCGCCGCCCTCGGCGACGGCGGCATTGTTCGACATGTTCTGAGGCTTGAAGGGCGCGACATTCAGGCCGCGTTGCCGCGCCGCCCGGCAGAGTCCGGCGACCAGCAGCGACTTGCCGACGTTCGAGCCGGCCCCCTGGATCATCAGTGCAGAGGGCACCTCAGAACTCGACGCCTGCCTGGGCCTTCACGCCGTCGCGGAAGGGATGCTTCAGCAGGGTCATCTCGGTCGCCAGGTCGGCCGCTTCGATAAGCTTGTCGGCGGCGTTGCGGCCGGTCAGCACCACATGGCAGTCCTCGGGCTTGTCGCTCTCCAGGAAGGCCAGCACCTCGTCGAGATCGAGATAGCCGTAGCGCAGGGCGATGTTGATCTCGTCGAGCAGCACCATGCGGATGCCGGGGTCGCGAATCAGCTCCTTGGCCTTCTCCCAGCCGGCCTGGGCCATCTCCATGTCCCGCGCCTTGTCCTGGGTCACCCAGGTGAAGCCTTCGCCCATGGTGTGGAAAGCACAGAGATCCGAGAAGTGCTCGGCGATCAAGGCGCGCTCGCCGGTCTCCATGCCGCCCTTTATGAACTGCACCACGGCGCAGGGCATGCCGTGGGCAATGCAGCGGAAGATCATGCCGAAGGCGGCCGAGCTTTTGCCCTTGCCCTTGCCCGTGTGGACGATGATCAGGCCGCGCTCTTCGGTCTTGCCGGCCATGATCTTGTCGCGGGCGCGGGCCTTCTTGGCCATTTTGGTGGCGTGGCGTTCCTGCTCCTCGGCATCGACGGTCGGGCTGCCGTCGGTGGGTGCGTCGCTCTCGCTCATGCCTCATCTCCTTTCAGCTCTGCAATCAGGCTCTGCGCGGTGTTGGAGCGCGGCTGCCAGAGGCCGCGGCGCACTGCTTCGTCCAGGCGGGCCGCGATCTCTTTCAGCGCAGCGGGGTTCGCCTCTTCCAAGAAGGCGCGCGTCTCCTCGTCCGCAAGATAGGCCTGATGGACGAGATCGAAATGGTGATCCTGCACCGCTTGGGTGGTGGCGGCAAAGGCAAAGAGGTAGTCCACCGTCGCGGCCATCTCGAAGGCGCCCTTGTAGCCGTGGCGCTTCACGCTGGCGATCCATTTGGGATTGACCACCCGCGAGCGAACCACCCGAGCCACCTCCTCGGTCAAGGTGCGGATGACCGGCCGCTCCGGGCGCGCATGATCGTTGTGATAGATCACTGGCGCACGGCCGCTCAGGCTTTCCACTGCCGCCGCCATGCCGCCTTCGAACTGATAGTAGTCATCGCTATCCAGCAGGTCGTGCTCGCGGTTATCCTGATTCTGCACCACGGCCTCGACCTGGGTCAGGCGCTTCTCCAGCAAGTCGCGAGCGACGGCGCCCTCGGCCGCCTGGCCGTAGGCATAGCCGCCCCACTCCAGGAAGGCATCGCCGAGATCGGCGCGGCTGTCCCACACGCCGCTGTCGATCAGGGCCTGGAGGCCCGCCCCGTAGGCGCCGGGCTTGGAGCCGAAGACGCGGAAGCCGGCGCGCAGGGCGGCATCGGCGACGCCCCCGGCCTCCAGCCGCCGCGTTTCCGCCCGGTAGCGAGCGGCGGCAGGATTGTCGGCCTCGGGCTCTTCCAGTTCCATGACGGCACGGGCGGCGCTGTCGATCAGGTCGATCTGGCCGGGGAAGGCATCGCGGAAGAAGCCCGAGATGCGCAGGGTGACGTCGACCCGTGGCCGGCCGAGCACCGAGAGCGGCAGGATCTCGAAGCCGGTGACTCGGCGCGAGCCCTCGTCCCAGCTCGGCCGCACGCCCATCAGCGCCAAGGCCTGGGCGAGGTCGTCGCCGCCGGTGCGCATGTTGGCGGTGCCCCAGGCGGTCAGCGCCATCGCCTTGGGCCAGTCGCCGTGGTCCTGGACATGGCGCTCGATCAGCCGACTGGCGGATTTCCAGCCCAAGGCCCAAGCGGTCGGCGTCGGCAGGGCCCGGTTGTCGACCGAGAAGAAGTTGCGCCCGGTCGGCAGCACGTCCGGCCGGCCACGCGTCGGCGCGCCGGAGGGACCGGGGGCGATGAAGCGCCCATCGAGCCCAGCCAGCAGGCCGGCCAGCTCCCGGGCGCCGCAAGCACGCAGGGCCGGGCGCAGCGCGCTCTCCATCCGCTCCAGCACGGCGCGTGTGGCGGTCCAGTCTCCCTCCGGCCGCCAGGTCCCGGCGATCAGTTGGCCGGCGAGCAGTTCCAGCCGCTCGACGCAATCGCCCTTGCTGCGCCAAGGATCCTCGGATTGCGCCTGCAGCGCCTCGGGGCGCGGCTCCTGCCAGGCTTCCGACATGACGCAGTCGAGCGGGTCGAAGTCCTCGGACACCAGCCCCAGGTCGCGCGCCAGGGCGCGGATAAGCGAGGCGTCGCCACCTTCGTCCCGCCCGCGCGGCAGCCGGGTGAGGGCGGCGAGCAGGTCGCGCTCCAGCCGGCCCTCGGGGGCAGCGCCGAAGATGTGCAGGCCGTCGCGGATCTGGCTTTCCTTCAGCTCGCACAAGAAGTCGTCGAGCTTGCGCAGGCGGCTGTCGGCATCGTCTTCCCGGTCGATGCCGGCGTCCCGGTCCAGGCCGCTGGCCTCGGTCAGGCTCAAGATCTCCTTGCGCAGCAGCTCCAGTCGGCGCGGGTCTACGCCGGCCGCGTCGTAGTACTCGTCGACCAGCGCCTCCAGATCCCGCAGCGGGCCGTAGGTCTCGGCCCGGGTCAGCGGCGGCGTCAAGTGGTCGACGATGGCGGCCTGCGAGCGTCGCTTGGCCTGGGTGCCTTCGCCGGGGTCGTTGACGATAAAGGGGTAGAGGTGCGGCAAGGGGCCAAAGACGGCCTCAGGCAGGCAGTCCTGCGAGAGCGCGACCGCCTTGCCCGGCAGCCATTCGAGATTGCCGTGCTTGCCCAGGTGCACCAGCGCCTGAGCGCCGAAGGTCTCGCGCAGCCAAATGTAGAAGGCCAGGTAGTGGTGCGGCGGCGGCAGGTCGGGGCTGTGGTAGCTCTGCGTGGGGTCGAGCTGATAGCCGCGCGCCGGCTGCACCCCGACCACCACCTTGCCGAAGCGATGCAGGGAGAGGGCGAAGGCATCGCCGACGAGGAAGGGATCCTCTTCCGGCGGCCCCCAGCGGCCTTCGATGGTCTCGCGCACGCTTTTGGGCAGGCGGGCGAAGGCCTCGCGGTAGTCTGCGAGGGATAAGCGTTCGCCGCCCTCACGTTCGGCACGGTCGGCTAGCCAATTGGTCGGCCCGGCGGTAAGGATCTGCATCAGCGCGGCGCCGTCGGCCGGCGCGTCCTCGACGCGGTAGCCGGCTTCGCCCAGGGCGGCGAGCACGCGGGTGCAGCTCTCCGGCGTGTCCAGGCCGACCCCATTTGCGAGACGCCCGTCCTTGTTGGGGTAGTTGGCGAGGATGAGTCCGACGCGGCGTTCGCCCTCCGGCGTGCGGGCAAGGCGGGCCCAGTTAGCTGCCAGCTTGGCCACGAACGTCGCCCGTTCCACCTGCGCTCGGTGGCGCGCCACGGGAAACTGTGTGGCCTCGTCGAAGTAGGCCTCGTCCTTGAAGGCCACGGCCCGCGCCAGGATGCGCCCGTCGACCTCGGGTAGGGACACGTTCATGGCAATGTCGCGCGGCGAGAGCCCGCGGTCGCCCTGTGACCAGGCTTCTTCGCTGCCGCCGGAAAAGACCACCTGGAAGACCGGCACGTCCGGCGCATCGAGCACCGTCGGCTGGCGCGCTTCCCGCCAGTCTTCCGCCTGGGCCGAACCGACCGCGAAGCTGGTGGCGTTCAAGACCACATCGGGCGGGGCAGACGCGAAGATCTGCGTCACGGTCGCGGCCGAGAGCGCGTCCTTCAGCGAGGCGACGAAGACCGGCAGGGGATTCAGCCCTTCGGTCGTCAGGGTTGCGGCGACGCGGTCGATCACCTCGGCTCCGGCGCCTTGCAAGAGAGCGCGGTAGAACACCAGGGCGACTGTGGGTGCGCCCGGCATCCAGCGCTCCTGAAGGGATGCGAGGTCGCCCGGTCCTTCGCCCGGCAGGTAGGTCCCGGCGCGCAGCAGCGGCACGGCGCGAGCGGGTAGTGGCGCGCCATCCAACAAATGCGCGGTGAAGCGCAGCAGGTTGGCGGCGTTGGCGGCTCCGCCCTCGACGAAGTAGCTCCAGAGCGCCTGCTGCGTCTCTTCAGGGAGACTGGAAGCACGCGCCAGGGCCTCGTCCGGCTTGTCGTCTCCGGGCAGGGCGACGAAAGGCACGCCGGCCTCGGCCAGGCGGAGGGCGCACTGTTCGAGACCATAGGGCCAATAGGCTTCGCCGCCGAGCAGCCGGGCGATGACCAGGCGCGACCTAGTCAGGGTCTTGTCGAGATAGAGATCGACGGAGAAGGGGTGCTGCAGCCAGGCCAGCCGCGCCAGCCGTAGGGACGGCACCGCATCGCCCAGGCGTTGCTTGGCGCCGGCCAGTGCGGCCAGCTCCGTGTCGTTGGCCGAGAGGACGACCACATCGGCGGGCGACTGCTGCGGGTCGATCGGCTCCGTGCCGTCGCTGATCTCACCCGCCTGCGCCTGGAGCAGATGCATCGGTCTCTGGCCAGCTCTACTCCGCGGCGGCTCGCTGCGGCGCGTATCCGCCGAGCGCCGCGGCGATGCTCTCCCGATCGAGCCCGGCGTGGCCGATGGCGACCAACGCGCTTCGCCTTTCTTCCTCTGGCCGGAAGGGCCGGTCGAAGTAGGTGGAAACTCGCGGTCCCACCGCCTGGACGACCAGGCGCATGGGCTTGCCGTTCACCGCGGCGAACCCCTTCACCCGCAACAAGCCGTGCGCGGCGATCGTCTGCTGGACTCGTTCGGCGATGGTCTCGGGTGAGGCCGCTTCCGGCAGCTCGACGATAAAGCTCTCGAAGGCATCGTGCCCGTGATCATGATGGTGGTCGTGGTCGTGATCCTCGTCGTCATGATCGTGGTCGTGATCGTGGCGATGGTGGACCTCGCCCCGGGCCGCCATGTCGTCTTCCGCGCCCATGCTGCGGCCGAGGAGGACGTCCATGGGGGCTGCGCCGTGGGCGGCCGAGACCACCGAGACGCCGTCTCGCGCCCGGCTCTGTAGGTCGCCGGTCAGCCTTTCCGCCGCTTCTTCGCCGAGCAGGTCGGCCTTGTTGAGCAGAACAAGGTCGGCGCAGGCGAGCTGGTCTTCGAAGAGCTGCGAGAGTGGCGTGTCGTGGTCCAGGTTCTCATCCTCGGCCCGCTGACGCGCCACCGCGGCTTCGTCGGCGGCAAAGTGGCCGGCCGCGACCGCTGCGCCGTCGACCACCGTCACCACGCCGTCGACGGTGACCTGGGCGCGAATGTCCGGCCAGGCGAAGGCGCGGACCAAAGGCTGCGGCAGAGCCAGGCCCGAGGTCTCGATGACGATGTGGTCGGGCGGCACCTCCCGCTCCAAGAGCTTGGTCAGTGCCGGCAGGAAGTCCTCGGCCACGGTGCAGCAGATGCAGCCGTTGGGCAGCTCCACCACGTCATCGTCGGCGCAGTCCTCAAAGCCGCAGCCTTGGACGATTCCACCGTCGACGCCAAGGTCGCCGAACTCGTTGATGATCAGGGCGATGCGCCGCCCTTCCGCGTTGGCTAGCAGGTGGCGGATGAGGGTGGTCTTGCCGGCGCCGAGGAAGCCGGTGATCACGGTCGCAGGGATCTTGCCGCGCACAGCGGTCCTCCGTTCTCGAGGGTAGTTGGAAGCGTCGTCAGCCAATGCCGAGCGCGCTGAACACGGCGGCTTCGGCGACTTCCAGAGTGAGAAAAAGGCCGACACCGGCGACGGCCGCACCGACCAGGCGGGCCGGTATGGCGGCGGCCTGCGTCGCCTTGAGTGCGTTGGTCGTCAAGAGACCCGCACCCACGGCGATGACCCACTGAGTGGCGGCGAGGCCGATCAGGTAGCCGGCCGCGACGGGCAGCGGCGCGCCGCCTTCCTGGCCGGCCAGGGCTTCGCCGAAGGCCCAGCCGTGGAACAGGCCGACGACGGCGAAGAGGCCGAGCGCCGCAGTCATGGCGAGTGCCCGGCCGCGCATGATCAAAACGCCCACGACCAGCAGCGAGAAGGCGATGACCGGCTCGACCAGCGGCAGGGTGATGCCGGAGACGACCAGCGCGATACCCACGGCCATGGCGACGATGAAGGCGAGCGGCGCCAGATAGCGCTGCGCCGTGAATGCGGCCGCGACGCCCATGGCGGCGATGAAGAAGAGGTGGTCGAAGCCGATGATCGGATGGCCGATGCCGGAGAGCAGGCCGTCGCCGAAGGTGGTCATGGCCTCGCCCGCCAGGGGATGGTGGGCCATGGCCGGCATGGCCATCAGAGAGGCAGCCGCGGCAGCTCCGGCGCTCAAGGTGTATCTGGCGAATCGCATTCCGTTCCTCCTCAGCCGCTCTAGCGGGACCACACGGAGGATCGGCGCGCCGGGACGGGCCCGGCAGCGGCAATCCGTGACATGGTGCACCCCGCCCGTTCACGTTTCCCGCCGGTTCGTCCGGCGCTGCGTGGCAGGTCTCCCGGCTCGCGGATTTGGCCCGGTCTGTCCCTCGGGCCGACGCGCTTTCCTCACCTTCCCGGAGCCTCGGCTCCAGTGGCAACGGAGGAGTGCGCTCTCCGCTCACGGTCGCGGGGGCGGCGCCGGCTGGCGACCTCCATTTCGGATCGATCACACCCGGCTTCCCTCTTAGCTTCCGCGTCGCGCTCGCTCGGCGGAAGAACCATCGCAAGCAAAAGCAAGCGGCAGGGATACCCCCACTGTCAACCGGAAAAATCGTCATTGACAAGATGCGCGCCGGCCTGCCCCACTCTGCGCCAGCGAACGGTTCCCTCGGCCAGGCGGCCCAGGGATGAAAAGGGAACGCGGTGCGGTCAACCCGGTGCGGGGGCCAAATCCGCGGCTGCCCCCGCAACTGTAAGCGGCGAGCGCGCTCCCACCACGCCACTGCGCCACCTGCGCGGGAAGGCTGGAGCGATGCAGAGACCCGCAAGCCAGGAGACCTGCCGTCCGCGGTCACCTGTCCCTCCGTACGGGGTGTGCGAAGGGGGCGGTCTTCCGCTTGCGGTGACGTCCATCGTTGATGGTCGCGCCGCGCGTCGAAGACTTCATCTCGCCGGCGACGACCGAGTTCGCAACGCCGGGCCCATGGCCCGGCAGCTAAGGGGACGTCGTATGCGAAAACAGATTGAGCGCACTCTTGTCTTTGGTGCGGCAGCTTGGCTTGTGCTGCCGCCGTTCGTCGTGGCCGAAGAGGTCTTTCTTGCCGACCCGGTGGTCGTCTCGGCCACCCGCACACCCATCGAGGCGGCCAAGACCGGCTCCTCGATCTCGGTGATCACCTTGCAGGACTTGGAGGACAATCCGCAGAACACGGTCGCCGAGGCGATCGAGAACGTGCCCGGTGTCGCGGTGGCACCGCGCGGTCCGCTCGGTTCCAGCACCGAGATCTCGGTGCGGGGCTTCGATCAGTCCGACATCTTGGTCCGCTTCGACGGTATCGAGCTGGCCGACCCGGGCGAGCTGCGCGTCCAGTCGGACCTCGGCCAGATCCTGCTGGGTGACATCAACCGCATCGAGGTGCTGAGGGGGGCGCAGAGCGCGCTCTACGGCGGAGAGGCCATCGGTGGCGTGATCGACATCACCTCCGGCGTCGGCCGCGGCACCGGCCGCACGCTCAAGCTCTTCGGCGAGGGTGGCAGCTACAACACGGCCCTCGGCGGCGCCACCGTGGGGCTCGGCGAGCTGGATTGGGATGTTTCCGCCTCGGTGCAGGGTGCCCGATCCGCCGGATTCTCCGCGGCGGACGAGGAAAGCGGCGCGTCGGAGAGGGACGGCTATGAGAACGTCACGCTCTCGGCTGTCGGCTCGGTCGACGTGACGGAGTTCGTGACCTTGGGCGGGGCCGCGCGCTATGTGGACCGGGAGACGCAGATCGATCGCATCTCGCGCGGCGTGCCGGTGGATGCCGACGGGCGCACAGCCGAGAGCGAGCTCGCTGCTGGGCGCGGCTTCGCCCGCATCGGCCTGTTCGAAGGGCAGTTCATGAGCGAGTTTTCCGCGCAGTTCCTCTCCTCGACGCGGGAGTTCAAGGAAGCGACCGACAGCAAGTTCGAGGGGGATCGCTTGAAGCTGGAGTATCTCGGCAGCTGGGACGTCACGGAGGGCATCGACTTCGTGCTGGGCGGCGACTGGACCGATGAGGACGTGAAGACGAGCGACGGCGTGGATGAGGACAGCCAGATCGCTGGTGGCTTCCTGCAGATGGTGTTCGAGCCGACCAGCTACCTGACCTTCACCGGCGCTGGCCGCTATGATCGCCATTCGGAGTTCGGCGGCGAGCCGACCTGGCGCGGCACGGCGGCGGTGCAGCCGCTGCAGGGCACCGTGGTGCGCGGCGCTGTCGCCACCGGCTTTCGCGCGCCCTCCAACCGCGAGCTCTTCTCGCCGGACGACCCCTTCTTCGGCCCGGTGGGCAACCCGGACCTGCAGCCCGAGCGCTCCTTCACCTGGGAGATCGGCGTGGACCAGAACTTCTTCGGCGGCCGCGCCCGCGCCTCGGCCACCTACTTCCAGTCTCGCACCGAGGATCTGATCGCCTTTCGCTTCGGCGAAGGCTTCGTGCAGATCGAAGGCGATACCGAGCGACGCGGTGTCGAGCTGGGCTTGCAGGCACGGCCCTTCGACAACTTGGACGTCAATGTCGCCTACACCTACCTCAACGCCGAGGAGCCGGACGGCGACCAGCTCGAGTTCGCCCCGCGCCACGACGTCACCACCAAAGTGGTGTGGCGGCCCATCGAGCGGGTGACGCTCACCGGCACGGCGACCTACCTTGGCGAAGTGCGGGACAGCGGTGAGGACCTCAGCCCCTTCTTCGTACTCAATGCCGTAGCGGCCTACGAGGTGGTCGAGGACATATCGCTCTATGTACGGGTCGATAACATCCTCGACGAGAACTATCAGCGGGTGGACGGTTTCGGCACCTCCGATCTGGCGGCCTATGCCGGCTTTCGCGCCCAGTTCTGATCGGTCCTGAACGGCGATGAGCGAGGCAGCGCGCTACAGGCTTCTGATCGCCGGGCTTTGCCTGCTGGTTGCGCTGCTCTTCGCCGTCTCGCTGCTGGTCGGGCCGGCCGGCCTCGGGCTCGGGGAGAGTATGGAGGCGCTGTTCAGCGGCCAAGGCGAAGCGCAGGTGCTGGTGATGCGGGAGATTCGTCTGCCGCGGGCGTTGCTCGGCCTGATGATCGGCGCCACCCTTGGCCTCTCCGGCGCGGCCCTGCAGGGCTACCTGCGCAACCCTCTGGCGGAGCCGGGCCTGATCGGGGTGGCGCCCTGCGCCTCGCTGGGCGCCGTCATCGCCATCTTCACCGGCCTCGCCGCCGCCTTTCCCTTGGCCCTGCCGCTGACTGCCCTGGCCGGCGCCGGGGTGGCCGTTCTCGTCATCCAGGCCATGGCCGGCATCCGCGGCGGCGCCATCACCTTGATCCTGGCCGGGGTCGCGCTGTCCAGCTTTGCCGGTGCCCTGACCTCGCTGGTCCTCAATCTCTCGCCGAACCCCTTCGCGGCGCTGGAGATCGTCTTCTGGATGCTTGGTTCCCTGGCCGACCGCTCGATGCTGCATGTTCAGCTGGCCGCCCCGTTCATGATCGTCGGCTGGGCCATGCTGATCGTGCTCGGCCGCGGCCTCGACGCCTTGACCCTGGGCGAAGACGCGGCCGCCTCCATGGGTGTGCGGCTCAGCCGCCTGCGCGGCCTTGCCGTTGTGGGCACGGCGGCCTCGGTCGGTGCGGCGACGGCGGTCGCCGGCGCCATCGGCTTCGTCGGCCTGGTGGTGCCGCATCTCCTGCGCCCCCTGGTCGGCGCGCGCCCCTCGCGTCTCTTGCTCGCCTCGGCCCTAGGTGGAGCCGCCATGCTGCTGGCGGCCGATCTGGCTGTCCGCTTGATCGCCCCCGGCAAGGACCTCAAGCTCGGCGTGCTGACCGCCTTGGTGGGCGCGCCCTTCTTTCTCTGGCTGATCATCAAGACTCGGAGACGCCTGGCATGAGCCTTCTGGCCCTCTCGGACATCACCGCTCAGCTCGGCGGCAACGAGGTCTTGCGGGGCGTCTCACTCGAGGTGGGCGCTGGCGAGTTCGTCGGCCTGATCGGGCCCAACGGCGCCGGCAAGTCCACCTTGATGCGTGCCGCCATCGGTCTCATCCCCGCCGGTGGTGGCCGCCGGATCGGCGACGATCCGATGGAGCAACTGGCGGCGGGGGAGCGCGCCCGACGGGTGGCCTACCTGCCGCAAGGGCGGGAGGTCGCCTGGCCGGTGACGGTGGAGACCCTGGTCGCCTTGGGGCGCGCGCCGTACCGCAAGAGCTTTGCGCCGCCGGATGCCGCCGACCGTGCCGCCGTCGAAGCTGCCCTCGCCCGCATGGACGTGGCCGACTTCCGCAGGCGCCCGGCAACCGATCTCTCGGGTGGTGAGCAGGCCCGTGTGCTGATCGCGCGTGCCCTGGCGCAGGAGGCTCCGCTGCTGATCGCCGACGAACCGACGGCAGGCCTCGATCCGTCGCACCAGATCGAGCTGATGGAGACCTTCGCCGCATTGGCGCGGGAGGGCCGCGGGGTCCTCGCTTCGCTGCATGATCTGGGGCTGGCCGCGCGCTGGTGCGGCCGCGTGGCTTTGATGAACGGTGGGTACATCGTGGCGGAGGGCGCGCCGGCCGACGTCTTGACTGCCGAGCGCTTGCAGCAGGTTTACGGCATAACCGCGCGCATTGAGGACGGCCCCGACGGACTGCTGGTGCAGCCGCTGGCGCGCGTTCACTAGAAGGCAGTGAGAAGGGCGATCACCGCCAGCATGGCCGCAACGAGCCACATGGCGCGCCGATAGAGGCTGAGCGCCCGCTTCAGGTCGGGGGCCAGGGGGTCGGGGCTGTCGGGGTTGAGCCAAGGTTCCTCGGCAACCCGGTCATGATAGGCGCGCGGGCCCGACAGGCGGCAGTCGAGCGCCGCCGCCATGGCGGCTTCCGGCCAGCCGGCGTTGGGCGAGCGGTGCTGTTTGGCATCGCGGCGCATGATCGAAACGGCATGGCCCGGGTTTCCGGAGACGGCGGCAAAGATCAGGCCTGTCAGGCGGGCCGGCAACCAGTTCACCCAGTCGTCCAGCCGTGCTGCGAAGCGCCCGAAGTCCTCGTGCCGGGGCGAGCGATGGCCGATCATGCTGTCGAGCGTGTTGATGGCCTTGTAGGCGGCGATGCCGGGCAGGCCGAGCAGCAAGCCCCAGAAGAGCGGCGCCACCACACCGTCGGAACTGTTCTCCGCCAGACTCTCGATGGCGGCGCGGGACACGCCGGCTTCGTCGAGCACGGAGACGTCCCGGCCGACGATCTTGGCGACCTCCGCGCGCGCTTGGTCGAGATCGTCGCGGGCCAGCGCCTCGGCCACCGGCGCCACGTGGTCGTAGAGGCTACGGGCGGCGATCAACGGCCAGGCCAGCACGGCGGCCGGCAGAACTCCAAGCGTTCCGTCGGGCAGTAGCCAGGCTGCCAGGCCCGCGACCCCGGCCGCGGCGGCGATGGCCAGACAGGCAGACGCCTCACCGAGCTTGCGGCGTTTGGCGGGGCTGTCGGCGTTCCGATTGAGGCGCTTGTCCAGCCGATCGATCAGGGCGCCAAGCCAGGTGACGGGGTGGCCAATGGCCCGATACAGCTTATCCGGCCATCCGACCAGGGCATCGATCGCCAGGGCAAGCAGCATGACAAGCGCCCAGCTCATGCGGCGCGTCTCCCAAGACTGGTGTGTTGCAGGCTCTATGCCTATCAAGAGCCCGACATAAAGCACAGGGTGATCAGCGATGGCAGAGGTCAGACACCGGCTTGTCTTGGGCGGCGCGCGCTCGGGCAAGTCGCGCCACGCGCAGACGCTGGCCGAGGCCACGGGTTTGCGGCGGACCTATCTCGCCACCGCCGAGGCGCGCGACGAGGAGATGGCGGCCCGCATTGCTCAACACCAGGCCGAGCGCGGCGAGGGTTGGCGGACCTTGGAGGCGCCACTCGACATGCCGGATGCGCTTGGGACGGTTGCTGACAGCGATGTGGTCCTGGTCGACTGCCTCACACTCTGGCTGACCAACGTCATGCTAGGCGAGCGCGCCGTCGAGACGGAGACGGAGGCCTTAGTGGCAGCGCTGGCCGCAGCCCAGCAGCCGGTCATCCTGGTCTCCAACGAGGTGGGGCTCGGCCTGGTGCCGGAGACGCCGCTGGGCCGCGCCTTCCGCGATGCGCAAGGGCGGCTCAATCAGCGCATGGCCGAGGAGGTGGAAGAGGTGCGCTTTGTCGCCGCCGGCCTGCCCCTCGTCTTGAAGGGCTAGTCGAGCGGCGGGACGCGGGCGACGAAGTGTCCCTTCACGCCGGCCGGCCATTGCTTGTAGGCGACGACACCTTCCTCGCTTTCCGCATGCAGCGCGGCGTAGGTCACCAAAGCCTCGGCACTCTCGGCTTCCGGCGCAAAGCTGCCGAGCACGTAGGACATCTTGCCGGGCGCCGAGATCGCCACGTTGCAGCCGTGGTCGCAGCCCATCAGGCAGGCGGTGCCGCGCACCGTGACGGCCGTCGCGTCGCGGGCGCTGTCCTCGACCAGCGCCAGCATGGCTTCGCCGCAGGGCGGTAGGGCTCTGTCCTCCCGCGCTTCGCCGCGGCGGCAGGTGGTGCAAACCGTGATGACCGTCATGATGTTCCGCTATTGAAACGCCTTAGGAAGCCTTGATTGGCTCCGCCGCGACCTCCTCGCGCAGCGCCCTGGCTAGCAGCATGGCGATGCCGAGCGCAAGGACTGCGGCGACGGTGACGCCGGTCCAATCAAGATGCTCGTAGACCAGGCCGAGGGTGAAGGCGCCGAACAGGCCGCCGAGGTAGTAGCTCGACAGGTAGAGACCGTTGGCGGCGGCGTGGGAATGGCCGGCCGCGCGCCCGACATAGCCGGCGACGGCGGCCTGGGCGAAGAAAAGGCCAATGCCGATCAATGACAGCCCGAGCAGCACGACCCAGAGATTGCCGAGCCAGACGGCGAAGATGCCGGCGTAGGTCACCGCCGCGCTGAGCCAGAAGCTGTTTCGGGCGCCCCACTTCCGCGCCAGCTTTCCGGCAATGGGCGTGGTGAAGATGGCGGGCAGGAAGACGAAATAGACCAGGCCGAGTAGCAGTGGGTCGAGCTGCAAGCGCGGGCCGACCAGCTCGAAGTTCACGTAGGTGAAGAGGCCGACGAACAGAAACAGGATGACGAAGCCGATCAGGAAGCTGGCCCGCAGGCGCGGGTTGGAGAGGTGCGCCGCCCAGGCTTTGCCCGGCTTCTGTCCAGACACCGGCCGCTCGCCGGAGGAGCGGCCGATGAGGACGAAGGCGATCACCGCGCCGAGCAGGTTGAGCGCGGCGAAGGCGAAGAAGCTGCCGGCGAGCCCGACCGACTCGGCGAGCGAGCCGGCCATCAGGCGGCCGAAGAGATTGCTGGCTACGTTGCCGGTGATGTAGGCGGCCATGGCGCCGGAGGCGGCTGTGATGTCGCACTGCTCCGAAAGATAGGTCATGGTCAGGGTGAAGGCCGCCGCCATGAACACGCCCTGCAGGATGCGCAGCATGGCGAAGAGCGCGACGTCGTCGACGATGCCGAGCAGGAAGGTCGGAATGGAGAGCAGCGCCAAGCTGAGCCAGATGCCGCGCTTGCGATCGATCCGGTCGGCGAACCAAGCCACCGCCAGCCCCGATGCCGCCATGCCGAGCGTGGAGAGGTTGACCGCCACGCCCATGGTCGAGGCATCGACGTTGTAGGCTTCGACCAACTGGGGCAGCAGCGCCTGGCTGCCGAAGAGGTCGATCAGGGTCAGAAAGCTGATGATGGCGATGATGGTGCTGCGCCGCAGGGTGTCCTGCAATCGCTCGCCGCGCAGCGCGCCCTCCACGAAGTACCGCATGCCCAAGCTTCCCTCTCCGCTGCGGCGTCCCGCGGCCGCGCCTCGACGCTATTTAGTGCAGTTTCGCGGCGCTGGCATGTCGGCCGACGAAAGATCTCTGGGATCTCTCGATCAAAGGTCATCAAAACTTTTATGCGGTGCCAGCCCGCACCCCCGCCCGGCCAACCCACAGGGTACCATGTCATGGGTTGGCCGGGCGGGGGTGCGGGCCGGTGCCGCACGGCGCGAAGCGCCCAACAAACAAAGGACTTATCTGAAGGCGGCGTCGCTTTGCACTTCGGCACCGCGCTGTTCGGCGACAATGCCGGCAACGGCGCTCAGGACTTCGATGCGGGGGTTGCCGCCGACCCCGTGCCAGTGGGGATAGAGGCCTTCCAGATCGAAGGCGATAGCGGCGGCTTCTTGGCCTGTCAGCACATCATCGTCGATGGCCGCGGCAACGGCATTGCTCAGGGCTTCGAGGTAGTCGCGCTGTGCCGCGAGCTTCGGTGCGAGCGACCCATGGGTGCCGTGCCCGATGTAGACGGTGGTGTCGGCCGGATAGCGCGCGGCAATCTCATCGAGCTGAACCAGCCAGTTGTCGAGGCTTTCGAGTGGCGCCGGGACGAAGCCGTCGTTGATCAGGTCTCCGACAAAGAGGATCCCCTGCTCGCGCAGATAGAGCATGGCGGTCACCTCGGCCTCGCTGGGGCCCATTTTGTGAACCTCGAAGCGCAGCCCGCCGAGTTCGACCACGTCGCCGTCGTCGATCACGCGATCGGGCAGGTTGGCGTTGATCACCGCCTGGCTTGGGAAGATCTCGCCAAGCCCTGCCTTGCGGGCGGCGTTGTAGCCACGGCTGTCCTCGCGCATCGAGCGGATGGTCTCTGCCGCGGCGAAGACAGGGGCGTCGGGGAAAGCCGCCTTGAAGATGGAGAGGCCGCCGTAGTGGTCGGTGTGGGCGTGGCTGACGAAGATGCCCAGCACCGGCTTGCCCGATCTTTGGATATGGCGCACGGCGCGTTCGGCCTCCGGAAAGACGCGCTGGGCGTCGATGACGATCACACCCTCGTCGGTCTCGATCCAGTGGGTGTTCGTGGTGTCGACGAGCTTGGGCTGCGCGGCGAAGCTGCGCACGGTCACCTCACTGGCTTCGGCGGCGGCTGCGAAGAGCAGAGGAATGGCGAGGAGCGCGGCGATCGGCGCCGAGCGGACGCCGCATGTCGACAGGCGCGGGATGGCAAGGCGGAGCGCCAAGCGCTGGTCGTGATCTCCAGACATGGGGGGTGTGCCTCCGTTAGGTTGGGGCGCCGACTGCCGGCGCCGTCCCGTTGGAGATCGGTATGTTTGACATTAGTGTCAAACATGGCTTTGATGGAGAAATGTGAAGAGCTTCACAGCTCGGCACCAGAGAGGTCTTCGAGGAGGTCTGAGCATGGTCGGCGTGCGGCAGTTCGACGAGGAGGCGGTCATGGACGCGGCCGTCGAGACCTTTTGGCGGCAGGGCTATGCCGAGACCACCATGGCCGATCTCGCCAAGAGCGCCGGCGTGCAGCGCGGCAGCCTCTACCATGCCTATGGCGACAAGGAAGCTCTTCTGCTGCGTGCCCTGGATCGCTACGGCGAGCGGTACGGCGAGGCTGCGCGGGCGGCCCTGCAGGACCCGGACCCGCGCCGCGCGATCGAGGGCTTTCTCGACAGCCACCTCGCCCGCATGGCTGAGCCGGCAAACCCGGCCGGCTGCCTGATGTGCCAAACGGCCTTGGAGTGCGGCGGCCGCGACCCGACTCCCTCGGCGCTGGTTCGCGAACACTTCCTGCGCACGGAGGCGGCGCTGCAGGCGGCGCTTGAGCGCGGGCGGAAAGCGGGCCTGTTGTCTGAGGAAACCGACAGCCGCGCCCTCGCCCGATATTTTCTTGGCGTTTCACGCGGCATGGCGGTGCTGCATCGGGCCTACGGCGAGCTGGAGCCGGTTCGCGATATGGCCAGAACGGCGCTCGGCGTTCTGGATGGGGCAGCCGAAGCGTAAGGCGCTACAAGGCAGCTTTACTCTTCGGCCAGGTGTCGCTCAGGCGGTAGCCCTCCGGCCAGGGATCTTCGGGATCGAGGTAGTGCTGCATGCTGCCGGTCAGCCAGGCGCGGCCGGTGATGGAGGGCACGATGGCCGGCTGGCCGCCGACCGTGGTCTCCGCCTCGATGCGGCAGTCGAAGACCGAGTCGATGATGGAGACGCCGCGGAAGGGCTCGCCCACCGCCAGCGCGCCGCGGGCGTGCAGCACCGCCATGCGGGCGCTGCAGCCGGTGCCGGTCGGACTGCGGTCGATCTTGCCGGGGCGCACCGTCACCGCATTGCGCCCGGTCTTGATGCCCTCGACCTCCTCGACCTTGGCGGCGATCTGGCAGAAGGAGATGTGCGCCCAGTCCGGGTTCTCCGGGTGGCGGAAGCCGAGCTGCTCGTTGGCGGCGGCGGTGATGCGCACGCCGGTCTCGGCCAACTCGCGGGCTTCATCGGCGGTCAATGCAAAGCCGAGATCCTCGGCCGAGACGATGACGAAGCTGTCGCCGCCATAGGCGGTGTCGACCTTGAGCGTGCCCAGGCCCTCCACCTCCAGCACGGCGTCGAGCTGGGCGGCAAAGGAGGGCAGGTTGCGCACGGTGACCGCCTCGACCTTGCCATCGCGGCAGCGGGCGCGCGCCTCGATCAGGCCGCCCGGCGCCTCGAGGGTCAGCACCGTCTCGGGCTCCTGCATCGGCAAGATGCCGGTCTCCAGCAATACGGTGGAGACGCAGATGCTGTTGGAGCCGGACATGGGCGGCGTGTCCGCCGGCTCCATGATGATGAAGCCCATCTGGGCCTCGGGATGCTTTGGCGGGACCAGCAGGTTGACGTGGCGGAAGACGCCGCCGCGCGGTTCGTTGAGCACGAAGCGGCGCAGCGACTCGTCGCGAGCGATGAAGCGCGACTGTTCCCACAGGGTCTCGCCCGGTGGCGGCGCCACGCCCCCGACGATGACGTCGCCGACCTCGCCCTCGGCATGGCAGCCAACGATGTGAACGATGCGGCTGGAGCGCATGGCTATCCCCTGTTGCTGAAGCCGAGCGGCCGGTTTCCGATTTGCGTGCAGGCACTGGCTGGAGTAGTACGCAGGCTGTATGCAAAATCAAGCAAGCCCTGCATTCAGAAAGGCTCCAAATGCCTAGGAAGCAGGTGAGTGACCAGCCAGACAGGAAGCCCTCGCGGGGCGGCGGTGCGCTGCGCATCTACGAAGGCCTGCGCCACGATATCCTGACCATGGCCTTGCCGCCGGGCGAGCTGCTCGACGAGGTGACCATCGCCTCGCGCTATGCCGTCTCCCGCTCGCCGGTGCGGGAGGCGCTCATCCGCCTCACCGCGGAAGGGCTGGTGAAAACCCTGCCGAACAAAAGCGCCATGGTCGCCTCTCTCAATATCGAGGAGTTTCCTGCCTACCTCGATGCGCTCGACCTGATGCAGAGGGTCACCACGCGTCTCGCCGCCAGCCTGCGCAGCGAGGACGACCTGGTGCGCATCAAGCGCGAGCAGGCAGCCTTCGAGCGCGCGCTCGCCAAGCACGACGCCTTGGCCATGATCGAGACCAATCGAAACTTCCACATTGCCATCAGCGAGGCCGGCAAGAACCGGCACTTCACCATGCTCTACGCGCGCCTGCTGGACGAAGGCCGGCGCATGCTGCGTCTCTATTTCTTCTCATTGGACGACAGCCTGCCGCCGGAGCTGGAGTCCGAGCATCGCAAGATCATCGACGCCATTGAGGCCCAGGACGCCGACCTCGCCGAGCACCTGGCGCACGAGCACGCCATGCAGGTGGGAGAGCGCTTCCTGGCCTACCTCGGCACCCGCCGCACGGCTGACGTGAAGCTCGGAACTGGCGAGCTGTAGCCCTGACAGTACGGCACCAATGACTGTCATCCTTGGGCGAGCCGCCGTGCGGCGAGACCCGAGGATCCAGCGGTAAGCGCGATCCGAGCTTGTGGCTGGACCCCGGCTCGCGGGTCTCGCTCACGTGAGCCCCTTGGCCGGAGTGACGATGGGGGGTAAATGCGCGCCGAGCTTTACGTTGGCGGTATAGCCACCTCCTCTCGTCACCCCGGAGGAGCCTCGCGAGAGGCGACATCCGGGGTCCATCCCTCGGCCCGCGCAAAGCCGATCAATGGTTCCCGGCTCACGGCCTTCGCTAACGCGAAGCCCGTGTCCGGGATGACGAGCGTAGGGGCGGTGCGGTCGAGGGTGACAGTCCGAAGTGGCGTTAACGCACCTTGGCGAGGAAGCGCTTGGTCTTCTCCGAGTGCGGCGCGCCGAAGATCTGATCGGGCGGGCCGATCTCCTCGACCCGGCCTTCGTCGAAATAGGCGACTTTGTCGGAGACGTCGCGCGCGAAGCCCATCTCGTGGGTCACCACGATCATCGTCATGCCCTCCTCGGCCAGGAGGCGCATGGTGTCCAGCACCTCGCCGACCAGCTCCGGGTCCAGCGCGGAGGTCGCTTCGTCAAACAGCATGTAGTCCGGCTCCATGGCCAAAGCGCGGGCGATGGCCAGGCGCTGCTGCTGCCCGCCGGAGAGCTTGGAGGGATAGACCTCGAGCTTGTCGCCGAGGCCCACATGGATGAGTTGTTTCTCCGCGACCGCACGGGCCTCCGCCTTGCTCAGCCCTCTGACGATGCGCGGCGCCAGAGCGACGTTCTCCAAGGCGGTCAGGTGGGGAAAGGCGTTCCACTGCTGGAAGACCATGCCGAGCCGCTGGCGCAGCTTGTTGAGGTCGGTGCCGCGGGCGTGCACGTCGATGCCGTCGACCTCGATCTTGCCGCCCTGGATGGTCTCGAGGCCATTGACGCAGTAGAGCAGGGTGGATTTGCCGGAGCCGCTGGCCCCGATGATGCTGATGACCTCGCCCTTGTGCACAGTCAGGTTGATGCCTTTCAGCACTTCCAGATTGCCGTAGCTCTTATGCAGGTCGGTGATCTCAATCATGTTGCCACCTGCGTTCGAGGTGCTCCGTCAGCCGGGCGATGGGGAAGGAGAGCGCGAAGTAGAACAGTCCGGCGATGCCGAGAATCAGGAAAGGCTGCTGGGTGCGGGTGATCATCTCCTGGGAAACCTGCATCAGCTCGCCGGCCTTGAGCACCGAGACCAGCGCCGAGTCCTTGAGCACGCCCAGCGCGACACCGGTCCAGGAGGGCAGCACGGCCCGCAGGCCGATGGGCAGCACCACATAGCGCAGGTCCTGCCAGTAGCTCATGCCGAGCGAACGGCCGGCCCAGCGGGTGGTCTTGGGCACCGCCTCGATGCCGGCGCGGGCGACCTGGGCGACCAGGGCGCTGCAGTACATCATCAGCACCAGGGTGCCGGCTTCAGCGGCATCGACCGGGAAGCCGATGATCGGGAAGAAGTTGACGAAGAGCACGAGCTGCACGATCGGCGGCACGCTGCGGAAGATGTCGAGCACCCAGCCCAGGGTGATGGCGCCGACCCGCCCGCCGATCGACAGCAGCCAGCCGAACAGCCCGCCCAGGATCGTTCCGCCGACGATGGCCAGGGACGAGATGATCAGGGTCAGCTTGGCCCCTTCGGCCAGGATCAGCAGATCCCGCTCGGTGAACTCGAAAAAGAACTGGACGCCGCCGCTTTCCATCGCCCCGGCCTCAGTAGCGGAACAGGCGCCAGGCGATCAGGCGCGAGCTGAGGATGATGATCTTGACGATCACGTAGTAGATGACTGCGGTGACCAGGAAGAACTCGAAGAGGCGGAAGCTGCGGAAGGCCTGCCGCTGGGTCTCGCCCGCCAGTTCATGGAAGCCGACCAGCATGCCCAGCGAGCTGATCAGCACGGCCCAGACCATCTGGTTGGTCATGGGGTAATAGACGATGCGCAGGACCTGCGGAATGATGATGCGCAGGTAAGCCTGGGTCGCCGTCATGCCGAGCGAGCGGGCCGCCTTCATCTGCGTGTCCGGGATGGCGGCGAAGCCGCCGCGGAAGCTCTCGGCGAGATAGCCGGCGTTGTTGAAGGCCATGCCGCAGAGCACGACCATGTAGGGTGTCAGGTGGATGCCGTAGGCGCCCAACCCGAAACTGAAGAAGAAGAGCTGCAAGAGCGCCGGCGTGTTGCGGGCGATCTCGATCCAGCCGATGGCGAACCAGGCGATCGCCGGGTTGCCCGACATGCGAATGAGCGCCAGGCCCAGGCCCAGCGCAATGCCGATCACCATGGAGAGCGCCGACACCTCGAGGGTGATCAGGCCGGCCTCCAGCAGATCGGGGAGCCTGTTGAAGACCGGTCGCCAGTGAAAGGTGTATTCCAACGCGCCCTGCCCGACTCAACTCGCAGCCGGCGAGAGCGCCGGCGCGAAGACGGACCGCCCCCGACCCAAGGTTAGCGCGGTCGGAGGCGGTCGATCTTCAGACTATCATGGAAGCGCCGCGGGTCAGTACATGACTCCCGGGATCCGCAGGTCAGGCGCTTCGCCGCCGACGAACTGCCCCCAGAGCTCCTGGTAGCGGCCCGAGCGCACCTGGTGGGTGATGAAGAGGTTGAGGTAGTTGAGCCAGCCGAAGTCCTTCCGTGGCCCGACCACGGAGGTGTAGTCGGTGGTCCAGGGCATCCGTGGGCCGGCGATGACGTTCTCGTACTGATCGGTGATCGGCTTTACCGCCGTGTTGGTGGTGATGCCGGCGTCGATCTTGCCCTGGGCGACGGCGAGGAAGACCTCATTCTCGCTCTGAAAGCCCTGGTAGAGGTCTTCGGTGCCCCATTCCTTGGCGTACTTGAGGAACTCGATCTCCGGCACCGTGCCGACGGCAGCACCGACCCGCTTGCCCTTCATGTCCTCGAAGGTCGCGATGCCGGAGTCCCGGGTGACCACCGCCTGCGCGTAGTAGATCGCGTAGGGGATGGTGAAGCCGACCGTTTTGGCCCGCTCCAGCGTGTCGGAGGTGGCGCCGAAGACCACGTCGGCGCGGTTGGTGACGATCACCGGCAGGCGCTCGGCCCAGGTCAGCGGCAGGATCTCGTAGTCGACCTCCATGGCTGCCGCCAGGTCCTTGCAGTACTCGACATCGAAGCCGGCCGGCTCGTTATTGGCGTCGCGAAAGCCGATCGGCGGGAAATCCAGAACCACGCCACAGCGGACTTTGCCCGCGTTGATCACGTCGTCCAGCTTGTCGGCCTTCGCGCTCCCAACCTCGCCGAGCGCGAACAGGCCGATCACGGCGCTCGCCAGTAATGCAGTCCCGATTTTCATGATTTGGCCTCCCTGCATGAGCCTCTTGTGATGCGATCGACGCAGCGGATCGCATCCGGTCGCAGGAGGATAGAGCTTTACATACAATCTGTCGACAACACCGGTATGCGTCTCGAACCTGTCGGCGGTGCATAGCTTGCCGGCGATCTCGGATCAGAAAGGCTCGCGCTCCGGTATATTTCACACAAAAGTGTAGTTTTGCTCACAGTTCCCCCGGCCACCACCGGATAGCTTCCCGCCCACCCCGACGCTGTATCGAGACGTGACCTCACCCATCCGCCAGCCTGCCGGTCCGCAACGAACGGATCGAGCGCCGCTTTCGGAGGGAACGCAAAAGGAAGCTATGCATGACCAAGTACCGACAGACCTTGCCGCAGCTCGGCGGCGGGCTCTTCATCACCGATGGAGGTATCGAGACCACCTTGATGTTTCATGACGGCCTCGATCTTCTCCATTTAGCGGCCTTCGATCTGTTACGGGATCCGGCAGGGCGGGCGGTGCTGCGTCGCTATTTCCGCGACTATGCGGCGATCGCCAAGGAGCATGGCCGCGGCATGATCCTGGAGAGCGTGACCTGGCGGGCGAGCGCCGATTGGGGCGACAGGCTCGGCTATTCGCGCACGGCCCTGGCCGAGGCCAACCGCCAGGCCATCGCGCTGTTGGAAGAGATCCGCGAGGCCTTCGAGGTGCCGCATCGGCCGATGGTGATCAGCGGCTGTGTCGGGCCGCGCGGCGATGGCTATAACCCGGCCGAGGTGATGACCGCGGAAGAGGCAGAGGGCTATCACGGTGAGCAGATCGCGACCTTTGCCGGTACCGCCGCCGACATGGTCACGGCCGTCACCATGACAAACATTCCGGAGGCGATCGGCGTCACCCGTGCCGCCCAGGCGGTCGGCATCCCGGTGGTGATCTCCTTCACGGTGGAGACCGATGGGCGCCTGCCGACCGGCGAGAGCCTGAAGGATGCCATCGAGCAGGTCGATGCTGCGACCGGCAACGGCCCGGCCTACTTCATGATCAACTGCGCCCATCCCACACACTTCCAGGACGCGCTGGCGAATGGCGAGGCCTGGGTGCAGCGAGTACGCGGGCTCCGTGCCAACGCCTCGACCAAGAGCCATGCCGAGCTCGATGAAGCGGAGGAGCTCGACGACGGCAACCCTGAGGAACTTGGCGAGCACCACCGGGCGCTGGTCGAGATGCTTCCCCATCTCGCGGTGCTCGGCGGCTGTTGCGGCACCGACCACCGTCATATCGCGGCGATCTCGACCGCCTGTGCTGAAGGCCGTGCCGCCGCCTAGGACCCCCAATCGAAAGCTCCAGGCGCGGTTGCCAAGGCGCAGCCGGGACAGCGAAAAGGGTGGCCGAAAGGCCGCCCTTTTTGCTTTCGGCTTTCGTTTCGGCAATGCCTGGTTTCTTGCCGAAAGGCGCCGTCGCTCTTAAGCCGGAAAGCCGCACCCATCGAAAAACGTCCGGAGTGATCGTCGCACCATGACCGAGTTCCTCGTCGGTCCGGCGCTCTTCGAGCTGCGCCGCCGCTGGGTCTAGCGCTTGAAAACGGGATCGTCGGCCTCCGCGTCGTCCGTCGAGCCCGGCGCCGCGTAGGTCGGGGAGGAATAGTAGAAGGCGATGGCTTGCGCCCGGCTATTGACCGAGAGCTTCTCGAAGATGCTGCGCAGGTGGAACTTCACCGTATTGACCGAGATCGAGAGCTCGCGCGCCAGCTGCTTGTTGCTATAGCCCTTGGCCAGCATGCCCATCAGGATGCGCTCGCGTTGGGTCAAGCTATCCATCGGGTCCCGCTTCAAGGTGCGCACGTCCAGGAAGGGGAAAACCATTCGACCGGCAGCGACCTGGGCGACGATGTCGAGCAGGCGTTCCGGCGGTTCGCTGCGGTCGCAGAAGCCTGCGGCGCCGGCCGCCATGGCGCGGCGCGCCACCTCCGACTGCGGGTCGTGGGAGTAGACGACCATGCGCGGCGGCGTGTCCTTCGCGCGCAGCATCTCCAACAGCCGCTCGCCGCCCAGGTTCGGCAAGGTCCAGTCGATGACGCCGACCGCGACGCTGGTTCTCAGGACCAGCTCGAGGAAGCCCTCCGCCGTCTTGGCCGTCGCCACCAGGCTGAAGCGCGGGTCGCGCTCCAGGAACTCGGAAAGGGCGCCCAACATCAAGGGGTTGCTGTCGGCCAGGGCGACGTTCACCGCAGCCCGGGTACGCGTGATGTCGCTCATAACGCCAGTCTCATTGCGGCCTTTCACCCACCCAATGGGTGGGACTCTAGCACGCTGCACCGCAAAAACAATTCATATGGGTAGTTATATACCTACCCTTAAAGATACTCGAAGGTAGGAGTTCTGGGTGTTGTGCCCTTGTCCGCTTCCATGTGATCTGGAGGAAAGGCGGCAAGGTTCCAGCGACCACGCCAAACAGCGCGAACGCGCAGCTCAGGAGGAAAGCCCAGATGACTCGCACCCTTGCCGGCACGCCTGCTCTCTTCATTCCGGGGCCCACCAACGTCCCCGAGCGCGTGCGCAGCGCGATCGACATTCCGATGGAAGACCAGCGGGCGCCCGACCTTCCCGAGTTCACCCTGCCGCTCTTCGCCGACCTCAAGACGGTCTTCAAGACCGAGAGCGGCCAGGTTTTCCTCTTTCCTTCCTCGGGCACCGGCGGCTGGGAAGCGGCCATGACCAACACGCTGTCGCCGGGCGACAAGGTGCTGATCGCCAGCTTCGGCCAGTTCTCCCATCTCTGGGTCGACCTCTGCCAGCGTCAGGGCTTCGACGTCGAAGTGGTCGACGTCGACTGGGGCGAGGGCGTGCCGGTCGAGCGTTTCCAGGACATCCTGGCCGCCGATACGGCGCGTGAGATCAAGGCGGTGCTCGCCACCCACAACGAGACCGCGACGGGCGTGACCAGCGACATCGCCGGCGTGCGCGGCGCGCTCGATGCGGCCGGTCATCCGGCCATGCTGTTCGTCGACGGCGTCAGCTCCATCGCCAGCATCGATTTCCGCATGGACGAGTGGGGCGTCGATGTCGCCGTCTCCGGTTCCCAGAAGGGCTTCATGCTGCCGGCCGGCCTCGCTGTCGTTTGCTTTAGCCAGAAAGCGCTGGCGGCGGCGGACAGCGCCACCTCGCGCCGCTGCTACTTCGACATCGCCGACATGATCCGCACCAACAAGGACGGCTACTTCCCCTACACCCCGCCCATGTCGCTCATCCGCGGCCTGCGCGCCTCGGTCGACATGCTCTTTGAAGAGGGGCTGGAGAACGTCTTCGCCCGCCACTACCGCCTGGCCGAAGCCGTACGTCGCGCCGTCTCGGCCTGGGGGCTCAGCCTCTGCGCCAAGGCGCCCCAGTGGCACTCCGACACGGTGAGCGCGATCTACCTGCCGGAGAACGTCGATTCCGGCGCCTTCGTGAAGTACGCCTATCGGCAGTACGGCATCTCCTATGGTGTCGGTCTGTCGAAGGTCGCCGGGCGGGTGTTCCGCATCGGCCATCTCGGCGCGCTCAACGAGACGATGATTCTCTCGATCATCGGCGCGACGGAGCTGGTGATGCGCGACTTCGACATTGATTTCCAGGCCGGCAGCGGCGTCGCGGCGGCGGTGGAGTCTCTGCACGAGAGCAACAGAAACGTCCGCGACATCGCCGCCTAGCGGCGCTGGCACGACGGGCGACGAGGGAGGGATGCCGTGGATATCCATGAGTATCAGGCCAAGGAGATTCTTACCGGCTTTGGCGTGACGACCCCGCGCGGCGGGCTGGCCTACAGCCCCGAGCAGGCGGCCTATCGCGCCCACGAGATCGGCGGCGAGAAGTGGGTGGTCAAGGCACAGATTCACAGCGGCGCGCGCGGCAAGGCCGGCGGCATCAAGCTGTGCAGCGACGAGCACGCCGTGTTCGACGCGGCAAACGAGATGTTCGGCAAGCGCCTGGTCACGCATCAGTCCGGCCCGGGCGGCAAGGTGGTCTACCGTGTCTACGTGGAAGAGGCAGCCAACATCGAGAAGGAGTTCTATCTCGGTCTGGTTCTCGATCGCACCACTGAGCGGATCATGGTCGTCGCCTCGAAGGCCGGCGGCATGGAGATCGAAGAGATCGTCCAGTCGGAACCGGCCTCGATCATTCGGGCGGTGATCGACCCGGCGGTCGGCCTGACCGAGTTCCAGGCCCGCGAGATCGCCTTCGGCTTGGAGCTGGACCCGAGCCAGGTGCAGCAGGCGGTCAAGATCATCAACGGCTGCTACCGCGCGTTTCGCGATCTCGACGCCACCATGGTCGAGATCAATCCGCTGATCGTCACCGAGGACGGCACCTTGATCGCCCTCGACGCCAAGATGTCGTTCGACGACAACGCGCTCTTCCGCCGGCCGGAAATCGCCGAGCTGCGCGATAAGAGCCAGGAGGACCCTCGAGAGACGCAGGCCGCCGACCGCGGGCTCGCCTACGTCGGGCTCGACGGGCACATCGGCTGCATCGTCAACGGCGCCGGTCTCGCCATGGCGACCATGGACATGATCAAGCTGGCCGGCGGCAGCCCGGCCAACTTCCTGGACATCGGCGGAGGCGCCTCCCCCGAGCGGGTGGCCAAGGCCTTTCGCCTGGTGCGCTCCGACGAGAACGTTCAGGCCATCCTGGTCAACATCTTCGCGGGCATCAACCGCTGCGACTGGGTCGCCGAGGGTATCGTCCAGGCCTTGGAGAACAACCCGGTCGGCATTCCTGTCGTGGTTCGGCTCTCCGGCACGCACGTCGAGGAGGGGCGCAAGATCCTGGCGCAGAGCGGTTTGCCGATCATCCGAGCAGCGACTCTGTCGGAGGCGGCCGAGCGCGCCGTCTACGCCTGGAAGCAAAACAGCGAGCACGACGTCAAGCTGGTGGCCTCGTCATGAGCATTCTGATCGATCAAACCACGCCGCTCGTGGTCCAGGGCATCACCGGGCGCATCGCCTCTTTCCACACCAAGGAGATGCTCGAGTACGGCACCAACGTGGTTGGCGGCGTCGTCCCCGGTCGCGGTGGCGAGACGGCCCAGGGCCTGCCGGTGTTCGACACCATGAAGGAAGCCGTGGCCGCGACCGGCGCCAAAGCGAGCCTTGTCCTGGTGCCGCCGCCCTTCGCCGCGGACTCGATCATGGAGGCCGCCGACTCCGGCATCCGCCTCTGCATCGCCATCACCGATGGCATCCCGGCTCAGGACATGATGCGGGTGAAGCGCTACATGTGGCGCTACCGGCAGGAGCGGCGCATGCGCCTCATCGGCCCCAACTGCGCCGGCATCATCAGCCCGGGCAAGGCGCTGATGGGCATCATGCCGGGCCACATCTACGTGCCGGGTCATGTCGGCATCGTCGGGCGTTCCGGCACCTTGGGATACGAGGCCGCCTCGCAGATGAAGGAGGCCGGCATCGGTGTCTCGACCAGCGTCGGCATCGGCGGCGACCCGATCAACGGCAGCTCCTTCCGCGACATCCTGCAGCTCTTCGAGGAAGACCCGGAGACGCACGCCGTGGTGATGATCGGCGAGATCGGCGGGCCTCAGGAAGCCGCCGCCGCCGAGTTCATCCTCAAGCATATGACCAAGCCCGTCGTCGCCTACGTCGCCGGCCTCAGCGCCCCGAAAGGCAAACGCATGGGTCACGCCGGGGCGATCATCTCGGCCTTCGGCGAGAGTGCGCCGGAGAAGGTGGAAATCCTCCGCGACGTCGGCGCCACCATCGCCGAAACCCCGGCGGACATCGGTAACACAGTTTCACAGGTTCTCAGGAAGGCCGCGTAAGGGAGAGAGGAATGATGACTCAGCCAAGGGTACTTGTGACGCGCCGCTGGCCGGAAGCCGTCGAAGCCGCCATCGCAAACCGCTTCGACGCCATCTTCAACGAGTCCGACCGGCCGCTGTCGAACGACGACTTCAAGCTCGCCTTCAAAGAGGTCGACGCCATCCTTCCGACCGTGACCGATCGCATTGACGCCTCGCTTTTCGAGGCCGCCGACACGCGGACGCGGATCCTCGCCAACTATGGCGTCGGCTTCAATCACATCGACGTGGACGCGGCGAAGGGGCGTGGCATGGTGGTGACCAATACGCCCGACGTTCTGAGCGAGTGCACCGCTGACCTCGCGATGACCCTGATGCTGATGGCGGCACGCCGCGTCTCCGAGGGTGAGCGCGAAGTGCGCGACGGCGAATGGAGCGGCTGGCGGCCGACCCATCTGCTGGGCACCAAGATCTCCGGCAAGACGCTCGGCTTGGTCGGCTTCGGGCGCATCGGCCGCGAGGTCGCACGGCGGGCGCACCATGGCTTCGGCATGACGGTGAAGGTCTTCAACCGCTCAACCGTCGACCCGGCCGTGCTGCGCGCCTTTGGCGCCGAGCAGGTCGCCAGCCTCGAGGACCTGCTGCCGCAGTGCGACTTCGTCTCGCTGCATTGCCAGGGTGGCGCCGAGAACCGGCATCTGATTGATGCGCGGCGGCTCAACCAGATGAAGCCGACCGCCTACCTCATCAACACCGCGCGCGGCGAGGTGGTCGACGAGCAGGCCCTGGCCCAGGCGCTCTGGTTCGAGACCATCGCCGGCGCCGGCCTCGACGTCTATGACGGCGAACCGGCCGTGCATCCGGACCTGCGGGCTTGCGACAATGCCGTGCTGCTGCCGCATCTCGGCAGCGCCACATTCGAGACGCGGGAGGCCATGGGCTTTCGCGTCATCGAGAACCTGCAGGACTTCTTCGCTGGCCGCACGCCGCGTGATCGGGTGATCTGATGCTCGCGGCGCAAGCCGACGTCCTGACGTTGGCTGCCCAGGACGCGCAGCCGATCGAAGTCGTCACCGATCGCCATGGCGAGGAGGTCATTGACCTGCTGCACGGTCTTCTGGAGGGCGTGATCAAGCAGCATGCGCCGCCCGTGCGCGATGTGCTCAAGGGCAGTGTGACGGCTCAGGCCCTGCGCGGCGAACGGCGACTGTCGGCCCTGCAGGCCGTCGGCATCTGGTTTCAACTGCTCGGCATCGCCAACGAGCGCAACGTGACGCGGCAGCGCCACCTGATCGAGATGGGCGGCGGCCCGGACGCCGCGCAAGGCTCCTTCTCTCGCGTGCTGGCGGAGGCTGCGGCAGACGGCTCCGAGCCGGCGGCTGTCGCAAGCCTGCTCGCTGCCTTGGACATCGGCCCGACGATCACGGCGCATCCGACCGAAGCCAAGCGGGTGACGGTGCTGGAAATCCATCGGCGCATCTACCGCAAGCTGGCCGAGCTGGAAACGCAGCGTTGGACGGTCGGCGAGCGCGAGCAGCTGGTGCGCGATCTGCGCAACGAGATCGATCTTCTCTGGATGACCGGCGAGCTGCGTCTCGACCGCCCCACCTTGGACCAGGAGATCGCCTGGGGACAGCATTTCTTCCGCGACGTGCTGTTCGACAGCACGCCGCTGCTCTATGAGCGGCTGGAGCAGGCGGTGGGGCGCCACTACCCCGAGGGCGGCGTGCGGGTCCCGGCTTTCATGCGCTTCTCTTCCTGGATCGGCGGCGACCGCGACGGCAATCCCAACGTGACCGCGAAGGTGACTCGAGCCGCCCTGGCTAGTAACCGGGCTACGGCGGTCGCCCACTATCGCGAGAAGGTTGGCGAGCTGGTCCGCATCTTGAGCATCAGCGCCAATGCGATCGCCATCCCGACGATGCTCGTGGAGCGGCTGACGCAGCTTCAGGCCGAAGGCGACAGCGGCAAGGCTCTGGCCAAGCGCAACCCGGCGGAGCTCTTCCGCCAGTATCTCATGGCCATCGACAAGAAGCTGGCGGCGATGCAGGAGCGGGGCAGCGACCGGAGTCTGGCCTACCGCAGCCCGCGACAGCTTGCCGATGACCTCATGGTGATGGAGCGGGCGCTGCTCGAGCTGGGCTCCCACGGTTTGGCCTGCGGACGCATTCGCCCGCTGCGCTGGCAGGTGGAGACCTTCGGCTTCCGCAGCGTCTCGCTCGACATCCGGCAGAACGCCACGGTGATCAACCAGGTCGCGCTGGAGGTGCTGCGTCACAACGGCCATGACGGCCTGGAGCCCGGCACGCCGGCCTGGTCGGCGGCTCTGCGCCAGGCGCTCAACGCGCAGGAGCCCGCGCCCCTGCCGCCGGAAGAGCTGTCGGAGATGGGTCGCGAGACCGTGGCGCTCTTCTCACTGCTGCGCGACGTGGAGAACGGCACGGACCCGCGGGCGATCGGCACCTTCATTCTCAGCATGACCACCTCGGCCGAGGACTTGCTGGCCGTCTGCCTCTTGGCCCGCATGGTCAATCTGCACGTCGGCGGCGATGCCACCGGCCCGCTGGCGCTGCGCGTCGTGCCGCTGTTCGAGACCATCGACGATCTGCGTCGCGCGCCGGAGATCCTGCGCGGCTTCCTGGAGGTCCCACTGGTCCGGCGCTCCCTGCGTGCGCAGAGCAACGCCATGGAGATCATGCTGGGCTACTCGGACTCCAACAAGGACGGCGGCTTCTTCTGCTCCACCTGGGAGGTCAGCAAGGCGCAGAAGAAACTGGTCGCGGCCGGCCGAGCGCTCGGCGTCGGCATCCGCTTCTTCCATGGCCGCGGCGGCTCGGTCAGCCGGGGCGGCGCGCCGACCGGGCGGGCCGTGGCCGCGCAGCCGGCTGGGACCGTCAACGGCGCCATGCGGCTGACCGAGCAGGGCGAGGTGGTGTCTTCCAAGTACGCCAACGGCGCGACGGCCCGATTCCAGATGGAATTGCTTTCGGCCAGCGTGCTGGCCCACTCGCTGCGGCCGGCATCGAGCAGCGTCGCCACCAGCAAGCCGGAGCTCGAAGAGGCGCTAGAAGCGCTCTCCGGCCTGTCACAAGTCGCCTACTGTCAGCTGCTCGGCCAGCCCGGCTTTCTCGGCTACTTCCAGTCGGCCAGTCCGGTCGAGGAACTGGCTCTGCTCAAGATCGGTTCGCGCCCGGCGCGGCGCTTCGGCGCCACCAGCCTGGCAGACCTGCGTGCCATTCCTTGGGTCTTTGCCTGGACCCAGAACCGCCATCTCCTGACCGGCTGGTACGGCATCGGCCGCGCCCTTCAGGCCTTCGTCGACGTGCGCGGCAGCGAAGGCCGCAAGCTGCTGGCGGAGCTCTTCGCCGAGTCGCCGGTCTTCCGGCTGATCATCGACGAAGCGGAAAAGACGCTCTACCAGGCCGACATGGACATCGCCGCGCTCTATGCCGAGCTGGCCCCGGCGGAGGTGCCGGCGGGCGATATCCTGACTAGCGTGCGTCAGGAATACGACAGGACCTGCGCGGAGATCCGGTCGCTGACCGGCAGCGGCGAGATCGCTGAGCGCTTCCCCTCCTTCCGGCAGAGAATGGATCGGGTGCGCGAGCTGGTCGCCGCGACCAACCGACAGCAGGTCGATCTGTTGCGCGATCTGCGCCGGCATCCGGCCGGCGACCCTGCGCGTGAAGAGACCATCGTGCCGCTCCTCATGTCGATGAACTGCATCGCCAGCGGCCTCGGCTGGACTGGCTAATCGTTACCCTGAAGTGAGAGGACATCATGCTGCAGAATGCCGTTGCCTATGCCGACGACGGACAGTCGGATTTCTTCACGGCCAGCCTCGCCGACAGCGACCCGGCGCTGGCCCAAGCCGTCAAGGACGAGCTGCACCGGCAGCAGACCGAGATCGAGCTGATCGCCTCTGAGAACATCGTCTCGCGCGCCGTGCTCGAAGCGCAGGGCTCGGTGCTGACCAACAAGTATGCAGAAGGCTATCCCGGCCGGCGCTACTACGGCGGCTGCGAATACGTCGATGTCGCCGAGGACCTGGCGCGGCAGCGGGCCCGCGCGCTTTTCGGCTGCGACTTCGTCAACGTTCAGCCTCACTCCGGCGCGCAGGCCAACCAGGCTGTCTTCTTCGCCTTGCTGCAGCCGGGCGATAGCTTCCTCGGCCTGAACCTCGCGGCGGGCGGGCATCTGACCCATGGCTCGCCGGTCAACATCTCGGGTAAGTGGTTCAACGCCGTTCCCTACGGCGTCCATAAGGACACGCATCGGATCGACTACGACGAGGTGGCACGCCTGGCCGAGCAGCATAAGCCGAAGCTGATCGTCGCCGGCGGCTCGGCCTACGCCCGGCACATCGACTTCGCGCGCTTCCGGGAGATCGCCGATGCGGTCGGCGCCTACTTCATGGTCGACATGGCGCACTTCGCCGGCCTGGTCGCGGGTGGCGCGCACCCGAGCCCGATTCCCCATGCCGACGTGGTCACCACCACCACCCACAAGACGCTGCGCGGGCCGCGCGGCGGTATGATCCTCTCGCGCTCGGAGGAGCTCGGCAAGAAGATCAATTCGGCCGTCTTCCCGGGCCTGCAGGGCGGACCGCTGATGCACGTCATCGCCGCCAAGGCGGTGGCCTTCGGCGAGGCCCTGCGGCCGGAGTTCAAGAGCTATGCGGCGCAGGTCGTCAGCAATGCGCAAGCCTTGGCCGAGACTCTCAAGCAGGCCGGGCTCGATATCGTCTCCGGCGGCACCGACACACATCTGGCGCTGGTCGATCTCCGGCCCATGGGTGTCACCGGCAAGGCGGCCGAGGCGGCGCTCAGCCGACACCTCATCACCTGCAACAAGAACGGCATCCCCTTCGACCCGGAGAAGCCCATGGTCACCTCCGGCATCCGTGTCGGCTCGCCCGCTTGCACCACGCGCGGCTTCGGCGTGGCCGAATTCGAGGAGGTCGGTCAGATGATCGGCGCCGTCCTCGAGGCCGAGCGCATCGCGTCCGGCGAAGAGCCCGTCCTTTCCGAGGTCAAGGATCAGGTGCGGCGGCTGACCGAGCGCTTCCCGATCTACCCAGGCTGAGCGCCGCCAGGCTCCGAGGCGTTCGGGCGGTCGTTTGGAATGGTGAGCCAACCGAGGGTCAGCACGGCCAGGAAGAGGCATCCCGTCAGCAGGTAGATCGGCCAGTAGGCCGACGTCATGGCGAACAGCGTGCTGCAGGCCGTCATGCCGACCGTGCCGCCGAGCAGCTGGGCGGTCATGCTGACGCCGCCAGCCTCTCCGCGCTTGTCGGGTGGGACGGTGTTCATGACCTCGCGCAGGGAGGGCACGAAGAGGAACGACATGCAGCCGCCCCAGACGATCAAGGCCGGCACCAGCAGGGCATAGCTCTGCCAGATCACGGCAAAGACCAGGCACAGCATGGCGAGGGCTGATGCGGCCGCCCCGCGCAGTACCAGCACGCGGGCACCGACCTGATCCAGGAGCTTGCCGGCCGGTAAGGACGTCAGGATGGTCGGCACGGTCGAGGCCAACAGGACGACACCGGCCATCAGGGCGCCGACGCCGAGGCTGTTCTGCAAATAGAGCGCGACGAAGACGAACACCGCCATCTTGCTGAACTGAGCGGCGAAGATGGTCAGGTTGAAGGCGGTGAAGGCGCCGTTCTTGAACAGAACCACATCGATCAAGGGCTGCGGCACGCGCCGTTCGAGGATGACGAAGAGGACCAGCACGATCGACCCGACCGCTAGCGCCGCCCAGATCGCGATGGTCTGCCAGCCCCAGTCGGGGCCCTGCATGATCGCGAAGACGACCAGGCTCAGTCCGGCGACCAGCGTCAAGGCACCGGGCATGTCGAGCTTGATCGCGGCGCCTTCCCGAGGCGGGTCCCGCCAAAGGGCCAGGACCATGAGAGCGATCACCACGACGATCGGTGGATTGATCCAGAAGATCCAGCGCCAGGAGATGAGCTCGGAAAAGAAGCCGCCGGCGATCGGGCCGAGGGAGAGGAAGCAGGTGCCGATCGCGCCATAGATCCCGATTGCCATTCCGCGCTGCTCGGGCGGAAAGGCGTGGGTGATGATGGCCAAGGAAGCGGGAAAGATCACTGCGGCGCCGACACCCTGCACGGCACGCATCGAGACCAGCCAAGTGCCGCTTTCGGCGAAGCCCGACGCGAGCGAGGCGAGGCCGAAGATCAGAACGCCGATCACGAACAGCCTTTTCAGCCCGACGATGTCGCCCAGCCGTCCCGCTGCCGCGGCAAGGCCGGCGAACACCAGGAGATAGGCGTTCACGACCCAGTGGGACTCGCTCAGCGTCAGACCGAGCTCGTTGTCGATCGTCGGCAGGGCGACGCCGACCACGGTTTCGTCGAACACGACGATTCCCAGGACGCCCCCCATCGCCGCAAGTATCCACCACTTGCGGGTATTGTCGTTGACGTTCAACACGCCCCTCTCCGACCAGCTCTATCGGCGCCGAGGCTATCAACTTTCCTGCGGCAAGTGAATCCGTCTAGATCCTTGAGAACTGCTCTTGCAGTCGATCGCCGGCCGCCAGCACCACCTCCAATGCCCGTCCCACCCTGGCTGGGTTCCAGATCATCCGGGTCGAGACCCGTGGCACCGGCGGCTCCAGGTCGCGAATGACAACGCCTTTGCGTTGCAGGACGCGCCAGCCGGCCGGTCCGAGCGCGACGTAGCGGGCGGTGGCGATGATGAAAAGAATGGTCGCGATCTGGCTGACTTGTTCGACGATGCGCGGCTCGAAACCGGCCTGGCGATAGAGCGCCACGTACAAATCGTGGGCCGCCGGGTCGTAGTCGCGCGAGAGGTTGAGGATCGGCTCGGCCTCCAGCTCGGCGATGGCGATGCGCTCCTTGCGCGCCAAAGGATGGCCCTCGGGCAACAGGCAGATGACCGGCTCGGTCATCACCGTTTTCAGCGCGAGGCCGGCGCCGCGCGGCTCGGCCCGCACCATGCCGGCATCGATGGTGCCTTCGCGCAGGGCGGCCATCTGCTCCCGCGCTGTCATCTCGCGAAAGCGGAAGGCGATCTCCGGTGCTGCGGCCTGCACTTCGGCCATGAGCCGCGGCATGGCTTCGAAGGTGGCGGCGCCGATCAGGCCGAAGGTCACGGTGCCGCGCAGGCCGCGCGCCGCTTCTCGCGCCCTGACAACCGTCCGCTCGGCCTTGGCCAGGATATCGCCGGCATCCTGGTAGAGCGTGGTGCCGGCTTCGGTCAGCTCGACCAGCCGGCGGTTGCGGCGAAATAGCGGCACCCCCAGCCGCCGCTCCAGCTCCTTCACCTGCTGGCTGACGGCCGATTGCGTGGCGTTGAGCCGGACGGCGGCACGCCGGAAATGCAGCTCTTCGGCGACGGCGCAGAAGCTGCGCAGCAGCTTGAGTTCCAGATCACTGTTCATGATTTCTAATCACAAGATCAGCAGTGAGCGGTTTTACTGCTCTATCCTAGCGCCATCTCCAGCCCGGAACGAAGACCAAATGCGCGGCGATCTCCGCCCGCGGGGTCGGTTTTTCGCCAGCACAGACGGATTTGGAGACAAGGCAATGGGCGCACAGGCAAACGACGAGACTCATCGACAGGCAGGCAGGGCAGGGGCAGCGATGCCTTGGCGGCGCAGGGTCCGGACGGCCTGCGCGGCCGCAGCGCTCCTGGCGTTCGGCGGTGCGACCGCGCTCTGGTCAACGGCCGCGGCGGCGCGCGATCTTGCGGCACCGGTCGATTTCGAAGGGCGCATGCTGGTCTCCGTCTCCGATGCCGACATGGTGGCCTCGGCTTACGTCAATGGCGACCTCGGCCCGCGCGAGGGGCGTGATGCCTTGAGCGTCATCGCGCTGAACGGCGACGCGCGCGACTGGCGCGCCGCCGAGGTCACCGTGTCCAACTCGGTCGCCGGTCCGCCAGCCTCGGTCGATGTGACGCCGGATGGCGCCACGGCTTTCGTGGTCGAGACCTGGACTCAGCGGCCCGACAACGATGAGCCCCACACCTTCGGAGACCTGTCGTTCGGCAACCGCTTGAGCGTCGTCGACCTCTCGGATCCCTCGGAGCCGACCGTCCTGCAGGAGGTCGAGACGTTGAGCCGGCCCGATGCCGTGCGGGTCAGCAGCGACGGCCGCTGGGTCGCGGTCTCCTTCCACCCTAGCGGTGCCGGCTCCGAAACGCCGCTTGCCCTCTATCCCCTCGACGGACAATCGCTCGGCGAGCCCATCTTCCCGACGATACCGGGCTGGCAGCTCAATGAGCGCTTGATCGATCTGGACTGGCACCCCAACGAGCCGCTGCTCGCCCTGGTGAACGAGACCGCTGCCGACGTGCGTTTCATGCGTGTCATCGAAAGCGACGGGTCTGTCGCGCTTGAGGCCAACGGCAACGTTGTCGAGACCGAGAAAGCACAATACCGCGTCGAGTTCACGCCGGACGGTCGCAACGTCATCGTCAACGCGCTCTATTGGGGCGTGGACGTGCAAGGGCTCTGGAACGAGGCGCCCGACGGCAGCCTGCTGTCCATCCGGCTCAATGCCGGCGAGCAGGCCGATGGCACGCCCCGCCACGCTTTGATGTCTCGCATCCAGACCAGCGTCTCGCCGGAAGGCCTGGCAGTCAGCCCGGACGGGCGCTGGGCGCTGACGACCAACCTGGAGCGCAGCTACCTGCCCTACGATGACGCGCGCATCACCTGGTACAGCTCGCTGACTTTGGCCGCGATCGATCCGGAGACCGGGGCGCTGACCAAGGTCGGCGACTTCACCTACGACGGTATCCTGCCGGAGGCCGCCGCCTTCGACGCCTCCAGCCGCTATGTCGCCATCGCCACCTACGATCACTTCGACGACCGTCGCGAGGGCGGCTCGATCGACTTCTGGCGTGTCACCGGCGATCCCCTGAAGCCGGGCCAGGTGACCCTGGTCAAGACCAACCACTCGGTTCCGGTGACACGGGGCGCCCACTCCATGGTGCTGGTGCGTTAGACACAGAGACGAGGTCTCCGTCGCGACACAGTTGCGGCGGAGACCTTTCCCCATTGGCGTGTAGGCAGGGAGCAATGCCATGAGCGCAGTCGCAGCTTTGTTCGGATCTCTGCCGGTCTTTGCCGTTGCCTTGATCACGGCGGCCACGCTTGGGCAGCTCACAAGCGAGGCATCGTCGTCAGAGCCCGCGGAGCAGATCGGGCTGGAGACGGTCGCGGATTACGGGCCGGCGCTGCTCGCCTACGCCAGGGTGCAGCGGAACGACGGCAGCTATCGGCGCATGCTGATCACCTCGGAGAGTTTGGACGCGCTCGAGCGTGGCGATGCCCTTCCCGAGGGCACGCGGATCCTGATGGAGACCTACTATCGGCCAGGCAGCGTCAGCACCGTCTTTCACAAGCAAAAGCGCGGCGGCGAATGGCTCTATGGCTCCTTCCCCGCCTCACGGCCTAATCTGGAGGTGACGGCTCGCAGCTCCTGCGCCGCCTGCCACACCCGTGCCGCAGAGACTGATGCGACCTTCACCTTGCCAAGCATCTGGTCTGCGGCGGCAGGCTTGGGCCCATCCGACTTCGCGTGCGAACGGGGCGGTCGCATGCCCTGCGGCCTCGATACCTATTCCGAAGGGGCGGCGCGCTAAGACTCTAGGACTGTTCCTTGCGCTGCTTTTCCTGGGCTTCGCGCAGCTCGTCGATGCGGGTCTTTTCCCACAGCGGTACGCCGGTGCGGTAGGCCGCGCGGCCGATCATGTGCGCCGCCACCGGCGCTGTCAGCAGCAGGAAGATGAAGGCGGCCAGTGCCCGGGCGATGGTTCCCGTGTCGCCGCCGGAGCCGATGGCGAGCGCCAGCAGGATGAGGCCGCAGCCCAGAGTCCCCGCTTTGGTCGAGGCATGCATGCGGATCAGCACGTCGGGCAGGCGCAGCACGCCGACGGCGGCCACCAAGGTGAAGAGCGCCCCGACCACGATAAGGATGGAGATGATCCAGTCGATCATGTCTGCGTCCTCTCGCTGTCACCCTGACGCTCAGGGGGTGGGGGGCGCGTCTCGCCGCTGTCCTCGACCCCGCGGATGCTACGCCGCTCGGCAAAGCGGGCGAAGGCCACGGTAGCGAGGAAGGCGACCAGCGCCAGGGCGATGGAGACGTCCAGGAAAGCCTGCTCGTCCGAGGCGATGGCGTAGAGCGCGGCATAGGCCATGGCCAGCAGGGTCAGGAGGTCGAGTGCCACCACCCGGTCCTCCAGGCTGGGGCCCAAAGCCAGCCGAACGAAGCCGATCAGGAACGACAGGCTGATGATGACGTAGCCCGCGGTGATCGCCAGATCGAGAATGCCGCCCTCTGCCATGGCTACTCCATTGCCTCGATGACGCTGCGTTCCATGCCCTGCTTCAGTTCCTGCTTCAGAGCCTCGGGATCCTCGACGAACATGCCGTGGACATAAAGCGTCTTGCGGTCCGGCGAGACGTCGAGGCTGAGCGTGCCCGGCGTCAGCGAGATCAGGCTGGCGACCAGCAGGATTTCGGTGTCGCCCTTGGCGTCCAGTGGCATGGCGATGATGCCCGGTTTGCTGAGGTGAGCGGGTGTCACCACGTCCCAGGCCACCCGCAGGCTGGAGACGAGGAGCTCGTAGAGGAAGAGGGCGGCGAGACGAATCACGCGATAGACGCGCAGGAAGTAGGTGCTCTCGCCGAACAGGGGCCGTGCGACCCAAAGCGCGACGTATCCGACGACGAAGCCCGTCGCCAGGCTGCCGAGGGAGAAGCTGCCGATCAACGAAGCCCAGCCGATGGCCAGGAAGATGTTCAGCGCCAAGAGGTTCATGAGTCCGCTCCCGTCACCGCCGCGACATAGGCCGAGGGGTCGAGCAATTGGTTCGCCGCCCGCTCGGCGAAGACATAGAAGGGTTCCGGGAAGAAGCCGATGATCAAGGTCAGGCCGGCCAGGAAGCTGATGGGCAGCACCAGGCTCAGCCACTCCTGCCGGGGGAGGCGGACCACGCCGCCGCCGTTGGTCTCAGGATGCGGCTTCCAGAACACCGCGGCCCAGATCTTGGTCATGGAGAAGACCGTGAGGATGCCGGTCACCAGCGCCACGGCGGCGATCACGTAGTGGCCGACATCCAGGCTGGCCTTGACCAGGAGGTACTTGGCCCAGAAGCCGGAGAGTGGCGGGAAACCGGCCAGCGAGAAGGCTGGGATGAAGAAGAGGATCGCCAGCAATGGGCTGGCCGCATAGAGGCCGCCGGACAGCGACAGGCTCTCGGACCCGGTCATGCGCCGCGCCACCCCGCTGACCAGGAAGAGGTTGGCCTTCACGATGATGTGGTGGACCAGATAGAAGACCGCGCCGATCAGCGCCAAGGGTGTGTAGAGCGCCAGGCCCAGAACCATGTAGCCGATCTGGCTGATGATGTGGAACGAGAGGATCTTGCGGAACTCGGTCTGCGCCGCGGCGCCCAGCACGCCGGTCAGCATGGTGAAGGCGGCGACCGCCAGCAGGATGCCGTGGGTGTAGTCCACGTCCTGGGTGAAGATCAGGGTGAAGACGCGAATGAGGGCGTAGACACCGACTTTGGTCAGCAGGCCGGCGAAGACCGCCGACACGGCGACGGGTGGCGTGTGGTAGGCGGCGGGCAGCCAGAAGAACAGCGGAAAGACCGCCGACTTGATGCCGAAGGCGATCATGAAGAGCACGGCGATCATGACCACCACGCCCTGGTTCTCCACCTCGCCGACCGCAGTATGGAGATCGGCCATGTTGAGCGTGCCGGTGACGCCGTAGAGCATGCCGATGGCGGCCAGGAACAGGACGGTCGAGATCAGGTTGAGGGTGACGTACTTGACGCCGCCGTCGAGCTGCTCCTTGTCGCCGCCGAGGACCAGGAGGCCGAAGGAGGCGATCACCATCACCTCGAACCAGACGTAGAGGTTGAAGAGGTCGCCGGTCAGGAACGCACCGCAGACGCCAGTCAGCAGGCATTGGAAGAGCGCGTGATAGCCGAGCAGCTCGCGCCGCCGGTCGATGTCCGCCAGTGCATAGACGGCGACGGCGAGACCGGTGATGGCGGCGATCAGCACCATGACCGCGCCGAAGAGATCGGCCACCAGGGTGATGCCGAACGGCGCCGGCCAGCCGCCCATTTGGGCGGCGATCACGCCTTGCTTCCAGACTTCGAGGAGCAGCGCGATGGAGACGGCGAGATGGAGGACGCAGCCGACGACACTCAGCCAGCGGCCCCAGCCGCCCTTCTCCCGCACCAGGAAGACCAGGATGGCGACGACGATCGGCAGCATGATCGGGGCAACGAGAAGCCAGCTCACGATGCCGCACTCCTCGGGGCCTCGGGCTGCTCGACGTCCCGACCCTCGGTCTCCGTCTCTCCCCCGGGCCTCGGCTCAGCCAGGCGCATGGCGTCACTGTCCAGGGTGCCGAGCTCGCGATAGGCGCGAAACACCAGCGAAAGGGAGAAGGCGAAGAGGCCGAAGCCGATGACGATGGCCGTCAGGATGAGGGCCTGCGGCAGGGCGTTGGCGACCAGCTCGGTCGGGAAGGGCAGGCCTGAGGGAACCAGCGGCGGCTCGGCGCGGGTCAGGCGCCCGGCGGTGAAGATCGTCAGGTTGGCGGCGTTGCTCAGCAGTACCAGGCCGAAGATGAAGCGCAGCACGTTGCGTGAGAGCATCAGGTAGATGCTGCAGGCGACCAGCAGGCCGACGATGAGGGCGAGTGCGACCTCCATGGCCTAGACCTCGTCCTCCAGCGCGAAAACGATGGCCAGCACCGAGCCGATAACCACCAGATAGACTCCGATATCGAATAGCAGCACGCTGCTGATGGGCAGGCCCTTTTCGCCCTCGCCACCGCCGATGAACAGCCACTGGCCGGTGAAGAAGGGGTCGCCGCCAATGACGGCCAGCACGGCGGCGAGGATGGCGAGCGCCAGGCCGACCATGGCGATGGCGCGCGGGTCGGCCCGCAAGGCCCGGCGCGCTTCCCGTGTGCCGTGGCCGATGGCGTAGAGCGTCAGACCAATGGCCGCGACCAGGCCGCCGATAAAGCCGCCGCCCGGCTCGTTGTGCCCGCGCAGCAGCATGAAGACCGAGAACAGCAGCATCAGCGCGACGAGGATGCGTGTGGCCGCGTTGAGGATGAGGGAGTTCATCGCGTCGGCTCCTGCTCCCTGTCCGTGCCGGCGGAGCGGCGGATGAGGGCGAAGGCCGCGATTGCCGCGATGGCGACCACGGCGATCTCGCCGAAAGTGTCGAGCGCGCGGAAGTCGACCAGGATGACGTTGACGATGTTGCGGCCGAAGGCTTCCGGCACGCTGGCCTCTTCGAAGAAGTCGCTCAGCCGGCGGTCCAGCGGTTGGCTCAGGACGGCGAGCAGGGTGATCGAGGTGACCAGACCGGCGAGCCCCGCGGTAACCAGGCGCACGGACTGCCAACGCCAGGTGAAGCGGCTGCGTCGCGGCCAGCGCGGCAGGCGCAGCATGGCGGCGGCGACCAGCACGACGGTCAGGGTTTCGACCAAGAGCTGAGTGATGGCGACGTCGGGCGCGCCGAAAGTTAGGAAGACGAGGGCGACGCCGACACCGACCGCGCTCAGGCCGCAGATGGCCGTGAGGCGGGAGCGGGTCATGGCGGCCAGGATGCCACCGCCCGCCATAAGGCCCAGAATGACCCACTCCTTGAAGAACAGGCCGCGCAGGTCGCCGGGCAGGACCAGGATGTCGAAGACGACGAGCGTGGCTCCGCCGACGAGGCCCAGGGTCGCCAGGATCGTCAAGGCGTAGTAGCGCAGCACGCCGCTCTGCAGGATGCGAGTCTGGAACTCGGCCAGCGCGATCAGTCCGGCGAGAAGAGCATCCCAGGCGCGGTCGGCGGAGAAGGGATAGGCCTCTTCGAAGCGGGCCATGGCTGCGCGCAGTCGGCGGCTGAGCAGGAACAGCACGACACCGAGCAGAACCGTCAGGATGCTCAGCATCAGCGGCAGGTTCACGCCGTGCCAGAGCTTGAGCTTGATGACCTCCGGTTGGCCCAGGATGGCGGTGACGGCCGGCTGGATCAGGCTCTCGTCGATCAGCGAGGGGGACAGGCCGAAGGCGAGACCGAGCACGGCGAGCAGCAAGGGGCCGCTCCAGAGCTGCCAGGGCACCTGGCGGCGCACCGCGGGGGTCTCGGCGTTCGGCTGGCCGAGGAAGGGGCGCAGGGCAATGACGCCGGCGGCTGCCACCATCAAGGCGTTGGCGGTGACCGCGACGGCGACCACGAACATCGGCTCGGAGGCGATGGCCAGCGCGCCTTCGTACTTCAGCTCCTTGCCGATGAAGCCGAGGAAGGGCGGAAAGCCGGCCATGGAGAAAGCCGAGGCGAAGGCGGCGAAGGCGACCAGCGGCATGGCCCGCATCAGCCCGGCAAGGCGGTCGACATCTCGGCTGCCGGTGGCGAAGTCGACCGAGCCGACGACCAGGAACAGCGAAGCCTTGTAGAGGCCGTGGACCAACAGGAAGGTCACGGCGGCGGCGATGGCCACCGAGGCTTCGGCGCCGAGGAACATGGTCAGGGTGCCGAGCGCCATCAGGGTGGTGTAGGCCAGCGCCAGCTTGAGATCGGTCTGCCGCAGGGCAAGGACCGAGGCGAGGATCGCGGTGGTGGCGCCGAACAGCGTCAGCGTCCAGATCCATTCGTCGGTTCCGCTCAGGACCGGATGCAGGCGGGCGAGCAGATAGACGCCGCCCTTCACCATGGTGGCTGAATGCAGGTAGGCGCTGACGGGAGTCGGCGCCGCCATGGCATTGGGCAGCCAGAAGTGGAAGGGCACCTGCGCGGACTTAGTGAAGGCGCCGACTAGTACCAGGATGAGGATGCCGAGATAGAGTGGGTCACCGCGGATCACGTCGCCGGCATTCAACAGCTCCACCATGTCGAAGCTGCCGCCGGCCATCCCGAGCAGGATGAAGCCGGCCAGCAGAGCGAGGCCGCCGCCGCCGGTGACCAGCAGCGCCTGGAGGGCCGAGCGCCGCGCCTTCTCCGAGCGGTGGTCGAAACCGACCAGCAGGTAGGAGGCGATGGTCGTCAGCTCCCAGAACACGAACAACGTGATCAGGTTGCCGGCCAGCACCAGGCCCAGCATGGCGAAGGAGAAGAGACAGAGATAGAAGAAGAACCGCCCGAAATGATGGTGGCCTTGCAGGTAGCGAGCCGAATAGAGGGCGATGATCACGCCGATGCCGCTGATCAGCAGCCCGAAGATCAGGCTGAGGCCGTCGACCAGGAAGGTGAGGCCGATCTCCAGGCTCGGAATCCAGTTCAGATGAAAGACGACGACCTCACCCGCCTCGATGGCAGGCACCAGCGTGGCCAGACCGATGAAGGCCAGCAGATGCAGCGCCACGGGCAAAGCCCCGGCAAGCCAAGAGGGGCCTGCGGGCGCGGCGCCGTCCTGAGTGGTAGCGGCCGCGGGGCTCACGGCAGCCAGCCTGCGCCGAGCCGTCCGGCCAAGCCGCGCGTGGCCGCACCTACGCAGGTCCACTGCATGTTTGCTGGGAGGGCGCCGTGTAACATCAAGTTCTCGTTTGGAAGGAACCCAGAAAGAGATCGGGGAGGGAAATCGGCAGGTCCGCTCGCTAATCGGCCCTACGCGCCAGAACTGCTATGCCACGCCGCCTTTGTCCAGCAAATCACGGCTGAGGATGATGACGAGGTGATCGACGTGCATGCTGTGCAAGGAGCCTTGTTTGGGTTTGCCTATCTGGAGTGCGGGGAAAACGTCGCGGCTTGCTGTTGTATGGGCTGAGCCGGACATCACGAAGGCTGAACCGGCGAGACGAAGCCCGGCGGTTTCACTGCCAGCACCGAGCAGGCAACCTCACCCAGTACGGTCTCTGCTGTGTTGCCGATGAAGAAGCCTTGGACGCCGCTTCGCCCGATGGTCCCCATGACGATCACGTCGACGTCCTGCTCGTGGGCGAAGGCCGACACGACCTCGGACGCTTCTCCTTTGATCAGGTGCACCTCCGAGCTGCTAACCCGGTCGTCGTAGCTCGACAATAGCCGGTCCAGCTTGTCCTTGCTTTTTTTGTGCTCCTCCGCCGACAGCTTGTCGATCGTGGCTTTCGGGATTTTGGTGAAGGCGCTGGCCCGCATGTCGTCTTCGCCCACCATGCGCCAGGCATGAAGGACGTGGAGCTCGCCTTCGTCGATCCGCTTCAACGAGGTGGAGAGATCCATGATCAAGCGAGAGATTGCATGGCGTTCCGGATCGTCCGGGTCTGGATCGATCGCCGCCAGGATGCGGTCGTAGGCGAAGCGCTTGCCCGGCTGCATGATCCAGACCGGGCAGGGGCATTTGCGCATCAGGTGGAGATCGACGCTGGCGAACAGCCGATGGTAGCCGTCGACCCGCCCTGAGGCGGTCTTGAGCAGCAGGTCGTGGCCGCCGCGATAGACCTGCTTGATGATCTCGATGAAAGGGATGCCTTGCAGCACCGCGGTCGTGACTTGGATGCCTTGTTGCCGAAGGTCATCGGCAGCGATCTGCAATTGATTGCGTCGAAAGGTCAGCAGCTCGCTCTCGCCGTCTTGTTCGCGTGCGCCCGACAGTCCGCTGATGCGTCGGCTCAGCTCGCCCTCTTCCGCGCTTAGCGTGCTGACGAGGCACAGGCTGGCGTCATTGTTTTGGGCAATCAGGGCTGCCCGCTGCATAAGCGCTTCGTCGGAGTCCGGGTCGTCGCAGACCACCAGAACGTTCTTGAAGCGCTGCATGGGAGTTCCTTGTGTTGTGTTCGCAGCCGAGTGGTCCGGCTGCGGCCCCTATCGCCCAGCTATAGATGTGAATTGAGCGAAATAAGAGAGAGTCACTGATAATCCAAATCGATTTGGCAAAGGCTTTTGATAGAACTTGACTGTCATAAACCCGGAATTTGCTGCTGGCGTCGCTTTGATGTGCCATGCCCTAAGCGACGCGCGCAAGGGTTTGGCGCCTTGCCGTGACCTTGCTTAATGTAGCGTCCATGGAGCCAAGCAAGACCCTCCTCATCGTTGCCCATGCGCCCTCCGACAACACCTTGCGTCTGCGCGATGCCGCCGTGGCGGGCGCGCGCGATCCGGCGATCGAAGGTGTCCAGGTGATCGTCAAGCCGCCGCTGGAAACGGTGCCGGAGGACGTGCTGGCGGCGCAGGCGGTATTGCTCGGCACTACCGAGAACCTCGGCTACATGAGCGGCGCGCTGAAGGACTTCTTCGACCGCTGCTACTATCCCTGCCTGGAGAAGACCCAGGGACTGCCCTATGCACTCTACGTGCGGGCCGGACACGACGGCACCGGCACCCGGCGCGGCGTCGAAACCATTGTCACCGGGCTGCGCTGGCGGGCCGTGCGCGATCCGCTGATCTGCCGCGGCGACTTTCAGGAGTCCTTCGTCGAGGATTGTCGCGAGCTTGGTCTGTTGATGGCGGCCGGCCTCGATGCCGGAGTTTTCTGAGTCCTACGGTCCGGGGCAGAGGGCGTTGACGTCGAGCAGCGACGGCACGGAGATCGCGATACTCTGCTCCTCTGTCGTCGCCGAGATCACGGCCACCACCTCTTCGCTGGTCCGCGAGAACGCCGGCCCGCCCGACGTGCCTGCGCTGACCGGGCAGTTGAGCAGAACGCCGTCCCGTGGCGAGTCGGCCTCGACCAGGCAATCCCGGCGCGACAGCAGGTGGACGCTCGGAAGTCCATAGCCGAGAACGGCAAGCTCTTCCCCAGGCGCCACCTCTCCCGCCGTAACCGCGAGGGGGACGGCCTGCGCGGGCTGCGTCAGGCAGAGAGCGGCGAGGTCCTTACCGTCGGGGCTGCGCCAGAAGCCATCGGCGCGCAAATGCTCCTGCCAGCCGCCGCGGTCGTAGCCGAGCAACAGGTGAACCTGATCGGGCTCGAGGCCGTCGAGGCAGTGGGCCGCCGTCATGGCGACCTGCGGCGCCACCAGGAAGGCAGTGCAATGCTGCTGCTCCTTGAAGCCGGCATAGTTGAGCCGTCCAATCGAGGAGGCTGTCTCGGCGTCCAGCGCCGCCGCGGGCGGCAACGACAGGGAGAGCGCGACCAGCAGGCCGCAGAGGGTGGCTAAGCCGCGCATGGTACCCCTCGAGAAAGCTGTTTCAGTCGGAAGTAGACAGGCTTATCGGGCCGCCGGAAGTCAAGCATCCGACGGCTGTGCTCTGGCTCAGCTGCCAACCCTTATCCCCGAAAGCTTGGCATCGTTTTTGTCCCAAGAAAAAGCTCTTGGCAGCGCATCGGAAACCCCACAGAGATCGTGGGCAATCCCACAAAACACTGCACAAAGCAAAAACAAAGATAGAACGGTGAGGTGCAATTGATCCGATCAGGAAGGGTTACCTACGCACGCATCGCGCGCCTTCGAAACTCGATTTTAACGTTTCTTAGCATAGGGTTAGACAGTTAACGACTATGGGCGCCGTTGGGGCTTTTCCGCCAGAGAGATCCCGGCACGGCGCCGGTCGGAGGGGAACAGGCAAGAACGCGATGCAGATACAGTTTTCGGCCACGCGCAACAGCCCGCTTGGGGACGCTCGGCGCACGCTTTTGAGGGCTTTCTCGTTGGTCGGCCTGTTCAGTATCGGCGTCAGTCTGCTGCTGCTCGCCGGCCCGCTCTACATGCTGCAGATCTACGACCGGGTCATTCCGACCGGCCACGTCGACACCCTTCTGGTTCTGTCCGCAATTCTGGTTGGTGCCTTCGCCGTGCTGGCGGCCTTGGACGCCTTGCGTGCCCTGGTGGCGCAGCGCTTGGGCCTCTGGCTGGAGCGCCGCCTGAGTGGCCCGGTGCTGGCGGCCAGCGCCCAGGCCGCCCTGCAGCGGCCGGGCGTCTCGGCCCAGGGGCTCCGCGATGTGGCGACCCTGCGCAGCTATCTCGGCTCCCCAGCCGTCTTTCCCCTGTTCGATGCGCCCATGGCGCCCTTCTTCCTCGTCATTCTCTTTCTCATCCATCCTCTGCTCGGTGCCGTCGCTCTGGTGGGAGGGGCCGTTCTCTTCGTGCTGGCCCTGCTCAACGAGTGGCTGACCCGCCGAGCGATGGCGGCGGCCTCGGGGGCCGCGCTGGCAAGCTATGAGGAGGCGGACCGCGCCGTCCGCAATGCCGACGCCATGGCGGCCATGGGCATGCTGCCGGCCTTGGCCCAGAACCTGGAGCGCAAGGCCGAGGACTGGCGCCGCCAGCAGCATCTGGCCGGCGGGCGCTCCGCCAGCCTCGGCGCCATCGCCAAGGGCTTGCGGCTGTTGCTGCAGTCGCTCAGCCTCGGGGTCGGAGCCTGGCTGGTCGTCCAGGGCGAGCTGACCGCCGGCACGATCATCGCTGCCTCGATCATGACGAGCCGTGCCCTGGCGCCGGTGGAGCAGGCCATCGGCGCGTGGCAAGGCCTGGTGAATGCCCAGGCTGCCTGGCGTCGCCTCGATGCGCTGCTGGAAGCCCATGGCGGCATCGGCCGTGGCACCCGCTTGCCCCGGCCGAGCGGACACCTGCAGGTGCAGGACTTGGTCTACGCTCCGCCCGGTGCTGAGGAGCCGCTGTTGCGGGGCCTGAGCATCTCGATCGAACCGGGGACGGTTGTCGGGCTGATTGGGCCGACCGGTGCCGGCAAGTCCAGCTTAGCCCGCTTAATGGTCGGCAGCCTGGCCCCACTGCGCGGCAGCGTACGACTGGACGGCGCCGAGATGTCGCGTTGGGACCCCTGCGACCGCGGCCGCCATGTCGGCTATCTGCCGCAGGACGTGGAGCTGCTGGACGAAACGGTGCGCGCCAACATCGCGCGCCTGTCGGAGGCGCGCGACGAGTCGGTGGTTGCGGCGGCCCAGTTGGCCGGGGCGCACGAGATGATCCTGCGCCTGCCGCAAGGTTACGAAACGCGGATCGGTCGCGGCGGGCTCGCGCTGTCGGGTGGGCAGCGGCAGAAGATCGGCCTGGCCCGCGCCCTGTTCGGCAGCCCGCGCCTGCTGGTGCTGGATGAGCCCAACGCCCACCTGGACAGCGACGGGGAGGTGGCTTTGACCCGCTGCCTTGCGGCGCTCAAGGGCGACGGCTGTGCCGTCATCATGGTCTGCCACAAGCCGAGCCTGCTGGCGGTGGCGGACAAGATCCTGGTGCTGCGCGACGGCCGGGCGGCTGCCTATGACGACAGCCAGGAGATCATTCGCAAGTTCACGCAAGGACCGGCCCAGTCGGTCCAGCCAGCTCAGCCGGCAGTGTCTCAGCCCGTGGTACAGGCCGCCGAGCCGGCGGTGCGCCGGCTGGCCGCGCAGCTGGCAGCTCAGGTGGCCAGCCAATGAAAATCTCGCTCCCCGCTCGGCTCGGGCCGAGAGCCATATCCCTGTCAAAGGCGTCTGACACGGCATCGGCGGCAGAGCCCGATCCGCTCGACCCTCAACCCACGCTGGCGGTGAAAGGCTTCGCGACCCTCGGTCTCACGCTGATCCTGACCTTCCTCGTCGGTCTCGGTGCTTGGGCGGCGCTGGCGCCGCTGCAGAGCGCGGCCATCGCGCCGGGCGTGGTCACCGTCGATTCCAAGCGCAAGACAGTGCAGCACCTGGAAGGCGGATTGATCGCATCGATCAACGTCAAGGACGGCGACTGGGTGTCCGAAGGTCAGGTGCTGGTCGAGCTGGACGACGCTGAGACCCGCGCCGAGGTCGGCATTCTGAAGGACCGGCTGGCCGCCAACCTGGCCATGCAGGCCCGTTTGCGGGCCGAGCGGAATGGCTGGGAGGCACTCTCCCTGCCGGCCGAAATCGCGACCTTGGTGGGCGACGCCGCCGAGGCGGGCGTCATCGCCGAGGGGGAGCGGCGGATCTTCGAGGAGCGGCGGCGCTTCCTGCGCGGCCAGGAAGCCGTAAAGCATCGGCAGATCGCCCAGCTCGACGCGGAGGTCAAAGGCCTCAAGGCCGAGATCGCCAGCGAGGAGCGGCAGCTCAGCCTGATCCGCTATGAGCGCGACACGCTTTCCGATCTGGTGGACAAGGGCTTGGCCCGCCGCCCGCGTTTGCTGGAGCTGCAGCGGGCCGAGGCTGCGATCGAAGGCGATCAAGCCGGCAATCGGGCCGACATCGCGCGTGCCCAGCAGCGCATCGAGGAGATCGATCTCAGCATCATCGACGTGCGCAACCGGATGCTCAACGAAGTGGTCACGGCTCTGCGTGATGTGCGCGCAGACATTGCCGATCTGCGCGATCGTCTGAGCGCCGCCTGGGAGCGTTTGGAGCGTACCAGGGTGCGGGCGCCGGTCGACGGCGTGGTCGTCGACCTGCAGATCTTCACCACCGGCGGCGTGCTCCGCCCCGGCGATGCCATCCTCGATATCGTGCCCAAGGGGGACTTGCTGCTGGTCGAAGCGCAGGTGGACCCGGACGACGTGGATGTGGTGCGGCCCGGTTTGCCGGCGGAGGTTCGGATCCAGGCCTTCAACGCCTCTGATGCGCCGCTGCTCGGTGGCGAGGTCGTCACGGTCTCCGCCGACTCCCTGACCGACGCGCGCCGTGGGCACAGCTACTACGCCGCCCGCGTGCGCCTCGGCGATCTCTCGCCCTTGCCATCCGGCGCTGCTCTGCAGCCCGGCATGCCGGCCGAAGTGATGATCGTAACCGGCGAGCGTACAGCGCTGCAGTATCTCATCGACCCGTTGCGCAGCCGGGTCGCCCGCGCGCTGCGCGAGGACTAGCCCCGCCCAATCCTCATGCCGGCAGGGCGGCGATTGCGCTAGAACATGAGGTCACCCTTCCGGAGAGCCTCATGCCGCACAGCGCCGCCGATCTCGTTCTTCTCAATGGCCGTTTCGTCACCCTGGACCCGCAGAGCCGTATCGTCGACGCCTTGGCGGTGAAGGATGGTCGCATTCTGGCGCTGGGCTCGAGAGACGATGTCGAGAATGTCAGTGGTCCCGAGACGGAGAGGCGCGACATGGCGGGGCGCACGGTCATCCCCGGCATCGTCGACTCCCACTGCCATCCAGACTCGGCGGGCGCCCGCTTGGCCGGCTGGCACAACCTGGAGCCGGCCGCCGTCGCCGGCCGCGAGGCCTTGCTGCAGCGGATCGCCAAGGCATCCGCGGCCTTGCCGGCGGGGGGCTGGTTCGCCGGTTACCGCTTCAATGAACGCAAGAGCGGCGGCTATCCCAGCCTGGCCGAGCTGGACCGGGCCAGCGGCGGCAAACCGCTGTTCATCCTGCGCACCGACGGCCATCTCGGCCTGGCCAACTCGGCCGCCTTCCAGGCCCTCGGCATCGACAGCGACAGTGAAGACCCGCCGTTCGGCGCGTTCGACCACGATCCGGAAACGGGCGCTTTGACCGGCTTGGTGCGGGAGACGGCGGCGCATCTCTTCATCGATGACATCCAGGCGCAGGACCGGGTGGAGGGGATGATGGACGGCCTGGTGTCGGTCTTCGACGAGTTCCTCAGCTACGGCATCACCAGCGCTTACAACTCGCTTACCTCGTCCAAGGCCATTCAGGCCTATCAGCGGATGAAGGACGCGCAGCGTCTCAAGTTGCGGGTAGGTATCATCGTCAGCGGCCGCGAGGAGGGTCTGGTCGAAGCCTTCGTGCGCGCCGGCATCCGGAGTGGCTTCGGCGACGATCTCGTCCGGGTTATCGCGGTCGAGTGGTGCCCGGACTGCTCGACCAGCGGGCGCACCGCCGCCTATTACGAGCCCTATGTCGGCGAGAAGGTCTTGGGCGAGCCTGAGGACAACACCGGCATGCTGCTCTACGAGCTCGGCGATCTGCGCGAGCGGGCGACGGCCGCGCACAAGGCCGGCCTGCAGGTCTGCGTCGAAGGTGTCGGCGACCGGGGCATCGACTTCGCGCTGGATGTCATCGAAAGCGCGCTGGAGGCCCATCCGAGCCCCGACCATCGCATGCGGGTCGAGCACTGCTGCTACGTCACGCCCGAGCTGATGGCGCGCATCAAGCGGATGCAGGTGATCGACAGCTCGGCGACCGGCTTCATGTACGAGCTGGGCGACGCCTACCGCGCCAACCGCGGCGTCGAGGCCATGGGCCGCATGTGGCCGCATCGCAGCCTGATCGACGCTGGCGTGCCGGCACCCGGCCATTCCGACGCCTATGTCTGCACGCCCAATCCCTTCACCGCCATGTGGAGCATGGTCAACCGCCTGAGCGACAGCGGCGGCACGCTCGACGGCCCGGATGCGCCCTCCCAGGCCGTAACGGTCGAGGAGGCGCTCAGGGCTTATACCCTGCTCGGTGCCTATTCCGGGCGAGAGGAGGTCATCAAAGGCTCCTTGGAGCCGGGCAAGCTGGCCGATCTCGCCGTGCTCGACCGGGACATCCTCACCATTCCCAGCCAGGAGATCCGCGACGTCCAAGTGCTCGCCAGCTTCGTCGGCGGAGAAGAGGTCTATCGGCGCAACGGCGCCGCATCGTCCGGCTGAGCGCGCTTTTTTGGTCCTGCGGCAATCCGAGACGCCGTGCCATGCGTACATTTTGGTGTCGCTGCAGGAGGCCGCTATGAGCTATGCCAGGTTTACCCTGATCGCCGTGCTTTACTTCTTGCTGGTGCGGAGACGCCCAATGACCAATTCCGAAGACGGGGTCGCGCTGTCTCCGACAACCCTCAGCTAGGCCCCCCCCTTTTCCGACGCGCATCCTTCGCTATACCCTTGATCCTCTGGAAGATCGCGGCTGTGGAAAGCCTTCGTTAGGCTTACTCCGCAAGCATGGAGCGGTCGTTTTGAGAGGAAACAGTAGGCGCGTGTCATGAGCGTTGCTGCCAGCCGAACCGTCTTGCCGCCGGAGGAGCGGGCCGCTTTGCGGCGCGCCTTCGTCGTGGGCGCCGGCTGGGGGGATGCGAAGGAAAAGGCACTACCGGCCGATGCCTCCTTCCGGCGCTACTATCGCCTGCAGGGAGGTCGTAGCAGCGCCCTGATTATGGATGCACCGCCGGAGCGCGAAGCCGTGGCGCCCTTCGTGCGGGTGGCCCGCCATCTGGCAGCCCTGGGCTTCAGTGCGCCGCAGATCCTGGCATGCGACGAGCAGGTGGGCTTTCTCCTGCTTGAAGACTTCGGCGATCGGACCTTCACCCGGCTGCTCGCCGAGGGCGCCAACGAGGAAAGCCTCTACACGCTCGCCGTCGATCTGTTGGTCGCGCTGCATGGCCGCGAGGATGCCGACCGGATTGTGCTGCCGGCTTACGATCTCGGCCCGCTGCTCGATGAGGCGGCACTCTTCGTCGACTGGTACTGGCCCGAGAAGCAGGGCCGTCCCTGCCCGGCGGAACTGCGTGCGGACTATCTCGCCGCCTGGCGGGCGGTCTTCGCCGCGCTGCCGCCGGTGCCCGCCACCTTCGTGCACCGCGATTTCCACGTCGACAACCTCATGCTCCTGAAGGATCGCGAGGGGCTCGCCGCCTGCGGCCTGCTGGACTTCCAGGACGCTTTGATCGGGTCGCCGGCCTACGATCTGGTCTCCCTGCTCGAGGATGCGCGCCGGGACATCGACCCTGCGCTGGTCGCGCAACTCTATGGGCGCTATTGCGCGGGTGTCGGGGACCTCGACCAAGCGGGCTTCGCCGCCAGCTACGCCGCCTTGGGCGCACAGCGCCATGCCAAGGTCGCTGGCATCTTCACCCGGCTGCTGCGCCGCGACGGCAAGGACGCCTACCTCAAGCACATTCCGCGGGTGCTGCGCCTGCTGGACCGGCAACTCGGCCAGGTGCCTGAGCTCGAACCGGTGCAGACCTGGATGGCGGAGCACCTTCCCGACCTCACCAAGCCACCTAGGATCGTAACGCTCTAAGGTCGTGACCGACCGATAAGCCGATTCGCATGCGTGATGCGCGATCGGGCCACTGGCCTTTGCTGCCTGCACAGGGCATCATATTTTCGTGATCGCGAACGGCCCAGGGGCGGCCAAGGAGGCAGATTTGTTCCAGCTCACATCGGACCAGGAGACGCTTCGGAAGCAGGCGGCGGACCTGGCGCGCCACGTCATCGCGGAGCGTGCGGCGCGCATCGACCGTACGGAAGCCTATCCTTGGGACAATGTCGAAGCGCTGACCGAAGCGGGCTTCATGGGCATGACGGTCCCGACCGCGTACGGCGGCCGCGGCCTGAGCTTCCTGGACGCGGCCCTGGTGGTCGAGGAAATGGCCAAGGTCTGCGGCATCACGGCCCGCATCGTGGTCGAGGCCAACATGGGCGGCATCGCCGCCGTCATGAAATACGGCAACGAAGCGCAGAAGCAGTTGGCCGCAGCGCTGGTTTTGGCCGGCGACAAGCCGGCGATCTGCATCACCGAGCCGGAGGCCGGCAGCGCCGCCTCCGAACTGACGACCCGAGCCGATCAGCGCGGCGACCGCTACATCCTCAACGGCAAGAAGCACTGGATCACCGGCGGCGGCGTTTCGAAGCTCCACATCATCTTCGCCCGCGTCTTCGACGAGCAGGGCCGCGAGCAGGGCATCGGCGCCTTCATCGCCGTACGCGGCGAGGCGGAAGGGCTGGAGATCGGCAAGCGTACGCATACGATGGGCTTGCGCGGTATCCCGGAAACCGAGGTGGTCTTCCGAAACCTGGAGGTCCCGGCCGAGATGATGCTGCAGCCGCCCAGCGGATTGCAGCAGGGCTTCGCAGGCCTGATGGACGCCTACAACAGCCAGCGGGTCGGCGCCGCAGCCGTGTCCTTGGGCTTGGCCCAGGGCGCCTACGAGCTGGCGCTCGACTATGCCCAGAGGCGTGAGCAGTTTGGCCGGCCGATCGCCGAGTTCCAGGGCTTGCAATGGATGCTGGCCGACATGAGCATGCAGCTCTCGGCCGCGCGGCTGCTTATTCACAAGGCCGCCGCCACCGCCGGAGACGGATTCCCCGATATGGTCGCGGCCGCGCAGGCCAAGATCTTTGCCGCGGAGATGGGACAGAAGGTGACCAACGACGCCCTGCAGATCTTCGGTGCCGCCGGCTACAGCCGCGATCTTCCGCTGGAACGCATGGTGCGCGATGCGCGCATGTTCACCATCGGCGGCGGTACGGCCCAAATCCTGCGCACCGTCGTCGCAGGCGGCCTGCTCGGCCGCAAGCTGCCACAGACCCGTGACGGCTATCTCGCGCTGATGGAACGCGAAGAGGAGGCCCGGCGCGCCCATGGCTGACGCCCAGCTTGCGCCGGCGCCGGGGCGCAGCGCTGCCGATCTGATCGCCCACCGCCTGGCGCAAGCAGGCTGCACCCATGCCTTCGGTATTCCAGGCGGCGAGACCCTGGCGATGATGGAGGCGCTGTCCGACGCCGGCCTGAGCTTCGTCCTGACCAAGCATGAAAACAGCGCCGGCTTCATGGCGGAGGGGGTCTATCACGCCACCGGCGCCCCCGGTGTCTTGCTGGCCACCATCGGTCCTGGCGTGGCCAACGCGGTCAACGTGGTGGCCAATGCCGAGCAGGACCGGGTGCCGCTCCTATTCCTGAGCGGCTGCGTCGATGCCGATGTCGGCCAGCGCTACACCCACCAAGTCTTCGATCACACTGCGCTCTTGGCGCCGATCACCCGCGCGAGCTTTCGCATGGCCCCCGGCGTGGTGGACGTGATGATCGACAAGGCGCTGGCGCTGGCGTGCGACAGCCCGCCCGGGCCGGTGCATCTCGACCTGCCCATCTCTCTCGCCCGCCAGGAGCAAGCGGAGACACTCGTTGCATCGCGCAGCCGGCCCCTGGCCGGTGGCCCGCAGCTTGGGCCGGACCTGGAGGCCGCGCGGGCCAATCTCGCCAAGGCCAAGCGCCCCCTGATGGTGGCCGGTTTGGAGGTCCTTGGGCTGGGCGAGGCGGACTCGGCCGCGGCGGAGGTGGCCGCCTTCTGCCGCGATCTCTCCATCCCGCTGATCACCACCTACAAGGCCAAGGGCATCCTGCCGGAAGACGACGCTCTGGCGCTCGGCGGGGCCGGTCTTTCGCCGGAAGCCGACAAGATCCTGCTGCCGCTGATGGACCAGGCCGACCTCATCATTGCCGCCGGCTACGACCCCATCGAGATGCGCAGCGGCTGGTGCGATCCCTGGGATCCCGCGAAGGTGATCGAGTTTTCGACCACGCCGAACCACCACTACGTCCACCAGGCGAGCCAGAGCTTCATCGGCGACATCGGCGCCGGCCTGGCAGCACTTCGGGGCGAGGGCACGGCACCGGCGGCCGTCTGGCCCGGCGGCGAAGCGCATGCGGCGCGTGCTGCGCTCAAGGCCTTCTTCTCCAGCGATGGGAGCTGGGGCCCGACCCAGGCGATCGAGGCCGCGCGCGCGGCTATGCCGCGCGACACGGTGGCGACGGTGGACTCCGGCGCCCACCGGATCCTGCTCAGCCAGGTCTGGGAGTGCTATCGCGAGCGCGGTCTGCTGCAGTCCACCGGGCTCTGCACCATGGGTTGCGCCTTGCCGCTTGCCATGGGCTACAAGCTCGCCGCGCCCGAAACGCCCGTTGTCGCCTTCACCGGCGACGCCGGCCTGGAGATGGTGTTGGGCGAGCTGGCGACCCTGCGCGACCTGCAGTTGCCGGTCATCGTCGTGGTCTTCGTCGATGCCTCCCTGGCCTTGATCGAGCTGAAGCAGCGGCGCGATCAGCTCCCCAACCTGGGCGTCGACTTCGGCCGCACCGACTTTCCGGCCGTGGCTGAGGCGCTCGGCGGGCACGGCGTCTCGGTGCGCGATGCGGCGGGGATGCAAGAGGCGCTCGAGGCTGCACAGCGGCGCGAGGGCTTCACCGTCATCGCCTGCGAGATCGATCGCAAGTCCTACGACGGAACCTTCTAGGCAGTCGCCTTCCCGACCTCTTCCCAGCGACCGCTCTCATTGGAGCGATAGGCGGCCTCCACCAGCTTGAGGTTGGTCAGGTAATCCTCGGCCCGGGTCTCCAGCGGCGTTCCTTCGCGTAGGTGCCGCAGCACGTGCGCCTGGAAGCTACGCACGCAGTCTCCGCTGTAGCCTCGGTCCTGCCATTCGTAGGCAACCTCATCCTCTTGATTGCTGCCGTGGGCGCGCAGGAACAGTCGGCCGAAGCCGTCCAGGCGCAGGCAGGCCTCGGCGCCGTCGATCTGCATTTCCCCCATGGTGAGCCGGCGGTTGTCGGCGGCGTGATCGGCCAGGCGGTTGCCGTCGAATAGGGCCCGGCTGCCAGAGGCGAAACGGAGGATGACCAGGCCTGCGTCTTCACCGGCGATGGCGGGGTTCAGCCGCCGAAGATCGGCGAAGACCGCCACGACCTCGCCCAGCAGGTAACGGAAGACGTCGAAGAGATGCACTGCCGTCTCGTGCAGCAGTAAGCGCTCCATCTGCTGGAAGTAGGGTTGGCGGTCGAGATAGGCGCGCGGCCCCTGTCCGTCCCCCGGGCGCAGGCGGAAAGCGACCTCGTAAACCTCGCCAAGCGCGCCGTCTTCGAGCTGGCGCTTGCATTCGCGGAACCAGGGCTGAAAGCGAAAGTTCTCGTGCACCACCAAGGTCGTGCCGGCCGCGGTGGCGATCGCGCAGGCCTCTTCGGCGCCGGCAAGGCCGCCGCAAAAAGGCTTCTGGCAGACAATCGTCGGCACCTTTCCGGCGGCCAGCCGGATGAGATCGAGATGGGTGTTTGGCGGCGCGGCGATATCGAGAACGTCGAGCTGTTCCTTGGCGAGCAGCGCCTCCGCGGTGTCGTAGGCGCGCGGCGCGCCGAACGTCTGAGCCGCGGCCTCGGCCTTCGGGAGAACTCGGTCGCAGATGGCAAGCAGCTCGGCGTCCGGCAGCCGCTGCCAGGCGTCGTGGTGGAATTGGGAGAAGAAGCCGGCGCCGATGCCGGCGACCTTGAGGGGCGCGGTCATTTGGCAGTTTCGGAGAACAAGTTGGGTAAGGGGCCGAGCTTGGTGGTCCAGTGGGGCGGTGGAAGACCCGGCAACGGTGCCGCGAAGTAGGCGATGCGGTCGCCGAGCAGGCAGCCGAGAAAGGCGGTCGAGAGATCGGGGCCGCCGAAGGCGAGGCTGGAGATGTTGGCGAGGCGGCGGCCGCCGATCTTGTCCAGATGCGGGCGGCCCATGGCGTGGGCCCGGTAGGCCTCCTCCACCCAGTCGAGATGATCGCTGTCGCTGTCTTCCAGCATCACCTCTTGGCGGCCATCCGGTGCCACGTGGACGACCCGGTTGCTGACGATGCTGGTAACCCACAGCCCGCCGTCGCGGTCCATCGCCAGGCCGTCGGGAAAGCAGCCTTCGCCGTAGCGCGCCACCTCGCGGGCTGGGCCGAGTTGGCCATCGCGCCCGATCGCGAAGGCGCGGGTGCGCCGGGCGAAGGTCTCGTTGACGAAGAGCGTGCCGCCGTCCGGGCTGACCAGGCACTCGTTGGTATAGCCCAGCCCCTCCGCCGCGATGCGTGCCCGTCCACCTTCCAGCAGGATGACGAAGCCGTCGGCCACGTCCTTGCGATAAGCGGCGCTGCGCGGCCGCATCGCCGTGCTGACGGTGATCCAAAGGCGCTGGTCGTCCTGGCGCAGAACGAAGTTGGTGGGCGGCAGGGCGCGCCCGTCCACCTCGGTCAAGAGTGGTTCCGTGCTGCCGTCGGGAAAGAGGCGAAATACACCGCCTTCGTCGGCGCCGAGGTGGGCCAGCAGCAGGTTGCCTCCCGGCTCCAGCGCGATGCCGTTGGGGCGCAGTTGGGGTTGGTCGTCACGAGCCAGCACACGTCGCACCGCACCCTCGGGAGAGAGAAGGGCGACGCCGCCGTTGCCCGTCCAGTCGGAGACGAGCAGCAGGCCGGAGGTGTGCGCCAGGACACATTCGGGGCGATTGAGGCCTTGGCCGAGGAAGGAGAGGCTGGAAAGCGGAATGCGAGGCCTTGCCGCCACCTTTTAGGCCCCCTCTGCCGCTAGCATCTCCCGCAGGCTGGTCTTGAGAATCTTGCCGTAGTTGTTTTTCGGCAGGGCGTCGACGAAGAAGTAGGCCTTGGGTCGCTTGAAGCGGGCGATCTCCTCCAGGCACAGCGCATCGAGCTCGTGCTCTGAGAGACTGCTCTCGGCTTGTGCCACCACGAAGGCCACCACCTCCTCGCCCCAGTCGGAGTGCGGCCGTCCAAGCACCGAGCATTCCTTGACGCGCGGATGACGCAGCAGCACCTCTTCGACCTCGCGCGGGTAGATGTTGGTGCCGCCGCTGATGATCACGTCCTTGGAGCGGTCCTTGAGTGTCAGGAAGCCCTCCTCGTCGAGGCTCCCGACGTCCCCGGTATGCAGCCATCCGCCGCGCAGGGTCTTGGCCGTTGCCGCCGGGTCGTTCCAGTAACCGGGCATGACCGAGAGGCCGCGCGCCTGGATCTCGCCGGTCTCGCCCGTCGGCAAGGGATGGTCGTCCTCATCGGCGATGCGCAGCTCCACCAGCATTTGCGCACGCCCGGCCGAGGCCAGGCGCGCTTCGTAACGCGGATGCGCGCTCTCGCCGTGCATGGCGCGGGTGAGAGAGCTGATGGTCATGGGGCTTTCGCCCTGTCCGTAGATCTGCACGAAGCGATTGCCGAAGACCTCCATGGCGCGCTTGAGGTCGGCGACGTACATGGGCGCGCCGCCATAGACGATGGTCTTAAGGTTCTCATGCCGCGCCGCCCCAGCACCCGGATGGTCGATCAGGCGCTTGACCATGGTGGGCGCGAAGAAACTGCAGAGCCGCGGATAATGCTCCAGCAGATCGAAGACCTCGGCTGGATCGTAGCCGCCGCTTTCCGGCACGATGTTGAGGCCGGCCTGGGCGACAAAGGGGAAGTTATAGAGGCCGACGCCGTGCGACATGGGCGCTGCGTGCAGCAGGCAGTCGTCCGCTTGGACCGTGTCAACGTCGGCGAAATAGCAGGATGTCATGGCCAGCAGATTGCCGTGGCTCAGCATGGCGCCCTTGGGCCGGCCCGTCGTGCCGCTGGTATAGAACAGCCAGGCGAGGTCATCGAGCTGCGCCGGCATGGGCGCCATCTCTTCGCCGGTAAAAAGCGCGTCGTAGTCCGCCGAGCCGGCAACGATCAGGCGAGCCTTGCTGTGGGCATCGTCGATCGCGCTGGACAGGCTTTCCTGAAGATCAGCCGTTCCGAAACAGAGGCGGGCGCCCGAATGGCTCAGCATGTAGGCGAACTCGCGGGCGTGGAGCTTGGCGTTCATCGGCACGGCTGCCAGCCCTGCCCACCAAATGCCGTAAAGCACTTCCAGGTATTGCGGGCAGTTCTTCATCGCCACGGCGATTCGCTCGCCCGGCAGCAGCGAGAGCCTGTTGCGCAAATGATCGGCCAGCTTCGAGGCGCGTCTTGCCAGACCCGCGTAGTCCGCCGTTATCTCTTGGCCGACGGCGATCGCCGGCCTGCTTGCATGGCTCAAGGCACTTCGCTTGAGCAGCTGCGCGATGTTCATAGCGACGCCTTCGCCGTGCCTCTCTATGGTTACGACGATAGCGGACTGCCGCTGTCGCACAAGACAGCAAAACGCGGCGGTCGCGTTGGTTTGTCTGGCCGCCGTCACCCGCTCGGCCTATTGTCGTAGCAAGTCCACGCCGAAGCCGATGTCCATGGCCGTCACACGTCGCTCTTTTCTTTCAGCCGGTTCATTGCTGGCCCTATCAGGTGCGCTTCCGGCAGGCCCTGCGCAGGCCGAGCCGGTGACCTTGCTGCGGCTCGGTACCGGCTCGTCGGTCGGCACCTACTTTCCCATCGGGACCATCATCGGACGGATCGTAAGCCTGCCGCCCGGCAGCCGCGAGTGCGACGAGGAAGGCGCCTGCGGCGTGCCGGGATTGATCGTCGTCGCGGACTCGACCAAGGGCTCGGTCGACAACGTCAACCGCATCGCCGCGGGCCAACTCGATGCGGCACTCTGTCAGGCGAACATCGCCTATTGGGCCTATAACGGGATCGAGCTCTTCGCGGGTGAGCCGCAGCAGTCCTTGCGCAGCGTAGCCAACCTCTTCCCGGAAGCCTTTCATCTGGTGGTCTCGGCCGAGAGCGGCATCCGCTACGTCACCGACATCAAGGGCAAGCGTGTGTCGCTCGACAGGGAGGGTTCCGGCACGCTGGTCATGGCGTGGAAGATCTTGGAGGCCTACGGTCTCGGTCCGGACGACCTGGAGATCAGCCATGAGGAGCCGGGTGTCGCGGCGGAGATGATTCGCACCGGCCAGCTGGATGCCTTCTTCTTCGTCGCCGGCGCGCCGGCGCGGGCCATCGAGGTGCTCGCCCGGCAGCAGCCGATCTCCCTGGTCCCCATCGACGGTCCCCCGGCCGACGCGCTGGTCGGCGACAGCCTGTTTCTCGCCAGGACCGAGATCAGGTCCGGGACCTATCTCGGTGTCGCCTTCACCCGGACCCTGGCCGTCGGCGCGCAGCTGATCGTCTCGGCCGATCTGCCCGATGACCTGATCTATGCGATGACCCGGGCCTTGTGGCATGCCAACGCCCGGGACGCGCTCGACCGCGGCCATCCCAAAGGCGCGCTGATCAGGCTCAACACGGCGCTCAACAATCTGAGCGTTCCGCTGCATCCCGGCGCGGAACGCTACTACCGGGAGATCGGCCACGCCCTCGTCCGCGGGCCCTGAGCCGATCGACCCTCGGGCGTCGTCAACTCAGGGGTTCTCGATGTGCCAAGGCTCTTTTTCGGCGGCAGCAGCCCAGGATTGCATCGCCGGCCAGTCCCAGACCGCTGCGACGTAGCGCTCGGCGGTTTCCGTTAGCTGCGGGCGATAGGTGACGAAGCGGCTGACCACCGGAGCAAAGAAGGCATCGGCAATGCTGGCGCTCCCGAAAAGGAAAGCGCCATCTCGGCCGAAGTGCTTCCGGCAGTCCTGCCAGATCTCGCAGATGCGGGTGATGTCTGCGTCCAGATCGGGGGCTTTCGGCGGCAATGCATGCCGAGCCCGCAGGTCCATTGGCATGGCCTTGCGCAGCGCCGCGAAGCCGGCATGCATCTCGGCCGTCACTGTGCGCGCCCGTGCTCGCGCCTGGCGGTCGCTCGGCCAGAGCGCCGCCGCCGGAAACATGTCGGCCAGATACTCTGCGATTGCCAGGCTGTCCCAGACCTGAAACGCGCCGTGCTTCAGGACGGGGACGCGGCGGCTCGGTGAGTGGGCCGCGATCGCCGCGGCCGTGTCCTCAAGATCGAGCGGGATGACGATTTCTTCGAATGGGGCGCCGGTCATTTCCAGCGCCAGCCAGGCTCTCAGGGACCAGGACGAATAGTTCTTGTTGCCGATCACCAGGGTGAGCTTGTCATCACTTGCCTCGTCGCTAGTCTGTGCCACCTTGACCTCCTCACGCCGCCTCATCGTCAGCCAAACCTATTGGGAGAGCCAGCCTTGGCAAGTACAGCCACGGACTACCTGATCAGCGCAAGCGAGGGGGCGCCGGTGCCCCTCTATCTTTTTCGCAACGACGATTTCGCCACATGGCTGAAGCAGCAGGAGCCGCAGTTGCGCGCCTGGGTTTCGGCACAGGGCTTTGCGGCTGAACCGGGAAGCAGCTGCGTCCTGCCCGGCGACAACGGCGTGGCCATGGCGCTGGCGGCGCGGGGCGAGCCGGGGGATCCCTTTGCCTACGGCGACCTTCCCCTGACCTTGCCGCCGCTGGACTATGTGTTGGCCGGCGACCTCAACGACGATGCCGTGAGTTCGGTGATGCTGGGCTGGGCCTTCGGTGCCTACAGCTTTCAGCGCTATCGTAAGGAAGAGAAGAAACGCGCCCGCCTGATCGTGCCGAGCGGCGGTGCGGCCGAGGAGGCGATGCAGCTCGCGCAGGCAGTTTATCTGGCGCGTGATCTGATCAACACTCCGGCCGGCGATCTCGGCCCGGAGGAGCTGGCGGAGACGGCGCTCAGCCTGGCGGAGGAGCACGGCGGTGAGTGCCGGGTGCTGACCGGCGATGAACTCTTGTCGGAGGGCTACCCGGCCGTCCATGCGGTGGGGCGTGCCGCCAGCCGGGCGCCTCGCATGATCGAGCTGAGCTGGGGGCAGGAGGGACCCTTGGTTGCGCTGGTCGGCAAGGGCGTCTGCTTCGACACCGGTGGATTGGATCTCAAGCCGGCGGCGGGCATGAAACTGATGAAGAAGGACATGGGCGGAGCCGCCCAGGTGCTGGGATTGGCCAAAGCCGTGATGGCTTGCGCGCTGCCACTGCGGCTCTCGGTGCTTGTGCCGGCGGTGGAGAATGCCGTCTCGGGCGACGCCTTTCGGCCCTTGGATGTCCTTGAGACCCGCAAGGGCCTGACCGTGGAGGTCGGCAACACCGATGCGGAGGGGCGGCTCATCCTCTGCGATGCCTTGGCCAGGGCCAGCGAGCTTTGGCCCGACGTCATCCTCGACTACGCGACCTTGACCGGCGCTGCCCGCGTGGCGCTCGGCACTGAGCTGCCGGCGCTGTTCTGCAACAATGACAGGCTGGCCGAGCAGCTACTCGCGGCCGGTCTGGAGGAGCACGACCCACTCTGGCGCATGCCGTTGCATCAGCCTTACAAGCCACATTTCAAGAGCAGTGTGGCCGACCTCAACAACATCGCCGACCACAGCTTCGGCGGCGCGATCATCGCCGCGCTCTTTCTCGAGGCTTTTGTTGCGCCGGACCGTCCCTGGGCGCATGTCGACCTGATGGCGTGGAACACCAAGGCTGGCCCCGGCCGCCCGCTGGGCGGCGAGGCCATGGGGCTACGCGCCGCCTTCGCTTACCTCAAACGCCTGAGCGGGGCTTCCTAACCTCTTTAGCCGACTCAGAGGCCTGCGGCTCTTCAGGCCCTGGTGGCTGCTTCTGCAACGCGTCTTCGGCGCGCCAGAAGTGCTGCAGCAGCTCGATTTGCGTAACGATGGGCCTGAGGAACAGGTCGCTCTGCTCTTTCAGATCGCGCGAGCGCCGGGCCAGCATCATCTGGGCACCGTTATTGCAGAAGATCACAGAGCGATACTGAATGCCGATATCCGGGCCCTGCCGGTTGAGCTGCGTCGGGTCGTGGCAGGTCCAGAAAATCTCCAGCAGGTCGCTATAGCTCGTGACGCTGCGATCGTAGCGGACCTGCACGGCTTCGGCATGTCCGCTCTGCTCGCAGAAGACGTCCAGGTAGGTCGGGTGGGGAAGATCACCGCCTGCATAACCGATGGTCGTTTCCAGAACGCCCGGCCGTCGGTGGAAGGCCGGTTCCACAGACCAGGCAGGCCCTGCGGCAAAGGTCGCCATATCACTGCCGACCATCGGACCGACCGACCCATCGCCCATACTCACGGTCTTGCCACGCGACGTCCCGCCCAGAAAGGCGTCCTTCGTCAGGAGCTTCCCCATCGATCTGCCCAATCAAGCCAACTAGACATCATTCCACAAATGTTCTCATTTAATCCGCAGCTTGGCACAGACGTCAAGACAACTTGGTCTTACTTGCCTACCTGTGGGCGCTCTTGGACCGCGTACTGCAGCGCCTAGTTTGCAATGGACCGGATCTGCGCCGTGAATGACGGCAGGATCCCAAAGCGGAACGTGTTGTTCAGGAGCTGATGCCTTATGCGTTTTATGGTGATTGGTATGGTCTTGCTGACCCCTTTTGTCGGTCTGGCGCAGGCCGACGCACCCCCGTCATGGGTTGTCGACTATCCTGAGAGTGCCGTCACCTTCACGGCAACGCAGAGCGGCGCCCCGGTCGAAGGCCGCTTCGAGCAGTTCACGGCCGATCTTGCTTTTGACCCGGAGGAGCCGGCGGGAAGCAGCTTCGTGGTCGAAATCGATATGGCCAGCGTCGAGAGCGGCAACACCGACCGGGACAATACGCTCAGATCCAATGCTCTCTTCGACGTCGCCGTCTGGCCGCTGGCTGTTTTCGAGGCGAACGAAGTCGTCGCCATCGGCGATGGGCAGTTTGAGGCACGTGGTACCCTGACCATGCGCGACCAGACGCTGCCCATCGTGTTGCCCTTCAGCCTCGCGCTGGACGGCGCGTCGGGCGAACGCCTCGCCACCGCCGAGGGCTCGGTGACGATCAACCGGACCGACTACGGTGTTGGCCAGGGCATGTTCGCCGACACCAGCGTGATCCCCGATCCGGTCGAGATCGCCGTCCGCATCGTCGCCCGGGAGGCAGGCCCCTGAACTGAAAAGAGATTGTAGCGATTGACCTTTTCGGCGCGGGGCGGTACCAAACAAAGGTCATGAAACACCTTGGCTCTCAGTGGAAGCGAATTAGCGGCCCGGTGCTCGTCTGAAGCGCCGGGACAGCCCCTTTTCGTTTTCCACCCTCATGAGAGGCAAGGCAGATGCTTATGACCCATGAGCCACAGCAGGCTGTGGCAGCCGCGCGACGTCAGGCGCAGCAAGCGAGTTCCACCCATCCGGTCCATTGTTATTCCCTGAAGGCGGCTGCCGAGCCGGGCTTGCTGCCGAACGTCATCGGGCTCTTCGCCAAGAACGGCCTGGTGCCCCTGCGCTGGCACAGTGATCTTCTGGCACCGCATAACGAAGAGCTGTCGATCGACTTCCAGGTCGCCGGCCTGGCTCAGCAGCGTGCGGAATATCTTGCGCGCTGCATGGAGCAGATATATGGCGTCCATACGGTGCTGATTTCCCAAAAATACTGACGGCTACAGGAACTTCATGAGCCTGCGCGACCGCGTGATGGTGAACCAGCCGGGCGGCCTCGATGATCTCGTCCCCTTCCTGGTGGAGGGCCGCCGCATGGGGCGCATGGAGCCGGCTTTCGCGTCCAAGCTGCGCGACTTCGAGCGCCTCTTCGTGCGTGTCGAAGATGGCATCGAGCTGTCGCCGAGCCTGCGCACGCCGGCCCAGCGGAGCGACGCGATGCGCGAGCTGGTCGTCGAGCTGGCCGAGCGCGGCGACCTGCCGCCCCTGCGCGACGAGCTCTATCCTCTTGTGCGCGGCTGGGGCGAGAAGCCTTTGCTGCTGATCGAACGCAGCGCGGCGCAGAGCTTCGGCATCCGCACTTTCGGGGTGCACGTCAACGGCATCGTGCAGGGCGTGGACGGGCTTTCGATCTGGGCCGCCCGGCGCTCCAGCCAGAAGACGGCGTTTCCGGGCAAGCTGGACCAGCTCATCGCCGGTGGGCAGCCGCATGGGCTGAGCTTGGAGGAGAACCTGATCAAGGAGTCCTGGGAAGAGGCCGGCTTCGAGGCCTTCGTCGCCCGCCGCGCCCGGCCGGTCGGCATGGTGCGTTTCCGCGGTCGGACCGAGTTCGGCTTCCATGACGATGTGCTGTTCTGCTTCGACCTCAGCCTGGGCCACAACGAGCTGCCGGTGAACCGCGATGGCGAGGTCTCCGCTTTCGATCTCCTGAGCGTCGATGAGCTTCGCCGCATGCTGAGCGAGAGCGAGGAGTTCTGCCCCGACAGCGCCCTGGTCAACATCGACTTGCTGATCCGTCACGGCGAGCTGGGCCCGGACGAAGAGGCGCACTATGCGGAGATCGCCGCCGGCCTCCGCGTTCCGACGGATTAGGCAGGCCGCCTCGGTTCGAAATACGTTCAGGCGACGTGCTCCGTGCTCTCAATTCACCCCCACCCCAACCCTCCCCCGTCAAGGGGGAGGGTTGGGGTCACTGCGCCTCAGCCAAGTAATCTCGCTCACGCCAAAGCCAAGAGGTTAGTCGAGCAGTGACGCCGTAGCTGCGCTCCCTCCTCCCAACGAGGGGGAGGGGCAGGGAGGGGGGGGATTGTCCGATTTGGACCAATACGGCCGGGAGCTAAACGTTGCCAGGTAAAGGCAGGCCGCTGTCGACCAGGCGCCGGCGCAGGCTCTCCGGTGTCTCGCCCTGTTCGCGTAGTGCCTTGAGGGAAAGCGCGGCATGGCGCTTGGCCAGACGTTCGCCGGTTTCGTCGCGCACCAAGGCATGGTGCCGCCAGCGCGGCACCGGCAGATCGAGCAGCGCTTGCAGCAGGCGGTGCAGATGCGTCGCGTGCTTCAGGTCCTCGCCGCGGGTGACCAGGCTGATCTCCTGCGCCGCATCGTCGACCACCACTGCCAGATGATAGCTGGTGCCGATGTCCTTGCGCGCCAGGACCACGTCGCCGAGCAACCCGGGGTGCGCCGGCTGCGCGCCCTCGCCTTCCTCCCACCAGGTGAGATCGCCGCAACGCGCCACCGCCGCCTCGACATCGAGCCGCAGGTGAAAGGTCTCGCCGGCGGCTTGGCGCGCGGCCCGCTCAGACGAGTCGAGCCGGCGGCAGATGCCGGGATAGAGCGGCCCTTCCGGGCCGTGGGGCGCCGAGCCTGCTGCAGCAATCTCGCGCTGGATATCCTTGCGGGTGCAGAAGCAGGGATAGAGAAGCTGCGCTTCTTGCAGGCGGTCGAGCGCCGCTTGGTAGGCGGCCTGGCGCTCGGACTGGCGCATCACCGGCTGCGGCCAGTCGAGGCCGAGCCAGGCGAGGTCGGAGGCGATGGCGGCCTCGAACTCGGGGCGGCAGCGGCCACGGTCTATGTCCTCGATGCGCAGCAGGAACTGCCCATCGGATCCGGCCGCCGCCGCGCTGAACAGGGCGGAGTAGGCGTGGCCCAGGTGGAGCGCACCGCTGGGCGAGGGGGCGAAGCGCGTCGTCTCTGCTGCCATCGATGAACGTCAGCCGGAAGGATCGTCGAGGCCCCAGGCGGCCTGCAGCCGCGGGAAGACCTCGGCCCAATCCAGCACGCCGACCCGCTCGGCCCAGCCCTCGTACTCGGCTTTCAGCTTGGCCTCCAGCGGCGCGTTCTTGCCGGCCAGGTCGTGGAGCTCGGTGCGGTCCGCGTCCATGTCATAGAGCTCCCAATCCTGGCCGAACTGGCGGACCAGCTTGAAGTCGCCGACCCGCACGGCGCAGTTGCCTTCATGCTCCCAATAGATCGGCTGCTCCCGGCGCGTGCCTTGGCCGGTCAGGGCGCCAAGGAAGCTCTCGCCGTCCAGCGGCTGGATGGCGTTGCCGCCCAGCTCGGCGGGATAGGCGGCACCGGCGGCCTCCAGCAGGGTCGGCATGATGTCGACCACATGCCAGGGGTCGTGGAGCGTCCCGGCAGGGCCGAAGCGCCGCGGCCACTGCACCAGGAGCGGTGTAGAGATGCCGCCCTCGTGGACCCAATGCTTGAAGAGGCGAAAGGGCGCATTGGAGACGTTGGCCCAGGGCAGATCGTAGCTCATGTAGGTCAGCGGCCCGCCCGGCCGCAGCCCGGGGCGATTGCCCATGGCGATCTTGCGCCCGTCGTTGAGGACGTCGGGCATGAACTTGGCCCAGCCGTCCTCGGCCATGAACTCGGCGCAGCCGCCATTGTCCGAGAGAAAGAGGATAAGCGTGTCGTCATGGATGCCGTGGGCTTTGAGGCTGTCCAGCACGCGGCCGATGTTGCGGTCCATGCAGTCGATCATGGCGGCATAGACCGCCATGCGAGAGGCCTCCCAGTCCTTCTGCGCCACCGTTTCCCAGGGCTGCGCGTCCTTGTCCCGCGGGCTGATGTCCCAGCCGTGCAGCAGCACGCCCTTGGCCTGCATCTCCTCATGCCGGGCGGTGCGGAGGGCATCCCAGCCTGGGCCGTAGACGCCGTCGTAACGGGCGATGTCCTCTTCATGCGCGTGCAGCGGCCAGTGCGGCGCGGTATGTGCGAGATAGAGGAAGAATGGCTGCTCGGCGGCGACGCTCTCATCGATCATCTTGAGCGCCTGATCGGTGATGGCGTCGGTGTAGTAGAAGTCCGTCTGCGAGACTTCGATCCGGCTGTCATCTTCCATCACATAGTGGGGCGAGAAGAAGTGCGTCGCCCCGTCCAGGGTGCCGTAGAAGCGGTCGAAGCCGCGCTGACGCGGCGTCGGATGGCGCAGGTCGCCCACCCGCCAGCTATCGACCTCGCGGGCAATGAAGTCGCCCCCCACGTGCCACTTGCCGGCCATGCAGGTGCGGTAGCCGGCCTGCCGCAGCACCTCGGCGACGGTGGCGCTGTCGTTGCGCAGAAAGCCCTGATAGGCCGGTGTTCCGGCGTCGACCCCCATATGCCCGATGCCGGCGTTGTGCGGGTAGAGCCCGGTGAGCAGCGCTGCGCGGGTCGGGCAGCAGCGGGCGCCGTTGTACATAGCCGACAGCAGCGCGCCGTTTTTGGCCAGCGAGTCGATGTTGGGCGTGCGGATCTCGGCCCCGGTGCAGCCGAGGTCGGAGAACCCCATGTCGTCGCAGAGGATGAGAATGATGTTGGGGCGGGACATGGCGCCTCCCAGCTCGTTTCTTGTTCTTGTGCCGTGTTCTGACTAGCAAGCCGGCGGATTGCTGAACAGCAGCTTTCCGCTCAGCGCACTGGTGTCGTCGCCCGCCCTCGCTAATGTCGAACGATGAGCCGCATCATCGATGACGAAAGCCTGTCCAAGGCGCTTAAGGCCTTGGGCCAGATTGACGGCGATTTCGCCAGTGCCCTCGACGAGGTCGGGCCGCCGCCCTTGCGCAACCGGCCGCACGGTTTCCCAACGATCTTGCGCATCATCGTCGCGCAGCAGGTTTCGCTCGCCTCGGCGCAGGCGATCTGGGACAGGCTGGAGGCGGCCTGCCAGCCGCTCGAGCCCACCGGCCTCCTGGCGCTCGGCGAAGAGGGGCTGCGGACCGTGGGCTTCAGCCGCCAGAAGATCCGCTACAGCTTGTCTCTTGCCGAGCTTTTCGAGAGCGGCGAGCTCAACCCCCTGCTGCTGGACGCGCAGGAGGATGAGGAGGCGATCGCCAGCCTGACCAAGGTGAAGGGCATCGGTCGCTGGTCGGCCGAGGTCTATCTGCTCTTCGCCATGGGCCGACCGGATGTCTTCCCGGCTGATGACGTTGGGCTGATGATGGGCGCCGAGCGCTTGAAGCGTTTGAACGAGCGGCCGAGCGCGAAAGCCCTGCGTGCCATGGCTGACGAGTGGCGACCTTGGCGCGCGGCGGCGGCGCGCATGCTCTGGCACTACCGGCAGAAAGCCGCTCTACCGGAGGACGCGAGCTAGTCTTCTACTCCGCGTCAGCCCCGCCCTCTTCGGTGCGCCGGGCGATGAAGGCGTCCAGCTCTTCCCGCACGGCCGGGTCCATCGGCGGCGCTTCGTAGTCGGCCAAAGTCTTCTTGTAGATGTTGTGGGCGCGCCAGGTCGCGTCGACCGAGCCGGCATCGCGCCAGCTCTCGAAGTTGCGCCAGTCGGATAGCAGCGGCGCATAGAAGGCCGTGTCATAGCGGGCCAGGGTGTGCTGGGCACCGAAGTAGTGGCCACCGGGGCCGACCTCCCGCACCGCCTCCAGGGCCAGGCTGGCCTCGTCCACCCGCTCCGGCACGAAGAAGGCCGCCATCATCTGCAGCATCTCGACGTCGATGATGAATTTCTCGTAGGAGGCGCTGAGCCCGCCCTCCAGCCAGCCGGCGCCGTGCATCAGGATGTTGCAGCCGCCCAGCAGCGCACTCCACAGTGACATCTGCGACTCGTAAGCCGCCTGCACGTCGGGCGCGTTGGAGGCGTTGACGTTGGAAGAGCGGAAGGGCACCCGGTAGCGCCGGGCGAGCTGGCCGCTGATCAGCGCGGCTTTGGCGTACTCCGGCGTGCCGAAGGCCGGCGCGCCGCTTTTCATGTCGACGTTGGAGGTGAAGCCGCCGTAGGCCACCGGGGCGCCGGGGCGGACGAGCTGGGACAGCACCAGCCCGGCCAGAGCTTCCGCGTTCTGCTGCGCCAGGGCGCCGGGCAGAGACACCGGGGCCATGGCACCGGCCAGGGTGAAGGGCGTCAGGATCATCAGTTGGCCCATGCGGGCGAAGTCGATGATCCCCTGCGACATGGGCACGTCGAGCTGCAGCGGTGAGTTGGCGTTGACCACCGTGTAGCAGCTCGGTGACTGCATCAACGCGGCTTTGTCCAAACCGCGCGCGATGCGGATCATCTCGAGTGAGTCGGCGACCGCTTGTGGCCCGCGGCTGTAAACGAAAGGCACCTTGTCGGTGAGAGAGAGCGCCGCGTTGGTCAGCGCCAAGTGGCGCACCCTGACTTCGACATCCATCGGCTCGACCGGGGAGCCGATGATATGGATGATCTCGAAGCTCTGTGCCAAACGCATGAAGTCTTCGAAGTCGCTGAGGGTCCCGCCCCGCCGGCCCCGTTCCAGGTCGGTCGCATGCGGCGGCCCACCAGTGGTGACAATACCGATGGCATCCTCGCCGACCTCGACCCAGCGCTCCGGGTTGCGCGGAGTCAGACGGACGCGCGAGGGAATGCTGGCGATGCTCTGCTCGACCAAGGCGCCGTCCATTCGGACCCGCTGCTCACCTTCATCCACCTCCGCTCCAGCCCGGCGATAGATTTCGCGGGCCTCGGGCAGGAGCGCCTTGATGCCGATCTCCTCGAGGATCTGCAGCGAGGTGCGGTGGATGGCCTCGATCTCGTCCTCGGAGAAGATGGCGAAGGGCGGATAGGGATTGCGAATGTGCCGCAGAGGCGAGGGGCCGACGGCCTTGAGTTCGGCCGCCGCGTCGCCGCGCCGGCCCCGTCGTCCGCCGCGCTGGCGGCGCGGGCTCTCCGCGGCCAGGTTCTCCGCATTGGTCATGACAACCTCCTGGCGCCAAAGCGCGTCATTGCGCCAGCGCCTCGTCAAAGGGATAGCGGCTCAGGAGCTGCGGGCCGCTTTCGGTGATCAGGACGGGCTGCTCCAGCTTCACGCCCTCTCGGCCATCCTCCGCGCCGATATAGCTTTCGATGCAGGCCATCATCCCGGCTTCGAAATGGCCGTCGTAGCCGAAGTGATCGTAGTCCTCGGGGTAGTAGATCAGCGGATACTCGACCCCGAGGCCGACGCCATGCGCAATATCCGCATAGCGGTTGGCCTTATAGGCGTCGGGCACCGGCCAGGACGTCTCGGTCATCTCCCGAAAGCTCATGCCGGGCCGCAGCAGCGCCATGTTGTGCTCCAGCTGCTCGCGGGCCAGGTCGAACAGCCGGCGTTGCTCGTCGCTCGGTCGTACGTCCGAGACGCACCAGGAGCGCGAAATGTCCGCGTACCATCCGCCAGGGCCGATCAGGTCGGTATCGAAGGACAGCAGATCGCCGGACTCCATGACTCGGTCTGAGGTTTCCTGAAACCAAGGGTTTGTGCGGGGGCCGGAGGCCAAAAGCCGAGTTTCCGGATACTCTCCGCCATGCAAGGTGCTGACGCGCAGCAGCTCGGCTAGGGCTTCGTTCTCGCGTACGCCTGGGCGTACGGTGTCGCGCATAGCGTACATCGCCGCTTCGCAGACACGCAGGGCATGGATCATGCCGTCGATCTCGTCCTGGGACTTGATGAGGCGGGCGCTTTCCATGACCGCTTGCCCGCTGGCAAGCTCGAAGCCCAATGCGGTGAGCGCAGCACCCGCGTGCCAGTCGGCCCGATCGATCGCGATGCGCCGATTGCCGGCGCCATGGGCGCGCATGAGCTCGGCGATATCCTCGGCCCAGGCGCGGGCCATCTCTTCGGCGCGCGATCCCACCACCAGATAGTCCCAGGAGCGGGGCGGCCGCAGCTCGTCGACGGTCTCCAGCCCCGTGGCGAGGTGGAAGCAGTTGGGCAGCTCGAACAGCACCACCGGGCCGTCCGCCGCCACAAAGACGTAGCGGCAGAGATTGTGCATGGTCCAAACCTGCATATTCCGGCTGCCGGTGGCATAGCGGATGTTGATCGGGTCGAAGAGCACCGCGGCCGCCAGGTCGGACTGCGCCAGGGACTGCCGCACCCGCTCCAGGCGATAGGCGCGCACCCGACGTTCGCCCTCGGCATCCAAGGGCCGCGAATCCGGCAGGTCGACGGATGGCTGCGAGTCGAGAAGGTTCATGTCGTGCATGGGCGCATCCTGAGCGGAATCTGAGCGCTCCCGCTAGCCCATTCGCGCCCCACTCGCCGATACGCGCCAAGCCCGACTAACAGTGCTCCTCGCCGCGATAGTCGGCGGCCTGCATCTCATTGAGCCGGCTCACCGTGCGCTCGAACTCATAGGCGCCGCTGCCTTCGGGATAGAGCAACTCCGGCGCCGCCGCGGCCGAGCAGATCAGCTTGGTGCGGTGCTCGTAGAGCGCGTCGATCAAGGTCATGAAGCGGCGGGCTTCATTGCGCTTCTCAGGCCCCATCTCGGGAATGCCGGAGAGCACGACCGTATGGAATGCTTCGGCGATGGCGAGATAGTCGCCCGCTCCCAAGGGTTGCTCGCAGAGCTCGGCGAAGGTGAAGCGGGCCACCCCGCGTGCCGCTTGACTGACTTCTAGTGTCCGACCCTTGACGGTCAGGCTGTCGGGCGCGACCTCGGCGCCCTCGGTCAGCTGGGCAAAGGCCTGATCCAAGGCCGCCTCCGCCGCCGCGTCCAAAGGACTGTAGTAGACCTGCATGCCCATCAGCCGGTCGAGGCGGTAGTCGGTCCCTCGGCCGAGGTCGAGGATGTCGAGACGCTGCTTGAGCACTTCGATAAAGGGCAGGAAACGCTCGCGCTGCAGTCCGCCTTCGTAGAGCCGGTCGGGCTCGAAGTTCGAGGTGGCGACGACGACCACGCCGCGGGCGAAGAGTGCCTCGAACAGCCGTGCCAGGATCATGGCATCGGCGATCTGCGTCACCACGAACTCGTCGAAGCACAGCAGCCAAGCTTCTTCGGCCAGGTCGCCGGCCAGCTCGGGCAGCGGATCGGCTTCGGTGCCTTTGGTCTTGGCGCGCCAGGCATGGAGGCGGTCATGCACCTCGGCCATGAAGGCATGAAAGTGGACGCGGCGCTTGCGCTCGACCGGCGCCACTTCGAAGAAGAGGTCCATCAGCATGGACTTGCCGCGACCGACCGAGCCGTAGAGGTAAAGGCCCTGCGGCGCCTCGGCCTTGAGCCGGCGGGCAATGCCAAGGCGCTGGCGCCAGCCCGCCGCGCCACTCTGGGGCTGATAGTGCAGCAGCGCGTGGTAGAGCGACTGCAGCTTCTCCGCCGCCAGCTCCTGCATGGGGTCGGCCTTCAGGCCGCCATCCCGGCGCCGTTCGCGGTAGAGGGGCAGCGGGCCGCCTGTCATGCTGTGTCTCGGGGCCTTGGCTCAGCCCCGTCTGGGCATGAGAACCGTGTAATCCAGGTCGAGCACGACGGAGGGGTCGTACTTGCCTTCGGCGTCTTTGAGCGGGAACTGCTCCGTCTCGCCGTCCTTCACCGCGACCGTGCGCAGACGCAGCGCGCCGAGGTCGCTGCGTCCGTTGATCTCCGCCTTGTCCAGCACCTCCGACCAGGCGGAGATGGTGTCGCCGGCGAAGCTCGGGTTGCTGTGGCGGCCGCCATTGATCGCCGCGATCTTGGTCGCGTTGGCCAGGCCGTTGAAGGAGAGCGCGCGGGCCATGGAGATGACGTGTCCGCCGTAGACGATGCGCCGCCCGAAGCGGGTCGCCGCGGCCAAGCGCTGGTTGAAGTGGACCTTGGCCGTGTTCTGATAGAGGCGGGTGGCCAGCTGATGTTCGGCCTCCTCGATGGTCATGGCATCGACGTGGTCGATGCGTTCCCCCACCGCGTAGTCTTCCCAAAGGTGCGGGCTGCCGGACAGCTCGGTCGAGAAGTCCCGGACATCCAGTCCAGGTGGCACCATGATTTCCGCCAGAGGCAGGGCGTCGGCCAGCTCCGGTACCACCGGCTCCGGTGCCGCGCTCTCCGGGTCGCGCTTGTTGACCATGACCCAGCGCTTGTAGTCGAGAACCAGTTCGTCCCGTTGGTTCCGTCCCGTGGACTGGACGTAGACCACGCCGGTCTTGCGGTTGGAGTTCTCCTTGACGCCGATGACCCGGCTGACCGTGGCCAAGGTGTCGCCGGGATAGACGGGCTCGGCGAATCGACCCTCCGCATAGCCCAGGTTGGCCACTGCATTGAGCGAGATGTCCGGCACCGTCTTGCCGAAGACCACGTGAAACACGAGCAGGTCGTCGAGCGGCGCCTGCGGCAGGCCGAGGGAATAGGCGAAGGCGTCGGAGGACTGCAGCGCGAAGCGGGAGCCGTAGAGCGCGATGTAAAGCGAGACGTCGCCTTCGGTCACCGTGCGCGGCGTGGCGTGGCGCAGCTCTTGGCCGACGGCGAAATCCTCGAAGAAGTTGCCGCTGTTGGTCTTGGTCATGGCCGCCGCTCAGTTGGAGGGACCGGGTGGGGTCAGGCGGCCGCCTGCTCGAGCGCCTGAATGGCCTCTGCTGTCGCAACGACGCGCTTGGCATTCTCCACGTGCAGGTTCTCGATCAGCTTGCCGTCGAGCACGACGACGCCCTTGCCTTCTGCGGTCGCCTCGGCGTGTGCGTCGATCACGCGGTGGGCCTCGCTGATTTCGTCGTCCGACGGAGCGAAGATCTCGTTCGCTGCCGGGATGGTCTTGGGATGGATAAGGGTCTTGCCGTCGAAGCCAAGCTCCTTGCCCTGCTGGCATTGTGCGCCAAAGCCCTCGTCGTCCTGCAGGTCCAGGTGCACGCCGTCGACGACGGCCAGCCCATAGGCCCGCGCCGCAAGGATGACCAACGACAGAGAGGTCAGAACCGGAAGGCGCTCAGGCGTGTGGGCCGCGTGCAGGTCCTTGACCAGGTCCGAGGTGCCCATGACCAGGCAGGAGAGGCGCGGGCTCGCGGCTGCAATCTCTTGCGCATTGAGGATGCCGAGCGGCGTTTCCATCATGCACATGATGGAGACGCTTTCCGCGGCGCCGGCGGCTGCCATGCGCTCAGCGGCGTCTTGGACCATGGCCGCGCTTTCGACCTTGGGCAGCAGGATGGCATCCGGGCCGGCGGCGGCGATGGCGGCGATGTCCTCGGCGCCCCAATCCGTATCCAGACCATTCGTTCGAACGATGATCTCACGGCGGCCGTAGCCGCCTTGACCCAGCGCTGCAACGATGTTGGCGCGTGCTTCGGTCTTGGCGTCAGGTGCGACCGCATCCTCCAGATCGAGGATCAGCGCGTCGGCTGGCAGGCTGCGCCCTTTCTCGAGCGCGCGGGTGTTGGAGCCCGGCATGTAAAGCACACTGCGGCGCGGACGGACGTGAGCCGGCATTCTCTTCCTCTTGTGTCGCGAATTCTCTGTGGCTACCGAGCCGGGACTATAGTGACCGTCGGCCGCTGCACAAGCGGTCCGCGTTTCGTTCTTTGGTGGCGCGCGGCTGTCTTTGACGTGCCTGGGCAAAGAGAAGAAGCTATCGCCGCCCTTCGCGAAGCTGTTCCTAAGACATCTCCATGGCCGTGTTGTCCATCCAGTCTCACGTCGTCCTCGGCCATGTCGGCAATGCGGCGGCAGTGTTCGCCCTGCAGCGGCTGGGCTGCGAGGTCTGGCCGCTCAACACGGTGCAGTTCTCCAACAACACCGCCTATCCGCGGGTCGAAGGCGAGGTCTTTGCCGCCGATGTCTTGCGGCGCACCTTCGAGGGACTGGCCAGCAACGGTGATCTGACCGACTGCCAAGCCGTTCTGACCGGCTACCTCGGCAGCGCCGCCTTGGGTGCGGTGGTGCTGGAGGCGGTGGCAGCGGTCAAGGCGGCGAACCCGAATGCCATCTGGCTCTGCGACCCGGTGATGGGCACGACCGGCAAGGGGCTTTTCGTCAAGGAGGAGGTGGCCGCCTTCTTTTCCGGTCCGGTGATCGCACAAAGCGACATCCTGGCCCCCAACCTCTTCGAGCTGAGCCGCCTGAGCGGCCGGGAGGCCGACGATGCGGAGAGCGCCGTCGGCGCCGCGCGCCAACTGATCAGGCAGGGGCCGCCCGTCGTGCTGGTGACCTCGGTGCCGAGCGATCACCGCCATGCGCGAGGTACGGGTGCGCTGGCGGTCACGGCGGAAAAGGCCTGGCAGGTGGCGACGCCGCTGATCGATTTCGAGGCAGCGGTCGGTGGCACCGGCGATCTCTTCACGGCGCTTTTTCTCGCCCGCCATCTCGCCGGCCGGCCCTTGCCGGACTGCCTGTCGCTGGCTGTCTCGGCGCTCTACGCGGTCCTGCAGGAGACGCGGCGCCAAGGCCGGCGCGAGATGGCCTTGGTCACGGCGCAAGAGGCTCTGGTTCAGCCGCCGGAGGTCTTTCCACCGGTCCTGATTGCGTGAAGGCCGCTAGCGGTCGAGCGGAACGCCGCCCCGGGCCAGCAGCTCGCGCAGGTCGAGAATGATCGGGAAGATCTCCTGATTGCGGTCGCCGCCCTGCGCGTCGTAGGCCTTCTGCTCCAGCTCGACGATGTGCCGATCTTCCTTGAAGATGCCTTCGGTGAACCAGACGATGAAGGGCCACAGCAGGTTGATGAGGCCGGGTATCGGCGGCCTCTGGATCATCATCATGCCGAAGGTGTGGTTGGTGCGCTGCTCCTTGTCGAGCGGGATATAGCAGTTCCAGAGATCGAGCGCCGGCTCGTCGCTGCCTTCCACCCAGAACTTCAGGCCCTGGTAGGGGTATTCCGTCCGGATGGTCATGAGGTCGCGGCGCTGGCGCGCCTGCTTGCCGTGGCGCTTGCCGATGATGAACCACTCGCCCCAGTTCTGCTTGCCGCTGACTCGCCCGAAGCTGTAGTCGACCTCGACCCAGTTCTCCCCGCGCCGCCTGTCGAGGTAGATGGTCTTGATGCCGCCCATCAGCCGCCGGTGCAGGAACTGGTGGTTCATGTCCATCAGGTTCTCATGCATGAAGGAGTAGTGGCAGGCGACCTGGCGGTCGAGGTAGCGGACCTTGTAGCGCGGGTCGCCGTGCGTCGGAATGTCGGGGAAGGTCGTGTTCGGTGCTTTCGCCGCATCGCCTGGAAAGACAAAGATAAAGCCGTAGGCCTCGCGGCAGGGGTAGCTGCGCACCCCATTTGGGCAGCGGCTACCGTCGGAGGTGCGAAGGTAGGGGATGTTGGTGCAGCGGCCGTCGGCGTCGTAGGTCCAGCCGTGGTAGCCGCACTTCAAGCCCTCTTTGCAGACCACACCCAGGTGCAGCGGCACCTGCCGGTGGGCACAGCGGTCCTCGAGGGCGAAGCAGACGCCGTCCTCGCCGCGGGCCAGCACGATGGGCTCACCGGCGAAGCGAACCGCGAGGGCCTTGTTGCGCTTCAGGGAGTCGGACCGCGCGACCGGATACCAGAAATCGGGATGAAGGCCCGCGCGTCGCAGATCGAAACCGTTTGCTTGCCGCCCCTCCTGGGGGCTGTCGCCGAGGGGCGCACCGACCATGCGGTTCGTTCCTTCTTTCCAGCTTTCCCTGCCAACGCATCACGCAACGCGCTCTTCCACAGCGCTCCTTCAAAAATGCACCGACCTAGCCGAAAACGCCCATCAGGTTGCTAGACTAGGGAAAAGTTGGCGCGAGGGAAGCCTACTAATGGATTATTTGAAGAGCGTAGCGACCCACTCGGTCACTGCCTGGATGCGGGGGAGGCCGTTCAGCTCTGGATGGGTGATCAGCCAAAGCTCGCGGGACGGCCCGGGCGGATAGCCGTCCAGCCGGCGCAGCTTTGCGTCCTCCGCTGCAATCCGGGCCGGCAAGAGCGACTTCCCCAGGCCGGCGCGCAGGCTTTGCAGCAGCCCCTCGGCGTCGTTGACCTTGACCTGCGCCGCGGCCGTACCTTCCGCATTCAGCCGCTCGGCGATCCAGCGCGCCTGCGGCAGGTCGGTCAGGCTGTCCTCGTAGGTGACCCAGGGTAGCCGGTCGGCGTCGGGCTGCGCCGGGCCGTAGACCCCGTAGTCGAGAATGCCGATGCGTCGGGCGAGGTTGCGGGCCTCCGTGCGCGGTCGGGCCAGGCGCAAGGCGATGTCAGCCTCGCGCTTCGTGAGACTGAGGTCGCGCGGCTCGGCAATCAACTCGATGTCGAGCGCCGGATGATCACGCAACAGGTCCGGAAGGGCTGGCGTCAGCACCCGGTTGACGAGCAGCGGCACGGCGGTGAGGCGCACCGTGCCGGCGACGCGGCTGTCCTCGCCACTGACCTGGCTGGCGATCGCCTGCGTTTCGAGCTCGACCCGCTCGGCCGCGGCCAGCACCCGGGCGCCGGCTTCGGTTGGTCTAAGGCTGCCGCCCGAACGCTCGATCAGGCGCGCGCCCAGCTCAGCCTCGAAGCGGGCGATGCGGCGGGCCACGGTGCTCTCGTTGACGCCAAGGCGCTTGGCAGCGCTGGCGGTGGAGCCGCTGCGGGTCAGCGCCAGAAGGAAGCGCAAGTCATCCCAGTTGAACTCCGGCATTTTTGCAGATTGAGATCGCAAAATTGCATCGTGAAGCCGCAATTCTGCCTAGGTATCTTCCGCGTCGTCAAACGCCAGCGGATTGGGAGGAAAAGATGCTCTACGCCGTTCTGTTCCAGGACAACGACGAAAAGGCCGAGATGCGAACCCGGCATATGGCCGAGCATCTCGCCTTTCTGGAGCGTAACAGCGGGCAGATTCGCGCGGCCGGTCCGCTCACCAACACGCAGGACTCGGCGCCGGCCGGCGGGCTCTGGCTGGTTGAGGCGCCCGACGTCCAAGACGTAAGTCGCTTGATCGAAGTCGACCCCTTCTGGCCAACCGGTCTGCGCAAGTCCGTACGCGTACTATCTTGGAGCCAGGTCTTCGCCGACGGGAAGCGGCAAATCTAGATGTAGTCTTCGACCAGGCGTTCGGCGATCTGCACGGCGTTGAGCGCGGCGCCCTTGCGCAGGTTGTCGGAGACGACCCACATGTTCAGGCCGAACTCGACCGTCGGGTCGCTGCGCAGACGGCTGACGAAGACCCCGTCCTCGCCGACGCATTCCGCCGGGGTGACATAGCCTTCGTCGACCGGATGGTCGAACAGCACGATGCCCGGCGCCTTGCGCAGGGCCTCACGCGCCTCGTCCAGCTCGATCTCCTGGTCGAACTCCACGTTGACCGCCTCGGCGTGGCCGATGAATACGGGTACGCGTACGCAAGTCGCGGTGACCTTGATCGTTGGGTCGAGGATCTTCTTGGTCTCGACCACCATCTTCCACTCTTCCTTGGTCGAGCGGTCGTCCATGAAGGTGTCGATGTGGGGAATGCAATTGAAGGCGATCTGCTTGCTGAACTGCTCTTTCTTGAGCGGGTCGTTCACATAGATCGCGCGGGTCTGGTTGAAGAGCTCGTCCATCGCCTCCTTGCCGGCGCCGGAGACCGACTGATAGGTCGCCACCACGACGCGGCGGATGGGCGCGATCTCGTGCAGCGGCTTGAGCGCCGTGACCATCTGGATGGTCGAGCAGTTGGGATTGGCGATGATGTTGCGCCGCGGATAGGCGGCGATGGCGTCGCCGTTGACCTCCGGCACCACCAGCGGCACGTCGGGGTCCATCCGGAATTGGGAGGTGTTGTCGACCACGATGGCGCCGGCCGCCGCGGCGCGCGGGGCGAACTCCGCCGAGATCTTGGCGCCCGGCGAGAAGAGGCCGATGTCGATGCCCTTGAAGTCGAACTTCGCCAGGTCCTGGACGGTCAGCTCGTCATCTTCACCGAAGGAGACCAACTGGCCGGCCGAGCGGTCCGAAGCCAGCGCCACCACTTCATCGGCCGGAAACTCTCGCTCCGCCAACGTCGTCAGCAGTTCCTTGCCGACCGCACCGGTCGCACCGACGACCGCAACCTTATAGCCCATTACGAATTTCCCATCCTTATGCTAACAGTCGATACCTAATCCCTACTGCCGCAGTGCACAATGGCACCCCAGCAAAGTGAACCTTCCGCCGAAAGACCTGCGACGCCTAGGCGCCGCCTGGCCAGCTACAGCGACTTCTGGCCCTTCTACCTCAACGAACACAGCAAGCCGGAAACCCGCCGCCTGCACTACGTCGGCACGGCGCTTGCCTTGGCCCTGCTCGCCTGCGCCCTCGCCACCCTCAGCGGCTGGATGCTGCTGGCGGCGATTGTCAGCGGCTATGCCTTCGCCTGGCTGTCCCACGCCTTCGTCGAGCACAACCGGCCGGCCACCTTCACTTATCCTCTCTGGTCGCTCCTCAGCGACTTTCGCATGTTCTTCCTCTGGATTTCCGGCCGCCTGGAGCCGGAGCTGCACCAGCACCTCAAAGCCCAGAAATGAAAAGGGCCGCTTCAGTGAGCGGCCCTTGAGCAGTCGATATCTGCGCGCAGGCCGCTAGTTCGCGGTCTTCTCCTTGGTCGTGTCGGTCTTGCCGGCGTCCGCCGTCTCGATCGTCAGGTCAACGCCCGCAGGCTTCGGCGTCTGCTTGGGCTCGGCTTCGGCCGTCTTGACCGACTGCTGAGACACTTCCGGATTGCTTACGGTCTGGCTGTGGCCGTAGTTGCAGCCGGGGCCTGCAAAGGCCGAAGCGCCGCCGAAGAAGGCCAGCGCGGCCGCGAGCGCGATGCTCTTCGTCAAGGTTGTCATCAATCGGCTTCCAAAGTCGGTTGGTGATGCCAGGAGGGTAGCAGGCTGAGAGTCCCGGTCAATCGACAATCTTGCGACAGGTTGAGGGCAGCGCGCTATGCCGCCATCCGATCGAGCTCTTCGATCAGGGCGCTGCCCATGGCCTCGGTCGAGATCGCCTGCCCGCCGGGACCTGCGATGTCGCCGGTGCGCTTGCCGTCGGCCAGCACCTTCTCCACCGCGCGCTCGATCAGGTCCGCATCGTCACCGAGGTCGAAGCTGTAGCGCAGCGCCATGGCGAAGCTTAGCAGGGTGGCCAGCGGATTGGCCTTGCCCTGCCCCGTGATGTCTGGGGCCGAGCCGTGCACCGGCTCGTAGAGGGCCTTGCGCCGGCCGGTCTCGTCGGTGGCGCCGAGCGAGGCGGAGGGCAGCATGCCGAGCGAGCCGGTCAGCATGGCGGCTTCGTCCGAGAGCATGTCGCCGAAGAGGTTGTCGGTGACGATGACGTCGAACTGCTTGGGATAGCGCACCAGCTGCATGGCACAGTTGTCGGCGTACATGTGGCTCAGCTCCACGTCCTCGTAGCCCTCGCCGTGCAGCTTGGTGACCTCCTCGCGCCACAGCACGCCGGACTCCATGACGTTGGCTTTCTCGACCGAGCAGAGCTTGCTGCCGCGCTTGCGCGCCAGCTCGAAGGCGACGGCCGCCACCCGGCGGATCTCGTTGGTGGTGTAGACCTGAGTGTTGATGCCGCGGCGCTCGCCGTCCGGCAAATCCTCGATGCCGCGCGGCTCACCGAAATAGACGCCGCCGGTCAGCTCCCGCACGATCATGAGGTCGAGCCCGCTGACGATCTCGGGCTTGAGGCTGGAAGCCTCGACCAGAGCCTCGAAGCAGAGCGCGGGGCGCAAGTTGGCGAAGAGGCCCATCTCCTTGCGAAGGCGCAGCAGGCCACGCTCCGGTTTCTGGGCGAAGGGCAGGGAGTCCCATTTGGGCCCGCCGACGGCACCGAGCAGCACGGCGTCGACCTCATGGGCGCGGGCCATGGTGTTGTCGTGCAGCGGTGTGCCGTGGGCATCGAAGGCGGCCCCGCCAACGAGATCTTCCTCGACGTCGAAGGAGACGGCGCGGCGTCGGTCCATCCAGTCGATCACCCGGCGCACCTCGCCCATCACCTCGGGGCCGATGCCGTCGCCCGGCAAGACCAGGAGCCGCTTGTTGGATGCCATGGAGCCTTCCCCCTCGTGTTTCTTCGGCTGTTCGCGGCGTTTCGGGTAGCCGAAGCCGCCCATTGGGGCAAGGCGTCAGCTCTGCATGCCGGTCCTGCTACCCTGACCGAAGGCCGCGAGTAGGGCCTCGGCCGCATCGAGACCGCTTTGGTAGGCGCCGTTGCAGGAGGCGCCGTCACTGATCGAGGTTGCTTCGCCGGCAAAGAACAGGCGGTCGTCCAAGGGCGTGGCCAAGGTGGCGCGGGCGTCGGCCCAGCCGGGCTTGGCGTAGGAATAGGCACCGCGGGCCCAGGGGTCGGCCATCCAAGTGGAGTGGGTGAGCAGCGAGAGCTCGCCGCGAAACTCGGCACCGAAGACGTCGGCCAGCTCCTCCATGGCGAAGTCCAGCATGGCCGCCGGCCCCGCCTCTTCCAGGTCCTTTGCGTGCTGGCCGCCGTAGTAGGCCTCGACGATGGGGTGACCGAAGGGGCGGATATGGTAGTGGCCGCTGTCGTTGCGATCGAAGCGCCCGCTGTACTGCATGTCGTACTGGCCGCCGAAGGGCTTGCCGTCGGCGGCGAGGAAGACCTTGAGGTCGTTGCCCAGCGGAAGGTTGGCCGCTGCCTCCTGCTTTGTCGGCGGCAGGGCGGGGGTGAAGGTGACGGCGCCGTCGGCGATCAGGCTCGCGGGCAGGGCAAGCACCACGGTCTCGGCGGTCACGCGTCCCTTCGGTGTGTCCAGCGCTACTGCCGCGCCACTCCAGTCTATGCTGGTGACCGGCGCTTCGAGCGTGACCGGCAGCCCGGCGCCGTAGCGGACGATGACGCTGCCGTAGCCGGCCGGCACGCGCCAGTTGAGGTCGGTCTCCTTGATACGCGCCTGGTCCAAGGCCGAGACCTCGGCGAGGCTGGCCCCGGCGATGCGGCCCATGGCGCAGTCGAGCCAGGGGTGCCAGGGGCTCTCCGGGTCGAAGAGTTCCGAGCAGGCAACATCGCGGTTCGTCTCGCCGCAGGCGTCGATCTTGGCCCAGAAGGCTCCCAGCGCGGCCATGATGTCGTCGTAGGCGGCCTGGCCCAGGCGCAGCCGGCTGGTGCGGGTGGTCCAGAACTCGGGATGCTCGTCGACCTCGAAGCCGAGGTTGCGCGCGACCTGCACCAAGGGGTTCCGCTCGGCGCAGTGCAGCCACTCGCAACCCAGATCGACCGGCAGTCCGGGGCGGGCATCGACGGTCCAGGCGCGGCCGCCGATGCGGTCGCGGGCCTCCAGGAGGACGACTTCGAGACCGGCCTCGACCAGCCGCCGCCCGGCGGCTAGGCCGGCTGCGCCGGCCCCGACGATGGCGACGTCCTTGTCGGCGTTACCGCCGGCCATGGTGGAGCTTACAGCCAGGGCGTCTCGAGCCGGCGGCGCTCTTCAAAGGCGTCGATCTTGTGGTCGTGACTGAGGGTGTGGCCGATGTCGTCGAGGCCGTTCAGCAGGCAGTGCTTCTTCCAGGCGTCGACCTCGAAGGCGATGGGGCCATCGTCCGGCCCGTGGATGGTCTGGGTCTCCAGGTCCACGGTCAGGGTCGCGTTGGCGCCGCGCTCGGCGTGCTCCATCAGCCGGTCGTGCTCTTCCTGGGAGACCTGGATGGGCAGGACGCCGTTCTTGAAGCAGTTGTTGTGGAAGATATCGGCGAAGCTCGTCGAGATCAGGCAGCGAATGCCGGCATCGAGCAGCGCCCAGGGGGCGTGCTCGCGACTGGAGCCGCAGCCGAAGTTGTCGCCGACCACCAGGATCTGGGCTTCGCTGTAGGTCGGATGGTTCAGCACGAAGTCTGTCTTGTTGCCCTCGGCATCGTGCCGCATGTCGTGGAACAGCCCTTCGGACAGGCCGGTGCGCTTGATGGTCTTGAGATAGCGCGCCGGGATGATCTTGTCGGTATCGATATTGACCATCCGCACGGGCGCGGCCACCGAGGTGAGCTTGCTGAATTTTTCCATGATCTGTCCGCTGCGCAGATATTTGTCGCTAGGCTTTCAACCTAGTCAAAGCCACGGCAGGCTTCAAATGCTGCAGTCGCGTGGCCGCCCTGCGCTCGATAAGAGCAGATCGCCTAGAGGGGCCGCTTAGCCGCCCCAGCTGCGGACCTGGCCGGTGTCGATGTGCAGGAAGCCGTCCCGCGGGTAGTAGCCGACGCCGCCGGCCTTCATCGAGAGGGCGAGCCGCCGCAGGCCACGTAGTTCGCGGTCGGGCAGGCGCACGTCCATGGCCATGCCGCGCATATGATAGCTGCGGCGGGCGACGCCGCGGCCCTGGCTGGCCAGCTTGGCGTTGGTCTTGGGCGAGCGGTAGGCGGAGATGACCTCGAAAGGCGCGTTGCTGTCGGCCAGGCGCCGCAGGGCCCAGAGCGTATCGATCAGCTTGGGGTCGATGCGTGTCACCTGATCGGTGCGCCAGTCGCGCAGGAAGCGGTTCAATTGCGTGAGCGATCCGTTGTCGAAGCTGCCGCCGCGCCAATAGTCGATGGCCAGGGTCTCGCCGGTATGCAGATGGCGGAAGGCGATGCGTCTCTTGCCGGTGGCTGCGAAGGCTTGGCTGATCGGGCTGAGGGCCAAGAGGCCCGCGAGGCCGGCGCCGGCGACGAAGCCGCGGCGACCGATTTCAAGCTCTGGGGTGTCGGGAGTGCAAGGGTCCGTTTTGGACTCGTGGGGGAAGTCCGCGCCGCACACAGGGTTGTTCCTCTCTGTCAAAGCTTGGTCCCGGCTTGTCGCCGCCGGATGTGGAGGCAACTAGCGAAGGACCCGCCGATTTGGCAAGAGGAAACCTAAAGGAACGAGGTTAACGCTTCGCGAAATAGCCGTGGCGAAGGGCCAGGCAGCGCGCCGTCAGCACGTCTGAGCGATGTGTTCTGCACACGGCATGCACGCCCACCCCAACCCTCCCACGTCGAGCGGGAGGGGGGCCTATTGCGCTTCCCGCGAGCAATCTCCGCTCAAGCCGAGGGCGGGGAGTGCTGTCGAGCATCGGCGTCGTGGCTGCGTTCCCTGCCCCCAACGAGGGTGAGGGACAGGGCGAGGGGGCGTCGACAGAGTTGTCGATGAGCCTTCAACCAATAGCAAAGGAACGAGCAGAAGCGCGGCAGTTCAGCGGCTGTCTTTGCCGAGCAGGGCCTGAGCCAGGAGAGGATCGTTGCCGTAGGGGTCTTCGCGGAACTGCAAGGTTCCGTCGTCCGCCAACCAGGCGGTGTAGTAGGTCAGGTGAACCGGGATCGGCTCGGCGAGCGACACGATGCGACGCTCCGGTGTCTCCATCGCGGCCTGAACCTCCTCGCCTGTCCAGCCGAGCAACACCTGGGCGAACTGCTCCGGGTGCTGAACCCGGATGCAGCCGTGGCTGAAGGTGCGGCGGTTCTTGCCGAACAAGCTCTTGGCCGGCGTGTCGTGCATGTAGACGCTGTGATGGTTGGGGAACATGAACTTGACCAGGCCCAGTGCGTTGCCCGGGCCCGGCTCCTGCCGCACGCGGAAGGGAGAGCCCTTGGCCGTGACCTGATCCCAGGGGATGCCATAGGGGTCCAGCTCCGAGGAGTCACCGCCCCAGTCGCTCAGCAGCTTGTAATTGTTGGCGGCCAGGTAGCCCGGGTCTTCGCGTAGCTGCGGCAGGATCTCCTCGCCGAAGATGCTGCGCGGAACGTTCCAGAAGGGATTAAATTCCAGATAGGTGATCTGGTCGCTGAACAGCGGCGTGCGATTCTTCGGCGTGCCGATGATCACCCGGGCTTCGTGCAGGACGGCGCCTTGGGAGACAACGCGCATGCGATAGTCGGGCAGGTTGACGCTGACGTGGGTTTCGCCCAGCTCGTCGGCCTGCCAGCGCAGCCGTTCCAGATTGACTAGGATCTGGGCCGTGCGGTCGGCCAGGGTCACGTTGAGCGCGGCCAGCGTCTTGCGCCCCACGACGCCGTCGACCTCCAGGCCGTGGCGACGCTGAAAGTCCATGACAGCCTGTTCCAGCGCCGGGTCGTAGAGTTCGCCCGGCACCGGCACGTAGGCGGCTGGGACCAGGGCGTGGGAGAAACCGCTGATCGCTCCCGGCAAAGGGGACGCGACCTGCTTGAGCTGCGCCAGGCGTTGCCGCAGCAGCGGCACACGCGGGTCTTCGTCACCGGGCCGGAGCGTCGGGCCCTCGGGGACCTGGATGTCGGCCTGGATAGTCGCCAGCCAGCGATGGTCGCGCAGCGCTTGCCGCAGGTGGGCATAGGCCAGCGTCTGGGGTCGTTGTGTCGCCACGTAGTCCGCCAGGCTCGGCGCTGCGATCGCGCCGAGCAGCAGGGCGAGCGGCTCGGCGCTCTTGCGCGCGATGTCATGCTCTTCGCCCAGGCTGGCCGGGTCGACTCGGCCAATCTTGAGATCGGTCAGATAGGCGAGGAGCGCGCCTGACAGATGGAGCTCCAGCCGCGCCAGGGCGGGCGGAGCAGCAGTTTCTGCAGCACGCACGGCGCGGCGCGCCTCCGCGCCATAGTCGTTCGGGTTGAGGCCGTCTTCGTCGGCCGCTTCCAAGGCCCGCAGCAGGGCTTCGCCGCGTGGCGTCAGGCCCTCGGCATCGAGCCAGATCGAGCGGTAGTCGCGCGCAGCGTAGCCTTCTCTCAGCGCCTCGGCATCCAGCGGCGTACGGGCGCCAAGCTCGGCAGGGTGTAGGGCGTCGCGGTCGCTGAGCACGCCGAGCAGGGCTAGCTGCAGCTTGGCGAGCGGCTGGCTCTCCGGCGCGCCGGCGTCCCGGCTGGGCAGGAAGCTCTGCGGCAGGGCCGCGGTCGGCGTTCCCGCATGTGTTCCGACAGCGCGGTCTTCCCCCACCGCGCCCTGCAAAGAAATGCCGGTCAGCAAGCCCGCCAGCAGCAGTGTCTTCGTGATCCTCATCCCAACCCCACGGCAAAAATTAACCAAGCCCCTGATATCCCCAGGATTTTGTATCACATTCGAGACAAACTTTCAGCAGCACTTAAGATGTGGGAAACGATTTCCCATAGGTGTGTGAAATCCGCCGCACTCGCCGCCACCAATTAGAGAAAGTTGGGCAACGGCCAAGATAAGCTCGTTTGTCTCGGTCGTGCGCCGGTTTCTATGCTTCCACTCTTGCCATTGACCCTGCGAGGGGAGGCCGCGCCTTGTCGTATCTGCTCTACTACAGCCCCGACAGCGCCAACCTGGTCATCCGCATGATCCTTGAGGAGCTCGGCGCCCACTACGACGATAGTGAGGTGCCGCGCCGGCGCTCGGAGCGGGATCCAACCTTCCTACGGCTCAACCCGCGCGGCCTGCTGCCGGTGCTGATCGACAAAGCCAACGACACGGTGCTGTTCGAGACCGGCGCCATCGCGCTCTATCTCGCCGACCGGCACGGCGCGCTCGCACCTTCACCGCAAGCGGCCGGACATCAGGAGGCACAGGCACGCGCCACCTGCCTCAAGTGGCTCTTCATGCTCTCCAACACGCTGCACGCCGATCTCCGGCTTTGCTTCTACAGCGAGCGTTACGTCAGCCAAGCCTTTGAAATCGCCCCGCTGCGGGCGGTCGCCGCCAAACGCATCCATGGGCATTTGGCCCTGCTGGAGGAGATGCTGGGAGAGCACGGCGGCGACCATCTCCTACCGTGGGGCCTCTCCGTTTGCGACTTCTATCTCGGCTGTTGCCTGCGCTGGTCGCAGCTCTATCCCGCCGGCCACACGCCAATGAGCGCAGGTGAGGTAGAGCGCTTTGCCAATCTTACCCGGCTGCTTACCGAGCTGCAGCGGCGCCCTGCCGTGATGCGCGCCCTCGACCGCGAAGGTATCTCCGGCGACGCCTTCGTTGACCCCGTCGCGCGCCTGCCCGCACGCGTGGCCGACGCAGTTGGCGCGGTGACGCCCTGACGCCCTGACTGATCGCCGAGCGCGGGCGACAGCTTTTCCCCTTGCCAAGCTGCAGCCTCCCGTCGTTTCCCTACAGACGTCGCAAAGGGAAGGGACGCGGATGACCGAGATCGCGGTGCGTATGGCCGAAGACGGCGATCAGCAGGCTTTGGGCGCCATGATCGAGGCCCTGGACCGTCACTATGGCGACCCACAGCGCCAGTCGGACACCACCGTGGCGGCCGCCGCCCGCTGGTTGCGGGACCGGGACGGCGACACGCGCTTCGCGCTCGCCTTCGCAGATCGGATGCCGGTCGGCCTCGCCGTCTTTGCGCTACTCTACCCCGGCAGAGACTTGAGCGGTCTGCTCTATCTCAAGGATCTCTTCGTGCTCGCCGAGTGGCGCAGTTCCGGGGTCGGTGGCAGGCTCATGCGCTTCCTCGGCAGCTATTGCCGCGCGCACGGTATCGGCCGCATGGACTGGCAGGTCGAGCAAGACAGGGCACAGTGCTTCTATGAGCGGTTGGGCGCCAAGGTGATGCCGGAAAAGCGCTTCATGCGCATCGATGGCGACGCGCTCGCGGAGCTGGCAGAGGGCTAGGCTGGCGGTGCGGTCTTAGGACTGGACGACCACCGGGAAGAGCTCGGAATCGAGCGCTGCGCCCGAGGGCAGGCCCGGGTCGCTCAGCATCGGCTGAATGTCGGGTCTCGGGTAGTAGGTGGCGTCGTCGCCGGCCCAGCGTACGATGTAGGCGCGGCGACGCCGGTCGTTGCGGGTGTTGCCTGAGGCGGCGTGCAGAGTGAGGCCGTAGTGGAAGGTGCAGTCGCCCGGCGATAGCTCGTAGCGGACGAAACGGTGCCGGTCGCGTTCGGCCTCGATGTCCGGCACAGGCGGCAGGTCCTCCTTGTAGCGGTTGTCACCGGTGAAGCTCTTGGCCAGGAAGCGCTTGCCCCAAAGATGCGAGCCGGCCAGGTACTCGACCGCGCCGCTGTCCTTCGTTACCTCGTCGAGCGCAACCCACATGGAGAGCACCTGCCGGCCGGCGACCGGCCAGTAGGGCTGATCGTGGTGCCAGTAGGTCTCGGCCCCGGTGCCCGGTTCCTTGACGAGCAGCTGATCGAAGAAAAGGTTGATCTTGCTGGAGCGCATCAGCGCCGCGGCCATGTCGGCGGCGCCGGACTCGAAGACGAACCTGCGAAACTCCGGGCGATGCTTCCACACGAAGGTGTTGCCGAAAAAGCGACCGCCTTCGTCGCGCGTCAGGTCCAGCACCATGGGGCCGGGGTCGGCCATCTCCGCTTCGGTGGCCCCGCGCAGCAGGGTCAGCCAGTCCTCACTGAAAGCCTGACGCAGGCAGACGATGCCGTCGCGCTCAAGAGTCTCGACGTCGTTTTCCGTCACCAGGTCCGCAGCCTTGCCCATGGCCGATCTCCCGCTCGTCCGTTCTTTCCGTGTTTGCGGCTATCTTAGCGCAGCCCGTGTCCAGGCTGGCAACGCCAGGCGTGTCGGAAGATGGAAGGGTTGCACAAACCGAAGGTGTGGGCCGGCGGAAGGTATGGGCCGGCGGAAGGTATGGGTCGGATCGGTGCGATTCACATCACGATCTGCAAACTTAACGCAGGCGTGCTTGCAAGCGCCGCACAGCTCCGCTTAGCTGATGGGGCAGCCGCGCAAAAGACCGCGGCGCATCCGGGAGCAATCGGTCAAGTGGGACGGAAGGACAGGTTCGAGGCCTACCGCAACCGCCTTTTCGGCTACGCCTTCGCCCTCAGCAAGGATGTGGAGCTAGCCGGCGAGCTGGTACAGGACTGTGCGATCAAAGCCTTGTCTGCGCTCAGCGTGCCGGCCGATGAGGCGGCCTACCGCGCTTGGCTGTTCCGCATTGCGCGGAACCTCTACATCGATCGCCTGCGGCGGCAGAAGAGCGAGCGGACGGCGCAGGAGGACTTCGAGCCTCCCTTGGGTCAGCCGCTCAACCTCGAGAACGCTGTGGTGAACGCAATTTCGGTGCGGCAGGCGCTTTTGCGATTGTCGCCGAATCAACGAGAGATCATCGTGCTGGTGGATGTCGGCGGTTTCAGTTACGCCGAGGCGGCCGAGGTTCTGGGCTTGCCGACCGGGACGGTGATGAGCCGGCTGAGCCGCGCGCGGCAGGCCTTGATAGCGCAGTTGAGCGACGACAAGGTGGTGCCGCTCCGGCCACGGGGTGGACGATCGAAGGGAAAGCAAAGGCTCGAATGACTGAGAGCGAGGTCAGCTGGCAGAGGCTCAACGCCTATGTGGACGGGGAGCTGTCGGCGAGAGAGAAGGCCGCTGTGGCCGAGGAAATCGCAGGCGACCCTTCGCTGGCGCACGCCGTAGCGCTGCTGCAGGGCATCAAGGCGGAGCTGTCCGAGTTTCCCGGTAGCGTGCCGGCCCGGCGCCGCGGCGGCCGTTTTGCGCTGCCCTTCGTGCCCTGGCTCAGCGCGGCCTGTCTCGCTTTGCTTGTCGCCGGTGGAGCCGTCGTGGCGAGCCAGCTGACGACGCCCGAGACCTCTCCCCTCCTGGCCCAGCACCAAGAGTGGGCGGACACGGCCCGGCCCGGCGGAGCGCCAGCCCCGGCGGCAGGCGTGGCGAAGGCCTTCTTTGCGCCGCAGCTGCCCTCGCTAGAGCCTTTCGGCCTGCGACTGGACCGCGCCGGTCTCGTCTCGCTCGCCGATGGGGAGGAAGCGTTGCATGCCGGCTACGTCGGTCAGCGCGGCTGCCGCATCAGCCTTTTCCTGCTGCCTCCGGACAGCGCCTCGGACCATCTTGCGCTGCCGGCGGAGATTCTTCAGGCGAGCGGACAGGCCGGGTCTTGGCGCTATCGGCTGCTGGCACAGGACATGGACAGCGCGCGCTTCGCCCTGATCGCCGCGGCGCTGGACGAGCAGTTGCGGCTGGTCGCACCGCTCTCCGAAGAGAGCCGCCTGGCCTACGAGGATGACCCGGCGGCCCGCGCCCCCTGTTTCACCTGACGTCTTTTGGAATAAATCCCGGTCCTCCTGCGTCTTCTCCTTCAAAAGGCATGCGTCAGCCCGTCGCATGTCGCGCAAAGCAAGGGAGGACACATGTCGAAATCGAAAAAAGAGCGCGGGATCTGCGAGCTCTATGCGGAGGATCCGGAGCGGGCGGACTACGTCGTTTTCGGTCGCGTTGCTGACAAGGGCCGCCGCGGCTTCCTCAAGGGAGCGGGATTGGCGACCATGGGCGCGGCCTTGGGTGCCACCATCCCATTCCATCGCAACATGCCGGCGGGCTTGATTCCGGCGGCCTTCGCCGAGTCCCTGGCTGACTTCCAGATCCCCGGCAAGAACGGGCTGACCGTGCTCAACGACCGCCCGATCAACGCCGAGACCCCGGCCTATCTCTTGAACGACGATATCACGCCGACGGACCGTCTGTTCATCCGCAACAACGGCCTGCCGCCCGAGGACATGGACCCGGCGACCTGGAGCCTGACCATCGACGGCGACGTCGAGCGGCCCATGACCCTCTCCATCGCGGACCTGGTGCGCGACTTCGAGGTGGTGAGCTACGCCCTGCAGCTCGAATGCGGCGGCAACGGCCGCAGCGCCTTCAACCCGCCCGCCCGGGGCAACCAATGGTCGCTGGGCGCGGTCGGCAACTGCATGTGGACCGGCGTGCGTCTGGTCGACGTGCTGAACGCGGCCGGCGTCAAGCCCACTGCGATCTACACGGCCCACTACGGGGCCGACACGCATCTGTCCGGCGATCCGGACAAGCTGCCGATCTCCCGCGGGGTGCCGATCGAAAAGGCGATGAGCCCCTATAACCTGATCGCCTTCGAGCAGAACGGCGGCCCCATCCATCCGATGAACGGCGCGCCGCTGCGTCTGGTCGTTCCCGGCTGGCCCGGCTCCTGCAGCCAGAAATGGCTGACGCGGGTCCAGCTCCGCGACGTGGAGCACGACGGGCCGAAGATGACCGGCTCCTCCTATCGCGTGCCCAAGAACAACGTGGCGCCCGGCACCGACGTGCCGAAGGAGGATTTCGAGATCATCCACTCCATGCCGGTGAAGTCGCTGATCACCCTGCCGGAAAGCGGCATCACCTTGCCGGCCGGCACGAACGTCGCCGCGGTGCGCGGCCATGCTTGGGCGGGAGACAACTTCATCAGCCGGGTCGACGTGTCCCACGATTTCGGCACCACCTGGACGGAAGCCAACCTGATGGTCCCGCCCAATCCCTACTCCTGGCAGACCTGGGAGGTCGATGTGCCGTTGCCCGAACCCGGCTACTACGAGATCTGGGCTCGTGCCACCGACAGCCAAGGCAACCAACAGCCCTTCGCCATCAACTGGAACCCCAAGGGCTACCTCAACAACACCATGCACCGCGTTGCCGTGACGGTGGCTGCATGAGGGTAAGTTCATCTGTTTCGAGAGTCTTGAGGCCGCCGCTCCGGCGGCCTCTCCTCTCTCTGCTCGCCGCTGTCGGGCTCTGCCTGCTGGCGCTGCCGGCCTGGGCCGACGACGATTTCTTCGGCGAGGACTGGCCGCGGACGGAGGGCTATGAGGAGGTCGGCTACTTCTGCGGCTCCTGTCATTCCCTGGCCATCGTCAAGCAGCAGGGCCTCTCGCGGCCTCACTGGGATGAGCTCTTCGATTGGATGATCGAAGATCAGGGCATGGCTGAGCTGGAGCCCGAGCAGCGCGAACTCTACCTCGACTATCTGGCCCGTCACTTCAACGAGGATCACCGGCCGCAATAGTCTCACCGCCATACTCCAAAACGAGTGGCGGAGAAATCCTCAGAAAAAAAGTCGGTTTTCTTCAGGAATCGCCCCCCTGGGCGCGGCTATAGCGGCCGCGGTGTTCGAACGGCGGCGCTGTGCCGCCCCGATCCAGCTTGGGGAGAAACCACCGATGAGGATTCTGAAGGTGTTTCGTGTCGGCGCGCTTCGCCGGCGCGTCGTTGCTGTTGCTTGCACGCTGGTCCTTGCGGCCAGCGTGGTCATACCCAATGCGGCCATGGCCGTGCCGATCCAATGGTCGCTGCAAGGCGTCACCTTTAACGATGGCACGACGGCGAGTGGCTCCTTTTTCTACGACGCAGATACGCAGATTTACTCAGATGTCGATATCACCACGAGCAGCGGCAACCTCTACGGCATGCGGCTCACAAACCTCGGCGGCGGTCCCTTCGGCTTTGCCGCGGTCGCCGTGGGCCCTCCGCCGGTCATTGGCGATGCGCTGTTCTTTCTCGTTTTCAGCAGCCGACTCACCAACGCCGGTGGCACTGTTGCGTTCAGGACGGTGAACGGCGCCTACGAGGGTGTTTGCGGAAATGACGGCTGCAGCGGCGTTGAAATCGAGCGTCTCGTAACGGCCGGGCAGGTGTTTTCAGGTCCTCCGACCGCTCTTTCCGCGCCCGGGACCTTCGCGGTTTTGGGCTTCGGTCTTGCCGGGCTCGGCGTCGCGATGCGTCGCCGCATGAAGCGGAGCTGACCGCAACAAAGCTGCGTCCTGTAACGCGCTCTTGCCTGAAGCAGGCAGGGCCTCCAAGCTTGGGGTCAAGCCCTCCGCGAGCAGTATCGCCCGCGGGGGGCTGGAGCGTCAGGGGGCAGCGCGCAATGGCGGAGTCGATCGACATCGTTCTTCTCGACGGCGGCATGGGGCAGGAGCTCTATCACCGCAGTCGCAACCCGGCCTCGCCGCTGTGGTCGGCACAGGTCTTGATGGACGAGCCCGAGCTGGTCGAGACGGTGCACAGTGAGTTCATCGCAGCAGGGGCTCAGATTATCATCCTCAACGCTTACTCGGCGACGCCGGAGCGCTTGGCGGATGCGGGAAAGGCCGAGCTCTTCGAGCCGGTGCAGGCACAGGCCATCTCCGTCGCCAAGGCGGCGCGGGACAAGAGCGGCAAGGCGGTGCGCATCGCCGGCTGCCTCTCGCCGCTGGTCGCCAGCTATCGGCCGGACCTTGTGCCGGATGCGGAGACCGCCCTCGGGCTCTACCGTCGCATCGTCGCCGTGCAGCGCGAGGCGGTCGATTTCTTTCTGTGTGAGACTCTGGCCTCGATCAAGGAAGCCCGGGTGGCGACCCAGGCTGCCAAGGAGAGTGGCAAGCCGGTCTGGACCGGCCTGACCGTCGACGATTCCGACGGCACCAAGTTGCGTTCGGGCGAAGCGCTTGCTGACGGCATTCAAGCGGCTATCGATGCGGGGGCGGACGCAGTGCTGATCAACTGCTCTATCCCCGAGGCGGTCGATCAGGGCGTTGCTGTCTTGGCCAAGGCCGGTGTCCCCTTCGGCGCCTATGCCAACGGCTTCACTTCGATCCTGGAACTGCAACCGGGCAAGACGGTTGACGTGCTCAAGGCGCGCAGTGACCTCGGCCCCGAGACCTACGCCGATCACGCACTCGGCTGGGTCAAGGCCGGCGCCCGCATCGTCGGCGGTTGCTGCGAGGTTGGACCGGCGCACATTGCCGAGCTGGCGCGGCGCCTGGAGGCCGAAGGCTACCGGCCGGTGGCGAATCTGCCGGGGCACTGACAACGGGCGGAGGCAGCCGGCCATGAAGATCGTCAAGCTCACCCTCTACCGGGTGCCCCTGACCAGCCACGTCGCCTATGTCATGGCGGATGGCAAGGCCTGCGAGACGGTCGACACCCACATCCTCGCCATCGAGAGCGATGTGGGTCTGGTGGGCTGGGGCGAGGTCTGCCCCATCCCGCATTATCTGCCGGCCTATGCCGGCGGCGTGCCGGCGGCGGTGGCGGAGCTGGCAACCGTGCTGCTCGGCGCCGACCCGGTTGGGCCCGAGGCGTTGATGGCGCGCTGCCATGCGCACCTGCAGGGCCACCCTTACGCCAAGTCGCTGATCGACATCGCGCTCTGGGACCTGACGGCGAAGGCGGCGGGCTTGCCGCTCTATCGTCTGCTCGGCGGGCGGCAGATGGAGGCAGCACCCCTCTATCACTCCATCACCTGCATCGCGCCGGAGGAGATGGCGCGCATTGCGCGCGAGGCCCACGCGCAGGGGATCCGGCAGTTCCAGGCTAAGCTCGGTGCCGACGATGACTGGGAAGCCGACGTGGTGCGCCTCAAGGCCGTGCGCGAGGCGATCGGGCTCGGCCCCTTGCTCTACGGCGACTGGAACTGCGGTGCGACCAGCCTGACCGCCATTCGTGTCGGCCGCGCGATCGCCGACTGCGATGTGATGCTGGAGCAGCCCTGCGAGTCCATCGAGGCTTGCGCCAAGGTGCGCCATGCGACAGGCCTGCCGATGAAGCTGGACGAAAGCGTGCACGACCTGGAGAGCCTGCTGACCGCCCATCGCCTGGATGCCATGGACGTGGCTTGCGTCAAGCTCTCCAAGTTCGGCGGCCTGTCCGCCGCCCGGGCCGCGCGCGACCTTTGCCTCCACCTCAAGGTGGCGATGGTGCTGGAAGACACCTGGGGCTCCGACATCACCACGGCGGCGCTGGCTCATCTCGCCATCACCATCCCACCGCGTTACCTGCTCAACGTTGCCGACCTATCGGGCTACGTGCATCCCCATGTGGCGCCTGACGGCCCACGGCGCGAGAGGGCTCAGCTCAAGCCCGCCGAGCGGCCCGGTCTCGGCGTCACGCCGGATCCCGGTGTCCTGGGTAACCCAGTCGCGACCTTCGGGCCATGAAACGGATAGCGGGCGGCGGTTTGCCGGCTATGCTGCCGCGCCCTCAAAGCTGGACCGGCCCATGAAGAAGACGCTGACCACACCCGACTTCGCGCACTTTCCCGATCAATGGCACCTTTCGCCCGTACTCGATACTGGTGCCTTCGTGTTCTTTTCGGGCATGACCGGCGTGCGCGCCGACGGCAGCCTGGCGAGCGATCCGGAAGAGCAGATCCGCGATGTCTTCGCTTTTTTAGCGGCCAATCTGGAAGTCGCGGGCCTGAGCTTCGACGATGTGGTGGAGTTGACCAGCTATCACGTTGGCCTGCGCGAGCACCTGGCGGCCTTCATCAAGGTCAAGGACGCCTATGTGAGCCCGCCCTATCCCGCTTGGACCGCCATCGGCGTCAGCGAACTGATCACCGAAGGCACCATCGTGGAAGTTCGGATTATCGCTAAGCCGCCGGACTGACCTTCTTGAGCGCGACGGAGACGTCCGGCGCTGGCTGGCAGGTCTCGCAGAGAAAGGCGCGGCGGCCGTCGATCTCGATGCGCTCGACCGGTCCCTCGCAGGCGGGACAGCTCTCCTTGCCGAAGATGTTGACCCGCTCTCGGTAGCGGCTGCGCGAGGGTGGCGCACCATCGACGGTGATGATCGCGTTGCGCTTGACACCGATGGCCAGCAGGGCCGCGGCGTCTGCCCAAAGGCGTTCGAAGGCCTCGGACGTCAGCGCGCGGCCCGGCAGGTCCGGGTGGAGGCCCTGGCGCCAGAGAATCTCCGTGCGATAGATGTTGCCGATGCCGGCCATCACCGACTGGTCCATGATCAGTCGTCCGATCGGTGCCCGGCTTCTGGAAATGCGCGCGAAGGCCCGCGCAGGCTCGGCGTCGGGCCGCAGCACGTCGGGGCCGATGCGCGCCGTCAGCCGCTCGATGCCGTCCGGCGCCAGCAGCTCGCAGGTGGCCGGGCCGTTGATGTCGACCGCATGACTGTCGCTGACCAGGCGCACGCGAACGGCACCGCGCGGATCGGGGAGCGGTTCGTCCGGCTTTCGCGTCGATTTTCGGAAACGCCCGAAGAGCCCGAGATGGATGTGCAAGGCCTCTCCGGACTCGAAGCGATAGAGCAGATGCTTGCCGTAGGCTTCGACCTCGTCGCAGCGTAGGCCGTCCAGTTGGGCTGCCCCCAATGCAAATCGCCCTTGCGGCGACGAAACGGCCAGAACCTGTCCGGCCAGCATCTTGCGCTGGTCGCGGGCGGCGCGATGGATGGTGTGGCCCTCGGGCACTAGGCCTTGCCCTCCAGACCCGCGAGCTCGGCGTCCGAGGCGCTCGGTATTTTCATCTCGAAGACCGTCTCGACAACGGTGTAGTCGTAGTAACCGAGCCGAGCGATGGGCCGGATCCTGGCAACGTCCAGCTTGCCGTCGCTGCCGACCATTGTCTCGTCGATGTGAATGCGTTCGACCCGGGCGAAGACGACGTCGACCGTACCGACCGGGCTGTTGCCGGCAAAACGCTGGGTCGAGAGATAGCAGCATTCGAAGTGCACCGGAGAGGCCGCCACCATGGGAGCGGCGAGACCGACGGCGGATGCCTTCTCTAGGCCGGCCATTTCAAACTCGTCGACCTCCGGCGGCAGGGCCATCGCCGACGCATTGACGGCCTCGCGCAAATCGTAGGTCGCCATGTTCCAGACAAAGCCTCCGGTCTCTTCGGCATTGACCACGCTGTCCTTGCGTCGCCCGTCGAAGGTCTGGTTGGCAGCGAACATGACCATCGGCGGGTCGAAAGTCAGGTTCTGCCATTGACTGTAGGGTGCCAAGTTGCAGATGCCCGCTTTGCTGATGCTCGAAAGCCAGCCGATCGGCCGCGGTACGGTGCAGCTCTTGAAGGGGTCGAAGGGCAAGCCGTGGCCGTCCAGGCCGGGACGATAATGCACGAGGAAGCCTCCGTAGCTGGCAAAGGGTGAAGCCGCCAGAATAGGCAGAGGCAGTGCGATACGTCAGGGCCTTAGTTCGGTGTCAGCCGGGTCACCCGCTCGAAGCTCTCCCGCACCGCCGCCTCGCTCAAGGGCACCTGGACGAAGTCCCCGTCCCGCCAGAGTTGGACCTGATCGGCAAAGTTGGCGCTGTTGAGCCAGCCGTCCTGCCCGCCGAGCAGGATGAAGTAGTTGCGGTCCGGGTCGGCCATATCTGAGAGGTGGCGCGATTGGGAGCCGAAGGTGGAGTCGTGCTCCTCGGCGGTCAGGTTATGCGCCGTCTTGAGCGCGGTCTCGCGGCTGCCGGAGACCGGGATTCGATCGATGAGGTAGCGCCCGCCGATCAGGGGCACGGCCGAGAAGGCATGACCGACGCGCAGCCGGTGGATGTCGCCCCAGCGGGTTCCCTCCGCAGCCATCTGGCCGGCGCGCGCCAAAGCCGGGTCCAGTGCCGCAGCCCACTGATCGTCGCTCAGCGCGGCCACGTCCTCGACCAGCACCTCGCGGCCCCGGCGCAGGCCCTGGTAGATCGCGTACTCCTCCTGCCGTCCCTGGGCTTCGTAGACGCCGGGCATGAAGATGGTGAGAAAGGCTTCGAACACCGCCGGCGTGCGGCTGTCTGCGTGGTAGCTGCCGTCCCAGTCCAGGAGCAGGCGGATGGCATCGGCTTCGTCTTCGCCGCGCGGCTGCCAGGCCTCCAGCTCGGCGCGAACGGCGTCCATCACCTCGAGGCTGAGCGGCGAGACCACGTCGAGCTGAACCGCCGTCAGATCCTCCAGGCTGATCTTGTCCTTGTCGCTCAGCAGGGTAATGAGGCGTCGGATGCGCTCGTCCTGGGGGAAGGCGCCGCCATAGGGCCGGCTTTCGTCCGCCGAGGGGCGATTGTTGGCCGAGGCGATGAAGCCGGCCGGCGGGTCGATCTCGAAGGGCAGGTCATCGCTGCTGTAGAAGGCCGTCCAGTCGGCATCGGAACGTTCCGGCGTGACGATGAGGGGCAGCGGCGCGCCGGGCGCGCGGGCCGGCACCTTGGTGGCGATCACGCTGGCGATGCGGCCGTCGGTATCGGCGACGAGGAAGGTCTGCGGCGGAACGGCGAAGCCGGTCATGGCGGCGCGGAAGTCGTCCACGCTCTCTGCTTTCATCGCGCCGAGCAGGGCGGTCACCTCATCGGTCACGCCATGCCCGGTCCAGCGCACGGCGAAGGCCGAACCCGTATCCGGCAGGGCGTCGAGCTCCGACATCACCGGGCCGTAGGGGCTGAGCCGCGAGGCGCTTTGCGTGTCGAACCAGAAGCGCACGCCGATGTCGTGCTCCCGGGTCTGGAAGGACTCCGGCGGCAGGCCGCTTACATCGACGAACTGGCTGGTGGTCGAGCGCAGGTTGGTGCCGCCCCAGGAGATGTTCTCGTTGCGGCCGAAGCCGAAGACCGGCGTGCCCGCCACCATCATCCCCACCATGCTGTAGCTCGGGGAGCGCAGTCCGGCGACGACCCAGGCGTTGGGCAGGATGAAGGAGAGGTGGGGGTCGTTGGCGATCAGGGCCGCGCCGCTGGCGCTCTTCTCTGGCGACACCACGATGCTGTTGCTGCCGCTGCGCCCGGCCCGGCCGCTCAGGTCGGCGAAGCGGCTCAAGGCTTCCAGCCGGCCGAAGTCGCGGGGCGGCGTTGAGGCGGTGAAGCTCGTCTCTCCCTCATCGAACGAGTCGAGCAGCCGGGCCATCACCGTCTCGCGCAGCGCCGGGTCCTGGATTTGCAGCAGCCGCAGCAGGAAGAACCAGTTGAGGTCGACGCCGGAGCCGCGGCCGATGGCGATGCTGTCCTGCGCGCGCCAGGGCTCCCACTCGATATTGAGCACCGTGAATTCGTGCGGGCGCGTCTCGGGTGTCAGGTTTGCCGCATAGTGATTGATCCCGGCCACATAGCGGTCGGTCCAGCGTCGAGAGGCTGGGGGCATGGCGGCATAGATCGCGTCGGCCGGGCGGTAGAAGTCGAAGGCGCGGATGGCCGCGTCCAGCTCGGTGGTGAAGGGCCCGGCCGACTCCGACAGCCGGCCTTGCACGATGCGGCGCACCACCGCCATCTGCCCGAGGCGCAGGTGGGCATGCACCAAACCGAGCGCAAAGGCGGCATCCTCGTCGGTTTCGGCCTCGATGAAGGGGACTTGATAGTCGTTCCAGCGCACCGTCACCGGCGCGTCCAACGGCAGCTCCGAGGTTGGCAGCGTGGCGAGACGCTGGTCGATGGTGGTGGGCTCGGGCAAAGGCTGCAGCAGGGCGCAGCCGCTTGCTGCCAGCAGCGCGAGCAAGGAGAGCCACAGGGCCGGGAACCGCAGGCGACGGGCAACGGTCATGAAATTCTGCTCCCAAATGGCGGCTAAGCGTCGCACGATGCGATCCTGAAACTGATGCTGGTGTCTTGTCGGACAGTCGACAAGGATACGCGACGAGTCTCCTCTCAGATCCCCGCCGACGTCCCGTAAAGTTGCAAAAAGTATGTCGTTGCTGTGGCAGCGCGCGCGTCGATCTCTTTCTTCGTCGGCGCGGGGAGGCGGTCGAGCAGGCGCCGCACCTGCCGGTCGCCCAGCAGCAGGCCGAGATAGACTTCCGCCGCCTCCTCCGGCCCGGCATTGAGCTGCAGCAGGCCACGCTCTTGCTGGCGCTCCAGATAGCGCAGGAAGGCGGGCAGGGTGGCGTCGCGGCCGGCGAGCGCCAACGTTTCGGCCAAGCGCGGTTCGGCGCGGACTTCGGCGATGGCGGCGCGATTGATGGCGACGGCGCTGTCCCCCAGCAGTAAGGCGAGCAGCGCCCGCCCGAACTCCGGCAAGGCCTGCTCCGGCGGGGCGTCTCTTTCCAGCTGGCCCTGCAGCACCCTTTGGACCGTCTCTGCGTTGCGGCGGATGGCCGCCTCGAACAGCCCCTGCTTGTCGCCGAACCAGGCATAAAGCGTCTCTTTGGAGGCCGCCGCCCGCTTGGCGATCTCCAGCATGCTGGCATCGCGGTAGCCGCGCTCGGCCAGCACGTCGACCGCGTGATCCAGAATCTCGTCGCGCCGCCGGTCACGCGATGCTGCCTTCATGCCTCGCCTTCCGCACTCGAAGCGTCTTGACCCTAAACGTACCCAATGGTACGGGTAATCACAACCGTACTGATTGGTACGGCTAAGCTTGCGCGACGAAAGACGCTATTCTGGGGAAGATCAACGATGCGAACGCTGCGCTACAGCCTCTTTGGCCTGCTTGTCCTGGCCCTGCTGCTGGCCGGGGCCGTTGCCTGGTTCGACCAGGCGACCCGCGGCGAGATCGAGGGCTATGAGCGGGCGGTCGCCGCGCGCGCCGCGGAAACGCCGCCGTTGGAGACTGGCGCCTTCACCGAGCTGCCGCTACCGGTGCAGCGCTACTTCGCCTTCACTTTTCTCATGAGCCCGCCGCGCCATGTCACCCACGCGGTGATCGAGATGGAAGGGCAGTTCCGGCGGCCCCTGACCGAGGGCTTCGCGCCCACCACCGCGCGTCAGGTCGTCAGTGTCCGGGCGCCCGACATGGTCTTCTCGGCCGACACGCCGATCCTCGGCCCGCTCTGGGCCATCGCCTACGACGTCTATCTGGATGGCGAGATGGAGATGGCGGCCCGTTTGCTCTCGACCGTGACGGTGATGGAGGAGCGCAGCACGCCGGCCCTCAACCGCACCTCGCTGCAGCGCTGGCTGTTGGAGAGCCCGACCTTTCCCATGGCGCTCTTGCCCGGTGGCGCGGTGACTTGGGAGGCGGTGGACGAAAACCGCGCCCGTGCCATCGTGCGGGCCCACGGCGAGGAAGCATCACTGGTGGCCACTTTTGGCCCTGACGGCGCCTTGCTGCGCTTCGATGCCGAGGCCGACGGCGATCTGACGACGCCCTACCACGGTGCCGGCGAGCACGTGACCCGCGGCGACTATCAGATCGTCGATGGCGTGCGTGTGCCGATGAGCTTCGAGATCGCCCGCGCCGCTGGCGGAGAGCGCTTTCCCTTCTGGGTTGGCCGCATCACCAGCATCCGCTTCGAGAGCCAGTAGGAAGCGGCGCGTCTTATGCAGGTCGCGTCGATGGCGTGCGAAAGGAGAGCTGCCTTTAAGCCGCTCTCAGCAGGTCTGCCACGGTGTCCAGCAGCAGATCAAAGTCGATCGGCTTGCTCAGATAGGCGTCGGCTGCAATGCCCTGCGACGGGTCTACCTGGGTCTTGTCGGCGAAGGCGGAGACCAGCACGAAGGGGAGCTCGGCAAAGCCCGGATGCTCATGGCGCAAGGCCGTCAGCAGCTCACCGCCCGACATCTCCGGCATCAGCCAATCCGACAGGACGAGGTCGGGACGATGCGCTAAGATTACCTCCAAGCCCTGTTTGCCGTTCTCAGCCTCGATGACGTCATAGCCAGCATCCGTCAGCTCTTCGACAAAGAGCTCGCGGATTCCGGCTTCGTCTTCGACGCAAACGATTAAGGGCATTCAATTGTCTCCGAGATTCCAGTCTCGATCACGCGGCCGCTGCGACCGAGGCCTGCCCGTCGGCCGGCCGCCTGCGCTCCCCGCCAAGCTTTATGGGTAAGCGTACCGTAAAGACCGAGCCGGCGCCTTCAATGCTGTCGGCGCCGACCATACCGCCGTGCATCTCGACAAAGTGCTTGACCACGTGCAGGCCGATACCCGTTCCGGCCACACCCATGGAGGTGCGCGCGCGGAAATAGCGCTGAAACAGGCGTGGCAGCTCATCGGGCGAGACACCAACTCCGCAATCCCGCACATTGACGACGGCTTGGTCGCCATCTCTAAAGCCAATGATCTTCACCTCGGAGCCGTCGGGCGAGTACTTGACCGCGTTCGACAGAAGATTGGTGAAGACCTGCTCGAGCAGACGCGGGTCGCCTTCGATCTCCGCCGGCATGTCCTGGAGGTCCAGCGTCAGGCGATAGGACGGCGAGATCCGCTGCTGACTGTCGCGCACCTGAGTCAGCAGAGTCGCTAGGTCGATCGGCTGCGGCTCCATCCTGACCTTGCCTAGCTCCAGCTGTTCGGCGCTTAGGGTGCTTTCGATCAGTCCGGTCATGCGCATGACGGCCTGCCTGATCTCGCCGCAGCGTTGCCGGATCTTGTCCTTCGAGAGGGTCTCGACCTTGCGGCTGATGCTCTGGGCGGCACCGTCAATGATAGTGAGGGGCGTGCGAAACTCATGCGAGGCCATCGCCACGAACTCCCGGTGCAGATCGTTGTATTCGACCTGCGCCTTCAGGGCCTGCTCCAGTTCGACCGCTTTGCTCTCCAGTTCGGAATACTGCCTGCGGATGACCTTGCTGGCTGACCGCGCCACAAGGAACAGCACCGTATAGGATGAAGCAAAGACGATCGCGAGTATGGTCAGCAGCCGGACGACCTTCGAGTGCTCGTGCGCCATGTTCTCGGTTACATCTGCATAGATCTCCAAGACGCCATCGATTTCCGGTCCGAAGACGTCGCTGCCGTCCCCGCTTGTCCGGATCGGAAGGTAGCTCTCGACCACATGGCGGTCGGCCGCGGGGCCGTCGAAGGAGAAGAAGCTGCTCCGGAAGCTGTATTTGCTCTGCACCCGTCCGTCCCGCACGGCGGCCACGAAGGCCGGGTGGTCGCGTTTGTCGGCACCGATTTGTGCCGGTTCCGAGGAATAGACCGTGGTGCCCGCGAGATTGTAGACCTTGATCTTGAGCACCGGAAGATCGGCGACGGCGCTGCGCATGAGCTGATCGATCAGCTGCGTTTCCCAGCGCGACCTCAGACTGTCGCCATCGGTTTCGCCGACCGTCGTCACGTAGGGGGCGATTTGCGGCCAAACGGAATTGGCGAGCACCTGAGCCACGACCGTGTTCTGATGCTCGGCAATCTCTACGACATGGTGCTCCGCATCCTCGCGGGTCAGGTAGATGACCAAGCCGCCGAGCAGCGCCAGAACGACGGCGCTGGCCAGGACATAGAACCGAAGAACGCCATGCATGACTTTAGCCCCGGGACGCGAGACTGCAGGGGCCGGCGGGCAGCGGTTGGCGCAATGCAGCCTCGTAACTTTGAAGTGCAACTTTTTAGTGGTAAATTGTTAAGAAAATCTTCACTTCTCCAGACAAGCTCTGCGGCTGACCGGCGCTACCGATTGGCGGGGTCAATCAAGGGTTTCAGGGGTTTTTCTGTCCTCAACCCGGCTCCGCCAAAGATTTGCGATCAAAGGTCATAGTATTTTTAGTAGAATCTTCGAGCGCCGGCGAGCACGTGACCCGCGGCGACTATCAAATGGTCGAGGGCGTGCGCATGCCGATGCGCTTCGAGATCGCGCGGGCGGCCGGCGGCGAACGCTAACCCTTCTGGGTCGGCCGCGTCACCAGCATCCGTTTCGCTCGGAACTGATACCTAGTTCGCTTGCAGGAGAGCCGCGTCGCCGCAAGGCAATGTTGACACCATTAACTTTGTCAATGTAAATGGTAGACACTGTCTACTACGACACTCAGCGGCAGGGCGCACACGATGTCTAAGACGGACGCAGCGAATGCTGCCGTTGGCAACAGCAGATTGAGAGAGCAGTACGGGCCGGTTGCGCTTGTCACAGGTGCATCGGACGGCATTGGCGAGGCCTTTGCACGCGTCCTCGCGGAAAAGGGCCTGGACCTTCTGCTCGTCGCGCGGCGGCGAGAGCGGCTGGAACGCCTTGCTGTTGAACTGAAAGACGAGTTCGGGATCGAAGTCACGGTGGAAGCGGCCGATCTTGGCGATCCTTCGGCTGTCTCGCGCCTTATCGAGCGTAGCCGGCCGCTCGAAGTGGGATTGCTCGTCGCTTGTGCGGGCTACGGAACATCGGGGCGCTTTCTCGAGACAGATGCCGCCGATGAACTCGCGATGCTCGATGTGAACTGTCGCGCCGTCCTCACACTCTGCAAGGCCTTCTCGACCCGCTTCGCGGATCTCGGCCGCGGCGGCATCATCCTCATGAGCTCGATCGTTGCTTTTCAAGGTGTGCCGAATGCGGCCAACTATGCCGCGACCAAAGCCTACGTACAGACCTTGGCGGAAGGCTTGAGGGCCGAGCTGGCGCCCCTTGGCGTTGCCGTCTTGGCCTCCGCGCCCGGGCCTGTACGCAGTGGATTCGCGACCCGCGCAAACATGCGTTTCGGGAAGGCCGTGTCGCCCACGGCGGTGGCGCGCGAAAGCCTTGCAGCGCTTAGCCATCAAACGACCGTGCACCCCGGACTGCTGTCGAAAGTGCTGAGCTATGCCCTGTGGCCATTGCCGCGCAATGGCCGGGTCTTCATCATGAAGCAGGTGATGAAGGGAATGACGAAACACCAGTATGCCAAGCCGCAAGAGCAAGCCTGACGATCTGCGCGAAGCCTGTATCGAAGAAGCCTATGAAATTGTCGATGCTGCAGGGTTGGAGAACCTCAGCCTGCGCGAGGTTGCACGCCGGCTCGGCGTGTCGCACCAGGCGCCTTACAAGCATTTCCCCAGCCGCGAGCATATCTTGGCGGCGATCATCGCCCGAGCCTTCCAGGAGTTCGCGGCTTTCCTTGAAAGCCGGCCCTCGTCAGAGGATCCCAACGAAGATCTGCGCAACATGGGCGTCCGCTACATGGAGTATGCGCAGGCCAATCCCCTGAAATACCGGCTTATGTTCAACACTGCGCTGCCGCCGGCCAAAGACCATCCGGGGATGATGGCCGACGCGCAGCATGCCTTCTCAATCCTGCATAACCGCCTTAAGGGCATGACCTTGCGAGAGGTAGACGAGGGCGCCTCCACACGACAGCTCGACGCCTTGTTCATCTGGGCAACGATCCACGGCATGGCGAGCATTCTGCAATCCGACGTTCTGCAGTCCCTTGAATTGACGGAGGCGGAACTGCAGAGGGCCTTTCCACATGCGCTTGCTCGTTTGAGCTTGGCGCTCTAGGACGAGAGAAAACGCACGAGATGCCTAACGACCTCGTCGGGCTGCTCCTGCTGCACCCAGTGGCCGGCGCCCTCGACAAGATGACATCCCCGCATGTCGCGGCAGGCCCCGCTTTGCATGGTTTCGAAGGCGCCGGGCTTCTGATAGATGCCCCAGTCCTGCGCGCCGGCGATGTAGCAGGCCGGCACCTCGATACGCCGGCCTGAGAACAGGCGCAGCTCCTGGGCCAGCCCCGGGCTTGTCATGCAGCGGTACCAGTTGAGCCCGCCCTGAAAGCCGGTGCGGCCGAATTCCTCGGCATAGACGGCAAGCTCCGCATCGGGCAGCCAGCGGCAGGCGGCGATCTCGTCTGCTGAGGGCATGTGTGGCGCGACCGTTTCCGCCATGCCCTTGTCGCGCTCCATGACATAGTAGGTCGGCAGCTTGGCCAGCTCTTCGGCGGTCCAGCCGGCGAGTGGATAGGGCATGTTTCCTGTCCAGTCGGCGCTCTTGACGTGGAAGTAGGCGCGCAGGAAGGCGGCAATGCCTTCGGGCGGCTGGCGCATCTCCGCGTCGGCGCCCCGCTCGCCATAGTACCACTGATAGTGCTTGCGCGGCGCATCGAGCGCCGCCAGCGCGGCATGGATATCGGGCTCCGCTGCCGCTGTGCTCTCGCCCGCTGGCCAGGCCGGCGGCCCGTCGAAAGGCGCGCTCATAAGAGCGACGGCGCGAAAGACGTCAGGCCGGACCAAGGCGCAGTAGGCGGCAACGAAAGAACCGAAGTCGTGTCCGATGACGGCGGCGACGGAGCGCACGTCGAGCGCTGCCAGCAGAGCCAAAGCGTCGCGCACGATGTTGAGCAGGCGGAAGGAGGCGAGATCGCCGTCGTAGTCTGGATCCCAGCCGGTGGTGCGACCGTAGCCGCGCTGGTCCGGCGCGATCACATGGTAGCCGGCCTCGGCCAGCGCGGGCATGACCTTGCGCCAGCTATAGGCCAGCTCCGGAAAGCCGTGCAGCAGCAAGAGACTGGGCCGGCCGGCTGCTTCGTGGCCGGCCTCCAGGACATGCATCCTCAGCCCGTTCGCGGTCTCGACGAAGCGGGACCGGATGGCTAGGGGCAGCTGCTCAGCCTCCAATGGGGCGAGGTCGTTCATCGGAGGTCTCTGACGATCTGAGTTGCTAGGCGGCGTTCTTGCCAGGGCTGGCGAGGGATGGCGGCAGGCTTTCGCTCCAGAGACGCAGTGCATCGAGGAAATCCAGGGCCGTCGTGCCGAGCGCCGTGATGCGGTACTCGACGGCAACAGGCGCGCTGGCGATCACCCGGCGCTCGACCAGTCCCTGCTCTTCGAGCTGGCGCAGCCGTTCGGCGATCATCTTCTTGCTGGCGCCGCCGACCATGCGCGAGAGGTCATTGAAGCGAACCGGCTCGTCCTTCAGGTGCCAGAGGATGGAGCCGGTCCACTTGCCGCCCAGGATCCGCATGCCGCGCTCGATGGCGCAGGGTTCGGCGCAAACGTTTTGCACCGACTTTCGGCCTCGCGCATCGCTGCGCACCTTCGCTCTCTTGGTGATGTCTGAAGTCATTTGAGGTTACCAAAAGTATACTAATTGATTTCCGTTACCAACGATAGCACCTCTTGCGCGGCACGGCCAAGGCCGAACCGCAAACGCAAAGGGACGCACGCCATGGCGAGACCTGACATCCACCTCTACACCGCCTCGACCATGAACGGCTGGAAGCCGACGATCTTCCTAGAGGAGGCCGGGGTCGACTATGAGCTGACCTTCATCGACTTCGCCAAGAAGGAGCAGAAGTCGGACTGGTACGTGGCGCTCAACCCGAACGGCCGCATTCCCACCATCGTCGACCGCGGCAACGAGGATTTCACCGTCTTCGAGTCCGGCGCCATCCTCTGGTACCTGGCGGAAAAGTACGGCGTCTTCCTGTCCGAGGACCCCAAGCTCCGCTCAGAGACTCTGCAGTGGCTGATGTTTCAGATGGGCGGCGTCGGCCCGATGATGGGCCAGGCCATGTACTTCCAGCGCATCGCCGCACCCAACGGGCAGGAAGAGCCTTTCTCCATCAAGCGCTACGTCGAGGAATCCCGGCGCCTCTTGGAGGTGCTCGACAGGCGGCTGGAGGGACGGGACTTCCTCGTGGGCGAGGCCTTTTCGATCGCTGATATCGCGACCTACCCTTGGGCGCGGGCCTTCCCCTGGGCCAGGGTTTCCATCGACGGCCTCGCGCATCTCAAGGCCTGGTTCGACCGTATCGATGCCCGTCCCGCGGTGCAGCGCGCGCTGGAGAAGCCCAAGGCGGTTCCGGCCTTCTGGGGCAAGGCGGACGAGGCCGCCTTCCTGGCAGAGAACGCCGCGCGCTTCGCCGGCGACGTCAAAGCGAATTGAGCGGGGAGGACATGACCGTGAGCGCGAGCCTCTACACCATCGCCGTCCTCAAGGCCAAGCCGGGCAAGGCGGATGCGCTGATCGCAGTGCTGGAGACTCTGGCCGCCGAAACCCGAAAGGAAGAGGGCGCCCAGGAGTACGGCTTCATCCAAGATCAAAGGACACCCGAAGTCGTCCTCTCCTACGAGAAATGGACGGACGCCGAGGCCGAGTCCGCCCATTGGCAAACGCCGCACCTCGCCGCCGCGATCGAGCGGTTCAAGGATCTGCTGGACGGTGAGCCCGTCGTCCACAAAGGCACGAAGATCATCTGACACGCATACGACGAGAAGAAGAACGCTATGAGCAAGACTATCCTCATCACCGGCGCAGGCTCCGGCTTCGGCAAGGGCACCGCCTTGGGCCTTGCCAGGAACGGCCACACCGTCATCGCCACCGTCGAGATCTGGCCGCAAGCCAGCGACCTGATGGCCGCTGCAAAGCAAGAGGGCGTTGAGCTGGAGGTCGCCAAGCTCGACCTCCTGAACAAGGACGACCGAGAGGCGGTGTTTCGCAAGTATGCCGACCGGCTCGACATTCTGGTCAACAACGCGGCGACCGGCGAAACCGGCCCGATGGCTGAAGTCCCAGTCGATCGGGTACGCAGGGCGTTCGATGTGAATGTCTTCAGCACCCTGGAGTTCACCCAGCCCTTCGCCCGGCTTTTCGCCGAGAAGGGCAGGGGCAAGATCATCTTCACCTCCTCGATCGCCGGCTTCGTGACCTTCCCCTTCTTGGGGCCCTATATCGCCTCGAAGCACGCGCTCGAAGGCGTCGTCCAGATGCTGCAGCAGGAGATGGAAGGCACCGGGGTCCAGGTCGCGACGATCAACCCCGGCCCCTTCCGGACCGGCTTCAACGACCGCATGTACGATACGCTGGACCAGTGGTACGATCCGGCCAAGCACTTCACGGCGGAGCAGCCGATCCGCGACACCCAGGCCCTGTTCGCGGGCGACCAGCTCCAGCTCGATCCGCAGGACATGATCGACTTCATGGTCGATGTAATTCCTCAAGAGAATCACAAGTTCCGCAATGTCTTCCCGGAGCGTTTCGTCGAGGACGTGAAGCAGTACCAGGCCAGCCTTTGGACGAAAGAGGTCTAAAGCACTGCTGGATGCTGGCTCATCAGTTGGACAGGGAGGCACGCCGCCATGCCCCAAACGACCGGCCCTGAGATTCGCATCGACATCGTCTCGGATGTTGTCTGCCCCTGGTGCATCATCGGCTTCAAGCAGCTCGAGCAGGCGGTGGCGGAGAGCGGCATCGGTGTCGTCGTCCACTGGCATCCCTTCGAGCTCAACCCGCAGATGGCGGAAGAGGGCGAGAACCTGCAGGAGCATGTTGCGGCCAAGTACGGCGCCACGCCCGAAGGCAGCCGCAAAGCGCGTGCCCGCCTGACCGAGCTTGGCGCCTCGCTCGGCTTTACCTTCGACTATGCCGACGACATGCGCATGGTGAACACCTTCCGCGCCCATCAGTTGCTGCACTGGGCCGAGAGCCTAGGCCAAGGCCATCAAATGAAGATGGCGCTCTTCGCCGCCTTCTTCACCGAACGGCGCGATGTCAACGACCCGCAAGTGCTGGCCGATGTCGCGGCGGGCATCGGTCTCGATCGGGCGGAAGCGCTCGCCGTCCTTGCAGACGGCCGTTTCGCCGAGGACGTGCGCACCCGCGAGCAGTTCTGGACCAGCCACGGCATTCAGGGGGTGCCGGCGATGATCTTCGACAAGCACTACCTCGTCTCCGGTGCCCAGGGTGTGGAGAACTACCGCGCGTTCCTGGCCCAGGTCGCCGAGGAGAAAGCCGCTTAGATCGTCAGCCGGGGGAGGAGAAGAAGATGCCGAAGGCACAGGTTATTCATCAACTCGGACCGCCCGACGCCATGCGCTGGGAGGACTGGCCGCTTGCCGACCCCGCAACGGGCGAGGTGCGTCTGCGCCACACGGCTGTGGGCGTCAATTTCGCCGATACCTACCATCGCGGCGGCATCTCCCATCCCTGGCCGGTGCCGCCCTGCCCGGTGGTGATCGGCTTTGAAGGGGTCGGCGTCGTCGAGGGTGTCGGTGAGGGCGTCACCGACTTCGCCACGGGCGACAGGGTCGCCTACGGCATTCCGCCGCTCGGCAGCTACAGCGAGATACGCAACTACCCGGCCGACAAGCTGTTGCATCTACCGGAGGGGCTCGACGACCGCCAGGTCGCGGCGCTCCTCATGAAGGGCATGACCGCGCACTACCTGCTGCACCGGACCTATAAGGTGCAGCCCGGCGACACCATCCTGGTGCACGCCGCTGCCGGAGGGATGGGCCTCATTCTCTGCCAGTGGGCCAAGGCGCTCGGCGCGACCGTCGTTGGCACGGTGAGCAGCGAAAAGAAGGCCGAGGCGGCCCGGGCCGCCGGCTGCGACTACCCGGTGGTGCGTTCGCAGGAGAGCTTCGTCGAGAAGGTGCGCGAGGTGACCGACGGCGAAGGGGCGGCGGTGGTCTATGAAGCCATCGGCAAGGACACCCTGCAGGACTCGCTGGATTGCCTCAGGCTGATGGGTGTTTGCGCAGCCTACGGCCACGTCTCCGGCCCGCCCGACCCGGTGGATATCATTCAGGACCTGGGCCGGCGCGGCTCGCTCTTCATCACGCGCCCCGCGATCATGCACTACGTCGCCAAGCGCTCGGACCTGGAGTGGACGGCGCGGGACCTGTTCCAAGCGATCGGCGACGGCATCCTCGATGCCAACATCAACTACGAGTATCCGCTGAAGGATGCCGTCGAGGCGCATCGCGCCATCGAGAGCGGCAAGACCCTCGGCGCGACGGTCCTGGTTCCCTAAGGCCGCGCGGCGGCGCGCGGCCCAAGCGTCCTCAGTGGAACTCCCGCACGTCGGCGAGGTGGCCCTTGATGGCGGCGGCGGCGGCCATGCCGGGGCTGAGCAGGTGGGTGCGTCCACCGGGGCCCTGGCGGCCCTCGAAGTTGCGGTTGGAGGTGGAGGCGCAGCGCTCGCCGGGCTTGAGCTTGTCCGGGTTCATGGCGAGACACATGGAGCAGCCGGGCTCTCGCCAGTCGAAGCCGGCTTCCTTCAGCACTTGGTCGATGCCCTCGTCCTCGGCCTGCTCCTTCACCAGGCCGGAGCCGGGGACGACCATCGCCCGCACGTGCTCGGCGACCTTGCGGCCCTTGGCCACTTCGGCCACGGCGCGTAGGTCCTCGATGCGGCCGTTGGTGCAAGAGCCGATGAAGACCGTGTCGATGCGCACGTCGGTCAGCGGGGTGCCGGCCTCCAAGCCCATGTAGTCGAGCGAGCGCTGAATCGACTGCTGCTTCTGCGCGTCCGCCGCGCTCTCCGGATTGGGGACGGCGCCGGTGATGGGCAGCACGTCCTGCGGGCTGGTGCCCCAAGTGACCTGCGGGGCGATGTCCGCTGCCGAAAGGCTGACCTCCTTGTCGTACAGCGCGCCGGGGTCGGAGGGGAGCTGCCGCCAGTGGGCCATCGCCTGCTCCCAGGCGCCGGCCTTGGGCGCCATGGGTCGGCCCTTGAGGTACTCGAAGGTGATTTCGTCCGGGGCGATCAAACCGGCCCGCGCGCCGGCCTCGATCGACATGTTGCAGACGGTCATGCGCCCTTCCATGGAGAGCCCCTGGACGGCCTCCCCGGCGTACTCGATCACATGGCCCGTGCCGCCGGCGGTGCCGATCTTGCCGATGATGGCGAGGACCAGGTCCTTGGCGGTGATGCCGACGGGCAATGCACCCTCGACGGAGATGCGCATGTTCTTCGCGCGCCGCTGCAGCAGCGTCTGGGTGGCCAGCACGTGTTCCACCTCGCTGGTGCCGATGCCGAAGGCGAGCGAGCCGAAGGCGCCGTGGGTCGAGGTGTGGGAGTCGCCGCAGACGATGGTCATGCCCGGCAGGGTGAAACCCTGCTCGGGGCCGATGATGTGGACGATGCCCTGCCGGATGTCGTTCATGTCGATATGGGGCACGCCGAAGTCCGCGGCGTTCTTGGCCAGGGTCTCGACCTGGATGCGGCTTTCCTCCTCGGCGATACCGGCGGAGCGGTCGCTGGTCGGGACGTTATGGTCGGGGACCGCGAGGGTCGCCTCGGGCCGCCGCACTTGGCGCCCGGCAAGGCGCAGGCCTTCGAAGGCTTGCGGGCTGGTCACCTCGTGGACCAGGTGCCGGTCGATGTAGAGGACGCAGGTGCCGTCCTCCATGTCATGCACCAGATGGCTTTCCCAGATCTTGTCGTACAGCGTGCGCGGCGCGGACATTTCGCGGACTTCCTCAAGGGTATTTGGACAGAAACCGAAAAATAGCGCAGAGCGCCGGGGACGCAAGGCAACGGCGGTGCATGGCTGCCCGCCTGAGACGCAACGGTTCAGCCGGTCCAGGCGAAGCGCCGGACTGCCTCCTCGTTCCAGGTCAGGCCGAGGCCGGGACGCTCCGGCACCAGGAGTTGCCCGTCCTTGATCTCGTAGGGTTCTTCCAGCAGTGGATCGACCCAATCCTGCCACTCGAGCCAGTAGGCGGTTTCGCTGACCCGCATGACCTGGGCGGCGACCTCCGGGTAGAGATGCGTCGAGATGGGAATGCCCGCCGCGCCGGCGACGGCCGCCGCGCGCTGCCAGCCGGTCACGCCGCCGATGCGCATGAAGTCGGGCATCACCAGGTCGCAGGCCTTCGCCTCCAGCGCCTTGGCAAGCTCGCGGGGGCCATAGAAGTTCTCGCCGAGCATGATAGGAGTGGCGAGGTCCCGGGCGAGGTGCGCGTGGCCGGCATAGTCGTCGTAGAGCAGAGGCTCCTCGATCCAGGCGAGCCCGAGCCGGTCCAGGGCGTGGCAGCGGGAGAGCGCTTCGGCAAGATCGAGCCCCTGGTTGAAGTCGACCATCAGCGTGATCTCTTCCCCGACGGCTTCGCGCACGGCGGCCACGGTTGCCAGGTCGTCGGCCAGGCGCGGGCGGCCGAGACGCAGTTTGAGACCCGTGAAGCCACCTTCGTCCCGCAGCTCCAAGGCCTCCTCGGCGACCTCCGCGGGCGGCTTGAGCCAGAGGCCGTTGCTGTTGTAGGCCGGCACCAGACCGGGGGTGCCGCCCAGGAGGCGGCAGAGCGGCTGGTCGGCGGCCCGGGCCACGGCATCCCAAGCCGCCATGTCGAGGCCGGAGACGGCGATCATGCTGAGCCCCTCGTAGCCGACGAAATGCAGGCTCTTGCGGGCGGCCTGGAAGAGATCGACAGGCGCCAAGGGCTGGCCTTTGAGCGCGTCGCCCAGGTCTTCCAGCATGGGCACCAGGTAGCGCATGGACTTGGGAATGTAGGGCTCGAGATAGGCGCGGCCGACCACCCCTTCTTTCGTCGTCAGGTCGATCAGGATGACCGGCCAGGCGGTGATGGTCGCGATGCGCGCCACGATCGGGCGCTCCAGCGGCAGCAGCAGCGGTCGGGCGCGCAAGCCCTCAAGGGTCAGGCCGGTTTCGGTCATGGGTTTCGTCTCGCGGTCGGCATGGTCGGATCAGCTTAGCAGGTGGCAAAAAGTTCGTCCGAGATGCGGCGACTCAGCCCGCCCCGCCTTCCTGCGTGAGCGCAGCGTCCGCCTCCACGACGGGATCGTTGAAGGTCCAGCGGGGAACGGTCCGCATAGGGTCGAGGCCGGCGAAGACGCCTGACGTGTCGGGTGCGTCCGGCGCATCCGCTCGCAGTGCTGCTTCGAACTCCGGGCCAAAGCCGCGAAAGCCGTCAGGCTCCAACTCGCAGAGATGAATCTGGTTCCAGTCGATCTTCAGCTCCGGGTTTTGGTAGAGCACCGCCGCCGTCTCCATGGCCCGGAAGGTGCCGAACCGGCCCGCCCGGACAAGCTTCGTGGCGGCAGGGCCGCAATAGTCGCGCATGACGTTCCGGTATGCGTCGAGATGGGCCGGATGGACCTGAATGTACTCCAGCGACGCTTGTCGGTCCGGTTGGTCGGCGGAGCCCTGCCAGTCGCGCGGCAGCATGAAGGACGCGGGCGTGGTCAGAAGAATCTCCGCGCGCAGCAGGCTGATCTTGGCCGCACGCGGCTTGTCCACCAGGTCGCGGACGGCATCGGCAGGAACCGAATGGCGAAAGTAGCTTAGCTCAAGATGGCTCCATACCGGCGCGTCGGCAGCGCTCTGAAACACGGAACGATGCCGATAGAGCGCCTGACCGAGGCAGGTGTCCCCGAAACGTGCCCAGTTGACGGTGCTGTCCGTGAGCGCGGCTTCCGCGCCGGAGTCCGGTGCCTCTATCGTCCGGGCAAGCACCACGAGGCGATCGTCAGGTTCGATCCGAGCCAGAGGTGCGTTGAAAATGGGATCGATGGTCTCAGTCAATAGTGATCGCTCTACGTCCGGGTTGGGTCTGCAATAATCCGATAGTGATCAAAAAGGGCTGTCAAAGTGCTCGGGCCCCGGCCACCCTGTTCGCCAAGATAACTGTTCGAGTTCGTCGCACAGCTTAACGACGGCACAGCCAATTTCGCCAGAAAGGAAACTCGAATGTTCACCGAAGCGCGATACCGGCAGTACATCCATGACTTCAATTCAACGTTTGTCGGCGGGATGACGTTGGAGGACTTCTTCGACACCTACTACGAACCCGATGCGACATTCGAGTATGTGCCGCAGGCCCGCAAGAACATCGGGCGCGAAGAGGTGCTTGCCTTCTGGCACGGCGTGGGTGGGAAAATGCGGGAGGTCATCCTTGATCACACGCATTTCCTCGAAAACGAAACGACCGTTGCCTCCGAAGCGCCGATCGACTTCCTGTGCAAGGAAGATCTCGAGTGGAACGGTGTTCCCTACAAGGCCGGTTCCAAGTTCCGCCTGATGATGTGCGCCTTCTACGACGTCAGCCCGAACAACAAATTCACATACGCGCGCGTCTATTCAATCTACAACCCGGCCTACAAACCGGAGAGCTAAGCCCAATTGGTCCGGTCCGACATCCGTGGTTTTCTCGGCGATGCGTGCCACGATCGGGCGCTTCAGCGGCAGGAGCCGCGGTCGGCCGCGTCCTTCCCCAGTGCGACCTCTGCCTGACAACACTGCGCTACTCGGCCTCGATCACGCGATGGACGCCAGATGAGGTCGATGCCGTTTGGCGGGGATGAATATCAGCGAATATCTCGATGATGTTGTTCTCCGGGTCGGCGAAAAAGAGCGTGCGATGTGGCCAATCCTGATCGGTGGGCGGTTCGATGACTTCGATGCCTTTGTCCATGAGCGTCGCGTAGGCGAGATCGACATCAGCGGGCGGGACCCGAAAACTGAGTTGGATTTTTGCCGATGTATCCGGCGCTTTCGGTCCATCGTAAGACCGTCCTCTGGGCCGCAATCCTAAAAAGAGCGTTCCGACCCGGAAGCCCACCCAATGACCCTCTTCCTCATCCTCCACCTGGAAACCGAAGAGGTCCGTGTAGAAGCGCTTCATTTTTTCCAGATCATCGCAAAGCACGATGATGTAGTCGACGCTACGGATCGCGCCGAAGCCGCTTCGTTCTTTCATTCCACACCCTCAGCTGAACTGTGATCGGAGCCGAACTCTCCGCCATTTCTACGCCAAAGAGCTGACGTTCGCTGCGTGGTCGCAGATGCTGCGCGCTTGAACGTTGTTCACAAAAAAAAGGCCCGCCGAAGGGCGGGCCTCGAAGCACTGTCTGTAGAGCCGAGCCGCCTACTCCGCTGCGCCCTCGGGCGCCGCTTCGGGAGCAGCCTCGGCCGGCGCGGCTTTCGCGGCTTCCTTGGCGGCCTTGCTGGCGGCCTTCTTGGCGGCCTGGGCGGCCACCCGCTCGTTCTGCGAGATCTTGCCGGCGTAGCCCGTGGTCTTCTCGGCGATACGCGCCGCCTTACCGGTGCGGCCGCGCAGGTAATAGAGCTTGGCTCGGCGCACGTCGCCGCGGCGCACCACCTGGATGGAATCGATCCGCGGGCTGTAGAGCGGGAAGACACGCTCGACACCTTCGCCGTAGGAGATCTTCCTGACCGTGAAGGAGGAGTTGATGCCGCGGTTCTTGCGCCCGATGCAGACCCCTTCGAAGGCCTGGATGCGCTCGCGGGAGCCCTCGATCACCTTGACGTTGATCCGCAGCGTGTCGCCGGGTGAAAAGGCCGGGACCGGGCGGTCCGAGGTGGCTTGGTCGATTTGCTCTTTTTCGAGCTGCTCAATCGTATTCATGGCTCTCTCTCAAGTCCCATTCTCGTCGCCGGCCTTGGCTGGGCCGGCTTTACCCTCGATGTAGCGCGCCCAGAGGTCCGGGCGTCGCGCCTTGGTCAATTCCTCCGCCCGTTCCCGCCGCCATTGGCGGATGTGGGCATGATGGCCGGAGAGCAAAACTTCCGGCACTTTGCGGCCCTGCCAGTCGGCGGGCCGTGTGTAGAGCGGATACTCCAAGAGCCCGCTCTCGAAAGACTCTTCGGCGGCGCTTTCCTCGTTGCCCATCACCCCGGGCAAGAGACGCACCACCGCGTCCAACAGAACCAGCGCCGCCATCTCGCCCCCTGAGAGGACGTAGTCGCCGACGCTGACCTCTTCCACCGCGCGGGCCTCGAGAACCCGCTGATCGACCCCCTCGTAGCGGCCGCAGAGCACCCGGATACCGGGCCCTGCCGCCAGCTCGCGCGCCAGGGCCTGATCGAGCAGACGGCCGCGCGGACTCAAGTACACCAGCGGCCCGGGCCGCCCGGCGACGCTCTCCAGCGCCGCATCGACCACGTCGGGCCGCATCACCATCCCGGCGCCACCCCCCAGCGGCGCGTCATCCACCGTGCGGTGGCGGTCCAGGGCGAAGTCCCTGATGTCGACCGTTTCCAGCCCCCAGTCGCCCCGCTCCAAGGCTCTGCCCGCCAGGCTGAGGCCAAGCGGGCCGGGAAAGGCGTCCGGAAAGAGGGTCAGCACCGTCGCCCGCCAGGGCGGCGGCCGAACAGCCGTCATACGCGTGACCTTTCGCGAAGCTGCGTCTTATGACGCCTTTGGGCCCCCTTGTCCAGTGCCAGACGGCGGCTTTCCCTCCTCTTTCGAAGCCCTTTTTCGAGGCTTGTCGTCTCCGTCCGGTCCGGCATCCAGCGCGACCGGCGGGTCGGCCACCAGACGCCGGCCGGGCAGGTCGACCAGCGGCACGACCGCGAGGGTAAAGGGCAGCAGGAACGAGCCTGTGTCGCTCTCCACGTCGAGCAGAGGACCGGCGCCGAAATCCTCGACTGCCCGCACCACGCCGAGGGGTTTGCCGTCGGTGTCCTCGACCGCAAGGCCGATGAGGTCGGCATGATAGAACTCCTCGGGGTCCTCGGGCGGCGGCAGGGCCTCCCGCGCCACATAGAGCCGCAAGCCCTTGAGCGCCTCGGCCGCCGTGCGGTCGCTCACCCCCTCGACGGCCGCCAGCAAGAGTCCCTTCTGCGTGCCCCTGAGGGTCAGCCGAAACTGCCTGCCGCCGCTCTCGTCGCTCAGTGGACCGTAGGCGACCACGTCCTCCGGCCGCTCGGTGAAGGTCTTGAGCTTGACCAGGCCCTGGACGCCGTGGACGCCCGCAATCGCGGCGAGGCAGACTTTCGCGCTGGCCATGGCAGCCGAACCCTCCCTTGAGGCGGCGCGTTAGCCTTGGAGGCTTAAGCTTCGGCTTGGGTCTCTTCTTCGGCCGGGGCCTCCGCCTCCTCGGCGGCAGGCTCTTCGGCCGCCGGCTCGGCAGCGGCTTGCTTGGCCTCTTCCTCGGCGGCCTTGCGGCGCTCCTCTTCCTCGCGCATGCGCTCCTGCGTCTTGGCGCGCGGCTGATTCTTCTTGGTCTGCTCGCGGATGGCCGGCGTCGCAATCACCCCGGCCTGGCCGAGAAAGCGCGCCACCCGGTCGCTCGGCTGGGCGCCCATGCCGAGCCAGTGCTTGACGCGCTCGCTGTCGAACTGGATGCGCTTTTCGTCATCCTTCGGCAGCATGGGATCGTAGCTGCCGATCTTCTCGATGAAGCGGCCGTCCCGCGGCATGCGGGAGTCGGCGACGACGATGCGGTAGTAGGGGCGCTTCTTGGCCCCGCCGCGGGACAAACGGATACGTAACGGCATGGTACTCTCTTCTCCTCTTACAATGCGTTTCTTGTTGTCTCTGTCTGGTTCCGCCTAGTCGCCCTACACCTAGTCGCCGACGTAGCAGACGGCTTGCAGCTTGTTGCCGTCCGGGTCGCGGACATAGGCGGCGTAGTAGGTCGGGCTGTAGTGGGGGCGCGGGCCGGGCCCGCCCTCGTCGCTGCCGCCGGCGTTGAGCGCCGCGGCATGGAAACTGATCACGGCCGCGCGGTTGGGGGCGAGAAAAGCCGCATGGGTGCCGTTGCCCCAAGTGGCCGGCAGGCCATCGAAGGGCAGGTGAGCGTAGAAGACTGGAAGCTCCGAGCCTTCGACGCCGTAAGCCACGGCATCTTCGTCGTCCTCCTCGGTCGGCACCAGGCCGAGCGGCCGCAGGACGGCGGCATAGAAGTCGCGTGAGCGCACCAGGTCGTTGCTGCCGACGGTGAAGTGGGACAGGCCGCTGCTGTTCGTGGCTTCGCTGCGGCCGTTGCGGTAGTGCACGGCCTGCAGCTTGTTGCCGTCCGGGTCGCGGACATAGGCGGCGTAGTAGTCGGCGCCGTAATGCTCCCGCAGGCCAGGGGCGCCATCGTCGCTGCCGCCGTTGGCCAGGGCCGTCTCGTGGAAGCGCTCAACCGCTGCGTCGTCTGCGGCGAGCAGGGCCAGGTGGGCGCCGTTGCCCCAGGTCGCCGGGCGGCGGTCGAAGGGCTTCATGACATAGACCCAGGGATAGCTGTCGGCCGCCATGCTGAGGGCGAAGTAGCCTCGGCCGTCCGTCTGCAGGCCGAAGCCGAGCGGCGCCAAGGTGGCCTCGTAGAAGGCCTTGGCCCGGCGCACGTCGTGGGTGCCGAAGGTGACGTGGCTCAACATCGGTTTAGCGCTTGCCCCCGAAGCCGCCGCCCATTCCGCCGCCTGGGCCGCCCATGCCGCCGCCAGGGCCCATGCCGGGCGGCAGCATGCCCTGCAGGCCGCCGCGCATCATGCCCTTCTTGCCCATCTTCTGGACCTTCTTCATCATCTTGGAGGCCTGGGCGTGCTGCTTCAGCAGCTTGTTGACCTCCTGCACGCTGGTGCCGGAGCCGCTGGCGATGCGCTGCTTGCGGGAGGCCTTGATCAGCTCGGGCCGGCTGCGCTCGGCCTTGGTCATGGAGCGGATGATGGCCACCTGACGGCCGACCATCTTCTCGTCGATGTTGGCCTTCTTCATCTGCTCTTTCATGTTCGGCACGCCGGGCAGCAGCGACATCATCTGCTGCAGGCCGCCCATCTTGGTGAGCTGCAGAAGCTGCTTTTCCAGGTCGTTCATGTCGAAGCGACCCTTCTCCATCTTCTTGAGCAGCTTCTCGGCGTCTTCCTGCTCGATGGTCTCCGCGGCTTTCTCGACCAGCGAGACCACGTCGCCCATGCCGAGGATGCGCCCGGCGATGCGGTCGGCGTGGAAGGCCTCGATGTCGTCGACCTTCTCGCCAACACCCAGCAGCTTGATGGGGCAGCCGGTGACGGCACGCATGGAGAGCGCGGCACCGCCGCGGGCGTCGCCGTCCACCCGGGTCAACACGATGCCGGTCAAATCCAGCTTGTCGTTGAAGGCCTCAGCGGTGGTCACCGCGTCCTGACCGGTCATGGCATCGGCGACCAGCAGGATCTCCTGCGGCTTGGCGGCGTCTCTGACGGCCGCGACCTCGTCCATCAGCTCTTCGTCGATGGCGAGACGCCCGGCGGTGTCGAGCAGGACGACGTCATAGCCTTCCAGGGCGCCGGTCTGCATCGCCCGCTTGGTGATGGCGACTGGTGGCTCGCCGGAGACGATGGGCAGGGTCGCAACGCCGACCTGCTGGCCCAGCACGGCGAGCTGCTGCTGCGCGGCGGGGCGGCGCACGTCGAGCGAGGCCATCAGGACCTTCTTCTTTTCGCGTTCGCTGAGGCGCTTGGCGATCTTGGCCGTGGTTGTCGTCTTACCCGAGCCCTGCAGTCCGGCCATCAGGATGGCGACCGGCGGCTGCGCCCTCAGATCGAGCGGCAGGGTCATGGAAACGGCTGGGGGTGTGGCCTCCTCGCCCGCGGCTTTCGGGGTGCCGCCCAACATCTCGACCAGCTGGTCGTGGACGACCTTCACCACCATCTGGCCCGGCGTCACCGAGCGCAGCACCTCCTGGCCGACCGCGCGCTCCCGCACCGCGGCCATGAAGTCCTTGACCACCGGCAGGGCGACATCGGCCTCCAGCAGCGCCACGCGCACCTCGCGCAGGGCCTCGGTGACGTCGCTTTCGCTCAGCGCGCCGCGCCGCGTCAGCTTGCCGAAAACGCCGGAGAGCCGTTCCTGCAGGGAGTCGAACATGCGCTGCCTTACCCTCTGAGCTTGTCCCAAATGCAATCGCCCCAGCGCGCGACACTCGCGGGCTGGGGTGGTTCCTCGGAACCTGCGGTCAGCTTTGACCTGAGGCGCGCTATGTAAGCCGCGCTGCCTCGGCTGTCAATTCCCCGGCTACTGTCAGGGCTCAAGAGCCGCGTTTGCGCTCCGCCCTGAGGTTCCAGAAGTTGGCAACCAGGATGATCGCGCCGCCTAGGAAGACCCAGGGGTCGAGCACTTCGCCGTAGAGCAGCATGGCGATGACGGCGATGAGCGGTAGGCGCAGGAAGTCGATCGGCAGGATGAGGGTCGCATCGGCCAAGGCCAGCGCGCGGGCCATGCAGTAGTGGGCCGAGAGCCCGCAGCAGGTCACCACCACCAGCCAGCCCCAGGTCTCGAGCGAGGGCATGACCAGGTTGCCCAGGGAGGGCAGCAGGCCGAGCGGCAGTTGGATGATGGCCATGTAGAAGAGAATGGTCAGCGCCCGCTCGGTGGTGGCCAGGCGCTTGGTCAGCATGATGGCCCAGGTGAAGCCCAGGGCCGCGACCAGGGCCGCGACGGTGCCCTCGCTGATCTCGACCACGCCGGGGCGCACCACGACCAGGACGCCGAGGAAGCCGGCGATTGCGGTGGCTATGCGGACCGGGGTCAGCCGCTCGGTCAGCACCAGTGGCGCGAAGAGCGCGACCCACAGCGGGATGGTGAACTCGATGGCGAAGACCTGAGCCAAGGGAATGCTGGCCACGGCGAAGAACCAGCCGTACTGGCCGACGAAGTGGCAGAGGTTGCGCGCCACGTGCATGGGCAGGCGATGGGTGGCGAACTGGCGCAGGCCGTTGCGGGTCACCAGGCCGATCGAGACGACGATGACCACGGCCAGCAGGCTGCGGAAGAACATGAGCTGAAAGGTGTCGAGCTCGAAAGAGATCTCGCGGCCCGCGATCGCCATGGCGAGAAAGGAGAACAGCGCCCCGGTCATCCAGGCGACGCCGCGGAAGGTCGCTTGCTGGTCGGTCAGGGAGGGGGACGCGCTGTCGGTCATTGAGACGTCTTTGTTCTTGGGGCATGGCGAGCGGACAGAGCTTTCAGCCTAACCGAGAATAGGCCGGCGGCGAATTGCTGGTTCGCCAAGGCAGCCGTGATTACCTATACTTTGCGTCTGAACCAGTCTTTCGAACCGCCCGCGCTCATATGACTCGCGCCTTCACCAAGATGCATGGCCTCGGCAACGACTTCGTTGTCGTCGATGCCCGCACCCAAGCCTTTGCGCTCGACGACCGCTTGGCTGCGGCGATCGCCGACCGCAAGCGTGGGGTCGGCTGCGATCAGCTCATCATCCTGGAGCCGGCGGAGGAGGGTGCCGACGCGCGCATGCGCATCCGCAACGCCGATGGTGCCGAGGTCGAGGCCTGCGGCAATGCCTCGCGCTGCGTCGCCTCGGTTCTGGCGCAAGAGCTCGGCCGGGAAGAGGTCGAGATCGAGACCCTGGGCGCGCGCCTCCAGGCCACCGTCCATGCGGACGGCAGCGTCACCGTAAACATGGGCCCCGCCCGGCTCGATTGGCGCGAGATCCCCCTGGCCCAGGACTGCGACACCCTTCATCTCGGCTATTCGGTCGGAGCCCTGAGCGACCCTGTGGCGGTCAACATGGGTAATCCGCATTCCGTCTTTTTCGTCGAGAACGTCGAGACCGTGGCTTTGTCGGAGCTGGGCCCGAAGGCCGAGCACCACCCCATGTATCCGGAGCGCTGCAACGTCCCGGTCGTCCAGGTGCTGTCCGACGGCAGCTTGCGTACCAGGGTGTGGGAGCGCGGGGTCGGTATCACCCAGGCCTGCGGCACCGGCGCTTGCGCAGCGCTAGTCGCGGCCGTGCGGCGCGGGCTCTCGCCGCACCTCAACCATGTGCGGCTCGACGGCGGCCCGCTGAAGATCGCCTGGCTGGATAACGGCGACGTGCTGATGACCGGCCCGGTCGCGACGGCCTTCAAGGGTCAGCTGGATACCGAGGCACTGCTGGCGACGAGCTAAAACAGAACGCTTTCTTGGCCTCTCGTGGTGAACATCCCTCCAGGTCGTCACCCCGGCCCTTAGGCGAGCCCGGAACTGCGTGCAGTTCCGGAGCGCGAGCCTTGGCAGCCGGGGTCCAGCCACAAGCTCGGACCGTGCCTACCACTGGATTCTCGGATCTCGCCGCACAGCGGCTCGCCCAAGAATGACGTCTTGAGGGAAGTCGCCCTTGGCCGGGATGACATGATGAAGGGCGGCGCTACTCGCGACAACGCAGGCCGCTGCTCGTCCGGCAAAACGCAATTTGCAATGCGCACTCTGTGCGTATATGGTAAGAAAAGAAAGCAAGGGCGAAGGGCTTTCGTTCGATCCTGTCGTTTTGCGCGAAAGCGTTGGGCCTTCGTTGAAATTCGATCGCCGTTCCCAAGATTTCACTTTACGACGGGCCGCGGTTTGCTGTACCCACGCGGCTCATTTCCCATGGCTGGGACATCTGCTGGTTGGGGAGGATACGTCATGACCCACATGAACGCCCTCTTCCAATTGGGGATGGACTTGGCGGAAACGCACACAAGCACCACCCAAACGGAAGGGGTTTCTTCGCACTCGGTTCACGAGGAAGAGACCGAGCGCAAGGATTTCTTCGTAGAGCGTGACGGCAAGACATTTGCCGGGACGCATCTGATTATCGACCTCGTCGGGGCCAAGTGGCTCGATGACGTCGGCTATATGGAAAGGGTGATGCGGCGCTGCGTTGAAGCCTGCGGCGCAACGCTCCTGCACATCCATCTGCATCACTTCACGCCCAACGGCGGCGTGTCGGGCGTGGCCGTGTTGGCCGAGTCTCACATCTCCGTCCATACCTGGCCGGAGCGGGACTATGCCGCCTTCGACGTCTTCATGTGCGGTGAGGCCGAGCCGCAGCGGGCGGTGGCGATCCTCAAGGAAGCCTTCGCTGCCGAGGACTGCGCCGTCGACGAGCTGCTGCGCGGCGAAGCGGCGCCGGAACCCCGGCTCTAGCTCGCGTCATGGCCGAGGCGTCGCAAAGCGAAAGCTGGGTCGTCGAGGATATAGGCGAAGGCGCGCGTTTTTCGTTGCTGGAAAGCGAGCTGCTGCAGGAGCGGCAGACCGCCTTCCAGCGCCTGCGCCTCTTCGCCAATCCGACCTTCGGCAAGGTTCTGATGCTGGACGATATCTTCCAGACATCCGAGCGCGACGAGGGCAGCTATCACGAGATGCTGGTGCACCTGCCGATGCTGACGCTCGGCGCCGTGCGCCGCGTGCTCATCATCGGTGGCGGCGACGGCGGCACCTTGCGGCACGTGCTGCTGCATCCCTCCGTCGAGGCTGTCACCCTGGTCGAGCTCGACCCGGAGGTGATTGAGTTCAGCCGTGAGCATCTCGGTGCTCTCTGCGGCCAGGCTTTCGAGGATCCGCGGGTCAGCGTGACCATCGCCGACGGTGCGCGCTTCGTACAGGAGACGGATGAGCGCTACGACCTCATTCTGGTCGACTCAACCGACCCCGTGGGGCCGGGCAAAGTGCTCTTCAGCGCGGCCTTTTATGCCGACTGCAAGCGCTGCCTGGCCGAGGGCGGGGCGGTGGTGACGCAGAACGCGGTGCCCTTCAGCTTCCCCGAGGCACTCAGCGAGCCGGTCGAGGCCTTGCGCCAGTCCTTCAAAGATGTCGCCCCCTATGTCACCACCGTGCCGCTCTTCGCCGTCGGCCCGATGGTGTTCTGCTGGGCCAGCGACGGCCCGGCGCGGCAGAACGCTGATCTCGAGACCTTGCGTCAGCGCTTCGCGGCGCTCGAGTTCGAGGCCTACTACTATACGCCGGAGCTGCACCTGGCCGCCTTCGCGCTGCCGGCCTACATCGCGCGTCTCGTCTAGCGCCCACTTCGCAAGCCAGCGTCTCTCGCCTAAGTTACCCGCATCGAGGGATCCCGCGTGGGGACTCCCAGACTGGGGGGCTTGCGGCCATGCAGCAGACGACGGTGATCCAATATGTGCTGTCTCGCCTGAAGGATCACGGCGTCGCCGACATCTTCGGCGTGCCGGGCGACTACGTCTATCCGGTGCTCGACGCGATCGTTGACACGCCGGGTCTCCAATGGCGCGGCAACTGCAATGAACTGAACGCCGGTTATGCCGCGGATGGCTACGCGCGCCTCAAGGGCCTCGGCGTCTATTGCGTGACCTATGGCAGCGAACTGGGATCCTATCTGGCGCTGGCCGGTGCGCACGGCGAGCACAGTCCGGTGATCATGATCACTGGCTATCCCTCGACGGTTCAGCAGGCCAGCCACCAAGCTTGGCATCATATGCTCGGCCGCCACCGTTACGATCTCTTTGTGGACATGGCCGAGGAGCTGACGGTGGCGCGCGCGATTGTGACGCCCGAGAACTGCATCGCGGAGTTCGAGCGCGTGCTGGCGGCGGTGCTCTATCACCAGAAGCCGGGCCTGCTCGCCTTCCCGAGCGACCTCGTGCACAAGCCGATTACCGGCACGATGCCCGACAGCGTTCCGCTCGCCAATCCGCAGAGCGACCCGGTGACCTTGCAGCAAGCGGTGGATCACATCGTGGATGTGATCTCGGGAGTCAGCCCGACCTGTATCGTGCCCGGCATCATGGTCCAGCGGCTCGGTTTGGCCGAGCTTGCCACCAAGCTGATCGACGTCACCAACCTCCCCTTCACCACGCCCTACCAAGACGCGACCACGCTGGACGAGACGCATCCGAACTTCATGGGCGTCTGGCAGGGCGAGTTCGCCAACCCAGTGATCGACGAATACATGAACCGCTGCGAATACGTGCTGGCGCTGGCGCCGGAGCGGCACTTCTTCAACACCGGCTTCAATACGATCACCTTCGCGCAGGAGAAGTCGATCAACGTTTACGCCCACCATGTTCGCGTCAGCCGGGCCGTGTACGAGAACGTCGAGATGAAGGACGTGATCGAAGCACTCATCGAACGCTTGCCAAGATGGGACGATCAAGGCGCGCCCAACCATGTGACGCCCTTTGGCGCGGCGACAGGCACCGGCGACGATCCGATTGATGCCGGCGACCCCTTCTATGCTCGTCTCCAGGCCTTCCTAAAGCCTGGTGACATTCTTGTGGGCGACCCGAGCGGCGCGGCGCTCGCCGCAGCGACCACGAAGAAACCCAAGGACTGCATGTTCGAGAGTCAGTCGCTCGCGGCCTCCATCGGCTGGGGCACGCCGGCCGCGCTCGGCTGTGCGGTCGCGGCGCCGGACCGGCGCGTGGTAATCATCGCCGGCGACGGGGCGCATCAGATTGCGGCGCAGGAGATCGGGCAGTTCTACATGTTCGGACTGAAGCCGGTGTTCATCGTGGTCAACAACGATGGCTATCTGGTCGAGCGCTACACCTGCCGGGATCCGGAATCCCCCTACAACGATCTGGCGAAGTGGCAGTATCACAAGCTGCCCGAAGCCTTCGGCTGCAAGGATTGGTACTGCGTCAAGGTCACCACGACCGGCGAGCTCGACGCCGCGCTTGCGGAAGCCAACCGCAGCGACCGGGCCGTCTATATCGAAGTCGTGACCGACCGCTATGCCATGCCGCCAGGAGCGGAGAAGCTGTTCGAACTCACCCGCCCGAAGTTCGGTCAAGACATCACCTGGGACCAGTGGATCACCGCGTTCCGCAATGGCAACAACATCACCGCACCCTGATGAATAAGGGGTGCTGCAAGGTCGAAATTCATTCTTGGTGAGTCGACGTCAAACCTGCCGCTGCGACCTTCTTCCACTCTTCGAGCGAGTTCTGACCGCGTGTCATCGGACCAGCCGATAGGACGCGAGGGATCAGAAGTAACACCAAGATCGGTTCAACCTTCTCTGTCTCTCAAACCGCCTTCCGAAGGCGACGACCCTGGCGTGAAGCGCCGGGTGCCTCTACCATGAGGTCGCCTGTTCAGTGGTGCCGGGTTGTCAGCGACCCGGAAGGGGAAGGGCACGTGGGGGCTCCCGATTAGAGACGAATGGCTTTCAAGAGCCACCGGTGTCCTCGTTTTCGGATCCGTTGCTGCGCGCCGTCAGGCAGTCTTGGCGTACTCCACCCGAGAAACGAATCAGGGAGCGGCGAAATGGGACAGGAAAGCAGGGTCTCACTACGACTTTTCTTTGTGTCTTTGGTCCTGCTGGCCGTCGCAATTCCGGAGTTCTCGAGAGCGCAGACTCAATGGACGCCAGAGCTGAGCATTCAGGTCAAAAGGCTGTCGGATTTATCCTTCGCACCGAACAACAGGCAGATCCTATACGGCATCAACGCGATCGATCTGGAGAACGATGTCCATCTGACCCAGTTTGTCGTGTCCGACTTGGAGGGCAGCAACGTCCGCACGCTCGTCCAACCCTCCCCGCACATATCGAGCGCGCAATGGTCGCCGGACGGCAGAACGGTGGCTTATCTCTCGTCGGAGTCCGGCAAGAACAACATCTGGATTGTCGCTTCGGATGGCGGAGCGGGTGTTCGGGTCACGGACGTTAAGCAGGACATTCTAAGCTATCGATGGGCGCCCAATGGGAAAGCCATCGCCTTCGTGATGCCGGATCCGGACTTCAAGACACCGGTTGTCGAGAATCCCGATGTCTTCAACCGAAACCACCTTTGGCTGCTCAACCTCGATGGCAGTAAGCAGAGCGGCCCAATCATAAATCTAACCGTCGGCCAGAGCTTCTCGGTCAGCGACTGGGCGGGCAACTGGGCCTACAATTGGTCGCCGGACAGCACGAGGATTGTCTTCGCCCATCAGGACGACCTCGGGCTTGACTCCTGGACCAAGGCGCAGCTCGCCGTCGTGGACGTTCAAACGCGACAGGTCACTAAGGTCGCCACGGGCAACGATCACTGGACGTACTTTCCGAAGTATTCGCCGGACGGCAAGTGGCTGGCCTTCATCAACGCGCCGGGCGTGTTCAAGTGGTCCTTCTTGTGGGACATCAAAGTCATCCCGGCGGACGGGGGCGCGCCAATAGACATTGCGAGCTCAAAAAACCAGCTGCCTTTCATTTGGCAATGGGCGCCGGACTCCCAGAGCATTTTTTACATAGAGAACGATCGCGTCACCTACTCCTTCTACAGGATGCCGATCGATGGTCGCCCCTATGAGAAGGTGTTCGGCTCACCCAAGGATCTGAGCCAGCCCGGTCTGAATACCTATCTGGTTTCGTCGTTCATCGACGTTGCCAGCGATGGCGGAAAGCTGGCGTTCATCGGCCAAACCTACGACAAGCCCCAGGAGATCTACATCAGTGACGTTGGTGCCTTCACTCCAAAGAAGATCAGCAACGTCAACGGTCAGTTCGCCAGCGTTCCGGTGTCGAGGACCGAGCTTGTGCAATGGCAGTCGTTGGACGGCACCGAAGTTGAAGGCATACTGACCTATCCTCAGACCTATAGCAGCGGCATGAAGTACCCCTTGGTCGTGCAGATTCACGGCGGACCGAATGGGGTGGATTTCAACGAGTATCTGCCGCTGATGAAATTCTTCGCGACGGCGGCCTATCCTGAAAAGGGCTACTTTGTTCTGAGAGTGAACTACCGAGGCACCCTCGGCTATGGAAAGACGTTCCGCGAGGATCTAATCGGCCAGTTCGGCGTGCTGGACTATCAGGACATCATGTCGGGCGTCGATCATGTCATCGACCTGGGTCTGGCGGATCCGGACCAGCTCTTTGTCATCGGCCAGAGCAACGGCGGCACGCTGACGAGCTGGATCGTGACCCAGACGGACAGGTTCAAGGCGGCCTGTGCCATAGCGGGAGAAACCGACTACATCAGCTTGGAAGGCACCAACGGCTACTTCCAGACGAGCTGGTACCTGGGCGGCAGCTTCATCGATCACCTGCAAACCTTCCTCGACCGCTCGCCCATATTCCATGTCGAGAATGTCCGCACCCCAATCCTCATACAGGGCGGACTCCTGGACGATAACGTCCCTCATGGGCAGCTCGAAGAGTTCTATCGGGCCCTGAGACGGGTCGGTGCGGATGCCCATTTGGCGGGATACCCCAATGCCGATCACGACGATTATCCGCCGAAGCTCTATTTGCGGCTGCTGACGTCCTGTCTGGACTGGGTCGATGAACACAGAGCTGAGACACCGCAAAACTGAACCGGAAGAGGACAGCGAGTTCTCGCCATGACCAGTGGCGTTACGTTGTGCTTCGCATCTCGTTGCGGGGCGCCTAGATTAACCCTATGGCAAGCATGAGCGAGCGGGAGGCCCTGGCGGCCCTGGCCTGGCTGGTCGAGAACGGCGCCGACGAAGCGCTGGAGCAAGAGCCCGTCAACCGCTTGGCCAAGTCTGCTGCGCCGCCGCCCGCACCGAGCGTCGAGGCTGCTCGGCCTGCGGAGCCGGCCAGGGAGCGCAGCAGCACATTCAGGGCTCCTGAACCGCCGCCGGTCTGGACGCCGCACCCGGAGAGCCTGGCGACCCCCGTGGAGGGGCTGGCCGATGCCGAGACCTTGGCAAGGGGCGCGGACAGTGTAGAAGCGCTGCATGCCGCGCTCCGCGCCTTCGAGGGCTGCGCGCTCAAGGCCTCCGCCAAGAACACCGTGATCGGCCGCGGCAATCCGGACGCCAAGCTGATCCTGATCGGCGAGGCCCCGGGGGCCAACGAAGACCGGCTCGGCAAGCCCTTCGTCGGCGAGGCCGGGCGCATGCTGGACGAGATGCTGAAGTGGATCGGCCTCGACGAAAGCAACGCCTACATCACCAACGTGCTGTTCTGGCGCCCGCCGGGGAACCGCAATCCGACCGACGCCGAGCTCGCCCTCTGCCGTCCCTTCATCGACCGCCAGATGGAATTGATGCAACCAAGTCTGTTAATGTTCTTGGGTGGGATCGCGGCCAAGTCGATGCTGCACGAGAGCCGTGGCATTCTAAAGTTACGCGGTCATTGGTATGATTACCAAACGACTCCAGGTGGCAGAGTTATCCCCGCGTTAGCCACGTTGCACCCCGCTTACCTGCTACGGCAACCGGCCCAAAAGCGATTTGCGTGGCAGGATTTTCTTAAATTCAAACAAGCGGTTAGGGAGAGCGTTCACAATTCGTGAAGGCGCCATGCGGCGTTTCGGACTCGCAATTTGGGCCCTTTTCGCCTAAAATATTTCGAAATGATTTAGCCGCTTGGGTCGGAAACTTGCGGCGACGGGGCTTCACACAGCGGAGGTTCGAAAGGGCTGGAATCGGTTAACGGTTCCGGGTGATGGAGGGCCTTACCTTTGGATTGGATTAGTCAAGGTATGACGCGCGTGTCGGGAGTGGTTCGCGCGAAAGGGTGGCTCACCGCCGGCTTGGCGGGGGCGGCCATTGTCGCGACCGCCTTCGCGACGGTTCCGCTGCAGTCCGCGGCGGCGCTGGAGATGGGTCAGGAGACGGCGTCTCTGCCGCGGGCGCTCGAGCGCTCGGCCATCGAGGTCTTGGCGCCGCGGGATGCGGAACGCTATCGCCGTATCTTCGCGCTGCAGGAGGCGGGCGAGCTCAAGGCCGCCGATCGGGAGATCGACGCCCTGCGCGACCATCGCCTGATGGGCCATGTGCTCTATCAGCGCTACATGCATCCTACGGCCTATGTCTCCCGCTTCGACGAGCTTTCGGAGTGGCTGGAGGACTACGCCGACCATCCGGGTGCCGCCAAGATCTACCGCTTGGCCATGAAGCGGAAGCCCTCAGGGGCGGCCAAGCCGCAGCCGCCGGCGTCTGCTTTCGCCGGCCTGCCGCCGGCCGCCGGTGGCATGCCTTACCGCTATCGCTCGCCGATGAAGCGCAGCGCGGAAGACAGGAGCGAGGTGCGCAGCCTGGAGAAGAAGGTGCGCGGCTTTGCCCGCCGCGGCGACTTCACGAAGGCCGCCCGCTATATCGACGGCCGGGCTGCCAAGCGGCTGCTTGACCAGGTCGAGCGCGACCGGCTGGCAATCAACGTCGCTTGGGCGCAGCTGCAGCGCGGCGTCTTCGCCGATGCCGAGCGCCTGGCGCACCGTGCGGCCTCCCGCTCGGGCGCGGACTATCCCTATGCCTATTGGGTTGCCGGTTTGGCCGCGTGGCTGACCGACAAGCCGGCCCGTGCGGAAAAGCATTTCGGCCAGCTCGCCAAGTCCGAGCGGGCCGACGATTGGCAGCGTTCGGCGGGTGCCTTCTGGGCCGGCCGGGCAGCGCTCAAGAGCCGCAATCCGCGCGGCATGAGCACCTGGTTCAGGGTCGCCCTCGACCATCCGCACACCTTCTATGGCCTGTTGGCGCGCGAGACCCTCGGTCTGCCGGCCAACCTGCGCTTCAACAAGTCGCGCTGGACCAACAAGGAGCTGCGGCCGCTGAAAGAGGATCCGCGGTTGATCCGGGCTGCGGCGCTGGTCCAAGTCGGCCAGTCCGAGCTGGCCGGCCAGGAGATCATGAGCCTGGACGACTGGAACGTGCGGGAGCGCGGCAAGTCCCTGCTCTTCCTGGCGGATCGCGCCCAGCTTCCGGCCCTGGCGTTGCGCCTGGCCAGCTACTTCCCGAAGGAGCAGCAGCTGGACGGCGCCGTGACGGCCGCGCTTTACCCGATTCCCCATTGGGAGCCGGTGACCGGCTTTCAGGTCGACCGCGCCTTGCTCTACGCGCTGATGCGCCGGGAGTCGCAGTTCGACCCGCGCGCCAAGTCGGGCGTCGGGGCCCGCGGTCTGATGCAGCTGATGCCGACCACGGCGAAGTTCGTCGCCAAGCGCAGCAACAAGAAGCTGGGCGGGCTGGACGATCTCTACGATCCGGCGGTCAACATGGAGCTGGCGCAGCACTACCTCAATCATCTGATGCAGTACACCAGCGCCGGTGATGACCTCTTCCGCTTGGCCGCGGCCTACAACGGCGGCCCCGGTAATCTCATCAAGTGGGAAAAGCGGATGACCGAGCGCGGCATCGACGTCGGCGATCAGCTGCTCTTCATCGAGATGCTGCCCGCCGGCGAAACCCGCTTGTTCATTGAGCGCGTGCTTGCCAACTATTGGATCTACCGCATGCGCCTGGGTCAGGAAGTGCCGTCGCTGGCCGCCCTGGCCAAGGGAGGTCGTCCTCTCTACCGGGCGCTCGACTAGTCCTACCGCCGGGAGGGCCCCCGCCGCCGAACTGGGCAGGGGGCCGTTCCGGCCGGCAAGCCGGAACCGAGCCCATGGCCAAGATCGACGAAAGCCTTCCCTTCCTGCCCGTCAACATCGCCGTCCTGACGGTCTCCGACACCCGGAGCCTGGCGAACGACAAGTCCGGCGATAAGCTGCAAGAGCTGATCTCCGGCGACGGCCACAAGGTGGTCCGGCGGGAGATCGTCAAGGACGAGGCCGACGCCATTGAAGCTTTTCTCCGGAACTGCATCGACGATCCAGCCGTCGACTGCGTCATCTCGACCGGCGGCACGGGCGTCACCGGCCGCGACATCACGCCGGAGGCCTTCGACCGGGTGCTGGAGAAGGAGATCGAAGGCTTCGGCGAGCTCTTCCGCTGGCTGAGCTACAAGACCATCGGCACCTCGACCATGCAGTCGCGCGCCCTGGGCGGCGTGGCCGGCGGCACCTACCTCTTCGCTCTGCCCGGCTCCACCGGCGCCTGCAAGGACGGCTGGAACGAGATCCTGCGCTGGCAGCTCGACAGCCGGCACCGGCCCTGCAACCTGGTCGAGCTCATGCCGCGGCTGAAGGAGCATCTGCCCGCCGCCGAGTGACCCGAGCGAGGTCCGTGGCGGTATCCACGTCGATCAGCTCGCGCAGCAGAGCGACATCCTTGCTCGCAAGGTTTCCTCGCGTATCGCCCAGCGCATGGCTGCTGCCCCAGCGCACGCCATCGAAGGGCAGCCGCATGGCTGCGGGCGCGACCGGGCGACGCTGCGCGCCGATCAGCCAATAGCCGCCGTCGTCGGCCGGTCCGAAGACCCAGGGCCGGCGGCCCAGGCAGCGAAAGGCCTGCCGCACGTCGTCGGCCTCGATGCCCGGAATGTCGGCCCCGATCATGACCAAGGGGCCGGGGGGGAGCCGGCGGAAGGGCCGTGCCATGCGCTGGCCTAGGTCGCCGCGGCCCTGGCGTAGGATCCGGGCTCCGCTTGGCAGTGGGATATCGCTGGGCAAGTCGAGCTGGTCCGGCGTCAAACAAAGCCAGAGGCGCCAGCAACCGGGCCTATTCAGGCGTCGCAGGAGTCCGTCAAGCTGTCGGCGCTGAAAGCGCCAGGTGGCCAGCTCGCCCAAGTCCCGCGCCAAGCGCCGCTTGCCCTGACAGAGCCGCGGCACCCGCGCCATGATCACCAGATGGCGTTCGAAGCCGCGAGCTTTCATCCGTAAAGCCGCGCCAGCAGTCTGGGGGGACAGCCCAGGAAGTAGGCGCCGAGCAGGCAGACATTCCGCGCCGGCCGGCCCCACCAGCCACCGCGCCGGTAGCGCTCCGCCGAGGTTACGGCTTGGGAGTCCAGAAAGGCGAGCCGCCGCCGGCCGATGCGCCGCACCAGCTCCACGTCCTCCATCAGGGGCAGCGGCTTGAAGCCGCCCAAGTCCCGATAGAAGTCGCGGCTCAGCAGCAAGCCTTGATCGCCGTAGGGCAGGCCGAGGCGCCGTGCCCGCCACTTGGCCAGGCGCTCGATCCGGCGGGCTTGGTCGGCCGGGTCGTCGAGGGCGAAGCGGAAAACAGCCGCCCGTTGTCGGTTGCCCGGTTCTGCCATGAAGGCGGCCGCCTCCTGCACCCATCCGGCGGCGAAGTGGGTGTCGGCGTGGAGGAACAGCAGCCACTCGCCGCGGGCAGCTTCCCCGCCGGTGCGGAGTTGCAGGCCGCGCCCGCGCGGACAGGCGATGACCTGGACCCCACGCGATTCCGCTAGAGCAACTGTGCCGTCGGCCGAGCCGCCGTCGACCAGGATGACCTCGCCCGGCTTCGCTTCCTCCAGCGATGCGAGACAGGCCGGCAGCTGTGCGGCGGCATCGAGCGCCGGGATCACGACCGAGAGCTGGGGCAGGGACGGGGACATCGAAGGGGTCATGGCGGCTGGGCTGATAGCACGGCGGGCGGAGACATGCTATCTGCCCGGCCATGACCGCTGAAACCGCAGTGCCGGCAGACGACGCCGGCGATGTGCCGCCTGATCTTGTCGCCGCGATCGAAAGCGGGCTGCAGGCTGAGCCAAGCTTGCGTCCTCTGGCCGATCAACCGCTTGCCAAGCTGACCGACAAGGGCTTGGCCCACGACCATCTGCGGCTGGTCGGCTCCGGCCTCTTGCTGCGCATTCCCAAGCAGAGCCAGCGCGGCTATGCGCCGGCCGACAACCTGCGCTACCAGGCGGCCTGCTTCGCACGGGTGAGTGAGAGCGGCCACGGCCCGAAGCTGGCCGGTGTGCTGGCGCCGCGCGACGGCCTGCCCTTCGGCGCCCTGCTGGTGGAGGAGATCGCGGGGCGGCCGCCCAAGCTGCCGGAGGAGCTGCCGGCGCTCGCCGCCTGCATGGCCAAGGTCCACGCCTTGCCGCTGCCGCCCCTCGAGGCCCGCCCGCCTCTGGAGGACCATGTCGATCCTGTCGCAGGGCTGCTGACCGAGATCGAAGAACAAGCGCGCTTCATTCCGGATGCCGGCCTTGCCGCTGAAAGCCGCCAAGAGATCGAGGCGGAGCTGGCCTGGGGGCGCGATTTCGCCGCCGGACTGAACGGTGCCGCCCAGCCGGTCACCCTGGTACTGACCGATAGCCATCCCGGCAACTTCCTGATCGATGACAGCGGCAAGGCGACGATCGTCGATCTGGAAAAGGCGCTCTACGGCTCGCCCGGCGTCGATCTGGCCCACAGTACGGTTTATTCCTCGACCACCTGGGATCTCGACGTTTACGCCGAGCTATCCCTGCAAGAGGTCGCCGCCTTCTATCGTCACTATCTCGAGATCATAGAAGAGGCCGGTGCCGCCGGCTTGGCCGCGCGCCTGCGCCCGTGGCTCATCCCCATGCGGCGCCTACTCTTCCTGCGCGCCATCACCTGGTGCGTCATGTGGTCGGTGCAGCACCAGGGTGCAGCCAAATCGGCCGAGGCCCTGGAGGCCGGCGGCAGCGACTGGTCGGCCAGCAAGAGCGAGGCGGCGCTGATCGCCCATGTCGCGGGCCGCGTCGCCGAGTACCTGCGTCCCGACATCATCGTCCGCATGCGCGGTGAGTGGCTGACCGCACCCGGACTGGACGAGCTGATCTAACCAGGAAAGGCGTCAGCCTGCTTCCGCCAGGGGCTTGCTGCGGCCGATCTCCTCCAGGCGCTTCTGCAGCGCCAGCTTGTCGAGCGCGACGAGCGGCAGGCTGACGAAGATCGAGATGCGGTTGTTGAGCATGCGGTAGGCTTCCGAAAAGGCCAGCGCTTTCTCGCTGTCGCTGCCCTCAGCCGCGGCCGGGTCGGGTACGCCCCAATGCGCCGTCATGGGCTGTCCCGGCCAGGCCGGGCAGCTTTCCTGCGCCGCGCGGTCGCAGACCGTGAAGACGAAATCCAGCGCGGGCGCATCTGCCGCGGCGAAGTCTTCCCAGGTCTTGGGGCGCAGCCCCTCGGTCGGATAGTTGAGCTTCTGGAGCAAGGCGAGGGTCGCCGGGTGGACGCTCTGCGCCGGGTGGCTGCCCGCGCTGAAGCCTTTGAAACGCCCCTGACCCAGACGGTTCAGGATGCTCTCGGCCATCTGGCTGCGGGCTGTGTTGGAGGTGCAGAGGAACAGAACGTTGTAGGGATGGTCGCTCATCTCCGATCTCCTTTCGAACGGGCTAGAGGCGGGGGTGGCGTGGCCCGCTTCGGGCCGCGGAACGGACAGCAGGTTGGAGAGGTAGCTGCGGACCTCGGGATGGCCGTTGCAGCAGTCCTCGAACAGAAAGCCGAGCAGGGCTTTCAGGCCATCGAGATCGGCCGCATAGAACACTCGGCGATCGACCTTCCAGGCCCGGAGAAGGCAGGCACGCTCGAGCTGCGCCAGGTGGCTCGACAGGGTCGAGGGCGGCACGTCGAGGTACTGCGCCAAGGCGCCGGCGCTCTGGGCGGCTGGACCCTCTTGCACCAACAGTCGAAACAGACTGAGGCGCAAGGGATTGTCGAGCGCCGCAATGGCCTCCAAGGCGCGGGTTGCCGAGGCCTGGGCTGGCGTGTCCAAGGGCATATTTCGGAATTACCCGAAGAAACGAAGCTTTTCAATGGCAAAAGAAACGATTTTTCTGGGACTACTGATTCGACCGCCTACCCATGCTTCTTGTTCTTGTTATGTTCTCACGTTCTGCTAGGCTACATTCATGGAACGGCGGAACACGAGCAGCGGCACGATCAAACGCAAGGGGCGCGGCGCGGTCAGCAACCGGACCGGCCGCTTCGAGCCGACCGTTCGCGAGCGCATCGACGACGGCTGGTCGGTCGCGGGCTGGAGCGCATCCGACCCCACCGAGGAGCCGGCGCCGCAAACGATCGTGCATCCGGACAGCAGCAAGGAGATCATCGCCCGCAATCAATCGCCCGACGTGCCCTTCGATCGCTCGATCAATCCCTACCGTGGCTGCGAGCACGGCTGCATCTACTGCTTCGCCCGGCCGACCCATGCCTATTGGGGTTTGTCGGCAGGCCTTGATTTCGAGACCCGCCTCTTTGCCAAGCACGATGCGGCGGCCTTGCTGAGAAAGGCGCTCGGCCGTCCGCGCTACCGCGCCAGCACCATCGCTCTTGGCGCCAACACCGACCCCTATCAGCCGATCGAGCGACAATACCGCATCACCCGCTCGGTGCTGGAGGTCCTGGCGGAAGCCAAGCACCCGGTCGGCATCGTCACCAAGTCCCGGCTCATCCTGCGCGACCTCGATATTCTGGCGCCCATGGCCAGGGACGGGCTGGTGCGGGTCTGCCTCTCGGTGACTACGCTCGACCCAGCCCTGGCCCGCATCATGGAACCGCGCGCCCCGCGGGCGGAGCTGAGGCTCGAAGCCGTGCGCGGCCTGACCGAAGCCGGTGTCCCGACGGCTGTCTTGGCAGCGCCCATGATCCCGGCGGTCAACGACGGCGAGCTGGAGGCCATCTTGGAAGCGGCCAGGGATGCCGGCGCCGACAGCGCCTCCTACGTCCTGCTGCGCCTGCCGTTGGAGATCGCGCAGCTCTTCGAAGAGTGGCTGGAGACGCACTTCCCCGACCGCAAGAAGCGCGTGCTCGAGCTGGTGCGGCAGAGTCGCGGCGGCAAGCTCTACGAGGCTTGCTGGGGCGAGCGCATGCGAGGTAAGGGCGCCTATGCCGAGATGATCGCGCAGCGCTTCGCCGTGGCCAGCCGCCGTCTCGGTCTCAAGAAGCGCCCCTGGGACCTGGATGCTAGCAAGTTCCGCCCACCGGCTCGCGATGGCCGGCAGATGAACCTCTTCGGGTAGAGCCTGAAAGGCACCTTAAAGAGATCACGCCGCCGTGAAACGGGTGCGGTACCCTTGTCGCTCGTTTCCTGATAGAAAGCCGTGCAACGAGCGGAGGGAGTAAGAGACGCGTGGCTCGCTTGAACCAATCTGTTTTTGCCACGGCGCTGGTCGCCGCGATCCTTGTCGTTGCCAGTCAGCTTGCCTGGGCGCAAGACGCCGAAACCCTGGCGGTGCCCGGGACGCAGGTCGTCATGCCGCCGCCCGAGGGCTTCACCCTGAGCCAGCGTTTTGCAGGCTTCGAGAACGTCGACACCGGCTCCTCCATCCTGATCGTCGAGATGCCGGCGGAGGCCTTTCCGCAGCTGGTCGAGGGCCTGACCCCGGAGGGGCTGGCCCAGCAAGGCGTCACCGAGACGGCGCGCAGCGAGGAGACGATCGGGGGCCTGCCGGCGCTGCTCATCAGCGGCACGCAGGCGGCAGGCGGCCTGTCGCTTGAAAAACGCATGCTCCTGCTCGGTGGCGATGTAACGGCGCTGCTCACCGCCACCGTTCTACCGGACGCGGCCACACCGCAGCGCATGGCGGAGATCGAGGCCAGCCTACGCGGCGCGCGCCTGAGCGGGGTGTCGGGCGATGCGCGCGAGGCGCTGCCCTTTGCCTTCGACGAAGTTGCGGGCTTTCGGTTCGACCGGGCGCTGGGCGGCAGCGGCGCCTTGCTGGTTGAGGAAATGCCGCCGGAGACGGAGGGGCGGCCCGCCGTCTTCATCATTGCCAATTCCCTGGGGGCGAGCTGCAGCCAGTTTGCCGGCCGTGAAGAGGCGTTCGGCCGCGCGATTCTGGGCCAGATCAGCGACCTTACGATCGATGAGATCACCTCGGACCGCGAGGTGGTGATCGGCGGGCTGCGCGGGGTCGAACATGTGGCGAATGGCACCTCGGAGAGTGGCGCGCCCACCACAGTGGTGCAGACTCTGCTGTTCGACGGCTGCAACTACCTGCGCAGCATCGGCATGGCGCCACAGCGCGAGGGCCAGCCCTATCTGCCGCGCTTCCGCAGCCTCGCCGAAACGGTGCGCACGAAGTAGCGCACGTTTGCATCGGTCGGAAGCGTGTGGGCGAGAGGCCTATTCCTTGTGCCTGCAGACGGGTGTTTCCCCTGAGGCGCGGCACCTCTTTTTGTCATCCTTGGGCGGGCCCAGCGGGCCCGCCCCGAGGATCCACTCATCAGCCTGCACGGAACTCTGCCGCGGACCCTCGGAACTCGCCACTGCGTGGCTCGCCCAAGGGTGACATTCCTGGAAAAATGGCCGATAGGTGACCTTCGGCCGAAGTCGCTTTCAAGTAGGTGGCTCCGACCGTTCAGCGTTCCAGCGTATAGAGCTCCTGAGGGATCTGTACGCCGCGCAGGGCGTAGCGGCCGAGCGAGACCAGGGCCGGTACGACCCGAGGCTCCCGCTCGCCGCGGGCCATGTCAGCGAAGGCCGTTGAGAGGATGATGCGCTGGTCGAGGTTGCGCGCCAGCGACTCCATGCGGCTCAGCTCGTTGACCGATGGGCCGATCACGGTGAAGTCGAGGCGGTCGCGGCTGCCGATGTTGCCGTAGAGCACCTCGCCGAAGTGCAGGGCGACAACGCACTGGGTCGTCGGCAGCGCCGAGGCTTGGCGCCGTTGGTTGAGCTCTTCCACGCGCCGGAAGGCAGCATGGCTGGCATCGACTGCTCGGGCGCAGGCCGCCGCCAACTCCTCCGCACTGCCTTCGCCAACCGGGAAGAAGGCGAGGATGCCGTCGCCCATGAACTTCAGGACCTGCCCCTCCTGCTCCTGGACGGATTCGACGATGCACTCGGCATAGTCGTTGATGAAGACCATCAGCTCGTCGGGCGGCAGGGTGTCGACGATCTTGGTCGAGCCCATCAGATCGCTGAGCCACAGCACCGCCCGTATGGAGTCGGACACGCCGCGCTCAATGCGGCCGCCGAGCACCCGGCGCCCGGCATCGCGGCCGAGATAGGTCTCGACCAGAGTCTGGGCGATGTCCGCCGTGATGTGCTGCTTGAGTGCCAGGCTGAAGGCGGGAAAGACCTCCTCGATCACCGCAATATCGTCGTCCGAGAACCCCTCGGCCGCGCGACTGGCCCAAGAGCTGTAGACGCAGTCGATCTCGCCGAAGCGGCTATCCTTCTCAAGCGATCGCAACAGGACGAGGTAGTCCCGCAGGCCTTCCTTGCGGAGATCGTCGTAGATCGAAAAGGCGGGCTGCGGGTCGTCCTCATCCAGGCGCTGTCGCAGCTTCCGTTCGCCGCGGCTTTCCAGATAGTGAAAGGGGCTTTCTGCCCAAACCTGCTCCGACTGCTCCACATCCGCCCGGTCGTAGGTCTCCTGAAACAGGCCCTCCTCCGGCGACCAGATCAGGCGCTGGCCGAGCAGAATGGGATGTAAGGTGTCCAGGCCGATGGTGGCGCGATCGATCGGCACGCCAAGCGCGCAGAGGCGCTCGCAAAGCGTGACGAACAGGGCCGTCTCGGTGGCACCCTCCAGCGACATCTCGACCAGCTGCCGGGCCAGTGCGGCCGGCTGCTCCGGGGCTTCCGCCGCGACGCTATTTTCTCCGGGCCTTGCGTCCATAATTGCCTCGTTTGACGGGACTCGCGCCGGGCCGTTCTGCTCTGTCCCTGCGCGGCATCATGATGGAGAGTCTAGCGCGTTCCATGCCCGATTTCACACTGGAGCGGCAATGGGTCCGGCGCGGCGCGGCGCGCATTGCCGGCATCGACGAGGCGGGACGAGGCCCCTGGGCGGGGCCGGTGGTCGCCGCCGCCGTCTGCCTGCCGATGGAGGCGTTGCCGAACGAGCTCCAAAGCGGTCTCGACGATTCCAAGAAGCTGACTCGCGCCCGCCGTGAGGCACTGTTCGACAGACTGAAGGCCTGTGCCGAGATCGGCGTCGGCCGCGCCGGTGTGGAAGAGATCGACTCGCTCAACATCCTGCAGGCGAGCTTGCTCGCCATGCGGCGCGCGGTTGCCGCGCTGGGGGCGCCGCCCGCAGCGGCTCTGGTCGACGGCCGCCAGGATCCTGGGCTCGACTGTCCTGTCGAGACGGTGATCAAGGGCGACGGCCGCTCTCTTTCAATCGCCGCGGCCTCGATCGTCGCCAAGGTGACGCGGGACCGGGAAATGGCGGTGCTGGCAGTGCGGCATCCCGGCTACGGCTGGGAGCGCAACCAGGGCTACGGCACGGCCGAGCATCAACGGGCTCTCGCGACGCTCGGTCCCTGCGCAGAGCATCGCCGTTCTTTTCGCCCGATCTCTCAGCTTGTCGGGTCAACGCTCTGATTGAACTAAATGAATCCAGCGAAACCGCTTGACGGCGAGTCGCCACTGACTCAGGATGCCGCGCTATGGCATCCGAGAGGGGAAAAAATCCGGACGGTGACCGGGTCTGCGTGGGCGACTGCGTCGAGCTGCTGCGCGGCTTGCCGGAGGGCTGCGCCGACCTGATCTTCGCCGATCCGCCCTACAATCTTCAGTTGGGCGGCAACCTCTATCGGCCTAACAACAGCCGGGTCGACGGCGTCGAGGACGAGTGGGATCGCTTCGACGACCAGCAGGCCTACGATGCTTTTACCCGCGACTGGTTGGCCGCCGCCCGTCACGCCCTGGCGGACGACGGCAGCATCTGGGTGATCGGCAGCTACCACAACATCTATCGCGTCGGTGCCATCCTGCAGGATCTCGGCTTTTGGATCCTCAACGACATCATCTGGCGCAAGACCAACCCCATGCCCAACTTCCGCGGCCGGCGCTTCACCAACGCGCATGAGACCCTGCTGTGGGCGGCCAAGGACAAGGACGCGCGCTACACCTTCAACTACCAGTCCATGAAGGCGCTGAACGACGATCTGCAAATGCGCAGCGACTGGTTCATCCCGATCTGCGGCGGCGCGGAACGGCTGCGCGATGACGAGGGTCAGAAGCTCCATTCGACGCAGAAGCCGGAAGCGCTGCTCCACCGGGTGATCCTGGCGTCCAGCAAGCCCGGCGATCTCGTGGTCGACCCCTTTTTCGGCAGCGGGACCACGGGGGCCGTGGCCAAGCGCCTGCGCCGCCGCTGGCTCGGCTTCGAGCGCGACCCGCGCTATGCCGAGATTGCCGAAGAGCGCATCGCCAAGGTGCAGCCGGCCGACCCCGAGGCGGTCGCCGTCATGGCCAAGCGCGACGAGCCACGTATTCCCTTCGGCTGGCTGGTCGAGCATGGCCTCTTGGAGCCGGGCACGCCGCTCTACGGGCCCGGCAGGCGCTGGAGCGCCCGGGTCCGCTCAGACGGCACGGTGATCGCCGACAAGGCGCGCGGCTCCATCCACCAGGTGGGCGCGGCGGTGCAGGGCGCACCCTCCTGCAACGGCTGGACCTTCTGGCATATCAATGTCGAGGGCACCTTGGTGCCCATCGACCTCCTGCGGCAGAAGCTGCGCGCCCGGCTTCACTGAGCCCTCGGTTCTATCCGCAGCATCTCGTTGCCGCCTTTCTGAAACTCGTAATCGACCCGCACGACCTCGCTGTCGAAGCCGTTCGTCGCTAGGGCTTGGCGCAGCGGCTCCAGGTGCTGCGACCTGCGGCCGTCGAGATCGAGCAGGGGAAAGATGCGTAGGCTTCTCGCGACGCGTAGCAGCTCGTGTACGGCGTCTAGGTGAAAGGCCAGGTCGAACTGCTTGCTGTAGAGCAGCAGGAAGTGGGAGGAGAGCGCGAGATCGAAGGTCTGGTCTCGAAAGGGTAGCGACGGTAGGGACGCCGCCACATACTGCGCGCTGCGCCGACGGCTGCCGAAGTCGGCTAGGAAGCGCTGCATGGCGGCCAAGCGGACGGCTTCCTGCTTTTCCGGTGTGCCGTAGTGGTCCCAGACGAAGCGCGCCCGGGCCTGTCGTATGCTCGCCAGCATCGTCGGGCGGACCTCTTCGATGCGGCGGGCGATACGGGCGGCGGAGACGCTGTAGAGCGGATCGGCGGCGCAGACCGAGAAACCTTGCTCGGTGGCCTCCATAGAGAAGGAGGAGGGGCCGGCGCCGCAATCGAGAACCTTAGCGCCAGGCGCGAGCTCATCCAGCGCGAAGAAGGCCCTGTATTCGGCAAAGCTGCGGCCCCAGGGCACCGCCGTCTTGAACTCGAAGGCTTGCGGCATGGCTCTAGCTTTCCTCTCTGTTTGGGCCGCACCGGTTCGGAGGCGGCCGCCAAGCCGGAAAGCAAGAAGGCCGCCCGAGGGGGCGGCCTGCTGTTGCTGTCAGATCTCTCGCGAGAACAGCCGGAGGTCCGCCCTTAGAAGGGCGTCCACCAGAAACGGGCAATGGGGCTGAGCGACGGCGTCGTCATCAGTTCAGCTTCGCCTTCACTTCCTCGATCGAGCGGCCCATCACCTCGCTCGACTTGGCGTCGTCCAGGTTGTCGGCGATCAGGCGTCCGGCGGCGGCGACCGCCACGTCGACCGCGCGGCTGCGCACTTCGGCCAGCGCCTCGGCCTCGGCCTGGGCGATCTTGTCCATGGCTTGCTGCTCACGGCGCGCCAGGCTTTCTTCCAGCTCCGCCTCGGCCTTGCGGCGCAGGCGCACCGCCTCCTCCTTGGCGTGGTCGATGATGGCTTTTGCCTCGTCGGAGGCCTCACGCTGCCGGCGCTTGTACTCTTCCAAGGTATGCTGAGCCTCCTCGCGGAGGTTCTGCGCCTCGTCGAGCTCGCTCCGGATGCGCTCGGCGCGCCGGTCCAGGCCGCCGATGATCGGGCCCTTACCCTTCCAGACGATCAGGCCGATCACCACGATCAGCGCCAGGGTCGTCCAGGTATAGATGCTGCTCAGCATCAGCCCTTGCCTCCCAAGACCTGCTCGACGGCACGGGTCGCTTCGGCCGGCTGCGGGGCGCTGCCGAGCAGCTTGCCGACGGCTGCTTGCGAGACCTCGCTGGCGACGACCTTGACGTTGGCCAGGGCTTCCTGCTTGGCCGTGTCGATGCGGCTTTCGGCGTCGGCGGCCTGCTTATTGAGCTTGGCCGTCACCTCGTCCTGGCGCGAGGCCACCTCGGCGGAGACCTCGTCGGTCGCCAGCTTCAGGGCCGTGGCCGCCTCGCCGCGCGCTTCGGCCAAGGCCGCTTCGTACTCTTCCATGATCTGCTCGGACTGCAGCTTCAGGGTCTGCGCCCGGGCCAGATCCTGCGCCACGCGATCCTCGCGCTCGGCCATGATGTCCGCGATGCGTGGCAGCACGACCCGCGCCATCATGTAGTAGAGGACGCCGAAGCTTATGATCAGCCAGAAGATCTGGCTGGCGAAGGTATCGATCTGTTCGAGCTGTGGCATTGCGCCTCTCGCCTGGGCTCGCCTGCCGTCGGGGGGAAGCCCCCGACCCGAGCCATTGGAGCCGAGCCGTTGGACCCGCCTAGGCGGCGGGCCGGGCCCTTACACGAAGAGGATGATAAGCGCGACCACCAGCGAGAAGATGGCGATAGCTTCCGTCACGGCGAAGCCGATCCAGATGTTCGCGCCGATCTCGTCTTTGGCGGCGGGGTTGCGGGCCAGGGAGAGGAAGTAGTTGGACCAGACGTTGCCCACTCCCATGCCGGCACCGATCATGCCGAGGGTGGCGAGGCCGGCACCAATCAACCTTGCGGCTTCGACGTCCATGACAATGTAGCTCCTTTGTTGAACGCGTTTGTGTGTAGCGGGTTGAAACGAGATGACTTGATAGGAGGAGACGACCGCGCTGCTGCGCTTAGTGCAAGTGCAGGGCGTCGTGCAGATAGACGCAGGTGAGGATGGTGAAGATGTAGGCCTGGAGGACCGACACCAGGATTTCCAGGGCCGTGATGCCGATCAGCGCGGCGAAGGGGACGATGCCCACCACCCCGGTCATGATGACGAAGCCGGCGAAGACCTTTAGCAGGATGTGCCCGGCCATCATGTTGGCGAAGAGCCGCATGGAGAGGCTGACGGGCCGCGAGAGATAGGAGATCAGCTCGATCGGCACCAGGATGATCGCTGTCCAGCCCGGCGCGCCGTGCGGGAAGAAGAGGCGCAGATAGCCGAGGCCGTGGATGGAGAAGCCGATGATCGTCACCGCGATGAAGATCACGATGGCCATGGCGAAGGTGACGACGATGTGGCTGGTGAAGGTGAAGGCGCCCGGCAGCGGGTTCATGCCCAAGAGATTGCCGATCAGCACGAACATGAAGAGCGTGAAGATGAAGGGGAAGTACTTCTCGCCGCCGCGGCCCACGGTCTCCTTCACCATGTTGGTGATGGCCTCGTAGAAGATCTCGGCGACGCTCTGCAGGCGGGTCGGAATGATCGCCCGGCCGCGGATCCCGAACATCATGATGAAGCAGGCGAGGCCGACCGTGATCAGCATCCAGAGGGCGGAATTGGTGAAGGACAGATCCAGATTGCCGATCTGGATCGGGATGTAGCGCTGAATCTCGAACTGATGCAGGGGATCGACGGGGAAGCCCGCCATATCACCGCTTTCAACTGGCTCCGTCGCCACCGTCGTTCCTCGTCACCTGCAGACTGGGCGCCTAGGCGCCGCCGTCCTGATCCTTGCCCTGCGAGGCCGCGGTGCGAGCCGCTTCGCGCTCTTCCGCCGCCTTCCTTTCCAACTCGCGCGCCGTGCGCACGACATTCACTATCGCCGCGCCGAAGCCCAGGAAGATGAAGAGAATCATCAGCCAGGGTTTGGTGCCGAGCCAGGAGTCGAGCGCCCAGCCCAAAGCGAAGCCGACGCCGAGCGCCGCGACGATCTCCACCGTGATCCGCATCCCGACCCCCATGCCCTGGCTGCTGCCAGCGAGGCGCGCTCCCGGAGAAGCCTTGGACGTCTTGTCCTGACGCGCCTGCGCTTCCTTCAGGCGGCGGTCGAGGTCGGTCAACGATGGGGGAGAGTCGGAGCCCTTCATGCGCGGCCCTTTTGTCGCGGCTGTTCCCTGCCGCTTCTGGCCGTTAAGCACCGCCCGCCCCCACCGGCGGAGTCACGCCGGAAGCGGGCGCACCATAGGCGGGGCAGGATAGGTGGTCAAGGGCCGACGCGGCGCCCTGCTGCACAGCGGTAACAGCATGAGAAACATGTATTTTTTGACAGCCGCCGCGCTAGCTCGCTTCGCGGAGTCGCTCGGCCGCCTCCAGGTCAACCGAAACCAGTTGCGAGACGCCGCGCTCCGCCATGGTCACGCCGAACAGGCGGTCGACCCGGGCCATGGTCAGGCGATGGTGGGTGACCAGCAGGAAGCGTGTGTCCAGGCTGTTGGTGAGCTCTTCCAAGAGGTTGCAGAAGCGCTCCACGTTGTTGTCGTCGAGCGGCGCATCGACCTCGTCCAGCACGCAGATCGGCGCCGGGTTGGTCAGGAAGACGGCGAAGAGCAGCGACAGCGCGGTCAAAGCCTGCTCGCCGCCGGACAGCAGCGAGAGCACCTGCAGGCGCTTGCCCGGCGGGCTGGCCATGATCTCCAGGCCGGCGTTCAGCGGGTCGTCCGACTCCGTCAGTTTGAGATGCGCGCGGCCGCCGCCGAAGAGGCGCACGAACAGCTCGTTGAAGTGCTTGTCGACCTGCTCGAAGGCGACCAGCAGGCGCTCGCGCCCTTCGCGGTTGAGGCTGGAGATACCCTGGCGCAGGCGCGAGATGGCAGCGATCAGGTCCTCGCGCTCCCGCTCCATGCCGTCGATGCGGGTTTGCAGCTCTTCGGCCTCAGCTTCGGCGCGCAGGTTGACCGGGCCCATGTTGTCCCGCTCGCGGGTCAGCCGCTCGATCTTGCGCTCCACCTCCATCTTGAGCGGCAGGGGCTGGTCGGGACTCAGCTCGGCTTCGCCGGCCAGGCCGTCCAGGTCGCACTCCAGCTTGTCGGCGACCTGGCGCTTGATCATCGCCATGGCCTGCTGCGCCTGCTCGACGGCACCCTCGGCGCGAATGCGCTCCTCGCGGGCGCCGGCCAAGGCCTGCTCGGCCTGCTTGAGCGCCTGATCGCTGGCGCTCAACAGGGTCTCGGCTTCGGCCAGGCGGTCGGCGGCCGCGTTGCGCCTGGCCTCGGCTTCCGTAATCTGGGTCAGCAGCGCATCGCGCCGCTCGCCGATCGAGCCAGGGATTGCCGCCAGGCGGGTTACCTCTTCTTCGGTCGCCGCCAGCCGCTGGTCGAGCTCTTCGCAGTGGCGCTCGGCCTCCTGCTTGCGCCGAGTCCAGGCCTCGCGCTCCCCGGCGATGACCCCAAGGCGCTCGCGCCTGGCCTGTGCCGCGCGCTGCTCGCTCTGCAGGTCGCTTTCGGCGGCGGTCAGGGCGGCACGCCGCTCGGAGAGTGCCAGGCGAAGCTGTTGTAAGGCCTCGCGCATACCCTCGATGTCGGGCTGCTCTTCGGCCGAGAGCTTGAGGCCGGCAAGGCCGCTCTCGGCCTCCGCGGCATCGGCGGTCAACTGTTGCTGATTGTCCTTGAGGCCGGTCAGGCGCGCATCGGCGGCCGCCGCCTTACGGCCCAGGCTGGCCAGAGCCTCGCGGGCCCGGTCCAGCTCGGAGAAGGCGCTGCGCAGCGCCTCGCGCAGCGCACGCTCGCCCTCGCCAGCCTGCCGGGCCTGCTCACGGGCCTCCGTGGCGCGCTGCTTGGCGTTCTCCCAGGCTCCGGTGCCCTCGCGCAGGCTCTCTTCCAGCTCGGCCAGACGGTTGCGCTGCTCCAGGCGTTGGGCGGCGGCGGTCGGCGCCCCGGCCTTGACGGCGAAGCCGTCCCAGCGCCAAAGCGCGCCGTCGCGCGTCACCAGCCGCTGGCCGGGCTTGAGCTCGGATTGCAGGCGCTCGCCGCTCGCCGTATCGGCCACCAGGCCGATCTGCGAGAGCCGGCGCGCCAGGGCCGGCACCCCGGTCACTCGGGCCGACAGCGGCTCGCAACCGGCCGGCAAGGCCGCGGGCGCTGACAGCGGCGGCAGGTTCTGCCAATGGCGGGGCGAGCCCTGGTCGGTCGAAGCGTCCAATTCGTCGCCCAAGGCGGCGCCAAGGGCGGTCTCATAGCCCGGCTGGATGGTCACGGCGTCGACCACCGGCGGCCAGAGCCCGCTGTCGCTCGGCCGCAGCAGCTTGGTGAGGGCCGCAGCCTCGGCTTCCAGCGTCGCGCGCTGCCGTTCGATGTCCTGCAGCGCGTCGTTGGCGGCGCTTTCCTCGGTCCTGGCGGCGGCCAGCGTCTGCTCGGCGCGCTCCGCCTCCTCGCGGCCGGCCGCAACCTTTGCCTCTGCCTGCCGGACTGCTTCCTCGGCGCCGGTGACCTCCTGGTCGGGGATGGCCTGAGCCAGGCACTCGGCGATCTGGCGCTCCGTTTCGGTCAGGCGCTGCCGCAGGGCCGCGACGCGCTGCTCGGCTTCCCGCAGTTGGCGGCTGTGGGACGCCAGCCGCGCTTCCTCGCCGGCCAGGGCTTCCGCCTGCGCGGTCAGTTCCTGCTCGCGCGTCTTGACCTCTTCGGCCCGGGCCTCGCGCTCGTTCTGCGCCGTCTCGATCGCCGCCTGCTCGCCGGCGGAGGCCTCTTTCAGCTCCGTCTCTTCGGCATCGAGACGCTCCGCCGCGGCGCCGGCGTCCACCGCCTGACCGGCGCTGCGCTCGCGATCGGCCCGCAACTGCGCTTGCCGCTCGCGGGCCTCGGCGCAGGCGCGTTCGGCCTGCTCCTGCTCGCGATCGAGGCCCGCTTGCTCGAGCCGCAGGCGTTGCAGGCCGGCCGCGGCGGCCGCTTCGGCCTCGCGCAAGGGCGGCAGGGCGCTCGCCGCCTCGCCTTGCGCCGTGGCCGCGACGGCGGCCTTTTGCGTCAGCTCGGCGACGGCCTGCTCGGCCACCTCCAGAAGCTCGGCGGTGCGCTGCATCTGGCTGCGCGCGGCCTCGGCTTCGAGATAAAGGAAAATGGCCTCTTGCCGGCGCAGATGCCCGGCGATGTTGCGATAGCGGGTGGCCTGGCGCGCCTGACGCTTCAGCACCTGAAGCTGGCTGTTCAAGGTGCCGATGACGTCGTCGAGCCGTTCCAGGTTGGTTTCCGCAGCCCTGAGACGCAGCTCGGCTTCATGGCGCCGGGAATGCAGGCCGGTGATGCCGGCCGCTTCTTCCAACAGGCTGCGGCGGTCTTCCGGCTTGGCGTTGATCACCGTGCCGATGCGGCCCTGGCTGACGATGGCGGGGGAGTGGGCGCCGGTGGCGTTGTCGGCGAAGAGGAGCTGCACGTCGCGGGCGCGCACTTCCTTGCCGTTGACCCGGTAGGTCGAACCCTTGCCGCGCTCGATGCGGCGAATGACCTCGATCTCGTCGAACTGGTTGAAGGCGGCTGGCGCCTTGCGGTGGCTGTTGTCGAGATGCAGCGACACTTCGGCGATGTTGCGCGCGGGTCGCCCGCCGCTGCCGCCGAAGATGACGTCTTCCATGCCGCTGCCGCGCATGCTCTTGGGCGAGTTCTCGCCCATCGCCCAGCGCAAGGCTTCGACCAGATTGGATTTACCGCAACCGTTCGGCCCGACGATGCCGGTGACGCCCGACTCGATCAGCAAATCCGTGGAATCGACAAAGGACTTAAAACCCGTGAGCCGCAAGCGACTGAAATGAACCAAGCTCGTTCCTTTCGCCAAACCTTTGGCTGAAACGGGACCCGGTCCGCATGATCAGCGCCCGCGCGGCCCGTTGTCAGCCCTTGTAAGCGTCGTTCAATGCCTCGTTAATCGCATCGTAGGAGTTACCAACTCTCTCTCCATCTACCAAAATGGTAGGCGTAGAGTTAACGCCGAGGTCATCGCGGCCTTCGGCCATCTTCTCGACGATTCGACGGCGCGTCGATTCGTCGGAAATGCAGCGTTCGATATCTTCCTGGCTGAGGCCGACCAGGCGGGCGCGTTGGGCGATCTCCGACACCGGGTCGTTGGAGCGGGCCCAGACGTTCTGATCCTTATAGAGCAGGTTCACGAAGGCGAAGTAGCTGTCGTTGCTTTCCAGGCATTCGGCGACCAGGGCGGCGAAGAGCGCCAGGCGGTCGAGCGGGAAGTGCCGGTTGATGACGCGGACCTTGCCGGTATCCACCCACTCCTTCTTCACTTGCGGAATCGTCTCCGTGTGGAAGCGCGCGCAATGGGGGCAGGTCAGGGAGGAGTACTCGATCAGGGTCACCGGCGCATCGGGGTCGCCGAGAATGCGGTCGTGCTCATCCGGCTCCAGCGGGTCAGCCAGGGCGAGCTTCGGCATGACCAGCGCCGTGCCAGCGGAAAGAAGCGGTGTGGCAGCTGCCAGCGACAGGATTTGCCTACGATTCATCTCTCACCTACCAGATATTGCGGATGTTAGTCAGGTTGCTTCGGAGTCCTCAAGCGTCTGAACACGGCAAGTTGTGCACAGATACCAAAGGCCTATAGCGGCATTGTTGTCCATATAAGGCAAAAGGGGGACTGCAGCGATCACGCTTAGGTTATCTGGGTTCTTCGCGATCGGCCTGCCGGGTGCTGGCCTCGAGACGGGCTAGGGCGCGGGCCAACGCCTCGTCGGCAACGCTGTCCGGCAGCGCCTCGGTACCCGGTTCGGGCGCCGGCGGCAGGGCAGCACGCCCGGCGGCGGGGCTCTTCTTGCCACCCACTTTGCGGATCATCCGGGTCTGCTGCAGGCGCACCCGGGCGACCGCGCCATAGCCGAAGTGGGCATTTAGCCGCTCGATCAGAAGCGGCAGCATGTGCTGCAGTTCCAGTGCGAAGGCCGGCTCGCAGGCCACCGTCAGCACGGCGTCGCGCCGCTCGTTGCGGTTGGGGAAGCGCAGGCGCAGCGGCTGCGTCTTGGCTGCCAGGCTCGCCCCGACAATGGCGCTCCACTCCAGGTGCAGGCCTGCCTCCGCCGGGCTCAGCCGGCCGAGCGCCTGCTTGCGCACGGCATTGAGGCTCAGCGCGAAGGCCTTGAGGCCGCCGCCGCGCCGCCACGCGTCCTTCTGCTTGCCCTGAGGCTTTTCCGGGGGCTTGCCCCGCGAAGCGCTCTCGGTCGGTTTCTTGTCCATGATCTCCCCATCTTGTTCGGTTTCGCCGAGGGAGCGGAGTCACTATAGCTATCGCCATGCCCGTGAACAGCCTTGCCCCACAGCTTGCTACAGAAAGCGCCGCCGAGCGCCTGCTGGCCTGGTACGACCGGCACGCCCGGCGCTTGCCGTGGCGCGCCTTGCCGGGTGAGCGGGCTGAGCCCTACGGGGTTTGGCTCTCGGAGATCATGCTGCAGCAAACCACGGTGGCGGCGGTGAAGCCCTACTACGAGCGCTTCCTCGCGCGTTGGCAGAGCGTCGACGATTTGGCCGCCGCTCCACTGGATGACGTCCTGGCTGCCTGGGCCGGGCTCGGCTACTACGCCCGCGCCCGCAACCTGCATCGCTGCGCCCAGGTGGTCAGCCAGGAGCACGGCGGGCGCTTCCCCGACACCGAGGAAGGCTTGCGCGCGCTGCCCGGCATCGGCGCTTACACGGCAGCCGCCGTCGCCGCCATCGCTTTCGACCGTAAGGCCACGCCGCTCGACGGCAATATCGAGCGGGTGACCGCCCGCCTCTTTGCCCATGGGGAGCCCTTGCCGGCGGCGAAGAAGGCCCTTTCCAGCCTCGCCGAGCGACTCACGCCCGAGAGCCGCTGCGGCGATTTCGCCCAGGCGATGATGGACCTGGGGGCGACGATCTGCCTGCCCAAGGCGCCCAAGTGCCTGCTCTGCCCGCTGGCGGAGATCTGCGAGGCGCGCCGACTGGATATTGCCGAGACGCTGCCGGTCAAGGCACCCAAGAAGACGCGGCCGACCCGGCGCGGTGTTGCCTTCTGGGTCGTCGGACCGGGCGAGCGTCTGCTGCTGCGCCGCCGTCCCAGCAAGGGCTTGCTCGGCGGCATGACCGAGGTGCCCTCGACCGACTGGCGCGAAGCGGGCTGGAGCGAGGGAGAAGCCCTGGCGCAGGCGCCGCTGCCCGCGGCCTGGGAGCCGCTGGTCGGGGAGGTGCGCCACACCTTCACCCATTTCCATCTCGAGCTCGCCGTCTGGCAGGGCCGCGCCGACACGGCCGACCCGGAGCTCGGGATCTGGGCGGATTTCGATGACTTGGCGGGGCTCGCGCTGCCTAGCGTCATGCGCAAGGTGATCGCCCATGCCATGAAGCAGCAGGGCTGAGCAGGTGGGGTGCCATGGATAGGGATTTCAAAGACCACTTCTCAGGCAAGGCCGCCGCCTATGGCCGCCACCGTCCGCACTATCCGCCTGAGCTCTTCAGCGTCCTCGCCGCGCAATGCCCCGTGCGGGAATTGGCTTGGGATTGCGGTTGCGGCAATGGGCAGGCGAGCGTGGCTTTGGCGGAACACTTCGAGCGGGTGTACGCCACCGACGCCAGCGCCGAGCAGATCGCCAAGGCCAAGCCGCACCCGAAGATCACCTACGCCGTGGCACCAGCCGAAGCCAGCGGCCTGCCCGACCAGAGCGTCGATCTGGTCACCGTCGCCCAGGCCATCCACTGGTTCGATTTCGACGCCTTCTACGACGAGGTGCGGCGGGTTTCGAAGCCGGACGGCCTCTTGGCCGCCATCTCCTATGGCCTCTTCGAGATCGAGCCGGCCTTGGACGAGCGGCTGCACCATTTCCATCGCAGCACCCTAGGACCCTATTGGCCGCCAGAGCGCCGCCACGTCGACGAGAACCTGACGACCATTCCCTTTCCCTTCGAGGAGCTGGAGACTCCGCGCCTGGCGCTGAAGGCCGCCTGGAACCTCGACGATCTGGTCGGCTACATCGACACCTGGTCGGCTCTGCAGCGCTATCGCGCAGAGATGGGTGAGGATCCCCTGCCGGCGACCCGTGACGACTTGGCCCAAATCTGGGGCGACCCCGCCGAGAGCAAGACGATCCGCTGGCCGCTGAACGTTCGGTTGGGGCGGATTGGTTGACGCCAACCGCGCTCGCTTCGGCAAATGAATGCACCGTTACAGCAATCTACAAGAACAGCATGGGTTGTCACTCAATTGACGCATACCTAAGATAGCGTTGAACAAGTCTCCTAAGGCATAAGGGGAATCCATAGTCAAATGTAGACATTCTAAATGGGGAATGTCGGTTCAACACTGGGAGAAACGGTATGCGACTGATCTTCGGTGTAATCGCGATTTGCTGCTTTGCCGTTACTCTGTCATCACCTGCAGCAGCAGAGGACGTAACGCCCGCGCTTAAGCAACAGAGCCAAATGCAGTTATCTCAGACCCGTTTGCCAAACGGTGCGGAATGTTCGAACCCTAGTGACTGCAACTCTGGTTACTGTATGCCGGGTCCGCATCCGACCGGAGGGTGTGATCGATGGTACTGTACTTCGGGTGAAATGCACTGTGCGTGGCCCGAGAGTGATGGTGCCAGGGACGGCGCAGTGAGACAACGGGGCGGAACCACTTACACTTGTAGAAAGCAGCCAGGGTGTGGGGGATGGCGTCAGTTTAGGCGATGAGAATCGCGGAACTGGTTACCCCTGAAAACCGCAATAGCGGCGTTGACTGCTACTCCGCCGCTTCGCGGTAGCTGTCCACGGCCGGGCAGGTGCAGACCAGGTGGCGGTCGCCGTAGGCGTTGTCGATGCGGCTGACCGGCGGCCAGTACTTGCGCTCGCGCAGGTCCGCGGCGGGGTAGGCCGCCTCCTCCCGGCTATAGGCCTGGGTCCACTCGCTGGCCATGACGTCCTCGGCCGTGTGCGGCGCGTGGGCGAGGGGGCTGTCGGCGTGGGCGATCTTGCCGGCCTCGATCTCCTTCGCTTCCTTGCGGATGGCAATCATGGCATCGCAGAAGCGGTCTAGCTCCGCCTTGGGCTCGGACTCGGTGGGTTCCACCATCAGGGTGCCGGCCACCGGCCAGGACATGGTGGGCGCATGGAAGCCGTAGTCGATCATCCGCTTAGCGATGTCGTCCACGGTGACCTCGGCGCTGTCCTTGAGCGGGCGCACGTCGATGATGCACTCGTGGGCGACGAAGCCTTTCTCGCCGCGATAGAGCACGTCGAAGTGGCCCTCCAGGCGCTTGGCGATGTAGTTGGCGCTCAAAACAGCGATCTCGCTGGCCAGCGTCAGGCCCTCGGCGCCCATCATGCGGATGTAGGCCCAGGAGATCGGCAGGATGGAGGCCGAGCCCCAGGGAGCCGCCGCGACCGGCCCCATGCCGGTTGCCGGGCCGGCTTCCGCCACCAGCGGATGGTTGGGCAGGAAGGGGGCCAAATGGGCGACCACGCCGATCGGGCCGACACCGGGACCGCCGCCGCCGTGCGGGATGCAGAAGGTCTTGTGCAGGTTCATGTGCATGACGTCGGCGCCGAGCTCGGCCGGCTTGGCGAGGCCGACCATGGCATTGAGGTTGGCACCGTCCAGGTAAACCTGGCCGCCCTGGTCGTGGATGATCTGGCAGATCTCCTTGACCGCCGCCTCAAACACCCCGTGGGTCGAGGGGTAGGTGATCATCAAGGCGGCCAGCCTGTCGCCGGCGGCTTCCGCCTTGGCGCGCAGGTCGGCGACGTCGACGTTGCCGTTTTCGTCGCAGTCGACCACCACCACCGACATTCCGGCCATGATGGCGCTGGCCGGGTTGGTGCCGTGCGCCGAGCTGGGGATGAGGCAGACGTTGCGGTCGCTCTCGCCGCGGCTGGCATGATAGGCCCGGATGGCCAGGAGCCCGGAGTATTCGCCCTGGCTGCCGGCGTTGGGCTGCAGCGAGACGGCATCGAAGCCGGTGATGGCCTCGAGCATTGTTTCGAGCTGGCGGAACAGCTCCAGGTAGCCTTGGGCCTGGTCGAGCGGCGCGAAGGGATGGATGTTGGCGAACTCCGGCCAGGTGATCGGCATCATCTCGGCGGTCGCGTTGAGCTTCATGGTGCAGGAGCCGAGCGGGATCATCGCCTGGTCGAGCGCGATGTCCTTGTCCATCAGGCGACGCAGATAGCGCAGCATCTCGGTTTCCGAGTGATGGCTGTTGAACACCGGGTGGGTCAGGATGGCCGAACGCCGGCGCACGGCATCGGGCAGGCCGTCCGGAGCGTCCTTGTCCAGCGCCTCGACCGACAGGCCGTGGTCATCGCCGAGGAAGACCTGCCAAAGCGCGTCCACGTCCTCGCGGGTGGTGGTCTCGTTGAGCGACAGGCCGACGTTACCCTCTCCGAGATCACGCAGGTTGAAGCCGGCGGCCAGCGCCTTGGTCATGGTGTCCGGCGCCGCCTTGACCCGCAGGGTGTCGAAGAAGCGCTCGGGGCTGACCGTGAGGCCGCCGCGGCGCAGGCCCTCGGCCAGGATGGCGGTCAGTCTGGCGATGCGCTCGGCGATGCGGCGCAGGCCCTCGGGCCCGTGGTAGGCGGCGTAGAAGCCGGAGATGTTGGCCAGCAGCACCTGCGCGGTGCAGATGTTGCTGGTCGCCTTCTCCCGCCGGATGTGCTGCTCGCGGGTCTGCAGCGCCATGCGCAGGGCGGTGCGGCCTTTGCTGTCGACCGAGACGCCGATGACCCGGCCGGGCAGGGAACGCTTGAAGGTATCGCGGGTCGCCATGAAGGCGGCATGCGGGCCGCCGTAACCAAGCGGCACGCCGAAGCGCTGAGCGTTGCCGACCACCACGTCCGCGCCCCATTCGCCCGGCGGGGTGAGGAGCACCAGGCTCATCAGGTCGGTGCAGACGGTGACCAGCGCCTTGGCGCCATGCGCGGCCTCCACCAGAGCGCGGTAGTCCTCCACGGACCCATAGGTGTTGGGGTACTGCAGGATTACGCCGAAGACCTGCTCCGGCACCAGGTCCTTGGCCGGGTCACCGATCACCAGCTCGATGCCCAGCGGCTTGGCCCGCGTCTCAAGCACGGCGATGGTCTGCGGGTGGCAGTCCGCGGCGACGAAGCAGGCTTCCGCCTTGCTCTTGCCGACACGGTGCATCAGCGTCATGGCCTCGGCTGCGGCCGTCGCTTCGTCGAGCAGGGAGGCGTTGGCCATCTCCAGGCCCGTCAGGTCGATGACCATCTGCTGGTAGTTTAGGAGCGCCTCGAGCCGCCCTTGGGAGATTTCTGCCTGATAGGGCGTATAGGCCGTGTACCAGCCGGGGTTTTCCAAGAGGTTCCGCTGGATCACCGGTGGCGTGACCGTGTCATGGTAGCCAAGGCCGATCAGCGACTTCATCACCCGGTTCTTGTCCGCCATCTCCCGCAGCTCGGCGAGCGCTTCGCTCTCGGTGCGCGGCCCGGGCATGTCGAGGTGCGAGGCCATGCGGATGCTGCCGGGCACGGCCTGGTCGACCAGATCTTCCAGCTTCGACAGGCCCAAGGCCGCGAGCATGGCCGCCACGTCATGCTCCCTCAGCCCGATGTGGCGTGCCTGGAACGCACCCTTGTCTTCCAGCATCTCAAGGCTCGCACGCTTGCTCATGGCTTTTCGCTCCCTGCGCCACTGGCGCTTTTTCTCATGTCCCCGGCTCTACGTTGGTGAGCCGCTGTTTCAGCCCTGCTGGGCGACGAACTCCTTGTAGGCGGCCTCGTCCATCAAAGCGTCGATCTCGGAGGCGTCGCTCAGCTTCATCTTGATGAACCAGGCGGCACCCTGCGGATCCTCGTTCACCTTGCCGGGCTCGTCGGTCAGCACATCGTTGACCTCCAGCACTTCGCCCGAGACGGCGGCATAGACCTCGCTCGCCGCCTTCACCGACTCGACGACGGCGGCCTGATCGCCCTTGGCCAAGGTCGTCCCGACCTCGGGCAGCTCGACGTACACCACGTCGCCCAGCTGCTCTTGCGCATAGTCGGTAATGCCGATCGTCGCGTTGCCGTTCTCCACCCGAACCCACTCATGCTCGTCGCTGTAAACCGTCTTGCTCATGGTGACTCTCTTCCCTGCTCTCTTTGTTGCTCAGCCTCTGTGATAGCCCGCCGGTACGAACGGCAGCTTGGCCACCGTGATCGGATGCCCCTTGCCTCTGACCACGGCGGTCAAGTCCTGGTCCGGCGTGGCCAGCGCGCTCGCCACGTAGCCCATGGCGACCGGCGCGCCGACGCTGGGGCCGAAGCCGCCGCTCGTCACCGTTCCAACCTCTTTGCCGGCTTCGTCGGTCAGGAGGCTGCCGGCGCGCACCGGGGCCCGGCCCTGCGGGCGCAATCCGACCCGCTTGCGGGTCACGCCTTCGGCCAGTTGCTTTTGGATGACCGCGGCGCCGGGGAAGCCGCCTTCGGCGCGCCGGCGCTTGCCGATCGACCAGGTCAGGCCTGCTTCGACCGGCGTCGTGGTCTCGTCGATGTCGTTGCCGTAGAGGCAGAGCCCGGCCTCCAAGCGCAGGGAGTCCCGCGCACCGAGGCCCGCCGGCATGACCGGCTCGAAGGCCAATAGGCGGCGCGCCAAGGGCTCCGCGAAGTCCGCCGGCGTGGAGATCTCGAAGCCGTCCTCGCCGCTGTAGCCCGAGCGGCTGATGCGGCAGTCGACACCGTCGATTGCGAACCAGCCCGCTTGCATAAAGCGGAGCGCGCTGCAATCCGGCACGAGACTGCCCAACACGGCGGCGGCTTGCGGTCCCTGCAAGGCCATCAGTGCGCGGTTCTCCAGGGCCTCGAGCTGCACCGCGGTGTCCAAGCAGGCGCGCATATGGGTGATATCGGCGGCCTTGCGGCTGGCATTGATCACCAGGAAGAGACTGTCTTTGTCGCGCCCGACGATGAGGTCGTCGAGGATGCCGCCTGTTTCGTTGGTCAGTTGGGTATAGCGCTGATCGCCCGTCGCGAGCCCCAGGAGATCGCCGGGCACCAGCGTCTCCAGGCTTTGCGCCGCCTCGTCGCCGACAAGGCGCACCTGGCCCATGTGGGACACGTCGAACAGCGCCGCCTGCGTGCGGCAATGCTGGTGCTCGGCGACGATGCCGGCCGGGTACTGCACGGGCATGGCATAGCCGGCGAAAGGCACCATCTTGCCGCCGAGCTCGACATGCAGGTCGTAGAGCGGCGTATGCAGCAACGCCGGGCGGTTCTCTTGTGCTTCGCTGGACATGGCTCCCGGGCCTCCGACAGGGACAGACAGACAACCGCCAAAAGGCGCTGCCTCCTCTGTCGCGAGACCTGAGAGATTTGGCCTGGACCTGAACGCTACGCGCGCCGTGCCAGGTTTACCCCTTCGGTGAGACCGGCTCTCGTTCCGTCAAATCAGAAGCGAGCCGCTCTGCTTTCCAGAGACGCTTTCTCGTCAACGGTCCTTTTGCCTGAGAGTTTCCGAGGCCGTTGCTCCTTCGGCGCCGCGCATCGACCGTAAGGCCAGCGCACGATCTCTCCCGTGGACGACTAAGCGCTCTCCGAAGGTAAGACCTGACGGCGGGCTGTCAAGGCAGGCAGCGCCAAGGCGCGGCGCAGTTTCCCGCGCTAACGGTTGGCGCGGTTGTAGTCGAGCTCGGCGCGCGAGAGCATCAGACCGATGTAGATGACATAGCTGTTGCCGTCCTCGCCCGGGGCCAGGGGAAAGCGCTGCTCCAGCTCGTCGAGGTACAGCAGGCGCCGGCGATTGCCTTCGAACTCCAAAGTCACCGGGAATTCCTGCCGCGTCAGCACCTGTTCCGGCGTATCGCTTTTGCTGATGGCAACGAAATAGGCGAATTGGGCTTCGCCGCTTTCGTTGGCAGGCCCGCGATTCGTCTCGAAAACCACCTGCATACTCATTTCGATAGCGGTTTCCTCATAATCGCAGACGAAATTGACGTTGGAGATCTCGGCGGAGAAATCCACATCAGTAAGATCACGACCATCGCCGTTGAAGCGCGTCATGTTGGTCGCGTCGGGCAATGGGGCGATGGCCGGGCAAGGCAGCGCGATCTCGTCGTCGGCCGAACAGGCCGCGAGCGCGACTGCCAGGGCAAGGGCTGCCAAAAGGTGCGTACGCGTCTTCATTTCATCCGTTGCGGAGTAGGTAAGGACCTCGACAGGGGGCGCGACAATCGCGATCAGTGCCTATATGCGAAATGAGCGCTATTATCCTGATAGGAGATCGGCACATTAGGCGGCCGCTAGCGTGGCGAGCAAGAGGCAGCGATTTGTGACAAGGATTAGGGGACGTGCAGCGCAAGCCACCATTGACGATTGTCCTGGCCAACCCGCGCGGGTTCTGCGCCGGCGTTGAGCGCGCCGTAGCGATTGTCCAGCGCGCCCTAGACCGCTTCGGCGCACCGGTCTACGTGCGGCACGAAATCGTTCATAATCCGGTGGTTGTGAAGGGTTTGGAAGCCGAAGGCGCCGTTTTCATCGATGAACTCGACGAAGCGCCGGATGGGCGTCCGGTGATCTTCTCGGCGCATGGGGTGCCCAAGTCCGTGCCGGCGGAGGCGGAGCGCCGCGGCCTGCTCTATGTTGACGCAACCTGCCCCTTGGTCAGCAAGGTCCACCTGGAGGCCGAGCGCCACTATGCCGACGGCCTGCACATCCTCCTGATCGGCCACGCCGGCCATCCGGAGATCGTCGGGACCCTGGGCCAATTGCCGCAGGGGGCGATCACCTTGGTCGAGACCGTCGGCGATGCCGAGACGCTGCAGCCGCGCGCGCCGGACAAGCTGGCCTACATCACCCAGACGACCCTCTCGATCGACGACACGGCTGACATCATCGCGGTCTTGCGGCGTCGCTTCCCTGACATCGCCGGCCCGCGCAAGGAAGACATCTGCTATGCCACGACCAATCGGCAGAATGCGGTGAAGGAGATTGCCGCGCGCTGCCAGGTCCTCCTGGTTGTCGGCGCCAGCAACTCCTCGAACTCCCTGCGGCTGGTTGAGACGGCCACGCGGGCCGGCTGCCCGCAGGCCTATCTGATCGGCGGACAGCAGGACATCGATTGGCCCGGCTTGGCGGGGGTCGGAACACTCGGCTTGACAGCAGGCGCCTCAGCACCCGACTTTGTCGTGCAAGAGGTGATCGACGCCTGCCGAGAGCGTTTCGACGTTACGCTGGAAGTCGGTGCGGCACCGGACGAAGACGTTCATTTCAAACTGCCTCGGATATTGAACGACCGGGCCGCATAATCTCCTTCACATATGGCCGTCTATACGACCGTTTCCGACGACGAGTTGACCGAGTTCCTGAGCCGCTACGACCTAGGCGAGGTCTTGGCGTTCAAGGGCATTGCCGAAGGTGTGGAGAACTCCAACTTCCTGCTGCAGACCGAGCACGGCAATCACATCCTGACGCTCTACGAAAAGCGGGTGGCGCCGGAGGACCTCCCCTATTTCCTGGCGCTGATGCGCCATCTGGCCGCCAACGGCGTCGACTGCCCGCTGCCCATTGCGGCCTGCGACGGCAGCGCCTTGCAGAGCCTCTGCGGTAGGCCCGCCGCCATCATCAGCTTCCTGGAAGGGCTGTGGCCACGGCGCATCCACCCTTTTCACTGCCGCGAGCTGGGCGAAAGGCTGGCGCGCATGCACCTGGCCGGGGCCGACTTCGCCATGAGCCGGCCGAACAACCTCTCGATCGACGGCTGGCGGCCGCTGCTCGAGGCCTGCGGACCGCGCTCGGACGAGGTGCGTCCCGCGCTCTTCGGCGAGCTCAATGAGGAGCTCGGCAAGCTCGAGTCGGAATGGCCGGAGGAGCTGCCGCAAGGCGTCATCCACGCTGACCTCTTTCCCGACAACGTCTTCTTCCGCAACGAGCGGCTGACGGGCTTCATCGACTTCTATTTCGCCTGCAACGACGCCCTGGCCTACGACGTTGCCGTCTGCCTCAATGCTTGGTGCTTCGAGCCCGACGGCTCCTTCAACATCACCAAGGCGCAGCAGCTTCTGGCCAGCTATCGGGCGGTCAGGCCGTTGGACGAGCGCGAGCTGCTCGCGCTGCCGCTGCTCTGCCGCGGCGCCGCGCTGCGCTTCCTGCTGACCCGTCTGTTCGATTGGCTCAACCACCCGCCCGGTGCCTTTGTGAAGCCGAAGGACCCGCTGGAGTATTACCGCAAGCTGCGCTTCCACGCCGACTGCGACGGCCCGGGCGCCTACGGACTGTGACATGACGGTTGGCAAAGAGACGGTAGAGATCTTCACCGACGGGGCCTGCAGCGGCAATCCGGGCCCCGGCGGCTGGGGGGCCCTGCTGCGCTACAAGGGCGTGGAGAAGGAGCTGTCCGGTGGCGAGGCGGAGACCACCAACAACCGCATGGAGATGATGGCGGCGCTGCGCGCGCTGGAGGCGCTGAAGCGGCCGAGCCGGGTGCATCTCACCACCGACTCCGTCTATCTGCGCGACGGCATCACCAAGTGGATCCACAATTGGAAGCGCCGCGGCTGGAAGACTGCCGACAAGAAGCCGGTGAAGAACGCCGATCTTTGGAAGAGCCTGGAGCAGGCGATCGCGCCGCATCAGGTCGAGTGGCACTGGATCAAGGGCCACAGCGGGCATCCGGAGAACGAGCGCTGCGACAGCTTGGCCCGCGCCGCCATTCCCCGCGGCTAAAGCGGGTCGGCATCTTTGATGTAAGCCCCTCTGTTCGACCGGAGAGATGGGGGAGAGAGCGCGGCCGAGAGGCCTGTGCCTCGTACGGGCAGATGGATGGTCTCCCTGAGGCGCCGCACCTTTTCTTGTCATGCTTGGGCGAGGCCCACTGGGCCGTCAGGCCCGGGGCCGAGTTCCGAGCATCCACCCATCGGTCCGCACGGGCCTCTCCCGTGGATCCTCGCAACTCGCCTCTTCGGGTCTACGACCCTGCGAGGCTCGCGCAAGGATGACGTTCCTGGAAATATGGCCGATGTCATGCTCACCAAGGCACCGGCAAAAGAAAAGGCCGGCCCGAAGGCCGGCCTTGCGCATGAGCGTATGAAGGCTGTTAGAGCGCCCGGAGAATGGCCTCGGCGCTCGACACCTCGAAGGCACCCGGCTCTTCCACGGCTATGTGGGTCACCGTGCCGTCATCGACGATCATGGCAAAGCGCTGTGCCCGCTTGCCCATGCCGAAGCCGCTGCCGTCGAAAACCAGGCCCAGGGCCTCGGCAAAGTCGCCGTTGCCGTCGGCCAGCATCAGAACCTTGCCGTCGGCGTGCTGCTGCTTGCCCCAGGCACCCATGACGAAGGCATCGTTGACCGACAGGCAGGCAACGGTGTCCACGCCCTTGGCCTTGATCTCGTCGGCATGCTGGACGAACCCAGGCAGGTGCTTCGCGGAGCAGGTCGGCGTGAAGGCTCCCGGCACGGCGAAGACCACGACCTTCTTGCCGCCGAACAGCTCGTCCGTGGTGATGTCGGCCGGGCCGTCGTCGGTCATGTGCTTCAGCGTCGCGCTCGGAATCTTTTCACCCACTGCAATAGCCATGGCGGCCTCCCCTCTCGATTGCGGAATTGGAATTGCCCGAAGAATGCAGGCACTCCGCTACATAGGAGGCGCGGCTTGCTGCGGCAAGCGACCTTACTGTTGTGACAGGCGCATGGCTTCCGGTTGGGCCTGCTCGAGCGCTTCGTTGAGGGCGCTCTGGCTCAACAGCTCCGGCAGCAAGATGCCGTCCGGCGCCGCGGGGCCGTAGACCGCGTTGAAGGGGATGCCGTAGCGGCCGTGGCTCGCCAGGTAGTCGGCGATGGTCTGGTCCGGCAGGGTCCAGTCTCCCCGCATCAGAACGATGTCGAGCCCCTCTAGCACCGCGGCAGTTTCCTCGGTGCTGAGCACCAGGCGCTTGTTGACCTGGCAGGTGATGCACCAGTCGGCGGTGACGTCGACAAGGACGAGACGGCCGTTGGCGACGTGGCCGGCGATGGCCGTCTGCTCCAGCGGGCCCCAGGCGCCGGCCAAGGACGCTCCGCCGCTCTCCGCATCGCCGCGCCAGGCCACGGCTGTCACCAGCACCACGGCGGCAAGAGCGCCGGCGATGGGCCGCACGCGGGCGGCCTGCCAGTCGAAGCGCCGGGACAGCCCGAGCCAGACGACGATCCCCAGCAGGGCCGCGGTCAAGAGGCCGGCCGGCGCCACGCCGATCTGGGTGGCGATGACGCTGGCCAGCCAAAGTGCGGTGGCCAGCAGCGCCACGCCGAGGATGCGGCGCAGGACGATCATCCAGGGCCCGGGCTTGGGTAGGGCCGTCGCCAGGCGCGGAACGGCGGCGACGAGCAGGTAGGGCAGCGCCAGGCCGACGCCGAGCGCTGCGAAGACCAGCAGGACTTCGACCGGGCCGCGCGAGAGGGCAAAGCCGACGGCCGTGCCCAGGAAGGGGGCGGAGCAGGGCGTCGCCAGCAGGGTGGCGAAGGCGCCGGTTAGGAAATGGCCGCGGTAGCTGTGATCGTTGCCGATGCCGGCCACTGCGGACAGTCGCGCCGGCAGCAGAATCTCGAAGAAACCAAAGAGGTTGCAGGCGAAGAGCGTGACGATCAGGGCCATGACGGCGAGGAACAGCGGCTGCTGGAACTGAATGCCCCAGCCGACCACCCCACCGAACGCGCTTACTGCGATCAGTCCCGCAGCCAGCACCAGGAAGGAGAAGAGAATGCCTGCGGCTGACGCCAGGAACGAAAGGCGGACCCGGCCGCGGTCCTGACCGCCGTAGCTGACCGCCGAGAGCAGCTTGATGGAGAGCACCGGCAGGACGCAGGGCATCAGGTTGAGGAGCAGACCGCCGGCCAGCGCAAAAAGCAGGATGACGACGAGCCCACGGTCGTCGCCACCCGCTGCACCGCTTCCTCCTGCACCGCTTCCTGCCGAGGCCGCGAGCAAAGGAGCACTTGCCTCACCGAAGCGCAGGCTGACTTGCTGCTCCATGCCGCGCTGACCGTCGAACAGGGTCAGGGTGAGCGGTGCCTCCGCCAGCGCCGCCTCGACTCCGCGGCCGCGTTCCACGGCGATGCGCAACTCCGCCGTCTGCCCATCCTCGCTGAGAGCCACCTCTGGTTTGCTGTAGGCGAAGCCGATCGGGCCTTCGACGATCAGATCGGGTTGTTTGAAGGGGAACGCCGAGGAGACTTTGGCGATCAGCTGCGGCGCTTCTTCGCTGCCGGTCAGCATGGCTTCCTGGATGGCCAGGCCGGCACTCTGCCCGTCGCCCGGCACCAGGGCGCGGTACTTCTCGATCAAGAAGTTCTCGGCCGCCGGCTGCGCCTCTCCGGCCGGCAGGTCGAGGGCAAGGTCAAAGGTCCGCGGTATGCAGATCTCCTCGCAGACCAGGTAGTTGACGTTGAGCCGCAGACTGACCGCTTCGCCCGGACGCTCAGGCCGCAGGACCAGTGGATAGACGACCTCTTCGGCATAGCCGAAGGTCTCCAGCCCGAAGAGCGAGAAACGGTGCGGCACGGGCCAGAGCACCTCGACAGAAGCGACGTTGGCCGAGTCGCTCCAGTCCAGCTCAAGCGGAAAGCCGGCGTCGCCCGGCGACCGCCAGTAGGTTTTCCAGCCCTCTTCCAGCCCCACCTGAAGGCCGAGCGAAAGGTTTTCCGCGCTTCCGACGGCGTCTCCGGCGGAGAGAACGCGCACCCGGCTTTCGTCAATGCCGGTCCAATCGCTCGCCGCAGCCGCTGCTTGGCCGGGGGCCAGCAGCGAGAGCGCCAGGAGCAGCGCAGCGGTCAGGGACGAAAGCCGGATCATACTGATTCCATTTAGCAAAAAGGCACGTGCGAAGGTGTTCATCAGCACATAAGTATAAGTCTGACCCTGTGCCATAGGCTTGTCACAACAGCGTGTAGACTTGTCATAGTGGCAAGAGTGGGACAGCCGGCGATTCGTCGTCGTAAGAAAGAAATAATACGGCTAGGTTAGCCTGAAACGATAGGTCGATGCATCGAGCGATGCCATGAGTAGAGAGTTTTTGAGCGGCAAGCTGTTGATCGCCATGCCGAATATGCGCGATCCCCGCTTCGAGCGGACGGTAATTTACCTGTGCGCCCACAATGAAGATGGCGCCCTGGGTCTGGTCCTCAATCGTCTGATCGAAAGCCTTAGCTTCCACGACCTGCTAAGCCAGCTTGGCATCGATAACTCCAAGCTGAAGCAGGAGATTCGCGTGCATTTCGGCGGCCCGGTGGAGCCGGGGCGCGGCTTCGTGCTGCATAGCGCCGACTATCTGCAGGACAGCAGCCTGCAGGTGACCGACGATGTCGCGATGACGGCCACCGTCGAGATCCTGAAGGATATCGCCGGCGGCGGCGGGCCGCGGCAGAAGCTGCTGGCGCTCGGCTATGCCGGCTGGAGCCCGGGACAGCTTGATAAGGAGATCCAGGAGAACGGCTGGCTGCACGCCTCGGCCGACGAGCTTCTGCTGTTCGATGATGAGCTCGAGGACAAGTGGGAGCGTGCAATCTCCAAGATCGGCTTCGACGTGTCCATGCTCTCCAGCGACTCCGGCCACGCCTGAGGCAATCTCCTGGCTATTCCTGACACGTCATCGGTCCGATCGATGGCTTCTCTCCGGATGTCACCCTTGGGCGAGCCACGCAGTGGCGAGTTCCGAGGGTCCACGGATAGGCTTGGCGCAGGCTGAAGAGTGGATGCTCGGAACTCGGCCCTGGGCCTGACGGCCCTGTGGGCCTCGCCCAAGCATGACAAACGTTGGTGCGGCGACGGTTCTGCAACGCCTCGAACTTCACCAGCAGAATTGCTTGTACCTGACGAGATAGGGCCCGAAGTTCGCTGCTCTACGCTTCGACGTGTCCGTGCTCTCCAGCGACTCCGGCCACGCCTGAGGCAATCTCCTGGCTATTCCTGACACGTCGTCGGTCCGATCGATGGCCCAAAAGACCCCCCTCCCGGCGCTGTGCGCCGACCTCCCCCTCAAGGGGGGAGGTGAATACGGCTGCGGCAAATCCGTAATTCCCTCCCCCCAATGAGGGGGAGGGCTAGGGTGGGGGGTGTCCGCGGAGCGGACAATAGAAGACGCCTCTGCACTGAACCGGACAACAGTGGACCTGGCCCAAGCATGACAAACGTTGGTGCGGCGACGGTTCTGCAACGCCTCGAACTTCACCAGCAGAATTGCTTGTACCTGACGAGATAGGGCCCGAAGTTCGCTGCTTTACACTTCCGCCAACAGGCTGCTGCCGTCCGAGTCGGCGGTTCCGGCGCGCTCTTCGCCGGCCAGCCAGTCTTCTTCCAGCAAGCCGAACAGCACGTGGTCCTGCCAGCGGCCGTCGATCTTGAGGTAGCCGCGCGCGCGTCCCTCCTCCTGGAAGCCCAGCCGCTCCAAGAGGCGCTGGCTTGCTTCGTTCTTCGGCAGGCAGGCGGCTTCGATGCGATGTAGCTTCAGCTCGGTGAAGGCGAAGGGAATGGCTGTTCGCAGGGCTTCGGTCATATAGCCCTGGCCGGTGTGTGCTTCGCCAAGCCAATAGCCGAGGCTCGCCGTCTGCGATACGCCTCGGCGAATGTGGCTGATCGTCAGACCGCCGATCACCGTATCGGCGTCGCGCAGCAGGAGCAGGAAGCTCCGGGCACTGCCTTCGCGCGCCTCGCGCTCGGTCTGCTCGATGCGGCGGCGAAAGCTGCCGCGGCTCAGCGAGTCGGGCGGCCAGGTCGGCTCCCAAGGTTGCAGGAAGGTCTTGCTCTGGCGCCGCACCTCGGCCCAGGAGGCCCAGTCGCTTGCCATCGGCGGGCGAAGGCGTACGCGCTCGGTGAGGAGCGTGGTGTGTCGAGAAGCCTTATCCCTGAGAGGCGAGAAGATCATCGCGGCTCATCCGGCGACAAGGGTCGCTCGGCCGTTTGCGGCCGTCAGCCGTCCCTGGAGGTCGCTGTGGCTCGGCAGGTTTCCGACCGGGCCGAGGGCGATCAAGGTCGGCGTGCTGGCCAGGAAGCGCTCCGTCACCCGCCCGATGGCCGCCCGATCGACGGCATCCAGCCTGGCGACAATCTCCTCGACCGAGAGTGCGCGTCCGTAGGTGAGCAGCTGATTGGCCAGGTGCTCGCAGCGATTGCTGGTGCGTTCGCGGCCCATCAGGATACTGGCCTTGATTTGATTGCGTGCCCGATCGATCTCCGCCTCACGCACGTCCTCGCCGGCGTCGGTCAAAAGCCCGCAGATCAGCGGAACGACCTCCTGCGCCTCCAGCTCTCCCGTGCCGGCATAGACGCCGAACAGGCCGGTATCGCTGTAGCCTGAGAGGAAGGAGAAGACGGAATAGGCCAGGCCGCGCTCCTCCCGGACTTCCTGGAACAGCCGCGAGGACATGCCGCCGCCGAACAGCGTGGCGAAGATCGAGGCGGCGTAGTAGTCGGGGTCGCGGTAGCCGATCGCTTCCAGCCCGAGGATGAGGTGGGCTTGCTCCAGTGCGCGAACCTGACGCAGATCGCCCGCGCTGTAGACCGGCGCGTCGCTGGTCAGCGACTCGCCCGGTGTCAGCTCGGCGAAGGCCTCGGCCACCAGTTCGACCAGCCGCTCGTGCTCGATGGCGCCTGCCGCGGCGAAGATCAGGCGGCGCGGGTCGTAGCGCGACTGCATATAGTCGCGCAGGCTGTCGCTCGACAGCGCCTTGACGGTTTCCGGTTGTCCGAGGATGGGTCGGCCGAAGGCCTGCCGGGGATAGGCGATCTCCTGGAAATGATCGAAGATGATATCGTCCGGCGTGTCTTGAGCCTGTCCGATCTCTTGCAGGATCACCGCCTTCTCACGCTCGAGCTCGCTGGAATCGAAACGCGGGTGCACCAGGATGTCGGCGATCAGGTCGACGGCGAGGCCCGTGTGCTCACGCAGGACCTGGGCGTAGTAAGCCGTGCTCTCCCGCCCCGTATAGGCGTTGAGGTGACCGCCGACCGCTTCGATCTCTTCAGCGATATCGCGGGCGCTGCGCCGCGCCGTGCCCTTGAAAGCCATGTGCTCCAGGACGTGCGCGATGCCATTCAGCTCTTCCGGTTCGTGGCGAGCACCGACGGAGATCCAGGCCCCGAGCGAGACGCTCTCCACGCCGCTCATGCTGTCGCTTGCAACGACGATGCCGTTGTCCAGTTGGGTCAGCGCGACGCTCATGCGGCGGCTGCGGGGAAGGGCCCGCTCCTGACGAAGTCCTGCACCTGTGCCAGATCGTTCGGCAGGACGGTCATGGCCTCCTCACGCTCGTAAAGATCGGATAGCCGCGGCGGCAGGTCCGGTCGACGCCCGATGGCTTTCTCGACCGCGTCGGGGAACTTGGCGGGGTGGGCCGTGGCCAGGCAGACCACGGGACCTTCGCGTGCGGTGTGCAGGGCGTGCGCGGCTTCGATGCCGATGGCGCTGTGCGGGTCGACGATCTCTTCCGTTTCCTCGTAGATGCGGCGAATGGCCTGCAGGGTCGCGCCGTCGTCCAGGCTGTAGCCCTGGAAGAAGCCGCGCGCTTGCTGGGCCTGATCGGCGTTTACGTGCAGCACGCCGCGGCGGCGAAACTCCGTCATGGCACCCGCCGTCACGGCCCCGTCGCGGCCGTAGAGGTCGAAGAGAAAGCGCTCAAAGTTGCTCGAGACCTGAATGTCCATGGAGGGCGAATAGCTCGGCCGCACCGCGCGGATGCTCATCTCGCCGCTGGCGAAGAAGCGGGTCAGGATGTCGTTGGCGTTGGAGCCGATGATCAGGCGGCTGACCGGCAGGCCCATCTGCATCGCTGCATAGCCGGCGAAGACGTTGCCGAAGTTGCCCGTCGGCACCGAGAAGGCGATGGGCTGCTGCGGCGTGCCGAGCGCGGCGCCGGCGGCGAAGTAGTAGACGACCTGCGCCATCACCCGCGCCCAGTTGATAGAGTTCACTGCCGATAGCCCGACCTCCTGACGGAAGGTCTGATCGTTGAACATCGCCTTCAGGAGATCCTGGCAGTCGTCGAAGGTGCCTTCGATCGCCAGATTGCGGACGTTGGGCGCCTGCACGGTGGTCATCTGCCGCCGCTGCACCTCTGAGACCCGGTCCTTGGGGTGCAGGATGACGATGTTGATGCGCTTGCGGCCGCGGCAGGCCTCGATGGCGGCGGCGCCGGTGTCGCCGGAGGTGGCGCCGACGATGGTGATGTGCTGGTCCTTTGCCTCCAGGACGGCATCGAAGAGCTGGCCGAGCATCTGCATGGCCACGTCCTTGAAGGCCAAGGTCGGGCCGTGGAACTGTTCCATCATCCAGAGATTGGGACCAAGCTGCACCAGCGGCACGACGGCCTTGTGCCCGAAGCTTTCATAGGCCTTGGCGGCCAGCTCCGGCAGGCGGTCCTCGATCAGCGAGCCGGCTACGAAGGGCCGCATGATGCGTACGGCCAGCTCCGGATAATCCAGCCCCTTCAAGTCCTCCAGCGCGTCGGTCGAGACCTGGGGCCATTCGGCGGGGACGTAGAGGCCGCCGTCGCGCGCCAGGCCGGTCAGGAGCGCGTCGTCGAAGCCGATGACGGGGGCGGCCCCGCGTGTTGAAATGTAACGCATTGCCCTTTCGCCGTTTTCCCAGTTCCAGCTTCGATCAGAACATCTTAAGCGTCGAGATAGCGCCGCCTAAGGTGTGCTTTGAAGACTTCGGGGTCAAGCGAACGACCGCTGGCGGCGGTGATCAGCGCGTCGCCCGAAAGCCGTGACCCCTGGCTGTGGACAGTTTCCCTAAGCCACTGCATAAGCGGGTGAAAATCCCCTTCCCTTAGGCTCTCCGAAAGCTGCGGAAGGCTCTCTTCGGCGGCTTGGTAGAGCTGCGCAGCGGTCATCGCGCCCAAGGTGTAGGTCGGAAAATAGCCCCAGGCGCCGGAGAACCAATGGATGTCCTGCAGACATCCCAACCGGTCGTCGGGCGGTCGGATGCCGAGCAGGGCCACCATGCCGTCGTTCCAAGCCGCCGGCAGCTCGGCGAGATCCAGCGCGCCATCGAGCAGCTGCCGCTCCAGCCGGTAGCGCAGGATGACATGCGCCGGGTAGGTCACCTCGTCGGCGTCGACCCGGATGAAGTCAGGCTGAACCCGGGTCCAGAGGCGGTGCAGGTTGTCGGCCTCCCAGGCCGGCCCTTGGCCGTCGAAGGCCTCGCGGGCCAAGGGAGCCAGGAAGGCCAGGAAGTGCGGCGAGCGGCAGGCTTGCATCTCGACCAACAGGGACTGGCTCTCGTGCATGGCCATGCCGCGGGCCTGACCAACCGGCTGCAAGCGCCAGTCGCCGGGCAAGCCGCGCTCATAGAGAGCGTGCCCCGTCTCATGCAGCACGGCCATCAGGGCCGAGGCGAAGTCGCTTTCGTCATAGCGCGTGGTGATGCGCACGTCGTCCGGCACGCCGCCGCAGAAAGGATGGTGCGAGACGTCCAAACGGCCGTGGGCGAACTCGAAACCCACCGCCGCCATCAGACGGCGGCCCAGCTCGGCCTGCGCTGCGATGGGGAAGGGGCCCTGCGGCGTCTCCGCCTCGCCTCTCGCCGCTTGTGCGTCCAGCACGTCGGAGAGAAATCCCGGCAGGAAGGCAGCCAGGTCGTCGAACAGCCGGTCGATCTCGCCGCTGGCGCCGCCTGGCTCGTAGCCATCGAGCAGCGCGTCGTAGGGCGAGCAGCCGAAAGCCTCCGCCTTGGCGTTGGCCATCTGCCGGGTCAGATCGAGGAGCGTCTGGAGCGCCGGCCGCACCGCTTCGAAGTCGGAATTCGGCCGGGCCTCCCGCCAGATCATCTCGCAGCGCCCCTCGGCCTCGGTGATCGCCGCGACGAGACTGGCGTCGACCGCCGAGGCATGGCGCCACTCGCGCCGCATCTCCGCGAGGTTGGCGCGCTGCCAATCGTTGAGCGCTGCGGCGTCTGACGTCACCGTCGTCTCCGCCTCGTCGAGCCAGTCGCCGACCTCCGGATGGGTGAGAAGCTCGTGGCAGGTCACCTCCAGCGCCGTGAGCTGGTTGGTGCGGGCCTCGGCGCCGCCGTCCGGCATCATGGTCGCGCGGTCCCAATCGAGCACGCCGGTCGCCTGTTCCAAGGCATTGATGCGGCGGAAGCGCTCTTCCAAGCGGCTGTAGGCGGTGCGGGTGGTCGGCATCGTCGTCTAGTTCGTCATCAAGAGGTGGCCGCGGCGCGGCGGCGCTTGAGGATGATGTAGGTGACGCAGAAGGTGAGCGCCAAGCCGAACCAAGTTAGCGCGTACTCCAGGTGGTCATTGTTGAGCGTGACGCGCGTGCGCCCGCCGAGGGGATAGGGGCCGGGCTCCTGCTCGGCGCGGGCGGAGAAATAGAGCGTCGGCTCGACGTTGGGCAGGCCGACGGCCTCTGCCATGGCCGGCAGGTCGAGCCAGACCCAGGCGTTCGCCGACGGGTCGTTGGCCGGCTTCAGCCACTCGCTGCCGTGCCAGCCGCCGCGCCGGGCCAGGGCCTCGATGGTCACCTCGCGCGGGTCGCTCGGGCCGGCCGGTGCCCAGTCGAGCGGCACCCAGCCGCGGTCGAGCAGCACCACGCGCCCGTCGTCTAGCTCCAGCGGCGTGACGATGTGGCGCCCCGGTTGGCCGGCGTTGAGGCGCGACAACAGATTAAGCGATCGCTCAGGATGGAGCCGTCCCTCAAGACGATAGGGGCGGTAGAGCATGGCCTCTTCGTCGAAGGTGCCGGGCGGCAAGGCTTGCGCCGGCCCGGTGCTGCGGCTTTGCAGATCGGCGATCAGGTTTTCTTTCCAGGTCAGTCTTTGCAGCTGCCACACACCAAGCCCGACCGCCACGGCAACCATCAGGAGTGTGAAGAGCGTGAACGAGACCCCCAGCCGACCGCCCGAGGTGCGCGCCGCCTCAGTTGTCATACTGCTCCGTGCCACTGTCGCTGGCCTGATGCTTGAACTGCAGGGCCACCATCACGCCCTTCAGCGGACGCAGCAAGGCGACGCTGAGCCCGATGATGAGCGGTGTCCACAGCAGCCCATGCAGCCACAGCGGCGGCTGGTAGCTGAACTCGACCCACATGGCGATGGGTATGATCAGCGCCGGCACCAGCAGCATGATGAAGAAGGCCGGTCCGTCGGCGCTGTCCGCCTTGCTCAGGTCCAGGCCGCAGACCGAGCAGCGGTCGGCGACCTTGAGGAAGCCGCTGAACAGCTTGCCTTGGCCGCAGCGTGGGCAGCGGCCGGCAAGGCCCGTGGCGATGGGCGATTGCTGCGGATAGTAGGTCATGCTTACCGGCTAGAGGTCGGTCCTGAGACCGCCTCGGTCAATAGCCCCACCAATAGACGCAGACGAAGAGGAACAGCCAGACCACGTCCACGAAATGCCAGTACCAGGCGGCCGCCTCGAAGCCGAAGTGCTTCTGCGGCGTGAAGTCGCCCGACATGGCCCGGAACAGGCAGACGGCCAGGAAGATGGTGCCGACGATGACGTGGAAGCCGTGGAAGCCGGTCGCCATGTAGAAGGTCGAGGAATAGATGCCATCGGTGAAGCCGAAAGCGGCGTGGGTGTACTCATAAATCTGCAGGCCGGTGAAGCAGAGGCCCAGGAAAACGGTCAGCGCCAAGCCGTTGATCAGGCCGCGCCGGTCGCCTACGCGCAGGGCATGGTGGGCCCAGGTCACGGTGCAGCCCGACAGCAGCAGCACCAGCGTGTTCATGAAGGGGAGGCCGAAGGGATCGAAAGGAATGACGCCTTCCGGGGGCCAGACCCCGCCCGTCGCCTCGACGCGTCCGACCTGTATGGCCTCGTCGACGAAAATGCTGGCATCGAAGAAGGCCCAGAAGAAGGCCGCGAAGAACATCACCTCGGAGGCGATGAACAGCAGCATGCCGTAGCGCAGGCCGAGCTGGACAACCGAGGTGTGGTCGCCGCCGTGTGACTCGCGGATGACGTCGCGCCACCAGAGATACATGGTCAAGAGGACCAGCAGAACGCCGATCGGCACCACCCAGACGGTGATGTCGTGCATCAGCAGAACCAGGCCGCCGGTGAACACCAGGCCCGCGATCGACCCCAAGAAGGGCCAGGGGCTGGGGTGGACCAGATGATAGGGATGGTTCGGTTTCGCGTGCGCCATGTTCGTCCCCCGTCAGGCCTGCTGCATCACTAGTTTGCGGCGGTTGTTGTTTGATAGTCCGCCACGCTGGCGGTTTCCTCTTCTTCGCTCGCCAGATCGTCGAGGTCGCGGAAGAAGGTGTAGGACAGCGTGATGGTCTCCACGTCGGCCATGCCGGGGTCGTCCAGCAGGGCCGGGTCGACGAAGAAGCTGACCCCCATGCGCATGCTCTCGCCCGGCTTGAGCTCCTGCTCTTCGAAGCAGAAGCACTGGACCTTGCTGAAGTAGATGCCGGCCTTGTCGGGCGTCACGTTGAAGTTCGCGGTCCCGGTCGTCGGCCGCGCCGCTTCGTTGGTGGCCACATAGAAGGCCAGGCCCGGTTCGCCCACGCGCAGCTCGACGCTGGTTTCCTCGGGCTTGAAGTCCCACGGCAGCTTGGGGCTGACGTCGGCGTTGAAGCGCACGGTGATACGGCGCTCGCTGATCATCTCCGGCACCGCATCGGCGACCTGCGTGGTGCCGCCAAAGCCGGTGACCCGGCAAAAGAGCTCATAGAGCGGCACCGAGGCGAAGGCGAGGCCAACCATGCCGCAAACCACCGCGGCCAAGGAGATGGCCACGCGGGCATTCGCACTATTTCTCTGGGGTTCAGGCTGTTCGACGGCCATGGCTAGTCGGCTCCCATGCGTACGATCGAGACGAAGTAGACGAGGACAACGAAGCTCACCAGAACCGCCAGCAGAACGAAGTTCTGCAAGCGCTTGCGCCGGTGCAGGTTGCGGCCGTCGCGCTCCTGCGACAGCTCGTCGTCTGGGCTCTGGTCGTCCATAGTCGCTCCTTCCGCGCTCACCAGAAGGATCCTACGGTCGGCGCCCGATCGGCGATCAAGGCGGTGAAAAGCGCGAAGAGATACAGAATGGAGAAGCCGAAGGTCTGTCGCGCCGGCTTCTCGAGCTCGCTCTCGTCGCTGCGATAGAGGCGCCAGCTGCAGATCAGGAAGAGTAGATTGAGAACCGCGGCGCTGATGCCGTAGAGCCAGCCGGTCATGCCGATCACGACGGGGGCCATGGCGGCGGCGGCCATCAGCAGGGTGTAGAGCAGGATTTGCGCCTGCGTGTGACGGATGCCGGAGACCACGGGCAGCATGGGAACGCCGGCCTTGGCATAGTCGGTGGCGCGGTAGAGCGCGAGGGCCCAAAAGTGCGGCGGCGTCCAGGCGAAGATGATGAGGAAGAGCAGCAGCGGCTCCAACGACAAGCCACCGGTGACGGCGGCCCAGCCGATCATTGGCGGGAAGGCGCCGGCGGCGCCGCCGATGACGATGTTCTGGGAGGTCCGGCGCTTGAGCCAGACGGTGTAGACGAAGACGTAGAAGCCGTTGGCCAGGGCCAGCAGGGCGGCGGCCGTCCAGTTCAGCGCCAAGCCCATCACCATGACGGAGAAGAGAGAGAGCACGATGCCGAAGCTGAGCGCTTCGGGCGCTTCGATCCGGCCGCGGGGGATGGGCCGGCTTTTGGTGCGCCGCATGACGGCATCGATGTCGCGGTCGTACCACATGTTGATGGCGCCGGCGGCGCCGGCCGCGACGGCGATGCAAAGCACGGCCACCGCGGCGAGCAGGGGGTGCAGTGTTCCGGGCGCCGCCAAGAGGCCCGCGAAACCGGTAAAGACGACAAGGGTCATGACGCGAGGCTTGAGCAGCGCGAAATAGTCGCTGACCCGCGCTTCGCCGCCGACCGGCGCCAGCGCCTCGTTCACTCCAAGTGTCAAAGAGCGATCACTCATAGGAACTCTGCAACTCTTGCTCTTGCCGGCTCTCGGGAGAGCCAGGGCCGCCCGGTTTGTGCCGGGCGGCCATGATCGTTGGTACGGTCCCGCACGCGTGCCTTAGCGCACCCGCGGCAGGGTGTCGAAGCAGTGGAACGGCGGCGGAGAAGACACCGTCCACTCCAAGGTCGTCGCACCCTCGCCCCAGTAGTTGTCGCCGACCCGGCGGCCGTAAGCCAGCGTCCACACCAGAATGACGACGAAGAAGACGCTCGAAGCGAAAGCGATGTAGGAGCCGAACGACGAGATGGCGTTCCAGAAGGCATAGGCGTCGGGATAGTCGGGATAGCGACGCGGCATACCCTGCAGGCCCAGGAAGTGCTGCGGGAAGAACAGCAGGTTGACGCCGATGAAGGTGGTCCAGAAGTGCACCTGGCCGGCCCACTCGGGGATCTGCCGGCCGGACATCTTCCCCATCCAGTAGTACATGCCGCAGAAGATGGCGAAGACGGCGCCGAGCGACAGCACGTAGTGGAAGTGGGCAACCACGTAGTAGGTGTCGTGCAGCGCGGTATCCATGCCGGCATTGGCCAGCACCACGCCGGTCACGCCGCCGATGGTGAACAGGAAGATGAAGCCGAGCGCCCAGAGCATGGGCACGCGGAACTCGATGGAGCCGCCCCACATGGTGGCGATCCAGGAGAAGATCTTCACGCCGGTCGGCACAGCGATGACCATGGTGGCCAGGGTGAAGTAGGCCTTGGTGTCCACGTCCAGGCCGACCGTGTACATGTGGTGGGCCCACACGATGAAGCCGACGAAGCCGATGGCGACCATGGCGTAGGCCATGCCCAGGTAGCCGAAGACCGGCTTGTTGGAGAAGGTCGACACCACGTGGCTGACGATGCCGAAGGCCGGCAGGATCATGATGTAGACCTCGGGGTGCCCGAAGAACCAGAAGAGGTGCTGGAACAGGATGGGGTCACCGCCGCCCGCCGGGTCGAAGAAGGTGGTGCCGAAGTTGCGGTCGGTCAGCAGCATGGTGATGGCGCCGCCGAGCACCGGCACGGCGAGCAGCAGCAGGAAGGCCGTCACCAGGATGGACCAGGCGAAGAGCGGCATCTTGTGCAGCGTCATGCCCGGTGCGCGCATGTTGAAGATCGTGGTGATGAAGTTGATGGCGCCGAGGATCGAGGAGGCGCCGGCGAGATGCAGCGCGAAGATCGCCATGTCCACCGAGGGCCCGGAATGGGCCAAGGGTCCGGATAGCGGCGGATAGATCGTCCAGCCCGTTCCCGCGCCCTGATCGACGAAGGCGGAGCCGAGCAGCAGGAAGAAGGCCGGAACCAGCAGCCAGAACGAGATGTTGTTCATCCGCGGAAAGGCCATGTCCGGCGCGCCGATCATCAAGGGCACGAACCAGTTGCCGAAGCCGCCGATCAAGGCGGGCATGACCACGAAGAACACCATGATCAGGCCGTGGGCCGTGATGATCACGTTCCAAAACTGGCCGGGATCGTTAGAGAGAGTCTGGAAGATCTGGATGCCCGGCTCTTGCAGCTCGAGCCGCATGAGCACCGAGAAAAGGCCGCCGATGAGGCCGGCGATCACCGCGAAAAGAAGATAAAGGGTGCCGATGTCCTTGTGGTTCGTGGAGCAGAACCAGCGGACAAAGAACCCGGGCTTATGATCGTCTTGCGCGTGCGCGCCGATGGATTCGTAATCGGTGGCCGACATTACTGTTTACTCCCCCGCTCTCTTAATTCTGCGCGTTGGCCAGTTTGACCGGCGTGCTCGGCTCGACGGCGCCAAACTCCTCTTGCGCCCCGGCCACCCAGGTTTCGAACTCGTCCTTGGGCACGATCACGACCTCGATCGGCATGTAGGCGTGCCCCGTGCCGCAGAGCTCGGAGCACTGGCCGTAGTAGGTTCCCGGCTCGCTGACCGGCGAGATCCAAACCTCGTTGAGCCGTCCCGGGACCGCGTCGCGCTTGACGCCAAAGGCGGGCAGCGCAAAGGCGTGCAGCACGTCGCCCGCCGTGATCAGCAGGCGGATGGCCGTGTCGGCCGGCAGAACCAAGGGATAATCGGTGCCGAGCAGGCGCGGTTTGCCGGCGGCTTCCGCTTCCTCGTCGGTCAGCATGATCGAGTCGAACTCGAAGGAGCCGTGGTCGGGGTACTCGTAGGTCCAGTACCACTGCTTGCCGATCGCCTTGACCGTCAGCTCGATGTCCGGCGGCGTTACGTCCTGCGCGTAGAGCAAACGGATGGACGGGAAGGAAATCCCAAAGAGAATGAGGATTGGAATGATGGTCCAGGCCAGCTCCAGGGGAAGGTTGTGCGAGACCTTCGACGGGGTCGGATTGGCGCTCTTGCGGAAGCGAATCATCACGTAAATCATCAGGCCCGTGACGAAGAGCGCAATCAGCGTGATGATGATCAGCAAGGTGTCGTGGAAGTCGTAGAGCTGCTGCGCCAGATCGTTTGCCGGCGGCTGCAGACCCAGTCCGTTCGGTGTCGGCTGTCCCATCAGCTTATCCGCTAACGCCTGGCCGGCAACCGCGAACAAACCAATGGCACTGACGCCTGAAAAGATCATCAATCGCTTCATGATCGGGCCCATTTCTCCATATCGGAAGCGGGAAACGCAGGTCTCGCCGCAACTTTGCACCCCGCGCACGCACTGTCCAGATTAGACGCCTGTTATCAGCAACATTGCGCTTGGCTATCGCAAATTAGCTGAGGGTGCTTACCGTCTCAACACGAAGCGCTGCGGCATATCGACCGCGCATTGCCGCGGATTCTGCGCTTTTTGCCGGGACTTTTTGTCAGGCCGCTGGGTCCGGTTCAGCCATCATTCTGAACCAGCGTCTTATGGACCCGCCGCACGCCCATCCAGATGAGGAATGCCAGGACGGGAATGCTGAGACCGGTGATGACGTCCACGGGGATGGACCAGCCGCCGCTGTTCACGGCCTCGGCGAGATAGTTGACGAGGCTGACGCTGTAATAGGTGATGGCTGCGACCGAGAGGCCTTCGACGGTTTGCTGCAGGCGCAGCTGCAGCTTGGCACGCCGGTCCATCGATTCGAGGAGCGCTTGGTTCTGCGCCTCGAGCTTCACCTCGACGCGGGTGCGGAGAAGCTGCCCAGCCTGGGTCAGGCGGCGAGTCAGGTCATCCAGCCGGGCGGCCACCGCTTCGCAGGTCCGCATGGCCGGTGCGTGGCGCCGTTCGAAGAACTCCTGGAAGGTCTGATAGCCCTCGACGCGCTCTTCCCGCAGCTCGCCAATCCGCCGCTGGACCAGCGCACCGTAGGCCTTGGTGGCGCTGAAGCGGTAGCTGGTCAGCGCCGCGATACGCTCCGCTTCGCTGGCTAGGCCGCTAAGCTCGTTCAGCACCGCGCGATCGTCCTCCACGGCCGCCGCCTCAGGGTCGGGCTGCGGCTGGGTCATCAACGCGGCCAGCTTGGCGCCATAGCGCGTCAACTCACCGCCCCATTGCCGCGCCAGCGGAAAGCCGAGAAGGGCGAGCATACGGTAGCTCTCGATTTCGCAGAGGCGCTGGATCAGACGACCGGCCTGGCGCGGGCGCATGGCCCGGTCCTGAACCAGCGTGCGGCCAAAGCCATCCGGCGCGATCGCGAAATTGGTCCAAACCCGTGCTGTGCCGCCCGAGACCAGGCTGGCGGCGAAGTTCTCACCGCCCATCAGGCGCACCAGCTCCTCCGGGGTTGGCTCCGGGGCATCGGATGGCTCGAACTCGAAATGCTGGGCGACCAGCAACTCGCCGGTGATCTTGCTGAGCCAGTCCTCCGGCACGCGCTCGATCACCGGAGACTGAAAGCGGTCAATCCCACCGTTGGGCGCGGTCGGCGCGCGCTCGTGCACGAAGAAAGTATAGGCGGTGTGTTCCGTGTGGCGCTCCCAACGCAGGCGGAAGGGGCCGAGGTCCGAGTAGAAGAAGCGTGCGTTGTCGGGCGGCGGTGCGACCTTGAATCGGCTGCACAGCGCGCTCAGGTGCCTCAGCTCCTCTTCGCGGCCGCCTTCGCCCGTCAGAAACGCGAGGTGGCTGACCCGCTCGGGCGGCTGCAGAGCGACGAAGGGGCGTGCGTGGACTTCGGATGAGAGCTCACGTCTAAGCGAATGCTCATTGAGACCCTTCAACGCTTCGACCGTCATCCTCTCTCTCGATGCTTGGGGTAAGGTGAAAGACGCGACAGGCAACGTCGCGCCGCGAACCCCTTGCCGCTAGACCTTCGTCTGGGCAAGGCAGCCTGTGGGCCCTATATGGCATAACACGGCCGACCCGGTCATCCAGCAACACTTTGGACTTCGCGCCATGTCCCATCTTCCTGAAACCGATCATATCTTCTTCGAGCGCGCCGGCCTCGATCGCAGCCGCGCTCAGACGCTGCTCGACGATGCCTTGGCCGGCGCCGATGACGGCGAGCTCTTCCTGGAGTATCGCCAGTCGGAGGCGCTGAGCTGGGACGACGGGCGGCTGAAGAGCGCCAGCTTCGACACCTCGCAGGGATTCGGCCTGCGCTCGATCGCCGGCGAGGCGGCAGGCTATGCCCACGCCAGCGACCTTTCGGAGGCCGCCCTGCGCCGCGCCGCCGACACCGTGAAGGCGGTCCATGCCGGCCACTCGGGAACGCTGCAGGCGGCGCCTCCGGGAACCAACCAGCAGCTCTACACCAGCGAGAACCCGCTGAACGCCATTCCCTTCGAGGACAAGGTGCAGGTGCTCTCGGCGATCGATGCTTTCCTGCGCGGTCGCGACGAGCGCATCCGTCAGGTCTCGGCCTCGCTTTTGGGGTCTTGGCAGGCGGTGCAGATCCTGCGCGCCGGCGGCGAGCGCAGTGCCGACATCCGCCCGCTCGTGCGGCTGAACGTCTCGGTCGTCCTGCAGGACGGTGAGCGGCTGGAGAGCGGCAGTGCCGGGGCCGGCGGACGCTTCGTCTTCGATCGCCTGCTGCAGGAGGAGGATTGGCAGGCCTTGGCGCTGGAGGCGCTGCGCCAGGCCGAGGTTAATCTCGGCTCGGTCGATACGCCGGCGGGCGAGATGCCCGTGGTGCTCGGTCCGGGGTGGCCGGGCGTGCTGCTCCACGAGGCCGTCGGGCACGGTCTGGAAGGCGACTTCAACCGCAAGCGGACTTCGACCTTCTCGGACCGAATCGGGGAGCAGGTGGCGTCCAAGGGCGTGACGATCGTCGACGATGGCACCATCGCCGACCGCCGCGGTTCCCTCACGGTCGACGACGAAGGCACGCCCAGCGGACGCAACACCCTGATCGAGGACGGCGTCCTGACCGGCTACATGCAAGACCGGCAAAACGCCCGCCTGATGGGGATGAAGCCGACGGGCAATGGCCGGCGGCAGTCCTACGCGCATATCCCCATGCCGCGGATGACCAACACCTACATGCTCAACGGCAGCCACAGCCGCGAGGAGATCCTGGCGAGCGTCAAGAACGGTCTCTACGCGGTGAACTTCGGTGGCGGCCAGGTCGACATCACCTCAGGCAAGTTCACCTTCAGCTGCACCGAAGCCTATCTCATCGAGGACGGTAAGGTCGGCCGGCCGGTCAAGGGTGCCACGCTGATCGGCAATGGGCCGGAGGTCATGAACCGCGTCACCATGGTTGGCAACGACATGGCGCTCGACAAAGGCATCGGGACCTGCGGCAAGAACGGCCAAGGCGTGCCGGTCGGAGTCGGCCAGCCCTCGATGCTGGTTAGCGCCATCACCGTCGGCGGCACCGCAACCTGACGGCGAAGGCGCTTGGTCGCGGGACGGCCTATTCTGAACTATCCACAGGGGCCGCGGCGATCGCCTCGATCTCCACCTTGTAGTCCGGGTGAGCGAGTCCGCTGATCACCAGCAAGGTCGACGCGCACTCCACTCCGGGAATGCAGTCGTCGCGGACGTGACGATAGATCGGGGTGTCGGCCTGTTCTGTTATGTAAGCTGTGACTTTGACGAGGTGCTCGGGTTTCATGTTGGCCGATTGCAGAATCGCCAAGATGTTTTTCCACGTCTGCCTGTGTTGTGTCTCCGAGTCGCTCGCGACTCGGCCCTCGAGGTCGACTCCCACCTGTCCCGAGATATGCAGCCAGCGAAGAGGACCCTTGCATTCGACGGCATGACTGTAAGCAGAGAAAGGGGGAAAAACGGAAGACGGGTTAAGCTTTTGAGATAGGCCAATTTTCATCACAGGTTTTTCCCTTGCATCGACGTTATTACACCATTAACTTTTCTCTCAACTAGGTGACATAAAAAAACCTAGCCCTTCCCCAAGACTAGTGTAACCCTCATATCCCCAAGTGAGCCGCAGCCCCCACTGCGGCTCATTTTTTAGTCGTAAGAATCGTTAAAAATCAGGTTGTTCGCGTTAGAAGCGAGCCCAAAGTGAAATTTTTATGGAAAAGCGAAAGAAAACACTGGAATTCTGTTAACTCCTTTTTTATATCTTCGGTGTTACCAAGGGAACGCTAGCCCTTCCCCAAGACTAGTGTAACCCTCATATCCCCAAGCACCGAAGAGCCGCCGCCCCCCAACGGCGGCTCTTCACTTTTTAGCCCCTAATTCCGTAGTGATTGACCGGCTGAGGCGGCAACTCCTCAAGAAAAGCGCGGATTCGTTAACCATTCCTGTTCGTAAATAGCTCGTTTTTTTGCGTTTTTTGGGGGTTTAGGGCGATGTAGCCTAACGTATCTTAACGCTTTGTTTAGAATTTCCGCCTAACCTGCGGCCTACTAGCCCTTCCCCAAGACTAGTAACCCTCATATCCCCAAGCACACATTGCCGCCGCTTTTCCCCAAAAGCGGCGGCACTTTTTTGTCGTGACGGCTGCGATGGAGCGCCCATAGCGGTTCATGCAAAAGCGCAATGAGCGCGACTCATTGCGCTTTGGTGAACGCCGTTTTCATGAGGCCGGATGGCCTGATGAAAACAAGGACTAGCGACCAAGCGAGAGCGCAGCCCGCGTGGCGCTTGAACGCAATACAAGGGTCATTCTTGATGACCCTTGGTATCAGTAGGCGAATTCTCGGAACAGCGGGCCGAACGCGCCTTGCCAGCGGCCGTGATAGGCGGCCAGCTTCCTGTCGGCAGGCGACTCGCCGGTCTCGGCAATATCCACGAGCGGTGCCAGGAACTGCGTTTCGTCCAGATCGCCCAGTCGGTCGAAACGACCCCGCCGGCGTAGGCCCTCGGCCGAGATCGCCAGCACCTCCTTGGCGATCGCCTGGACATCGCGGTTGCGGAACGGTGTTTTGAGGCCGTCCCGCGGGACATGGTCGCGCAGGAAATGCCGCTCTTCCTTGGTCCAGTCCTTTACCAGGTCCTCGGCGGCGGTCAGCGCGTCGGAGTCGTAAAGCAGCCCGACCCACAATGCCGGCAAGGCGCAGAGCTTCTCCCAACGGCCGCCATCCGCACCGCGCATCTCGAGAAAGCGCTTGAGACGCACCTCCGGAAAGGCCGTCGTCAGATGGTCGGCCCAGTCGTTGACGTTCGGCCGCTCGCCGGGCAGCGCGTCGAGCCGTCCTGCCATGAAATCGCGGAAGCTCTTGCCGCTGACGTCGAGATAGCGGCCGTCGCGGTAGAGGAAGTACATCGGCATGTCGAGGATGTAGTCGACGTAGCGCTCGAAGCTCATGCCGTCCTCGAACACGAAGTCCAGCATGCCGCTTCGGTCGGGGTCCGTGTCGGTCCAGATATGGCTGCGGTAGCTTTGGAAGCCGTTCGGCTTGCCCTCGGTGAAGGGCGAGTTGGCGAACAGCGCCGTGGCAATCGGCTGCAGCGCCAGCGAGGTGCGGAATTTGCGTACCATGTCGGCTTCGTCGGCGAAGTCGAGGTTGACCTGCACGGTGCAGGTCCGGTGCATCATGTCGAGGCCGAGGCTGCCCTTCTTCGGCATGTAGGCGCGCATGATGTCATAGCGGGCCTTGGGCATCTTCGGCATCTCGTCGCGCCGCCAGGTGGGGGCGAAGCCCATGCCGAGCATCCCGGCGTTCATCGGCTCGCAGACCTCTTTGACCTGGTCGAGGTGGGTGTGCACCTCGTTGCAGGTCTGATGCAGGGTTTCCAGCGGCGCGCCCGAGAGTTCGACCTGGCCGCCAGGCTCCAGGGTGACGTTGCAGCCTTCCTTGGTCAGCGCGATCGGCTTCTCGCCTTCCAGGACCGGCATCCAGCCGCAGTATTTGGACAGGCCCTCCAAGAGGGCGCGGATGCCGCGCTCGCCGTCGTAGGGCAGGGGCTTCAGGTCTTCCCAGGTGAAGGCGAATTTCTCGTGCTCGGTGCCGATGCGCCAAGCCTCTCGCGGCTTGCAGCCCTTTTCCAGATAGGCGACGAGCTGGCGGCGATCGGTGATCGGCTCGCCTTTACCCTGCGGCGGTGCGGACATGATACGTGCGCCTCCTCAATCGGCGAGGTCCGGTTCGGACGCGCCTTCTTCCGAAGCCGGTGACGGCGGCCGAGCCGAGCTGTCGCCCTGGACGGACTGCCAGATCGCCAGCGCCGCCAGAGCGGCCGTATCGGACCGCAGGATGCGCGGCCCGAGACCAACAAGCGTAACAAAGGGGAGGCGCGCCATCGTTGCAAGTTCGCTTTCGGCAAACCCCCCTTCCGGTCCCGTCATAACGGCCGCCGGTTGCGGCCCGGCCACCTTCGCCAGGGCGTCGCCGAACGGTGGGGCCGTGCCGCGTTCGCTGCAGACGAAAAGGCGCCGCTCGGACGGCCAGGCCTCGAGCAGCTTGGCCAGTGGCTGCGGCGCCTCGACCCGCGGCACGTCCAGCCGCTCGCACTGCTCGGCCGCCTCACGCGCGTTGGCGCGCAGCCGTTCGACATTGACCCGCTCCATCGCCGTGAAGCGGGTCATCACCGGAAGCAGTCGGCGGCAGCCGAGCTCCGTCGCCTTCTCGGCCAGGAAGTCGATGCGTGCCCGTTTGATCGGCGCGAAGACCAGCCAGACGTCAGGGCTTTCGTTCTGTTCCCGAATGCGGCTCTGCACGGCGAGCGAGGCCCAGCCCTTGCCGAGGCCCTCGAGCTCTGCCAGCCACTCGCCGTCGCGGCCGTTGAACAGGGCGATCGCCGCGCCGCGCCCGAGGCGCAGCACGCTGCGCAGGTAATGCGCTTGCTGATGATCGACCCCCACGACCGCGCCGGCCGCGAGGTCTTCGTCGACGTAGAGACGGGTGGCGAGCTTGCCCATCGGCCTCACAACCCTGCCATCATGGCGGATGCCTGTCGCCGCATCGCTTGCCTTTTGTTACAGAACGCCATTTCACTCTTGTGGGATAGGCCGGTAAGACCTCTGTTGGTCTGGGCCGCAATGGCCGCCTCACATAAAGAAAGAAACTAAGTCATGGTTGGTGGCGGCGAAACCCGCCTGGCAAGCGATATCAAGGAAGACGCCTGGATCCTCCGGCGCGCGCCCAGGCCGTGGGCGCCCTATCTGCGTTTGGTGCGCCTCGACCGGCCGATCGGCACCTGGTTGCTGCTGTTCCCTTGCTGGTGGTCCTGCCTACTCGCAGCCGAGGCGAGCGGCCGTGGCTTCGATGCAACCATTGCCTGGTACCTGGCGCTCTTCGCCATCGGCGCGCTGCTGATGCGCGGAGCCGGCTGCACCATCAACGACATCGTCGACCGCGATATCGACGGGAAGGTCGCGCGCACGGCGACCCGCCCCCTGCCAAGCGGCGAGATTCGCCTGCGCCAAGCGCTCTGGTTCCTCTTCGTCCAACTGGCCCTGGCGCTGGTCGTGCTGCTGCAGTTCAACCTGACGACCATCGTCGTCGGTCTGCTCTCCATGCTTCTGGTGGTGCCCTATCCCTTGATGAAACGCATCACCTACTGGCCACAGGCCTGGCTCGGCTTCACCTTCAACTGGGGCGCTCTGGTCGGCTGGACGGCGGTAACCGGCGCGCTCGCCTGGCCGGCCGTGCTGCTCTACCTCGGCGGCGTCGCCTGGACCCTGGGCTACGACACGATCTATGCTCACCAGGACAAGGAGGACGATGCGCTGATCGGCGTGAAGTCGACGGCGCTGCGCCTCGGCTCGGCCAGCAAGCCTTGGATCTCGTTTTTCTATCTCCTGGCCTTGCTGTTCTTTACCGCCGCCGCCGTCATTGCGGAGGCCGGCTGGCCCGTCTATCTCGCCCTGGCCGCGGTTGCTGCCCACTTCCTTTGGCAGGTCTTGAGCTTGAACACCGACGATCCCGCCGGCTGCTGGGTGCGTTTCAATGCGAACCGAAATGTCGGCTGGTTGCTGAGCGCAGGCGCGCTCGCTTCCTTGTTCGTCTAGGCGGCTCTGTGCAAACCACGCCGGAGATCGATCCCGAGGCCTTCGTGCGCGCCAACACCGTGCTGCAGGAAGCCCCGCTGGTGCCGGAGGTCGCGCTCCATCTGGCAAGCGAGGTCGTGCCGCTCTGGCAGGCGACGGAGGAGGCGCTGTCGCGCATGGGCTTGCCGCCGCCCTTCTGGGCCTTCGCCTGGGCCGGCGGGCAGGCCTTGGCGCGCTATATCCTCGATCATCCTGACGCGGTCGCCGGCAAGCGGGTGCTCGATTTCGCCTCGGGCTGCGGCATCGCCGCCATCGCCGCGGCGAAGGCCGGCGCGACAAGGGTCGAGGCCAGTGAGATCGACGCCTTTGCGCTCGCCGCCTTGCGGCTCAACAGCGACGCCAATGCTGCCGGGATCGCGCCCACCGACGAGGACTTGATCGGCCGCGACGAGGGTTGGGAGGTCGTGCTGGCCGGGGATATCTGCTACGAGCGAGACTTGGCCGAGCGGGTCTTCACGTGGCTGCAGGCGCTCTCCGCCCGTAGCGCCACGGTCCTGATCGGCGATCCCGGGCGCAACTACCTGCCCAAGGACGGTCTGGAGCGGATGATCTCCTACGCGGTCAAGACCACGCGCGAGCTGGAGGACAGCGACGTACGGAACGCCTCCGTCTGGCGCGTGCTACCTCGGTGATCGCGATCAGAGATCGAGCAGCAGTCGCTCGGGGTCCTCGATCGCTTCCTTGACCCGGACCAGGAAGGTCACAGCCTCGCGCCCATCAATGATGCGGTGGTCGTAGGACAGCGCCAGATACATCATCGGCCGCGCCTCGACCTTGCCGTCCACCACCATGGCCCGCTCGGCGATCTTGTGCAGGCCCAGGATGGCCGACTGCGGCCGGTTGAGGATCGGCGTCGACAGCAGCGAGCCGAACACGCCGCCGTTGGTGATGGTGAAGGTGCCGCCCTGCATCTCGTCCATGGAGAGCTTGCCGTCGCGCCCGCGGCCGGCCAGCTCGCCGAGAGCGCCCTCGATCTCGGCGAAGGACTTGCCGTCGCAATCGCGGATGACGGGGACCATCAGGCCGTTCGGTGTCGAGACCGCCATGCCGATGTCGTAGAAGTGGTTGTAGACGATCTCGTCGCCCTCGATGCGCCCGTTGACCGCCGGGATCTCCTTCAGCGCCTTGACGCAGGCCTTCACGAAGAAGCTGGAGAAGCCGAGCTTGATGCCGTGCTTCTTCTCGAAGCTCTCCTTGTAGCGCTGGCGCAGTGCCATCACGGCGCTCATGTCGGCTTCGTTGAAGGTGGTCAGGATGGCGGCGGTGTTCTGCGCCTCCTTCAAACGCTTGGCGATGGTCTGCCGCAGCTTGGTCATGCGCACGCGCTCTTCGCGCGCGCCGGCGGGCTGCGGCACTGGCGCCGGGGCAGGTGCCCTGGATTCCGGTGCAGGGGCGGCCACCGTCGGGCGCTCGCGCAGCGGCGTCGTGCCGGCGATGACCGCCTGCACGTCCTCCTTGGTGATGCGCCCCTGCGGCCCGCTGCCGACGATGCGGCTGGCATCCAGGTTGTGCTCTGCCACCAGCTTGGCCACGGCGGGGGAGAGGGTGAGCGCCGAGGGCGGTGTGCTGGCGGCGATGAAGCGGTTGAGGTCGTCCACCGTGACCTTGCCGCCGGTGCGGCCGACCTGCGCGGGATCGAGCCCGGCGCCGGCGGCCGGTTCTTGCGCTGCCTCGGGAGCAGGGCTTTCCGCAGCGGCTGGGGCTGGGGCTGGGGCTGGGGCTGAGGCTGGGGCCGCTTCGCTGGGCTGCGCTGCCGGAGCGCTGCCGGCGGCACCCGCCGCAAAGCTGGCGAGCAGTGCGCCGACCTCGACGGTGGCGCCGGCCTCCGCCTTGATTTCGCTGAGAGTGCCGGCGGCCGGCGCGTTGACCTCCAGGGTCACCTTGTCGGTTTCCAGCTCGACCAGCGCTTCATCCTCCGCGACCGCTTCGCCGGGCTGCTTGAGCCATTGGGCGACGGTCGCTTCGGTGACCGACTCACCCAACGCGGGGACGACGATGTTTATCGTTTCGCCGGACGATTGGACGGCCGGTTGGGCGGCGGCCGGTTGGGGAGCGGCTGCGGCTGGCGCGGGCGATGGGGCCGGTTCAGGCGTTGCAGCCGGCGCTGGCGGCGTGGCCGCCTTGCCATTGCCTTCGCCGATGGTGCCCAGGAGCGCGCCAACCTCGACGTTCTCGCCTTCGGCCACGACGATCTCCGACAGGATGCCGGCTGAGGTCGCGTTGACCTCGAGGGTCACCTTGTCGGTTTCCAGCTCGACCAGCGGTTCGTCGACCTCGACGCTGTCGCCCGGCTGCTTGAGCCATTGGGCGACGGTCGCCTCGGTGACCGACTCACCCAGCGCGGGGACCTTGATTTCAGTTGCCATCGTCTTCCCGTTCTACTCGGCTGCCTTGCGCGACTTCGTACTGCTTGCTGCCTTGCCGCTGCTGGCCTCGTACCTGGCCTTGCGCGCGGCCACCCGGCCCATGCGCTTCTTGCCCAGAGTCAGCGCCTCGTCGATCAGCTCCGCCTGCTCGGCGGCATGACGGCTGGCCGAGCCGGTCGCCGGCGAGGCCGCCGACATCCGCCCTGCGTAGCGCGGGCGGGCCTCCTTGAAGCCGATCTCGTCGGCGAGCTCTTCGATAAAGGGCTCGACGAAACTCCAGGCGCCCTTGTTGCGCGGCTCTTCCTGGCACCAGACCAGATCGCAGTGCTTGTAAGGCGTCAGCAGTTCCGTCAAGGCGTCGTAGGGGAAAGGATAGAGCTGCTCGAGGCGAAGGAAATGCACCTCCTCTAGCCCTCGCTTTTCCCGTTCCTCCAAGAGCTCGTAGTAGATCTTGCCGCTGCAGAGGACGAGCTGCTTGGCCTTCTTGGGGTCGCTCGGCAGGGCGTCATCGTACATGACGCGGTGGAAGGAGGTGCCCTCTGCCATGTCCGCCAGCTTCGAGACGCAACGCCTATGCCGCAGCAGCGATTTCGGCGTCATGATGATCAGCGGCTTGCGGAAGTCCCGATGCAGCTGCCGGCGCAGGACATGGAAATAGTTCGCCGGCGTGGTGCAGTTGACCACCTGGATGTTGTCTTCGGCGCAAAGCTGGAGGTAGCGCTCCAGCCTGGCCGAGGAGTGTTCCGGCCCCTGGCCTTCGTAGCCGTGGGGCAGCAGCATCACAACGCCCGACATGCGCAGCCACTTGGACTCGCCGGAGCTGATGAACTGGTCGACGATGATCTGCGCGCCATTGGCGAAGTCGCCGAACTGCGCTTCCCACAGCACCAGGGCGCGCGGCTCGGCCAGGGAATAGCCGTATTCGAAGCCCAGCACGGCCAGCTCGCTCAAGGGGCTGTCGATGATCTCCACCATCGCCTGGTCAGGCGAGAGATACTTCAGAGGCTTGTACCTCTCTTCCGTCTTCTGATCGATGAAGACGGCGTGCCGCTGGGAGAAGGTGCCGCGGTTGCTGTCCTGTCCGGTCAGCCGTATCGGATGGCCTTCGACGGCAAGGGAGCCGAAGGCAAGGGCCTCAGCGGTCGCCCAGTCGATTCCCTCGCCGCTGTCGATGGCCTTTTTCTTGGCTTCGAGCTGGCGCAGGATCTTGCGGTTGGCGTTGAAGCCCTCCGGAACGTGCGTCAGCTTGTGGCCGATCTCGCGCAGCCGCTCGATCTCCACGGCCGTGTTGCCGCGTCGGGCGTCGTAGCCCTTCGTCGTGGAAATGCCCGACCAGGCGCCTTCCAGCCAATCGGCCTTGTTCGGACGGTAGTTTCCGGCAGCCTCGAAATCGGCGTCGAGCCGTTTGCGCCAGTCGGCCAGATGGCTGTCTACCTCGCCTTTCGACACCACGCCTTCCGCCACCAGCTTGTCGGAGTAGACCTGCCGCACGGTGGGGTGCTTCTTGATCGTGTTGTACATCAGCGGCTGGGTGAAGGCCGGCTCGTCGCCTTCGTTGTGGCCGAAACGCCGGTAGCAGAACATGTCGATGACCACGTCCTTCTTGAAGGTCTGGCGGAACTCGGTGGCGATACGCGCCACGTGGACCGTCGCCTCCGGGTCGTCGCCGTTGACGTGGAAAATCGGCGCCTGAATGATCTTCGCCACGTCCGAGCAGTAGGGGCCGGACCGTGAGTTCACCGGGTTGGTGGTGAAGCCGATCTGGTTGTTGACGATGAAATGGATCGTACCGCCGACCCGGTAGCCCTTGAGCTCGGAGAGATCGAGTGTCTCGGGCACCAGGCCCTGGCCGGCGAAGGCGGCATCTCCATGCATCAACAGCGGCATGACCTGACTGCGCTCGGTGTCGTCGAGCTGGGTCTGCTTGGCGCGGACCTTGCCGATCACCACAGGGTTCACCGCCTCGAGGTGGGACGGGTTCGCGGTCAGCGAGAGATGGATGTTGTTGCCGTCGAACTCGCGGTCCGAAGAGGTGCCGAGATGGTACTTCACGTCGCCCGAGCCGCCGACCTCCTCGGGATGCGCCGCACCCCCCTGGAACTCGCTGAAGATTGCGGTGAAGGGCTTGCCCATGAAGTTGGCCAGCACGTTGAGGCGGCCGCGGTGCGGCATGCCGACGGCAACCTCCTTGAGGCCGAGCTGCCCGCCGCGCTTCAGGATCTGCTCCAGCGCCGGGATCATGGACTCGCCGCCATCGAGGCCGAAGCGCTTGGTTCCGGTGTACTTCTTGTCGAGGAACTGCTCGAAGGTCTCGGCCGCGGTCAGCCGCTCCAGGATGGCGCGCTTGCCAGGAATGGTGAACTCGGTGCGGTTCTTGACGTTCTCAATACGCTCTTGGATCCAGCGCTTCTGGTCCGGGTCCTGAATGTGCATGAACTCGACGCCGATCTTGCCGCAATAGGTGTCGCGGCAGATCTGCACGATCTCGCGCAGGGTCGCGGTTTCCCGGCCCAGCACGTTGTTGATGAAGATCGGCCGGTCCATGTCGGCTTCGGTGAAGCCGTAGCTCCTGGGGTCGAGCTCGGGATGGGGGACCTTCGGTGCCAGGCCGAGGGGATCGAGGTCAGCTTCCAGATGGCCGCGCACGCGATAGGCACGGACCATCATCAGGGCCCGGATTGAATCGAGCGTTGCTTGACGCACATGGCTGGCGTCGATCTCCGCGCCGCCGCTGTAGGAAAAGGCGACGGCGGCCATGCTCGCACCGTTGGTGCGCGGGCCTGACGACGCTTCCGACGGCACTGACACTGGCGGCGGCGCCGAAGCCGGCGCGGTGGCGCCAACGGCAGAGGCAAGCAGTTCGTGAGCCGGGGCGTCGAGGTCTTCGAACACAGCCCGCCACTCGGGGGCGACCTGGCTGGGATCGGCCTGGTAGCGGGCGAACTGTTCTAACAGCAGGGCCCCGTTCGGCCCCATCAGCGCGGCACTGGACTCGGTCTCTTGCGCCATCTTCTCACATCGGCCGGGTCGCCGATGGGCAGCAACCCCTGCCGCCTCCTTTCTCTGGTCAGTCTTCGCAGCAGCTCCGCGCTCAACGGCCCATGGCAGCCACCATCGTCTCGCCAAGGCTGGCGGGCGAATCGGCGACGTGAATACCGGCCTCCTTCAGCGCGGCAATCTTGTGATCGGCGGTGTCCTTGCCACCCGAGATAACGGCACCGGCATGTCCCATGCGGCGCCCCGGCGGCGCCGTTCTGCCGGCGATGAAGCCGACGACGGGTTTCTTGACGGTATGGTTGGCGATGAACTCGGCACCCTTTACTTCGGCGTCTCCACCGATCTCGCCGATCATAATGATCCCTTCGGTTTCCGGATCGTTAAGAAACAGATCCAGGCAGTCCACGAAATTCAAGCCGTGCACAGGGTCGCCGCCGATGCCGATGCAGCTCGACTGTCCAAGGCCCGTCGAGGTCGTTTGCGCCACCGCTTCGTAGGTAAGCGTTCCTGAGCGCGAAACAATGCCGATTTTGCCGCGCTGATGGATGTGGCCGGGCATGATCCCGATCTTGCATTCGTCCGGCGTGATGACGCCGGGGCAGTTGGGGCCGACCAGGCGCGTTCCCGAGTTCTCCAGTGCGCGTTTGACCTTGACCATGTCCAAGACCGGAATGCCTTCGGTGATGCAGACGACAAGCGCGATGTCGGCATCGACGGCTTCCAGAATAGCGTCCGCGGCGAAGGGCGGCGGGACGTAGATCACACTCGCGTTCGCGCCCGTCTCGGCTACCGCATCGGCGACGGTGTCGAAGACCGGCAGGTCGAGGTGCTTGGTGCCGCCTTTGCCCGGCGTCACGCCGCCGACCATCTGCGTGCCATAGGCGATGGCTTGCTCGGAATGGAAGGTCCCCTGCGCGCCGGTGAAGCCCTGGCAGATGACCTTGGTGTTGTTGTCGACCAGTACGGCCATGGCTCTTAGGCTCCCTGCACGGCTTTGACGATCTTCTCGGCGGCATCGGCCAGATTGTCGGCCGAGACGATGGGCAGGCCGGACTCGGCCAGGATCTTTTTGCCGAGCTCGACGTTGGTCCCCTCCAGCCGCACGACCAGCGGCACATGCAGCGAGACTTCGCGCGCGGCGGCCACCACCCCTTCGGCAATGACGTCGCAGCGCATGATGCCGCCGAAGATGTTGACCAGGATCCCCTCCACGTTGGGGTCGGAGAGGATGATCTTGAAGGCGGCCGTCACCCGCTCGCGTGTGGCGCCGCCGCCGACGTCGAGAAAGTTGGCCGGTTCGCCGCCGAACAGCTTGATGATGTCCATGGTCGCCATAGCCAGGCCGGCGCCGTTGACCATGCAGCCGATCTGGCCATCGAGCTTGATGTAGTTCAGCTCGTGCCGGCCGGCCTCCAGCTCCATGGGGTCTTCTTCGTCCTCGTCGCGCATATCGGCCACGTCCTTGTGGCGGAACAGCGCGTTGTCGTCGAAGTTCATCTTGGCATCCAGGGCCAGCAGGCCGCCGGCGCCGGTCACCACCAGCGGGTTGATCTCGACCAGCGAGGCATCGAGCGCATTAAAGGCCTTGGACATCGCGCCAAGAAACTTCACCGCCGCGTTGACCTGCTTGCCTTCCAGGCCGAGGCCGAAGGCCACCTTGCGCGACTGATAGGGCATCAGGCCGATGGCCGGGTCGATGACTTCCTTGATGATGCGCTCGGGGTGCTCGGCAGCAACCTCCTCGATCTCCATGCCGCCTTCGGTCGAGGCGACGACCGTGAGGCGGCCGGTGGCGCGGTCGAGCAGCATGGAGAGATAGAGCTCGCGCCCGATATCGCAGCCTTCTTCGACGTAGAGCCGCTTGACTTCCTTGCCGGCCGGGCCGGTCTGCTTGGTGACCAGCACGTGGCCCAGCATGCGGCGCGCTTCCTGGCCGACCTCTTCGACCGACTTGCAGATGCGCACGCCGCCCTTGCCGTCGGGGTCGTCGGTGAAGCGCCCGGCGCCGCGGCCACCGGCGTGGATCTGGGCTTTCACCACATAGACGGAACTGCCCAACTCGCGGGCGACGTTCTCTGCTTCTTCCGGCGTGTAAGCGACGCCGCCCTGCGGAGTCGCAACACCGTATTTGGCGAGGAGAGACTTCGCCTGATATTCGTGAATGTTCATGAGGCCTCGAAAATTTCGCTGTTTAGGCGCGAAGAAAGGCGGCTGGGTCAAGCCCGGCGGTGATTGGAAAGCCCAGGCGAGAGCAACCCCCCGGCAAGCCAGTCATGCTTAGAGCGACGGTTATGCGATGTCCAGCGACGAAGGCGCTGAGAGGCCTGATACTTTGCGCCAAGGCAAGCGGTCCACACCCTCATCGCAACCGCCGATGGGGGTCGGGACACGAGCCTGTCTCGTAACTCTCGCGTGGTTTGCGGTTTTGAAGTTCCTGGAAGACGCTGCCGCAACGCTCACAGGAACTTCGAAACCACCACACTAGCGGGTCGTCTTAGCCCGTCTCGCCGCGGCTGGCTTCGGCTTCGCAGCAGTCGCTCGCTTAGGTGCAGCCGTTGCTCTCTTCGGTGCGGCCTTCGCGGTTGTCTTAGGCTTTGCCGCTGCGGCTGTCTTCGGCTTGGCGGCAGCCGCTCGCTTTGGGGCGGCCTTCGCTGTCGTCTTCGGCTTAGCGGCGGCTGCTTTCTTCGGTGCAGCAGCGGCTCTCTTCGGCGCGGCCTTCGCGGTCGTCTTCGGCTTTGCCGCTGCGGCTCGCTTAGGCGCAGCCTTAGCTGCTGTCTTCGGCTTCGCCGCGGCTGCTCGCTTCGGCTTGGCGGCCGTCGTCTTCTTGGCGGCGGCCGTCGTTGTTTTCTTGGCCGCGGCTCTCTTAGGCGCAGCCTTCGCTGCCGTCTTCGGCTTCGCCGCTGCAGCTCTCTTAGGCGCGGCCTTCGCCGTTGTCTTCTTGGCGGCGGCCGCTGTTGTTTTCTTGGCCGCGGCTCTCTTTGGCGCAGCCTTGGCCGTCGTGTTCGGCTTTGCCGCTGCAGCTCTCTTAGGCGCAGCCTTCGCCGTCGTCTTCTTGGCGGCGGCTGTTGTTGCTTTCTTAGGCGCGGCCTTTACCGCCGTCTTCGGCTTCGCCGCTGCGGCTCTCTTCGGCTTGGCGGCAGCCGTCTTCTTGGCGGCCGCCGTAGCTGCCGCCCTTGGCTTCGCGGCCGTGGCTTTCTTGGGCGCGGCTTTCTTGGGCGCGGCCCTTGCGGTGGTCTTGGACTTTACGGCACTGGTTTTCTTAGCTGTGGTTGCAACCATCGGTGTTGCCCTCGCTGCTGGTTTCCTGGGCTTGGCGGCAGCCGCCTTCTTGGGTTTAGCGGCGACCTTCTTAGCTCCGGCTGCAGCCGCCCTTTTGGGCTGAGCTGCTGCCTTCTTCGCTGGGGCCTTCGTCTTGCTGCCAAGTTTCTTGCAGGCCGCGACCAAGCCCTTCACGGCCGCAACCGAGTTGTCGAGCATCTTCTGCTCGGAAGCACTGAGGTTCAGCTCGACAATACGTTCGACGCCGCTGGCGCCGATCACCACCGGCACGCCGACGTACAGACCCTTCACCTTATACTCACCGTTGAGGTAGGCGGCGCAGGGCAGCACGCGCTTCTTGTCCTTGAGATAGGACTCGGCCATGGCGATGGCCGAGGCGGCCGGGGCGTAGAAGGCGGATCCGGTTTTGAGCAGGCCGACGATCTCGGCGCCGCCATTCCGTGTGCGGGTGACGATCTGATCGAGCCGCTTCTTGTCGAGCCACCCCATCTTCACCAGCTCGGGCAGCGGAATACCGGCGACCGTCGAATGGCGCACCATCGGCACCATGGTGTCGCCGTGCCCGCCGAGCACGAAAGCGGTGACGTCTTCCTGGGAGACCTTTAGCTCATCGGCGATGAAGTGACGGAAGCGCGCTGAGTCCAGAACGCCGGCCATGCCGACCACCCGCTTGTGCGGCAGGCCGCAGGCTTCGCGCAGCACCCAAACCATGGCGTCGAGCGGATTGGTGATGCAGATGACGAAAGCGCCCGGCGCGTACTTCTTGATGCCGGCGCCAACCTGGCCCATGACCTTCATGTTGATCTCGAGAAGGTCGTCGCGGCTCATGCCCGGCTTGCGCGGAATGCCGGCGGTGACGATCACCACGTCGGCGCCCTTGATAGCGGCGTAGCTGCTGGTGCCGACCAGCTTCGCATCGAAGCCTTCCACCGGACCGCTTTGCGCCAGGTCCAAGGCCTTGCCCTGCGGCACGCCATCGACGATGTCGAACAGCACGACGTCGCCCAGCTCCTTGAGGCTGGTCAGCAACGCCAAGGTGCCGCCGATCTGTCCGGCGCCGATAAGGGCGATCTTCTTGCGGGCCATACTGAGTCTCCTCTGTGCTGCGGTCCCCTGACGAGAGACTCCGCAGCACCGGCCGTGTTCGGATCTGTCGCCAACTTTTTAGTCTCTAACGCGGATGTTTCGCGTCGGGCAAGTTGAGGTGCGCACTTCTGCACCATTAATCGAAATAAAGCGCCAAGCGTCCGACGTGAAAACAATGTCCGGGTGACAAAGTTCCGCTTGCTCCACGATGAACGCCCTCTCCCAATACTGCTGACTCAATCGAGAGGAGCGCACTATGGAGATCGGCTATCTCACCCTCGACGTCTTTACCGACGAAGCCTTCGGCGGCAACCCGCTCGGCGTGGTGCCCGACGCGCGCGGCCTGTCGACCGAGCAGATGCAGGCTATCACGCGGGAGTTCGGTTACTCAGAGTCGACTTTCGTACTACCGCCCGCGGACCCGGCGCACGATGCCGAGGTGCGGATCTTCACGCCGGCGCGGGAGATCCCCTTTGCCGGTCATCCCAACGTCGGCACCGCCTGCGCCTTGGGGCGGCTCGGCAACGTCCATGGCAAGCCGGTCGGCGAGCAGCTTCTGTTCGAGGAGCGGGCCGGACTCGTTGCAGTGAAGCTGTTGCGCTCAGGCGACCGCGTTGACGGAGCAGAGTTCACCGCACCGCAAGAGCTGTCGCTTGGCGAGACTCTCGCAGCCGAGATCGTCGCCGAGTGCGTCGGCCTTTCGCCGGAGGACATGGTCACTGCGCGGCATCTGCCGACCTGGAGTTCCGTCGGCTTGCCCTTCTTCATCGCCGAGGTGCGCGACCGCGAGGCCTTGGCCAAGGCGACACCCAAAGCCGACGTCTTTGCCAAGCACCTGCCGATCGCCGGCAGCGACGATATCCACCTCTATTGCCGCTGCCCGGCGGAGGATGTCTTCGATGTGCGCACCCGCATGTTCGCGCCCTTGCAGGGCATCAAGGAGGATCCGGCGACCGGCAGCGCCAATGCCGCGCTGACGGGTCTGCTCGCGTCGCTGGAAGCGGACGGCACCCACCGTTTCGTCATCGCCCAGGGCGTCGAGATGGGGCGGCCCAGCCGGCTCGACACCGCGGCGGTTAAAGCGGGCGGTGCGGTCACCGAGATCCGCGTCGGCGGAAACTGCGTCACCATGATGAAGGGCACGCTGCACATTTGATTTGGCCGCTGAAGGAGGAGTGCGATGGCAACACGCCACAATCCGCCGGAGGTCTGGCAGCCCTTCGGTGCGTTCTCGATGGCCGCGATGCCAGGCGACGGCCAGCTCGTCTTCCTGAAAGGACAGGTGGCGCTCGACCGCAACGGCGCGCTGGTCGGCGAAGGCGATATGCGCGCGCAGTTGCGTCAGGTGCTGGACAACATCCGGGCGGTTCTGGCCAGCCTCGGTGGGGAGATGGTCGATGTCATCTCCCTCACGCAGCACACCACCGACATCGAAGCCTTCATGGCCTGCGGGGACATCCGCCAAGCCTTCTTCACCGAGCCCTATCCGGTGACGACGACGATAGAGGTGTCTCGTCTTTACCGGCCCGATGTCCTGATCGAGATCACCGCCATCGCCGAGATACCGCGCACCCGCTATCGCGCCCCTGCATAAGCGAACTGCGTCCTTTGCGGAGGGGCGACGGTCCCCTGCTGCTATGGTTGTTTCACGTGGAACAAAAAGGGGACGTCGGCATGGCAGCGGATCTCAAGGCCAAGGCGCAGGCTTTTCTGGAGTTGCATCGTGGCGAAGGTATTTTCGTCATGCCCAACGCCTGGGACGTTGGCACGGCGCGCATCCTTGCGGCAGCCGGCTTCAAGGCCATCGCCACCACCAGCGCCGGGATCAACTGGCGTGAAGGGCGCCGCGACGCCGTCTACGAGCTGAGCCGCGAAGAAGCGCTGGCCGATCACTGCGTGCTGGCGGAGGCTGTTGCGGTCCCCGTCAACGGCGATTTGGAGAACGGCTTCGGCGACAGCCCCGAGGACGTGGCCGAGACCATTCGTCAGGCGATCGACGGCGGGCTGGCCGGTGCCGGCATCGAGGACTTCACCGGCGACCGCGCCGCGCCGCTCTATGACATCGAGCTGGCGGTGGAGCGTATCGCCGCCGCGCGCGAGGTCATCGACAAGAGCGGCGTTCCCTTCGTGCTGACCGGCCGGGCGGAGTGCTATCTGGTGAAGCACCCAGAGCCCTTCGAGGAATCGGTGAAGCGCATGAATCGCTACCGCGAGGCCGGCGCCGACTGTCTCTTTGCACCGGGCGTCGTCGGGGCCGAGGCCATCGGCGCCATGGTCCGCGCGGTCGAGGGGCCGCTCAATGTGGTCATGGGTCTGGCCGGGGAACCATTGTCTGTGAGCGAGCTCTCCACGCTCGGCGTCAAACGCATCTCCATCGGCGGCAGCTTGGCACGCGCCGCCTACAGTCTGGTGGAGCGTGCCGCGCGCTCACTGATGGACGAGGGCACCTTCGGCTACACCGAGGATGCGCTCCCCGGCAAAGAGATCGAACGCTTGATTTCCGGCTAGCGGTCAGGTCATAGGCTCGGCGATGACTGAGAACCGCTTTCCCATCGAAGATGTCCGCGCGCAGTTCCCCGCGCTCGCGATCACAGACGACGGGCATTCGCGCGCCTACCTCGACAACCCGGCCGGCACCCAGGTGCCGCAGGCGACGGTCGATGCGGTCAGCCGTTGCCTGATCGAAAGCAACGCCAATCTCGGCGGCTTCTTTCCCACGACGCAAGCGGCCGAGGCGGTGGTGGAAGAGGCCCATGCCGGCATGGCCGACTTTCTCAACGCTGCCTCCTCCCGCGAGGTCATCATCGGCCCTAACATGACCACGCTGACCTATCAGATGTCGCGCTCGCTCGGCCATCTGATCGGACCCGGCGACGAGATCATCGTCACCCGCATGGATCACGAGGGCAACATCGCGCCCTGGCTGCAGCTCGCCGAAGACCGCGGCGCCGTCGTGCGCTGGCTCGACTTCGATCGCGACACTTACGAGTTCGCGCCTGAGGCGCTGGACCCGCTGTTGACCCGCCGCACCAAGCTCTTGGCCCTGAACCACGCCAGCAATCTGATCGGCACCATCAACGACGTGAAGGGCCTCGCGGCCAAGGCCAAGGCAGCCGGTGCGTTGGTCTATGTCGACTCAGTGCAGTACGCGCCGCACGGGCCGATCGATGTGCAGGACCTGGGCTGCGACTTCCTGGCCTGTTCCGCCTACAAGTTTTTCGGGCCGCACTTGGGCGTGCTCTGGGGCCGCGAGGAACTCCTTGCCGAACTGCCGGCCTATAAGGTTCGGGCCGTCGGCGACTACCTGCCCGACAAGTTCGAAAGCGGCACGCCGAACATCGAGGGGATGGCCGGCCTCAACGGCACGCTGGCCTACCTCGACTGGCTGGCCGAACGCACGACGGGCGAGGCTCACCGCGCGCCCTATGGCCATATGCGCGGACGCGGCCAGGCAATGCATGCGGCGATCGACGTCTTCGCCGAGTATGAGCACGACCTGACGGCACGTCTCATCGAGGGCCTGCAGGGCATTCCGGGTCTTAAAGTGCACGGCATTACCAACGAGGCCGACCTTGCTCGCCGGGTGCCCACCGTCTCCTTCACGCTCGCCGGCGTTGCACCGCGCGAGATCGCCAAGCAACTGGCCGCCGAGAATCTCTTCGTCTGGTCGGGCCACAACTACGCGTTGGAGTTGGTCCGCCATCTCGGCATCGACGAGACTGAGGGCGTGGTGCGCATCGGCTTGGCGCATTACAACACCCTGGAGGAGATTGAGCGGCTGCTGACCGTGCTCGATCGCCACTACGCCAGCGCTTGAAGCGGGCTTTGCGCGGTTGAGTCTGCTCGCACAGCTTATCTATTTCTAATCGTATTGTAGAATTTCTTTCGCGTTAATCGATTGCTAAGGCAGGGGCAGAGAAAGTGTGCCTATGGAGCGTGTGCACCGCATCAAATCGGCCGAAATCGGCCGGGACACCGGGCTGAACGACTATCCCGACCTTGTCCTGGCCCTCGAATACTGGGGCCGCCTGTGCGATGGCCGCCGGTTGCCGCCCCGAGAGGCGTTAGACCCGGCCGACATCAAACCTCTGCTCCCGCGGGTTATGTTAGTCGATGTCCTACCTGGTAAGCCGCCGCGCTTTCGCTACCGCCTGAGCGGAACCGCGATCTGCAACGTCCATGGCGGCGACCTCAAAGATCTCTTTCCCGAGGACATGCAGCCCCCCGAGTATGGCCGGCTTGTCGGCCGGCACTACCTCGAATGCTACGAACGCGTCGAGCCGCTGACCCACGTCATCGTCCTGCAGACCACGGAAAAGCAGTGGTCCTATGCGCGCATCATCCTGCCGTTCGGGGACGCCGAAGATGACATGTCGCATCTGCTGGTCATCGACAGCCAGTACGGCAACACGCTCGCTGAATGCCTCGATCGCATCGAAGCGCGTTGCGCTGCGAAGCCGCAGGACCTATCCGAGAGGCGCCCGTTCCACGTAGTCGATCATTCGCGCGTGTAGTGCCTCGTCGAGGCTGATGCCCTCCGCCTCTGCCTTGCGGCGCGCCCGGTGACGGCCGTCTCCCGGCAGTCGGGTGCCTTCCTGCGCATGGATCGCCGCCACCAAGGTCTCCAGCCGGTCGTCGAAGCCCTCGGCACCGAACAGCCCGCTGTCGATGGCGATGAAAAGCTGCCCGATGTTCGGTGGGCCGCCTTCGTTGTCGCCGAGGGGCGAAGCCTGGAAGGACCAGTTGGCGCCGACCAGCCCGGCCGCCAGGACCTCGACCAGGAGCGCCAGACCGGCACCCTTGTAGCCGCCCAAGGGCGCAATCGAGCCCTTCAGTCCTTCGTTCGGGTCGGTGGTCGGTCGACCGTCCGCATCCAGGGCCCAGGTGTCCGGAATGGACTCGCCACGCTCGGCTGCCTGCACCACGTTGACGCGGGCCGTTGTGCTGGACGACTGGTCGACGATGATCGGCGGGGCATCGGCGCGCGGCACGCCGAGCGCGACCGGGTTGGTGCCGAACAGCGGCTGGGTGCCGCCCCAGGGCGCGATGGAGGCGGAGGCGTTGGTGAAGACCAGGCCAATCAGACCCTGCCGCGCGATGCGGTCGGCGAAATAGCCGATCACGCCGCTGGCGTAGGAGTTGGCCAGGCCCATGGCGGCCAAGCCTTGGCTCCTGGCCAATGAGAGCAGAGCGGCTTCGCCGGCCTCGTAGGCCGCATGGGCAAAACCGTGCTTGGCGTCGACCAGCAGGGCGGCGGGCGCAGTCTGCTTGAGCTCCGGCAGAGCCTGCCCGTCGACTTTGCCGCAGAGCACGTGGTCGCAGTAGTACGGCAGATAGGCGAGGCCGACGTTGCGAATGCCCTCGGCCTCGGCCTCGCGGATGGAGCGAGCGACGCTTGCGGAATTGGCTTCGTTCGCGCCGCAAGCCATCAGGGCGGCGCGGCTTAACTCGTAGACTTCCTGCAACGACAGCGTCACCGGCATGCTGGATCTCGTCTTCCCGCGGTTGTGAGTTCAGCCCCTTCTCGGCCAGGGCGAGAGGCTGCCCGATGCAAAAGGTCCCTACCTGCCAGGCCTTTGGCAAGGTCAACTGGACTCAGGCTCAAGTCGTCGTAGAATTTGCAGGCAGGACCAACCGCGGACTTGCGCCGCGACGAGCAATGCCGGGCGCATCTGCGACACGGTCGGCCAAAAGGGGACAACGGCAGGTAGGAGGCGTCGTCATGGTCTGGAGCAAGGGCGCGATAGGTGTGACGCTTGCTTTTCTGGCTGCTCTGGCCATCGGTGGAAACGCCGCGGTCGCGCAGCAGGATCAGGAAGACAGTGCGCTCCTCGAGCTGGCCAAAGAGACCTGGACCGGCGATCTCGACGGAATCGTCGAGCGCGGGTTTCTGCGCATCGCGACGGCCTACGATCCGATCCTGTTCTTTTATGACGGTATCGAGCAGCGCGGCGCCGTGCACGACATCGCGCGCAAGCTGGAGAAGCACTTCACCAGGGCCTATGCGCCAAGAGGACGGCGCATCGATGTCGTGATCAAGCCCATGGAGCGCGACCAGATCCTTCCCAGCGTCGCCCAAGGCCTGACCGACATCGCCATTGCCGATCTGACCGTCACGCCCGAGCGTCAGAAGACCGTCGCCTTCAGCGAGCCGACCGATACGAACATCAGCGAGTTCGTCGTCACCGGCCCGGCCGCAGCGAACGTCAGCAGCTTCGACGACCTTGTCGAGGTCGGCGTGTTCGTGCGCCGCTCCAGCAGCTACTTCGAGCACTTCCAGGCGCTCAACGCCACGCGCCAGACGGAGGGCTTGGCGCCGATACCGGTCACGGCCGCGGACGAACGGCTGGAGGACTACGACCTTCTGGAACTGGTGCAGGCCGGGACCATCCCCGCGGTGATCGTCGACAGCCTGACGGCGGGGCTTTGGGCGCAGGTCTTCGACAAGATCACGGTTCACGATGATCTGGCGGTGGATAGCGGCCAGCAAATCGCCTGGGCCCTGCGCAAGGACTCGCCGAAGCTGCAAAAGGCGGTGGACGGTTTCGTCAAGGAGGTTCGCGAGGGCAGCCGCTTCGGCAACATCCTGGCGCGGCGCTATCTCAAGAACCCGAGGTGGGTGGAAAACGTGATGGCGCGGGAGGCGCGCTCCCGCTACGAAGAGACGTTCGATATCATCAAGACCTTTTCAGATCAGTACGACTTCGACTGGCTGATCATCACGGCGCAGGGCTATCAGGAGTCGAGGCTGGATCAAAAAAGACGCAGCGCATCCGGCGCCGTCGGCATCATGCAGATCCTGCCGGCCACCGCGGCGGGCCCCAACGTCCGCATTCCCGACATCTACAACGCAAAGAACAACGTCCATGCCGGCGTGAAGTACATGCACTTCCTGCGCAAGCAGTACTTCAGCGACCCGGCGATCGACCCGGTGGACCAAGTTCTGCTGTCGTTCGGTGCCTACAACGCGGGGCCCGGCAACATTCACAAGGCGCGAAGGCGTGCCGTCCGCATGGGCCTGGACCCCAACAAGTGGTTCGACAATGTCGAGATCGCCGCGGGCCGGGTGATCAGCCGCCAGCCGGTGGACTATGTGCGCAACATCTACAAGTACTACGTCGCTTACCAGTACATGGAGAACCTGAAGGCGCAGCGCAAAGAGGCGCTCGAGGCGGTCGAGCAATAGGCCCTAAGGTCCAATAGCCTGCGCAGCAATCCGCAATTAAAAAAGGGTGAACGTCGGTCACGAGCCCCGTGAGGGGACGCGAGGGGAGGTCAACTGTCCATGGGGTTCTGGAACCGCAGTCGCGCAATCGCCTTACTTGCCGCCTTTGCATTGGCACTCTGCTTTGGAAGCACGGCGGTTGCCCAATCCAGCGAGGACGAAGAAGCGCTGCTGACGCTGTCCCGAGAGACCTGGAGCGGGGATCTCGACGGTATCGTGGAGCGCGGTTTCCTCCGCATGGCGACGGCCTACAACCCGCTGTTCTTTTCCTATGACGGCATCGAGCGCAGCGGCATCCTTTATGATATCGCGCTGGAGCTGGAGAAGTACCTCAACGAAAAGCACGCGCCGAAGGGGAAGAAGATCGCTGTCGTGATCATGCCGATGCCGCGCGACCAGATTCTGCCGAGCGTGATCGAGGGGCGTGCGGACGTCGCCGCAGCGAATCTCACGATCACGCCGGAGCGGGCGGAGCAGGTCGCCTTCAGCGAGCCGACTTACAAGGAGGTCAGCGAGCTCGTCATTACGGGACCGGCCGCGCCGAGCATCGCCAGCTTTGACGACCTCGTCGAGACAGAGGTCCATGTGCGGGAGTCCAGTAGCTATTTCGAGCATCTCACGGCGCTCAATGCCAAACGGGAAGCCGATGGCAAGGACCCCATCCCGATCGAGGCCGCCGACGAGCGCCTGGAGGACTACGATCTGCTCGAGATGGTCGAGAGCGGCATCATCCCGGCTGTGATCGTCGATAGCCACAAGGCGGCGCTTTGGTCGCAGATCTTCGAGAACATCACGGTACACGAAGACCTGGCGGTCAACAGCGGCGGTGAGATCGCCTGGGTCGTGCGTCAGGACAGCCCCGAGCTCTTGGCCGCGGTCAACACGTTCGTCGACACCATCCGCAAGGGGAGCATGGTCGGCAACGTCCTGATCAAGCGCCACTTCGGGGGCAAGACCTGGGTCGACAACGTGACCCGGGGTGATGCGCGCTCTCGCTACGAAGACACCGTCGACATCATCAAGGCCTTTTCGGAGAAGTACGACTTCGACTGGCTGATGATCACCGCGCAGGCCTATCAGGAGTCCCGGCTCGACCAAAGCAAGCGCAGCCACGCCGGCGCTGTCGGCATCATGCAGGTGCTGCCGACCACGGCCGCTGACCCCAATGTCGGGATCCCCGACATCAACGACCCCGAGAACAACGTGCATGCGGGCGTGAAGTATCTGCGCTTCCTGCGCGAGCAGTATTTCGACGACCCCGAGATCGAGCCGGTAGACCAGATCCTGCTGTCGTTCGGCGCCTACAACGCCGGGCCCGGCAACATCTCCAAGGCACGCAAGCGGGCCGTGAAGATGGGCCTCGATCCGAACAAGTGGTTCGGCAATGTCGAGGTGGCGGCCGGGCGGGCGATCAGCCGGGAACCGGTGATCTATGTGCGCAACATCTACAAGTACTATGTCGCCTACAAGCACATGGAGGAGGCGCGTCTCGAGCGGGCGCAAGCCGTCGAGGCCGTCGAGCAGTAAGCCGATACGGCCTTTGCCGTCGCGGCAGAGAAACAGTCGATAGAAGGGGGAAAGCCGATGAAGTCAGTTATCGGGATATCGGCCGCCTTGGCCGTTGGTGCCTGCCTGGTTTCTGCTGGACCATCCGTGGCGCAAGAGAAGGACTGTCCTGACGTGGAGCCGGTGCTGGCCGGCACCGTGAAGGGGACCATGACGACGGCCGGCTTCATCGTCGGCGCGCGCTGGGGTGAGGGCACCTTGACCCTGAACGACGGGACGGTGCGCGACTTCAACGCCTCCGGCGCCAAACTCCTGGAGACCGGCGTGGCCGAGGTGCAGTTCACCGGCAATGTCTACAATCTCGACAAGCTGGAGGACTTTCCCGGCGACTACGCCGCCATCAGCCAAGGCCTGACCCTGATCGAGGGGATCACAGGTTCCGCCGTGCTGACCAACCAGAACTGCGTCTACATCGAGGTCGATGCGGAGAGCCAAGGCGTGCGTCTCAGCGCGCCGGCGCCCGGTGGCGTGCTGATCGAGTTCGAGGAGTAGCGTACCCCGGCGCTACGCACCCCCCTCCCGGCGCTGCGCGCCGACCTCCCCCTCAAGGGGGGAGGTGTAAGGGACTACAGCGAACTCACAATTCCCTCCCCCCAGCGAGGGGGAGGGTTAGGGTGGGGGGGCCGCGCAGCGGACAAGAGAAGGCGCTTTCGCACTGAGCCGGACAGGATTGGACAGTTGCCCGGCTTTGGCATCGTCCTCGGCTTGAGCATCCGACGAACACTGTGGCGCGCCGTTTTATCCTCACGCGTCATGCAATGTTCACAAATGTAACCGTTTACATTCATGAAGGCCGCCTAGCCTGCAGCCTCGATCTGAACACCGAGGCCGGGGGCAATGCCCGCAACCATTCGAGATGTCGCGAGCTTGGCGGGCGTGTCTGTGGCCACGGTCTCTCGTCTGGTGAATCGCAGCGGCAAGGTCCGGGACGACACGGCCGCGCGCGTGCAGGCTGCCATCGAAGCGCTCGGCTTCCGACCCAGCGCGGTTGGGCGCAACCTCTCGACGTCCCAGACCCGCTCCCTCGGCGTGGTCATTCCCTCGCTGACCAACCCGGTCTTCGCCGACGCCGTCGCCGGCATCAACGAAGAGGCGAGGGCGCGCGACTACACGCTGATGTTCACGGCGACCAACTATGACCGCGCGGAGGAGCAAGGCATCGTCGACGCTTTTCTCGCCTACCGCGTCGACGGCCTCATCCTGACCGTCGCCGACCCGGAGGACAGTCCGGTTCTTGACCTGCTCGAGCGCGAGGGCGTGCCCTACGTGCTGATCTACAATCAGCCCAATGCGAAAGGGCGCCCGACGGTCACGGTCGACAACGTCGCCGCCGGCCGCGCCGTCGCAGACGCTCTGGCCAAGCTCGGACATCGGCGCCTCGGCATGGTCGCCGGCCGCTTTAGCGCCTCGGACCGCGCCCTGGCGCGCCGCGACGGCTTTCTCACCGGCGCGCGCGCGGCCGGCTGCCCGGACCCGCTGGTTCTGGAAGTCGACTTCGTCGCATTGAATGCGGAGGAGGTTCTGCGGCCGCTCTATCGCCCGGGAGGCAAGGCGCCAAGTGCGCTGTTCTGCTCAAACGACCTGCTCGCCATGGCCGTCGTCGGCGCCTTGGGCCGCCTTGGCCTCAGCGTGCCGGATGACGTGTCCGTCATCGGGTTCGACGGTCTCGCCATCGGAACCCAACTGCATCCCACGCTCGCGACCATCGTTCAGCCGTCGCGGGAGATGGGGCGGGCGGCGACAGCCCAGCTGCTCGACCGCCTTTCCGGGGAGGTGCCACTCAGCACGGTGACACTGCCCCATTCACTGCGTCTCGGAGAGTCGGCGGGACCCGCCGCCAAGCCAAGCCCCACCGAGCTCCGAGACTCCCCTGCATTCGAAGATGAGGAGACCTAGACTATGATCGGAAGGGCCTTGAAAAGCCATGCCGTCGCTTCGGCATTCCTGCTCGGCTTCGGCGCTGCCAGCGCGCAGGCCGCCGACGCGATCTGTTACAACTGTCCGCCACAGTGGGCCGACTGGGCGTCCCAGCTCCAAGCCATCGAGCAAGAGCTGGGCTACGAGATCCCGCACGACAACAAGAACTCCGGTCAGACGCTCTCGCAGCTCCTGGCCGAAAAGGCGAGCCCGGTGGCCGATGTCGCCTACTACGGCGTTTCCTTCGGCATTCAGGCGGCCGAGAAGGGCGTGGTCGAGCCCTACAAGCCGGCGCACTTCGACGAGATCCCCGAGGGTCTGAAGGATCCGGAAGGACACTGGTTCACAATCCACTCGGGTACCCTCGGCTTCTTCGTCAACGTCGATGCCTTGGGCGGCAAGCCGGTGCCGACCTCCTGGCAGGACCTCTTGGACCCGGCCTACAAGGGTATGGTCGGCTATCTCGATCCCTCCTCCGCCTTCGTCGGCTATGCCGGTGCCGTGGCGGTCAACCGCGCCATGGGCGGCAGTCTGACCGACTTCGACCCGGGCATCGACTACTTCAAGAAGCTCAACGAGAACGACCCAATCGTTCCCAAGCAGACCTCTTACGCCCGCGTGCTTTCCGGCGAGATCCCCATCCTGTTCGACTACGACTTCAACGCCTACCGCGCGAAGTACAAGGACAACGCCAACGTGGTCTTCGTCATTCCCGAGGAGGGCACGGTCGTGGTGCCCTATGTCATGAGCCTGGTGAAGGACGCCCCGAACGCCGACAAGGGCAAGCGGATCCTCGACTTCATCATGTCGGATCAGGGCCAGAAGGTCTGGGCCAACGCCTTCCTGCGGCCGATCCGTGCCTCGGCGCTTTCGGAAGAGGCGGCAGCGAAGTTCCTGCCCGACAGCGACTATGCCCGCGCCACGCCGATCGACTATGCGGAGATGGCGCGCGTCCAGAACGACTTCAAAGAGCGTTATCTCAACGAAGTCCGCTAGAGACCTTTGCGCAAATCGACCTTGGGGCGGCGCGTGTCGCCGCCCCGCCTTCCTTCTTCGGATGAGACCTCTTGGACCGTCGCGACTATCCCACGCTCTTTCTTCTGATCTTGCCGGCGGCGCTGGTCTTCCTGGCCTTCTTCATCGTGCCCATGGTGCGCCTCGCCTTCGTCGGCGCCAGCGGGGAGGACGGTCTCGCGGCCTACGTCTCGGTTCTCACCACGCCGCGGCATTTCGAAAGCATGGTGGCGACCATCCTGCTGTCCCTCGGCGTCACCCTGGCCGCGCTGGCCGTCTCGACCGTGGCCGGCCTCTTCCTGGTGCGCAATCGCTTTCCCGGCCGCGAGACCCTGATCTCGGTGCTGACCTTGCCGCTTGCCTTTCCTGGTGTGGTGATCGGCTTCCTGGTCATCCTGCTGGCCGGCCGCCAGGGCCTGGTCGGCGACGTGACCCAGGCGATGACCGGGGAGAAGCTGGTCTTCGCGTACTCCATGGCCGGGCTCTTCGTCGGCTATCTCTACTTCTCCATCCCGCGGGTCATTCTGACCATCATGGCGGCGGCGGAGAAGCTCGACCCGGCTCTGGAAGAAGCTGCCCGCTCTCTCGGCGCCCCGGCCTGGCGGGTGGTGCGCGACGTCATCCTGCCTGCGCTCAAGCCCGGCCTCATCGCCTCGGGCGCCATCTGCTTCGCGACCTCCATGGGCGCCTTCGGCACCGCCTTCACCTTGGCCACCCGCATCGATGTGCTGCCGATGACGATCTATACCGAGTTCACGCTCAATGCGAACATCGCCGGGGCCGCCAGCCTCTCCATCACGCTGGGCCTGGTAACCTGGGCGGCGCTCTTCATCGCGCGCAGCCTTTCCGGCTCGACCGTCGCGGCCTCGGGATAGAGAGCGGGCGATGCAAAGACGCGGACTCTTCTGGGCGCAGCTTCTCTTCACGCTGCTTCTCTGCGCCTTCCTCATCGTGCCGGTGGTGCTCTCGGCGCTCGCCGGCCTGACCGAGAACTTCTTCGTCGGGCTGGAGAGCGGCCTGACCCTGCGCTGGGTCTGGGAGGTCTGGGGCCTCTACTCCCAGACCATCTACCTCTCGCTGATCATCGCGCTCGCCTGTCTCGTGGTGACCCTGCTGCTCGGCGTGCCGACCGCCTATGTCCTGGCCCGCAAGGGCGGCCGCCTGTCGCGCCTGATCGAGGAGACCATCGTGCTGCCGGTGGCCATTCCGGGCCTCGCCATCGCGCTGGCGCTGATCATCACCTATGGCGGCTTCCGCGACTTCCGTGCCAGCTGGGCCTTCATCCTCGTCGGCCACGTGCTCTACACCCTGCCCTTCATGGTGCGCTCGGTGCTCGCCGTGCTGTCCTCCATCAACTTTCGCGAGCTGGAGGAGGGCGCCGCCAGCCTCGGCGCCTCCTTCTGGCAGCGCTTCTGGACCGTCATCCTGCCCAACGCCCGGCCTGGGATCCTCGCCGGCTCGCTGATGGTGGTCACCCTGTCGATCGGCGAGTTCAATCTGACCTGGATGCTGCATACGCCGGTCACCAAGACCCTGCCGGTGGGTCTGGCCGACAGCTACGCCTCCATGCGTCTCGAGGTGGCGAGCGCCTACACGCTGATCTTCTTCGTCATGATCATTCCGCTGCTCTTGGCTATGCAGGCGCTGTCCCGCGAGAACCGGGCCATCGCAACCAAGCGCGCCGAGCGCGCCGTCTTGCAGGAAAGGACCGCGACATGACCTCCGGCACCACGGCGGTGAGCTTGCGCGCCTGCGGCAAGACCTTCGCCGACGGCACCCGCGCGCTGGAGCAGCTCGACCTCGAGATCGGCGGCGGCGAGACCCTGGTGCTGCTCGGGCCCTCGGGCTGCGGCAAGACCACCTTGCTGCGCATCGTTGCCGGCCTGGAGATGCCCGACGCCGGCGGGCGCGTCTTGTTCAACGACGAGGACGTCAGCGCGCGCCCGATCGAGAAGCGCAACGTCGGCATGGTCTTCCAGTCCTACGCGCTCTTCCCGAACATGTCGGTCCAGGAGAACGTGGCCTACGGCCTGCGAGTCCGGCGCACGCCCAAAGCCGAGATCGCGGCGCGCGTGGCCGAGATGCTGACCATGATGCGCATCGAGGAACTGGCCGAGCGCCGGGTCGACCAGCTCTCCGGCGGGCAGCGACAGCGCGTGGCTCTGGCACGGGCGATTGCCGTCCGGCCCCGCGTGCTGCTGCTCGACGAACCCCTGACCGCGCTGGACGCGCTCTTGCGCGACCGCTTGCGGGTCGAGATCGACAGCTTGCTGCGCAGCCTGGGCATCACCGCGATCTACGTCACCCACGACCAGGCCGAGGCCATGGCGCTGGGCGACCGCATCGTCGTGATGAGCCATGGCCGCATCGCCCAGATCGGCACACCGCAGGAGATCTACCATCGCCCGGCCAACGATTTCGTCGCCGACTTCATCGGCACGGTGAACCGCCTGCCGGCGCGCTTCTTCCCGGAGCAGGCCAACGGCGGCGCGGAGCTGCTGGTCCGGCCGGAGGACCTGGACGTGGTGCCGGCCGCCGAAGCAGACTTCACCGGGCGGGTCACCTCCTCGCTGTTCCTCGGCAACCGCACCCGCTTGGTGTTGGAAGGGATTGGCCCGGAGCCGCTGGTGGTCGAAAGTGCGCTGCGCGGCCGGTTCGACGTGGGGACGGACGTGCCCATTCGCGTCAAGCGTGAGGGTTTGATGACCCTGCCGAACAACCGACCGTCTCCAACCGAGCAAAGGACCCTTTGAAACGATGCTGTTGGCGCAGATCACCGATACCCACATCAAGGCAGGGCATAGGCTCGCTTACGGCCGGGTCGACACGGCCGCCTTCCTGGAAGCCACCGTGGCTCACTTGAATCGTTTCCAGCCGACCATCGATGCGGTGATCATCAGCGGCGATCTGGTCGATGGCGGACAGCCCGAGGAATATGCCGCCCTGCGCGAACTCCTCTCCGGCCTCAAGCTGCCCTTCTTCGCCATTCCCGGCAATCACGACGAACGCGGCAACTTCCTTTCGGCCTTCGCCGATCAGCCTTATCTCGTCGGCTGCGAAGACTTCGCCCATTACACGGTCGAGGACTATCCGTTGCGGTTGATCGGGTTGGACACCACCCTCCCGGGCAAGCCCTACGGATGGCTCTGTGAGGAGCGGCTGAGCTGGCTCGACGAGACCCTGGCAGCCCAGCCGGAGCGGCCGACCTTCGTCTTCCAGCACCATCCGCCTTTCGAGACCGGCGTCACCTTCATGGACGTGCAGAACCTGCGCAACGGTGCCGAGGAGATCGCCGTGCTGGCGAAGCACCGGCAGGTGCGGCACGTCGCCTGCGGCCATGTCCATCGCGCCGTGGAGACGACGATCGAGGGTATCGGCTTCAGCATCGGCCCCAACGCGGCTCATTCCGTGATCTTGGATTTGCGGGAAAAGCCCGAGCCCAGCTTCACCCTGGAGCCGCCGGCCATTCGGCTCTTCTGGGTGTCCGACGACGGCAGCTTGGTCTCTCACTTGAGCTTCGTCGGCAGCTTCGACGGGCCGCATCCCTTTTATGAGCCGGATGGCTCGCTGAAGGACTAGCGCCGGCCCTTGGTCCGGTCATCCAGTTCAACTGCGCTGCCGTAACCTCCTACAGGTAGCTGGGCGGCAGTTCGCTTGGCTGCGCACACGCAGATCCTTAGGACAATAGGATGATCGAAGTCGCCAATGCACTGGCCCTTGTTTCGCTGTCGGTCCTTTTCGGCACGATCGTGTTCTTCTCAGCCGGCACGGCGCCGGTGGTTTTCCGGGTCCTCGATGAAGCGAGCGCCGGGCGCTTTCTACGGGCGCTCTTCCCGCGCTACTACGTGGTGCTTCTCTTTGCCGCCCTTGCCGCCGCTCTCGGCCTGGCGCTCAGTCGTCCTTTCGATGCGGCCGTCATGGCTGTTGTCGCTTTGGGCGCAATCGTCTCCCGCCAAGGCTTGATGCCGCGTATAAATGCGGCGCGTGACCGGATGCTGGCCGGTGACGAAGGGGAGGGTCACCACTTCAACCGCCTGCATCGCCTGAGCGTGGTGATCAACGTGCTCCAGCTTGTGGCTGCCTTTGTGGTGTTGGTGCGGCTAGCCCTATCACTATGACTTGATGGCGTCCGGTGGTCCGCGCCGCCTCTCACTCCGTAGAATGATTCAAAACGACGGAGGCCAACCATGAGCACACCCATCGAGTTTGGCGAGACCGCCTGGGGCGCCTTTCGCACCGCCCGGGCCATGATCAAGCAAGCCCTTATCCTGCGTGATTTCGGCGAGGTCGACCTGGCCCGCGAGATGGCACGTCGGGCCGTGGCGGTGAACCGCTTCGCCTGGGCCGCTTCGCCGGGCCGCTAGACCGGCCTTATGCGGCAGCCTTTTCTCGGCACGTCGCTCGCAGTTGGCGCTGCCATGATGGCGGCCGGCGCCTGGCCGGCCGAGGCCAGCATGGAAGCTTACCTCTGGGAAAACCGGCCGCTCGTCGTGTTTGCGCCGGACAGCGACCATCCCATCGTGGCGGAACAGCGCGATCAACTTGATGGCCAGCTCGGCGCTCTGCGCGAGCGGGACATGGTGGTGATCGAGGTTGTCGGAGTGCGGACCGCGGTCGACGGAGCGAACAGCTCGGCACTGGAAGCCGACAAACTGCGCCAGCGCTATCGCGTGAGCAGCGATGAGGCGGCGGCCTTGCTGATCGGCAAGGACGGCGGGGTCAAGCTCAGGCTGCCCGGCGCCATCTCGGCCAACAGACTGTTCGAGACCATCGACGCCATGCCGATGCGCCGCCGCGAGATGCAAGAGCAAGCTCAGGACGAGGGCTGACCCGCGGCCAGCTCGCGGGTCAGGCGGCGGGTAACCAGCACGAAGGCGCCGGAGAGGACGAAGCACCAAGCCGCCATCACCAACCCCTGCTCTGGGAAGGGAATGCCGGCATCGATCAGGAGCCCGGTGACGCCCGGGCCAATTGCCGTCGAGAAGACCATCACCGCGACGATCAGCGCACGCACCGCGCCGATGTGGCGCGTGCCGTAGACCTCGGCCCAGAGCGCCCCGTTCATCGTGTTGCTCATACCCTGTCCGAGGCCGACCAAGCCAAGCAGCAGGTACCACACCCAGAGTCCGCTCCCCTCGTCGATCAAGGCGATGCCGACACCAAGCGGCAGCAGGTAGAGAGGCAGCAGGCTCGCCGCGCCGCGCCGGTCGATAACCTGACCAGCGAGCAGCATGGAGACGACGGTGAGGCCGGCATAGATCGGATAGCCCAGCGCCATCTCGGCCAGGCTCCAGCCTTTCTCTTGGGCGATGTGGATCTGGTGGAAGAAGATCACGGTGCCGATGAAGGACGGGGTGAGGATCCCGGGGAGCAGGGCCCAGAACAGCCAGTGCCGCAGGGCGTCGCGACGGCTCCAGTGCTTCCCGGCGAGGCCGGTCGCCGTGTCATGGGCCTCGGCGCCTTTGGGCGCGCGCGCCTTGGCCAGCAGGATGCCGAGCAGGGGCACGAAGCCGAACAGCAGGAGCGCCGCGACGAAACCCCAGGCGCCGCGCCAGCCGACCAGCGCGATGGCGGCGACCGCCAGGGTGGGCAGCAGCGCCTCGCCGATGGAGTAGCCGAGGCCGGTCACCGCCAGGGCCCGGCCGCGCTGAGCACGGAACCAGCGCGCGGTGGCGGTGATGCCGATGTGGCCCATCATGCCCTGGCCGCAGAAGCGCAGTCCGGCGATCAGCAGAAAGAGCACGATGAGCGAGCTGTTGAGCGCCATGCCAAGGGCGACCAGGGCGTAGAGCAGCAGGATGGCCAGGGCGAGCCGCTGCAGCGGCATGCTGTCGGCGAGGCGTCCGGCCTGCACCAGCAGCGCGGCAGAGGTCAGGGTCGCCGCCGTGTAGAGCGTACCCCACTCCCCGTCGCTCAAGCCGTGTAATGCCATCAGGCGGTCGGCGAAGAGCGAGATAAAGAAGGTCTGTCCGAAGGAAGAGCCCAGCGTGCAGAGCAAGCCGGCGGCAAGCCAGCGGGCGTTCTCCCGATAGAAGCTCGGGGCGGATGTCCGGTTGGGCGAGAGGTCCGCGTTCACGCCGCCATCTGCTCGTGCCCGCCTGCGCCGGTCAAGCGGGCACTGCGCATGGCAGGAGGTCAGCCGGTTGTGCCAGCTAGGTGCGCTTCGAAGTGCGTTACCGCCTTTTCGAACTTGTCGCGGCAGCCAGTGTTGCAGAAGCCGACCACCTGGCCCTTGTAGCGGGTCAGCGAGTCCGGGGCGACTGCATTGCCCGACCAGGGGCAAATCTTGTTGATACAATCTTCCAGTCTGAGCTCGGTCATCGTGAAATCTCCGTGTCGGTTGCGCTGTGGCTAGACTAGCGGATTGGCCCTTGGCATAAATGACGTTATGCCCTCGAAAACTGCCAAAGAAACGAACGACAGACATCCACAGCCACGCTTGATCGTCTTCCTGGTCTATCCTGGCGTCAAGCTGCTGGACCTTGCCGGGCCGCTGCAGGTCTTCGCCGACGCGGCCCGCTCCGGCGGCGGTCTGCCGGCCTATCGCACCAGGGTCGTTTCGATCGACGGGGGCGCGATCCCAAGCGACACGGCGGTGGCGCTGCCGAGCGCGCCCTTCTCAGCCCTCGCGGCGGAGCCGGTCGATACCTTGCTGGTCATCGGCGGCAACGGCGTCTTCGCCGCAATGCAGGACACGCGGTTGGTGGAGGCGCTGAGGGGACTGGCGGCAAGATCGCGGCGGGTCGGCTCCATCTGCAGCGGGGCTTTCCTCTTGGCGGCGGCCGGGCTGCTATCCGGCAGGCGCGCGGTCACTCATTGGGAGCACTGCGCGCATCTTGCCGCCTACGATCCGGACATCCGGGTCGACGCCGATGCCATTTACATCGAGGACGGTGGTGTCTGGACCTCCGCCGGGGTCACCGCCGGCATCGACTTGGGGCTGGCCATGGTAGTGCAGGATCTCGGTCGGCCGCGGGCCATGGCCTTGGCTCGGAACTTGGTCACCTTCATGGTGCGGCCGGGCGGCCAGTCGCAGTTCAGTCCGGTGCTGGCGCGCCAGCTGGCCGACGCCGAAGGGCGCTTCGACGGGCTGCACGACTGGATGGCGGCGAACCTTGATGCCGACCTGCGGGTCGAGGCCTTGGCCGATCAAGCCGGCATGAGCCCGCGCACCTTTGCCCGGCTCTATGTCGAGCACACCGGGCAGACGCCGGCCAAGGCGGTGGAGGCCATGCGGGTGGAGGCGGCGCGGGGCCTGCTCGAGACCGGCGATCTGCCGGTCAGCCAGGTCGCGGTGCGCTGCGGCTTCGGCGATGACGAGCGCTTACGCCGGGCCTTTTCTCGGAGCCTCCAGGTCTCACCCGCTGCCTACCGCGAGCGCTTCCGGCGCTAGAGCATTCCTCAGCTAGATAGAAGCAATTCTGCTTCTCGCCTGGCGAGGCGAGCCGCTGTTTCGGCGCGCGCCCGTGGAGCCATGGGGGCGATGCCGGGTGCATCGGTCAAGCGCGCCGCGCCAGCGGGCGCCCGCCAGGCGGAAGCCCTTCGGGACGGGCGCCTTTGCGCCAATCCCTGCGCCTGGCTGCTCGACCATATCTCGGGATATGCTCTTCGCGCCCAGGCTTGATCTTGTCGCAAAGGCGCTCCGTCAGAATGGTTCTATCTAGCTGAGGAACGCTCTAGGCAGCCCTTACGTGGGTGAGAAAATCGGATACCTCGCCCGTGAGGCCTTCGATTTCTTGAGCTAGGCTCTCGGCGGCCGCGGCAACTTCCGATGCGCTCGCTTCCGTCTGCCCGACAGAAGAGCAGACCCGATCCATCTCGCCCGACACCGCTCGGGAAGCTTCGGCGGCCCGATTGGTGCTGTTGCTGATTTCCCCGATTGCCGCTGACTGCTCCTCGACGGCTGCGGAGATCGCGTTGGCCACTTCGGCAAGCTCGCCAATCGTCTGACGAATGCTGCCGATGGCCTCGACGGTGGCACCAGTCACAGTTTGCATCTCGCTGATCTGCCGCGCGATCTCTTCGGTCGCTTTGGCTGTCTGGTTGGCCAGATTCTTCACTTCGCTGGCTACGACCGCAAAGCCCTTGCCCGCCTCTCCAGCGCGCGCCGCTTCGATGGTGGCGTTGAGGGCGAGCAAGTTCGTCTGCTCGGCAATGTCGGAGATCAGGCTGGTTACCTCGCCGATTTTTTGCGCTGCTCGAGACAGAGACTGGACGGTTTCGTCGGAGCTCTCCGCCCGCTTGACGGCATCGTCACTGATGCGGGAAGCGCGGTTGACCTGCTGAGAGATCTCTCCGATCGAGGCTGTCATTTCTTCGGATGCCGAGGCCACCATTTGGGCGCTGTTGGTGGCTTCTTCCGCTTGGCCGCTCGCCGTGCTCACCTGACCGCTGACTTCAGTAGAGCTATGCTTGAGATTGCCGGCGCGTTCCTGCATTTGCCCCACATTCTGCGCCGCAGCGTCCGCCATTCGCGCGACACTCGCCTGGAAGCGGTCGGCGAGAGCAGTGAGCGTCTGCTTGCGCTCCTCGGCAGCCCGGCGCTCGGTCTGCTGCTGTTCGGCGCTGAGCCTTTGTGCTTCCGCTTCTGCCGCCTGGGCATGCTTGAGCGCGTCCTCGGACTCGACGAAAGCTCGTGCCAGACGCTGAGTCAGCCAAAGCAGCACGCCCGTCTCCATGACAACGATGACTGCATGAAGAACCACGCGGCCGAGATCGGCGCCGCCCGGAAAGACAGCAGCGGGCAAGACGAAGTTCAGAACCAGGTGATGCAGCGCCGTCGTTGCCGCAGCCACGAGAATGACTCGCCAGTCGCAGAACGCTGCCATCATCGCAAGCGCTGCGAAGAAATACATATGCAGATCGACTTGCCAGGGATTGCCGCGCAGCTGATAGAGCATGATCGCAATCTGGACCACGAACGCGATGGCCGTCGCATAGCGAAAGCCGGGCGACTGCGGGTCGGCGCGCCACAACGCAGTTGCGATGCCGGCGAAGATGGCGGTGGCTATGCTGGGCGCCAGCCAGTCTTGGCTCAGTACGACGCCAAGGACAGCGACCACTGGCACGTGCAGCCAGAGCACGGCAACCAAGACCTTGCCAATTTGGCTACGCATCGCAACGAGTGCAGACATCTCTCAGTCTCCTTCAGAGACGAAACAGGCCCCAAAGGCCAGTGGGTCGAGAGCGACCAAGGCGCCCATCTTCCAAAGGCCGGACCATCCGAGCGGCTCGGGAAAACGGGCCACAATGACGTTCGGCCAGCCGCCTTCCCTGGTCGAAAGCCCCCCTGCGCCGATGACGGCCCGAAAGGCCTCCTCGTGCTCGGTTCCTGGCGCGAACAGTATGGCCACCTCCTGATTGGCCGTCGGCGCGCGCAGCGCGAGCGTGGGGAGCGCGAGAAGCGAAAGCAGGAGGAGGGCGGCTGCTATGCCAATCCCCGATGTCTTTCGCGGTGGTTGTGGTCGCAGCATCGAGAAGACTTCGCCGTTGCATCTTCGTTTGAAGGTTGTGCCGCAAAGAGAATGCAAAGCGGTTAATTGCCACTTTTTTTAGCAATTTCGCTGGTGGATCATTGAGTTGCAGATCATCGGCTCGGCAACGACCGCTCGCTGCCAAGCCGAAAAGCAGTAGGGTGGCCGCCGGGAGGCTTAGTAGCCGGCTCCCCGGTCGACCTCGTGCAGCAGCGGTGCGCCGGCGATCAGGCGCTTATAGTTCTCGGCCACGTCCAGCAGGCCGTCGTCCAGGTGCCAGCCCGAGACGTGGGGCGTGACGGTGATCTTGTCGTGGCCCCAGAAGGTGTGGTCCGGCGGCAAGGGCTCTTGCCGGAAGACATCCAGCACCGCGCCCGCCAGGTGGCCGCTATCGAGCGCCGCCAGCAGGTCTTCTTCGACGATCAAGTCGCCGCGGCCGACATTGATCAGGCGCGCGCCGGACTTCATCTGCGCCAGGCGCTGCGCATCGAAGAGATCGCGGGTCTCCGGGGTCGAGGGCAGCACGGAGATGACGTGGTCGCAGGTGGCCAGCATGGCCGGCAAGGCCTCCAAACCGGCGCTGCAGGCAACCCCCTCAATGGACTTGGGCGAGCGGCTCCAGCCCAGGACGCGAAAGTCGAGGGCGGCGAAGCGGCGCGCCACCTCGGCCCCGATATGGCCCAGCCCCAGCACGCCGACGGTCGTCTTGCCGGCTTGCCGCGGCGGGACGGGGTCCCAGCGCTTGGCCTGAGTGTCGGCTTCGTAGCGCAGGAGTTGGCGTTGGTCGCGCAGCACGTAGGCCAGGCAGTACTCGGCAATCTCCTGCGCCGCCAACTGCGGCTTGAGCCGCGCCACACGCACCTGCGGCGGCAGGTCGGCCGCCCGCATGATGGTCTCCACCCCAGCGCCGAGCTTCTGCACGAGTTGCAGCGCCGGCAGCTGGGCCGCCACGCCCGGCCTTAGGCCGACCACCGCGACCATCTTGACCTTGTCCCGCTCGGCCTCGGCCAGGCCGCAGTAGATCGGCACATCGGGAAGCTGCGGCGCCAAGAGATCGCGCAGGTCTTCCTCCCGCATCCAGGCGGGGTCGCGCACGTCGAGCAAAAGGGCCATGACCGTCACTCTATAGCTATAGTTTGGGGGCGTTCTCTGATCGCGGCAAAGCTGTCCTGTCGCCGAACGGCCAGGGCGCTTATACCTCTATGATGCCGTTCGACAAGGAGCACGTCATACCGTGACAGACTTCGACTACCGCCAGTGGTCGCACCGGGCCGCCGACTGGGCCGCCGACTATCGGGAGAGCCTGCGCGACCGACCGGTGCGGCCGCGGTGCGTGCCGGGTGACATCGCCGCCCAGCTTCCCGAGGCTCCGCCGGAGAACGGCGAGAGCATGGAGGCGATCTTCGCCGACTTCGAGCGCATCGTGCCGGAGGGCATGACCCATTGGCAGCATCCGCGCTTCTTCGCCTACTTTCCCGCCAACGCAGCCCCCGCCGGCATCCTGGCCGACCAGCTGGCCGGCGCCATGGCGGCACAATGCATGCTGTGGCAGACCTCGCCGGCAGCGACCGAGCTCGAGGTCAAGATGGTCGACTGGCTGCGCCAGGCCTTCGGTCTGCCCGCCGTCTTCAAGGGCGTGCTGCAGGACACGGCCTCGTCGGCGACCCTCTGCGCCATTCTCACCATGCGGGAGCGGGCGCTCGACTGGCGCGGGAACAAAGAGGGCCTTTTCGGTCAGCCGCCCCTCCGCGTCTACGCTTCCCACCGCACCCACAGCTCGATCGACAAGGCCATGTGGGTGGCCGGCCTGGGCCAGGACAACCTGGTCAAGATTCCGACCGACGACAGCCTGGCCATGGACCGCGATGCGCTGGCCGAGGCCATCCGCAGGGACCGGGAGAACGGTCTGCTGCCAGCCGGTGTCGTGGTCTGCGTCGGCGGCACCTCGGTCGGCGCCACGGACCGGGTGGCGGAGATCTGCGCGCTGGCCAAGGAGGAGGGCTTGTTCATCCATGTCGATGCCGCCTGGGCCGGTTCCGCCATGGTCTGCCCCGAGTTCCGGCCCTTGTGGCAGGGGGTGGAAGAGGCCGATAGCATCGTCATCAACCCGCACAAGTGGCTCGGCGCGCCGATGGAGTGCTCGGCCCACTTCGTCCGCGACCCCGAGCCGCTGCTCAAGACGCTCGCCATCCAGCCGGAGTACCTCAAGACCTACGGCAAGGAGGGCATCGTCAACTTCAGCGAATGGTCGGTGCAGCTCGGGCGTCGCTTCCGCGCCCTCAAGGTCTGGTTCCTGATGCGCGCCGACGGTCTGGAAGGCCTGCGCGCGCGCATCCGCGACCATGTGGCCTGGGCGGAAGATCTGGCAGAGCGACTGGCGGCAGAGCCCGACTTCGAGATCGTCACGCCGCCCATGCTCTCGCTCTTTTCCTTCCGCTACCGGCCCCGGGAGATGCGGGGGGAAATGACGGACGAGGCGCTCGACGCGCTCAACCTGCAGCTCCTCGAACGCATCAACGACGAGGGCGAGATCTATCTCACTCAGACGACGCATGACGGCAGGATGGTCATCCGATTCGTGACCGGCGCCTTCGACTGTCGGGCCGAAGACGTGGAGACCGCCTTCGCGGTGATCACCCGCACGGCGCGGGCGCTGCCGGAAGGTTGACGCCGGTATGGAGGACGACCGCCTCTATCGCGACCCCGCGCTGGCACAGTTCTACGATTTCGAAAACGGCTGGGCGCCGGACCTCGACTACTGCCGGCATCTGGCCGAGGACGCGGCAAGCATTCTCGACCTCGGCTGCGGCACCGGGCTCTTCGCCACCCGCATGGCCGATGGCCGGCGCGTCGTCGGCGCCGACCCAGCGGCAGCCATGTTGGAGATCGCGCGCAACCGGCCGGGCGGCCGGGCCGTGGAATGGCTGCAGGCGGATGCGCGCAGCCTCCAGCTTGAGGAACGGTTCGATCTGATTGTGATGACGGGCCATGCCTTCCAGGTCTTTCTCGAAGAGCGCGATCAGCGGGCGGTCGCGGCGACGATCGCGCACCACCTGGCGCCCCGTGGCCGATTCATCTTCGACAGCCGCAATCCGGCCGCCGAGGAGTGGCGGGAGTGGACGCCGAACGCCTCTCGCCGGCAGCTCGAGCATCCCACGCTGGGCCTGGTCGAGGCCTGGAACGACGCCGCGTTCGATCCGGACAGAGGCATCGTCACCTACTGGACCCACTACCGGGTGATCGGGAGCGGCGAGCAGTTCTCCGCCGAGTCTCAGATTCGCTTCACGCCGCAAGCGGACCTGGCGGCTTTGCTGACCGATGCCGGTCTCGCAGACGAAAGCTGGCTCGGCGACTGGCAGGGCAATCCCTACACACCGACCTCTCCCGACATCATTCCGATCGGCAGGCTAGCGTAATCTTGCCTCATGCACGGGCCCGCGGTCAGGTTACTTCGCCGCCGCCGGCTGGAAGGCCGCTGACTCGTCTGCGCTCTCTTTGAGGCTGAGCCGGAAGTAGCTGGTGTCGTCAGGCGCGAACTCCAGGGTCAGCTCGCCGCCCATCTTGCGCATGACCGCCCGGCTGATCGCCAGACCGAGACCTGCGCCCTGGCCGCGGTCGGCGCGGCTGCCGCGGGCGAACTTCTCGAAGATCATGTTGGCGTCGTCGCGGGACACACCGCCGCCGTTGTCGATCACGTCGATCAGAACGTTGTCACCGTTGCGCTGTGCGCGCACGTGGATCTCCGGCGCCTCCGAGGGATTGTACTTCACCGCGTTGGACAGAGTGTTGATCAGGACCTGACGCAGCCGGTCGGGGTTGGCGCTGACGTAGACCGCCTCCGGCAGCGGCTCGAAGGTGACGGCGACACCGGCGTTTCTGGTCAATCCTGAGACCGCATCCAGCGCCGAAGCAATCGAAGCGTTCGCCTCTATCGGCTCGACGTTCAAGTTCAGGGTGCCGGCTTCCAGCCGGTTGATGTCGAGCAGCTCGTCGAGCAAGCGGGTCAGGCGCACGCTCTCGTTATGGATGATGGAGACGAAACGCGCCCGCTCTTCGTCCGAGATGTCGGTTTCTTCCTTCAGGATCTCCGACATGGAGCGGACCGAGGTCATGGGTGTGCGCAGCTCATGGCTGACCTGGTTGAGGAAATCGTCCTTCTGTGCATCGAGGGCGCGCAGCCGCTCGTTGGCGGCGCGCAGCTGTACCGCCGCCTGCTCCAGCGCCGCCGACTTCTCGGAAAGCTCCCGTGAGGTCTCGATCAGCTGTTGGGCTTCGTCGGCGATGTCGATCAGCTCGGTCATGCCGACGTTCTCCTGCCCGGTGATCCGGGTCACCATGGCATGGGCCGAGGCTGCGCCGATGGAGCCGGCCAGCTCCCGCTCCAAGCGCGCGATGACGGCGTCGGTGGCATAGGGAAGCGCGCCGACGCGCCCTTGATCGCTGGCCATCTCGTCGAACAGGGCCCGCGCCGGCTCGTTGCCGAGGATGCGTTGCGCCAAGACAAAGAGGTCTTCGGTATCGGCGCTGCCGATCGCGGCATGCGAAACGCCGCCGTCAGCGGCGCGATAGACATTGACGAAGAGACTGCCCTGCAATCGCTCGAGAGCACTCGGTTCGGTCAAGGTCGACACCACGAGGAAGATCAGCGCATTGGTGCCGACGCTCCAGACCACCGCATGGACCAGCGGGTCCATGCCGCTTAGCCCGAGCATCGCTTGGGGCCGCAGGGCTTCGATGCCCCAGGGTCCGTTGGCGAGGACCGAGGCGCTCAGGATGAAATCGCCGTCGAAGCTCGGCAGGAACAGGGTGTAGGCCCAGAGCAGGAAGCCGGCGATCAGCCCCGAGAGAGCGCCGGCGCGGGTTGCCCCCTGCCAGAAGAGCCCGCCGAGCAGGCTGGGCAGGAACTGGGCCACGCCAACGAAGGCGATCAGGCCGATCGCTGCCAGCGCGTCGGAGCCGCCGCTGATCCAGAAATAAAGGAAGCCGAGGCCGAGAATGATGCCGATGCTGATGCGGCGCGAGGCGAGCAGCAGGTTGCGCACATCGCCGCTGACCGCGTGGCGCGCCGCCAGTACGCGCAAGGCAACCGGCATGATCACATGATTGGACACCATGGTGGAGACGGCAATCGCCGCGACGATCACCATGGAGGTTGCCGAGGAGAAGCCGCCGAGAAAGGCCAGCATCGCCAGCTCGTAGCGCTCCTCGGCAAGCGGAATGGTCAGCACGAAAAGGTCGGGATTGGCGCCCTCCGGCATCATCCGCAATCCGACAAAGGCGATCGGCATGATGAAGAGCACCATGCCGAAGAGGTAGAGCGGGAAAAGCCAAGACGCCATGGCCAGGTGACGCTCGTCGATGTTCTCCACCACCGTCACTTGGAACTGCCTGGGCAGGCAGATGACGGCTGTCGCCGAAAGGAAGGTCAGCACCACCCAGCGCGGCCCGAAGATATCGCCGGCACCCCGGATCGCCTCGGGCGAGACGTCTTGGAAGACGTCCTTGAAGCCATCGGCGACGCTGTAGGTGACGAAAACCCCGACGGCGATCAGGGCGATGAGCTTGACCACTGCCTCCAGCGCGATGGCTGCGACGACGCCGTGGTGCCGCTCGTTGGCGTCCAGGTTGCGGGTGCCGAACAGGATGGTGAAGAGTGCCATGCCCGCCGCGACCCAGAAGGCGGTGGTCACGGCGTCCCCGCCGCCGGCAATTACCTGGTAGGTGCTGGTGACCCCCTGAAGCTGCAGCGCGATGTAGGGCGTCGTGGCGATTACGGCGATCATGGTCACCAGAACCGCCAGGCTGGGGCTTTTGCCGTACCGTGAAGAGATCAGGTCGGCGATCGAGGTGATACGGTTGTTGCGCCCGATGCGCACCAGCTTCCTGAGCAAAAACCACCAGCCGACGAAGACCAAGGTGGGGCCGAGGTAGATGGTGACGAACTCCAGGCCGTTGCGCGCGGCCGAGCCGACCGCGCCGTAGAACGTCCAGGCCGTGCAATAGACGGAGATCGAGAGCGTGTAGATGACCGGCGACTGGAGCCAGGCGATCCGCCGGCGCCGGGTCTGGCGGTCGACGATGAAGGCGACCGCGAAGAGCAGCGCGACGTATCCGATACAGACGGCCAGGATGAGGTTGACCGAAAGCATGGCCGGGGCGTCAGCCGTCCGTCCTGGGGACCTCGGAGGTCTCGGACTCGGTTGTTGTGGCGGTCAGCGTGTCGTTTTCGCGCAAAGGACGGGCCAGGATGGCGCCGCCGACGATCAGTAGGCCCCAGACCACCAGGATATAGAGGAAGGTGATCGGAACGCCCGCCAGCTTGCCGTCGATCAGGAAGATCGTGGCGAGGGGCGGCAAGAGGAGAACGGTTCCGACCAGGATCAGTGCGATGGAGCGGTCGGGAGCGGTGCGGCGCGACAGTAAATCGTATTTGCGATCTGTCAGAGTTCCGTCCCTCGAAGGATTAACCTGCACTCCGCGAAGCAAGCTCTTTGACCGCAGCGACGATCTCCGAGTTCGCGAAGGGCTTGGTCATGAAAAGGTCGGCGCCGTGCTCCAAGGCGGTTTCGCGGTCCTCGCGCTGTCCCTTGGCGGTCAGCATCAGGACCGGCAGGCTTTCGGACCGCTGATCGGCCCGCAGCTGTCGTAGGATTTCGTAGCCGTCCAGCCCCGGCAGCATAACGTCGAGGATGAGCACATCCGGCGTATCCGCCTTGGCGGCGCTGACGACCTGGCGGCCGTCGCTTTGCACCTCGACCTTGAATCCGGCGCGCTCAAGCAAAAAGGTGAGCGATTCGACGATATTCGGCTCGTCTTCCGCCAGCAGAACCCGTTTCGCCATATTCCTGCGCAACCTCCCCGTTCCGAACCCATCTTTCGTGAGCTTTGCGGTTGATTAGACAGTAGATCCCAAGCCGAGGCAATCGAGCCGTCCTCAATAATCGGTCAGAGGGTCTTCGACACGGTGGTGGCAGGCCAGGCGGGGGCAGAGCCGGCAGCTCGGCCCGACCTCCTCCACGACAGCCGAATCTTCCGGAGCGTAAACCGTATGCTGTGCGTCCGGCTCGCTCATCGCAATCATGTCGGTGACATAGTGCCGCGGCTTGCCGAAACCGCTCGGACCGTTGAGCCGCGCCCGCGCGACGAAGACAAAACGCGCGCCGGTGGGGAAGAGCGCCCGCTGGCGGAGAAAGGTCTCCGGCGACTGCTGGGCGCGGTAAAGCACCCATAGCGGACAGGCGGCCGCATAGCGCGGCAGGATCAGGCCTTGCAGCCCATGCATCTGGACGATCGTGCCGGCGGCATTGGCACGAAAGTAGCCGAAACGAGGCAGATCGTCCGCGATCGGCAGAGCGGTCAGGCGCCGGCAGACCGCTTCGATCTCCGCGGAAAAGGCATCGGCAAGCGCCTCGATGTCGTAACGCAACTCCCGCGAGCGCAGGATGAAAGCCTGGAGCGGCATGCGGATGGCACCGGCGGCATAGTCGACCAGGGCACGGCGTGCCCGGTCGCGTGCCGCGGCGGTGGAAATTCGTTCCTGCCGACCGATGAAGTCCTCGATCACTGGGCCGAGCCGTTCCTCCGTCAGGGCAAGCGCCTTGTCGCGGCGCGAGATCGGGCGGGGGTCGGTCAGCAGGTGGGCCAGGTCGCCGGCGGCCTCGTCGATTTCGGCGAAGTGGTTCTCGTTGGCATCGAAGACGGCCTCCACTTCGTCGACGGGAGTCACGATCCGGTCTGCCTCCTCGGCCTTGTCGAGGTAGGTCGCCAGCGCCTCGCCGACATCGGAGAGGGCGCGGGTCTCGTCATGGATGATCCGGTTGAAACGTTTGCGCCGCTCTTCCGGAACTTCGTCGAAGTCGGTCAGAATCTCGGATGCAGAGCGGATCGCGGCAATGCGCGTCAGCATGCGATGCACCGTTTCTCCCAGGAAAGGGTCGTTGGACAGCCGGTCCGACAGCGTTTGAGCGCGGGTGACGGCGTCGCGCTCGGATCGGGCCAGAGCCCCGATCGCCTTGGCCCATCCGGGAAAGCGGCCGATCAGTTCGCTGACACGCTGATTCTCAACGTCGAGCGCCGACAGCGATGGTAGGTGCGCGATTTCGGTCAGACTCTCATGCAAGCGATGCTCGGAGGCGCTGCCGAGGTCGTCGGGCGCAAGCCGCAAGGCCTCGGTTATCCTGCCGAGCAGCGGGCCCGAGATCTTCCGTTTGTTCCATTCGATGAGGTTCAGATAGGACGCCGAGATGCCGAGCTGCCGGGCGAGCTCGGCCTGGGTGACGCCGACTTCTCGGCGCCGCTGCCGGATTCTGGTTCCAAGGATTGCAGCAACCATGGCAACGCCCTCGCAGTCAGTTTTGGGAGGTTAGCATTTTGTCAATAATTTACAAATCGACATAAGTGGATCGTATAAAATTTACAAATAAAGTGAGCTATACCAATTAGTTATTGCGCCTTTGACAAAATTGGTGCAGTGTTCAGGCCGGGCGAGGAGGTCGCCCCTAGTCGGAATGGCCTCGGCATCTGCAGCGGCGGATTTCGGCTTAAACTACGAAAACGCTCAATGGGAGACACTTCATGAGCAAGTTCCACATCAGCCGTCGCGGACTGCTGAAGGGCTCGGCCGTTGCAGGCATCGGCTTGGCGGCGCCGACCATCTTTACCAGCAAAGCCTGGGCCAGCTTCACCAACGAGCCGAAGGGCGACAGCGTGACCCTGGGCTTCAACGTGCCCCAGTCCGGCGTCTACGCCGACGAGGGCGCCGATCAGCTGCGCGCCCTGCGTCTTGCTGTCGAGCACCTCAATGGCGAGGGCGACGGCGGCATGATGGGCACCTTCTCGTCCAAGGCGCTGAAGGGTAACGGCATCCTCGGCAAAAAGGTCGAATTCGTCACCGGCGATACGCAGACCAAGACGGACGCCGCCCGCGCCTCCGCCCGCTCGATGATCGAGAAGGACGGCGCGGTCATGATCACCGGCGGTTCCTCGTCGGGCCCGGCCGTGGCCGTGCAGGCGCTGTGTCAGGAAGCCGGCGTCATCTTCATGGCCGGTCTGACCCATGCCAACGACACCACCGGCAAGGATCGTCGCCGCAACGGCTTCCGCCATTTCTTCAACTCCTACATGTCGGGTGCGGCGCTCGCGCCGGTGCTGGCCAACGCCTACGGCAAGGACCGCAACGCCTATTACCTGACGGCCGACTACAACTGGGGCTACACCACGGAGCAGGCTATCTCCGAAGCCACCGAGGGCGTTGGCTGGACCACGGTCAACAAGGTGCTGACTCCGTTGGGTGCCGGCGACTTCTCGTCTTACATCGCGCCGGTGTTGCAGTCGGGCGCCGACGTTCTGGTGCTGGTGCACTACGGCGGCGACATGGTGAACTCGCTGACCAACGCGGTGCAGTTCGGCCTGCGCGACGCGCAAGCCAACGGCAAGAACTTCGAGATCGTCGTGCCGCTTTACTCGCGCCTCATGGCCAAGGGTGCCGGCGCCAACGTGAAGGGCATCTTCGGCTCGACGAACTGGCACTGGTCGCTGCCCGACGAGGGCTCGAAAGCCTTCACCCGTTCCTTCGGCACCAAGTACGGCGTGCCGCCGTCCCAGGCTGCGCACACCGTCTACTGCCAGGCGCTGCTGTACGCCGACGCCGTGGAGCGGTCCGGCTCGTTCAATCCTTGCGGTGTCGTCGAGGCGCTGGAGGATTTCGAGTTCGACGGCCTCGGCAACGGTCAGACGCTTTATCGCGCCGAAGACCATCAGTGCTTTAAGGACGTGCTCGTGGTGAAGGGTAAGGAAAACCCGGCCAACGAGTTCGACCTCTTGGAGATCGTCGAGAACACCCCGGTCGATCAGGTCACCTACCCGCACGATCACCCGCAGTTCGCGGGCGGTGCGCTGGGCGCCTGCAACGCCGGCAGCTGATCGGCACGCTTGCTTCTGTCAATCGCCGCGCGGGCATCCATCGCCCGCGCGGCCCCCTGCGGCCAGCGACTGGACCGCATTCCGACGGCCAAAGCGCATCGTTTTGGGTGGGAGCATCATGGACGCCATAATCCTGCAAATTCTCAACGGGCTCGACAAAGGCTCGGCCTATGCGCTGATCGCCCTCGGCCTGACGCTGATCTTCGGCACCTTGGGCGTGGTGAACTTCGCCCATGGGGCGCTGTTCATGATCGGCGCCTTCTGCGCCGTGACCTTGAATCGGCTTTTGTCGCTGTCGCACCAGGTGGTGGACGAAACGCGCACCGACTTTCTGGGCAACCCCCTGCGCGTCGACGTGCCCTACGTCTACGAGTGGTTCGGTCCCGAGGTCGGCGCAACGATCATCGACTGGTCCGTCCCACTCGCGATCCTCTTCGCCATACCAATCATGGTTTTGATCGGCCTGGCGATGGAGCGAGGCCTGATCAAGCATTTCTACAAGCGGCCCCACGCGGACCAGATTCTGGTCACCTTCGGCTTGGCGATCGTCCTGCAGGAAATCATCAAGGCATTCTACGGCGCCAATCCCATCCCGACGCCGGCGCCTGAAGCCTTCGTCGGCTCGTTCGATTTCGGCGCGCTGATCGGCTTCGATCCGCTGACCATCATGTATCCCTATTGGCGGCTGGTCTACTTCAGCTTTGCCATCATCATCATCGCCGCGGTCTTCGCCTTCCTGCGCTACACCACCTTCGGCATGGTCGTGCGCGCCGGGATGGCCGATCGCGAGACGGTCGGCTTGCTCGGCATCAATATCGACAAGCGCTTCACCATCATGTTCGCCATCGCCGCCTGCGTGGCGGGACTGGCCGGCGTGATGTACACGCCGATCCTGTCGCCCAACTACAACATGGGCATGAACTTCCTGGTGCTGAGCTTCGTCGTCGTCGTGGTCGGCGGCATGGGCAGCCTGCCAGGTGCCGTCGCCGCCGGCTTCCTGCTCGGGGTCCTCGAGAGCTTCGCCTCACGCGCCGAAGTGATCGACATCATTCCGGGCATTAATCAGGTCATCATCTACCTGGTCGCCATTATCGTTCTACTGACGCGTCCGCGCGGCCTGCTGGGTCGCAAGGGCGTGATGGAGGAGTAACCGATGCTGGGTCTCAACAAAAAGGACAGCGGGCTCTTCCTGCTCGTCATCTGCCTGACGGCGCTCGCGCCCTTCCTTCTCAATCCCTTCCCGGAGGGCTCCGAACTGGCGCAGTTCAACGCCGGCTATCCCGACCTGATGCAGCGCTTCATGATCTTCGGGATCTTCGCCATCGGCTTCAACATCCTGTTCGGATTGACGGGCTACCTCTCCTTCGGGCACGCCGCCTTTCTCGGTGTCGGGTCCTACGCCGGCGTCTGGATGATGAAGCTCCTGACGGTGAACGTGGTTCCGGCCATCATCATGTCGGTGATCGTGGCTGGGCTGTTCTCGTTGGTCGTCGGCTTCATCTCGCTGCGGCGCTCGGGCATCTACTTCTCTATTCTGACCTTGGCCTTCGCGCAGATGTCCTTCGCGCTCGCCTATTCGGTTTTGACGCCGATCACCAACGGCGAGACCGGCTTGCAGCTCTCGCTGAACGACCCGCGCATTCTGGGCATCAGCCAGACGCTCGACGGCTCGATCCCGGCGGCCAACTTCTTCGGCATCGAAATGCGCGACAGCCTCGAGCTGGCGATGGGCGGATGGCTGTTCACCTTCAACGCCGGCTACTATCTCGCGGCCATCGTCATGCTGATCTCCTTCTATATTGCGATCCGGATCTTCCGCTCGCCCTTCGGCATGATGCTGCGCGCCGTGAAATCGAACCAGCAGCGCATGAGCTACACCGGGCTCAACACCAGGCCTTATGCGCTGACCGCCTTCGTCATCTCGGGCATGTATGCCGGTCTTGCCGGGGGCCTGATGGTTGCGATGGACCCGCTTGCCGGCGCAGAGCGGATGTACTGGACCGCTTCGGGTGAGGTCGTGCTGATGACCATCCTCGGCGGTGCCGGCACCCTGCTTGGTCCGATCATCGGGGCCAGCGCCATCAAGTACTTCGAGAACATCTTCTCGAAGATCAACGACACGGTGCTGCATGGCTGGTTCAGCTTCATGCCGGATGGCCTGCAGGATTTCGTGGTCGCGATCATCCATCCCTTCATCGGTAAGGGCTGGCACCTGACCTTGGGTCTGATGTTCATGCTGGTCGTGATCTTCCTGCCCGGCGGCTTGATGGAAGGCATCAACCGTCTGCGCATCTGGTTCGGCAAGCGCATCAACGGGCGTCAGCAAACGCCCGACCACGCCCCGGCAACCTCGAGCTAAGGAAGGTCGCCATGAGCATCCTCGAGGTGAACAACGTCAACAAGAACTTCGGTGGCTTGAAGGCCCTGAACAACGTCAACCTGCAGGTCGATGCCGGCACGGTGCATGCCATCATCGGGCCGAACGGCGCGGGCAAGTCGACCTTGCTGAACTGCTTCGTCGGTCGGCTCGAACCGGACACCGGCAGCGTCACCTTCGACGGCCACTCGCTGCTCGGCATCAAGCCGTTCCAGATCAACCAGCTGGGGGTCAGCCGCGTTTTCCAGACGCCGGAGATCTTCGGTGCCTTGACCTTGATCGAAAACGTCATGATCCCGGCCTTCGCCAAGCGGGACGGCGCCTTTCACATGGAGCCCTGGCGGTCGGTCGGCAGCGAGGGCGACCTGCATGCGCAGGCCATGGAGATGCTGTCCGATGTCGGTCTCGACGCCAAGGCCGAGGAGCTTGCAGGCCAGCTGTCGCGCGGCGACAAGCGGCGGCTTGAGCTGGCCATGTGCTTGGTGCAGAATCCGAAGCTGCTGCTGCTCGACGAGCCGACAGCCGGCATGTCGCGCGGCGACACGAACAACACCATCGATCTGATGAAGCGCATCGCCCAACGCGGCGTGACCATGGTGGTGATCGAGCACGACATGCACGTGGTCTTCTCGCTGGCTGAGAAAATCAGCGTCCTCGCCCAGGGGACGGTGATCGTCGAGGACGTCCCCGAGAAGATCAAAGGCGACCCCCGCGTGCAGGATGCCTATCTTGGGGGTGCCCACCTATGAGCGAGCTGAAAACCTTGGAGAACGAGATGGACGCCCGGGAAGAGCCGCATCGTCTGCTGAAGGAAGACCCTTACAGCGGCGGCAGAGCGCCAGGCAAAAAGCCGACCATGACGACGGGCGGTCAGCCGGCCTTTTTCTCCTGCTGGGATATTCACGCCTATTACGGCGAGAGCTACATCGTGCAAGGGGTGAGCTTCGATGTGCGCGAGGGCGAGATCGTCGCCCTGCTCGGCCGCAACGGCGCGGGCAAGACCTCGACCTTGCGGTCGATCGCCCGCGTCGACAATCCGGCGCTCAAGCACGGCGAGATCTGGCTGGATCACAAGCCCTTGCACGAGATGAAGGCCTACCACGCCTCGCAGCATGGCATCGGCCTGGTGCCGGAAGATCGGCGGATCATTCAGGGCCTGACGGTGGAAGAGAACCTGCAGCTGGCGCAGATCGCGCCGCCGCACGGTTGGTCGATCGAGCGTATCTACGATCTCTTTCCGCGGCTCGGCGAGCGTCGCAAGCAGGAAGGCACGACGCTGTCCGGCGGCGAGCAGCAGATGCTGGCGATCGGCCGCACGCTGTCCCGCGACGTCAAGCTGCTGCTGCTGGACGAGCCTTACGAGGGCTTGGCGCCGGTCATCGTTCAGGAAATCGAAAAGACTCTGGAGCAGATTAAGGCGCTCGGCATGACCACCATCATCGTCGAGCAGAACGCCATTGCGGCGCTGCATCTGGCCGACCGGGCGATCATCCTGGATATGGGCCAGGTCGTGTTCGACGGCAAATCGCAGGCGGTCCTTGATGACGCAGACCTCCGCCAGCAGTACCTGGCCATCTGATCTCGTGCCCTGGCTATCGGAGCGCGCCCAGATGCCTGAAGACAGGCCGGAAGACAGGCCCGATCAAAGAGCTGACCAGAATTCTACACTCGCGCTCAACACCAAGCTCGAGGAGGAGTTCGTTTCCCCGCTGACTTCGATGCGGGGTGCGCTCGAGATCCTGCGCGATTTCCCCGATCTGTCGGAAGGGGAGCGTATCAAGTTCATCGAAACCGCCCTGCAGGGCTGCGCGCGCCTTGAACGCGGCGTTGAGGAGCTGGCTTCGGCCGTTTACGAGGCCGGGCAGCAGGCGCAGGCAACGCCGGCTACGGACCTGCACCCTGCGGAGCAAAGTGAGTATGCCAAGCGGGTGCAGATGCTGAACGATGCCGAAGCCATCGAGATCGATTTCAGCGACTTCGTGTTCAGCAGCGCCAAGATCGTCAACGACTTCTACGACGTGATCGACCAGACCGTGGAGACGACCGGGCGGACCTGGTATTTCCTGGTCAACTACCGCGATTGCCGGGTCTGGCCCGAGGCTTGGGTCGCCTTCGCCCATCGCGGCAAGAAGGTCAACGTCAACTACTCGCTGGGCACCGTGCGCTACGTCGAGCAGCAGACGACCGACGGCAGCAAGGGCCGCCGCGAGTCCGACCGCCTCGACCCGGACATGTTCAATTCCCGCGAAGAGGCTTTGGCCCGCATCCAGGAGATGCGCCGGGCGGGCGCCAACTGACAGCCCTCGGCGCAGCGCTCAGCTCGCGCCAAAGACCTTCTGCAACAGCTCCGTGGTGCGCGCCGCCGGGTTCTGCCGAATGGCCGCTTCTTCCTTGGCGACGTAGTGGAAGATGCCGTCCATGGCCTGCTCCACCGTATAGTCGGTCAGGTCGGCCTTGACGTCGGGCGCGAGCGGCAGGCTCTGGTACTGGCTCATCATCGCATCGAAGGATTGGATGGCGCCGACCTCGGCCAGCGCCTCGTCGACGATGGGCGCCATGCGCTCGGCCAGCGCCGGGCTCATCTTCTCCTGGAAATAGCGGGTCGCGGCGTCGTCCGGGCCGTCGTAGATGCGCTGGGCGTCTTCCAGGCTCATTTCCGAGATGGCATCGACGAAGAGCTCCTGGGCTTCGGGTGCCGCCGCCTCGGCGGCCCGGTTGAGGCGCAGCTCCAGGTCGTCGGCCAAGTCCGACATGCCGACGCTGTTCAGAAGTCTCTGCGCATCCTGAAGCGGGCCGGGCAGGGGGATGTGGATGTCGGGGTCGAGGTTGAAGCCGTCGGTGGTGCCCACCTGATCGACGACCCGCTCGGTGCCGACCCTGAGGGCTTCGCGCAGGCCGTCGGCGATCTCGTCGCTGCTCAGCGCCGCGGCGGCGCCGGAGCCGCCAGAGCCCCCGCTGACGCCCGCGCTGCCCAGGCCGCCGACCCCCTTTTCGATGTTCTTCAGGATGTCGAGCTGCGCCACGGCTCCGCCCGGCAGCGACAACAGAAGACCGAGCAGCAAGGCTGCCGCGTAAAGCGAAACGTTGGTTCTGCGGCCCCGGCCGCGGTCGTGCGCTGATATCATCTTTGGTTGTCTCCCTGACCTGCGAGCCTCTCGTCCTTCAACTAGGCCGCTGCCTGTCTTTGGCGAGAACGCTATCACCATCGCCACTTTTCGAACTATCGACTCTCTGTGACAGATCGGCCGGCAAGAGATTCAGTTCACCAGGACATTGAAGGCGATGGAGATGCGTTCCTCCGGCCCGAAATAGGGGTGCACCAGATGCTGCATCCAGGAGGGGAAGACGATCATCCCGCCCGGGCCGGGGCTGATCAGGGAGCGCCGCTGCATGGTGTTCTCGATGGAGTAGGTGGCCGAGGCGCCGGGGCGCGGGTCGATGAACTCGATCTTGCCGCTGTACTCCGTGCCCTCGCCTTCGCTCGGCGGCGGATTGCCGGTGACGTAGTAGACGCCCGACCAGGTCGAGTTCGGGTGCTGGTGGATGGAGTTGTACTGCCCCTTGCGCAGCACGTTGGCCCAGCCTTCGATCTTGTAGCCGTACTGTCCCGGCTTCATCACGGCGTCGGTCATGGCGCCGACCATGCTGCGGATCCGGCCCATCAGCCGCTGCTGGGGTGGCTCGGGGCGCAGCAGGAAGTCCATCGGCGAGTGCCAGCCGCCGACGTTGGAGCGGTCGAGCCCACGGCTCTTAGCCTCCTCGGCCAGGATCGCCTGCTTGAGCGCGGCGTTCAGCCCCTGGCTGTCGGGCCAGACGTGGAGGGCGATGGGCGTGGGGAAAACCAGTTGCACGCAGTCTTCGATAGGCCTTGCCAGCGGCTCGTCCTTGGCCGCTCCTGCCGAACCCGGCCGCTTGCCGCTCTTGTGTCTCTTGCTCACGCGCCTCTCCTGCCAAAGGGCTCACCCTAGCACCGCCCATCGCCAGAGACTGTTGAGTCTTTGTTACGGCCCGCTCGGTAGCCGTTGCGCCAAGCGCGTGCGGCGCGCACGTTGGCCCCTATGGAGGGGACTGCCATAAGCAATCTCGACGCGCGGCTCGCGCGCTTTCCGCGTTTGGGTCTCGCCCGGCTGCCGACACCGCTCGAGCCGTTGGAACGCCTGACGCAGTGGCTTGGTGGTCCGCGGCTTTGGGTCAAGCGCGAGGACATGACTGGGAACGGCTTCGGTGGCAACAAGCTGCGCAAGCTCGATGTCCTGCTCCACGAGGCGCTGCAGCAGGGCGCCGACACGCTGGTTTCGGGCGGTGTGGTTCAGTCGAACAGCCAACGACAGGTGGCCGCCGCTGCGGCCAAGCTCGGCCTCGATTGCCACCTGGCCGTCTACCACGGGCGGCTGCCGCCCCCGACGCCGGAGTACGAGCGCTCCGGCAATGCTCTGCTCAATCGCCTGTTCGGTGCCACGCTGCACGACGTGCCTTGGACCGGCGACCGCAATGGCGCCATTGAAGGGCTTTGCGCGGAGCTGCAGGCGCAGGGTCGCCGGCCTTACCTCGTGCCCTATGGTGCATCGAACGCGCTCGGCGCCGTCGCCTATGCCGCGACCGCGCTCGAGATCGCCGTTCAAGCAGATGAGCTGGGCTTTCACCCCGCCGCTATCGTTCACTGCTCCGGCAGTGCTGCGACGCAAGCTGGTTTGGTGATCGGTGCCCGGGCCTGCCTGCCGCAGACCCGCGTCGTCGGCATCGATATCGATGCGGAGCCGGAGCGCGTGCGGGCCGACGCCATTCGCTATGCGGAGGGCGCGGCGGAGCTGCTGCAGACGCCCTTTTCGGAGACTGATGTCGAGGTCGTCGCTGGCCACGCGGGCCCGGCTTACGGCGTTCCACACGAGGCGACCATCGAAGCGATTAAGCTGGCCGGTCGGCTGGAAGCCTTGGTGCTCGACCCGGTCTATTCGGGAAAGGGGCTCGCCGGCCTTGTTGCTCTCGTTCGCGCCGGACGCTGGCGTCGCGACGACGACCTCGTCTTCCTGCACACCGGTGGGGCGCCCTCACTCTTCGCCTACCAGAGCGCGCTCGACATATAGAGCCTTCGGCGCTTACCAGCGCCGTGCCCGGCGTGCACTGGCTAATGGTCGGCGGCGCAGCTTCTCTCTCAGATAGACGTAGAGGCCGGCACCCATGATCAGAGCGATGCCGCCGCTCGCCCAGCCGTCCGGAATCTCGCCGAACACCATCCAGCCCCAGAAGACGGCCAGCGGCAGGGCGATGTACTCGAAGGGCGCCACCGTCGCCGCATCGGCCGAGCGGTAGGCTTGCGAAATGGCATAGCCGATGATGGCCGAGTTGACGCCGAGCCCGATGAACAGGGGAATGTCCCCTTCCTCCGGCCAGCGCCAGGCGCGCAGCAGGAAGCGCAGGCTCTCGTTCTCGACGCCCGAGACATAGCGGCCGTCGCCGGCGACCGCCCAGAAGGTGGCGCTGACGACGATGAAGATGAGCTGGATGTAGACGGCCATGGCCGAAGCCTTGCTGGTGATGCCGAGGCGACGGGTGAGGATTTGCGTCAGGGCATAGGCCAGGGCGGCGACGATCGGCAGCAGCATCACCAGCCGGTCCGCTGTTACCGCCGTCTGTTCGGTGCCCGGGCGCAGCATCAGCAGGACGCCGCCGAAGCCGATGGCGACGGCGATGAGCCGCCGGTGACCGACGCTTTCTCCGAGAAAGGGGATGGCGAGCAGCGTGATGAAGAGCGGCGCCACGTAGAACAGCGCGGTCGCCTCGGCCAGGGGCAGGACGGCGAAGGCGGTGAAGAAGGTCATGTTGGCCGTCACCAACAGAAGGCCGCGCAGCAGGTGCAGGCCCGGCCGGTCCGTGCGCAGGATGCGGAAGCCGCCCTCTAACTGCACCAGCAGCAGGCTGAAGCTGATGCCGATCACCGAGCGGACGAAGACCATCTGATGCAGCGGATAGTCGCCCGACAGCGCCTTCATCAGCATGTCGTTGATCGAGATGCTGATCATGGCAACGACGATGCAGAGGATGCCGAGGCTCGGCTTGTTCAGTGCTGTCGCGGAGGGATCGACCATTGTTTGTGAAGGCTGAGGCCGAAATCCCTAGGCGACCAGTGCGTTCTTTGCAGCGCACCCGCGCTATGCGCGATCGAAGACGGCGGCGTCATCACGCCGTAACAGTTTGCCGGCCATGGTCCGGGCGCCGGCGCCGCCGCTGCGACATGCGGGGCGCCGACGGGTAATCCGAGCGCCGGAGGAGTCAGCCATGAACGACGCAGCCATGAACGACAGGGAGTTTCTCGACGCCGTGGAGGCCGAGCTGCGGCATCGCTTCTCGCCGCCCTTCGATGGGGCGCAGTTCTTCAACGAAACGCTGTTCGACTACATCCTGGACGAGGCCGGCAAAGATCTGCACGCCCTGGACCAGGAGGCGAAGCAGATCGGCGATCAGATCCGGGCGCGCTACGGCGCCTCGGAGTTTCGCGGCAAGATGCGCATCGACAACGCCAAGCCGGCGATCAAGTTCAAGTGGTACACGCCGACGCTCTGCCGCAAGGTGACCATCACGCGCGGCGAGATCAAAAGCCGCGACATGGCCCCGACGGAATAGGCTGCTGCTTTAAGCTGCCGGCAGCCGCCCGGTGATGGCGTAGTCGAGGATCTGTGCGACCTGCTCCGGCTCCTCGGCCACGGCCAGGGCAGCGGCGTCGACTTCTTTCAGCGCGTGGGCGTGCTCGGGCGGGTGCAGCACGATCAGCGGCTTGCCCAGCGCCGAGGCATAGCCGGCGTCGAAGGCCGCGTTCCACTGCTTGTACTTCTCGCCGAAGCGCACCACGACCACGTCGGCCTCGCCGATCAGGGTGCGGGTGCGGACCGCGTTGACCTTGGCGCCCTTATGGTCGTGCCAGAACTTGTTGGTCTCGCCGCCCAGGATGCGCACGCCGCAGTCGTCGGAAGAGGCATGGTCGGTCACCGGCGCGGTCAGGGTGACCGGCAGACCGGCGGCTTTGATCGCCGCCTCGATGCGTTCGCGCCAGTCGGTATGGATCTCGCCGGAGAGATAGACACGCCAGGTCCGGGCGGGGGCGGACTGACCCAAGGGCTGGGCGGTGCTGATCGGTTGGGTCTCGTTCATGGGCTTCGGTCCTTTCGGTCACGCGCCGGGCAGGCTTCGGCAGCAGATTTTCGGCGACCTTACAGCAAGTAGGTCAGGCGCGGCCAGTTGCCATTGGGTTAGGCGCTGAGCGCAGCCCTACTGCTGCGCCTGCATCAGACGTTCGACCTCTTTGGCGTGCTCCGTCGCCTTCGCCGCGTTGCCCAATGCTAGGTAGGAGCGCCCGGCACCGACGTGGGCGGCGACGAAGTTCGGGTCCAGCGACAGCGCTCTCTCGAACTGCATCAGGGCTGCCTCGGGATAGCCCCGCTCTTCCAGCACCCGGCCGTAGTCCGTGTAGAGTTCCGGCGCGTTGGACATGCCGATCTCCGCGCGTTTGAAGCAGTCTTCGAGCAGCGCATCGGGATAGCCGGCGAGATGTCCGGCGACCAGCATGCCGAGGTAGGCATCCGGGCGTTCCTGGCCGGAGATCATCGACGCCGCGAAGTGGTCCAGAGCGGCTTCAGGTTGGCGCGAATAGACTTGGCGCCAGCCTTCCATGATCAAAGCCTGGGCGGCGCTGCGGCCCCAGTTGTTCTGTACCGGCGGCCCCTCGCGGCAGAGCTGTTCGGTCTGCGCCAGACGATCTTCGTCCGAAATCGCCGGCGGCGGGGCGCTGTCTTGTGCGCCGGCTGTCTGCGTGCCGGCCGTCAAGAACCCGGCGACAAGAGCTGCGGCGACGAACGCTGTCGCTTGCCGGTACCGGCGATCTGTCGTGATCATGGAGCGCCTCCCTTCGTTCGGCCGCTTTACACTCTACTTCAGCCCTACGCTGTATCGCTGTCTGCATCAAGGCAAGCCAACACGTCGAGTATCTTGGCTGCCAGGAGCTCTGGCTGGTCGACGCTCGGCCAGTGGCTGGCGCCGTCGAGGATGACGGCCTTCATCGCGCTGCGCGCGAGCCACGCAACGCTAGTCGGCGCGCAGTTGTCAGGGTTGTAGAGATAGATCGCCTCGGCCGCGCGGCTGAGGACGTCGCCGGGGATGTGGGTTTCCGAGAAGCGCCGAGCATCGCAGCCCAGCTCCCAAAGGGCGCGAGGCTCGGCCTGCCGGACCGTTTCGGCGTAGCGCCGCACGACCGGCTGCGTCTCCGCCATCTCGTCCAGGCGGGCGAGAAAGGCCGTCTTGAAGCTCTCGGCGTCGTCGTAGTCGGCCGCCGTTCCCGAAAAGTAGGCATCCTCCGCCGTAAGGTTGCCTTCCAGTGAAACGATGGTTTCCACCGGGCTGTCGGCTCGCTTGGCGGCCAGAGAGGCGATGATGGAGGCGACCGAGTGGGCCACGAGCACGCGGGCATCCTCCCGAACCGCGACCTCGTGCACCACCTCGGCCAGAGCCTCCAGGCTGGTCGGTCCTTGGAGAGGAGGTGTGCCGGCAAAACCCGGCAGGTCGAGTGGCAGCAGGCGGTAGTGCTGGGCGAGGACCGTGTCCTTCAAAGCCGCGAACATCGCTCCGCCATCGCCGAAGCCGGCGAGAAGGATCAGGACGGGCTTGTTCTCTTGCGATCCCATGTCCGCTTTCCCTGCGGCTCCCAGTCGGGCGGCAGGACCAGACGGCGCAGCTTGTCGGCCAAGCCCGCCGTGGTCGCCACGCTCTTGGCCAGGCGATACAACCCGTGGCCGAAGACGACAAGCGGATTGAGCGAGTTGATCGGCCGGACCAGGCCGTAGGTCACCGTCTCCTGCTCCTCGGCGAAGCTGCCGAACAGCCGGTCCCAGACGATGAAGAGGCCGCCGTAGTTCTTGTCGAGATACTGTGGGTTGGCGCCATGGTGCACCCGGTGGTGGGAGGGGGTGTTGAAGAGCCACTCGATGGGCCGCGGCAGCTTGCCGACCGCTTCGGTGTGCAGAAAGGTCTGGTACTGCAGCACCAGGAGCGCGGCGAAGAAGACCAGGAGGGGGTCGAAGCCGATCAGCACCAGCGGCAGATGGAAGAGGATGGCCCAGAGGTCGTCCAGTGGGCCGAAGCGGTTGGCGACCGAGAGATTGAAGTGGGTCGAGGAGTGGTGCACCGAATGAGTCGCCCAGGCGAGCCCGACCCGGTGGCTGAAGCGGTGCTCCCAGTAGTAGGCCAGATCGGCCAGCACGATGCAGAGCAGCAGAGTCAGCAGGCTGCTTTCGATCTCGAAGAAGGCGAACTGCTGGGCGGTGAAGAAGGCGCCGAGATAGAGCGCGGCAAAAAGGAAATAGGAGACCGCTAGATACATGGCGAAGGTCGCGAAGTTGGTCGCCGTGTCGCCCAACAGGTTCCAGCTCAGCTTGCCGAGAAAGGCGTAGCGCAGAAGCTCGAGGGCGAGCAGCACGAGCGCGATGAGAAAGACCCAGTCGTTCACCACCTGCTCCCAGGCGAAGAGCTGCAGCTCCGTGAAAGGCGTCGTGAGGAAATCCATGGCGGTGTTGCTCCAGGCCTGTGGGATTGAATAGATTGTCGTACCCGACAATCATGCTAGATGTGCCTGAACAGATAGATTGTCAATATAGACAATAAACGAGGAGAGCCTTGCCCCGCCGCAGCATCAAGGAGGAACGCCGCACCCAGATTCTCGACGCCTTCGAGATCTGCGTAGCGCGCTATGGGGTGGAGGGCGCCACCCTGGAGCGAGTGGCGGAGGAAGCGGGCCTCGCCCGGCCGCTCATCCGCCACAACGTCGGCAATCGCGACGATCTGCTGGACGCGTTGCTAGAGCGCTACCTGGAAAGCTCCGCGCGGTCCATGCAGGAGCTCGTGGCGGCCCTGCCGCAGGATAAGCGCTTGGAAACCCTGATCGATTGGCTGTTCGACCCGGCCATGGTCGATCACCGGGAGGTGCTGGTCTCCAACGCTCTGATCGCCGCCGCGGCAGAACGGCCCAAGCTGGCCCGGGCCATGCGCGACTGGACCCGCGCCTTCATCGCCGACATCGCCCAAGTGGTCGCCGAGGCCCATCCCGAGGCCGAGCAGGACGCGTTCGAGGTCGTCGCCGCCGGCATCGCCGCCGCCTACCTCAGCGTCGAGTCCATGGCCCCCCTTGGCCCCATGACCGACCTGCGCCGGGCTAGCAAGGCCGCCGCGCAGCGGCTCGCGGGTACCTTGGCCCATTAGCCCGCTTGTCCCTGCTCATGCCATGCGGCATGGTCCGCTCGGCTTTTGATATCCGGCCTGCGCGGACCCAATTCACAGCCTGCAGCGCCGGCGAGAGGGGAGACTTTGTATGAGCGAGAAGAGCTATGACGTGGTCGTCATCGGGGCCGGGCCGGGCGGCTATGTCTGCGCCATCCGCTGCGCCCAGCTCGGGCTCAAGACCGCCTGCGTCGAAAAGCGCGAGACCCTGGGCGGCACCTGCCTGAACGTCGGCTGTATCCCCTCCAAGGCGCTGCTGCAGGCCTCCGAGAAGTTCGAGGAGGCGAGCCACGGCCTGGCCGCCTTCGGGGTCAAGGTCGGCAAGGTCTCGCTCGATCTCAAGGCCATGATGGGCCACAAGGACAAGGTGGTCGAGGCCAACGTCAAAGGCGTCGAGTTCCTCTTCAAGAAGAACAAGGTGGACTGGCTGAAGGGCGCCGGGCGCCTGGCCGGTGGCGGCAAGGTCACGGTCACCGGCCCCGACGGCGAAGAGACCGTCTCGGCCAAGCACATCGTCATCGCCACCGGCTCCGACCACGTCGACCTGCCTGGCATCACGGTGGACGAAAAGCGTATCGTCTCCTCCACCGGCGCGCTGGAGCTGACATCGGTGCCCAAGCACCTGGTGGTGGTGGGCGGCGGCTACATCGGCCTGGAGATGGGTTCGGTCTGGCAGCGCCTGGGCTCCAAGGTCACGGTGGTGGAGTTCCTCGACCGCATCGTGCCGACCATGGACGGTGAGATCGGCAAGACCTTCATGCGCATCCTCAAGAAGCAGGGCGTGGAGTTCCGTCTGTCGACCAAGGTGACCGGCGCCAAGAGCAACGCCAAGGGGGTGACGCTCACGGTGGAGCCCGCCAAGGGCGGTGAGGCGGAGGAGATCGCCTGCGACGTCATGCTGGTGGCTATCGGCCGCAAGCCGCTCACCGAGGGTTTGGGCCTGGCCGAGGCCGGCGTGGCGCTGGACGACAAGGGCCGCGTCGAGACCGACGACCACTTCCGCACCAACGTTGCCGGGGTCTATGCCATCGGCGACGTCATCAAGGGCCCCATGCTGGCCCACAAGGCGGAGGAGGAAGGCGTCGCCGTCGCCGAGATCATCGCGGGGCAGGCCGGGCACGTGAACTACGGCACCGTTCCGGGCATCGTCTACACTTGGCCGGAGGTGGCCAGCGTCGGCCCCACCGAGGAGGAGCTCAAGGCCGCCGGCACCAAGTACAAGATCGGCAAGTTCCCCTTCACCGCCAACGGCCGCGCCCGCGCCGCCAACATGACCGAGGGCTTCGTCAAGCTGCTCTCCGACGCCACGACCGACCGCATCCTGGCCTGCCACATCATCGGGCCGGACGCCGGCACCCTCATCCACGAGGTGGTGGTGGCCATGGAGTTCGGCGGCTCGGCCGAGGACTTGGCCCGCGCCTTCCACGGCCACCCGACCCTGAACGAGGCGGTCAAGGAAGCCGCCCTCGCCGCCGAAGGCCGGCCGATCCATATGTGATTCGGCGCCGGTCGCCTCGGCGTAGCCAGAGCCGGCGTTACGCAACACCCCCCTCCCGGCGCTACGCGCCGACCTCCCCCTCAAAGGGGGGAGGCATAAGCGACTGCGATTAAACCATAATTCCCTCCCCCCTTGAGGGGGAGGGTTAGGGCGGGGGGTGTCCGCGGAGCGGACAAGAGAGGGCGCTTCTGCACTGAACCGGACAGCAGTGGGTCAAGCCCGAGGATGACGTTGCAGGTTATCCCGCCGCCCTGCGGCAGGCGATGACGCCTTCGCTCCGGGCACGGACGGCGGGGGAGGCTAGGCAGCTCGTCAGCGCCTCGTATCCCGGCGCACCCGGGTAGGGCGCCACGACGTGCGGTGGGCTGTGGTTCGCCGGGCAAAAGAGGATGGCCTCGTCGCCGCCGACCGCAGCCAGGTCGAGGATGGCGTCGGAGCGGGTCATGAGAAAGAGCGGCCTGGCGTTCTGTCCACGCCGGCGCAGATGGGCGATGAGCGCCCGCTGACTGGCCGCATCGAGGCCCTGCTCGACCAGGTCGATAACCAGCGCGTCGTGGTCCTCGGCTTCGAAGCCTGCGACCAGAGCGGTGAGCGCTCTTGAGGGCGTCGCGCCGTCCTCGGTCAGTCGGGCCAGGGTCCGCTCGACCCGCGCCGCCAGCTGTGGGTCGGCGGCAAGCCGGGCCTCGATGCCATCTTCGCGCTCCAGGCCGTGGAAGACCGCGTTCGGCAAATGCTCGGCCAGGCATTGCGCCAGCTTGGTCTTGCCGCTGACCAGTGGCCCGACGATGTAGGTCAGCGCCCGCGACTCCTGTAGAACGAAGCGCTCGCCGTCCCATGGCCAGGGCAGGTCGAAGGCCACGACGGGGGCCTGATGCGGCACGGTTTCTTTGGCGGGCGATTGGCCCTCGGCAAGATCGCGGCGTAGGCCCTGCAGCCGCGCGAGCGCCGCGGAGGTTTCGTGCAGCCGGTCTTGGAGTGTCGCCTGCTGGGTGATCAGCGCCTTGGCCAGGACCGCGGGCTCGCCGCCCACCAACAGGTCCGCAATCTGCGCCAGGCTGAAGCCGACAGCGCGCAAGGCGATAACCTCGCGGGCACGGCGCAGGTCTTCCGCGCCGTATACACGCCAGCCGGCTTCGTTGCGGCGCGGCGCGATCAGGCCGCGCCTTTCGTAGATGCGCAGCGCCTTGGGCGAAACGCCAAGCTCTCTGGCGGCTTCGGCGGGGCTGAGGTAGGCGGCAGTGGTGCTCATGGGACGACTCGCGTTCGGTGAAGTCGTCCTCCTTGTAGGTGCGGCCCCAAGGGACGGGTCAAGGGGAGTCTCTCAGACGGCTTTGCCGTCGCCTGGTACCTGCCCGCACCCCCGCCTAGCGGCGTCATATCTCCGACTGTCATCCTAGGGCGAGACGGAACGTCGAGACCCTAGGATCCATGGTTGGGCCAGGCGCAGGCTGATGAATGGATCCTCGGGTCAAGCCCGAGGATGACATTGGAGGTTTCCCGACCGCTGTGTGGCTCACACCAGCGGCTTCTCCATCAGGTAGGTCGAGCCCTCGGCGCGCGGCTCGAAGGCCAACTCGCGGTAGCCGAGCCGCTGGTAGAACTGCCGCGCGGTGAGCGAGGAGGAGACTTGGAGCAGCCTGTGCCCCTGTCGCAGGGCATGGGTTTCCAGATGCGCGACCAGCCGCAAGCCGAGGCCGCGGCCTTGCCATTCGGGCGCGACGAAGAGGACGTGGAGCTTGGCGGTCTCGCCGCCGGAGAGGCGCGGCTTGACCCCCAGGCTGACGGTGCCGATGGGCGGTTCTTGCGATGACCCCGGCGCAAAGCTGACGAAGACGTCGCGCGCGGCGATCTGTTTCGCGACTTCTTCGGGCGTGAAGCTGGCGCAGACCCGCTCGATCTCGTCGGGCGGATAGTCCTCCGCATTGCTCTCCCGGATGGTGCGCAGGATGAGCGCGCTCAAGGCCTCGGCGTCAGCCGACACGGCCAGGCGGATGAGCGGCGGTCGATCGACGGGCTTGTTCATGCCCCGAGCTTAGCATGGGGGAAGAGTTTTTTCTTGGGCGGGCGGTTCTTCTTGGGCGCGCCTGCACCTGATGAGCTTGTTTCTAGGACCCTGGCGCGCCATTCGGGTCCGGCCCACACCCCCGCCCGACCAACCCATGCCATGGTACCCTAATGGGTTGGTCGGGCGGGGGTGTGGGCCGGTGCCGTACGCCGCGTAAGCGGCCCAGTTAAGATCTCGGATGCGTGCGGTCGTATACTTCCAAGAGTCGCGCCGCGTCGACCTTGGTGTAGCGCTGGGTGGTCGAGAGCGAGGCGTGGCCGAGCAGTTCCTGGATGCTCCGGAGATCGGCGCCGGCGCCGAGCAGGTGGGTGGCGAAGGAGTGGCGCAGGGCGTGCGGTGTCGCGCTCTCGGGCAGGCCCCAGAGCTTGCGCAGGGCCTGCATCCGCCCCTGCACCGCGCGGGCGCCCAAAGGCCCGCCGCGCTTGGCGCGAAACAGCGGGCTCGCGCCATCGAGGTCGTAGGGGCAGGCGGCGCGGTAGGCGGCGATGGCTTCCACGACCACGGGCAGCAGCGGCACCATCCGCTCCTTGTTGCCCTTGCCGCGGACCCGCAGGGCCGGCTGGCCCGGTTGCGGTGTTTCTTCGGCGGTCAATCCGAGGGCTTCGCTGATGCGCAGGCCGCAGCCGTAGAGCAGCAGCAACACGGCCAAGTCGCGCTTGTCGGTCCAGTCGGCTTTGCCTTCACCCAGGCGATCCATCAGCACCTCGGTTTCGCCCACGGTCATGGCCTTCGGGACGGCGGCGGGGCGCTTGGGTGTTCTTAGGTGTCCGACGGCCGCATTCTTCAGCAGGCTGCGCTTGCCGGCCCAGCGATAGAAGCTGCGCACGACGGAGAGCGCGCGGGCCGTCGAGGTTCGGGCGAAACCCTCTCGCGCGCGGTGGGCCAGCCAGCTGCGGAAGTCCGCCGGCTGTAGGCCGGCGAGTAGCGTCAAGCTCGGCGCTTCACCGTGGTGCGCGCCGAGGAAGTCGAGAAAGGCTTCGAGATCGCGGCCGTAGGCCTCAAGGGTGTGGCGGGAGACGCGGCGCTCGCCTTGCAGCCAGACCATCCAGGCCGCGACGGCCTCGGGCAGAGCTTTCACGTCGGCGGTGCCGGGGCTCAGCTCTTCTCGGGGTGGGGCAGCTCTAGCCACGCGCGCACCTGATGCTCCAGGGCGGCCGCCGCAAAGCACAGCAGCTCGGTGCCCTGGCCTTCCTCGAAGTGATGCGGCGTACGGGCGCCAAGCGCGAGCAGGGCCGGCGGGCTGTTGTCGCTGACCCGCAGGCGGATGAGCGCGTCGGAGCGGACCAGTCCGGCGCCACTGCCGAAGAAGCGGCCATCGCCCGTCACCTCGCCGCGCAGCAGGGTGCGGCGGCCGTTGCCGAAGAGCTCGCCCACCGTGCCGGGCTCGATGCGCAGCACGCCGCCGAGTCGCACCTTGGGAATGGCCGGCTGCGGGCTGTGCTCGACGCAGATGGTGACCACGTCGACGTCGAGGTAGACGGCAAGGTCGGTCGTCACCGTCTCGATCAGGTGCTCGAAGGAACGCGCCGCCAGCATGGCCAGGACCGCCTGATGCACCCTGTGCTGGGCGGCGATGTTGCTGCGGCCGGCCATGACGATCTCGCTGTGGCGCTGGCGCAGCTCTTCGCGCTCGCCGCGCAGGCGTTCGACCATGGCCTGCTGGAAGTCGACGACGCTGGTTGGCTGGCCGTTCAGCTCGCCGCGGCGCGGCGGCTCCAGCACTTCGAGGATCTGCGGATAGCGCTGCAGGAAGTCGGGATGGCGGCGCAGGTAGGCGGCGACCTCATCGGCGCTCAGCGCCGCGCGCCGCTCGGCTCCGGCGTCGGAACCGTCCGCCTTGCCCGGCTTGTCGCCGCCGGACTTGTCTTGCCGCCCCTCAGGCGCGGCGTCGCGCCGGTTCCGCGTCATGGCTCAGGCTGTGCGTTGCGGGGGCCTCTGAGAGAATGCGCTGACCGGTCTTCTCCCAGTCGGCGAGGAAGGCGGCGAGCCCCTTGTCGGTCAAGGGGTGCTTGAACATCTGGCGCAGCACCTGGGGCGGCAGGGTCGCCACGTCGGCGCCCAGCTTGGCCGATTCGATGACGTGGTTGACGTGGCGCACCGAGGCGACCAGCACCTCCGTCTCGAACTGCGGATAGGCGGAATAGATATCGACGATGTCGGCGATCAGCTCCATGCCGTCGGCGCCGATGTCGTCCAACCGGCCGACGAAGGGTGAGATGAAGCTGGCGCCGGCCTTGGCGGCGAGCAGCGCCTGGGCCGCAGAGAAGCAGAGGGTGACGTTGACCATGGTGCCGTCGTCGGCCAGACGGCGGCAGGCCTTCAGACCATCGGGCGTAAGCGGCACCTTGACCGTCACGTTGGGCGCGATGGCGGCGAGGTGCCGGCCCTCGGAGATCATGGAGTCGGCGTCAGTGGCGGTGACCTCGGCCGAGACGGGGCCGTCTACGACCTCGCAAATCTCACGGACGGCATCGATGAAATCGCGCCCCGACTTGGCGATGAGCGAGGGATTGGTGGTCACCCCGTCCACCAGACCGGTCGCGGCGAGATCGCGAATCTCGTCCAGCTCTGCGGTATCCAAGAAGAACTTCATTGCCTCTCCGTCGCCTTCCTAAGTCGCGGCCCCCTGCCGACGCTGGGGCCACCTCCAGTCTCTTGCCAGCCTGCCCGGGCGCGCCGCAACGCTATTCTTCGACGCGATGGGGTCTCGGGCGGGTCTTCGACCCTGAGGGTCTTCGGCTCGTCCACGCGGCCGCGCCTTGCTACAGAGTGTATCGGATGAAAGATCAACAGACCAGCTTGGCGGATGCGGCGGCGCGGCCAGGGCCGGGTGCCGGGGGCCCGCAGGACGCGCCTGGGCAGGGCGGCGCCTGCGTTACTGTGGTGCTGCCCTATCCCTTTGCCAGCGGTTACAGCTACTTGCGCCCGGACGACCTGTCGCTCGCGCCAGGTGATTTCGTCCTGGTGCCGCTCGGGGGACGGGAAGTGCCCGGAGTCGTCTGGGCCCTGGAGGACTCGTCGGAGGTTGCAGCCGAGAAGCTGAAGCCTGTGCTGGCCCGGTTCGATGTGCCGCCGCTGAGCGAGTCGCATCGGCAGTTCCTCGAATGGCTGGCGCGCTATACGGTGGCGCTGCTGGGTTCGGTGGTGAAGCTGACGCTGGGGAGCGGCCAGGCCCTGGTGCCGCCGACTCCGCGCAAAGCACTGCGGCTTGCGCCCGAGTCGCCGGGTGAACTGCGCCAGACGGCCGCGCGGCGCAAGGTCCTGGAAACTGCCGCCGACGGCCTAGCCCGGAGCGCACGCGATCTCGCGAGCGAGGCCGGAGTCGGCCCAAGTGTGGTGAAGGGCCTCTTGGAGGCGGGCGCGCTCGAACAGGTGGCCTTGCCGCCGGAGCGCCTCCCCGAGCCCGACCCGGATGCGCCCGGCCCGACGCTGTCGCGGCAGCAGCGGGCGGCGGCCGAGTCGCTCAGGGCGGAGGTCCGGGCAGGCGGCTTTCACGTGACGCTGCTGGACGGCGTCACCGGCTCCGGCAAGACCGAGGTCTATTTCGAGGCCGTTGCCGAGGCGCTCAGGGCCGGCCGCCAGGTGCTTGTTCTCCTGCCCGAAATCGCGCTCTCGGCGCAGTGGATCGACCGCTTCGAGCAGCGTTTCGGGGTTGCGCCGGCACTTTGGCACAGCGACGTGCCCACGGTGCGGCGGCGCCGGGTTTGGCGCGCCGTGGCCGAGGGCGACGCCAAGCTGGTGGTCGGCGCGCGCTCGGCGCTCTTTCTCCCCTTCCAGGACCTCGGCCTGGTGGTGGTCGATGAGGAGCAGGAGGGGGCCTACAAGCAGGAAGACGGCGTGGTCTATCATGCGCGGGACATGGCCGTGGTGCGGGCGCGCTGCGCCGATTGCCCCATCGTCCTGGTGTCCGCCACGCCTTCGATCGAGAGCCTGGTCAACGCCGAGGCCGGCAAGTACGGCCATCTGGCCCTGCCGGAGCGGCACGGCGGCGCCAGTCTGCCGTCGGTCGAGCTGATCGACCTCAAGGCCAAGCCACCGAAACCCATCGGCGCGATCCGCCCCGCCTGGCTGTCCGACCCGCTGCGCGCAGCCTTAAACGAGACGCTGGCGCAAGGTGAGCAGGCGCTGCTGTTCCTCAATCGCCGCGGCTATGCACCGCTTACGCTCTGCCGTAGCTGCGGCCATCGCATTGCCTGCCCCAACTGCTCGGCCTGGCTGGTCGAGCACCGCCTGGCCGGTCATCTGCAGTGTCACCACTGCGGCTATCGGGGTGCGGTGCCGCGCAGCTGCCCGGCCTGTGGGGCCGAAGACAGCCTGACCGCCGTCGGCCCCGGCGTCGAGCGGCTGGCCGAGGAGGTCAAGGCGTTGCTGCCGGAGGCGCGCCTGGAGGTGCTCTCCAGCGACCTGCTGCTCGGCCCTTTGGCGCTGGAAGAGGCGGTGCGCCGAATCGAGAGCCATGCGGTCGACGTCATCATCGGCACCCAGCTCGTTGCCAAGGGCCATCACTTCCCGCTTTTGACCTGCGTCGGCGTGGTCGATGCGGATCTCGGCCTGCAGGGCGGCGACCCGCGCGCCTTTGAGCGGACCTATCAGATGCTGCATCAGGTCGCCGGCCGGGCGGGGCGTGCCAAGGCGCCGGGGCGGGTGTTCCTGCAGACCTATGTGCCGGAGCATCCGGTGATGCAGGCGCTCGTCGCCGGCGACCGGGAAGGCTTCGTCAGCCTGGAGATCGAGACCCGGCGCGAGGGAAGCCTGCCGCCCTTCGCTCGCCTCGCCGCCGTCATTGTCGCCAGCCGCGACGAGGAACGGCTGGAGGCGGCCTGCCGTCATCTGGCGCGCAGCCGTCCAGAGGCAGACGGTTTGCTGGTTCTAGGCCCGGCGCCGGCGCCCTTCGCTCTGCTGCGGGGCTGGCGCCGCAATCGCTTTCTGCTGCGCGCCCGCCGCGATGTGCCCCTGCAAAACCATATCCGGGCCTGGCTCGCAGGCCTACCGGCCAAAGCCGGCGTGCGCGTGCAGGTCGACATCGACCCCTACAGCTTTCTCTGAGTTCAGCAGATCGACCGCTGCCTTGCTCCCGGCCGCTCGCGACGGCATGGTAAGGCCGTTCTCAGGGCGGGGTGAAAGTCCCCACCGGCGGTGAATGATTGCGATCATAAGCCCGCGAGCGCCTTCCAGCGGAAGGGTCAGCAGATCAGGTGCGACTCCTGAGCCGACGGTCATAGTCCGGATGAGAGAGAACGTGCTGCCGGCTCGCCAGATAGCGGGGCGGCCCGCTCGTGATCGCCTTGGGTGACGTGTCTGTTGCTGAAAGGAGATCACGATGACACACGCCCGCTACGCCTTCATCAAAGCCAACTGGCATTCCGAGATCGTCGAAAAGTCCTTGGATGGCTTTTGCGAGCTGATCGCCCGCGACAGCATCGATGTTTTCGACGTGCCCGGTGCCTTCGAACTGCCTCTCATGGCGTTGGAGCTGGCCCGATCGGACAGGTACGACGCGATCGTTGCCGCCGCCTTGGTGGTCGATGGTGGCATTTACCGCCACGACTTCGTGGCCCAGGCGGTCGTCGACGGCCTGATGCGGGTCGGACTCGATAGCGGCACCCCGGTGCTCTCGGTTTCGCTGACACCGCACCACTTTCAGGAAACCGATCACCATCGAGACATCTTCATGCGGCATTTCGTGCTGAAGGGTCGGGAAGCTGCCGAGGCGGCCCTTGCGCTCGGCAAGACGAGAAAGGCCATGGCCTGCCAAGGCGGTCAGTGACGTAGTCACGCCTTTGTGTCACACAATTCACGGCAAAGCTGTGGTAGATCGCGTTTCGCTATACCCTTGCAAACGGGAGGGACACATGCCCGACGCTAACAGCGCGCCGATGCGCGCGCCGCTGACCGCCCACATCGTCGTCGGCGACGCGGCGGCAGCCATAGACTTCTATCGCAAGGCCTTCGGGGCGGAAGAGCTGTTCCGCATCCTCTGGCCGGACACCGACGCCATCGTCCATGCGGAGCTAATGGTGAACGGCGCCAAGATCATGATGGCACAGGAAAGCGAGGCCTGGGGCTGTGCAGGCCCGCAGACCCTTGGCGGTTCCCCGGTCACTCTGCACCTCTTTCTCGATGAGCCGGCGGCCGTCGATGCCTTGGCGAAGCAGGCGGAAGACGCCGGTTGCACCGTCCAGATGGCGCCGCACGACGCCTTCTGGGGCGATCGTTATGCCCAGCTGAGCGATCCCTTCGGTCATGTCTGGGCGATGTCCGCCTTCCAGCGCGAGGTCAGCATGGAGGAGATGGAAAGCGCCATGCGGGCCATGGCAAGCCAGAGTATGGAGACCGCATCCTAGTGCATTGATTAAACGGTGCTTGCGGGGGCCGGCATTTGGCCCTCGTCTGCGGCCTCTTTGCCTGCGGCGCTTTGGGCCGGATTATAGTCCAGAGCATCGCTTGCAAGCCTATATCCGCCTGTGATAGCAACCCCCCGCCTGCAGGGAGAATGCACGGGGCCGCGGGCCCCTGTTGCACGCCCGGCAGCATAACTATTTCTGAGGGCGAGGCCGGCGCAATGCCGTGGCCTGCAGCGACAGGGTTGGTTCGCCTTTCGGCCATGTAGGCGAGGCGGCGGTTTGGGAGCGACAAGGGCTTGTCAGACGAAAACTTAGTGGGCGGTCTCGCGGGGCGCTACGCCACGGCGCTCTTTGAGCTTGCCGACGGTGCGAAGAAGCTCGATCGGGTCGCCGACGATCTCAACGCCCTCAAAGCGCTGATTGCTGAGAACGAGGATCTCAGCAAGACGATCCACAGCCCTCTGTTCGGGCGCGATCAGCTGCGCAGCGCTATGGAAGCTATTTTGGAGCGGACCGGGGTCGATGACCTGACCCGCCGCTTTGTCCTGGTGGTGGCGGACAACCGCCGTCTCTTCGTTTTGCCGCAGATCATCGATGCGTACCTGGCCGAGCTGGCGCGTCGTCGCGGCGAGGTGACGGCGAATGTGACCGCGGCCCAGGAGTTGTCGAGCGATCAGCAGGCGGCGCTCGCCGAGGCCTTGCACAAGGTGGCCGGCGGCAAGGTGAAGATCGACCTGAAGGTCGATCCGGAACTGTTGGGCGGAATGATTGTGCGGCTGGGTAGCCGCATGATCGATACGTCGCTGAAAGGCAAACTTGAAAGACTGCAGTTGGCGATGAAAGGGGTTGGCTGATGGACATCCGTGCCGCTGAGATCTCGGAGATCCTCAAGCAGCAGATCGAGAATTTCGGCGCCGGTGCCGATGTTGCCGAGGTCGGGCAGGTTCTGTCCGTCGGCGACGGCGTGGCCCGCGTCTACGGTCTCGACAATGTCCAGGCCGGCGAGCTTGTCGAATTTCCGGGCGGCATCAAGGGCTTGGCGCTGAACCTGGAAACCGACAACGTCGGCATCGTGATCTTCGGCGAAGACCGCGACATTAAGGAAGGCGATACGGTCAAGCGCACCGGCACCATCGTCGACGTCCCCGTCGGCAAGGGCTTGCTGGGCCGCGTGGTCGATGCGCTGGGCAATCCGATCGACGGCAAGGGCCCGATCGAGGAGACCGAGCGCCGCCGCGTCGAAGTCAAGGCGCCGGGCATCATCCCGCGCCAGTCGGTGCACGAGCCGATGCAGACCGGCCTCAAGGCCATCGACGCGCTGATCCCGGTCGGCCGCGGTCAGCGCGAGCTGATCATCGGCGACCGCCAGACCGGCAAGACGGCCATCGCGGTCGACACCTTCATCAACCAGCGGCCGCTCAACCAGGGCGACGACGAGAGCCGCAAGCTCTATTGCGTCTATGTCGCCGTCGGTCAGAAGCGCTCCTCCGTCGCCAAGCTGGTGAAGACCCTGGAGGACGCCGGGGCGATGGAGTACTGCATCGTCGTCGCCGCCACCGCATCCGAGCCGGCACCGCTGCAGTTCCTGGCGCCCTACACCGGCTGTGCCATGGGCGAGTTCTTCCGCGACAACGGCATGCATGCGGTGATCGTCTACGACGATCTCTCCAAACAGGCCGTCTCCTACCGCCAGATGTCGCTGCTGCTGCGCCGCCCGCCGGGCCGCGAAGCCTACCCCGGCGACGTCTTCTATCTGCATTCCCGCCTGCTGGAGCGGGCCGCGAAGCTGAACGGCGATCACGGTTCTGGCTCGCTGACGGCCTTGCCGATCATCGAAACCCAGGCCGGCGACGTCTCGGCCTACATTCCGACCAACGTGATCTCGATCACCGATGGTCAGATCTTCCTTGAGACCAACCTGTTCTATAAGGGCATCCGCCCGGCGGTGAACGTCGGTCTCTCGGTCAGCCGCGTCGGTTCGGCGGCGCAGATCAAGGCCATGAAGAAGGTGGCCGGCACCATTAAGCTGGAGCTCGCGCAGTATCGCGAGATGGAAGCCTTCTCGCAGTTCGCCTCCGATCTCGATGCGGCGACGCAGCGTCTGCTGGCCCGCGGTGCGCGTCTGACGGAGCTTCTGAAGCAGCCGCAGTATCAGCCGCTTCCGGTGGAGGAGCAGGTCGCTGTGATCTTCTCCGGCGTGCGCGGCTATCTGGACGATCTCGCCGTGGGTAAGGTGACCGACTTCGAAACCAAGCTGCTGGACGAGTTGCGCGACAAGGGCGCCCCGATCTTGGAGGCGATCCGCAGCGAGCGCGACATTTCGTCGGAGACGGAAGAGAAGCTCAAGTCGCTGCTCGACGACTTCGTGAAGACCTTCGTCTAGGCCTTAGGCGCACGCAAGAGAGCAAGCAGAGAGAGCACGCCCGGCATGCCGAGCCTGAAGGACCTTCGCGTACGGATCGCCAGCGTCAAGTCGACGCAGAAGATCACTTCCGCCATGAAGATGGTGGCGGCCGCCAAGCTGCGCCGCGCCCAGGAGCAGGCGGAAGCCTCGCGGCCGTTTTCGGACCGCATGGGCCGCATGCTGGCCAACGTCGCCAGCAGCGCCAAGGGGTCGGCCGGGGCGCCCCGTCTGCTCGGTGGTACCGGCAGCGAGCAGCGCTACCTCCTCGTGGTGGCGACCGCCGACCGTGGCCTCTGCGGCGGCTTCAACTCCAACATCGCGCGGGAAGGCCGTCGTGCCGTCGAGCAGCTCAAGGCGGACGGCAAGGACGTTCAGATCCTCTGCGTCGGGCGCAAGGGCCGCGACGTGCTGCGCCGGATCTATCCGAACCTCATCATCGATACGATCGAGGATGTGGCGAAGCCTGCCCTGACCTACGAGAGCGCCGAGGCCATCGGGCAGCGCATTCTGCGCATGTTCGACGAGGACAGCTTCGACGTCTGCCAGATCGTCTATGCGCGCTTCAAGTCGGCCATGACCCAGGTGGTGACGCGGGAACAGCTGATTCCCTTCGTTCCGGCACCGCCGAATGAGGGTGACGAGGAGCAGCCGCAAGAGAGCGGCTTGGCGCCCGGCCAGGTCTATGACTATGAGCCGGAGCAGGAAGAGATCCTGGCGGAGCTTCTGCCGCTCAACATTTCGGTTCAGATCTACAAGGCGCTGCTCGAGAACAACGCCAGTGAGCAGGGCGCGCGGATGACGGCCATGGACAGTGCCACCCGCAACGCCGGCGACATGATCAAGAACCTGACTTTGACCTACAACCGCACGCGTCAGGCTGTCATTACCAGAGAGCTGATCGAGATTATCTCCGCCAAGGAAGCCATGTAAGGGCTGCCTCAGGGCGAACAGGAACAGCGTTTCGAGGAAGGAGTACAGAAGTATGGCCGGAAACCTCGTCGGACAGATCACGCAGGTGATGGGGCCGGTGGTCGACGTGCAGTTCGAAGGCGATTTGCCGTCGATCTTGAATGCGCTCGAAACGGAGAACCAGGGCAACAAGCTGATCCTGGAAGTGGCGCAGCATCTCGGCGAGAACGCCGTACGGACCATCGCCATGGACAGCACCGAGGGCCTGGTTCGCGGTCATGACGTGCGCGACACGGGCGCCCCGATCTCGGTCCCCGTCGGCCCGGAAACGCTGGGACGCATCCTCAACGTCATCGGCGAGCCGGTGGACGAGCGCGGCCCGGTCGAGTCCAAGCTGACCTATCCGATTCATCGTCCGGCCCCGGCCTACGTCGATCAGTCGACCGATGCCGAGATCCTCATTACCGGCATCAAGGTCGTCGACCTGCTGGCGCCCTACGCCAAGGGTGGCAAGATCGGCCTGTTCGGCGGTGCCGGTGTGGGCAAGACGGTGCTGATCATGGAGCTGATCAACAACGTCGCCAAAACTCACGGCGGTTATTCGGTTTTCGCCGGTGTCGGCGAGCGCACGCGTGAGGGCAACGACCTCTATCACGAGATGATCGACTCCAAGGTGATCAACCTGGAGGGCGACTCCAAGGCGGCGCTGGTCTACGGCCAGATGAACGAGCCGCCGGGGGCGCGCGCCCGCGTCGGTCTCACCGGCCTGACCCTGGCCGAGTACTTCCGCGACGAGGAGGGCCAGGACGTGCTCTTCTTCGTCGACAACATCTTCCGCTTCACTCAGGCGGGCTCGGAAGTCTCGGCGTTGCTCGGCCGCATCCCCTCCGCCGTGGGCTATCAGCCGACGCTTGCGACGGACATGGGCACGCTTCAGGAGCGGATTACCACGACCAAGAAGGGCTCGATCACCTCGGTGCAGGCCATTTACGTGCCGGCCGACGACTTGACCGACCCGGCGCCTGCCACCTCCTTCTCGCACTTGGACGCGACCACGGTGCTGTCGCGGCAGATCGCCGAGCTTGGCATCTATCCGGCGGTCGACCCGCTCGACTCCACCAGCCGGATCCTGGAGCCGGGCGTGGTCGGCGAGGAGCACTACGATGTCGCCCGCCGTGTGCAGCAGACCCTGCAGACCTACAAGTCGCTGCAGGACATCATCGCCATTCTGGGCATGGACGAGCTTTCGGAAGAGGACAAGCTGACGGTGGCTCGGGCGCGCAAGATCCAGCGCTTCCTGTCCCAGCCCTTCGACGTCGCCGAGGTCTTCACCGGCTCTCCGGGCGTGCAGGTGCCGCTGGAAGAGACGATTCGCGGCTTCAAGGGCCTGGTGGACGGTGAGTACGACCACCTGCCCGAAGCGGCGTTCTACATGGTCGGCACCATCGACAAGGCGGTGGAGAAGGCCAAGCGCATGGCGGCTGAGGCGGCCTAGCACGGCCTCGTACGAGCGGCACGTCGTGCCCGCTTTGTGACAAGGGAAAGAGATCGATGGCGGAAACGCTACAGTTCGAACTGGTCTCTCCGGAGCGTCTGCTGGTCTCGGAGCCGGTGGCGATGGTCGTGGTGCCGGGCAGCGAAGGCGACTTCGGCGTCTTGCCGCGGCACGCGCCGCTGATATCCACGGTGCGGCCCGGCACGATCTCGGTTTACGAGACGCGGGCTGAGGTATCTCGTCGCATCTTCGTCGCCGGCGGCTTTGCCGAGGTGGTGGGAGATCGCTGCACCGTGCTGGTGGAGGAAGCCATTCCTTTGGAGGAGCTCGACCGGGCAACCATCGAGCAAACGCTTCGCGAGGCACGGGAAGATGCCAGCGATGCCAAGGACGACCAGGAACGGTCGGACGCAAACAAACGCATAAAGATAGCCGAGGAGCAGCTCCGCGCCCTCAAACAGTAGATGGAAGGCGCCGAGTGTTGGGGCGCCTTTCGCTGAAATTGAGCGGATAAAACGGGGGTTGCGCGAAACTCGGTTAACCATCAAGTATTGGTCGGCCGCACTTTCGGTGGCAGTTTGAGGGCGTTCAGGGGCTTGTAGGTCAATGGCCGCAGAGAAAGAGAATTGGACGATTGATGGTATCGACTGGGGTCGCTTCGACCCCTCGAAAGTCGATCCGGATATTCTCCTCCTGGTTAAAGCCGCCAGTCTGGTCGAATACAACGGCGGCGACTACGCCACCTATCTCGCCAACGTCTTCAGCGACGACGAGAGCTTCTGCGATGCGGCTCACCTGTGGGCCGGCGAAGAGGTCAAGCATGGCGAGGCACTGGGCCGCTGGGCTCAGATGGTCGACCCCGACTTCGACTTCGAGGGCAGCTTCAAGCGCTTTCGCGACGGTTTTCACCTGCACCTTGAGGCCGAGGAGTCCGTAAGGGGCTCCCGCTCCGGCGAGCTGGTTGCCCGCTGCATGGTGGAGATCGGCACCTCGTCCTATTACAGTTCGCTGGCCGAAGCGGCGGAAGAGCCGGTGCTGAAGGAGATCTGTCAGCATATCGCGGCCGACGAGCTGCGCCACTACAAGCTGTTTTATACCCATCTCAAACGGTACTTGGATAAGGAGCGGATCGGCCGGCTGCGCCGCTTCCTGATCGCCGCCTCCCGCTTCAAGGAGACCGAGGACGACGAGCTGTCCTACGCCTTCTATGCGGCCAATTCCCCCGAGGGCACGGATTACGACCGGCGCTACTACAATCGCGCCTACATCAACCGGGCCTTCCGCTACTACTCGCGCAAGCAGTGTCAGCGCGCCATGGCCATGATGTGGAAGGCGGCGGGCCTCAATCCGCAAAGCCGCCTGGCTGATATGGCCGGCTACGGCGTGCATGCTTTTGCCCGCTGGCGCGGACGGCAGATCCCACCAGCACACGCTCTCAATTAGTGCGGGCCGCGACTCCCTCGGCGTCGGTCCTGCGCTAGCTTTCGTTGATCGCCCCCGGCATGATGGCCTTCGGCTGAGTCGTAGCTCGGCCGATCGTCAAGCCCTCGGTCTCCATGGTCCCCAAGTCCCTTCTGCCTTTGCTTGCGTCGGCGGGTATCCTGCTGGCCGGCAACGGCATGCAGATCACCCTGGTCGCGGTGCGCGCCGGCCAGGAGGGGTTTCCGCCCAGCCTGATCGGCTTGATGGGGACGCTTTACTTCACCGGCTACATCATCAGCTGCCTGGTCGGCGCCCAGCTCATCGCGCGCGCCGGCCACATCCGAGTCTTTGCCGCGTTGTCCGCCTTGGCGGCGGTCGGCGCCTTGGTCTTCGCGCTGGTGGTCGAGCCCTGGGTCTGGCTCGGGGTGCGCCTGGTCATGGGCTTCTGCTTCGCCGGCCTCTTCATGGTCATGGAGAGCTGGCTCAACAGCGAATCCGAAGAAAGCGGCCGCGGCCGCATCTTGAGCGTCTACCGGCTGGTCGACCTCGGCGCCGTGACCGCCTCGCAGCTCGTGCTGCCGATCATCGGCACCATGGGCTACGAGGCCTTCTCCATCGTCGCTATCCTCTTTTGCCTGGCTCTCCTGCCCATCGCGCTGTCGCGGGGCGGCAATCCCAAGGCGCCGGTCTCGCCGCGTCTCCGCCTTGGCCATGTCTGGGCCATCTCTCCCGTGGGCTGCCTGGGCTGCGTGACCATCGGCCTGACCAACAGTGCCTTCCGCAACATCGGCCCGATCTACGCGCAGGAGATCGGCTTCGACGTGGAAGGCGTCGCCTTCTTCATGACCGCGGGCATCGTCGGCGGTGCTTTGGCGCAATACCCGCTGGGCTGGCTGTCCGACAAGATCAACCGCCGCAACGTCTTGATGGGCTGCACCTTGGGCGCGGCCGCGGCCGGGGCCTTGCTGACGGCGCTGACCGGCAGCTCGGCCGATGCCATCTACTTCGGTGCCTTCGTCTTCGGTGCCGCCGCGCTGCCGCTCTATTCCATCTCGATCGCCCACGCCAACGACCGGGCCGGGGCGGGCGACTATGTCGAGCTCTCGGCCGGCCTCATCCTGTTCTTCAGCGTCGGCGCCGCCATCGGCCCTTTCTTCGCCTCGCTGGTCCTGGAGTACTACGGAGCATCGGGATTCTTCGCCTATACCTCGGTGCTCCACCTCGCCTTTCTCGTTTTCGTCCTCTATCGGATCACCCGCCGCGCCGCGGTCCCGCGGGAGCTCAAAACCCGCTTCGAGGCGCTGCTGCGCACCTCGCCCGCCATCTTCAAGCTCGCCCGGCGCAACAACGGTGACGAAAACCACGGCGGCGGGCGAAATAGAGCGGCCGACAGCGGCAAGGGCTGAAATGCCTCAGGATCGAATTGCCATGGTATTGCCATCCTGTCCGCCCCATGTCCTGCCTATGACGGACGACACCCTTTCGCGCCGGCGGTTCTTCAGCCTCGGTCTGGCCGCGGCCTTCGCCGCCGCAGCGCCGCCGGTGCTGGGCCTCGGCGGGCCGGCCGCGGCGGAGGAAGAGGCGACGACCAGCACGCGCTATTACTTCAGTCGACCCGGAGTGCGGCGCCAGCTCTCCCCGACGATACGGCGGGACCTGAGAAAGCCGAGCACGACCGGTGGCAACAGCCTGCTTCTCAACAATCCGAACAAGCGGGCCAGCGGTGTCGAGCGCAGCCAGGCTGAGCGCTTTAAGCGTCGCAGCGGCCAAGCCATCCGACGCCTGGAGCGGGTGCCCGGTGGACGCGACAACCGTATCGATCGCCGCATCCGCACTCTGCGGGGCGAGCAAAGGCGTATTTCGCGCAGCCTGAGAGACGCGCGCTGACCGGCGCTATGGGGCCGTTCGTTCGCGTTTCCGTCTTGCCGATGCTGCTCGCGCTTCTGGCGCTGCCGTTTGTGGCTGGTATCGCGACCAGCGCCGAGGTCGAGTCCTCGCAGCAGCATAGCTTTCGGGTGGTGACCCTTGCCGAGGAGCTGCGGAATCCCTGGGGGCTGGCCTTCTTGCCCGATGGCGGATGGCTGGTCACCGAACGCAGCGGATTCCTGCGCCGCATATCCCCGGACGGCAGCAAGAGCCGCGTAGACGGCCTGCCGGAGATCGTCCCGCGCGGGCAAGGTGGCCTGTTGGACGTGGTGCTCGACCCTGGCTTCGCCGAGAACCGGCTTGTCTACATCGCCTACGTCGCCGGCGACGGCGCCGTCAGCACCGAGGTCGGGCGGGGACGGCTGAACGGCATGCGCCTGGAGGATTTCGAGGTGATCCTGGTGTCCGAGCCGAAGCTGGGAAGCGGACTGCATTTCGGCGCGCGCTTGCGCTTCGCGCCAGACGGCGCGCTGCTGGTAACGCTCGGCGACCGCTACAGCCAGCTGGAGCAGGCGCAGGAACTGGGCGACCACATCGGCAAGATCCTGCGGCTCAACTCCGACGGCAGCGTTCCCGACGACAACCCTTTCCTGGATACCGCGGGCGCGCGCCCGGAGATCTTCACCTATGGCCACCGCAACGTCCAAGGCCTCGCCATCCATCCCGAGACCGGCGAGATTTGGATCCACGAGCACGGGCCGCGCGGCGGCGACGAAGTGAACGTTCTGCGGCCAGGCGCAAACTACGGCTGGCCGGAGATCACCTACGGCATCGACTACAGCGGCCGTATTATCTCCGAGTACAGCGAAAAGCCCGGCATGGAGCAGCCGGTGATCTATTGGGACCCCTCGATCGCGCCGTCCGGCATGGACTTCTACGACGGCGAGGCCTTTCCCGCCTGGCACGGCGATCTCTTCGTCGGCGCCCTCAAGCTGCGCCATCTCCGCCGGCTCGAGATGGAGGGCGACCGCATCGTGGCGCAAGAGGCGCTGCTGACGGGCCTCAACGAGCGCATCCGGGACGTGCGCGCGGGCCCGGACGGCTTCATCTACGTGCTGACCGACAGCTATGACGGCCGATTGCTCCGCCTGGAACCTGTGGATTAACATCCTGTGGCCAGAAGGTAGCCACACGCTTTCGCAAGTCCGGCTTGCCAGGAAATCTCCGCAATCGTAGGCCTAACTCAATTGTTATGGCCTAAAGACGTCGGCAGGCATGACGAATCGTAACAGAGGGCCGCTATGACAGACGGTCTGAGCGGTGCGCTAGACGTCCGGAGATCGAGCGCCGCAAGGAGATTGGTGATGTTCAGAGGTTGTTTGGCAGTGGTTGCGGGGGCGCTGCTGGGTTTGGCGTGGGTGGCCTCGGCGCAGGCCCATCCCCACGTGCTCATCGACATCAAGGTCGAAGCCGTGTTCAACGACAGCGGCGAGGTGGTCGGCCTGCGCGAACTCTGGATCTTCGATGAGCTTTATACCGCCTTTGCGGCCGGTGGACTCGATGCCGATGGTGACGGGGAGGCCGACGAAGATAAGATTGCCGATCTCCTCAATGCCAACATGACCAGCTTGAAGGACTACAACTATTTCACCAGCGTCTTGCTCGACGAGGAGCCGGTGACGTTGGCGACCGCTGGCGATGCCTCCGCCTGGGTGGACAACAACAGGCTGCGCATGCGCTTCTTCCTGCCCTTCGCAGAGCCGGTGGACATCACTGACAAGGCCTTTCGCTATGCGGTCTACGACCCGACCTACTACGTCGAGCTGCTGCATTCCGGCGCCGCCGATGCCATCGTCTTGAGCGATGCGCCGGCGAGTTGCTCCTATGCGCTGGAGGAGCCGAACCCCAACCCCGACACCATCTCCTTTGCCGCCTCTCTGGATCGCACCGAGACGGCCGGCGACGGCCTTGGCATCTACTTCGCCGAATGGGTGAGCGTCGCATGCGACTGAAACCCTGGCCTGTCTTGGCGAGCCTGCTGCTGACCGCGCTGGCCTGTGTCTTCGCGACAGCAGCCTGGAGCCAAGGATTGGTTCAGGGAAGCGATGCGCAGCTGGTCACGGCGCCCAGCGAGCCGTCGCTCTGGTCTGAGATGATCGGCTGGATCTACACGCAACAGCGTATCTTTCACCAGGAACTGATTGACGGCTTGCGCGGCCTGACCAATGGCGGCGGGACCGCTGCGGCCTGGGCCCTGATCTCGGCGAGCTTCCTCTACGGCGTCTTCCATGCCGCCGGGCCTGGCCACGGCAAGGCCGTGCTGACCACCTATCTGGTCACCCATCGGGAACAGATGAAGCGCGGCGTGCTGCTGGCCGTCATCTCTGCCTTCACCCAAGGCGTGGTCGCCATCGTCCTGGTCTACGGCTTGATTCTCGTGGCCGGCTGGCTGCCGGAGGGTACCAAGGCCACCGATGCGGCGAGTTGGAGCGAGCGGGCCAGCTTCGCGCTGCTGATGGCGCTGGGCGGCTATCTCGTCTATCGGGCCATTCGCAGTGGACTCAAGCGCTGGCGTGGCCAAGAGGCCGGCTGTTGCGGTCATTCGCATGCGCCGTCCGGGGAGCAGATCGCCGCGACAGGTAGCTTTCGAGCAACTCTGGGCGTGGTCCTTTCGATCGGCCTGCGGCCCTGCACCGGCGGCGTGCTGGTGCTTGTCTTCGCGCAGATCGCCGGCCTCTATTGGGCCGGTGTCGCCGCCGTTGTCGCCATGTCCGCCGGGACGGCCATTGCCGTCTCCGCACTGGCCTTCGCCGCGGTCAATGCGCGCTCTTTCGCCGGCAGGCTCGTCGCTGGCCGCGGTGGAAGCTGGCTGCTGTCAGCCGATCTGGTAGCCTTGGGCGGGGGCGTTGTCCTCGCCCTGATCGGCTATTCGCTGCTGCTCGCGTCCTTCGGGCCGCGTCATCCCCTCGGTCTTTGAGGAGGTCGCCTACTTGCTTTTCTGATCCTTTTGGCGGAACGCCGTCGCCGACGTTTTAATCGAGACGACATCGGAGGAACGGGGGAGTGCCTGCCGAGCGTCTCGGGTCCGGAGTGTCTGCAACGGCGCTCCGCCAAAAGGATCAAACGTGCTGCAACGACGCCTTGGCAGGCGCTAGCTTGAAGGGCGCAAACAGGTCCGCAGATCGTTTGCAAGATTGCGCAGCAGTGTCTCGTAGGCAGCCGGGCCCGGCTCGATCTCCGCACCCAGTGGGTCCAGCACTCCCGTCCGCGCCGGCGTTCCCTCGACGACCGTGTCCACCAGCGCCGGCTCAAACTGCGGTTCGCTGAACACGCAGACGGCGCCTGCATCGGCTACCTTCTCGCGAATTTCGGACAGCCGCTTGGCGCCTGGCGCCCGATCTGGGCTGACGGTGATGGAGCCGGCGGCGTTCAGGCCGTAGCGGTCCTCGAAGTAGTGATAGGCATCGTGGAAGACGATGAAGGGCAACTCGCGGATCGACTCCATGGTTGAGGCAAGCTCCTCATCCAGGGCATCGAGCCGGGCGAGAACCGCTTCGCCGTTGCTGCGATAACGCGCGGCGTGGGCCGGGTCTTGCTTGCTCAACTCAGCGACAGCAGCTTCGACGATGCGCTTCGCATTGTGCGGGTCGAGCCAGATATGCAGGTTCTTCTCGCCGTGGGCATGGTCCCCGTGGGCATGGTCCCCGTGGTCATGGTCCCCGTGATCATGATCATCGTGGTGCTCCGCCTCGGCATGATCGTCATGGCCATGATCGTCGTGGGCATGCTCGCTATGGTCATGGTCATCGTGGGCATGGTCATGGTCGTCATGCCCATGCTTTTCATGGTCGTGGTCGTCGTGGGCATGGTCATCGTGCTCATGCTTCGCCTCGGCGTGGTCGCCGTGGTCATGGTCGTCGTGGCCCTCGCCGTGGTGGTCGTGCCCTTCCCAAGCGCCGCCTTCGCGGTTGTCCAGAAGCCGGATGCCAGGGGCGTTCGCCAGCTCGACCACGTCGGCATCACCGGCGAGCGCTTCGAGCGGCTTGCGCAGGAAAACCTCCATGTCGTCGCCGATCCAGAAGACCAAATCGGCTTGCTGAAGCGCTTGCGCCTCTGAAGGGCGCAGGCTGTAGCTGTGCGGAGAGCCGCCACCGCGGACCAGAAGATCGGGCTCCCCGACGCCTTCCATCACGCCGGCGACAAGGCTGTGCACCGGCGCGATGCTGGTGACGACTTTCGGGGCCTCTCCTGCCCAGCTGCCCGTGCCGATCAGAAGCGCGACGGCGGCTGCGCAGCCGCCAAGCGCCCAGCGCCGCTTGACGCCCGAAGCCCTTCCCTTCATGTGTGCCATTGAACTTTCCCCCGTTTCAACGCATCAAGATGTTATACTATAACAATAGATCGCCTGAGGGCTACCCGCTGTCAATCGCCGATCGAGATCCATGAGCAAGTTTCGCGAAACTGCAATGAAGTCCCTGTCGGGGGATGGCCACGATCACGGCAGCTGCGTCGCCGAGGCCTTGCAGCGTGCCGAGGCCATCTGCGCCGCGCGCGGCGTGCGTCTGACCAAGCTACGCCGGCACGTGCTGGAGCTGGTTTGGGAGTCGGGCCATGCCCCGATCGGCGCTTACGATCTACTCCGTCGTCTCGATAAGGAGCATGCCAGCGCCGTGCCGCCGACCGTCTATCGAGCGCTCGACTTCTTAATCGAGCAGGGCTTGGTGCATCGCATCGAGAGCCTCAATGCCTTCGTCGGCTGTGCCTCGCCGCAGGAAGATCATGTCGGTCAGTTTCTCATCTGCCGCAATTGCGGGGCAGCGGCGGAGATGAACGACGCGCGCATCGACCGCGCCATCAACAAGGTGGCGGCCGAGCTGGGGTTTGTCGCCGATGGCCGAGTGGTCGAGGTGCGCGGCCTCTGCCCGTCTTGCCGCAGTTCCGAGGCTTGAGCGCGCCGTGACCGAGGTTTCCGCCGGCACGGCTGCGGAGCCGCTGATAAGCGCCCACGGCGTCGAGATCAGCTTTGCCGGGCGCAAGACGCTGGAGCATGTCGATCTCGACGTCTTTCCGGGCGAGATCATCACCCTCATCGGACCCAACGGCGCCGGCAAGAGCACGCTGATCCGTGTCATGCTGGGCCTCTTGAAGCCAGAGCGCGGTCGCGTTTCGCGCAAGGAAGGCATCTCGATCGGCTATCTGCCGCAACGTCTTTCGGTCGATCCCACCTTGCCATTGACCGTGCGTAGCCTGCTGTGCCTGCCGCGACCGCATCCGGAGGCGCGGCTCCAGAAGGTTCTGTCGGAGGTGAACGTCGCCTATGCGATGGACCGACCCCTGCAGGTCCTGTCCGGTGGCGAGCTGCAGCGCGTGCTTCTGGCCCGCGCGCTGCTGCGCGACCCCGATCTCCTGGTGCTCGACGAGCCATTGCAGAGCGTCGACTTCGCCGGGCAGATCGCGCTCTTCGAACTGATCCGGCAGGTGCGCGAGCGCCGCGGCTGCGGCGTGCTGATGGTCTCCCACGACCTCCACGTGGTCATGGCCAACACAGACCGGGTGCTTTGCCTCAACCGCCACGTATGCTGCAGCGGTGTGCCGGAAGCGGTAAGCCGCCATCCCGAGTACTTGGCGCTGTTCGGCCCGCGCGGCGCGGAGTCCCTGGCCATCTATGTCCATGACCACGACCATCAGCACGCGCTGTCGGGCCAGGTGGTGCCGCTCGCGGGCGGTGAAGAAGAAAAGACGAAGGCGGCCCGGGACTGAATGGGCAGCTTGGCATGTCAAGCACTTAGCTGCTTTTGACCGCGCTGAAAGAGGCATGGAGCCGAAAGAAACCGTGAAGGTTACTGCTACTTTGACGGAATTCTTCCGCGGCCATTTACGGAAAAATTACCCGTATTCATAACACTTCGAGCCATGTGCTCGCCTGTGTTGTTCCCTGCCGGGCCATTCGGACGCGGGGGCGACATCGGCGATAGATGGTGGCTGAGTTTCTGGCGCGGCCGGTCTTTCCTGGCGGCCGGGGCGAGGTGCGCCTCTTGCGGAGACGCGGTGTATGACAGCCCAGACGGCATTTGAGGTTCAGTGCTTTAAAGGCGGCCGGTGGGAGATCCGGTCGATCTTTGACGATCGCCATACGGCTCTGGCCGAGGCAGATCGCCTGGAGAGACGCGGGATCAAGCGCCTGCGCGTAGTCCAGGAGCGCATGGACGGGGACTGCGAGCTGGTCCACTCGCGCACGATCTACCAGACTGGCACGCTTGACGACGGGGACGGCTCCTCCAAGGTCAAGAAGCTCAAAGGCACGAAGGCCCACGCGGCGAGCAGCGAAGAGACTCCTGTGCAAATCCCGCAGCAGGCTGGAAGGCGAGCCACCGACAAGGACAGCTTGCCGCGCATCCTCGTGACGGCCGCCCTTCTCGTGGCGGCTGGCGTCGGCGCGCTCTTCGCCTTACGCTCGATCTAGAGCGTTCCTCAGCTAGATAGAAGCAATTCTGCTTCCCGCCAGGCGGAAGCCCTTCGGGACGGGCGCCTTTGCGCCGATCTCTGCGCCTGGCCGCTCGACCATATCTCGGGATATGCTCTTCGCGCCCAGGCTTGATCTTGTCGCAAAGGCGCTCCGTCAGAATGGTTCTATCTAACTGAGGAACGCTCTAGGCAGTCACGCCAGGCCCGAGAGAGCGGCCAGCGGCGGCGCGTGCCGTTTGTATCCATTGGATGGCCCAATTCGCTTCCTAACTTGGAGGTGATCGACCACTGCGCTGTGGTCCGAGCACGGAGTATGAGTTTGTCGTGCGCACGCTTATCGTCAGAGTGATATCGTTGATTTGCATCGGCGCGGGCGCGATCACCTTGCCGCTGCCGATCCCGCTCGGCATTCCCCTGCTCGCGGTCGGATTTGCGTTGCTGCTCACCACGAGCAACCGGGCGCGCGCCTGGCTGCGGCACAGGCGTCGGCGCTCGGACTGGCTGGACGGCAACCTTCTGCGTGTCGAGCCCCGCTTGCCAGGGCGCCTGCGCGCCGCCTTGTCCCGTACGGCTACGGTCCGTCGTCGCCTCGGCAAATGCCGGCCTTGGCGGCCGTTAACCCAGGAAGTGGCGCACGACGGCGCGAACGGTGAGGCCCTGGACGACGATCGAGAAGATCACCACCACGTAGGTGACGGTCAGGATAAGCGGCTTCCATTCGCTGTCCGGCAAGGACAGCGCCAGGGCGACGGAAATCCCGCCGCGCAGCCCGCCCCAGGTCATGATCGGAACGGCGCCTTCGGTGAACTCGCGACGAAAGCGCAGCAGGCTGACGGTGAACAACACCGCGATAAAGCGTGCCGCGATCACCAGAGGGATCATGATCAGGCCAAGCTGCAGCCAGTCCATGCGCAAGGCCAGGGCAAAGACCTCGAGCCCGATCAACAGGAAAAGAACCGCGTTCAGGATCTCGTCGACTAGCCGCCAGAAGGCGTCGACGTGCTGCCGCGTCGTCTCGCTCATCCCGAAGCGCACGCCGGTGTTGCCGATGAAAAGCCCGGCGATGACCACGGCGATGGGCCCGCTCATGTGCAAGGCGCTGGCCAGGGCGTAGAGCCCCATGACCAGGGCGAGGGTGAGCAGCACTTCGAGCGCATAGTCGTCGATGCGCCGCATGGCCTGGAACACCAGCCAGCCGGCGGCACCGCCCAGGATGGCGCCGCCGCCAACCTCCAGCACGAAGAGCTCCAGGATCTCGACGGCGCCGATCTGTGCCTCGCCATGGCCTTGCCCGAAGGCAAGAGCGACGAGGATGAGGAATAGCACATAGGCGATGCCGTCGTTGAATAGGCTTTCGCCGGCGATTTTCACTTCCAGGGACTTGGGCACCTGGGCCGATTTGAGGATGCCAAGCACGGCGACCGGATCGGTTGGGGAGATCAAGGCGCCGAACACCAAGGCGACGAGCAGCGGCGCACCGGCCAGCCAGCCGAAGCCGGCCGCGACCAGGGCGGTCGAGATCAGCACGCCGATGGAGGCGGTCAAGGCGACGACCCATTTCTGCTGCCGCAAGGTCTCCAGATCGACGTGCAATGCCCCTGCGAAGAGCAGAAAGCCCAGCATGCCTTCGAGAAGCGCATCGGAGAAATCTATCTCGAGCACCAGCCGTCGCACGGTCTCTTCGATCGTTAGGGCCGGGAAGATCTCATCGAGGCCAATGATGGCGAGCGCCGCCACCAGGCCGGTGATCACCAGTCCAATGGCCGACGGCAAGCGCAGGAGGAAGTGATTCACCACGCCGAGAAAGGCGGCGAGGCAGACCAGCAAGCTGGCGATCTGCAAGGGTGTCATCCGTTCGGCCTCCGATTTTACAAGAAACTTATGCCGTTCGCTCCGCTATCGGTTCAAGCAATCGGGATTTTGGCCCCGCCGAACGGCGTGCTAGCGTGCTGCTTGAGGATTCATAGAGGGGGCTGGACGACCATGGCCGGGTTAGCCTTGCGTCGCGTTTTCCTTCCGGCATTGCTTTGCCTTTCGGTTGTCGCGTCAGGGGCGCTTGCAGCGGACGACTACCTCTCCGCCGAGCAGATTGAGGCCGTGCTGTCAGACCGCGTCGTCCGGGGTAATCAGGATGGCGTCGAGTGGCGCCAGAGCTTCTCCGCCGGCGGTGCCACGATTTTCAGTCAGTCGGGCCGCGAGTCGCCGGGCCGCTGGGCGGCGCGTAGCGACGCCGAAGGCGGGCTCTATTGCTCGCTTTGGCCACCGAGCGAGCGTTGGGATTGCTACCGGATGCGGCAGGATGGCGACAGTATCAGCTGGGAGCCGCAGGAGGGTGGGGACCTCTGGCTCGGCGAACTCTTGCCCCGCTAGCGGATGGCCGCATTCCATGTTTCACCAAAGTAAAACCCGCCGCGCGGCCCGACCGCCGCTAGGCTGGGAAAAAAGTAACTAACCAGAGGAAGAAGGAAAACGATATGACCCGTAAGCTCACCGCATTCACCTTGGCCGGCGTGCTGGCCGCGCTGTCGCTCGTCGGACTGGCAGCGGCCGAGACGAGCCCGGACAACGCCATTAAGTACCGCAAGGCGGTGATGTCGGTGGTCGGCGGGAACATGTCCGCGTTGGTCATGATCGCCAAGGGTGAGGTCGAGCACGCGGAGGCTCTGGCCGCCCATGCCCAGATGCTTGCCGAGACGTCCGAGCTGTCGTTGGCCGCCTTCCGCCAGAACACCGACGGTCAGGGCCGGGAGAAGACCACCGCGCTGGCCAAGGTCTGGGGCGACTGGGATGATTTCGAGGAGGGCATGCAGACCTTCACTGAGGAGGCGAACAAGCTGGCGAGCATGGCCGAGGCCGGCGACATGGACGGGCTGCGTGGCCAGATCGGTGCCCTCGGCAAGGCCTGCAAAGACTGCCACGACGACTTCCGCAGCAAGTAGCCTGCGCGTACTCCTAAAGCCGGGTGACCACCCAGTAGACGGCCCCGGCCGCGACGCACAGCAGGACGAGAGCGAGGAGCGGGCTGCGCAGGCGCGGTGCCGCCTGTTCCGCCGAAGAGGTTGTGCGTCCGGTTATCATGGGCGTGATGAGGTCCTGCTTCAGCAAGAAGCGGTAGATGAGGTTGGCCGCCACGTGAACGGCCGCAAAGGCGAGCAAGAGGTCGAAGACGGTTTTGTGGATCACCGTCAGCTCGTCGGATGTCGCCTTGCTGACGAGATGGGTCAGCGGCCCATCGGTGAAGATGTCGTCGTTGGCGAACAGGCCTGTGCTCGCCTGGACGCCGACGAGCAGCAGCAGCGCGAGTATCATCAGCGTGCCGAGCGGGTTGTGCCCGAGCGGATGCGGTGGATGGCCGGCGAGCAACGCCCGGGCGTAGGCCAAGATGGCTTTCGGGCCTTGGACGAACTGCGCGAAACGTGCGGTCTGAGAGCCGAAGAGGCCCCAGAGCAGGCGGAATACAATGAGCGTCAGGATGGCGTAACCCGAGCGCATGTGCCATTCCATGATGCCTTCCGTGCCGGTATACCACGAGAAGGCGATGAGCAGGACCAGCAGCCAATGGAAGAGCCGCGTGGGTATGTCCCAGACCTGGACGGTGGACCGTTTCTCCATCACCCTCTGTTGCCCCCCGTGTGAGTGCGAGATGACAAGATGACCGCTGTGATCGAATATTTCTACTCCGTCCGTTCTTCCTTCACCTATCTCGGCCATCAGGAGATCGTGCAGCTGGCCCGCAAGCATGGCCGTCGCCTGGTGCACAAGCCCATCCTGCTCGGCACCGTGGTACCCGCCACGGGCGGGATTCCCTTTCAGGACCGCCATCCGGCCCGCCTGGAGCAGGCGACGCAGGACATGCTGCGCTGGGGCGCTCATCGCGGCATTCCCATTCTGGCGGACCCGTCGCACCACTACGGCCCGATGGACTATCCGGCCGGCACCATGGCCGCCGCTGTGTTGGCGGACCTGCCCCAGAACGATCTCGACAGCCTCGCCTTCGCCATCAACGAGGCGCTCTGGCGCTACGACCGCGACATCGGCAAGCAGGAGGTGGTCGCGGCGATCTGTGACGAGCATGGCCTTGATGGCGCCAAGCTGACGGCAGCCGCGGTCGAGCCCGCGGCCAAGGCGCTCATCCAGGAGAACAACCGTGAGGCCATCGAGCGCGGGGTGATCGGGGCGCCGACCTACGTCGTCGACGACGAGATGTTCTATGGCCAGGACCGCTTGAGCTTCGTCGCCCACCACCTGGAGTGGGAACGGGACCACACCTTCGAAACGCCGAAGGCTTGAAGCCGGACTTTAGCGCGTCTCGAAGTCGAGCCCGATGTCGAGAATGGGCGCGCTGTGGGTCAACCAGCCCAGGGAGATGAGATCGACGCCGCTGGCCGCGACGGCGGCGATACGCTCTGGGGTGATGCCGCCGGAGGCTTCCGTGATCATGCGCCCGGCCACCTTCTCGACGGCTTGACGCAGCACGTCGGGCGGCATGTTGTCGAGCAGCACCGCGTCCGCGCCGAGGGGTAGCAGCTCGTCGAGCTGCTCCAGGGTATCGACCTCGACCTCGATCTTGATCATATGGCCGGCGTGGTGCTTGGCCCGTGCGAAGGCCTTGGCAAGACCGCCGGCCGCGACGATGTGGTTGTCCTTGATCATCACGGCGTCATCGAGGCCGAAGCGGTGATTGCTGCCGCCGCCCGCGGCGACCGCATACTTCTCCAGCACGCGAAGGCCCGGCGTGGTCTTACGGGTGCAGACGATCTTGGCGAAGGTTCCGGCCGTGGCATCGACCGCCGCTGCGGTTGCGGTGGCGATCCCCGAGAGATGGCAGAGCAGATTGAGCGCCGTGCGCTCGGCCGTAAGAATGGCGCGCGCTTGACCGTCGATGCGCGCCAGAACCTCGCCGGCCTTGACCCTCTGGCCCTCGGCCACCTTGGCTTCGAGCGTCAGGCCTTCGTTCAGCATGCGGAATGCGGCGAGGGCTGCCGGAAGCCCGGCGATGCAGCCGTCGCGCCGGGCCCGCAACAGGGCCTGCGCCGTGGCGCCGGGAGGGACCACGCTGTCGCTGGTGATGTCGCCGCGTCCGCCGAGATCCTCGCGCAGCGCGCCCTCCAGGATTGGCTGGACCAGAAGCCAGGGGGGAAAGGGCGGCGCCTGCTGCGCCTCGCTCTTCGTGTCGCCAGGCATCGCTACGTTATCCAGAGGCATAGAGTGGCGGGCCTTCGCTGCTAGCCGTGAGGTCGGAGAGGGTCAGCGCGATGTGGTGCGACCAGCTCTCGCGGGTCATGGGGAAGTCGCGGCGGAAATGGGCGCCCCGGCTTTCTTCCCGCTGCAGAGCCGCCAGCGCGATGAGGTGTGCCGCGAGCAGCATGTTGCGGGTTTCCAGCCAGGTTCTGATCTCGGCCGCATCCGCACTCTCTTGGCCCGGCAATGGCGCCGGCAGACGGTCTTGAAGCATCTGCAGGCGGCCTATGGCGGCTTCCAGTTCGGGCGCCGAGCGCTCGACACCGAGCGCCTGCCCCATCAACGCGCGGAGCGTGGACCGCAGCTCTACGCAGAGCGTGCTTGTGCCGCGGGCTAGAAGTTCGGGGACGGGCAGATCGCTTTCGAGCACTTCGCGCCGCTCGCTGGAGAGGATGTCCTCTGCGACCCGCTGGCCGAAGACGACGGCTTCCAACAGGGAGTTGCTGGCCAAGCGATTGGCGCCATGCAGGCCGGTGGTGGCGACCTCGCCGCAGGCCCAGAGGCCTGGCAGGCTGCTGCGGCCGTGCGCGTCGGTCAGGATGCCGCCCATGTGATAATGCAGCGCGGGGGTCACCGGCACCGCCTCTGCCAAGGGGTCGAAGCCGGCCGCGCGGCAAGCTGCCACCGCCTGTGGGAAGCCGCTCACGCCGCGCTTGGCGAGAGCGGGGCGCAGGTCGAGACGGATGTCTTCGCCGCGCTGGCGCCGCCGCCAGACGGCGCGGGCCACCACGTCGCGCGGCGCAAGCTCGGCCAAGGGGTGCTCATCGACCATGAAGCGATGGCCGTCGCCATCAACCAGCAGGGCCCCGGCGCCGCGCAGCGCTTCACTCAGCAGCGGCAGGCGCCCCGAGGCGGCCTGATCGGTCAGCAGCGTGGTGGGATGGAACTGGGCGAACTCCAGGTCGGCCAGCGTCGCCCCTTGTCGGGCCGCCATGGCCAGGCCGTCGGCCGTCGCCTCGGGCGGGTTGCTGGTCGCCGGCCAAAGGGCACCGCTGCCGCCGGTCGCCAGCACCAGGGCCGGCGACCGAAAAAGGCGGCAGACGGCATCCGGCCCCACAGCCCAGAGCCCGCACAGCGGGCCCTGCCCGAAAGCGAGATCGACAGCCATCGTGCTGTTGTGAAGGGTGATATGCTCGGCGTCCTGAACCGCTTTGGCCAAGGCCGCGATCACGTGCCGGCCGGCCGCGTCGCCGCCGGCATGGAGAATGCGGTGCTTGCCGTGCGCGCCCTCGATGCCGAGCAGCAGGCAGCCCGTCGCATCGCGGTCGAAGACGACGCCGTGGCGTTCGAGGAAGGCGACCGCGTCGGGGCCCTCCGCCGTGACGCCTTGGGCAACCTCGGCATTGCACAGGCCCGCGCCGGCCATCACCGTGTCGGCGGCGTGCTCGGCGGTGCTGTCGTCCTCGGATACGCAGGCGGCGATGCCGCCCTGTGCCAGCAGGCTTGAGCCGCCATAGAGTGACGGCGTCTTGGTGACCAGCAGCACGCGCAACGGCGCCAGCGCCAGGGCGGTTGTCAGTCCCGCCAAGCCCGAGCCGAGAACGATGACGTCGGCGTCCGCGCCGCCCTGCCTGTCATCTGTTACGGGTGGTGTCACTGCTTGGGTCGGCCGATCGCCAGCATGCGCTCGACCGAAAGGCGGGCACGCTCGGCCATCTCCGCCGGGATCTCCACCCGTGGCTCCAAGGTCTGCAGCGACTCAAGAATCTTCGGCAGGGTGATCGTCTTCATGTGCGGGCAGAGATTGCAGGGCCGCACGAACTCGACCTCGTCGACCTCGGCGGCGACGTTGTCGCTCATCGAGCACTCGGTCAGCATCAGCACCCGCTCGGGCTTGCGCTCATGCACGAAGTTGATCATCTGCGCCGTCGAGCCGACGAAATCGACCGCCTCCTGGACATCGGGCGGGCATTCCGGGTGGGCGATGACGACCACGTCGTCGTAGCCCTCGCGGTAGGCCTCGATCTCCCGTGGCGAGAAGCGCTCGTGCACCTCGCAGCGGCCGTTCCAGGAGATGATCTTCACGTCGGTCTGCTTGGCGACGTAGCTCGCAAGATACTCGTCGGGCAGGAAGATGACCTCGTCGACGCCCAGCGATTCGACCACGGCAACGGCGTTGCCGGAGGTGCAGCAGACGTCCGTCTCGGCCTTCACGTCCGCCGTGGTGTTGACGTAGCTCACCACGGGCCGGCCCGGGTACTTGGCCTTCAAGGCGCGTATGTCGGCGCCGGTGATGGAGCTGGCCAGCGAGCAGCCTGCGCCCAGGTCGGGGATGAGCACGGTCTTGTCCGGGTTGAGCAGCTTCGCCGTCTCGGCCATGAAGTGCACACCGGCCAGCACGATCACCTCGGCATCGGTGTCGGCGGCGCTGCGGGCCAGGGCCAGGGAATCGCCTACGATGTCGGCAACGCAGTGAAAGATCTCCGGCGTCTGGTAGTTGTGCGCCAGGACGATGGCGTTGCGCTCTTGTTTCAAGCGGTTGATCTCGGCGACGTAGGGCGCATGGGCGGGCCATTCGATCTCGGGGATCACGCGGCGAACCCGCTCGTAGAGGGGTGCGGTCGCGGCGGCGACTTCGTCGGTGTAACTAAGCAGCGTCATTTCGCCTCCGGTCGGAAAACGCGGTCGAATTGCTTGTTTTGTTGATCAAATAGGAGAGCGGCATTGTCGCGTCGCAAGTCACGAATTATTGCCGGGTCGACACAGTTTACTGTCGCAGTAACAATCGTTTACTGAGTTAACACGCGGCTATGCGGGCGATCTTCGGCCTTTCTTGCGGATCGAGCGGCAAAGCCAAGAGGACTGGCTGTTTAGCATTGCCTCGCGCGGGTCTCCTGCGGCAGCGCAGCCGAAGACAGCGGGCGCGTGCGCGGCGCTTGATTGTAACATTCTCTCTTTGCAACATGCGGCCCGGACCAGGCGGCAGGCGCCGATCGGCAGGTGAACGAGGAGAAAGGCAAGCGATGGCGGGTGACAAGAGCAACGAAGAGTTCGAGATCAACGTAGACCAGCTCGATTGGCTGGAGGACATGTCGACGAAGTACGACCTGCCCGATAAGGACAAGGCGCTGCGCATCGTGCTCGACTACGTCATGACCGAGGCTGACGAGAAACCGCTCTTCACCAAGATCCGCTGCCTCCGGTGCGGCGACTGACCGACCTTATCCTGTCGGTCCTGTCTCCATGACGGAGGCCTGGGAGGCGCGCCTGCCGAGCCATGTCTGGATCATGGCGGCGGTGCGCCATTGCCATCGGGAGGGCTATCCGGCCTTCGTGGTGCGCAAGGGCGAGCGCACCACCGGGCTGGCGCTGGTCAAGGTCAACCGCCTGGATGGCTCGGCCGCCGTCTACGTGCAGCAGCGCGATCTCGATGGCGTGCTCGGCTGGCTACCGATCTTTGCCGAGGGGGCGGCCGAAGACAGCAAGGCGGAGGACTACATCGCCCGCTCGGTGAAGCGCGATCCGGACCTTTGGGTGATCGAGGTCGAGCGGGCCGATGGCGGCAATCCCTTCGCCGGCCGGGAGATCACAGTCTAATACCAGGCGGCGATGAGCAGGACTCATCACCGCCTGTATGGCGTTCAAACGCCACGCAGGCTTTCCTCGCTTCGCTGCGGACGCGCCGTCGCGCTTGCCGAGCTGCGATGAGTTTCACTCATCGCAGCTTGGTATAAGGCTCTTAACCGGCGTGCTGGCGGATGAAGTCGCCGATGACCGGCTTGATCTGCTCGCGCCAGCGCCGGCCGTTGAAGATGCCGTAGTGGCCGACACCTTTCTGCAGGTGGTTGGCCTGCTTGCTCTCCGGCAAAGAGGAGCAGAGGTCGTGCGCGGCCATGGTCTGGCCGGGGGCGGAGATGTCGTCGAGCTCGCCCTCCACGGTCAGGAGCGCGGTCTTCTCAATGGCGCTGCAGTCCGCCAGCTCGCCCAGCCAGCGGAGCTGGCCCAACGGCAGCAGGCGCCGCTGGAACACCGCGTCGACGGTTTCCAGGTAGTAGCTTGCCGGCACGTCCATGACGGCGAGGTATTCGTTGTAGAAGCGGTGATGGGCTTCCACCGAGTCGCCGTCGCCTTCGATCAGATGCTCGAACATCTTGATGTGAGCATCGAAGTGCCGGTGAGGGTTCATGGAAATGAAGCTGCCGAGCTGCAGGAAGCCCGGATAGACCTCGCGCCCTCGGCCCGGATAGTAGGCCGGCACCTCGGTGATGAGGTGGCGCCGGAACCAGGACAGCGGCTTCGACTTGGCGAAGCGGGTCGGCACTGTCGGGGCCGCTTCCACGTCCACCGGGCCGCCCATCAGAGTCATGGTGCGCGGCTGACGCGGGTCGCCGTCGGCGGCCAGAAGCGCCACGGCGGCGAGCACCAGCGGCGCCGGCTGGCAGACCGCGATGACGTGCACCTCGGGGCCCAGCATGCGGATGAAGCGCAGCAGGTGGCCCAGGTATTGATCGAGGCCGAACTCGCCCGCCTCAGCGGGAATCTGCGCCGCGTCGACCCAGTCGGTCACATAGACCTCGTGGTCTTCCAGCAGGGTCCGCAGGGTGCCGCGCAAAAGCGTAGCGTGGTGACCGGAAAGCGGCGCGACCAAGAGGACGGTCGGATTCTTGCCGATGCGGTCGCTGCGGCGGAAGCGGTGCAGCTGGCAAAAGGCCGTTTCGCAGACCAGGCGCTCCTCGATCGCAACCTGGCCCTTGGCGGTGGCGATGCTGTCCACATCCCAGGCCGGCTTGGGGCGATGCCGCGTCACCGACTCGAAGACATCGAGCCCGGCGACGATGGAGCGGCCCATGTGGGTATAGGAGACGGGATGGAGCGGGTTGGTCAGCACGCCGCGCGTGACCTCGCCCATCAGCCGCAAGGGTGCGAGCGCGCTGCTTTGCCACTCGTAAAGGCTATAAAGCACTGTCGGTTCTCCTTACGCCGCTGAGACTGCGTAGGGTTCGAGTCCGACGCCTTTCCCCGAGGAAAAGCTTAGTTCGTAGGTGTTTACGGTGTCTTGCCGCCACTCTTGTATCCGCGCCATGGGCACAGGCCGGCCCTCCTGTTCATCGCTTCCTGGCGGCACGTGTATAGCCAAGTCCCCGGGAGTCCTGCAAATGCAAGGCACTAAAGTGGGCTATGCACCCTCCGCCCGGATCAGGAATAATACCAGGAGCAGTATCAGCGAGGCAGGTCGCAGCGCATCAGCTGGCCGAAACCCTCCAGCGGCTCCTTCACGCCGGCCAGACGCAGGCTGTGCCAGATCATGGCGTGATTACTGGAGCTGACCGGCTTGCCGAGGGCCTGCTCCAGCTCCTCCACCGCGGCGACCAGGCGCAGCGAGGTGCAGGAGACGAAAACCCCGTCGATGGCGGGATCCCGGCCCAGGGTGAGCGCGGCCTCGCGGATCGACTCCAGGGAGATACGGGCGGCGTCGTTGTCGTCGCCTTGATTGAAGGAGCCCATGACCGGCACCTCGAAGCCCTGGGACTGGAAGAAATCGCGCATCCAGAGATTGATCTCCTCCACGTAGGGCGTCAGCAGCGCGAAGCGTTTCATGCCCAAGGCCTGAAAGGCGGCGCGGGCGGCGGTCACCGGCGTGGTGCAGGCGACATCCGGGCGGGCTTCGCGGATGCGGGCGAAGACCTTGTCCTCGCCAATCACCATGGAGGCGGAGGTGCAGCCGTAGGCGACGACGTCGAGCGGCATGCCGGGTAGGATGAGGTCGCAGGCGGCCGGGATCCGGCTTTCCATCGCCGCCAGGGTTTCCGGGGTAATGGAGGGGTCGTTGCGCACCCGGCTGCCATAGACTGTGACGCCCTCGAGCCCGGCGAGAACCTGATGATACTCATGCTCGATCGTATGGTCGCTGGCCAGCACGATCAGCCCGATGCGGGCGCGGCCGGCCAAGCCCTGGTCCAGCTCGTGGGCCAAATTGTCGTGATAGACGGGGGTGGCGGTGTTTGCTTGAGCGGCTGACTCTGCCGTCATCGGGATCTCCTATGTGTCCTGAAGCTGCATGCCGGTGATGTCGATCTCCGGTTTGCGGCCGGCGACCAGATCGGCGGCGATCCGGGCTGAGCCGCAGGACATGGTCCAGCCCATGTGCCCGTGGCCGGTGTTGTAATAGAGGTTCGGGTGCCGACCGCGTCCGAAGATGGGAATGCCGCGCGGGGTCATGGGTCGGAGGCCCGCCCAGTAGCTTGGCTGAGCGTAGTCGCCGGCATTCGGAAAGAGCTGCTTCGCGACCGAGAGCATATGCCGGAAATCCTGCGGCCGATGGCTCGTGTCATAGCCGGAGAACTCGGCCGTCGCCGTGATCCGCACGCGGTCGCCCATCGGGCAGTAGGCGACGAGATTGTCCTCGTCGACCCCGCCGAGCTTCGGCGGGTTGTTCCGACCGGCGACCGGCAGGGTGACGGAATAGCCCTTGATGGGATAGATCGGCAGGCGCTCGCCGAGCTGCCGGGCCAGATGAGGGCTGTAGACGCCGAGGCAGAGCACCACGGCATCGGCGGAGAGCGGGCCCTTGTCGGTGGTCACCCCCACAACGCGGTCGCCGTCGCGCTCCAAACCTGTGATCGTTGTCCCGAAGCGGAAATCGGCGCCTTTCTCCCGGCAAAGCTGGGCCACTGCGCGGGTGAAGCGGCGGGCGTCGCCGCTCTCGTCGTCCGGGCCATAGAGCGCGCCGGCCAGATGCTCGGTGACCGGGGCCAGCGCCGGATCGATCTCCGCAGCCTGCTCTGGGGTCAAGGCTTTCACGGTCACACCGACGTCTTTCAGGACCTCCATCTTTGCCTGCGCTGCGGCAAAGCTCTCTGGTGAGCGGTAGAGATAGAGCAGGCCGCCCTGCTGTCCGTCGTAGGCCAACTCGCTCTCCCCATTGATTACGCCGAGGCGTGACTGGGAATAGAGGCAGAGCTGCGCTTTGCGTTGCGAGTTCGCGGCGGCTTTGCCCGAGGAGCACTGGCCAAGGAACTTGAGGGTCCAGCGCCAGAGCGCCGGGTCGGGTGAGGGACGGAAGCGCAAAGCCTGGTCGTCGCGCCAGAGCGAGCGCAGCAGCATCTTGGGCGCGCTCGGCGAGGCCCAGGAAAAGGCATGGCTTGGAGCCACCAGGCCGGCATTGGCGAAGCTGGTCTCGCTGGCGGCCTCGGCCTGGCGATCCAGGACGGTGACGTCATGGCCGTCGCGCAGCAGCTCATAGGCGGTGGTGACGCCGATGATCCCGGCGCCGAGAACAATGACGCGCATAATCCGACCAAAGTCTCCTTCTTGTCCAAGAGCTTAATGGCAATCGCCCGAACCCGGTAGGCAATTCCCAGCATTCTCCCCAAATCTCTCATGTGTTTGAAATGAATAAATAAATTCTTTATCTCAAATTAATTTTACATTACTCATCAAATATACATAGATGTTTATTAAATAAAAAGCAGTGAGTTTAGAAATAAAAAAGGAGTTTCTTGTAAGGTCGCTCCCGTAATTCAAGACGTTGCGAGGAAAGGTATGATCGCTACTGTCTCTTGCGGCCGAAAGCTGAAGTCTTGGTTGGGTGTCGTCGCGCTCGCCGTCGGTGTTACCGGGGGGCTCAGCGCGGCGCCGCAGCCGGCCGTGGCCGAAAGCGGCTTGTTCGGCACCATCGAGCATCGCTCCTCGAACCTCGTGCAGTTTCGCAAGTGGACCGGTCTGCTGCAGCGCGTGAAGGCGGAGCAGGCAGCTTTGACGACCGACCCGCGCCTGGTCGAGTGGCAGCGCTTCCTGGACTCCATCCAGGACAAGCCGCGCCGCGAGCAGATTGAGATGGTCAACGACTTCGCAAACGGCTTCCGCTACCGCCGCGATCACAGGGTCTGGGGCCGCAGCGACTACTGGGCCACGCCCGGCGAGTTCTTCAACCACGGTGGCGACTGCGAGGACTTCGTCGTCGTCAAGTATCTCTCATTGCGTCAGCTCGGTTTCGAGGTCGATGACCTGCGGCTTGTGGTGGTTCAGGACCGCAAGCGCAACGAGGCGCATGCCGTGCTTGCCGTCACCGACGGCGGTCGGCGCTACATCCTCGACAATCAAGTGGATGACATCGTCCACGAGGATTATGCCGCCGAGCGCTACGGCGCCTACTACTCGATCAACGAGCGCAATTGGTGGATGCACGAGACAAGCTGACGCCGACGGCGTAGTCACGCGAGCCGTCGAGCGACCGCAATACGCTTTTCATCTTTTGGGTCTGGGGTGGGGTGAACCGGCGTCCGTGGACAGAAGTCCCGGCGCCGGTTTCTCTTTTGGCCTCAGACTCTCTCGCTGAGCCAAATGGCGGCGCGGGAGCCTGCCTTGATCACTCCGGAAAGCAGGGTGTAGGCGGGCGCCTGTTCGGCATCGTGCGCCAGGCCGATGTCGCGATGCTCCAGCTCGTCGGCGCGAAACTCGTCGATCTTCTCCTTGAGGGGCTGCTCCTCGGCATCGTTCTCCAGGGCCGCCGACTGGGCCGCGTAGTGCTCGTCGATTGCCTCTTCCACCGCCACGGTGCAGGCCATGGCGGCCTTTTCGCCCATCATGGCCGTGGCGGCGCCGAGGGCGAAGCCGGCAACGTGCCAGACCGGGTGTAGCACCGTCGGCCGCACGCGCCGCTCGGGCAGCGCCTTTTCGAAATAGGAGAGGTGCTTGGCCTCCTGCTCCCACATCTCGCGGATGACCGGGCCGACGCGGCTGCGGCCCAGAATGGCGAGTTGCCCCTCGTAGATGCGGCGCGCGCCATACTCGCCGGCGTGGTCGACGCGCAGAATGCGGGCCAATTCCTCCTGCGGCAGCTTGTCGCCGGGGAGGTAGCGCCTGGTTTGCGGCAGGGTGTTCTCGTTCGCGCTGACGTCTTCCGTGGTCACTGCGTTGCCTCCTTGCGCGGCGGGCGGGCCTTGGCGGTGAGATAGAGCAGCAGGAAGCCGGCGGCCAGCGAGTAGAGCATGTTGTAGCCGGCCATGGAGATGCCGAAGAGCGACCAGGCCACCTGGTCGCAGGGGACGAAGTCGGTGCCGAGCAGGATTTGCTCCAGTTCCTCGACGCTCGCGTTGGGGTCGAAGGCTGGGGCGTGGCAGCCGGCCGTGCCTTCCCACCAGTGCTGCTCCACGCCGACGTGGAAGCCGGCGATGGCGCCGCTGGCGAGAAAGGCGACCGCGGCACCGCCGAGCAGGATGCGCGGCAGGCGACGGGGCAGCAGCAGGGCGACCATGGCCAGGCCGGCGGCGGCGACATGGGCATAGCGCTGCCAATGGCAGAGGATGCAAGGCTTCAGGCCGAAGCCGTGCTCGGCGATCAGCGCGCCGACGAGGGCGCCGGCCCCGGCCGCGAAGGCCAGGGCGGCGAGCAGCCTGGGTTGCGCCAGGGTGGACAGCGTCGCGGATGTCATGCAGGCAGACTAAGCCTGAAAGCAGGCTCAAAAAAGATACCTAAGTGCGACAAATCCACCGAACAGCAGAATAAAGAACAGAAGGGCGAGCTGCGCCAAGTACCGCTCGACGAAAAGCCGTATCGGCTCGCCGAAGTACCACAGCAGGCCGGCCAGCAGGAAGAAGCGGGCACCGCGCGAGATCACCGAGGCCACGCCGAAGACGACGGGATCGAGCCCGGTGACGCCGCTGGCGATGGTGATGACCTTGTAGGGTAGCGGCGTGAAGCCGCCGGCGGCCACGATCCAGGCGCCCCATTCGTTGTAGTAGTCGGCGAAGCTTTGGAACTTGGCCTCGTAGCCGTAGAAGGCGAGCACCGGCTGGCCCGCCGTTTCATAGAAGAAGGCGCCGATGGCGTAGCCGAAGAAGCCGCCCAGCACCGAGCCGATGGTGGCGACGGCGGCGATCCTCCAGGCGCGATGCCGTGCGGCCAGCACCATGGGGATGATCAGGATGTCTGGGGGAATGGGAAAGAAGGACGACTCGATAAAGGCGATAAAGAACAGCGCCCAGAGGGCATGCGGCCCCGCGGCCAGGCTCATCGTCCAGTCGTACAGCTGCCGCAGCAGTCGGCTCATCGGTGTTTGGCCCCCTTTTCGCGCGCCTTAGCAGCCGCGCCCCGATGGCAGCAAGGCGTGGCAGCAATCGCATCGCATAGGACACCAGCCCTTTGAATGCGGTTAACGGAACGGCGGCCGGCCAAGAGCCCGGAGGATGTCGGCAATCGTATGGCAGGTGTCTCGCGGGGCTTGCCCGGTGGCGGCGCTGCGGATGAAATGAAGCGAGCCAGCCCCAGGAGGAACATGCCGTGTCCGTCGAGAGCGACGTCCTGGCCGCCAATCAGGCCTTCTACCGCGCCTTCGCCAGCGGCGACGTGGCCGCCATGGAAAGCGTCTGGGCAGACGATGAGGGCATCGCCTGCGCCCATCCCGGCTGGCGTCTCTTGATCGGGCGCGAGTCGGTGCTGAAGAGCTGGCGCGACATTCTGGGCAACAATCCGCCGGCCATCGCCTGCCGGGCGCCCATGGTGCTCTTCGCCGGCGAAGCCTGCGCCGTACTGTGCTACGAAGAGCTGGACAGCAGCGTCATGCTGGCCACCAATCTCTTTCGCCTTGAGGAGGGGCGCTGGAAGCTGTTCCACCACCACGCCGGCCCCTGCCGTGAGGCGCCCTTCGTGCCGGCGGCGGAGGCGGACTCGCCCCTGCAGTAGCAGGGGTTGGAGGAGCGGCGAGCGGAGCGTTGCAATGCCTCCGCCCCTCGCTATTGTGGCGGGACGGTCTGCTTTCGGACCTGGCGGGTGTGGCGGAATCGGTAGACGCGCCAGACTCAAAATCTGGTTTCCGCAAGGAAGTGGGGGTTCGAGTCCCTCCACCCGCACCAGCCTTCGCTCGCGAAGTGAGCGAAGGCTGCCGCGCCGGACCCCGGATTTAATCCGGGGGTAGGCGGACCTGTCGCTGCTACGGCTCGGCAAGCCAATACCAGCATCCCGCAAAGCTGAGGTAGAGTGCCAGCGGCGCGCTTCGCGCCTTGGGGGGCACGTTGCAGACAGGAGCGACTGCATGCTGAGCTACATCAGGGTTGGTGCCAACGACATCCCGCTCTCGGGGCGTTTCTACACGGCCATCCTGACCCCGCTCGGTTACAGGAAGAAGGAAGTGCCGAACGGCATCGAATTCACCTTTCCGGACATGCCTGGCCGGTCCCGCGGCCCCGCCGCGGTATACGTGGCGAAGCCATACGACGGTGAGGAGGCGACCGTTGGCAACGGCTCTATGACGGCCTTCCAAGCCGAAACGCATGAGATGGTCCGTAACCTTCATGCCGCTGGTCTTCAGGCGGGCGGCTCCGACGAGGGCGCTCCCGGCTTCCGGGCCGACTACAGCGATCACTTCTATGTCGGATATCTCCGCGATCCCTTGGGCAACAAGATCGCTATCTTCTGCGCAGACCCGGCAGAGGGAACTCGGGGCCGCTGAACGCGGCCTTGGTGCTGCGCCCCGCGGCGTAGCTTCGAAGAAGCGGAGGCGGACCTGTTGCTGCCTCGGCTCGGCAGGCCACCCGAAAACGCAACCGGGGCGTAGGCGGACGGGTTCAAGACCGCACTCTCCAAAGGCCGGTGTTGCAATCAAGCGTTGCCTTTTATCGTTAAGACGTAAAAAAGGACCTTCTGAGATTGTGAATATCTGACAGCCGGCTCCGCCGGTAGGCGCATTCAAAGACGTGGGCTATTCTTAGTATGTGTTTGCCGCGTAAAGACGCAGGCACCGAGGGTGCTGGTCAGATGACTGTTCCCTTCCCGGGCCCGGGGAAGGCGACACGTGCCCGCGCACTCCATGATCCCCAAGACTGGATCAACACGCTTCTCCACTACGCACACGAGCTTCTTGTCCACCGTGTAGGGGGGCTTCAGCCTTGAATGTGTTGCTTCTGTTCGAGTCCGATGCGCTGGCGCTCAAGGTCGCCTACAGCTTGGCGGCAATGGGCGCCAACACCCATGCCGTCGGGCGCGCGCTCGACAGCCCGATACGCTATTCCCGCTACGTTAAGAGTTATGCGACGCTTGATTTCTCGTTGTCACCGGACGCACTGGATCACAGCCTGAGCAGCCTCAAGACCATCATCCGCGAGCGTGCGATCGACGCAGTTGTCCCTGTCGACGTAGCGGCGGGCGCCTTTCTCGCAGAGGCTGGCGATTCTCTGGACGGCGTGATCCTCTTTCCCTGCTGCTCGGCGCAGGTGTTGTCGGAGCTGGACGACAAATGGCGGTTCGCGTGTTTCATGGCAAAACACGGCTTGCCGCATCCTGAGACGGTCATACTTGAGAGCATCGAGGCCCTCGACCAGAGAGAGCTTGAAGCGCTGGGCTCTCCCTTTCTTGTCAAGCCGCTGACAGGTGAATCAGGCCACGGCATGGTGTTGGTGGATGATCTTGCGGCGCTCCATCGCTACCTTTCGCGGCCCAATGCCTATAACGCGCTGCCTTTGATCGCGCAGAAATTCGTACCCGGGCGGGATATCAGCCTCAATGTGCTGGCCGTCGACGGCGAAGTCCTGGCCTGGAGCTTGTATCTTTGGGAGACGACGATAGGCGGCCGCGGGCGCTTGGAGACCGTAGACTATCCCGAGGTGCTCGAAATCGGACGTAAGATGGTCAAGGCCGCCAACTACTCCGGCGTTGCGAACATCGATACGCGTCTCGGACAGGACGGCGCGATCACCGTTTTCGAATGCAATCCACGCTTCTGGTACACGCTTCCGGCGTCTTCGTGGCAGGGCGTCAATTTCGTTGAACTCGGCCTCCGCGCGGCGCAAGGCGATCGAGCTGGTTTGAATGATGGATATCGCCACGGCCCTCAATTTCTGACGGGCGAGATCGTCCGGCGTCCTTTGTACGCCTTGCCCCGGCTCACCAAATCAAACCTGCGGTCCGTTCTCCAAGTCGTCACCGATCCTCTGCCGCACGTCCTCTTTCTTAGCCGCTGAGGGAGGGCGAATCACGAAACCGATCGCCAGTAATTCGATGATCCGAGCCAGCCTCGCCATGCTGCGGGATGCTTGCGTACGTATCTCTCCAGTACTTCGATGTATTGAGCGACGATGTCCTTCTCGGCGTCCTCCGGGCGTTCGGCCTTCGACGCGAGCGGCGGCTCTATGTAAACCTGATGCTTGCCGTTGTCGGTGATCACCGCGAAAACCGGAAGCAAGCTGGCGCCATTCGTTGAGGCGATGCTTGGACCTCCCGTCGCCAACCGCAGGACGCCGCCCAAAAATGGTCGTTCGACAACACGGCGACCCTTCTGGAGCGCAGTAACAGATACGATCTGGTTTCCTTTCAGGCACGAAATCAGCTTTCTCATCGCCGGTGCCTTTCCGCCCGAGCCCATTACAATTCGCTGGCAATAGCGTTCTTCGATTTTGGTCTTGATCGGGTTCAAGTACCGAATGCCAAAGCGCGTATCGGACCCGCCATGCCCCAATTCGCTCAGATGATTTACACGGTATCCGGCGTCATGAAGCCCTTTCTTCGAGACCAAATCACTATGAAGAAACGGGGATACCCAGAGGACGACCCCTTTTCCCCGCTCTAGACCGGCGTCTATGTGACACTGGCCAAACACCTCGATTTCTGGTTTCCAGCGCGACGGGCTGTGTTCGCGGAGGTACGCCAAGAGTTCTCGATAATTGTAGTCCCGGAACTCAATTTCGAGGTCGAGAGGGCTTAGACCGAAGTTCTCTGCCAGAAGGGATTGGAGTTGCGCCCCGCGCGGGCCCAAGAGGCGGACATGCACCAAGCCGAGGAAACGTGTCCATCGCCTCCAGTGTCTCTCCGGGAGAAGCCAAGCGCTTGGAAATAAAGCAAGAAGCAACGCGAGATCAGCGAGATCCCTGGATCGAATCAAACGCATAGGGGTCTCTGATCGATGTCGTTCACAGGTTCATCCTCCGAGGCGCAGTCTCAGAGCATCGCGTGCCTTTCGGTTTTGATCGAGAGGGTTGTTGCATGCCTCAATCATACTACTCAGCGGGCGGCTTCCGCTGCGGCCTCAGGACGCCCCGGGCCGCGCGGTGAGCTTGCGCATCGCCGGCGCCCCCCAGGTCGTGACCAGGAGCAGCAAGCCAAGCGCCGCTGCCCCTACCACGACGTAGTAGGGTGAGCGAATGTCGAGGCTCATCAGCTCGCCGCCCGCCAAGGACATGATTCCGCCGGCAAGACAGAAGACGGCGGTGGTGACGCCCATGACCCAACCCTGGTCGTCGGCGCTGACGCTGCTTGAAAAGATGCCGAGCATTGTCGGGTAGGACACCCCGAACAGGAGGTAGAAGAGGAAGATCGGCACGAAGGTCAGGTAGGCCACCGGGATCAGCACGAAAGCCGCCCCGCAGACCACCATGGTCGCCAAGCTCGCGCCGATGATCTGCTGCTTGCCGAAGCGCGCTTGCGCCGGCTTGACCAGGAAACTGCTGCTTGTCGCCAGAGCGACGCCGACCACCAGCATGGCGATGCTGCCGCCCAGCACGCCGTATCCGAAGGCGCTGGTCAGGTAGTTGTCGAGAAAGACGTAGAAGGTCAGGTTGGCGATCATGAACAGCGAATAGACCGGCATGATCTGCAAGACGACCGGGTGCTTTGTGACCCGCCAGAGGCTGTCGGTGATGTCGCGCGGCCGGAAGACGAAGGGCGTGCGCTCGGTGCGGATGTCGTGGAAGAAGACGATCACCATTCCGATGCCGATCAGCACCAGAAAGAAGGCGGCATAGAACGGCAGCTTAAGGCTCGCCAAACTGCCCAGTATCTGGGGGTCGGACAGCAGGCCGCCGATAAGCGGGCCGCCGACCAGACCGAAGCTGATGCCGGTGACGATGAAGCCCATATTGCGGTCGCGGTCGGCTTCGTCCTTGCTGCCGTCGATCATTGCCGCCTGGGCGATCGGTTGGTTGCCGGCGGTAAAGCCGGTGATCGCCCGGCCGAGGATGAGCAGCCAAATGCTGTTCAGGTAGAGCGCGACCAGGGTGATGGCATAGCCGCTCAAGGCGCCGCCGAGGCAGATCAGCAAGGCGTTCTTGCGGCCGATGGCGTCGGAGACCTTGGCGATGTAAACGACGCCAAGAAACCACGCCAGAAAGAAGATGCCGATCACCAGGCCGTAGTTGAGGTGGCGCATGCCGGTCGAGGTGTCCGCCGGCAAAAAGCCGGTCGAGGGATCCATGATCAGCGTGTTGATGATCGGGAAGACCAGCCCCTGACCGATCAGGTCGAGGAACACCACGAACATCAAGGTCACCTTGGCAATCGCCGACATGGTGTTGCCCCCTGAGCTTTCTTTCGCCGCCGATTCTTCGTCGAGTTTTTTGTGCGCGACCTTGCCACGTTAGGCGAAGCTCGGCGTCGAACCAAACGGCATTTGACAGTGGCTTAGAGAAAAATCTCTTCGGATTCGAGGGTCTTAAGGCTGGCGTTTGCCGTATCCGCGCGGCGAATGAGGAAAGGGCCTTCCTCTCTGGCCAAGGCCGGCAGAATTTTTCCCGGCGGCAAGGGGCTTTTTCTCCAAGACCTTAAACCGCCTTTCTTATCCGGGCTCTGCAGCCGTCCGGATTCTCTCAAGATTCTGCAACGAAACCGCAATTAACCATGACTACCGGTGGCGCCGACTTCCTACCGGGGCGTGCGTTCGGTGCGCCCTTCAAGGGTGGTGCCCCTATCCATCGCCTCCTGATGCTTGGCTGAAAATTCCAGAAAAAGGGAAAAGCTCCATGTCCATCTCTCTGTCGCGCGTGGGGAACATCGAACTTTCCGGCGCTGAGATCCTTGCTTTCGACCCTGACTCCCAGCGCGCCTTCGTCACGACCGGCGACGGGATTGAGATCCTCGACTTTTCGGATCCCAGCGACATCCAAAGCGTCGGCAGCGCCGCTATCGGCGAAGCGACCAGCGTCGCGGTGAAGAACGGCCTGATTGCCGCCGCCGTGCCCAACGCCGCCGACGAGACGGCCGAGGGCCGCGTGGTCTTCCTCGATGCGGACGGCAACGTGCTGGGCGACGTCACGGTCGGAAACCTGCCGGACAGCCTGACCTTCACGCCCGACGGCAGCAAGATCCTGGTGGCCAACGAAGGTGAGCCGGTGGGCGACACCGACCCGCTGGGCTCGATCAGCATCATCGACGTCAGCGGCGGCATCGAGGCTGCAACGGTGCAGACCCTGACCTTCGAGGGCTTCAACGGCCGCGAGCAGGAGTTCATCGACAAGGGCGTCCGGCTCTTCCCCGACAAGACGGTGGCCGAAGACGTCGAGCCCGAGTTCATCGCGGTGGCGCCCGATGGTACGACGGCGCTGGTGACCCTGCAGGAGAACAACGCCGTCGCCGTGGTCGACATCGAGGCTGGTGAGATCGTTGATATTCTGCCGCTCGGCACCATCGACCACTCCAAGGGCCTGCCCGAGGTCGAGCTCTTCGATTTCGGCGAGCTGCCGTTGCTCGGCACCACGCCGGCCGGCCAAGAGATCGCGCTGGGCGGCCTCTCCGGCCTCGACTTCGGCGGCACCACCGCCGACGGCAAATACATCTTCCACACTGTGCCGGACCGCGGCCCCAACGCCGACCCGGTCGACACCGACAATGACGGCATGAACGAGCGGCCCTTCGGCCTGCCCGACTACCAGGCCCGCCTCGAGACCTTCACCCTCGATCCCAACACCGGCGAGATCGAGTTCACCGATCAGATCTTCCTGCAGCGCTTCGGCCCCACGGGCCTGGAGCCGATCAGCGGCCTGCCCAACATCGACGGCGCCGACGAGGACCCGGTCGACGTCTTCGGCAACCCGACCGGCCTCGACTCCTTCGGTGCCGACATGGAAGGCGTGGCCTTCGACAAGGACGGCAACTTCTGGATGGTCGATGAGTACCGTCCGGCGATCTACAAGTTCAACGAAGACGGCATCCTTCTGGGCCGCTTCGTGCCCGAGGGCACGGCCGAGTTGGCCGGCGCCTCGGCCGGCAGCTTCGGCATCGAGAGCCTGCCGGAAGACTACGCCGACCGCCGCCCCAACCGCGGCTTCGAGGCCGTCGCCGTGGATGACGAAAACGAGGTGGTCTACGCCTTCATCCAGACGCCGCTCGCCAACCCGGATCGGGACGCGAGCGATGCTTCGGATGTCATCCGCATCCTCGGCATCGACATGAACACGGGCGAAGCCGTCTCGGAGTATGTCTATCTGCTGGAGGGCGCCGACGTGGGCCTCAGCAAGGTCGACAAGATCGGCGATGCGGTCTACGCCGGTGACGGCAAGTTCTTCGTCATCGAGCGCGACTCTTCGGTCGACCCGGCGGGCAAGAAGTTCATCTTCGAGGTCGACCTCACAGGTGCCACCAACCTGCTCGCAGACGAAGCACCGGCGTTGCCCGAGGGCGAGACCCTGGAGCAGCAGACACCCGACGATCTGCACGATCTCGGCATCGAGCCGGTCAACAAGACCAAGGTCACCAACCTGCCCTCCCTCGGCTATCAGGCCGGCGACAAGCCGGAAGGCCTAACGCTGTTACCGGACGGCCGCCTGGTGGTGATCAACGACAACGACTTCGGTCTCTCGGGCGATCTTAACACCGAGACGGGCGAGCTCGGCCTCTTGGACGAAGCGCCGGTGGTGCTCGGCATCATCGACTTCACCAAGAGCAACGGGCTCGACGCCAGCGATCGGGACGGTGACGTCAACGGGGGCATCAACATCCAGAACCATCCGGTCCACGGCATGTTCATGCCGGATGCCATCGCGTCCTACGAGGTCGACGGCCGGACCTTCTATGTTACGGCCAACGAGGGCGACGCCCGTAACGAGGACGCGCGCATCGCGGACCTCGATCTCGATCCCGACGCCTTCCCCAACGCCGATGAGCTGCAGCAGGACGAGAACCTCGGTCGTCTGGAGGCCTCGACCATCGACGGCGACCTGGACGGCGACGGCGACATCGATCAGCTCTTCGTCTATGGCACCCGGTCCTTCTCGATCTGGGACGAGAACGGCAACCTGGTCTTCGACAGCGGCGACGATTTCGAGCGGATCACGGCAGAGGTCGCACCCGACATCTTCAACAGCAACGGCGATGCCGAGAGCTTCGACGGGCGCAGCGACAACAAGGGCCCGGAGCCCGAGGGCGTCGCGGTCGGCGAGGTCAACGGCGAGACCTATGCCTTCGTCGGCCTGGAGCGGGTTGGCGGTGTCATGGTCTACAATGTCAGCGACCCCGCCAACGCCGAGTTCGTGCAGTACATCAACACCGGCGTGGCACCGGGGATCAACGTCGCCGACGGCGTGCTCGACGTCAGCCCCGAGGGCATCACCTTCATCTCGGCCGAGGACAGCCCGACGGGCAGCGCGATGCTTGCGGTCGCCTTCGAGGAGAGCGCAACGGTCTCGGTCTTCGCCATCGCCATCGAAGAGGCGATCTACAACATCCAGGGCGAAGGCCATATCTCCGCGCTGGAAGGCCAGGTGGTCAAAACCGACGGCATCGTCACAGCCGTCGCTTTCAACGGCTTCTACCTGCAGGACCCCGAGGGTGACAGCAACGACGCTACCTCCGACGGTATCTTCGTCTTCACCGGCTCCGGTGGCGACAAGCCGGAGGTCGGCGACGAGGTCTCCGTAACTGGCACGGTCAACGAGTTCATTCCCGGTGGCGCCGGCACCGGCAATCTTTCGGTGACGCAGATCGGCGGAGTGACGGACCTTCAGATCCTCTCCAGCGGCAACGAGCTGCCGGCGGCGACGATCATCGGCCAGAGCGGCCGGGTGGCGCCGAACGAGGTGGTGATCAGCGAGGACGAACTGCCGGTCAACCTGCAGGACGAGGCGGGCAACTTCGACCCTGAAGAAGACGCGATCGACTTCTACGAGAGCCTCGAGGGCATGCGGGTCACCATCGAGGACGCGGTGGCCGTGTCCCCGACCCGCGTGTTCAGCGAGTTCAGCGCCGAGTTTTTCACCCTGCCGAACCAGGGCGCGACCTCGGACGACGGGCTCAACGAGCGCGGCGGCATCAACCTCGACTCCGGGCCGGACAACACCGGAGACCAGAACCCCGAGCGGGTGCAGGTCCAATTCGACCCCACCCTGTTCGGCGGCGAGCCGCTGGCGATCAACGTCGGCGATCAGGTGGGCGACGTGACCGGCGTGATCGGCTACAGCTTCGGCAACTACGAGGTCAACGCGACCGAGCCCATCACCGTCACGCCCGGCGGCCTGGAACAGGAAGTCACCGCCATCGAGGGCACCGAGGACCGGCTGACGGTCGCCAGCTACAACATCCTCAACGTCTCTGCCGACGGCAGCGATGATGACCAGATCGAGCTGCTGGCGCAGCAGATCGTCAACAACCTCAACACGCCGGACATCATCGGCCTGCAGGAGGTGCAGGACAACAACGGGACGACCGACGACGGCACGACCGACGCGACCCAGACCCTGCAAGCCATCGTCGATGCGATCGCGGCAGCCGGCGGCCCGACTTACGAGTTCTTCGATGTGGAGCCGGCCGACGGCTCGACCGGCGGCGTGCCCGGCGGTAACATCCGTAACGCCTACCTCTACAATCCGGACCGCGTGTCGGTGGATGAGGCCTCGATCGGCATCATCGAAGACTCCACCTTCGACGGCACCCGCGATCCCTTGGTCGCCACCTTCGAGTTCAACGGCGAAGAGGTGACGATCGTCAACAACCACTTTACCTCGCGCTTCGGCTCGACGCCGGTGTTCGGCGGCCCGCAGCCCTTCGAGCAGGCCGGCGAGGCCGAGCGGGAGGCCGAGGCCCAAGCCATCAACGATTTCGTCGACGGCCTGCTGGCCGACGATCCAGACGCCAACGTCATCGTCCTGGGCGATCTCAACACCTTCGAGTTCACCAACGACCTAACGGAAATCCTTCCGGGCGCGGGCGAGGACCGGGTGCTGACCAATCTGACCGACCTGCTGGAGGAGCAGGGCGCCGACGACCTCTATACCTTCATCTTCGACGGCAACTCACAGATCCTCGACCACATCTTCGTGACTGACGGCCTCTTGGAGACGGCCGAGTACGACATCGTCCACGTCAACAACGATTTCGTGCGCGACGACAACGGCATCGTCTTTGACAGCATCGTCGCCAGCGACCATGAGCCGGTGGTGGCAAGCTTCGAGATCGGCGAGCCGGAGCCGGCGACCTTCACCCTGCAGATCCTCCATGCGTCCGACCTAGAGGGCGGCGTGGACGCTATCGCCAACGCGCCGAACTTCGCGGCCCTGGTCGATCTCTTCGAGCAGGATACCGAGGCTTTCGATGCTTCGGTGCTACTGTCGGCCGGCGACAACTTCCTCTCCGGTCCCTTCTTCTCGGCGGCCGGAGACCGGGGTGTGTTCCGCGACGACGGGGTCTTCAACGACCTCTACAACGAGCTCTTCAATCTGCCGGATGGCTCCCTCGCAGCCTTCGACGCTCTGCGCGAAGGCGGCGGCCGGGTCGACATCTCGATCATGAACATCCTGGGCTTCGATGCCTCGGCGATCGGCAACCACGAGTTCGACCTCGGCTCGGACGCCTTCGAGTCGATTATCGAAGAGGACTTCCGGGATCCGGCCGGGCCGGGCGGCGACCGCTGGGTCGGCGCGCAGTTCCCCTATCTCTCGGCCAACCTGGACTTCTCGGAAGACAGCGATCTCGGCAATCTCTTCACCAGCGACATCCTGCCGAGCACGGCCTTCCAGACCGGGCCTGAGCAGTCGCAGGCCGGCAACACTAGCGTGCCGAAGATCGCGCCGGCGACGATCATCGAGGTGCCGAGCCAGACCGGTGGTCCGAACGACGAGATGATCGGTGTGGTCGGTGCGACCACCCAGCTCTTGGAGAGCATCTCCTCGCCGACCGGCACCACGGTGATCGGCCCGCAAGCCAACGACATGCAGGCTCTGGCAGACATCCTGCAGCCGACGATCGATGCCCTGACGGACCAGGGCGTCAACAAGATCATCTTGGTCAGCCATCTGCAGCAGTTCGCGCTGGAGACGGAGCTGGCCGGCCTCTTGCGCGGTGTCGATGTGATCATCGCCGGTGGCTCGGATACCTTGCTGGCCGATGACGACGACATCGCCCGTGGGCTGCAGTCCGGCGACAACGATGACGTGGCCCGCTTCGATGAGAATGGCAACATCGTCGGCAATGGTGACGACGCCTCGGGCGAGCCGGGCGACAACGCCTATCCGCTGGTGACCACCAACGCCGACGGCAAGCCGGTGGCGATCGTCAGCGGCGCGGGCGAGTACTCCTACCTCGGCCGCCTGGTGCTGGAGTTCGACGAGAACGGCGACCTCATCCCCGAGAGCATCGACGATAGCGTCAGCGGCAACTACGCCACCACCGACGAAGTCGTGGAAGAGATCGCCGACGGTGCCGACCCCTTCGCGGAAGGCAGCAAGGCCGATCAGGTCAAGGACCTGACCGATGCGGTCGAAGGCATCGTCATCGAGCGGGATGGCAACGTCTTCGGAAACACCGAGGTCTTCATGGATGGTCGGCGCGAGTCGGTCCGGACGGAGGAGACCAACTTCGGCAACCTGACGGCCGACGCCAACCTGGCGGTCGCGCAGGAAGCCGACAACTCGGTCCTGGTCTCCTTCAAGAACGGTGGTGGCATCCGCGCGCCGATCGGCGAGATCGACCCGAACGGCACCCTGCTGCCGACGCAGGACAACCCTCTGTCCGGCAAGCAGGAAGGTGAGATCAGCCAGCTCGATATCGAAAACTCGCTGCGTTTCAACAACGGCCTGACCCTGCTCACCTTGACGGCGACGCAGCTCGCCATCGTGCTCGAGCATGCGGTGGCGGCCACCGGTCCGGGCGCCACGCCTGGCCAGTTCGCCCAGGTCGGCGGCCTCAGCTTCAGCTTCGATGCCACACAGCAGGCGCAGGTTCTGGCGGAAGACGGCAGCGGCACGGTGGTGACCGAAGGCCAGCGGATCCAAAGTGCGGCCATCCTCGATGACGACGGCAACATCATCGACGTGCTGATCGAGAACGGTGAGCTGCAAGGCGATGCCAATCGCGAGATCCGCATCGTCACCCTGGACTTCCTGGCTGGCGGTGGCGACGGCTATCCCTTCGATGCCTTCGGCACCAACCGGGTGGACCTGGCACAGGATGATGCCGCTGCCCGGACGGGAGCGGCCGACTTCGCACCGGATGGCTCGGAGCAGGATGCCCTGGCCGAGTTCCTCTCTGAGAACTTCGATGAGAACAGCCCTTTCAACGAGGCTGAGACGGACCCGGAAGACGACGAGCGCATCCAGAACCTGGCCGTCCGTGAGGACACCGTTCTCGACGGGATGATGGGCGGCGGTGACGACCCGATGTTCCTGGAGGGCACCTTCGGCGACGACACTCTGGAGGGCGGCGACGGCGGCGACACGGTCGAGGCCGGCTTCGGCGACGATGTGATCATCGGCGAAGCCGGGGATGACTTCGTCTCCGCCGGCTTCGGCGACGACATGGTCAGCGCAGGCGAAGGCAACGATTTGGTCGAGGCGGGCTTCGGCGACGATCAGGTATCCGGCGACGAGGGCGACGATCAAATCGATGGCGGCTTCGGTGACGACCAGCTGGCTGGCGGCGAGGGCTCCGACGCTATCGACGGCGGCTTCGGCAATGATGAGATCGACGGCGGGGCTGGCGACGATCGCCTGGAAGGCGGCTTCGGCCGCGACACCCTGGACGGCGGCGAAGGCGATGATCACCTGGAGGGCGGCTCCGGTCGCGACATCCTGATCGGCGGCGAAGGCGACGATCGCCTGGAGGGCGGCCGCGGCCGCGACACCCTGGAAGGCGGCGCGGGCGACGACGAGATGTCCGGCGGTTCCGGCAGGGATCTCTTCATCATCGGGCTTGACGACGGCGCCAACGTCATCGTCGACTTCAATGAGTGTCAGGACACGATCGACCTTTCGGCCTTTGATTTCGACAGTGTAGAGACTGTGACCGATACCGCGATCCAGCAGGGCAGCGACCTCATCTTGGTCCTCGACGAGGCAGAGGGCGAACTGCTAATGATTCGCAACACCGAGGTCGATCAGTTGTCGCAACAGAACGTGATCATCTGAACATAGACTAGTTCACTGGGCAGTTGGGGTCCGGCGCTTTCCGCGCCGGGCCCTCGGCTGTTCGGGAGATAACCAGGGTCCGAGGTAGGGGCTTGTCGGAAGAGACTAAAACATCGCCGGTTCGCGATGCCCTGCGTATCTCGCGCGGCGGCTTTCTCGCAGTGGGCGCCTTCAGCTTCGCCATCAACGCGCTGATGCTGACGGTGCCCCTCTATATGCTGCAGGTCTACGACCGGGTCCTGACCTCCGGCAGCATGGACACCTTGATCGCCTTGACGGTCTTGGCCGTCGGCTTGCTGGTCTGCCATGCCATGCTGGAGTTCATTCGCTCCCGCATTCTGGTGCGCGTCGGTAACCGCCTGGACAATGCGCTGGGCGGCACGCTGTTCTCAGCCGTGCTGCGCAGCCGCCTGGCCAGCGGCAATCAAAGCGTGACCCAGTCCTTCCGTGACATGGAAACGGTGCGCGGCTTCCTGACCAGCAACGGGCTGACGGCGTTCTTCGACTCGCCTTGGACACCGGCCTTCCTACTGCTGATCTTCGCCTTTCATCCTTTGCTCGGCGCCATCGCCCTGTTCGGCGCGGTGCTGCTGTTCTCGCTCGCGGTCATCGGTGAGTTGGTTTCTCGCGGGCCGATGCGTAAGGCCGGCGCGCTCTCGGTGGCCAGCCACCGCTTTGCGGAGACCAGTCTGCGCAATGCCGAGGTAATCGAGGTCATGGGCATGCAGGACTCACTGCTGCAGCGCTGGCAGATGCGTCACGATGAGGCCTTGGCGCAGCAGGCCTTGGCCAACGATCGGGCAGGCCTGCTGACCGCCATCGCCAAGTTCGTTCGGCCGGTCTTGCAGATCGCCATGCTCGGCGTCGGTGCCTACTTGGCCGTAATCCAGGAGATCACCCCCGGCGTGATGATTGCCGCTTCCATCATCCTCGGCCGCGCCTTGGCCCCGGTCGAGGCGGCGATCGGTGCCTGGCGCGGTTTCGTCGCAGCACGCGGCGCCTATCATCGCGTCGAACAGCTTCTAGAGGAGGTCGGAGAGTCCGAGGCGACCCTGCCGCTGCCAAGGCCGAGTGGGCGCCTTTCGGTCGAGGGCGTGGTTGCCGTGCCGCCCGGCGGCAAGAAGCCGGTGCTCCAGAACGTCTCCTTCCAGGTCGCGGCGGGACAGATTCTCGGCGTGGTCGGCCCTAGCGCGGCCGGCAAGTCGAGCCTGGCGCGGCTGATCGTCGGCGTTTGGAAGCCTGTCGCTGGGCATGTGCGGATCGACTCCGCCGACGTTTGGAAGTGGGACAAGCGTGAGCTCGGCCAGCACATGGGCTATCTGCCGCAGGATGTCGAGCTGTTCGATGGGACGGTGGCCGAGAATATCGCGCGCTTTCGGGAGCCGGATGCCCAAGCGGTCGTCGCCGCTGCCAAGAAGGCGGGGGTGCATGAGCTGATCCTGCGCTTGCCGGAAGGTTACGACACCCGGATTGGCGATGGCGGCTCGGCACTCTCGGGCGGCCAGCGCCAACGGATCGGCCTTGCGCGCGCTCTCTACGGCGACCCGGCGCTCGTCGTGCTCGACGAGCCCAATGCCAGTTTGGATTCCGAAGGCGAGGACGCCCTGCGGAAGGCCATTCGGTCACTTGGCGAACAGGGCTGCACGGTGGTCTTCATTGCCCACCACGCGCGGGTGCTCAACGTCTGCGACCTGCTGCTGGTCATGCGCGATGGCCGGGTGGACAGCTTCGGCCCGCGCGAGGAAGTCATGATGCGCCTGGCCCGACCGGCGCAGCCGGCCGCCCAGCCTCGGCAGGCGGGCCAGGCCAAGGCGCCGGCCAAGCTGGCCGATCAGCGAGAAGGGGCTTAGCGCCATGAGCGACAGCAAGCCGCTGGGGGCGTCGAACGATGGCCCCCGGAAGACGGCCATTCCCCTGCGCTATGGCAGGGTCATCGGCGCAGGCGTGGTGGTGGTGGCGCTGCTGTTCGGCGGCTTCGGCACCTGGGCGCTTACCGCCGACCTGGCGAGCGCGGTGCTGGCCAGCGGGATCGTCACGGTGGACGGCAAGCGCAAGCAGGTGCAGCACCAGGAGGGCGGCACGGTCAAAGCCCTGCTGGTCAGTGACGGTGATCGGGTGGAGATGGGCCAGCCGCTGGTGCTGCTCGACGAGACCCGTCCGCAGGCGGTCTATCGCATGACCAAGGCCTCGCACGATGCGGCCCTCATGCGGCAGGCGCGTCTTGCGGCGGAGCGCGACACTGCAACCGACGTTCCGGTCCCCGCGGAGCTGGTCGATGTGCAAGACGCCCCCGAGGTCGCCGAGCTGATCGCCGGCCAGCGTGCCTTGTTCGCGGCCCGGCGCGAGTCCCTGAACGGCACGATCGAGATTCTGATTCAGCGCGAGGCTCAGCTGGACCGCGAAATCGTCGGTTTGGCGGCGCAGGAGAAATCGAAAGCGCGTCAATTGGAGCTGGTCCGCGATGAGTTGGATGGGCAGCAGCAGCTCTTCAGCCAAGGCCTCAGCCCGAAGACCCGCGTCCTGGCGCTGGAGCGCGAGCAGGCGCGCCTCGAAGGTGAGCGCGGCGAGCTGATCGCCGATATCGCGCGGACCGAGAAGGCCATCGGCGAGACCCGCATGGAGGTTCTGCAGCGCAAGCGCGAGTTTCGCGAGAGCGTCGAGAGCGAGCTGCGAACCACCCAGCAGGAGCTGTTCGACCTGAGAGAACGCATGGTGGCAACCAAGGACGTGCTGGACCGCATCGTCGTGCGGGCGCCAGCGAGCGGCGTCGTCGTCGGCTTGGACGTCAACACCATCGGCGGCGTGATCGCACCCGGCGAGACGATCCTGGAGATCGTGCCCGACAGCAAGGAGTTGGTTGTCGAGGCGCGGGTCAGCCCGCTGGATGTCGACAGCCTGCGCATCGGACAGCCGGCCGAAGTTCGTTTCACGGCCTTCAGGCAGCAGACCACGCCGCTGCTGGAAGGTAGCTTCGTCTACGTCTCCGCCGATGTGATGCTCGATGAGCGGAGCGGCCAGAGCCACTATGTCGTGCGCGTCCAGGTGCCCGAAGACGAGGTTCGACGCCTCGGCGAACTGGAGCTCGTCCCCGGAATGCCGGCGGAAGTCGCGATCAAGACCGGAGATCAGCGACCGGTCGACTACCTGGTTCAGCCGATCGTGCAGAGCATCGATCGCGCTTGGCGCGAGAACTGAGCGCCTAAAAGCTCCAGAGGTTCCGCAGGATCGGCAATGCGCGCGTTAGCGCGCCTTGCCGGGCGCGCTACTCCAACTCGACTCGGGTTGCAAGCGGGCCCTTGTCACCCATGCGAACCGACAGTCGGACGCGTTGGTCGGGATCGAGATGGTTGATGCCGGCCCGTTCCAAGGTGCGTGCGGAGACGAAGACGTCTTGCCCGCCATTGTCCGGCACGACGAAGCCGAAGCCCTTCTCGGGATTGAAGAACTTGACGGTTCCCTCAATCTCCTCCGCCGGTGGGCCGCGGCGGTCACCACCGGGGGGGCCGCGTCTGGGGCCGGCCGCCGGTGCTGTCGCGGTCGACAGGTCAACGGAGTCGATCTCAGAGACTTGCAGCCCCCTGCGGCCCTGAACGACCTGACAGGACAGGCGCGCCCCTTCCGGCAACTCCTGGTAACCTGCGCGCTCAAGAACGCTGACGTGGAGGAAGGCGTCCGATTGGCCGTCTTCCAGGCTGACAAAACCGAACCCTTTGGTCGGATTGTACCACTTGACCAAGGCCGTGACGCTCTGCGCGTCGTGGTCACCATGCATGTAGTCAGACATCACTCTTGCAACAGCCCCTTGCCCGTACCGCCGCACCGCCATCTTCTCTCAGGCGTTGAGGATAGTCCAACTCCGGAACATCGGCAAAAAACACGCCCGCAAGCGTCGCTTGTGAGCCGCTCACTGCCAGATCTCCGGGTTGTAACGATGCCCAACTCGCTCCGAAACCACATGACGATTGGGGCACGTTAGCAGATCGTTTTGCGCGGTTCACCAAAGAACTTCCATTTAAGTCAATGTTCCAGTCAGCTAGGTCCTGAGCCTTCGTTGGCCGGAATGGCCCCACCTAACCAAGGACGGCTCTAGGCTCTATGTCCCGGGAACGATCAGGCTCAGCCCCTCCATCACCGCAGTCGCGTCACGCTGGCTGCGCTCGACAGGCAAGAGCTGCCAGCCGAGGCCGGTGAAGACGACCTCCATCTCGACGAAGGACAGACGCTCGGCGCGCGCCTCCAGGTAGATCACTTCATTCGGCTCTGCAGTAGAGAAGATCTGATAACGTCCTGGCCGGGCGTCGCGGAGGAAGGCTTCGCCGGGCCGGCTGATGCCGACCGAGGTGCCGTTGACGATCACCTCGGGCTCGACGGCGCGAAACAGCGTACCTTCCTTGCGATAGAAGTAGATGCCGGACAGACCCGGCTGTGGCGGCGCCAGCGGCAGCGCCAAGCGGGCAACCGCCTTGCCGCGGGTGGTTTGGCAGGCAGACAGCAGCGTTGCGGCCGCCAAAGCGACCATAACCTCGCGGCGAGGCAGGCGACTGGGGGCAGCTTCGCACCCTGCGCTGTGCTGTAACGCCGCTTTGCGACTTGTGCCGATGCTCATGATCCCAATATACTGCAATGCAGCACAAGCCATTCTGCGCTGCAAAAGCACCCGCTTAGGGCCAGCTTAACGCGGGCCCTGTATCGTTTTTGCGACGCATTATAACGAAGGACTGGGGTCATGAACGAGCTGCACGGCTATTACATCGAAGACCTTGAACCCGGCATGCAAGCTTCGATGGCACGGACCGTGACCGAAGCCGACATCGTAATGTTCGCAGGCGTCACCGGTGACACCAATCCTGTGCATCTTAACGAAGAATACGCCAACGCGACGATCTTCAAAGGCCGCATCGCCCATGGCATGCTTTCCGCCGGACTGATCTCTGCCGTCCTCGGCACCAAGCTGCCGGGTCCGGGCTGTGTGTATCTCGAGCAGAACATGCGTTTCACCGCGCCGGTCAAGATCGGCGATACGGTGACGGCGACCGCGACCGTTAAAGAGGTCAACACCGAGAAGAAGCGCGTCGTCCTGGAGACCATCTGCCGTGTCGGCGACCAGGTGGTGGTTGACGGTCAGGCCCGCTTGATCGTCATGAGCCGTCAGAAGCAGCAGCAGGCGGCGGAATAGGGAACTTTGAAGGCTCGCGGCGCTGTGTCCCCGCGATGCGCGTAAAAATGCGATTGAACGACGGTCTCTACGCGAAACTACGAATTATCGGCCCGGCTTTCTAAGCGGAAAGCCGGGATTGCCGTTTCGCAGGACAGGCAGCACTTATTCCAGCGTGCCTAACTCCTAAAATTGGTGATATGCACAGGCGCCGCGCGGGGCTCCCGCGCCGGCCGCACAGCGCTCTAGAGAACAGATCATGACCGTCGATTACAAATCCACCATCTTCCTGCCGAAGACCGACTTCCCCATGCGCGGAGGCCTAGCGAAGAAAGAGCCGGAGATTCTGGCCAGCTGGGAGTCGCTCGACCTCTTCGGGCGCTTGCGCGCGCAGTCGGCGGAGCAGGAGAAGTTCATCCTGCACGACGGGCCGCCTTATGCGAATGGGCACCTGCACATGGGCCATGCGCTCAACAAGGTGCTCAAGGACGTCATCAACCGCTCCCAGCAGATGCTGGGCAAGAATGCCCACTACGTGCCGGGCTGGGACTGCCACGGCCTGCCGATCGAATGGAAGATCGAAGAGAGCTACCGCGCCAAAGGTCTCGACAAGGACGAGGTCGACCGCCTGTCCTTCCGGCGGGAGTGCCGCGAGTTCGCCGAGAAGTGGGTCGGCGTGCAGACGACCGAGTTCAAGCGCCTCGGCGTCGTTGGCGATTGGGAGCGGCCTTACACGACCATGGATTTCTCCGCCGAAGCGCAGATTGTGCGGGAGATCGGCAAGTTCCTGCTCAACGGCTCGCTCTATGCCGGCGCCCGGCCGGTGCTCTGGTCGGTGGTCGAGAAGACAGCGCTGGCCGATGCCGAGGTCGAGTATCACGAGCATAAGTCGACGACCATCTGGGTGCGCTTCAAGGTGCTGGAGAGCCCGGTGGAGGGCCTGAAGGATGCCTCCGTCGTGATCTGGACCACGACCCCCTGGACCATGCCGGGGAACCGGGCGATCGCCTACGGCGATGACGAAGACTACCTCCTGATCACCGTGACCGAGCTGGCGGACGGCAGCCGGGCCGAGGTCGGCGAGCGCCTTGTCGTCGGCGCGGCGCTGCTCGATCAGGTCTTGGCGGATGCCAAGATCGCCGGTCACTCGGTCGACGCGCGCTTCACGGGGGCCGAGCTGGCCGGGACGGTGACGGCGCATCCCTTGCGGGGGCAGGGATACGACTACGATGTGCGGCTCTTCCCGGGCGACTTCGTCACCATGGACCAGGGCACCGGTTTCGTGCACATCGCGCCCGGCCACGGCGCCGATGACTTCAATCTCGGCCGCGCCCATGGCCTTGAGATCCCGCAGACCATCGATGGCAGCGGCACTTTCCTGCCGCATGTGCCGCTTTTCGCGGGGACCTGCGTCTACACGCAGGACGGCAAGCCGGGCGATGCCAACGGCGCGGTGATCAAGGCGATCGCCGGCGCCGGCGGTCTGCTCGCCAAGGGCAGCCTGCGCCACAGCTACCCGCACTCCTGGCGCTCGAAAGCGCCTCTCATCTTCCGCAACACGCCGCAGTGGTTCATCTCCATGGAGACCAACGGGCTGCGCGAGAAGGCCCTGGCGGGTATCGATGCGACGCGTTTCGTGCCGGCCGACGGCCAGGCGCGGCTGCGCAGCATGATCGAGCAGCGACCCGACTGGTGCATCTCCCGTCAGCGGCTTTGGGGCGTGCCTTTGCCGATCTTCGTCAACAAGGAGACTGGCGAGCCGCTGCGCGACCCGGCGGTGATCGAGCGGGTCGCGGCGGGCTTCGAGGAGGAGGGCGGCGACGCCTGGTTCAACTCGCCGCCGCAGCGCTGGCTCGGCAACGACTACAATGCCGACGACTACGAGCAAATCCAGGATGTGGTGGAGGTTTGGTTCGACAGCGGCTCGACCCACGCCTTCGTGCTCGAGCAGCGGCCCGAGCTGGCCTGGCCGGCCTCGCTCTATCTCGAGGGTTCGGATCAGCATCGCGGCTGGTTCCACAGCTCGCTGCTCGAGTCCTGCGGTACCCGTGGCCGCCCGCCCTACGAGGCGGTGCTGACCCATGGCTTCGCCCTCGACGAAGAGGGCCGCAAGATGTCCAAGTCCTTGGGCAACGGCGTCGACCCGGCCGATATCGTCAAGCAGGACGGCGCGGACATCCTGCGGCTCTGGGTCGTGGCCTCGGACTATGCCGAGGACGTGCGCATCGGCCCTCACATCATCGGCTATCAGCGTGACGCCTATCGGCGTTTCCGCAACACGCTGCGCTATCTGCTCGGCAACCTCGCTGGTTTCCAGGAGAGCGAGCGGGTCGCGCCGGAGGACATGCCGGAGCTCGAGCGCTGGGTGCTGCATCGCCTCTGGCAGCTCGACAAGGTCGTGCGCCAGGGCTGCCACGACTTCGACTTCCACAGCATCTATCAGCAGCTGCATAACTTCTGTGCCGTCGATCTCTCCGCCTTCTATTTCGACGTGCGCAAAGACAGCCTCTATTGCGACCGGCCGGACAGCCTGCGCAGGCGGGCCTGCCGCACGGTGCTCGACCTGCTGTTCGACCATCTGACGGCCTGGCTCGCGCCGATCCTCTGCTTCACCACAGAAGAGGCCTGGCAGGCGCGCGGCAAGGCACCTCAGTCGGTCCATCTGCGCGTCTTTCCCGACGTTTCGGCCGCCTGGCAGGACGAGGCCTTGGCCGAAAAGTGGAGCCACGTTCGTCGCGTGCGCCGGGTCGTCACGGGTGCTTTGGAGCAGGAGCGGGCGGAAAAGCGCATCGGTGCGTCCTTGCAGGCCGCGCCGGCCGTCCACATCGCCGACGAGGCCCTTTTGGCCGCCGTGCAGTCCGTCGACATGGCCGAGCTCTGCATCACCTCAGGCATCGCGCTGCTGTCCGGCGCCGGTCCGAAGGAGGCCTTCCGCCTAGAGGAGGTCGAAGGCGTGGCGGTCGTGCCGAAGCTGGCCGAGGGCGAGAAGTGTCAGCGCTGCTGGATGGTGTTGCCGGACGTGGGCCAGCATCCCGACGCGCCGGGCTGCTGCGGCCGCTGTAGCGATGCGGTCACGGCCTTGCAGGCTGCGGAATAGGCGACAGGCGCAGCAACGACAGGCCGGCCTCTGAACATGCGTCGCTCCACCCTCGTCTTGGCTGCCTTGGTCGCGGCCCTCGATCAGGCCACCAAGTGGTTCATCCTGCTGGTCGTCATGAACCCGCCGCGCACCATCGAGGTCACGTCCTTCTTCAACCTCGTGCTCGCCTACAATACCGGCATCGCCTTTAGCCTGGGTGCCATGGGCACGCGCACGAGCAGCTATTTCTTTGGCGGTCTGGCGATCGTGATCGTCATCGGGCTGTTGTGGTGGTTGCGCGGGCAGACACGGACACTTGTCCATGTCGCTGGCGGTTTGGTGATCGGCGGTGCGATCGGCAACATCATCGACCGCTTTGTCCATCCCGGCGTTGTCGACTTTCTGCACTTCCACGGTTGGCTCTTTGACTTCCCGCCGCTCCACGGTGACTGGCCGGCCTTCAATCTCGCCGATAGTGCGATCGTGACGGGTGTTGCCATTCTGGTGCTCGATGGCTTGTTCGGCTCGGAAAAAGCGGATAAGCAACAGGGCTGAACGTTAACCGAGAAAATGCGGGGGGATATGTCGCGAGTCATCGCCATCATCGCCTTGGCCGTTCTGATCGCCGGCTGCTCGCAGGTGCGCGAGGAACTGGGCCTTGAGAAGTCTTCGCCGGACGAGTTCCGCGTCTACTCGCGGGCGCCCCTGTCGGTGCCGCCCAACTTCGCGCTGCGCCCGCCGCGCCCTGGCGTTGCCCGGCCGCAGGAAGGCACTCCGCAGGATCAGGCGAGACAGGCCATTTTCCGCGCATCGACCGGGGGGGCTTCGGTCGACGAGGTCATTCCGAATGACGGCCGCTCCTTCGCTGAACGCTCTTTTCTGGTCTCTGCTGGAGCCGGCGACGCCGAACCCGACATTCGTCGGGTGATCGACCGCGAAACCAACCAGATCAACCGTGACGACGAGGGGCTGGTCGATAGCTTGCTGTTCTGGAAGGAAGACGACCCGGATGGCGTGGTGATCGACGCGGCCGCTGAGTCCCGCCGTATTCAGGAACGCACCGCTCTGGGCGACGATCTGACCGGTGAGGACGTGCCGACCATCGAGCGCAAGGAGACCGGCCTCTTCGAAGGCATCTTCTAAGAGGCAACTCCTCCTCCGGGGTATTCCGCGGCGGATTCGCCATAACGTCTTTGCCATAAACTCTGCGTGCTTTGCCGTGGGATCGCTTGATCCGCGCCGCACGGGCGCCACTTTGTAGGCGTTCGTTAGCAACCCTTCGCTACTGTCGTGCGCGGAGCTTGCTTCCCCGGTCACCTCTTTTGGCCTGGGGCGTTGGCCCGTATTGACCAAAAAGAGGCTTTGCCATGCCCAGAACTCGCGCCCTCGGGCTTGCCACCCTTGCCATCGTCGGATTGGTTCTCGGTTTCGGCCCGCCCAGTGTGGCGCAGGCCCAGGTCTTCAATCCCGAGACTGGGGTGCTCGACAACGGCCTTCAGGTCGTCGTGGTGACCAACCGCCGCGCCCCCGTCGTCACCCACATGCTCTGGTACAAGGTGGGCAGCGCCGATGAGCCGCTCGGCAAGTCCGGCATCGCCCACTACCTCGAGCATCTCATGTTCAAGGGCACCGAGACCCTAGGCGAGGGGGAGTTCTCCGAGATCATCGCCCGCAACGGGGGGCGTGAGAACGCTTTCACCTCTTTCGACTACACCGGCTATTTCCAGATCGTCGCCAGCGACCGCCTCGGGCTGATGATGGAGCATGAGGCCGACCGCATGGCGAACCTGGTGCTTACCGACGAGGTCACCCTGCCGGAGCGCGACGTCATTCTTGAAGAGCGCAGCACCCGCATCGACAACCAGCCCGGCGGCCGTCTCGGCGAGATGTCGCGCGCCTCGCTCTTCATGCACCATCCCTATGGCCGCCCGATCATCGGCTGGCGCTCCGAGATGGAAGGGCTGACCACCCAGGATGCGCTGGACTTCTACGAGACCTGGTACGCGCCGAACAATGCGGTGCTGGTCGTGGCTGGCGATGTCTCCTTCGACGAAGTGATGGCGTTGGCCGAAGAGACTTACGGGAAGATACCGGCCCGGGACGTGCCGCTGCGCGACCGGGTGGACGAGCCGCCGCATTGGGCCCCCAAGCGGGTCAGCCTCTCCAGCGAGCAGGTGGGACAGCCCTCGTTCTCCATCAGCTATCACGCCCCGAGCTATAACCTCGACCCTGAGGGCCAGGCCTATGCGCTGGACGTTCTCTCCGAGATCCTCAGGGGCAACACCGGCCTGTTCTACGACGAGCTGGTGCGCCAGCAGAAGCTGGCCGTAGCGGCGGGCGCCTACTATTCCGGCGATAGCCTGGACCTTGCCACTTTCGGCGTGTTCGCCTCCCCCGCTGCCGGGGTCGATATCGAAACCCTGGAAGCGGCGACCAGAGCCTTGATCAAGCGCGTGGTCGCCGAGGGCGTCCCCGCCGAGGAGCTGGAGAAGGCCAAGCAGCGCCTGATGGATTCGGCGGTCTTCGCGCGCGACGACGCTTCCACCGCGGCGCGCGTCATCGGGCAGGCTTTGATGACCGGTCTCACCATCGAGGACGTCGAGGATTGGCCCAACCGCATCGCGGCCGTCAGCCTGGAAGACGTGAACGCGGCCGCCCGCGCGGTCCTGTCGGAGGACGCGGGCTCGGTGACGGCTCTGTTGCTCCGCGCCGATGACGAACGCAGCTAGGAGGCGACCAGAGATGCAGATGTTTTTCGCACCACAGCGGTCGTTCCGCGTTGCTTTCACGGCGATTCTCCTCGCCGTCGTTCTGGCGCTCCCGGCCACGGCTGCCGAGGTCAAACGCGTGGTCTCACCCGGCGGCATCGAGGCTTGGCTGGTCGAGGATGACAGCAATCCTCTGATTTCGATGGAGATCGGCTTTCGCGGCGGCGCCGTGCTCGACCCGGACAGCAAGGAAGGCACCGCCGCCATGACGGCTGCCTTGCTCGACGAGGGCGCCGGCGAGCTCGACTCCGTGACCTTCCAGGAGGAGCTCAACGACCGCTCGATCTCCTTGCGCTTCAGCGCCGGCCAGGACCGCTTCGGCGGCTCGCTTCAGTTTTTAACCCGAGAGCGGGACCGGGCCTTCGAGCTGCTGCGCCTCGCGCTCAGCGAGCCGCGCTTCGAAGAGGAGGCGGTTGAGCGCATTCGCGGCCAAATGCAGGCCTCAGCCCGTCGTCGGGCGCAGGACCCCAGTTCCATCGCCTGGGACGCGCTCGGCCGGCTGGTACAGGGCGAGCATCCCTATGGGCGCTCGGCGCGCGGCACGGAGAGCACCCTTGCGGCCATCACGCCCGACGACATGCGCGCCTTCGTCAAGGATGCCATCGCCCGCGACCGGCTGTTCGTCGGCGTTGCCGGCGACATCACCGCCGAGGAGCTCGGTCCCCTGCTCGACAAGGCCTTCGGCGACCTGCCCGCGACCGGCGGCGCCACCGTCGTCCCTGAGACGAGCCCGCGCAGCGAGGGCGGCTTGGCGATTATCGAGCGCCCTGTGCCTCAGTCGGTCGCCGTCATGGCGCAGCCCGGCATCAAGCGCGACGACCCCGACTACTACACCGCCTTTGCCCTGAACTATGTGCTTGGCGGTGGCAGTTTCGCCTCGCGCCTCATGCAGGAGGTGCGCGAGGAACGGGGCCTCGCCTACTCGGTCTACTCCGCGCTCAGCCCGCGTGACGAAGGCGGCCTGATCGTCGCCAGCGTTGCCACCCGCAACGACGGCGTCGCCGAGTCCATCGAGATCATGCGCGAGGAGTGGAGCCGCTTTGCCGAAGAGGGGCCGACCGCCGAGGAGTTGGCTGACGCCAAGACCTTCTTGACCGGCTCCTTCCCCCTGCGCCTCGACAGCCTGCGCGGCATCGCCCGCATGCTGCTGGGGATGCAGATGGAAGACCTTGGCATCGACTACATCGACCGGCGCAACGACTACATCGAGGCGATCACCTTGGAAGACGCCAAGCGGGTGGCCAAGCGGCTGTTCGACGACAGCCAACTCAGCGTCGTCGTGGTCGGCCAACCCGAAGGCCTAACGGCAACGCTAGAGGCCCCTTCGGGCAGTTAGGCGCACAACAAAACTCTTCGTCGCTTCCCTCGACTCGCCCATCCCGCTAGATTTGCGGGATGGGTGATACCACGCGACTCTTCACGATCGACAGCAGCCGCTGCTTTGCCGAGACCATCGAAGGCGCCGGCCTCTCGCGGGCGCGCTACGATGCGGCTCTCGCGGCCGTGCAGCCACGCCTCGAGACCCTGGCCCGCGAAAAGACCGATGGGGGCTTGCCTCTGCTCGCCGTTCCGGAGCAGCGCGATGACCTCCAGGCGGTGCGCGATGTCGCCTCGGCGCTCAGCGAGAGCTGCGACGATATCCTGGTGCTCGGCACTGGCGGCTCTTCCCTGGGCGGTCAGGCCATCCAGGCGCTGACCACCGCCGGCGGCCTGGTCGAGCCGAGCGGCGGCCCGCGCCTCATCTTCGTCGACAACCTGGACGCCCACGGCTTCGAATTGCTGTTGGCGGCCAGCGACCCGTCGCGGCTCGGCGTGGTGATGATCTCCAAGTCCGGCGGCACCATCGAAACCCTCTGTCAGAGCCTGCGCGCCCTGGCCTTTCTCCAAGAGCACCTCGACGAGTCCCGCTTGGCGGCGCAGATGGCGGTGATCACCGAGCCGAAGGACAGCGCCCTCAAGCGCCTGGCCGAGCGCTACCGCCTGCCCTGCCTGCCGCACAACACGGGCGTTGGCGGGCGCTTCGCCGTGCTGACCAACGTCGGTATGCTGCCCATCTGCCTGCTCGGGCTCGACCCCGAGAAGCTGCGCTGCGGTGCGGCAGCCGTGCTGGAAGACCAACTCGCTAACGCGGCGGCGGGTCCCGCCGAGGGCGCGGCCCTGGCCTTCGGACTGCTGGAAGAGCGGGGCATCTCGCAAAGCGTGCTCATGCCCTACGGCGACCGCCTCCGTGTGTTTGGCGCCTGGTATCGTCAGCTCTGGGCGGAGAGCCTGGGCAAGGACGGCAAGGGGCTGACCCCCATTGCCGCGCTCGGGCCGGTGGACCAGCACAGCCAGGTGCAGCTTTTCCTCGCCGGCCCCAAGGACAAGCTCTTCACCCTTCTCTGGCTCGACACGGCGGGCGAGGGCGCGCCCATCGAGGCATCTTTGGCAGAGGAGCTTGCCATCGGCCAGCTTCCCGGCCGGCGCATGGGCGAGCTGCTGCTGGCCGAGGCCAAGGCCACAGCCGACAGCCTGGCGCTCAACGGCTGCCCTCTCCGCACGATCACCTTCGGCCGCCTCGGCGAAGAGGTGCTCGGCGGCCTCTTCATGCATTTCATGCTGGAGACCATCCTGACGGCGCACCTGCTGGGGGTCGATCCCTTCGACCAGCCGGCGGTCGAGCAGGGCAAGCAGCTGGCCCGCGACTATCTCGCCCGCATGGGAGAGGGCTGATCTCTATGAGCATCCGCCTGCTGCCCGAAGCGCTGGTCAACCAAATCGCCGCCGGCGAGGTCATCGAGCGCCCGGCCGCCGTGGTCAAGGAACTGGTGGAGAACGCCATCGACGCCGGCGCCGGGCAGATCACGGTGACCCTGCGCGACGGCGGCAAGGCCCTGATCGCCGTGGAGGACGACGGGGTCGGCATGGGCGAAGCGGAGCTCAGGCTGGCGGTGCAGCGCCATGCCACGTCCAAGCTGCCTGATGACGACCTGGTGCATATCGGCAGCCTTGGTTTCCGCGGCGAGGCACTGCCCTCCATCGGCGCCGTGGCCCGTCTCAGCCTGACCAGCCGCGCCCGCGGGGCGGAGGAGGCCTGGACGCTCTCCGTTGAAGGTGGGGCTGTCGGCACTCCCAGGCCCGCCGCCCAGCCCAAGGGCAGCAAGATCGAGGTGCGCGATCTCTTCTACGCCACGCCGGCGCGCCTCAAGTTCCTCAAGAGCGCGCGGGCCGAGGTCATGCAGATCCGCGACAGCCTGCAGCGGCTCGCCATGGCCTACCCGGCGATTTCCTTCCAGCTCGCCGACGAAAGCCGCAGCCTTGTCAAGCTGGGGGCTGAGAGTGGCGATCTCTTCGATGCGCGCTTGGCCCGCCTCGGGGCCATCATGGGCCGCGACTTCCCTGAGTCCGCCCTGGCCATTGAGGCCGAGCGAGAGGGCTTCCGCCTCACCGGCTATGCCGGCCTGCCGACCTTCAACCGGGCCAACGCCCAGCAGCAGTACCTCTTCGTCAACGGCCGACCGGTGAAGGACCGCCTGCTGCTCGGCGCCCTGCGCGGCGCCTATCAGGACTTCCTGGCCCGCGACCGCCATCCAGTGGTGGCGCTCTTTCTCGAGGCGCCGGCCGAGGCGGTCGACGTCAACGTGCACCCGGCCAAGGCGGAGGTGCGCTTCCGCGAGCCCGGGCTGGTGCGCGGGCTGATCGTCTCGGCGCTGCGCCATGCCCTGGCCGAAGCCGGTCACCGCGCGGCGCCCAGTGTCTCCCAGGCGGCGCTCGGCGCCTTCCGCCCCGGCAGCACGCCAGCAGGCGGCGGCAGCGTCACCCCTTTCCCCGGTTATCAGGGTGGCCCGGCGCGCATTGGCCGCGGCATGGCCGAAGCCGCCGTGGCCTATCACGCACCTCTGCCCGGCCTCGCAACCGAACCCGCCAAGCGCGACCAGGCCGAACCGCACGAGCTGCGGGAGGAAGACGCCTCGCCGCTCGAGGCCTATCCCCTGGGTGCTGCCTGTGCCCAGCTCCATGAGACCTACATCGTGGCACAGACGGCCGACGGCCTGGTCATCGTCGATCAGCACGCGGCCCACGAGCGCCTGGTCTACGAGCGCATGAAGCGCCAGATCGCAGCACAGGGGGTCGAGCGGCAGGCGCTCTTGATCCCCGAGGTGGTGGAGCTGGAGGAGGACGCGGCGACGCGCGTTCTGGCGCGCCGTGAGGAGCTGGCCGAGCTCGGCTTGGTGATCGAGCCCTTCGGCGGCGCGGCGGTGGTGGTGCGGGAGACGCCGAGCCTGCTGGGCCAGACCAACGTACAGGGCCTGCTGCGCGATCTCGCCGATGAATTGGTCGAGTACGACCAAGCCCTGGCGCTCAAGGAGCGGCTGGAGGAGATCTGCGGTACCATCGCTTGCCACGGCTCGGTGCGCGCGGGGCGCCGGCTCAATCAGGCCGAGATGAACGCGCTTCTGCGCGAGATGGAGGCCACACCCCACAGCGGCCAGTGCAACCACGGCCGCCCGACCTACGTGTCTCTCGCGCTCTCCGACATCGAGCGGCTGTTCGGCCGGCGCTGACGCGCCCAAGTGGGCGAGGCCGGGGGCCAGCCTCAGTTGTTGGCGGTCAGGGGATCGATTATCTGCGAAACCTCGGTGATTGCGGACACCGGAATTCCGCTCAGCTCGGCATGCTTGTGAATGGTCTCGGGATTTTTCGCCAGATAGACGCAGAAGGTCTTGTCGTTGGCAACGTAGCTGTGCTGCCACTGAACGTCTTGACCAAGCTTGTCGACGGCTTGGTTGGAGGCGCGCGCCGCCCCGCAGAGCTCCACGAGCGACATCTCGCCGACGCCCGGAATGTCGCGTTCGACGATGTAACGCTTCATTTGGGTCATGGTCATTCTCCCGGTCAATGTGGCTGCAACGCCATTGTCGGCGGCTTGCTGCGTTGGGAGCAAGCTAAATAATCTTTTCGCAACTATGGAAAAACTTTATCGTCTGGGAATGCCCGTGACATCGCATCTCAGATCTCTGCAAGCGCTCGAAATGACGATGCGCAAGGGTTCCTTGAAGGCCGCCGCCGAAGCCCTGGCAATCACGCCGGCCGCGCTAGGACAGAGGATCAAGACCCTCGAGGACTTTCTCGGCTTCGATCTCTTGGTACGCGGGCGCTCCGGAATTCGCCCGACCCGCGAGTTGGAAGCGGCCCTGGCGCATCTCGGCGCGGGCTTTCGCGAGTTAGACACCGCAACCCGACTTCTCGATTTCCAACGGGTGCAGGAAATCCATATCGTCGCCGATCCGGATTGGGCCGAGCTGTGGCTTGCACCGAGGCTTTCTGGCTTTCGAGAAAGCCATCCCAACGTCCTGTTTTGCATCAATGGCGTCGGTGACGTCCCGATGCGGCTCGGGCAGGCGGATTGCGAGGTCTGGCTCGGCGACGAGCGTGGCGCCGAACAGGAGGCGCTCTTGTTTCGGGACTACCTTATGCCGGTTAGCTCACCCGAGAACACGGAGCGGATCTCCAAGCTGCCGGAGCAAGAGCGGCTCGAAGGCTTCCCGCTGCTCCATCTCGATTGCTACACAAAGGGACCGGAGGCCGTCGGTTGGCCCGAGTGGGTACGGCGCCACGGCTACCGCAAGACCGGGGCCGCCCGAGGCATCCGCTATCGCAAGGTCGTCGATGCGCTAGAGGCGGTCTATTCGAATGCGGGGTTGATCGTTTGCGGTTTCGCGCTCGTGCAAGCTTTGGTCGAAGCCGGCAGGCTGTCCCTACCCTTCCCGGTCGAACAAGGTATTCCTTTGCAGCGGGCTTACCGCGTCGCCTTTGCCGAGAGTGCGCTAAGGCGCAGTCAGTCCAGAAAGTTCCGCGATTGGCTACTCCGAGAAGCGCAGGACACGGAAGCTACGCTGGCGCTCAACACCCCAGGATGATCAACCGCGCCTTCCCGTAGGTGCGGTCGTCGAGGATGTCGAAGCCCTCGGGCAGGGTGACGGCTTCGCTTTTCATCACCTCGAGGGCGACCAGGGCGCCTTCGGCCAGCCAGCCGGCCGTCTGCAGCGCGGTGAGGGCCGGCAGGGCCAGATTCTCGTTGTAGGGCGGGTCCATGAAGACGAGCTGGCAGGGCTCCGGCGCGGGCGGCGGCACCAGGGCGTCGCGGTCGAAGACGCGGCACTGTTCGGCGACGCCGAGCTTCTTGATGTTCTGGCGCAGCACCGTGAGGGCTGGGGCGTAGCGCTCGATGAAGTAGATCTGGCGGGCGCCGCGGGAGAGCGCCTCCAGGCCCAGCGCGCCGGTGCCGGCGAAGGCATCCAGCACGGCGGCGCCGGGCAGGGGCGAGGCGCCGCCGAGCCGCTCGACCAGTTTGCCGTGGCTCAGGATGTTGAACAGCGCCTCGCGCGTGCGGTCGGCCGTCGGCCGCACAACGTCGCCTTCCGGCGCGGCCAGGGGCCGGCCGCGCAGGCTACCGCCGACGATCCGCATCGGATTTCTTTCTGGTGGGGCTCGCCGCTCCTTGCCTTGCGGGGCCTGTTTTCCGGGCGCGGGGTTTTCCGGAGAAGGGTTTGCGACCCCCCGGCTTGGTCGGGCGCGGCTTGGCCTTTGCGGTGCCGACCTTCTCCGTGGTCTTGGGCTTCTCGCCCAGCACCTCGGCGAGTTGGCCGCGCGGCACCGGGGTGATCTGCCCGCGCGGCAGCTTGCCCAGAGTGAAGGGGCCATAGGCCACGCGGATGAGACGATTGACCTGCCAGCCGAGATGCTCGCAGACCTTGCGGATCTCTCGGTTCTTGCCTTCGCGCAGGCCCATGGTCAGCCAGGCGTTGGCGCCGCGCTGCTCGTCGAGCCGGGCTTCGATGGGGCCGTAGGCGATGCCCTCCACGGTGACGCCCTTGGCCAGCTCGGCCAGACGCTCTTCCGAGACGCGGCCGAAGACGCGCACCCGGTAACGCCTCAGCCAGCCGCTCTGCGGCAATTCCAGGCGCCGCTTGAGCGCGCCGTCGTTGGTCAGCAGCAGGAGACCTTCCGAGTTCATGTCGAGGCGCCCCACCGGCATCATGTGCGGCAGCTCGCCGAGCTGGTCGCGGATGCGCTGGAAGACCGTCGGGCGCCCTTCCGGATCCTTGGTGGTGGTTAGAAGACCGCGCGGCTTGTGGAAGCGCCAGAGCTTCGGGCCTTCCGGCTCCGGCAGCGGCCGGCCGTCGACGGTGATCTGGCTGGCCCGCTCGGCCGTGGCCGCCGGTGTCTCCAGGCGCACGCCGTCCAGGCTGACCCGGCCGGCCAGCACCCAAGCCTCCGCCTCCCGGCGGGAGCAGAGGCCGCTGCGCGCAATCCATTTGGCCACCCGCCATGGGGTCTCGCCATCCGCGGTCATGGCGGAGTTGTCCTTGTCAATCTGCGATGGATTGGCGGAAGCTATACTGGCTTTTGGAGACATCGCAACTCCCCGCACAAAGATGCCGCCCGATCTACCGATGAAGAGCCTGAAGTCTGCCGATGTCATGCGCCTCGCGCTGGCAGAAGCGGAAGCTGCCGGCCGGGCCGGCGACGTGCCGGTCGGCGCAGTGGTGGTCTCCACGACTGGGGAGGTCCTGGCGCTGGGGCAGAACCGGGTGGAGCGGGACGGCGATCCCACCGCCCATGCGGAGATGCTGGCGATTCGGGCGGCGGCCGTCTCCGTGGGGGCCAAGCGCCTGACGGAGGCGGACCTCTACGTCACCCTGGAGCCCTGCGCTATGTGCGCCCAGGCGATCGCCTTCGCCCGCCTAAGGCGGCTGGTGTTCGGCGCCTACGACCCCAAAGGCGGCGGGGTCGAGCACGGCGCCCGTATCTTCGAGCGGCCGACCTGCAACCACCGGCCCGAGGTGGTCGGCGGCGTCTTGGAAGGGGACTGCGCCGCGTTGCTCAAGACCTTCTTTCAAGAACGGCGATAGAGCGCTTTTGAGGCCCGAACCGGCAGTCGCTCGCGCCGCCCCTCCTCTCGTCACCCCGGCCCTTAGGTGAGCCCGGGACTGCGTGTAGTCCCGGAGTGCGAACCTTGGCAGCCGGGGTCCAGCTACAAGCTCGGACCGGGCTCAGCGCTGGATACTCGGGTCTCGCCACTAACGTGGCTCGCCCAAGTATGACATCCTGAGAGAAGTCTCGGTTTGCGCAGCCCCTCCGCACGTCACCCCGGAGGAGCCTCGCGAGAGGCGACATCCGGGGTCCATGCCGCCGCCAAGCGCGGGCTGATGAATGGTTCCCGGCTCGCGGGCTTCGCCCTTGGCCGGGATGACGAGCGGAGGGGCCGCACGGTTAGCGGGTTAGCGGTCCTGGCCTGGATTAGGGGAGGCGCGCTGCACGGCCTACTCCACCGCCCGGGCGCCGATGTCGCGGCGGCAGAAGCCTTCCGGCCAGTCGATCCGGTCGACGGCGGCATAGGCGCGGTCCCGTGCGGCGCCGATGTTCTCGCCGAGCGCCGTGACGCCGAGCACGCGCCCGCCGTTGGCGAGACAGGCGCCATCCGCGCCCTGTTTGGTCCCGGCGTGGAAGACGGTCACGTCCGCGTCGCTTTCCGCCGCCTCCAGCCCGCCGATCACGCTGCCCTTCGCATAGCTGCCCGGGTAGCCCTCGGTGGCCATGACGATGCAGAGCGCAGCCTCGGGATACCAGCGCAGATCGAAGCTGCCGAGCACCCCGTCGCAGGTGGCGACCAGCGCCGTCACCAGGTCCGACATCAGGCGCATCAGGAGCACCTGACATTCCGGGTCGCCGAAGCGGACGTTGTACTCCACCAGCTTGGGGTCGCCCTCGGGCGTGATCATCAACCCGGCATAAAGCACGCCTTTGAAGGGGCGGCCTTCGGCCTCCATGGCGGCGACGGTGGGCTCAATGATCTCCGCCATCACCCGGGTGGCCAGTTCATCGGTCATCAGCGGAGCGGGAGAGTAGGCCCCCATGCCGCCGGTGTTGGGGCCCTGGTCGTCGTCGAAAACCCGCTTGTAGTCCTGGGCCGAGGCGAGCGCCACGGCCGAGGTCCCGTCGACCAGGGCGAAGAAGCTGACCTCCTCGCCCTCCATGAAGTCCTCGATCACGAGCTCGGCCCCGGCCTCGCCGAAGGCCTGTTCCTCCAGCGCGCCTTCGATAGCGCGGTCGGCCTCTTCCAAGCTGGCGGCGATCACCACGCCCTTGCCGGCGGCCAGGCCGTCGGCCTTGATGACGATGGGCAGGCTGCGCTCCCGCACGAAGGCCTTGGCGGTGGCGGCCTCGGTGAAGCGCTGGTAGTCGGCGGTGGGGATGCCGTACTTGGCGCAGAGGTCCTTGGTGAAGCCCTTGGAGCCCTCAAGCGCCGCGGCGGCTGCGGTGGGGCCGAAGGCGCGGATGCCGGCTTCATCGAGGCGGTCGACGAGGCCGGCCACCAGCGGTGCTTCCGGCCCGACCACGACCAACTCGATCTCTTCCCGCTTGGCGAAGTCGACCAATGCCGGGATATCGTCGACGGCGATCGGCACGCACTCGGCTTCCTGCGCGATGCCGGCGTTGCCGGGCGCGCAGAACAGCTTCTCGCAGAGCGGCGAAGCCGAAAGGGTCCAGCAGAGCGAATGCTCGCGCCCGCCACTGCCCACGACCAGGATTTTCATAGGTCAGGCCTTTTCACTGCCGAGACTCTCCGCTTTGTTCTAATCTGTTCGTTGCTGCGCCGCCGACTACATGGCAGGCCAGAACGAGTCTGGAAAGGTCGTAGCCCTTGGGTACCCAAGCTTCCGTTTTCGATACGCCCGGCAACCTGCCGGCCATCTCGGTTTCCGAGCTGAGCCAGGCCATTCGCGGCACCCTGGAGAGCCGCTTCGAGCATATCCGCGTACGCGGCGAGATTTCCGGCTTCAAGCGCGCCGCCTCCGGCCATCTCTACATGTCGCTCAAGGACACCGACGCGGTGATCGACGCGGTCTGCTGGCGCGGCGTCGCCGGGCGACTGGGACTCAAGCCCGAGGACGGCATGGAGGTGATCGCCACCGGCCGGGTCACCACCTACGCCGGTCGCTCGAAGTACCAGGTGGTCATCGAAGCGTTGGAGCTGGCCGGCGAGGGCGCACTGCTCAAGCTTTTGGAGGAGCGCAAGCGCAAGCTCGCCGCCGAAGGACTGTTCGATGCCGAGCGCAAGCGGCCCCTGCCTTATCTGCCGGAGGTCATCGGCATCGTCACCTCGCCGACCGGGGCGGTCATCCGCGATATCCTGCACCGCCTGGCCGAGCGCTTTCCGCGCCGCGTGCTGCTCTGGCCGGTGCTGGTCCAGGGGGAAGGGGCTGCGGCGCAGGTCGCAAATGCGATTGCGGGCTTCAACGCCTTACCGGCCGGCGGCGCGGTGCCGCGGCCGGATCTCCTGATCGTGGCGCGGGGCGGCGGCTCTCTGGAGGACCTCTGGAGCTTCAACGAAGAGATCGTCGTCCGCGCCGCCGCCGACTCCGAGATCCCGCTGATCTCCGCGGTCGGCCATGAGACCGACACCACCCTGATCGACTATGCCGCCGACCGGAGGGCGCCGACCCCCACGGCGGCGGCGGAGATCGCCGTGCCGGTCCGGCTCGAGCTGCTGCAACAGGTCATGGAGCTGGAGCGGCGGTCCCTGGCCGCCGGCCAGCGCCTCCTGAGCGAGCGCCGTACGGCACTGGAAGGGCTGGCCCGGGGCCTGCCCGAGCCGCGCGCACTGCTGGCCGAGCGGGCGCAGCGCCTGGACGACCGCTGGGAGCGGGCCGAGCTGGCCGCCCGGCGCCTCCTCGACCGCCAAGCCGCCGAGGTGGCGCAGCTCGGTGCCCGCCTGCCGCGGCCGGACGTCAGCCTCCGCCAAGCCGAGCGGGAGCTGACGGAATTGACCGGACGCCTCGGGAAGTCCGTGCAGCGGGGCCTCAGCGCCGCCGGCGTTGATCTGACCAGCGCAGCCGAGCGCCTGCGGCCGCCCCGCCGCCAGGTGGCGGACGGTCAGCGCGGTCTAAGCGACTGGGCAGGTCGCCTGCGGCAGGGGGCCGAGCAGCGCCATAGCGCCGCGAGCCAGCAGCTGGAGACACTGGGGCGGGTGCTTGACAGCGTCTCCTACCGCAAGGTCCTGGCGCGCGGCTATGCGGTGGTTCACAGCGCCGAGGGGCTGGTCACGGCAGCTTCGGGGCTTGCCGCCGGGCAGGCCGTCGCGCTTGAGTTTGCCGACGGCCGCGTGGGTGCGACGATCTCGGGAGATGCGCCTGCCGTGCCGGCGCCGGCAAAGCCGCGGAAGCGCGCGAAGAAAGACGATGGGAGCCAGGGCAGCTTGCTCTGACCCGGCCCGAAGAGCTTGGAGAACCAGTGATGCAAAGCGATGCTTGGGGATATCCGCTGACCACCGACAGCGCCGAGGCGGCCGCCGCCTATAGTGAGACCGTACGCGGCTATCTCGGTTTCCGAGCCGACACCATGGCCAGCCTGCAGACGGCGCTGAAGCACGACCCCGAGTTCGCGCTCGCTCATGCCGCCAAGGGACTGCTGCTCTGCTCGATCCGCAGCCTGCGCTTTTATCCCAAGATCAAGGAGTCGCTGACGGCAGCCCAAGCGCACGCCAAAGGGCTCAGCAAGCGGGAGGCGCTCTACATCGAGGCGCTGGAAGCGGCCTTTGCCGGCCAACTGACGGCGGCGGTCGTGGCCTATGAGGCGATCCTGGCCGAGCATCCCCACGACCTGCTGGCCGCGCGCCTGGCCCAGATGGAGCTCTTCTGGCTCGGCGAGAGCCGCTGGATGCATGCGATCATCGATCGCACGAACCCACACTGGCAGGCCTCGACGCCCGACTACCACAGCCACCTGTCGCTCTGGTCCTTCGGCCTCGAAGAGACCGGGCAGTACGACGCGGCCGAGCGTGCCGGGCGCCAGGCGGTGGAGCTTTCGCCGACCGACCATTGGGCGACTCATGCGGTGGCGCATACCCTGGTGATGCAGGGCCGCTGCAAGGAGGGCGTGGCCTGGCTCGACTCTCTGAAAGGGGAGTGGGGCAACGCCAATCACTTCGTCCATCATCTTTGGTGGCACCGCTGCCTGTTCCATCTGGAGCTTGGCGAGGTCGACGCGATTCTGGAGATCTACGATCAGCAGATCCGCAATCCGGACTCGCCGCTTATCCAGGCGATGGACGATTTCAACGTCGACATGCAGAACTGCGCTTCCTTGCTGCAGCGGCTGGAGTTGCGGGGTATCGACGTGGGCCACCGCTGGCAGGACCTGGTGTCGGCGGTCAGCCACCGCATCGGCGACCACACCAGCCCCTTCACCAGCCCGCATTACGTGATGATCCTGGCTGCGGCGGGCGAGGACGAGAAGGCGCACGACATGGTGCTGGGCATGCGCGCCTGCGTGCATGATGACGAGGGCACCCTGCCGCCGCGCTATGCCGCCGCCGCCATCCCGGCGGCCGAAGCGGCCATCGCCCACCGCCGCGGCGAGCACGACAAGGTGCTGGAGGTCCTGCTGCCGGCGCGCCGCAATCTCTGGATGATGGGTGGCAGCCACGCCCAGCAGGACGTCTTTCAGCAGATGCTCTTTGACTCCGCCCAGCGGAGCGGCCGCGACAATCTGCTGCCCATTCTGCTGTCGGAGGTCGCCGAGGACGGCTTCGAGGCGATTGCGGCCCGCAGCCTCTACGGCGAGGCGGCGCGGCAGGCGGCGCCGGCCGCTTAGAGCCTTTCTTGGTCAAACGGAGACGATTCTGCTGGTGATGGTTTGTAGCGCCGTCGCCGAACCAAAGTTCGTCATGCTTGGGCGAGGCCCACTGGGCCTTTAGGCCCGGGGCCGAGTTCCGAGCATCCACTCTTCAGCCCGCACGGACGTCCGGCGTGGATCCCCGGAACTCGCCACGTCGTGGCTCGCCCGGGGATAACATCTTGAGAGAGGGGCCATGGCAGCACCGGCCGCTTAGGCCTTCGCCAAGGGGTGCAGGTTGCCGAGGAATTGCTCGGCACAGGCCGTCCAGGAAAAACGCAGCGCGTAGTCGCGGCAAGCTTGGCGAGAGATATCGGTGGTGCGCTTCACCGCTTCGCTCAGGTTCTCATGCAGCGCGCCGACAGGATGGTCGCTGACGACGTCGAGGGGCCCCGGCACCGGGTAGGCGGCCACCGGCACGCCCGATGCCATGGCCTCCAGCATCACCAGGCCGAAGGTGTCGGTGCGGCTCGGGAAGACGAAGACGTCGGCGCTGGCATAGTGGCGCGCCAGCTCCTCGCCGAACTTCGCGCCGGTGAAGACCGCATCGGGATAGCGCTGCTCCAGCGCCGGCCGCTGCGGGCCGTCGCCGACCACCACTTTGCTGCCTCCGTCGATCGGCAGGCCGAGGAAATCCTCGATGTTCTTCTCGACGGCCACGCGCCCGACATAGAGATAGATGGGGCGCGGCAGGTCGAGCGCCGGCTTGTTCTCCGGGTGGAAGAGATCGGTATCGACGCCCCGCGACCAGGACTTCACGTTGTCGAAGCCCTGAGCCTCAAGCTCGGCGCGGATGGTCGGGGTCGCGACCATGACGCCCTTGGACGGCCGATGGAACCAGCGCATGAAGCGATAGCCCCACGAAAGCGGGACAGGCGCACGCGCGGTGACGTACTCGGGAAACTTGGTGTGGTAGCTGGTGGTGAAAGGCCAGCCTCGCTTCAGGCAGGCCGAACGTGCCGCCAGTCCCAGCGGGCCTTCGGTCGCGATGTGAACGGCATCTGGCGCGAAGTCCTCGAGCAGACCGCGGACCTTCCACCAGTGATCGTAGGCCAGCGGGATCTCCGGATAGGTCGGGCAGGGCAGCGTGCGGAACTGCTGTGGCGAGATCACCAAGGTCTGGTGGCCGAGCTTCTCAAGCTCGTCACAGACCCGGCCAAGTGTACGCACAACGCCATTGACCTGCGGTAGCCAGGCGTCGCTGACCAGGGCGAGCCGCATCAGGCGGCGATTCCGACTTCCGGATCCTCGGCGCGGCGCTTCGGCGACCGCCGGTCGAGCATGGAAAGATTTTGTATTTCCGCCCAGTTGATCAGCTCCAGCCGGCCGTCGAAGTGCTCCACCAGCGCCGTGCAGCTTTCCACCCAGTCGCCGTCGTTGATGTAGAGTACGTCGCCGATCATGCGCATCTCGGCCTTGTGTATGTGTCCGCATACAACGCCGTCGACGTTGCGCCGCCGGGCTTCCTCAGCGACGGCCCGCTCGAAGTTGTCGATGAACTGCACGGCGTTCTTGACCCGCTCCTTGAGGAAGGCCGAGATCGACCAATAGCCGAAGCCGAGGCTGCGCCGGGCGCGGTTGAACCAGGTGTTGGCGGTGAGCGCCAGATTGTAGGCCCAGTCGCCCATCAGGGCGAGCCACTTGGCATAGAGCACGATGCCGTCGAAGGCATCGCCGTGCATCACCAGCAGGCGCCGGCCGTCGGCCGTTTCGTGGATGTAGTCGTTCACCACTTCGACACCGCCGAAATGCACGCCGGTGTATTGGCGCAGAACCTCGTCGTGGTTCCCCGGAACGTAGATCAGCCGAGCGCCCTTGCGGGCCTTGCGCAAGAGTTTCTGCACCACGTCGTTGTGCGATTGCGGCCAGTACCAGCTCCGCTTGAGGCGCCAGCCGTCGACGATATCCCCGACTAGAAAGATCGTTTCGGCGTCCGTCTGCTTGAGAAAATCGAGCAGGAACTCGGCTTGGCAGCCCCGTGTGCCGAGGTGGATATCCGAGATGAAGATCGTGCGATAACGCCGTACCTGGTCGCTCACGATTCACCTTCGTCCGCAGTGCAAGGGCGTTCTTCACGCCGCTTGAATGTGGACGCATATAGCTAAGTTTCGGAGGTTGGAGGAAGAACAAACGCTATATATAGTGAAATTATCATCTAGGTGAAACAAGAGTGACATGTCCCCGCAACGTTGCGGCAACTAGACCCTGCCCGTGACTCAATGGCCGTTGACAGAACGCTCTCCTGCCGCGGCGGCACACCCTTGTGCCGCGAGCGGACGGCATCTTCTCGTCATCTACAATCCGACCGCCGGCGGCGCCCGGCGCCGCCGTTTTCAGGCGGTGCTCGATCTGCTGCATGAGTCCGGTGCCGAGGTTGCGATTTGGACTACCACGGTACGGGGTGACGCCGAGCGCTATGCCGCCGCGATCGACCCCCGGCAGTTTCAGCGCATCGTCATCGCCGGCGGCGACGGCACCGTCAACGAGGTGATCAACGGCCTGGCGGAGAACAAGCTGGGCGGTGCCGTGCTGCCGGTTGCGTTGCTGCCGCTCGGCACGGCCAACGTCCTCGCGGCTGAAATCGGCGCTCCCTTTGCGCCTGAAGAGATCGCCAGGCTCGCCCTCCATGGGCAGACCCGCCCGGTTTGCTTGGGCCGTGCCAATGGGCGCCGTTTTCTCCTGATGGCCGGGGCCGGCTTCGATGCCCATGTGGTGGCCGGTGTGTTCCGGCCGCTCAAGCGCCGGGTGGGCAAGACGGCCTACGTCGTCGAGACGCTGCGCCAGTTCCTGGTGTTCGACTTCCCCACCTATGACGTGACCATCGACGGCAAGAGCTATCGCGCCGCCTCGGTCATTGTCGCCAATGCGCGCTCTTACGGCGGGCCGCACGTTTGCGCACCGGATGCCAGCATCGAAGCGCCCAGCCTGGAAGTCTGCCTCTTCCTCAGCAAGGGGCCGCTACACGCTATCCGCTACGCCACCGCGCTCTTGTTCGGCCGTCTGCCAGGTCTGTCAGACGTGTGCATTGTACGCGGACGGAAGGTTACTGTACGCGGGCCTGCGGAGGATCCGATTCAGGGAGACGGGGACATCATCGCCGCCCTGCCGGGTGAGGTCGTGGTGCTGCCCGACGCCGTCAACCTGGTGTTCCCCGATGCCGCTCAGGCTCCAGCGACCGTGAGGCCCTCGACCAGCAACGTCGGCGAGTCGGTCCCATAGCGGAAGGTCAGATCGTTCGCCGGGGTAGCATGGCGGAAGATGTCCTTGAGGTTGCCGGCCACCGTCATCTCGCTTACGGCCTCGCCAAGCTCTCCCTTGCTGATCCAGAAGCCGCTGGCGCCTCGGCTGTAGTCGCCCGTCACTCCGTTCACGCCCATGCCGATCATGTCGGTGACGTAGAAGCCTTCGTCGATATCGCCGATCAGCGCTTCGGGGCTGCGCTCGCCGGCCTCCAGGTAGAGGTTGCTCGGCGAAGGCGAGGGCGGGCTCGACACGCCGCGGGAGGCGTGGCCGGTCGAGGCCAGCTTGAGCTGCCGGGCGGAGGCAAGGTCGAGGATCCAGGTTTGCAGGCGCCCGGCTTCGACCAGCCGCCGCGGCGTGGCGGCCAGCCCTTCGCCGTCGAAAGGGCGGGAGCGAAGGCCGCGCGGGCGCAACGGGTCGTCCATGATGTTGATCGTCGCGCCAAAGACCTCTTCGCCCAGCTTGTCGCGCAAAAAGGAGGTTCCGCGCGCGATCGCTTGGCCGTTGATCGCACCGGCGAAGTGGCGAAGGAAGGAGTTGGCCGTCCGCGGATCGAAGACCACCGGAACGCGGCAGGTCTTCTGCTTGCGCGGATTGAGGCGTTTGACGGCACGTTCGCCGGCGCGTCGGCCGATCGCGTCCGGGGTCTCCAAGTCTTGGGCGAAGACGGCGCTGGAGTAGTCGTAGTCCCGCTGCATGTGGGCGCCTTCGCCGGCGATGACCGAGACGCCGAGGCTGTGGCGGGAAAGCCCGTATGCGCCCGCAAAGCCGTTGCTTGCGGCAAGCGCAACTTGGGAATGGGACCAGCCCGCTTCCGCGCCCTCTGAATTCGTCACGCCGGTGACCGCGCGCGCGGCCTCCTCGCAAAGACGCGCCCGCTCGATCAAGGTGTTCGGGGCCGGTTCGTCCGGGTCGCAGAGCTCAAGACCGGCGTCGCCGGCGCGCCCGCCCGGGCTGATGTCGCTGGCGTCGGCGAGGCCGCAGTAGGGGTCCTCCGGAACCACCCGTGCCATGGCGATCGCGCGCTCGACCAGGTCTTGCATGCCCTCGGCATTGAGGTCGGTCGTCGAGACGATGGCTTGGCGCTGGCCGACGAGAACACGCAGGCCGAGGTCCTGCCCCTCCTCCCGCTCCAGGGTTTCCGGCTTGCCGAGGCGCTGGGCATGGCTCAAGGAGACGCCGCGGAGCAGCGCTGCATCGGCGGCGTCGGCGCCGGCCTTCCGCGCCCGTCCTAGCAGGTCGTCAAGGATATTGAGATCGTCGCTCATGGTCTTTCCGTTTCTTTTGCTTTGGGCCGACGCCGTCCGGCCATCCTGAGCTAGTTGTTAAGCAGGCGCAGGGCCGGGTCGAGCAGCTGTCTGTCGCCGAGCGCCAGGACATCGCCCGCCGAGTCCAGGGTTATCTCCCGGCCGTCGCAATCCACCATCAGGCCTCCGGCACCCTCCACCACCGGCACCAATGCGGCGAAGTCGTAGGTGGCCAGGCCGTTCTCGACCACGATGTCGATGCCGCCGCTAGCGACCTGTCCGAAGCTGTAGCAGTCGCCGCCGTAAAGCGTCATACGGGTTCCGCGCAGCAGGTTCTGGAAGCCCACATGTCGGGCTTCGCCGTCGAAGGCGTCCGGCGTCATGGTCCGGAGATAGGCGTCCGCCAGGTCGGCGCAAGGGCGGGTCGCGACGCTGCGCGTTCCTCTTCGCTCGTGATAACGGGTGGGAAAGCCCCGCGCGCCGACCCAACGCTCATCCAAAACAGGCATGTCTATAATGCCCAAGAGCGGGCGTCCGCCTTGGGCGAGGGCGATCAAGGTCCCGAACATGGGGCTGCCGGTGATGAAACTTTTCGTTCCATCGATCGGGTCGAGCACCCAAAGCAGCTCCGCATCGGGCTGCAGCGCCGGGTACTCCTCCCCCAGAATGCCGTGCTCCGGATAAGTGTCTTGGATGAGCGTGCGAAGGGCCGACTCGGTTTCGCGGTCGGCGACAGTGACCGGCGTCAGGTCGGACTTCTCGTCGACCGCGAGCTCGGCGCGAAAGTGCTCAAGCACCGACAGGCGGGCCCTGTCCGCAAGCCGTTCGGCGAAGGTAATGAACTCAAGCGGGCAGGGCGGGACCGCCATGCTCACATGCCGGCCGGCCGCCGCCCGAAATCGGCGAGGCCCTTACTCGGTCGCTCCCCCGGCGGCAGCATTGATCTCTTCCTCGGTCGGCAAGGGGGCAGGTGAGTCGGCCCTGGTCCGCATCCAGGCGATCAGCTCGGCGCGATGGTTCACGTTCCTCATGCCGCCGTAGCTCATCTTGGTGCCGGGCGCGTAGTCCTTGGGGTCGGCGATGAAGAGATTGAGCTCGTGGTAGCCCCAGGGCTCGGCGATGCTGGCCAGTGCGTCCGTGTAGGAGAAACCGGGCACTTGAGCCTTCGGCGCGTTGACGATGTTCCAGAGGTTGGGGCCCACCTTGTTGGGGCCGCCCGCCTCGAAAGCATGACAGGCAGTGCAGGCACGCGCCCGTCTCTCACCGGACGCAACGTCGGCGTCGGCAAGCAAAGCCAGGATGGGCTCGACGCCCGGCTCCTCTACGACGGCGGCCTCGGCCGGTGCGCCGCTGCCTTCGATGACGTAGGCGAAATGGTCCTCTTCGCTATGATGGTAGCCGGGCGGAGTGATGATCAGGTTGCCAATCAAACCGGCCGTCATCGCGATTACGCCGGCGGTCAGGCCGGCGGCTGCAATCTTGTTTACCGTCAGGGACATCTACGCGCCGCTTTCTCACTATCGCTTGAACCGGCCGGACAATAGCCAGAGCACGCTGTAACATCAATCGGTCGCGGCCATTCTGTATAGAAACGATTGCCGCACTTGCGACTGCCTTTGCCTTGCGGGATGGGATCGGACGTGCCAAGGGCATAGGATTACGCCCCTTATCGAGGGCCTTTGCACAAACATCCAAGTCAGGTCAGACGCCAGTAAAAAGGCTCATGAAAGCAATCGTCGCAATCCCCGCCCGCATGGCTTCACAGCGCCTGCCGGGCAAGCCGCTCGCCGACATCAACGGCAAGCCGATGATCGTGCGGGTCTGGGAGCGGGCCATGGCCGCCGAGGTCGGGCCGGTGATCGTTGCGGCGGCCGAGCCAGAGGTCGTGGCTGCAATCGAGGCCGAGGGCGGCCAAGCGGTGCTGACCGACCCGGCCTTGCCCAGCGGGTCCGACCGTATCCATGCCGCGCTCAAAGGCTTCGACCCGAGCGGCCGCTTTGACGTGGTGATCAACCTGCAGGGCGATATCCCGGGACTGGAGCCGGCCATGCTGCGCGCCGTCGTGGCGCCGCTGGCGAGCAGCGAGCTCGATATCGCGACCTTGGCGACACCCTTCGAGAACGCGGAGGCGGCCGCCGATCCCAACGTTCCCAAGCCTGTACTGGCAGGACGGCCCGGCGATGCCTGGCGCCGCGCGCTCTACTTCAGCCGGGCGCCGGTTCCCCACGACCGCGACGGCGGCGGTGAGCCCTACTACCAGCACATCGGCATCTATGCCTTTCGTCGCGCTGCGCTTACGCGCTTCGTCTCGATGCCGCCTTCGCCGCTGGAGGAGCGTGAGAAGCTGGAGCAGTTGCGGGCGCTTGAGGCCGGTATGACCATTGGCGTGGCCCTCGTTGACAGCATGCCGCTGTCCGTCGATACTCCTGCGGATCTGCAGGTTGCCTGCAATATATTGAGTTAGATCAATAAGTTAATGTCGTCTACTCAGCATGTTTACCACATGATCGATGCAAATTCGCCCATCGCGTTCCAAGGGGCTGCGGGCGCCAACTCCGATATGGCCTGTCATGCCGTCTTCCCCGGGCGCACCAGCCTGCCCTGCCGCACCTTCGAGGAGACCTTCGAGGCCGTCTACTCGGGGCGGGCCGGCTTGGCGATGATCCCGATCGAGAACTCGAGCGCCGGCCGGGTCGCGGACATCCATCACCTGCTCCCCGAGTCGGGGCTGCACATCATCGGCGAGTATTTTCACCCGGTGCGTCACCAGCTCTTGGCGCCCAAGGGGGCGAGCCTGGAGAGCCTCAAAGCGGTGCGCAGCCACGAGCAGGCGGTGGCGCAGTGCAAACGCTTTCTGCGTGACAACGGCCTGGAGTCCTTCATCCATGCCGACACCGCCGGCGCGGCGCGCGAAGTCGCCGAGTTGAACGACCTCAGTCAGGGCGCGATCGCCTCTGCTTTGGCGGCCGAGATCTATGGCCTCGATATTCTTGCCACGGATATTGAGGACGCCGAGCAGAACACCACGCGCTTTTTGATAATGGCGCCAGAGCCGCTGGACCCGGAGGTGGGTGACGGCCCGGCAATCACCACCTTCGTTTTTCGCGTCCGTTCCGTTCCGGCGGCGCTTTACAAGGCGCTCGGCGGCTTTGCGACCAACGGCGTCAACATCACCAAGCTGGAAAGCTACATCATCGACAGCGCCTTCACGGTCGCGCAGTTCTACGCCGACATCGAAGGCCATCCCGAAGACCGGCTGGTCCGTCTCGCCTTGGAGGAGCTCGGCTTCTTCTCCCGCGAGGTCAAGATCCTCGGCGTCTACCCGGCCTCGCCCTTCCGGCTGGAGCAGGAAAAAGCCCTAAAGCTGGTGCGCTAGCCGATTTCCGACAGCCAGTCCTCGATCAGGCGGCGGGCGATCGAGTCGCGCCGCGGCAGCCGAAAGCTCTCATCCTCCGGAGAGGCGATCAGCTCCGCCCGGCTGTACCAGGCCGCGCGCTCGATCTCGGTTTCGTCGACCCGCAGAGCACCGCCCTCGGCGCGTGCCCAGAAGCCGATCATCAGCGAAGAGGGAAAGGGCCAGGGCTGCGAGGAATGATAGGTCACGTCTCTGACCTTGAGGCCGACCTCCTCCTCCACCTCTCTGGCGACAGCCTCCTCCAGGCTCTCGCCGGGCTCGACGAAGCCGGCCAGGGTCGAGTGCATCCCGCTTGGCCAGCTCGCCTGCCGCCCCAGGACACAGCGGTCGCTGCCGTCATGCACCACCATGATGACGGCCGGGTCGGTGCGCGGAAAGTGCGAGGCCCCGCAGGCCGGGTTGGTGCAGCGGCGCAGGTGGCCGCCACGCTCGGACCGGGTCGGCGCGCCGCAAAGGCCGCAGAAGCGGTGGCGGCGGTGCCAATAGATCATGCCGCGGGCATAGGCGAGCAGCGCGCCCTCGCCCTGCGGCAGCATTGGGCCGAAGAGCCTCAGGTCGGCGAAGTGGCCGAGGCCGGCGAGCACCGGATGGTGGTCGGGTAGCTCCAGCTTGGCCAGGTCGATAGCGAAATAGCTGTGCTTCTCCGCATCTTCGCCAAGGAAAATGGCGCCATCGTCCAGCAGGTCGGCCAAGGCTTCATAGTGATCGCGGTCCAAAAAGACGGCGCTGCGCGGCGGATCGCCTTCCAGCCTGTCGACCAGGTTGCGGTTTTGCCAGAGGGCGACGAAGCGCGTGTCTTCAGCGGCTAAGCGCTCGGCCAGCCAAGCCTCGTCTTGCCGGCGGTTGTCCGCGCGGTCGAGGGGGCTTTCACTGTAGAAGTTGCTGCGCCTTAGGCGTTGCATTTCCATCGCACAGAGATCGCAAACGATGCAGAGTCGCGGCAAGCGCACTGCAGGACGGGAGGACCTTAGCGGCGCCTGACCGTGCAGGCGACAGGCCCTTGCGAATAAGTGATTGCGCCCAGTGGCGCCCCCTGTGCAAGCTTTCCGCATGGTTTTCGTCCTGACCCGGCGTCAAAGCCTGACCCTCGCCGCGGCGGCATGCCTTGCCGCCAGTCCGGCTGGCGCTGCGTTCCGGCACTTTCCCAAGGATGGCGAGTGGCTTTTCTCAGCCCTATCGGCCGACAAGCTGGTTGGGGAGCACAGAATCGGCTTTCGCCGCGCCGGCAATGTGCTGCTCGTGAGGAGCGACAGCACCTGGCAGCTCGTGCAGCCCTACCAGCAGCATGTCGAGGAGCGCTGGGTCGACGGCTGGCTGCGTGGCTTGATCAGCGATACGCGTTATGGGGCGGAGACCTGGCAGGTGCGCGCCGAGTGGCAACACGAAGCCCTGCGCGGCCATCGCAACGGCAATGCCTTCAGCGTGGCCGGATACTCCATCCCCCATACGTTCTGGCATCCGGAGTCGCCTCACGTGCGGGAGCTGCTCGACCCGCGCGACGCGGGGCTCAAGATCATCGAGAGCTTCGCGATCGGACAGCGGGAGCTGATGGTGGAGGGAGAACCGCGCCGCGCCTTGGGCTACCGGCTCAATGGGTCCATCGAGGGTGCCCTCTGGTACGACGGGGGCGGGGCGCTCTTGGCGGCGACCGTGACCCTGCCCGATGGTGCCATGGTGGATCTGCACTTGCGCCAGGTCATCGAAGAGCGTTCGGGCTAAGCCAATGCGGCACGGCACTTTCGATGGTATCGCGGCTATCGCCTTGGCGGCCGCCCCCGCTAGACTTAGAGTTCTATGACATAAGAATGACGTTCGGTCACAACACAAAGGAGGCTGTTTACCCATGATGCCCCAGAAGCTCTTGCTCATCGCGCCCGTCATGTTGGGATTGGCGGCGGCGCCGCTCGTTCAGGCGGACACGCCGATCGGCGAACCCTGGTGGCCCTCGGTTCACGGCGCCGACGATCAGGCCGGTGCGAGCAATTTGGTCACCCCGGACAAGGTTCTGGCGGCGACACAGCTCATCCAGAACGGCTCGGTGATCGAGCTCGGCCGCGACTACGAGGTCGGCATGCCGCTGTTCGGCGCGCGCGGATTCTCCCTGCGGATTGGCGGGAACCCGACGGGCGGCACCTTCGGTGCCAATCGGATCATCTGGAACGACGAATTCCTGGCGACGGACATCGGCCAGGTGGGCACCCAGTTCGACGGCTTGGGTCACATTGGCGTGCGCGTCAAAGGCGATGCCGACGAGTCACAGAGCATCTACTATAACGGCATCACCGGTGCCGAGATGGCTGGTGCCTACGGGCTGCAGAAGCTGGGCATCGAGCACGTGAAGCCCTTCTTCACCACCGGCCACTTGATCGACATGGTCGCGCTCAGGGGCGGCATGATGGATGCCGGGCAGGAGATCTCGGTGGCCGACATCGAGGCCGCTTTGGCCGCGCAAGGCAAAAGCGGTGACGATATCACTCCAGGCGACGTGGTGCTCTTCTACACAGGCTGGGGCAGCCTGTGGATGCAAGACAATGACCGTTTCAACAGCGGAGCGCCCGGTATCGGCGTGGCTGCGGCCGAATGGCTGGCGGATAAGCAGGTCGCCTTGGTCGGGGCCGACACCTGGCCTGTCGAGGTGGTGCCGAACCCTGACAGCAGCCTGGCCTTTCCGGCGCACCAGATCCTGCTGACCAAGAACGGCATCTTCATCCACGAGAACCTGGCGACCGAGCGTTTGGCGGAGGCCGGCGTGAGCACCTTCGCCTATATCTACAACCCGGTCCCCATCAAGGGTGCCACCGGTTCCCCCGGCTCGCCTATGGCGGTTTACTAGGTTGGTGAGGGCGAGGGCTTCGGCTCTCGCCTCAAGCCTTGCCTTTTGGCCTGGGGGCCATGATATTCGATCACTGGAAGGTTGGTCGCGGACGAGCCGCTCGCCAACCCGGTCAGGTCCGGAAGGAAGCAGCCGTAACGAGTTTCGCTCGGGTCGCTTGACCAGCCTTCCACCTCCAACGCCGTCCGCAGAGGCTCGGCCCCTGCGTCATAGCGAAGCCCGCTTTCGGGATGAACGACAGCGCCGCACCGACCCAAGAGACTGAAAGCCCGGCGCCGTCCGGGGAGGTCTATCGCGTCCTGGCACGCAAGTACCGGCCGCAGCACTTCGGCGACCTGATCGGCCAGGAGCCGCTGGTGCGCACGCTGACCAACGCGCTGGAGCGGGGCCGCCTGCCGCACGCCATCATCCTTTCCGGCGTGCGCGGCGTGGGCAAGACCACGACGGCCCGCATCATCGCCAAGGCGATCAACTACAGCGGTCCAGACGGCAAGGGTGAGCCCAGCGTCGCGGCGACCGACGACTGCCCGATCTGCCGCGCCATCGCCGAGGACCGCCATCCGGACGTGGTCGAGATGGATGCCGCCAGCCGCACCGGCGTGGATGACGTGCGCGAGATCATCGAGGGCGTGCGCTATCGCCCCGTCGAGGCACGCTACAAGGTCTACATCATCGACGAAGTGCACATGCTCTCCAAGAATGCCTTCAACGCCCTGTTGAAGACCTTGGAGGAGCCGCCGGAGCATGTGGTCTTCATCTTCGCGACCACGGAAATCCGCAAGGTGCCGATCACCGTGCTGTCGCGCTGCCAGCGCTTCGACCTGCGCCGGGTGGAGAAGGCGCGCCTGCAGGCGCACTTTGCCGCGATCTGCGAGAAGGAGTCGGTGGAGGCGGACAAGGAAGCGCTCGCGCTGATCGCCCGGGCCGCCGACGGCTCGGTCCGCGACGGGCTGTCGCTGCTCGACCAGGCCATCGCTCTCTCTGGCGACAAGGTCACCACGGAGGTGGTGGAGACCATGCTCGGCCTAGCCGACCGGGCACGTATCCTCGATCTCTTCGAATTTCTCGTTGAAGGCCGCATCGCCGAGGCGCTCGAGTGCCTCGGCCAGCTCTACGCGCACGGTGCGGAGCCCTTCGTGGTGCTGCAGGACTTGATGGAAACCACCCATCAATTGACCCGCCGCAAGCTGCTGGGCGCCGATGCGGAGGATGCGGCCGGCGAGGCCGCGCGCCTGGATGCTCTGGCAGAGACACTCTCGATGCCGCAGCTTGGCCGCTGCTGGCAGATGCTGGTCAAGGGCGCGGGCGAGGTTCAGTACAGCGACCGGCCTTTGCCGGCGGCGGAGATGGCGCTGATTCGTCTTGCCTTCGCCAGCGACTTGCCGGACCCGGCCGAGCTGGTCCGGCGCCTGACCACCGAGAAAGGCGCGCCGTCAGACACAACGGGCAAGAACGGCGGCACGCGGCTGGGCGACGGCCCGAAGCCGGAGGCCGCGCAACCCTCGGCACGCTTGCATGAGGACCCCGGACCCCCGGCAGACTGGCCGAGCGAGGCGCCCGAGCCCGAAAGCCAGCCGACCGAGGACGTCCAGCTCACCGAGGAGGTCCAACCGGCCGAGGAGGTGCAACCGATTGAGCCTGGGCCGATCGGGCCGAGCCCACCCCCCGAAGACTTCCGTGCCTTGGTGGCGCTCTGCCGCGCGCGTCGCGAGGTGCGCTTGGCCGATCACTTGACCTTCGATGTCGACTTGGTGCGTTTTGCGCCCGGCCGGCTCGAGCTTCGCTTGCGCGAGCGGGCGCCCAGCGATCTGCCGAACCGTCTCAAGCGGTTGCTCAAGGAGTGGACAGGGGAAACCTGGAACGTCGCGATCGACCCCCATGCCACGGCGCATCGCAACCTCGGCGAGGAGCTTGCGGCCGAAGAGGCGGCTCGGCGGCAGCGGGCGCTGCAGCATCCGCTGGTCAAGGCGGCGTTGGAGACCTTCCCGGAGGGCGAGATTACCCGTATCGACGGCGATTTCGACACCGAGGACGACGAGATACAAACGGGCGGCGAGGCCGCCAGCAGGGGAGAACGAGGCTGATATGAAGAATCTTGGCCAGATGCTGAAGCAAGCGCAGGAAATGCAAAGCAAAATGGCCGAGCTGCAGGAGCGGCTCGCCGAGCAGGAGCTCGAAGGCGTCGCCGGTGGCGGCATGGTCAAGGTGATCATGAACGGCAAGGGCGAGGTGCGCCGCGTCAAGATCGACCCGGCCCTGGCGGACCCCAACGACATCGAGGTCCTGGAGGATCTGCTCGTCGCTGCGGCGGGAGATGCCAAAGCCAAGGTGGAGGCCTGCACGCAAGAAGAGATGCAGAAGGTCGCCGGCGGCCTCAACCTGCCAGCCGGCCTCAAACTGCCCTTCTGAGCGCCCGCACGCCTGCTTCATCGCGGCACTGACAAGAGCGTTTCAAGCCGATCCATGGCCGTTTCGGAGATCGATCAACTGATAGCGCTGTTCGCGCGTCTGCCCGGGCTCGGCCCCCGCTCCGCCCGGCGCGCCGTGCTGCATCTGCTGCAGCGCCGCGAGCAGCAATTGCAGCCGCTTGCCGCCGCTCTGACCCGCGTCTCTCAGACGATCAAGATCTGCAGCGTCTGCGGCAACCTGGACGATCACGACCCCTGCCGTATCTGTCGCAGCGAGGAGCGCGACCGCCGGGTGATCTGCGTCGTCGAGGACGTCAGCGCGCTTTGGGCGCTGGAGCGCAGCGGCGCCTTTCGCGGCCTCTACCACGTGCTCGGCGGCACGCTCTCCGCCATCGACGGCCGCAGCCCGGACGAGCTCAACATCACCGGCCTGGTCGGCCGGGCCAGCGCGCCGGAGGTCGAAGAAGTCATCCTGGCGCTCGGTGCGACGGTCGAAGGGCAGACCACCGCCCACTACATTCAGGACCGTCTGCCCGCCGGCCGCGTGCGGGTATCGCGGTTGGCCCATGGGGTTCCGGTCGGCGGCGCGTTGGACTATCTGGACGACGGCACCTTGAATGCGGCATTGCAGGCGCGGCGACCGGCCTAGAACATCTTGTTATGGTCTCGCCTGAGCCGTTGTGGCGCCGCAGAGCCGCCCTATTGCGCCGCCCCAATGCAATGGGAACCAAGAGGTTCCGTAACCAACAGATTTTCTTTTGAGCGACACGAGGTTCCGCATGACATTCCGCCCGGCCGTTCTTCCCTTCCTTGCCGCAACGTTCCTGCTGCCGCTCGGTCTTGCGGCCAACGCGCAGGAGGTGCCGGTCTCGGCCCAGCGCGATCTGACCCTGACGCTCTATCAGGGCGATCTGGCCTTGGTGCATGACAGCCGGTGGCTGACCCTGAAGCCGGGTGAAAACCGCCTGTCCTTGATGGGCACCAGCCAGCGCATGCTGCCGGAAAGCCTGCAGCTCACAGGGCTCGACGACACGGTGCGGCTGATCGATATGGGCCAGTCGCCGGCGACCTTGACGCCCCAACGGTTGCTGCGCGATGCGGTCGGCCAGCGCGTCCAGCTCAGGACGGTCGATCCGGCCGTGGGCGAAGAAAAGCTCGAGCCGGCGACCTTGCTCTCGGTCGAAGGCGGTCTGGTGCTCGACCTCGGCGGGCGCATCGTCATGCTGCCCTACGACCCGGAGCGGATCGTTCTGGAGCAGCGCGAGCCCGATCTGCAGGCGGAGCCGAGCCTGACCTTGCGCCTCTATGGCGAGGCGGCCGGCGGACAGACGGTGACCCTGGCCTATCTGACCCACGGCCTCGGTTGGAAGGCCGACTACGTGGCCGAGCTCGATGCCGACGGCAAGCATGCGACCCTCTCGGCCTATGTCAGCGTGACCAATGGAACCGGGACAAGCTTTAAGAAGGCCAAGCTCCGGCTGGTGGCTGGCGAGGTGCGCAGCCTGACGCCGGTGCAGCCTTTGCCCGCACCGATGCTGCGCAGCGCCACTGCCGAGGCGGCACCCATGGCGATGGACCAGGCCGCCGCGGCGCCGGTCGCGATCTCCGACCGCTATCTCTACGACACCGGGCTGGAGATCGACATCGACCCGGCGGAGCAGCGCGCCTTCGTGCTGTTCGAAGACCGGCGCCTGCCGGTCGAGCGGCTCTATGAGTTCGACGGTCTGGCAACCGCGCAGAACATCGAAAAGAGCAATCCCGCGCATGCGGCGATCCGCCTGCGTTTCACCAACACGCCGGAGAAGGGCGAGGCACAACCGCTACCGGCCGGGGTGGTGCGCGCCTACGAGCCGGAGAAGAACGGGCCAAGCCTCTTCGTCGGGGAAGACCGCATCCCCCACAGCCCGGCCGACGGCAGCTTCGAGGTGGCCTTGGGCGAGGCCTTCGACGTGACGGCGACGGCGCGCCAGGTGTCTTTCGAGCGGCTGTCCAAGGAAGGCTCCTATGAGGCGACGCAGGAAGTGGTGGTGACCAACGCCAAGACAGAGGCTGTCACGGTCGAGCTGACCGGGCGCTTCGCCGGCGACTGGCGGATGCTCGACGAGTCGGTGCCGCATGAGAAGAAGGACTCCCGCACCGCTCTCTGGCGTCTCACCGTTCCCGCCGGCGGCGAGGTCAAGCTGGACTACCGGGTGCGGGTAAACCGTTAGAGGCGCCTTGGGCCTTGAGCCTATGTCGAAGAGGCGTCGCAACGCGGGCGCCGGCGAAGCGCACGAGCCTATCGCAGCTTGAGCCCAAGCGGACGCGAGGGCGAGAGATCGGCCCTAGTCGGCAGCCGTGGCATCCAGTTCCGGATAGTGACGGAATATACCTAGCTCGTTGAAGGCTATGCGCCGCTCGGATGCGAGATAAGCCGCGATGTTGGGCCGTTCGCGAACGCGATCGCAGAGCGCAAAGAGGTGCGGATGACCGTCGCGCAGTACGGCGAGCGCCTTGGGGAATGCGTACTCCAGACCCGTCGCCACCTGAAAGAGTGACAGGTCGGCATAGGAGCAGTCGGTGCCGACGAGCCAGCGACCGTCGGCGGCTGCGTTCAGCGTCAGCACACGCTCGAAGTAGCCGAGGAATTTGGGCAGTCGTTCCTCCCCAAACACCGCCGTGCGCCGCCGCGCTTCCGACTTCTGATCTTCGTAGTACAGCGAGCCCGCGATCGGGTGATGGGTGTCGTGGATTTCGACCACGAAGTCGGCGAGCGTGAGCTGCAGATGCAGCGCCTGCCACCGCGCGTCCCCGTCCGGGGCGAGCCCGTGCCGCTCGCCGAGGTAGGCGCAGATGGTTGCGGTCTGGCTGATGTACAGATCACCCTGCTGCAGGATCGGCGGCGCAAAGTTCGGTGTTCCGACCTCGTCGCGCGCGAGACACGCCATGAGCGCAGGCACGCCGCCGCCCTCGTCGTCGGGCAGCCTGGCGACGTCCACATAGGGAGCACCCGCGTCTTCGAGCACGAGGCGGACGAACTCGCCGCGCCCTTGGATGTCGGGCCAGTAGTACAAACGGTATTCGGCGTCTGCCATGGACCTCGGCCTCTGTACGATCAATGAACACGACGGAGACGAATGATAGCCGCGATAGGGTCCGCGACCAATGTGCTCATGGCAATCACGCAGGCGTTGTCCAGTGACTGCGTGGCCAGCGCGATGTGTAAGGCTTGGATGGGCGCTGTGCTGTCGGCGGCTGTCAGAAAAACCCCGCTGCAGTATGGTGAACCGGGTCCGGGCAACGAAGGACAGTTGAACATGACCTATGTTCTCTATGGGCACCGGCGGTCCGGATCTCTTGCCGTGGAGATGGCGCTGGCAGAGATTGGTGCAGACTACGAGGTTCGCGATGTCGATTTGGAGACCGAGGCCCAGCGCAACGAGGCTTATGCTTCGGTCAATCCCCAGCGCAAGGTTCCCGCTCTCGTAACGCCCTCAGGGGAGACCCTTACCGAGTCGGTTGCCATTCTCCTGACTCTCGAGGATCGCCATCCCGAGGCGGAACTCTTGCCAAGGGACGCAACGGAAAGAGCTCAAGCGCTGCGTTGGTTGCTGTTCGTTGCGACCGAGATCTACCCGCTGGTGGAGATCAACGACTACCCGGAGCGGTTCTCACCGACCGAGGAGGTTGCGGCCGGCCTGCGAGACGTCGCTCGTTCCATCTGGCGTAGGCGTTGGTTGCTGGTCGAGAGCGAGATCGCGGGATCACCTTACATCCTACGCTCAGGTTTCTGTCTGACGGACCTATACATTGCCGTCGTGAGCCGATGGGCTCAGCAGGACGCCTGGCGGCCGGAGAACTTGCCGCGCGTTGAAAGGCTCACGGCAGCTGTTGCGGAAAGGCCGGTGACCGCACCGGTGTGGTCCCGCCATCGACCCGAGACAACGCCCAATCGCTTTGGCTAGACGGCGCGGGCAGTCTGCACGACTCCGAGAGTTTCGTTTGGCTGCGTCAGGCATAGCCCGGCGGCGTCTACAGCGCTTGATCCGGAGCCCTTGCTAGCGATGCAAAATCTCCAATGTCCGCTTTTGGCTATTCCGAGACCTTGTAGGCCGCGGCCGGAGTGTCGGTGAACCGCTTGAAAGCAGATAGAGGCGCATGTCAGATCGGCTTGCGCTTATGCAAGCGAGACCGCTCGCATGTCGTGCCGCGTGGCAATGCGCCGGCATTGAGCCGTAGGCTAATGTCGAAACGGCATCACAAGGGAGGCTCTGGCGAACCGCACAGGCATGTCGCAGTGTGACCCATTCTGGACGAAGTGGACAGCTGTATGCGGGGCCTCTCGTGTCTTTGGACAGCATTCTGACCACGCATGTCTGGCAGTGTTCTGCTATCCGTCGAAGATGCAAAAGACCGATTTTGCACTCCGCTGGAGCGTGTGGGCACACATCAGCCCACTCAGCAGATACCCGCAAAACGAGCGCCATGGTACACTGAGATGGGTTTCAACGGATTGCTGAGCGCTTAAGGGGTCAGAAATTGGAAATTATCGCAGCGATCATTGGTGTCCTGGGAGTTATAGTTGGATTTCTGCTTTCAGATTATCGAGCTCGCAAAGAGCATCGCGCGCAACAGATATCAATGCTAATCGAGACTCTTCGCAATCTCTCCGGGACACCCGAGCAAGTGGTCACTGGCACTTCCATAGCTATTAAATACCACAAGAGAAACTCTGACTTTCACGATCTTCTTATTCCAGTTCTTTTTTCTATATCTCTAGTTTTGTCCACAAAAGAAAAAGAAGAAAGTGTTTTGTCTCGAAGTGAAATGTATGCATTGTATTCAGTTTGGTGTGTGATTGGTTCAATTTGGCTTTTTCGGTATAATAGATCTATCGATAGAATTGAAGAGGCCTATCCTGAATTCCACAAGGTTGAGCGGCTTTATATGGAAACATCTGTGGGCAAGATTTGTGGAATGTTTGCAATGAAAAAAGATTTTTCTTGGATCGACAGCGCTTTCCCCAACGAGTGAATACAATTATTTTAAGTTATTCTATCCTTCGCGATGTTGAAGGGGGCTTGGAGCTTCTCTTAAACGATCGCTCTTGAAAGTTCGCTTGCGACTCTCGGCCAATGACCAAGCTCCAGATGCGAAGGGTTGCTATAGACGCGTCACTTCTGGACTTGGCTATTCCGAAACCTTTTGGGCCGCGGCCGGGATATCGTTGAATCGTTAGAGCCTCAGTGAAAGTCGCGGGACTTGGGGATGATCCGCTGGTCGCGCGGATGGCGGCCCGCTGAACGGTTGGGGGAGCGACTGGGCGGCCGGCTGTGGGCGGGGGTCGGCAGGTTGAGAACCGGCTCTTGCCCTTGCAACGGATAGGGGTCCGCGCCGGGGCGCCGCACTTCGTCGGCACGGGCCAGGGGTGTGGGCGTGTCCAGGCCGTCCTCCGACAGGAGGTCGAGCATCCAGGTTCGGTCCTCCAGGCGCTCGGCGACCACGTGGATGATCTCGCCGTGCTTCTGGATCCGTCCCCGCACCAGGATGAGGCGGCTGGCCATGATCGCCTTGCGGTAGCGCTCCAGCGCCTTGGGCCAGACCACGGCGTTGGCGACACCGCACTCGTCCTCGATGGTCATGAAGACCACGCCCTTGGCGCTGCCGGGGCGCTGACGCACCAGCACCACGCCGGCGAGGGCCAGCTTGGCGCCGTCCTTGAGCTGCCGGTGCTCCAGGGTCGAGCGGATGCCTTCCTGCTTAAGCTGCGCGCGCAGGAATTGCATGGGATGCGCCTTCAGCGACAGCCGCAGGGTCAGATAGTCCTGCACCACGTGCTCGGAGAGCGGCATCTCCGGCAGGCCTACGGTCGGCTCCTCTCCGCTCTCCCTGGCCTCGGCATGGGCGAAGAGCGGCAAGGGCTTGTCGCGGGCGAGTGGCCGCACGGCCCAGAGCGCCTGGCGCCGGTCCAGCCCTAGGGAGCGGAAGGCATCGGCCGCCGCCAGTTTCTCCAGCGCCGGGACGGTGATGCCGCTGCGTTGGCGCAACTCCTCCACATCCCGATAATCGCAGTGGCGGGCGGCGAGCAGGCGGCCTGCCTGTTCCTCGGCGAGGCCATCGATCTGGCGCAGGCCGAGCCGCAGGGCCCAATCCCCCTGTCCATCCGGTTCGAGCGTGTTGTCCCAATCGCTGCGGTTGACGTCGGCCGGATGCACCGTGACGCCGTGCTCGCGGGCGTCGCGCACGATCTGTGCCGGGGCGTAGAAGCCCATGGGCTGGGCGTTGAGCAGGCCGCAGGCGAAGACCGCCGGGTAGTGGCACTTCAGCCAGGACGAGATGTAGACCAGGTGAGAGAAGCTCGCGGCGTGGGACTCGGGAAAGCCGTATTCGCCGAAGCCTTCGATCTGCTTGAAGCAGCGCTCGGCCAGCTCGGGCTCGTAGCCTCGCTCGATCATGCGGTTCACCATCTTACTCTTCAGCGTCTCGATGGTGCCGCGGCGGCGGAAGGTGGCCATGGCGTAACGCAGCTGGTTGGCCTCGTCCGGGGTGAACTTCGCCGCCTCGATGGCGATGCGCATGGCCTGCTCCTGGAACAGCGGCACGCCGAGGGTCTTCTTCAGCACCCGCTCCAGCTCGTCGGGTGGGCCGTGCTCCGGTGACGGCGCCGGATAAGAGACCTTCTCGATGCCGTCGCGGCGACGCAGGTAGGGGTGCACCATGTCGCCTTGGATCGGGCCGGGGCGGACGATCGCCACCTCGATCACCAGGTCGTAGAAACAGCGCGGCTTGAGGCGCGGCAGCATGTTCATCTGCGCCCGGCTTTCGACCTGGAAGACGCCGATGGAGTCGGCACGGCAGAGCATGTCGTAGACCGCCGGGTCTTCGCGCGGCACGCTGGCCAGGGTGAGGGGGCGGTCGTAATGCGCCTCCAGCAGGGCGAAGCACTTGCGGATGCAGGTCAGCATGCCGAGCGCCAGCACGTCGACCTTCATGATGCCGAGCGCCTGGATGTCGTCCTTGTCCCACTCGATAAAGGTGCGCTCCGCCATGGCGGCATTGCCGATCGGCACCGTCTCGTTAAGCGGACCCTGGGTCAGCACGAAGCCGCCGACGTGCTGCGACAGGTGGCGGGGAAAGCCGATCAGCTCCTCGGTCAGGGCGACGACGCGGGCGAGGTGTGGGTCCGAAAGGTCGAGCCCGGCTTCCGTGACCTGGCCTTCGGAAACGCCGCTGCCCCAGGAGCCCCAGATGGTGCTAGCCAGGGCGGCGACCGTGTCTTCGGAGAGGCCCATGGCCTTGCCGACCTCGCGCACGGCGCTGCGCGCGCGATAGCTGATCACCGTGGCCGTCAGCCCGGCGCGTTCGCGCCCATAGCGCCGGTAGATGTACTGCATCACCTCCTCGCGGCGCTCGTGCTCGAAATCCACGTCGATGTCCGGCGGCTCGTTGCGCTCGGCCGAAAGGAAACGCTCGAACAGCAGATCGATGGCGCTGGGGTCGACGTTGGTGATGTTGAGGCAATAGCAGACGGCGGAGTTGGCGGCCGAGCCGCGGCCCTGACAGAGAATGTCCTCGCTGCGCGCAAAACGCACGATGTCGTGCACGGTCAGGAAGTAGGGGGCGTAGCTGAGCTCGCCGATGAGCTGGAGCTCATGTTTCAAGCTGCCTTCCACCTTGGAGGGGATGCCCTCGGGATACCTCTCCGCCGCGCCGGCCCAGGTCAGGTCTTCGAGGTGCTGCTGCGGGGTCTTACCCGGCGGTACCGGCTCGTCCGGGTATTCGTAGCTGAGCTCGTCGAGGGAGAAGCGGCAGCGTTCGACGATCTCCAGGCTGCGCCCGATCGCCTCTTCCCAGCCCTTGAACAGCCGCGTCATCTCCTCCGCGCTCTTCAGGTGGCGCTCGGCGTTGGCCAGGAGGCGATAGCCGGCCTCCCGAACCGTGCACTTCTCCCGAATGCAGGTCAGCACGTCCTGCAGCGGCCGACGGGCCGGGCCGTGATAGAGCACGTCGTTGCTGGCGATCAGCGGCGTGCCGCAGTCCTGCGCCAGCGCCGCCAGGCGGGCGAGGCGGGCGCGGTCGTCGCCGCGATAGAGGGATTGGGCGGCGAGGTAGAGCGGTGCTTCGAGGCGCCGTTCGATCGCGGCCAGCTCTGCGCCAAAGGCGGTGGTCGTCTCGTCGTTCAGGCGCTCCGGCGGCAGGGCGATGAAGACCTGCCCCGCCGCGTGGGCATAGACGTCTTCCAGGCCGATCTCGCAGTTGCCTTTCTCCGCACGACGTTGACCGAGAGTCAGGAGGCGGCAGAGCCGGCCGTAGGCGGCGCGGTCTTCGGGATAGCACAGCAGGCTCGGCCCGTCGGTCAGGTCGAGCCGGGCGCCGACCAAGAGGCGCATGTCGTGGGCCTTGGCGGCGACATGGGCGCGGACCACGCCGGCCAGGCTGTTGCGGTCGGCGACGCCGATGGCGGCGAGGCCCAGGCCTTTGGCCATGGCGACCAGCTCCTGGGGGTGGGAGGCCCCGCGCAGGAAGCTGAAGTTGGTGGTCACCTGCAGCTCGGCATAGTCCGTCATGACCGGCCTCACGCGAAGAAGCCGTGCAGGTACCAGTTCGGCGCGCCGGGCACTTGGGCATCGCCGTAGAGGCCGGCGCGGAACAGCCAATAGCGTCGGCCTTCTCCGTCCTCGACGCGGTAGTAGTCGCGCAGCAGGGTCCTATCGTCGGCGTGCTGCGCGGCGGAGTCCTGCGGCGGTGAGTCGAGCCACCATTCCGGCGCGATGCGCTCCGGCCCCTCGGCGCGGGCCACGCGGTGAACCTGATGGCGCCAGGTGAAGGACAGCGGCGGGCCTTCGGGAATCTCGGCGGTCACGGCGATGGGCTCGGGGTGCGGCAAGAGGCGAAAGGGTCGCGGCGCGAGACCGCCGGGCGGTTCGGGGTGGGTGGCTTCGGCTTTTCTGACCGCTGGCTTGCCGTTCTCCAGCGCCATGATGGCTGCCAGGTGGCGGACGGCGCGCTCGGGCAGATGACTCTGGCGCAGTTGGGCCTGCTTGACGGCAGTGCGGCCCAGTCGGTTGGACAGCCGGTCGACCAGCTGGGCGACATCGCCCTTCGGCCGCGGGCTGGCGGCTTCGTCGAAGCTGCCTTGCCGCGCTGCGAGTGGCTCCGTCACGTCGGCCGACAGCACCAGGGTTTCGATGCCGAAGCCGGCGTCGATCTCCTCCAGGCGCTCGGCGAAGAGCCGCCGGCAGTGGGCCGGCTCCTGGCTCGGCCGGGCCAGGGCGATGGACTGCCGCGCCACGCTGCCGTCGACCCGGTAGCAGGCGAGGCTCATCTGCCGCGCCCCCTGACCGTTCTTTTCCAGCGTGGCGCAAAGCTCCCGCAGCAGGTCGTCCAGCAGGCGGTCGAGGACCTCCACGGTGACCAGCGGCTCGGCCAAGGTGGCGCGGGCGCGATAAGCCGGGGCGGGGCGCAGCGGCGAGAGCGGCGCCTTGAGACGCCCCAGGGTTTCGTCCAGCCGTTGCAGCAGCGCCGCCTCTCCCGCGCTTTCGCCGGCGGCATGGAAACGGCGGCCGAGGGCTGTGCGTGGCAGGTCGTAGAGCTGGCCGACCCGGCGCAGGCCGAGCCGCTGCAGCAGGCGCGCCGTCTCTTCCGACAGACGCAGGGCCTCGACCGGCAAGGAGGCCAAGGCGTCCCGCAAGCGCCCCGGCCCGGCCATGCGGCAGGGCGCGCTCTCGTCGGTGGCGTAGCGGGCCAGCGCCCAAGCGCCGCCCGGCGTTTCGGCCAGGCCGAGGCGCGCCTCGAAGCCGAGATCGGCGAGCCGCCGGTGAAGCCGCGCCATCAGGGCGTCCTCGCCGCCGAACAGGTGGCTGCTGCCGCTGCTGTCGAGCCACAGGCCGTCGGGCGGATCGCAGTTGGTCCAGGGGCTGAACTGGCCGCACCATTCGGCCAGCCGGAGGAGCGCGGCCGCATCCGCCTCCGGCTCCGCCGGACGGGCGGCCAGGGAGGGCAGGATCGCGCGGGCATCGGCCAGGCGCATGCCGGGGAGCAGGCCATGCTCTCGCGCGGCTTTGTTGGTCGCCGTAATGCGCAGGCCACCCTGTCCGGACAAGGCCAGCGCCAGGGGTTGGGCAGAGCGCTTTGCTCCTGGGGCCCTCTTCGGCCCCGGGCGCCCGCTCCTGTCAGGCGACGCGGTGCATCCGGTGCGCCGCAAACGGTCGATCGACCACTGCGGCAGCCAGATGGAAAGAATCCGTCTCATGGCTCCACTCCAGGGTCCAGGCAGCGGGCCGCCCTTGGGGACAGCGGACAAGCTCGGCCCGCCAACTGGGCCCGCCGGGGGCCCGCGGGTCGAGCGGGCCGGGGCGGCTCGGCGCCCCGGCGATGCGCCAGCGGGTGCGCGCCGCGCTGGCGCCCCTATCGCCGTTCCGCAACAGCAGGCAGGGACAGCCGCTTTGCTGGGCGGCCAGCGCCAGGCGGCGCGTTGCCGTGAGGGAAGCGGTTCCGAGCCCGCCTGCCCCGAACTCTCCCACGACGGCGGCAAGGGCGGCGCTGCGCAGGCCTTCCTCCATGGCCCAGAGGATGTCCTTGTCACGCGAGGCCTCGACCAGAAGCAGCCGGCCGGGGGCGAGCCCCCAGGGTACAAGTCCGGGCGGATAGAGCCGGCCAAAGTCCTTCGCTTCCACGGCCGTTTGGCACCAGAGCAACGGCAAGGTGGCCCTCTTCTCGGGGGTCTCCTCTGAGTTTTCCTCGGCGCTCTGAAGCAGCTGCCGGAGCAAGGCCAAGGCAAACGCGGCCGCTGCGGGCCGGTCTTTGGCGCTTGCCGGCACAACCTCCTGAAAGGCCGCGGGCGCCAGGGCCGGAGGCTGCAGAGCGGGTTCTATGCCGGGGATATCGAGGGTCCGCGGCAAGCTCGAAGCGCAGCTCCCACCTGCCTTGCGGTTTTGCTCGATCTGCCGGATACGGGCACGCAGAGCGGCTAGTTCCGGCGCCGTGGATGTCGTGCCGGGGCGGCGGGCCCCAAGTAACGGGGGTTTATGAAGAAGGCGTGCAGGTGGCATCGGCAATGCATGTTTGTTCGCTTTTTGTTCTAATAAATCCGCCACCAAAGATCAAGTCGGAGCTACGATAGAAGCGTGGGCCCTCTACGATAGTCCGCTTAGACTACCCTAAGAAAATCATGCGTTTACCATATTCGGCCCCATTCAAATTAAGCAAATCCTCACCCTGCGCACGCAGAGTCCCCCTTCGTAAAACCTCTAGCATTCCGGTACCGAGCGCCGACATGGACTGCCCCCTGTCGATTCTTCTCGTCGATCAAGACCAAAGTGACCTCCAGGCCACCAAGCGCCTGCTGGAGGAGATCTTTGGCGATGAGCTGATGCTGGACGTCGCAGCGGGATGGGATGCGGGCCAGGCCAAGCTACTTGCCCATTCCTACGACATCGCTCTCATCGCTCACTGTCTGGGCGAGCACAGCGGCACCGGCCTCATCTGCGAAGAGGCGCGCGCCGGCCATCAGACGCCTTGCATCTTGCTGACCAAGGAGAACCAGCCGGACATCGACTATGCAGCGGCCTCAGCGGGCGCCGCCGCCTATCTGGTCAAAAGCGAGCTCGAACCCGAGATGCTCGAGCGAGCCATCCGCTATGCCATCTCCATCCATCGCCGCTACCTGACGCTTGCCGCCCAGGCCGAAGAGCTCGAGGCGGCCCGCGACCGCCTGGAGGAGCAGAGCCGCTATCATCTGCGCCTGACCGAGCGCCTTTACTCCGCCCAAATGGAGCTTGAAGCGGCGCTCGACCGCGCCGAGCAGAGCGAGGAGCGCTACCGCCGTCTTGCCGAGCACGACGCACTGACTGGCCTCGGCAACCGCAATCTCTTTCGCCAGAAGCTTTTTCTGGCGCTTCAGGAGGCCCGGCGGCACCAGGGGTCTCTTGCCGTCGTCATCGTCGACCTGGACGGCTTCAAGAGCATCAACGACACACTCGGCCATCCCACAGGCGATACCTTGCTGCTGCAGGCCTCACAGAGGCTCTCCGGCCTGCTGCGAGTCGACGATGTGCTGGCGCGCCTGGGCGGCGACGAGTTTGCCGCCATTCTCACGGACTTCGACGATCTCGACGAGGTCGCCCGCTTCGCCAGGCGGTCGTTGCAGACGCTCAGCCTGCCGTTCCAAATCAGCGACCGCGATCTCTTCACCTCAGCCAGCATCGGCATTGCCGTGATGGAAGGGGAGAGCGATGAGCCGGGCACCCTTCTGAAAAACGCCAATGCGGCCCTGTCGCGCGCCAAGGCCAGCGGCAGCGGCGGCTATCACATCTATGACGAGGCGCTCGACGCCGAGTATCGCAACCGCACCGCCTTGGCCACCGACTTGCGCCGCGCGCTTGAGAGCGAAGAGTTCATCCTGCACTACCAGCCCAAGGTCTCGGCCGACAGCGGCGCGTTGATCGGTGTCGAGGCTCTGGTCCGTTGGGATCATCCGGAGCGTGGGCGTCTCTCGCCGCTCGATTTCATCGACATCGCCGAGGTCAGCGGCCTGATGAAGGGCTTGGGCGAGTGGGTTCTGCGCACTGCCTGCCAGCAGTGCGTGGCCTGGCATGAAAGCGGCCTCGGTCCGCTGCAGATCTCCGTGAACATTTCCCCGACACAGATGCGGCAGGGCGGTCTGGCGGAATGCGTGCATGATATTCTGCTGGAGACCGGGCTCGAGCCGCAGTTCCTCGAGCTCGAGATCACCGAGAGCTTCATGATCGAGAATCTCGATCTGGCCATCAGGGAGCTCAGCGCGCTGCGCAAGCTGGGGGTCACTGTCACGGTCGACGATTTTGGCACCGGCTATTCCTCGCTGGCCTACCTCAAGAAGCTGCCGGTCGACCGGGTCAAGATCGACCGTACCTTCATCAGCCAAGTGCCGGACGACGTTTGCGATACGGAGATCGTCAAGATGATCCTGGGGCTGGCGCAGCTGCTGTCGCTCAGGAGCATCGGCGAGGGCGTGGAGACGTCAGCCCAGGCCGCTTTCCTGCGCCGCCACGGATGCCATGATCTGCAAGGTTTTTACTTCGCGCGGCCGATGCCGCCGGAAGCACTGAAAGACTGGCTCGATCGCTATCGGCAGCAGCACCAGCACCAGGCCCTCGCCGCCGGCGAGTAGAGCGTATTCCCCTTACGCAACGCCGGCGCCTGCGTGGGCGCGTTGCGGTTTCCATAGCATCGGCGTAGAGGATTGGCTCTCGAATCAAACCTAGAGCCAAGCCGGGAACGCATGCTGCCATGAGTCATGTCTTTCATCGTATGCCTGCCGAGCGGCTGCCGACGGCGGTTGCCGGCGATGGTCCCTATCTGATCGACAGTGAGGGACGGCGTTATCTGGACGCCTCCGGCGGTGCGGCCGTGTCCTGCCTCGGTCACTCCCACGCCAGGGTGCGGGAGGCGATACAGGAGCAGGCCGGGCGGTTGGCTTTTGCCCACAGCGCCTTCTTCACCAACGAGCCCATGGAGCGTCTGGCCGATCACCTGGTCGACGCGGCGCCGGGCGATCTCGATCGCGTCTATTTCGTCACCGGCGGCTCCGAAGCGATCGAAGCGGCACTGAAGCTGGCGCATCAATACCACCAGGAAGCCGGTGAAGGGCATCGCCGCTATTTCATCGCGCGCCGTCAGAGCTATCACGGCAACACCCTCGGCGCGCTCGCGGTCGGCGGCAATCAGTGGCGGCGAAAGCAGTACAGCCCGATCCTGATGGACGTGGAGCACATCGCGCCCTGCTACCCCTATCGCGAGCAGCAACCGGAGGAGAGCGACGAGGCCTATGGCGAGCGGGCCGCGGAGGCCTTGGAGGAGCGGATTGCGGCCGTGGGCGCCGACCAGGTAATCGCCTTCGTCGCCGAAACCGTGGTCGGGGCAACCCTCGGCGCGGTGCCGCCGCCGCCCGGCTATTTCAAACGGGTGCGCGAGATCTGCGACCGCCACGGCATTCTCTTGATCCTCGACGAGGTGATGTGCGGCATGGGCCGCACCGGCACGCTCTTCGCCTGCGAGCAGGACGGCGTGGTGCCCGACATCGTCGCCATCGCCAAAGGGCTCGGCGCCGGCTATCAGCCGATCGGGGCCATGCTTTGCCGCGCGCCGATCTACGACCGCATCGTCGAGGGCAGCGGCTTCTTTCAGCACGGCCATACCTATCTGGGCCATGCCACGGCCTGCGCCGGCGCGCTGGCGGTGCAGCAGACCATTGCCGAGGAGGATCTGCTGACCAACGTGCAGGATAAGGGCGCCCTGCTGCGCCAGCGCCTGGAGGCGCGCTTCGGCAACCATCCCTATGTGGGGGATATTCGCGGCCGTGGCCTGTTCCTCGGCGTGGAACTGGTCGCCGACCGCGGCAGCAAGGCGCCGCTCGACCCGGCGCTCAAGCTGCACGGTCGGGTCAAGCGCCAGGCCATGGCGGCCGGCCTGATCTGCTACCCCAACGGCGGCACCATCGACGGACGTTTGGGCACCCACGTTCTGCTCGCGCCGCCCTTCATCATCGATGACGACCACGTCGAGGAAATCGTCGACAAGCTGGACCAGGCGCTGACTGGTGCGCTCAGCGAGGCCGGGCTGTGACGGCCGAGGCGGTGGAGGCGGCGGCTTCGCCGCTCTTGATCGCGGTGGCGCCGAACGGGGCCCGCAAGACCAAGCAAGACCATCCGGCCTTGCCGATCACTCCGGACGAGCTGGCGGAGACCGCAAGAGCGGCGCTGGAGGCCGGGGCAGCGATGATCCATCTGCACGTGCGCGACGACGAAGAGCGCCACAGCCTCGATGTCGAGCGCTACCGAGACGCCACCACGGCCGTGCGCCAGGCGGTCGGCCCGGACATGATTATCCAGGTCACCTCCGAAGCGGCCGGCGTCTTCGGTTCGGCCGAGCAGATGGCCATGGTGCGGGCCCTGACGCCGCAGGCAGTCTCTCTTGCGGTGCGGGAGATTATGCCGGATGCGGAGGCCGAAGCCGAGGGGGCGGCGTTCCTCGCCTGGATGGCGCAGGAGCAGATCCGCCCGCAATACATTCTCTATTCGGCCGAGGACGTGACCCGGCTGTTCGAGCTGCGCCGCCGGGGCATCGTGCCCGATGAGCGGCCCTTCCTACTTTTCGTGCTCGGTCGCTATACCGCCGGCCAGCGCTCTCAGCCCGCTGATCTGCTGCCGTTCCTGGCGGCCGCCGAGGGGCAGCACTGCGACTGGGCCATCTGCGCCTTCGGTCCGCTAGAGGGGGCTTCGGCGCTGACGGCCGCGGCCTTGGGTGGGCATGTCCGCGTCGGCTTCGAGAACAACCTGTTTCTCGCCGACGGAACCGTCGCACCCGACAACGCGGCCCTGGTGCGGCAGGTTGCTGAAAGCGCCGCGTTGATGGGGCGCCGGGCGATGTCGCCGGCAGAGGCGCGCCGACACTTCGCCGTCGAGCGCGGATAAACGGCATTTCAGTTCCTCCGCAAGGCGCGACGTCTTGCCGCAAAAAGCCCGCCTGTGCTACCGGCGAGAGACCTTGTCGTGTTGACATAGGTGGGGGTTGCGTCCGCCGCTTGGTGCCGCCAACATACGCGCTTCTGGTGTAAAACCGGACAAGAAACGCGATTGCTCGGCGGCTACAAAAGGCCGACAAGTCCTTTCGCAATCTAACGAAGTAAGACAGGAGGCAAACAACACATGCGGAAATTCCTCAGTGCCACGGCAGCGCTCGCCTTGATGGCGGGTCTTGGCCTTGCGGCCTCGCAGTCGGCATCTGCCGCCGAGCAGCGCTTCATCTCCATCGGCACCGGTGGTGTCACGGGTGTGTACTACCCGACCGGCGGCGCTATCTGCCGTTTGGTCAACAAGAACCGCAAGGAGCACGGCATTCGCTGTTCCGTCGAGTCGACCGGCGGCTCGATCTACAACATCAACACCATTCGCGGTGGCGAGCTCGAGTTCGGCGTCGCCCAGTCCGATTGGCAGTACCACGCCTACAACGGCACCTCGAAGTTTGAGGACCAGGGCAAGTTCGAGAACCTGCGGTCCGTCTTCTCGGTTCATCCCGAGCCGGTGACCGTCTTGGCGCGGCGCGATGCCGACATCAAGAACATCGATGACGTTAAGGGCAAGCGCCTCAATATCGGCAACCCTGGCTCCGGCACGCGCGGCACCTGGGATGTCATGGAGTCGGCCTTGGGCTGGAGCGGCGATGATCTCAAGCTGGCGTCCGAGCTCAAGTCGGCCGAAACCGGCCAGGCGCTCTGCGACAACAAGATCGATGCCTACTTCTGGCTGGTCGGTCATCCCTCCGCCCTGACGCAGGAGACCGTGTCGTCCTGCAACGCGGTGCTGGTCAACGTCACCGGGCCGGCGATCGACAAGCTGATCGAAGAGAATCCCTATTACCGCAAGGCCGTCATTCCTGGCGGCATGTATTCCGGCAATCCCGATGACGTGACGACCTTCGGTGTCGGCGCGACCTTCGTCACCTCGGCCGATGTGCCGGATGACGTGGTCTACATCCTGGCCAAGGCCGTCCTCGGCAATCTTGAGGACTTCAAGAAGCTCCATCCTGCCTTTGCCAACCTCAAGGCCGAAGAGATGATCGGCGATTCGCTTTCCGCGCCGCTGCATCCCGGTGCGGTCAAGGCCTACAAAGAACTGGGCCTGATGTAGTCCTGCGAGATTGGAACGGGGGAGCTCCGAGGGAGCTCCCCTTCCTCCTTCAGGACCAAGAACAAGAAACAAACGGCGTAAGCCGGGCGCGCGGGGGGCCGCGCAACATAGGGTGAGGCTTCGCGACTCCATGACGATTCAGAACGAACAGCAGCAGCGCGAGCTTGATGCCAAGCTCGAAGAGATGGTCGCGGCGAGCGATACGGGTGCCAGAAGCCCGGCCGGCGCGATCGGCAAGCTCATCGCTGGGCTCGCCCTCGTCTGGTCGCTCTTGCAACTCTATACGGCGTCACCCCTTGGTTTCACACTGGCCGAATACCTGGGCTCTTGGGTCGTCCTCGACTCGACCAAGCTGCGTCCTATCCACATGGCCTTCGCGCTGGTTCTGGCGGCGCTGGCCTATCCCTTGCTGAAGTCTTCGCCGCGCGACCGTATCCCCTGGTACGACTGGCTGCTGGCTGGGCTCGGCGCCATGGCCTGCCTCTATCTCATTGTCTTTAGCGACGATATCGCCACCCGCGCAGGTCTGCCGACCACCACCGATTTGGTCATGTCCACGATCGGCCTCGCCGTGCTGCTGATCGCGACCTACCGGGCCCTCGGCCTGCCGCTGGTCTTGGTCGCCTCCTTCTTCCTGGTCTACGTCTTCTTCGGCGACAAGTCCTTCATTCCGGAAGTGATTCAGTGGAAGGGTGCCTCCTACGGCAAGGCCATGTGGCACTTCTGGATGCAGACCGAAGGCGTCTTCGGCGTCGCCGTCGGCGTGTCGGCCTCGATGATCTTCCTCTTCGTGCTCTTCGGCGCCTGCCTCGAGAAGGCCGGCGCGGGCAACTACTTCGTGAAGGTGGCCTTTGCGCTCTTGGGCCATCTGCGCGGTGGCCCGGCCAAGGCGGCCGTGGTCTCCTCGGCCATGACCGGTCTCATCTCCGGCTCCTCCATCGCCAACACGGTGACCACGGGCACCTTCACCATCCCGCTCATGAAGCGAGTCGGCTTTTCTGCGGAGAAGTCCGGCTCCGTCGAGGTCGCCTCGTCCGTCAACGGCCAGCTTATGCCGCCGATCATGGGCGCAGCGGCCTTCCTGATGGTGGAGTACGTCGGCGTCACCTACATCGACGTGGTGCGCCATGCGGTGCTGCCGGCGGTCATCTCCTACATCGCGCTGCTCTACCTGGTGCATCTCGAGGCGGTGAAAGCCGGCATGGAAGGCCTGCCGAAGCCGGGCGTTGCCAAGACCGTGCTGCAGCGCCTGATCGGTGTGCTGACCGGCTTCATCGTCGTCGCCGTGCTTGCCGGTGCGCTCCACTTCGGGCTCGGTTGGACCAAGGCCGCCTTCGGCGATGCGACGATCATCGGCGTCAGCCTGCTGTTCATCATCGCCTATCTCGTGCTCGCCTATGCCGCGGCCGGCTATCCCGATCTCGAGCTCGACGACCCCAACGCGCCCGTGACGTCGCTGCCGGAGGTCAAGCCGACGGTCATGTCCGGCCTCTACTTCCTGCTGCCCATCGTGGTGCTGATCTGGTGCTTGATGATCGAGCGTTTCTCGCCCGGCCTCTCGGCCTTCTGGGCGACCATCGCCATGCTCTTCATCCAGATCACGCAGCACCCGCTGAAGAGCATGATGCGTCGGTCCCACGACTTCGCCGCGGCCTTTAGGCAGGGTTGGGACGAGCTGATCGACGGCCTGATCACCGGTGCGCGCAATATGATTGGCATCGCCGTCGCCACCGGGGCCGCCGGCATCATCGTTGGCACCGTGACGCTCACCGGCTTCCACCAGGTGATGGGCGAGTTCGTCGAGTTTCTCTCGGCTGGCAGTCTCATGCTGATGCTGGTCCTGGTCGCCTTCCTGAGCCTCATTCTCGGCATGGGCCTGCCGACGACGGCGAACTACATCGTCGTCTCTTCCTTGATGGCCAGCGTCGTGGTCGAGATCGGCGCTCAGAACGGGCTGATCGTGCCACTCATCGCCGTGCATCTCTTCGTCTTCTACTTCGGCATCATGGCGGATGTGACGCCACCGGTCGGCCTTGCTTCCTTTGCGGCCGCCGCCATCTCGGGCGGCGACCCGATCAAGACCGGCTTCACCGCCTTCTTCTATAGCTTGCGCACGGTGGTCCTGCCGTTCCTCTTCATCTTCAACACAGAGCTGCTGCTGATCGACGTCACTGTGACGGGGGCCATCTTCGTCTTCATCAAGGCGACAGTGGCGATATTGATCTTCGCCGCGGCGACCCAGGGCTACTTCTTCGCCCGCAACAAGATCTGGGAGTCGCTGGCGCTGCTGCTCGTCGCCTTCACGCTCTTCCGGCCCGGCTTCTGGCTCGACCAGGTCGAGCCGCCCTTCGAGCAGCGACCGCCGAGCGAGGTCGTCAGCTTGGCGGCCGCCGCGCCACCGGGGGCCGAGCTGCGCATCGTCGCCGAGGCGCCGGACTTCAACAATCCAAGTGGGCCGCCGCTGACCAAGACGATCGTGCTGCCACTGGGCGAGGGTGCGGATGGCGAAACCCGCTTGTCCAACGGCAGCGGCCTTCTGGTGATGCTGGACGGCGATCAGGCGATACTGGAGGAGCCTTTCGACCCGGGCAGCATCGCCGGCCAAGCCATGCGCGACTTCGACTTCTACGGCGACGAGCCGGCCCGCATCGTCACCGTCGAGGTGCCGGCGGACCGCCTGCCCAAGGAGATTTTCTATATCCCGGCGCTGCTGCTGCTTGGCATCATCATCGTGCTACAACGCAGGCGCACCGATGTTGCGCCCTTCTAGGCCCAGCCAGTGCCATCGGCTTTTCAAGGAATGAATTGATGTACAAGGACATCCTCCTCGCCATCGACATCAACAATCCCAAGACGCAGGCCAAGGCGGTGGAGACGGCGGTGCGTTTCGCCAAGATGGAGTCGGCCACCCTGCACGTGATCACGGTGGTGCCGAGCTTCGGGATGTCCATCGTCGGCTCCTACTTTCCCGAGGGATTTGAGACGAAAGCCATCGAATCGACGCGTGAGCACCTGCACGACTACACGCAAGCGCACATCCCGGCCGAGATCCCGCTGCAGCACATCGTGGCACACGGGACGATCTATGAAGAGATCTTGAAGGCCGCGCGCAAGCAGAGCGCCGATCTGATCGTTATGGCCTCGCACCGGCCGGAGCTGAGCGACTACCTTCTAGGCCCTAACGCCGCGCGGGTGGTGCGCCACGCCGACTGCTCGGTGATGGTGGTGCGCGGCGAAGAGGTGTAGCCCTTTTCATCCGGCGGACGCGAAGAAAACATCTCTGCGCGGGGATGTTCCGGCCAATTACTCCGTAAGTAAAAAATAGCTCAGTTTTTCCTAAAAAGCGCGGCTTTCAAGGCAAAGCTGTGACTGCACGCCGCTTTTACATCCCTTTAAGAGCGTTTGGGAGATCCTGTATGCGAGACAAGCGCTGAAAGGCGCGATAGTACCCGAGAGGTGGAAAGATGGCTTTTATGGAAACGATCGAAGCACGGAGCGAGTTCGCTGGCCGTTTTGTCTTCTTCCAACGTGAAGTTTGGGGACGCGGCGTAGGTCAGCTTGGTCTTCACAGCCGGCAGGCCTGTCGCCGCGTCGCCGACTGGCTGGAGGATTGGGAGCATGCCGACGGCGAAGCCGCCTGCATGGCCGGCTTCAGCGACCACCAGCTGGAAGACTGCGGCATCACGCCGGTCGGCCGCGGCTAACTGGCCGCGCGCCCACTGGTAGGACGTTCCCCCAAGACTTCCTACCCGGCTCCAAGCCTGAAAGCGGCCCTCTCTTCTGTTTCTCCCGTCCGGCGGCGTGACCGGCCCCGATGGGAAGAGGCAGGGGAGAGGGCCGCAGGCGTTTGCGCAATCGCCTCTTCTCGATAGACTTCGCGCCATCAACGAGAACCTGTCGAGATATGAGGGAAAGGCGCCATGGCCGGAGAAAGTGCAGACAACTACCAGGAACGCAGCTACGGCGCTGAGGAGATCGGTTTCGGTGGCAAGCCGGGCATCGTCGTTGTGGACTTCCAGCTTGGCTTCACAGACGGGCAGTATGCCCTGGGCGGCGCGCCGCTGATCATGCGGGCGGTCGACAACACCGAGCGACTGCTGGAGATGGCGCGGCGCTGCAACGTGCCGGTGGCCAACTGCAACACGGCCTATATGAACGAGCGGGAGATGCCCTATTGGAAGGTCGGCGCGGTGCGGGAGACCTTCCTGCACGACCACCCCTCGGTCGCCCTCGACCCGCGCATCTACGATGCCGACTACGATCTCAAGATCTGCAAGACCGGCGCTTCGATCTTCTTCGACACCACCGTCGCCTCCTACTTCGTCAAGGAGCGGGTGGATACCGTCATCGTCACCGGCTGCGTCACCAGCGGCTGCATCCGCGCCACCACCATCGACAGCTTCAGCCACCGCTTCCGCACCATCGTGCCGGAGGACTGCGTCGGCGATCATGAGGAAGGCCCGCACCGGGACAATCTGCGTGACGTCGGCCGGCGCTATGCCGATATCTCCAGCGCCGATGCCTGCATCGACTACATCGAGGCCTGGCGCGACCGTAACGACCGAACGACATGATATTCGAGCCAATCGGCATTGGCGTGGCCCCGGTCGAGCCGATGGTTGTTGAGCGGACTTCTCGGAGAAAACGCGCGAGCCGCCTGGCAACGGTCACCTCTTATTGCTTCGCCGCAAACAAAGCGTGCGTCGCACCCTCGAAACGTGGTGCCGCCGCATTCCGAACTGCAATCCTAGTCCGACCTTGTGGGTCCGCCTGGCTCGGGCTCGACGCATTCAGCGCCTAGTAAGCAATCACATAGTAGGTGAATAGGGCGCTCTTTCGCGACCTCCATCGGCGAACCTCGTTAAGCTGGAATATGGCTGCCATCTCAAAGGATGATCTCTTAAACCTTGGTGTCCTCTCCTTGCTGTTGCCGGTATCTTGGTTGTTGCCATGCAAGGCTTGGCGGGTTCCCGCGCGCGGGCTAGGCAGCCTCCATGCAGGGTTGATCGGTGCCGATCTCGATCCGATTGCTGACGTCGTCAGACAGCAAACGGGGATCGAGGCCAAACAGCTCGAGGTCGATTTCCGCAGCAACCTCTATCTCGAGTTGATGGAGATCTTGCGCGAGCACTCGCCGGTTGGCTGGAATGTGGATATCGAGTTGGTCGGCCGCCAGCACATCGATGATGCGCTCAAAGCGGGCAAGGGCGCGCTTCTCTGGTTTTGCCCTTTCACGCATGGAGATGTCGTCTTTAAGCGCGGACTGGCTGAGGCTGGCTACGAGGTTCACCACCTGAGTGCCCTGACGCACGGCTTTTCCGGCACGCGTTTTGGTATGTCTGTTCTGAACCCGATAAAGGTCCGAGTTGAGAAGCGCTATCTGAAAGAGCGTTTGGTCCTGGACGAGGCGGGCGGCGGCCCTGCCCTGCGAGCTTTGCTGAAGTGCCTCCGCGCCAATCAGATCGGTTCGATCACTGCGGTGCACACTGGCCGGCGCGTCAGCGGCAGAAAGCTCTTCGGTGGGGAGGTCCGGCTGGCCCATGGCGCGCCCAGCCTAGCGGCAGCCACCGGTGCCGCTCTCTTGCCGGTTTTCACCGTTCCCGCTGATGGGGGCTACAAGGTTTGCGTCGAGCCGGCTCTTCCCGCTGAAGAGAGCCGGGAGAAACGCGAAGAAGCCTATATCTCAGCCTACGTTCCCGTCTTGGAGCGATACATACGGCAGCATCCTGAACTCTGGCGCGGATGGTTCGCTTACGAAACCCATTGGTTGCCGCCTGGCCGTAATGCTGCTTAGGAAGATTTCCGCAGCCAGCCTTTGATGCGGGCTTTGAGGCCCATGCGGTCGAGCAGGGCGACCGAGCCCTGCGAAAGCGAGCGCGACGAGCGGAAGGCGTTGGCCAGGAACAGCAGCCGCGACGTGCGACGCAACAGCAGCAGATCGGCGCAGAGCTTCGTGTCCGTCGAAAACAGCGCTTTGTGCGAGCCTTCGCCCTCGGTGAAGTCGAAGACAGTCAGGTCTTCCTGCTCGAAGCACCACTGCATGGCAAGAAGCTGCAGAACCGTGCCCGGTGAGAGATCCCGATGCGCGCTGTCGAAGCCGAGAAAGCCGTAGATCACCCGGCCGTCCTCGAAGGGCGTATAGAGATAGGCGACCGCCTCACCCTTCAGGAACAGCAGAAAGCCGGCCACTTGGCCCGTTTCCGCCCGGTGCTCCATCTCGCTGACGAAGCCGGGGTCTTCCGGTAAAGCAGCATCGTAGAGCTTGGCCTGATAGGTCCGCCGGGCCAGCACCACGGCGATATCGTGGAAGCTACGCATCTCCTCCGGGCTGCGATAGAGCCGCCAGTCGATGTTGCCATCGGAGAGCGTCTCGAACTTTCGCAGTTTGCGCTTCAGGGTCGAGCGGGTCTTGCCGGACTTGCCGGCCAGGAAGTCGTCGTAGCTCTGGGTCAGATCGAGGAAGTAGCGCGGAAAGCGGCCGCGCTCGAGCCAGAAGAAGCCGGTAGGGGCAGGAGGCAGAGCCGCTGGACTCGCACCATTTGTCGCCGCGTCGCCGAGGACGGCTGAGGGCAGATAGTAGCCGTCCACCGCGTCGATGTTCGGCAAATCGGCTGGGTTCAGCGACGACAAGGGTTGCAAGGCGGGCAACGCCTCGACGGCAAGCTCGGCACGCGTGACCGGCAGGCCGAAGGCCTCGAACGTCAGCGGCACGGACCTCATGGCAAGCGATCGTTGAGATAGTTCTCGCCCGCGCGGACGAAGGCGCGCAGCGGGTTGCCCTTGGGTATCGCCGGCGCTCCCCGGCCATCCAAGGGCGCCTGGGTCGCAGCCTCTCGCAGGGGCACGACCTCGAACTTGTCGGACTCCTCCGCCAGGAAGGCGCAGAGCCGCTGCAGCCGACCCTGCACCAGGCCGTTGGCTTTCATGCGGCTGTAGCGGAAATCGCCCGGCTTAATGAACTCGAAGGGGTGTGTTACGATCACCGCCACGCCGGCATCGTCCTTGCTGCCGTCCTCATGCATTTGTTTCAGGAGTGCGATCATCTCGCCGCCGCCGAGTGCCGTGACCTGCAGCGGCCTGAGGCGCCCGCGACCGACCGGCCCGCGGTCGACGAAGCACGTCACCGGCAGCTCCTGCACGCCCTCGATTTCATGGCGGCCGCCGGCCAAAGCCAGCTCCGGCTCTTTCGGGGGTGCCACCGCCAGGCAGATGTTGGAGGAGACGTCCAGCCCGACGTCAGACATGGCTTCGAAGACGCGACGGCTGGTCGAGAAGTTGCCGGTGCGCAGCGCCGTGGGCCGTCGGCCTGTCCAGCGCTCGATCTGGGCTGCGCCCTCTTCCATCGTCTCGGCAAGCAGGCCGCGATCCAGCTCGCCGCAGTTGTCGGAGATGCGGCTGTCCGGCAGCATTTCACCGTCCCGGAAGTTCAGCCAAGTCGGATGCAGATGTAGCTGAACGTCCTGTTCGGCTGCCGTCAGGCGCTCGATGTAGCGGCCCATGGCATGGTCGGGAAAATAGCGGGTGTGCAGCGCTTCGACGAAGAAGGTGGCCCGCTGGCCGTACTGGCTCAGGGTTTCGACCAGAAAGCCCAGCGCCTCACTCTTGCCATCGACCTCGCCCGCCACCGGCTCGTGCAGCAAAGGCGCGTTGCGCTCCGGGTCCTCATAGGCGCCCGCGATCGAGGGTTCCGTGTCGACGGTCAGGACAACTTGCGTGCGCATTACTGTGCCTAGTTTGCCTCTATGCTGCCGAAGCCGAACGAGAAGACGCCGTTCTGCACCAAGATGTAGGCTGCGAAACGGCAATTGACGTCCTTGAATAGCTGAAACCACAGCGTTTTATAAGAAATTGGTTACCGAAGCGTCGCGTAACAGACGTTTCGCGATGGCGCGGCGGCAAAAACTCCAGGATTGCGAAACTGCGGACCGATGAATCGCGCTGTCCGGCAGCCGCGGGTCGGAAAGGGCCGGCGGAGCCCCACGGCCATCAAAAACTGTCGACGGTTACTTGCCGGTAGGCGTCTGTGGATCGTGCTGTACCTCCGCTTTGTCATAATACGGCAAAACAACGGAGATAACGTCGCGACGGCCCGCGGGACCATCCCCATCGCGGCCGCCCTCAGCCGTGCCGGCTTGGCGCGGTTCCCAACGACAGATTCATCCAGCCAGGGAGCTTTGTGTCATGCCATTGTCTCGCCCCGTGTCCCGTCGTGCAGTGCTGCAAGGTACCGCGGTCGCGATCGCCGCGCCTGTGGTCCTGCGTGCCCACGATGCGCTCTCTTCTTCCGGACAGGTCGATGTCTTCGCCTGGGGCGACTACGTCCAGGAGAACATGATCGAGAAGTTCGAGAAGGACACCGGCATCACGGTCAACCTCTCGACCTTCGGCTCCAACGACGAGGCGGAGAACAAGCTGCGTGCCGCCGGCGGCAAGGGCTTCGATGTTATCTTCCCGTCCGTCACCAACGGCCCGAACTACTATCCGCACGGCATCCTGGCGCCGCTCGACGAGAGCCGGGTCAATATGGAGAACATCATTCCCTCGATGGTGCGCGATTCCATCAATCTCGGCGCCACCTACCGCGGCAAGCGCTATCTTCTGCCGTTCGACTGGGGCACCGAGGCGATCACCTTCGACAGCAGCACATGGCCGATGGATGACGACGATGTGTCCTTCGGCTCGCTGTGGACGCCGGAAGCCAAGGGCGCGGCCGCCTTCCGTCAGAAGTCGGTGATCATGGGCGTCGGTCTCTATCTCGACGCGATCGGCGAGGTGCCGTCCGACCGCATGCTGGCCGTCTATCGCTCCGAGGACGAGGCACGCCGTGTCTGGGATGCCTGCCTGGCCTTCATCCTGGAGCATAAGGAGAACATCGCCGCGTTCTGGAACAACGCGACCGAAGCGACGGCGGCGTTCACCGATGCCGGCGCCTCGATCGGCCAGACCTGGGACACGACTGGCCTGCTGCTCAACCGTCAGAATGCCAAGTACAAGTATCGCATGCCGAAGGAAGGGGGCATCACCTGGATGGACTCCATGGGCATCCCCTCGGGTGCCGCCAACGTCGACCAGGGCTATGCCTTCATCAACGCGATGCTCGAGCCCGAAATGGCCGGCATGTTCGCGATGAACACGGGCTACAACTCGGCGGTCAAGGGTGCCGCCGACTTCGCCGGTGAGGAATACAAGAAGCAGTTCAACGAGGTCTACACCGAGAAGGCACTGGCCAATCTCTGGTGGTGGCAGGCTGATACGCCGTACTTCGCGCCACTGCGCCAGGAGTATGTGGAGAAGATCACCAACGCATAGCCGTGCGAGGGGGGAACGGGCGGAGCAGGCTCGGTCCGTTCCCCTCAGTTGCTTCGTCAATCGGATGGGGAGAGGGCGGCATGCGCGGCAAGGATGTGCGTCTCGAGAACGTCGTGATGCGCTTCGACGACTTCACCGCTGTCGAGCGCAGCAGTCTCACGATCAACGCCGGAGAGTTCTTCTCCATTCTCGGGCCGTCGGGTTGCGGCAAGACGACGATCTTGCGGATGATCTCGGGCTTCATCGAGCCGACGGAAGGCGACGTCTTCATCGGCAGCGAGAGCATGCGCGGCCTCGGTCCGGCCAAGCGTCCGACCGCGCTGATCTTTCAGAACCTGGCGCTCTTTCCCTTGATGACCAACTGGGAGAACGTCGCCTTCGGGCTTGAGGCGCGCGGGGTCGACAAGAAGACGCGCCGCAACCGGGCTTTCGAGCTTCTGGCTCTGGTCGGCCTGCAAGGCCATGAGGTGAAGACTCCGAACGAGCTGTCCGGTGGGCAGAAGCAGCGCGTGGCTATCGCTCGGGCGCTGGCGGTGGAGCCCGCCGTGCTGCTGCTCGACGAGCCGCTGTCGGCGCTCGATCTCAAGCTGCGCCAGTACATGCGTGCTGAGTTAAAGGAGATTCAGCGCAAGACCGGCGTCACCTTCGTCTTCATCACCCACGATCAGGGCGAGGCGCTCACCATGTCCGACCGCATCGCCGTGATGAAGGCCGGCGTGGTCGAGCAGGTCGATACCGTCGACAACATCTACAACACGCCGTTGACACCCTTCGTCGCCACCTTCGTCGGTGAGAACAATGTCATGGAAGGGCGGGTGAGCCAGGCGGACCAGGACTTCGCGGTGATCGACACGCCTTACGGTGCGCTGCGCGGTCTCAATCAGGATTCGCTTGCCGTCGGCGAGAGCGCCATGCTTTTCGTCCGGCCCGAGCGCACAGGCCTGGTCAACGGTGTCGCCCTCGACAATGCCTTTGACGCCACCTTCGAGCGGCGCGATTTGGAAGGCGCCTACGTCAACCTCTTCTTCCGTAGCGGCGAGGCGCGGTTCATCGTGCACGAGGCCAACCTCGGCCGGCACAACGACCTGCAGGGCCTGGCCAAGGTCGGCTTCAACGCCGACGATGCCGTGGTAATGCGCGCCGGCGACGTCGTCGACGAGTAGGCCGCCATGCAGGAACTTGTCCGCAGCTACGGGCGTGGCCTCAGCTCTATCCTGGTCGCGCTGACCGCCTTCTGGCTCCTCATCCTCATTGCCCTGCCGCAGGCCTTCATGCTGGAGCATTCCCTCTGGCTGATCGACCGCGACGACCAGTTGGGCATGAAGATCGACCGGGCCTACTCCGACCTTGGCCTGCTGGAGTTCGACCTCAACCAGGCGAGCGAAGAGCAAAAGCCGGCCAAGGAAGCCCAGATCGCCGAGCTGCGGGACAAGATCGCCGAGCTGGAGGCGCAGGAAACGGACCCGCCGCGAGAGTACGGCCTGGACAACTACACGAAGATGTCCTCGCTGCACTTCAAGATCTTCGTAAAGAGCATTCTTTACTCCCTGGCCGTGACCGTCCTGGCGCTGGTCGTCTGCTATCCCATCGCCTTTGTCGTCGCCAAGGTGGCCACGCCGCAGCGGGCCGCCCTGTTGATGCTGGGGCTGATCATTCCCTATGCCATCAACGAGCTGCTGCGCGTCTATGCCTGGCTGATGATTCTGGACTACCAGGGCGTGATCAACAGCTTCCTCGCCTGGATCGGCGTCGTCAGCTTCGCGGACAAAACCTGGATTCCCTTCCTGGAGTATTCGGGCTCGGTCTTCGTCGCGCTGATCTACGCCTACGTGCTCTTCATGGTCTTTCCCATCTACAACACGATCGAGACCCTGGATAAGAACCAGCTCGAAGCGGCGCGCGATCTCGGCGCCTCGACCTTCAAGACTCACTGGCGGATCGTCATACCGCACGCCAAACCGGGGATAGCGGTCGGCTGCATAATGACCTTCATGCTCTCGGTCGGCTCCTACTCGGTGCCGCAGATCATGACGCGCGGAAAATCGGGCGACTGGTTCTCTCAGCTCATCTACCGACAGTTCTTCGAAAGCCAGAACTGGAACGTCGGCGCGGCTTATTCCTTCAGCCTGGTGCTGGTCTGCCTCGCCTTCATCATGATCATGATGCGGGTCTTCAAGGTCGGCATCCGCGATATCGCGAAATAGGAGGGGCCGATGAGCGTTACGACCGCGTCGATCGATACGCCGGCCCCGGCGCCGGCCGGTGCTGCGGCATCGGGGCGAAGTCTCTCCGGCATCATCCTCAATGTCTATATCGGCCTCTTCTTCCTCTATCTCTTCGCGCCGCTGCTGGTCATGTCGCTGGCCGCCTTCAACAGCTACGACTATCCCTCCGTCACCCAATGGCGCGGCTGGACCCTCAAGTGGTTCGTCGCGCTGTCGGAAGACCGCCGTATCCTGCAGGGCATCGTCAACTCCCTGATCGTGGCGGTCGGCGTCATCGTCATCTCGCTGCCGCTCGGCATGTCAGGCGCCTTTATCCTCACGCGCCTGCAAAGCCGCTACAACAACCTCCTCTATGCCGTGCTGGTCTCGCCGCTCTTGATGCCGGGCATCATCCTCGGCATTTCGACGCTGATCTTCTGGGGCGATCTCAACGTGCCCGGCGGCCTTTTCCTGACGGTGCTGGCCCAGAGCAGCTTCATCGCCGCCTACTCCATGCTGCTCTTCATGGCGCGGCTGCAGCGCCAGGACCGGCTGCTTGAGGAGGCCGCGCTCGACCTCGGCGCTTCCAGTTTCTTTATGTTCCGCCGCATCACCCTGCCTTTTCTGATGCCGACCATCGCCACGGCGGCGGTGATCGCCTTCCTGCAGTCGATCGAGAACTACAACACCACCGTGTTCGCCATCGGCGGTGACTGGACCCTGGTGACCGAGATCGGCTCGCGTTTTCGCTTCGGCCTTTCGCCGGTCATCAACGTCATCGGCGTGATCTTCGTGGTCGTGACAGTGATCGCAGCGACGCTCTACAGTCTGCAGCGCGAGCGGGAGCGTAAGCGCGCTGCGATGCGGTAGCCTCCTGGCTGCCGCTCCCAATGACGGTCGGAGAGGCGAGTAGGGTGACGGAGAGTCACGGGCCCGAACTGATTTTCCGTTGCCCTGCGGAATGGCGGCGGCTGCTGCCCGAACCCGTTCCGGCCCGTGAAGGCTTGCCCGATTGGCTACGGCGCATGCCGAAGGAAGCCGGCTCGCCGCTGCTGCCGACAGCCGTGCGCACGGTCAAGCAGTGCCCGCCCTTCGTCGATGCGATGGGCCAGGGCTGGCTGATGCGTCTCGCCGCCGATGTAACGGTCGAGAAAGGCGAGGTGAGTTGGGCATGGGACCTGCCGCCCTGCCGCTTCGAGCGCTTGCAGCGCGCGCCCATCGGCTTGCATTTGAGTGCCCAGGCGACCGGAAGTCCGCTCGATCAACCCGGCACTGCCTTCATCAAGTTCAACAATTTCTGGAGCGTCGAGGCGCCGGCCGGCATCTCGTTGCTCTATTGTCACCCGGTCAACCGCCCCGACCTGCCGTTCCAGACTCTCACTGGTCTGGTCGATGCCGACGGCTTCACCCACGGCCTGACCCATTTTCCGGCGCGTTGGACCGACGGGGATTTCAGCGGCGTCTTAGCGAAGGGCACGCCGGTGGCGCAGCTCATTCCCGTGCTGCGCGGCATTGGCGCGCGCATCGAGTCGCTGGAAGGCGATGAGGCCGACCGCTTTTCCGAGACCTTGGACACCATCGCCGACTCGCCCGGCGGCTATCGCAAACGCTTCAGGGCGTCCGACCGCTAACACCAACCATCTCGGCAAGGTGCGCCTCGTTCAGGCTGATCCGCCCGGAGGCGCGGCGGGTGAGAGCCGACAGCAACTCACCCGACAGCACGGGCGCGTTCGCGCCAATGTCACGTGCGGTCGCCAGTGCGGCCTCCACGTCCTGGCATTCCAGAAGAGCACGCAGGCGCAGGATGGCTTCCTCTTCGCTCAGGGGACGTTGGCGTCCGAGCTTCGCCAGGGTTTCGGCGGAGGCCTGCCACTGGCCGAGCCGGAACTGTGACACGGCCAGCGCCGAAAGAGCATCCGGGTCGTCAGGCGCCAGCGCGACGGCTGCGTTTGCCGCCCGCTCGGCGACGGTGAGCTCGTCGCGGTCAAGGTGGGCAAGGCAGAGCTCGATGGCTGCCCCGAGGTGATTGGGCGCAAGGCGGCGTGCCTGCTTCAGCACGGGTAAGGCCTCGGCTGCACGGTCCTGCTGGCGCAGGAAGACGCCGAGATTATAAAGGGTCTGCGGCTGCACCGGCTTCGCCGTAGCAGCCTTGCGGAAGAGACGCTCCGCCAGAGCCACATCGCCCGTGCCCAGCGCAATCATGGCTTGCTGGGTGGTCGCTGCGATCATCTCCAGCGCTTTCGCCGCCAATCCCCGTTTCATACCCGCTGCCCTACACAGACCAAGCCTACCCATAACAGGCGGGACGCGGCTGCGTAAGGGGGACGTCAAGCAGGAACAGTGGGGTGGCTGTGCCGCACGGCCCAGTCCTGGACCGGGCTGTTGCGCAGGCTGAACTTGAGGCTGTCGTCCAGGAAGTCGTGGGTGTGGACGATCACGCTGTCGTCGTCGATCAGCACCACGGCATAGGCCGGCGGCTCGAAGCTGCCGGCGATCTCACCCTGATTGGCGAAGTCGAGCCAGCATTGGTGGTTGAGCGCCCGCAGGCTGGAAACCGGAATGCCCAGCCAGCTGCCCGACAGTGGCCGGTGGATGTGTCCGAAGAAGAGATGGCGGATGCGGTTGGCGTGTGGCCTGACGACCTCGGCAAAGGTCTCGGGCTCTTGCAGCGATATGCGGTCGAGCGGCGCCAGCCCGATCTTGAAGGGCGGGTGGTGCATGAAGAGGAAGACCGGCTCGTCGGCTTCCGACGCCGCTGCGAGCTGCTGCGCCAACCAGGCGCGCCGCGTTGCGCAGTACCAGCCGGCATGGGTGCCGGTGAGGTTGGTGTCGAGGAACAGAAAGCGCCCGACGGGGGTTTGCTGCACCGACTGCACGAAGCCCTCCGCGTCCAGCGGCTGGTCCGGGAAGTGCTCGGAAAAGACCTCGCGCTTGTCGTGGTTGCCGATCAGGAGCTGGAGCGGCGGTTCGAGCGGCGCCAGGGTCTCGGCAAGCTGAGCGAAAGCTTCCGCTTCGCCCCAATGGGTCAAGTCGCCGGTAATGACCACCAGATCGGCATCGGCGTGGTCTCGGTTGATGTCGGCGACGGCGGCGGCAAGAGCGACCTGCGGATCGCGGCCATAGAGCGTCTCGCCGGCCGGTACGAAATGCGGGTCAGTCAAATGGATGAGTTTCACGGTTTGGGATCCTCTGCGGCGCAGGCCTCTGCGCCTTAAATAGGACTGACGACCGGAAGCGCCACGCTTCCGGCCGCCAGAAGGAAAACTAGGCTGACTTAGGAACCTGCAGGCAGCAGCTCCTCGACTTCCTCCATCAGCTCTTCGCGCAGCTCCATCATGTCGTCGGACTCGCCCACGACGATGCTCTCGATGCCGTCATAGATGATCTGCGTGATGGCGAGGCCGTTGTCGCCCGGATAGGCCTGCCAGTCGCGCAGCAGTGGCAGTTGGTCCACGGCGGTCTTCTTGTTGGGGTTCTGCTGGTAGAAGTCCGCCAGGATGATCTCGTTGGCGGCCTTGTTGGGCGGCATGTAGCCGGTGGTGCGGGCCACATCGGCGGCACCTTCGCCCGAGGTGATGAACTTCAGCCACAGCCAAGCGGCCTCCAGCTCACGCGGGTCATCGGAGGTCGAGACCAGCATGGCGGAATTGCCGCCCGCCGGCAGACCCTGCGGCGCACCCTCGATGCCCGGGTAGGGGCCGGTCTTGAGCACGAAATCGCCCTGACCGCGTTCCACCGCGCCCAGCGCCGAGGTCGACCAGAACATCATGGCGATCTCACCGACGGAGAAGGACGAGAGGGCGGCCTTCCATTCCAAGTTCTTCATGCCGCACTCGCGGAAGATACGGTGCATGGTTTCGAAGGCGGTGAGGCCTTCCTTGCCGGCGACGTTGAACTTGCCGTCCTTCATGGTCGGCGTGTCCTGGCTCCACATCAGCGCCTGCAGGAACCAGTTGCCGGTGATGTTCCAGCCCCAGAACATGGGGTTCTCGACACCGGCGGCGCGCAGGGCCTTGCAGTTCTCGACCACGTCATCCCAGGTCTTGGGCAGCTCGGTGATGCCGGCCTTGGCCATGAGATCCATGTTGTAGTAGCCGACCGGCAGCGAGACCGAGAAGGGCAGGCCGTGCACGTCGCCGCCGAAAGTGCCGAGGTCGAGCATGGCCTTGTGGTAGCCGTCCTTCTCGAAGTCGGCTTCCTGGGCAATGAAGGGCTCGAGCGACTTGGCGATACCCTTTTCCACCAAGATGGCCTGGCGGTTGAGGCCCTGCATGGTGACGTCTGGCAGGTCGCCTGAGACGGCCTCGCGCAGGATGGTGTTGGTGCCGTCCTCGTAGCTTTCGTAGGTCGCGCGAATGTTCACGTCGATATGAGGATACTGCTCTTTGAACTTGGGCAGGATCCTTTCATAGGTCACATCGAATAGGTGCGAGTAGGGGTAGGCGAAATCGATGGTCACCTTTTCCTCGGCCTGGGCCGCTGGTACAAATGCCACCGCGAATACTGCGGCGAGGGCGAGTCTGCGATTCATTGGTCTCTCCTTCGTTGCGCGGGTCCCGGTTGGTTTGGCGACGGACCGGGACCCATTCCTTCCGGCCTCCCGACCGAAATCCTTGAGTTCTGAACGGCCTATTTCATGCCGGACAGGGTGATGCCTTCGATGAAGCGGCGCTGGGCCAGCAGGAAGGCGACGATCAGCGGTGTGACGATGATGGTGGCGGTGGCCATCATCGGGCCGAAGAAGCTGCCGTCGGCATCGCCCTTGAACTCGCGCAGGCCGAGCGGCGGCGTGAAGAGATCGCGATTACCCGTCACCACGATGCGCGGCCAGAAATAGTCGTTCCAGTGTGCCACCACCGAGAAGATGCCGAAGGCCAGGAGCGCCGGCACAGCGGTCGGCAGCATCACCTTCCAGACGATTGAGAATTCGCTCATGCCGTCCATGCGGGCGGCGTCGATCAGGTCGTCCGGCACCGTCATGAAGAACTGCCGCATCAGGAAGATGCCGAAGACCGAGATGGTCCAGGGGATGACCAGAGCGGCATAGCTGTTGGTCAGCCCCACCTTGGCCAGCATGATGTAGAGCGGCAGCGCGATGGCGTGGACCGGGATCAGCAGGCAGAACAGCACCATGCCGAAGACGAACTCCCTGCCGAAGAAGCGCAGTTTGGCCAGGGCGTAAGCGCAGGGCAGGGCGACAACGATTTGGATCAGGAAGATCGAGACCGTGACGATCACGCCGTTCAGCAGATAGCGCAGCAGCGGCGCTTCGGAGAACGCCTTGGTGTAGTTGAAGACGATTGGCCGGGTGGAGCATTCGGTTTCGATCTCGCTGAGGAGCGCCTGGTAGATCGCGCTATCGGACTGGCCGGGAAAGCGCTCCCGCGCCTCGGCGATGGCCCTGCGGTCCGGCTCGAGCCGCTTCACGCAGCGCTCGTCCACCATCGTCTCCTGAGCGCCGAAGAAGCCGCCTTCGTTGCGCTCGATCTCGCCGGGGCTCTTCAGCGAGTAGCTGAGCATGACATAGAACGGCAGGATGACGACCAGGGAGCCCAGGATGAGGACCAGGTGCTTCCAGCCTTCGCCGATGAAGTGCGTCGCCGTCATGAGTAGTGCACCCGCCGTTCGACCAGGTAGCGTTGAACGAAGGTGATGACGAGTACGAAGAGGATGAAGGCGACCGTGACCGCGGCGCCGATCCCCATCAGGTTCTGTTGGATGGCCTTCTCGTAGATCGCGTACATCATCACGTAGGTGGATTTCGAGGGGCCGCCCTGGGTCAGCGCCTCGACCGTGTCGAAGACCTGAAAGGACCGAATGGAGCTGATGGTCACCACGAAGACGGTGGTTGGCCCCAGCATCGGCCAGGTGACCAGGCGAAAGCGCTCCCAGGCGCTGCGGGCGCCGTCCATCTCCGCGGCCTGCACCAGCTCCCGCGGGATGGCGGTGAGCCCGGCCAAGTAGAGCACCATGTTGAAGCCAAAGGCCTGCCAGATGCCGATGAAGCAAAGGGTCCAGAGGGCGTAGTCGCGGTCGCGCAGCCAGAGTGGGAACTGGCCATCGGCGCAGTGGCGGCCGTACCAGGTCTGGCTGCCGTCGACGAAGGGCAGCCAGCCCCAGTCGAAGACGGCTTGCAGTAGGGTGCCGCAGCCGGCTTCGAGGCTGTCATTGACGATGCCGATGGTCGGATGCAGCGCGAACTCCCAGACGATGGCCATGGCCAGCAGCGCGGCCATCACCGGCAGAAAGAAGATCGTCTTGTAAAAATCCTGGGCGACCTTCAGCGAGTTGATCAGCAGGGCGGCACCAAGCCCGAGCGCTACCGAAGCCGGCACAACGACCAGGACGTAGATGATCGTGGCGGAGAACATCTTGAGGTACGTCGAGCGGCTGAGGATGCGGTCGTAGTTGTCGGTGCCGACCCAGTTGGCGCTGGTGTTGCCGAGGCTGTAGTCGGTGAAGGACAGCGCCGCGGCGATGAAGACCGGCACGATCAGGATGAGGATCATCAGCAGCACGGCCGGTCCGGCGAACCAATAACCCGTCCCCCGGTGCTGCGCCGGCTTGGCGACCTTGGCCCGAGTATGGCCGGCCGGCGCCGCGATCTCTGCGCTTGCCACGGCCATCGCTCAGGCCTCCATCAGGCGCATTCGGCGATGGTCGGCGCCGAATGCCATGGCGGCACCTTCCGCTGCCGCAAGCAAGGTCTGTCCGCCGATCGGGATGGATGAGGCTTCCGCTGGCGTGGCACGAGCGACGACCCGCGTGCCCACACCGTTCATCTGGCCGTGGAGATAGAAGTCTGAGCCGAGGTTTTCCTTGTGGCTCAAGGTGAAGGGCCAGACAGCGTTGGGGCTGCCGTCGGTGACGATCCGCAGGTGCTCGGGCCGGATGCCGATCTTGATTGCTCTGGAACCCGGCGCGACACGGCGGCGCAGCGGCACACCGTGCACCACGACGTTCCCGTTTCCGTCCGCTTCTCCATCCAGCATGTTCATCTTGGGGCTGCCGATGAACTCCGCGACGCGACGGTCTTGCGGGTTATGGTAGATCTCGTCCGGGCTGCCGAGCTGGAGGATGTGGCCCTCCATCATCACCGCCATGCGCGTCGACATGGTCAGCGCTTCGGCCTGGTCGTGGGTGACGTAGATGAAGGTTGTCTCCAGCCGGCGGTGCAGCTCCGTGAGCTCCGCCCGCATATGCACGCGAAGCGCTGCGTCGAGGTTCGAGAGCGGCTCGTCCATCAGAAAGGCGAGAGGGCGGCGCACCATGGCGCGGCCGAGCGCGGCGCGCTGGCGCTGGCCGCCGGAGAGCTGGCCGGGCTTGCGCGCCAGCAGCGGCTCGATCTTCAGAACCTCCGCCGTCTCGGCGACGATCTTGGCCATCTCTCTCTGGCGGCCGGACGTCCCCGGCGCAAAGCGCCCGACCAGAGGCAGGCGCTGCAGCGCGCTCAGGTCGCGTAGCCTGAGCGGCGTCATCATGTTCTCTCTAACCGTCAGGTGCGGATAGAGGGCGTAGGATTGGAACACCATCGCCAGGTCGCGATCGCTGGCACGCACGCCGTTGACCGACCGGCCGCCGATGGCCACGTCGCCGGCCGACTGCGCCTCCAGGCCGGCGATGATGCGCAGCAAGGTGGATTTTCCGCAGCCGGAAGGGCCGACCAAGGTCAGGAACTCACCGGCTTCCACCGCGAGATCGATACCGTTCAGAACCGGCGTTGACCCGAAGGCTTTTTCAATCCCGGCGAGGACGATGTTGGCCACCGGCGATCTCCCGCACTGCTTGCTGAGCGATGCCGGTCGTCTAACAAGAACGCTTGACACCGATGTGACGTACTATTAGCGGGGCTAATGTCTGAAACAGCCTGCGACCGCGTAGGGACAAGCGCCTATGAAACCCAGTCCCTATCAGATATCCGCCTTCACCCATGCGGCGCGGGAGCGGAGCTTTTCCAAGGCGGCGGCCGTGCTCGGTGTAACCCAGTCGTCCGTCACGCAGCATGTGGCCAAGCTGGAGCGTGTTGTCGGGGCACAGCTTTTTCTGCGCCGCCGCGGGGGCCTCGAGCTGACAAGCGCCGGCCGAGAGCTTTTCGAGATCTCCGATCGTCTGCGCACCTTGGAGCAACTCATCGAGGAGAAGATCGACGACTATGGCGCGCTGTCGACGGGGCATCTGCGCATCATCGCCAACGCGCCGCGCCCGGCCTTGCCCATCATCTCAGGCTATCTGGCACTTTATCCCCAGGTGCAGATCGAGTTTACGCTGTTCGGTTGGAAGGCCGTGATGGACCAATTGCGCGAGCGCGAGGTCGACATTGCCATCATTGTCGAGCCCGAGGTCAGCGAGGGTCTCTATACGCGGGAGATAGGGACAACGCGCTACAAGGCTTTCGTTTCCCCTGATCATCACTTGGCCGATCGGCGCAGCATCTCTTTGCGGGATCTGCGTCAGGAGGTTGTCATCCTGCCGGAAGACGGCTCCTTGACGCAGCGCGTGGTCAAGGCCAAGGCGGCCAAGCTTGGCTTCACCTTCTCCCGCATGATCAAGACCGCGACCTTTCCCGTCGTCAAAGAAGCCGTTCTGCATGGCGTCGGCGTCGGATTCATGCTCGAAGGGGGCCAGTTCCCCTCCTCCAATCTGGTGACCATCGATGTCGAGGAGATGCCGGAGCGCTACCGCGTCTGTCTGGTCACGCCCTCCGACAAGCGCGACCTGCGGTTGGTCAAGAGCTTCTGCGAGGTCGCCGCCGACGCTTCTTACGGATAAGCTTGCAGGCAGGCTCAAGCGTCGGTGGTTTCGGGTTTCTGCCGCTGCTGCACCAGCCAGTCGCGCGGTCCGCAGCCGAACTGCCGCTGAAAGGCGCGAGCCAGGGCGGTGCTGCTCTTGTAGCCGGCGAGCGGCGCCACGGACTTCAGTGGGCGCCCCTGCAGCAGTGCCTGCTTGGCCAGGGTAAGACGCAGAGTAGTGAGGTAGTCCCCGGGCGACGTGCCCACGCCCTGCTTGAAGGCGGCTGCGAAATTGGAGCGGGACATGCCGGCGATCTCCGCCAGCTGCTCGATGTTCAGCGGCGCGGCCGGCTGCTCGTGCATGGCCGTCAGCGCCCGCGCCAGCTTAGGGTCGGCCAGCCCGGCCAACAGGCCTTTCTCCGTCAGGCCCTCGGCAATGCAGTGCCGCAGCAGCATGACGAGCAGCAGCTCGACGATCAGGTCGACGGCCGCGCGATGGCCGAAGGCCGGCGTGAAGGCTTCGTCGAACAGCCGTTCGAGCACCGGGCCCAGGCCGGTCAGGGCGTCGAGCGGAACGACGAGTGGCTCCGGCAGGCCCAGTAGCAGAAGGTCTGCTTCGGGACCGGCGAAGCTGAGGCGCGCGCAGACCAGCTCTGCGCCCGGCTGGTCCTCGGCTTCCATTCGGTGGTTCTGAGGGCGGGCGAAGAGGATGAGGCTCGGCCGATCGACGCGCGTGACCGCCCCGCCGCGTGTCTGGAGAGACAGTGTGCCGTGGCGCAGCAGGTGCAGATGGCCCTGGCCGTCTTCCGCGTCGTGGTCCGCACCCCCGCAAAGGGAGCCGGAGAAAAACACGCGGGCGCTGAGGCTGTGGCGGGTCAGCCAGGGAAAGACGTTGGGATCGTCGGACGAACTGCGTGTTTCTTCGGACAAAAGATCGAACCCGAGGACTTAGCTTTCAGTAAGAGCCGGACCGCGGCACCAAGCCGCAAGGCCCCGGCCCCACCCGTCAATGAACTCATTCGGAGGGAACTGCAATGTCGACTGTTATCAAAGCGCTTCGCACGGTCGTGCTATCTGCGGGCCTGGCGCTCGCGGCAGTGCTGGGAACGGCTCAGCTTGCCACGGCGGAGACCGAGATCAACATCGTCGATGGCTATGCCGTGCATGGCTACGACGTTGTCGCCTACTTCAAGGAAGGTAAGCCGGTGATCGGCGACGACCGCTACACGGCAGAGCATGACGGCGCGACCTATCGCTTTGCCAGCGCCGACCATCTCGACGCCTTCAAAAATAACCCGGACAAGTTCGCGCCGCAGTACGGCGGCTACTGCGCCTTCGGCGCCGCCATGGGCCGCAAGTTCGACGGCGACCCCAACGCCTGGGCCATCGTCGACGACAAGCTCTATCTGAACCTCAACCAGAAGGTTCAGGAGCGGTGGAAAGAGGACGTGCCCGGCTTCATCAAGGGTGCGGACAACAACTGGCCGCTGATCCGCAGCGTTGCCGACTCGAGCCTTGAAGCCTCTTCCCCGGCCGGCGTGACGATCGGCGCCCAATAGCCCCCCGGGCACCAATCTGATCTGCCAGTCCGTGTCATGCGGCGCCAAAGCGGCGTCGCATGACACGCGTTTTTTTGCGCTCCAAGAATCGGCCGTTCTCTATCTGATGATAATCGTCGTGCCGGATCCGATGCGGCGGCCGTGCCGGCGGTGCCATCGGTTGCCGTAGCGGCCGCCATGATAGTAGCTGCGGCCCACGAAACCGCGTTTGCTGAAGCGCTTGCGTTTCGAGACCTTGCGGTCGTGGTTCGGGTTGATGATCACGACCCGCTGATTTTTCCCGGTTCTGAAGGCCGGCGCGTAGACCGGTCCTCTGACGCCGTTGCGGAAGACGATGATGCGGTCGTTCTTATGCGGCTTGGCGTGATGGTGCTTGCCATGCCAGCCATGGTGTCCCTTGTGGTAATGTCCGTGCTTATTGCCGTACCCGCCGCCGGCGTCCGCCGGGCGGGGCATCGCGGCCATGCTTCCGAAAGCAAATGCCAGGGCAAAAGCGGTAACCGCTATGCGCAACCTGTGTGCCTTCATCTGATCTCCCCGCCCCTATTTGGAGCAGGCCTTTCTGTTGCCACTATGCCTGTGGTACGACGTCGGCAATTTCATGATCCCTGCGGAACCGCCGCGATACCCTTCACAATCCTGTCAGATGCGTCGGTATGCCGGCCCCTCGCTGCCCGCGCTTGACCCGGCTTGCAGCCGTCGTGGAAGAAGATAAGGCGATAGAGAGGGCAGCCCCGTGTACGTCGTCACAGTCGCGTTCGAGATCAGGCCGGAGGCGGCGGCCGCGTTTCTGCCTCTGATGTTGGAGAACGCGCGCGCATCGCTGGCCAAAGAGCCGGGTTGTTTGCGCTTCGACGTCTGCGGCGAGGACATGGGCGGTCAGGACGTGGGCGGTCAGGACGTGGGCGGTCAGGACGTGGGCGACGACGCGCCGCCGGTCCGCGTTTTCCTCTACGAAATCTATCGCGACCGGGGCGCTTTCGATGCGCACCTGGCCAGTGCCCACTTCCAGAGCTTCGATGCGGCGACCCGGCCGATGGTGGCAAGCAAGCAGGTCGCCAGTTGGCGGCTCCTGGCGCCGGAGCGCGAGCCGACAGAGCCATCGGAGCGGCCATGAGCATCGACAACGAGCTTCGCATCGCCGTGCTGCCGGGCGACGGCATCGGCCAGGAGATCACCTCGCCCTGTCTCGACCTGTTGACCGACCTGGCCGCCCGACTGGGCAGCTTCAGCCTCAAGTTCGAGTCTTTGCCGGCCGGCGCGGGTCTCTATCGCGAGACAGGCACGGCTCTGCCTGATGCGACCCTGCGTGCGGCAGAGAAGGCCGACGCCATCTTGCTCGCCGCCATGGGCCTCCCGGACGTGCGCTATCCCGACGGCCGGGAGATCGCTCCGCAGCTCGATCTGCGCGAGACCTTTCAGCTCTTCGCCGGAGTCCGACCGGTGCGGACCTTTCCGGGTTTGCCGCTGCCGCTTGCCGACCCGCGCGCGGCGTCCCTGGATTTCGTGTTGATTCGCGAGTCGACGGAGGGGCTCTTCGCCGGGCGCGGCAAGACGCTGGTCGACGAAGACAACAGTGCGAGCGACCAGCTTGTGATCACCCGCGCCGCTAGCGAACGCTTGTTCGACTTCGCCTTCGACCTGGCGCGGCGGCGCAAGACCCGGGGACGGGAAGGGCGCGTCACCTGCGTCGACAAGGCCAACGTCCTCGGCGCCTTCGCCTTCTTCCGCGGGATCTTCGAAGAGCGAGCCAAGCGCCATCCCGACGTCTTGGCCGACAGTGCCTACGTCGATGCCGTGGCGCTCAACATGATCCGCAGCCCTTGGCAGTTCGACGTGCTGGTGACCGAGAACATGTTCGGCGACATCCTTTCGGATGCCGGGGCAGCACTGATGGGCGGCATGGGCATGGCACCCTCTGCCGACATCGGCGAAAGCCACGCCGTCTTCCAGCCCTGCCACGGCACGGCTCCCGACATCGCCGGCAGCGGCAAGGCCAACCCGACGGCCATGTTCCTCTCGGCCGCCATGATGCTCGATTGGTTGGCCGCCCGCTATGCGGCGGAAGCCTGCGCCGAGGCGGCGAACCTGCTGGAGGACGCGGTGCATGCCGCCTACGCCGCCGGCGATTTACGGCCCTACGAGATGGGCGGAACGAGTGGGCTGGATGAGATCACCGCCCACGTCCGCGCGCAGCTGGATATCTAGCTGCTGCGGCTAAGGCCGGAGAGAATTCCGAGCTTTTGAAAGAACTGAAATAACGTCTGGAATGCAACTCGTATTAGATTTGGAGTGCTGAGGGCTGCAAACGAGCGCACCCTACGCAGCTCGGCGCCCACTCTTCGGTTTCTCGAGACAGGTTAAGTAAGAGATGCAAGACAACAGACGAGTATTCATTTCCTACTCCCATGATGATGAAGCTCACCGAGAGTGGGTGAGAAGTCTGGCCGATTTTCTTCGAATGAATGGTATCGATATTCTGCTAGACCAATGGGATGTCGGGTTGGGGGACGACCTAGCAGCATTTATGGAGCGCGGAATTCAAGATACAGATAGCGTACTGGTGATCTGCACTGACAACTATGTTCGTCGCGCTAATGAAGGAACCGGTGGAGTAGGGTACGAGAAGACGATCGTAACCGCTGAGATTCTTCGAGATCACAAAAGCCGTGGCAAGTTCATCCCGGTGGTGCGAAACGTGATGGGGAAACACAAGATGCCGGCTTTTTTCGGGGCGGCGCTTTACATTGATCTGTCCGATAAAGAAGACAGCGAAGAACAAAGGCAAAAACTACTACGCCGTCTTCATCAAATCCCAGTTTCCAAGCCTCCTTTGGGTGCATCACCATTCCTTCCCGTCTCGGCAACGAATCTGCAAGGCGATGCCGAAAATGATGAACCCAAAATCCCCTCATTACGTGGCAAAAGCTGTATTGCTGAATTCAGTGACAGATTTTCATCAGCTTTTCCTGGACTACGAGGAGTGTCTCAGTTTGATGAAGCTAATTCTATTGCGCAACGGCTTGGTGTTTTGCTTCGAGAACCACTTACATTTCAGGAAGGCCATTTAGCCGGGTGGTGGCGCGGGCCGGAGAACTTACATATCGACAGGTATCAACACATTGAAGGTTCACATTTTCTAATTGACATTGACGTGCTCAATATCCGTCGGATAGTCGCGGTCAATCCCGGCTTCTATTACGGGAAGTGGGTGTACGTCGAAGCAGAGGAGGACGAACCTACAGGACTATATGACTCAACTGCGGCGGGTATCCCAAGGCAGATTGAGTCTTTTGGCTACGCTAGCGAAGAGTACGGGTTGGTCGATGACAAACTGACAGTGACACGATCTGAATACGATGATGGTGCTGCTCTGATAGATGGTAAGCCAGAAGACCTGAAAGGCAGAGTGGCCCTGCGCCGTCGCTTTATCTCACCGTACAACTTTGTAATAGCACCGTTTGAGTCGCCAATTAACAACAAGAATTTCGATGATCAGTTTAGAAGTCATTTAAACGATTTGCTTTTAGGGAGTGACGTATTTGACGAGATGCGCAAAGCAATACTTCAGTTGCCTAAGAGAGATTCTTCTGAATAGAGAGGGTGCGCATAGAGGCATCTAATGGACGGCGTCTATAAATGCCGTCGTTTTCACGCTCTCAGTTGTTCTGCCGCCTACGCCGAAGGCGACTTACGCCCCTACGAGATGGGCGGGAACAGCGGGCTCGACGAGATTACCGCCTACGTCCGCGCGCAACTGGAAATCTAGCTGGTTGTGTTGATCGCGCGGTGTAGCGCAGCGCGGGCTAAGAGGCGCGTCGAGTCCAAGGTCGGCAGCGGCGCGTTGCCGTCTTTCATGATCAGCGGAATCTCGGTGCAGCCGAGCACCACGGCATCGCAGCCTGCCTGCTTCATGCGGCACATGACCTCCTGGAAGTAGGTGACCGCTTCGGGCTTGAACTGCCCGTAGACCAGCTCTTCCATGATGATGCGGTCGATCTCTTTGCGCTCGGCATCGCTGGGGCGCAGGCAGTCGAGTCCTCGCGCGGCGAGCTTATCCGGATAGACGTCGCTGTCGACCAGCCAGCGCGTGCCCGTCAGGCCGAGCCGCTGGTAGGCGCGCTTCACGGCCTCGTCGGCGACCACCTCGGCGATGTGCAGCCACGGCAGAGGCGAGCGCGGGGCCACGAGATCGAAGGCCTGGTGGATGGTGTTGTCGGGGCAGATCAGAAAGTCTGCCCCGATCTTGGCCAGCTTCTCCGCCGAGGCCAGCATCAGCGTAGCGACACCCTCCAGGTCTCCCGCGTCCAAGCAAGCCGTATAGTCGGCCAGCGAAGGCGTATGCATGGAGACCTCGGGATGGGCGTGCGCGCAGCCGAGGAGCGCCGGTGCCTCCGTGCAGATCGTCGTATAGCAAAGGGCGGCCCCTTCGGCGGAGCAGCCGACGATACCAATGCGCTGCGGCATGGATGCTCCCGACGTCCGTCTCTAGGCGCTGTTGGCCACCGTATACATATGCACGTCTTGCTGCGGGAAGGGGATCGAAATGCCCTCGGCGTCGAAGCGCTCCTTGAAGCGCTTGGTAAAGTCGAACTTCAGCGGCCAGTAGTCGTCCGCCCTGACCCAGATACGGACGATGAGGTTCACCGAGCTGTCGGCCAGTTCGCCGACCACGATCTGGGCGGGTGGCTCGGCCAGCGGGCGCGGGTCGTCGGCGATCACGGCCTCGATGGCGGCGATCGCCTTGTCCATGTCGTCGCCGTAGCCGATGCCGAGTGTGAAGTCGACGCGGCGCGTGTCATGGTGCGAGTAGTTGACCACGGAGCTGCCCCAGATGGCGTTGTTGGGAATGATGATCTGCACGTTGTCCGGCGTCGCCAGCTCGGTGGTGAAAAGGTTGAGGTCGCGCACGGTGCCGGCCTGCCCGGCAACCTCGACGTACTGACCGATGCGCAGGGGCCGGAAGATCAGCAGCATGACGCCGGCGGCGACGTTCGAGAGGGTGCCTTGCAAGGCCAGGCCGACCGCCAGGCCGGCGGCGCCGAAGATGGCGATAAGGCTGGCCGTCTGCACGCCGAACTGGTTGAGAACGGCAATGACGACGAAGACCAGGATGATGTAGCGCACCAAGCTGGAAAAGAAGGCGCGGAGGGTTGCGTCGACCTTGTCCGTCCGGCTCAGCACGCGTTGAACGGCGCGCTTGGCCCAGCCGGCGACCATCCAACCGAGGATGAGAATGAAAATGCCGCCTAGGACGCTCATGCCATAGGTCGTGACCACGTCGATCAGCGCATCGATGTTGCGTTGATCCAACAGATTGTCTGTATCCATGCCTCTCCCTTTCTCCGTTCCGTCGCCATCCCCCACCCAACCGCTCGGGCCGATCACCCGGGCCAATCGCTCGGGCAGGTACCGAACCCACCATGCTTTTGGTTATGGAGCCGCTCTTCACCTAGCACAGCCGGTGCGCGTGAAAAGCGAAAAGGCGGTGATTTGGCCCTTAGTTGAAACCACCTACCGGTTGCCTTGGCCTTGCGACGGACTTTTGCGCGTCATCTTGCGAAGATTAATTGCGAATGAGACTCAATTGCATTATTGTGCCCAAGATTTATACGCCTTATTAGAGGAGAAAAACCCGTGTCTTCGCAGGCCTTTGATCGAAATCACCGTGTCGCCGACCGCGTGCCCAAGCGGCCACTTTTGGGTGCCCTGTTTCTGCTCGGAGCGCTCGCATCGCCCATGCTCGCCAGCAGCGCAGTGGCTGCGGAAATGAGCTCGGCCGAACTTGTCGAGGCCATGCAGGATGGTGGCTACGTGATCTTCGTGCGTCATGCGCAAACCGAGAAGGACTACGCTGATCAGATCGACGCGCAGATGGGTGACTGCTCGACCCAGCGCACATTGAGTGAAGCGGGCTGGGCCGAGGCCCGCGCTATTGGCACGGCCTTCGTGCGACTGGCAATCCCGGTCGATCGGGTGATCAGCAGTCAGTACTGTCGTGCGTGGCAAACGGCGGACCTCGCCTTTGGCCGCTACAGCAAGACGGCGGACCTGAACTTCGAGCCTGCCGAGGAATACACCGACGCCCAGATGACGGCCATGCGCGAACGGGTCGTCCCACACCTTGCCACGCCGCCGACGCCTGGGACCAACACGGTTCTCGTCGGCCACGATGACCCCTTCGATGCGGCCACCGGTATCTATCCCGAGCCGATGGGCGTCACCTTCATCATCCGGCCGCTAGGCGATGGCCGCTTCGAGATCCTGGGTAGCATCGCGCCGGATGCCTGGCCGGACAGTGCTTCCAATTGAGGCGAGAGGGCGCGGGCCAGACGGCTCGCGCCCGTCCAGGCACGTTTTTGTGCGCTGCCTCGCAGAGGTCTGCGCCGGAGCCGGCTAACTGTTTGAGAAGGCTGGCTGGGGCGCCAGGATTCGAACCTGGGATCGCGGGACCAAAACCCGCTGCCTTACCGCTTGGCTACGCCCCATGCTGCTAGGCCAGGAAAGCGATTATCTACGCCCTGGCTCGTTGCCTCGCAAGCCTTCAGGTTCTGGGACTTACGGCGAGGCGCCGCGGCAGCGGCTCGCGGCCACCCACCAGGCGGGATAGGCGCGTGCGACGGCCTCGGCCGCCGCCTCCGCCTCGGCGAGTGTGGCGTAGATAGCGAAGCAAGTGGCGCCGCTGCCGCTCATACGGGCCAAACGACAGCCGGTTGTGCGACCGAGCGCCTCCAGAACCTCGCCGACTGGGGGACAGAGCCGGCGGGCTGGCTCTTCCAGGTCGTTGGCTTCCTGCGACAGCCAGTCGATCAGGGCGTCGAGCGCGGCGAAGGCCGGGGGTGGGGGCGTCGGCGTTGTAAAGGTCCCTTGGCGCGCGGCGAAGATCTCGGCGGTGGAGAGCGCTGCGCCGGGGTTGACCAGCAGCAGGGCGAAGTCGGGCAGGCGATCGAAGGGGAGGAGCGTTTCCCCGATGCCGCGCATCATGGCCGGCCGCTTGAGAAGGCAAACGGGAATGTCGGCGCCGAGCGGCAGAGCCAGGGCTTGCAGGGCGTCGAGGGAGCGTTTCAGACCCCACAAGTCGTTGAGAAGATGCAGGGCGGCGGCCGCATCGGCGGAGCCGCCGCCGATGCCCGAAGCGACCGGCAGGCGTTTGGTGAGCGTGAAGGCGGCTTGCGGGACGATCTGCGCGTCCTCGGCCAGGTGACGGGCCGCGCGCAGCACCAGGTTATCGGACTCTCCGTTCAAGGGCGCCGCAAAGGGCCCGTCGACGGCGAGGCTTAGCGCTGCCTCGTCCGCGACCGGCGCGCGGACGCTCAGTTCGTCGCCCAGCTCGGTAAAGACCACCAGGCTGTCGAGCAGGTGATAGCCATCGGCCCGGCGGCCGGTCACCCGCAGGGTCAGGTTGATCTTGGCTGGAGCCGTAATGCTGAGCGCGGCGCCGGCAGAGGCCTCGGCGGCAAGGGACATCAGGGTCGCTTTACTGGGCGTCCGCTTCCGAGCGGTCGCCATCCTTGGCTTCGCTGCCGAGCGCCGGAAGGCCTTCGCGCAGCTTGCGTTCGATCTTCGGTATCTCCTCCGCGTCCGGATCCAGGCTCAAGGCACGGCTCCACTGGATCCGCGCCTCTCGCTTGCGACCGACCCGCCAGTAGGCATCGCCGAGATGGTCGTTGATCGTGGGATCCTGGGGCCTGAGTTCGATGGCGCGCTCGAGATAGGATACCGCTTCTTCAAAGCGCTCCAGCCGATAGTAGACCCAGCCTAGGGAGTCGACGATGTAGCCGTCGCGCGGCCGTCGATCGACCGCCTTGATCAGCATCTCCTCAGCTTGCTCGAGGTTGGTTTTCTGCTCCACCCAGGAGTAGGCGAGGTAATTGAGTACGAAGGGCTGGTCCGGCTCCAGCTCCAGCGCCGTCAGAAAATCCGCTTCGGCCGACGGCCATTCGTCCACCCGCTCGTGGGCGATGCCGCGGAAGTAATAGAGCGTCCAGTGAAAGCGCTGCGGCGGGCCGGCGCGGGTGATGGCCTCGGTATAGGCTTCCGCGGCCAGCTCGAAACGCTCCTGCTGTCGGCGCAGGTTGCCGATGCGGTACCAGGGCTCGAAGCGCTCTGGCCGTTCCGCCGCCAAGGCTCTCAGCTCACCGATGGCTTCGTCGGTGCGCTCCAGGTTGTCGAGCTGCTCTGCGATGCGGAGGCGTGCGGTCCAGGCGTAGGGCGAATTGGGCGGGACAGCGCGATAGGCCCCGATGGCGCTCCTTGGGCGCTCCTGACGTTCCAGCACCTCGCCGATCAGAATGTGCGCGACCTCCATGTCCGCGTCCAAGGCCAGCGCGACGTTGGCATAGAGCAGAACCAGCTGCTGCGCGCGGTCGGGCAGGGCGGAGGCCACATCGAACAGGGCGGTGGCGAAGCCCTCGACAGGCGTGGTCACCAAGGGCTCGGCCGCCTCGGCTGCGTCGAGGCGGGCCAGCGCGTCCTCGATCACATCGTTGGAGAGGCCGCCCGACAAGGCATCCTGATAGAGCGCGCGGGCGCCGTCCGGATCGCCTTGGCGCTCCCGCAGATTGCCAGCGAAGAGGGCAAGGCGCGCGGAGTTGCGGTCCTGCCGCTCAATGGCGCGGTCGAAGGCGGCTGCGGCCTCTGCCGGGCGGTCGGCGACGTCGTAGATCAGCGCGCGATGGAAGTCGGCGAGCTGCGCGGGTCCGGGTGCGGAGGCGAGCGAATCGAGCTCCTCCAGCGCGCCCTCCATGTCGTCCATGGCCAAACGTACCCAGGCACGCTGCAACGGCGCCATGATGCCGACGATCTCGCCCTTGGGCAGCTTGTCGAGAAAGGCGATGGTCTCTGCGTAGTTGCCGTCCCGCATCGCTTCGCCGGCCAAGAGCAGCGTCGCGACCGCGGTGCCTTGCTGGGTGGGCTCGACACGCTCCGCCAGCTCGACGGCCCGCTCGAAACGCCCTTCCATGGCCATGAGAACCATGGTCGTCGCAATCAGCTCATGATTGTCGGGATCGGCGGCCAGCGCCCGCGCCATCAGGTCGGCGGCGTTGTCGTAGTCCCGCTCCTGCTGGGCAAAGATGCCGGCGAGGTAGGCCCCAAGCGGTTCGTTACTTGTGTGTTGGCCGTGCGGGCGGGGCGCGAGATTCTCCTGCTGCGCCCAAGACGGGCTTTGGCCCGCGACAAAAGCGAGGGCGAGCAGCGGCAAAACCGTTCTGGAAAGGGCGCGGCGCCCGATCGAAGCAGCTCTCTCGATCACAAGGGGTCCTCGGACTGGTGTCGGCGCGGGGTGGCGATGCAATCGGTTACCCCGCAGTCCCACGTCAAGCTAAGCAGGTGGGAGGTTAAAATCCAGCAAGTCGGGCAAAATCGGCCCCTGGCACCATAGCAGATCGCGGGCGCCGCCAGCGGCTTTGCAAGGAAATTCGGTTGCTGCGGCACAAGAGAGCGTCTATTGCTGGCGGGTGACAGTTTCACGGATAAGCAGGCAGCCGCGTTCGGCTGCTTGTCGGTTAGGTCTCCTCTTCCCGACAATTCTGTGAATGGCTTCACCCCGGCGCGCGGGTCGCGGGCTGGGCCCCATGCATGACAGGACGACACATACATGACTACCGGAACTGTGAAATTCTTCAACACCACCAAGGGCTACGGTTTCATCACGCCAGACGACGGCAGCAAGGATGTCTTCGTGCACGTCTCTGCGGTGGAGCGCTCGGGTATCGGCTACCTGAGCGAAGGCCAAAAGGTGAGCTTCGACATTCAACCGGACTCACGGGGCCCGAAGGCCGTCAATCTGCGTCCCGTCTGACGGCGTCGCCGACTTCCAAGCAGGACGGGCCGTCGCTTGCGACGGCCCGCTTCTTTTTACCCGGATGCCTGCGGCGCGATTATGGCTGCTTCATGTCTATTGAAGACCGACCGGGTCGACGATGCCGCCGCGGCAGCTCGCACCACGCGCCCCCGCTGCCGCCATTCGCTCGCCGAGGCTTGACGCGTCGTCCAGCGGTCCGCGTAGGTGGATCTGTAGCTCGGTGATCAGGCGGCGCCCGCCGTCGTCCCGGCAGCGGACCACGACTCTTTCGCCGGCTGCCAGGCCAAAGGCGGCGTCAAAACGCCTCCGCACCTCTTCCGCCGCGATGCGCTCGCCGATGCTTTCGACGAAGAAATCCCGCACCTCTGAACCATTGAGCTCGCCCAGCAGCATCAAAGCGTGCCGGAAGTAGGTTTCGGGCTCGGCCGCGTAGCAGGTGCCGTGTTTCATCCATTGATGGCGTTGCAGGTTCGATTGCGTGCCGGGCATGGCGCGATCGAGCGCGCGGCGCGTTTCTTCGCTCAGCGGCACCGCAGGCAGCCGCGACCAACGGCGATCGCGCATCTCGTCCTGCTCCACTTCGGACAGGCCGCAGTAGGTGTTGCCGCGCGGCTGCGGCCAGAGGCCGTGCAAGGTAAAATGCTCGGCATCGAACCGCGCCGACGTTTGGCTGCGGCACTCCGGTCGTTGGGGCCTGGTCTCGCAAAAGCCGGGTTGCCAGCTAACCGCCAGCACCAGATCGCCGTCGAAGCTCGCCACTGCGAGCCCGGCGGGTAGGAACGCCAGGACGCTACAGGCCAGCAGAAGGCGGATGGGCCTGCTGGTGCGACGTCCCAGCACGGAACGCTTGCCTTACATATTGGGGTAATTCGGGCCGCCGCCGCCTTCCGGCACCACCCAGTTGATGTTCTGTGCCGGGTCCTTGATATCGCAGGTTTTGCAGTGGACGCAGTTCTGGGCGTTGATCTGGAAACGCGGATCGCTGCCGTCCTCGCGCACCACCTCATAGACGCCGGCCGGGCAGTAGCGCTGGGCCGGCTCGTCGTAGGTTGGCAGGTTCTTGGCAATCGGGATGCTGGCGTCAGCCAGGGTCAGGTGGACCGGCTGGTCTTCCTCATGGTTGGTATTGGAGAAGAAGACGTTCGACAGCCGGTCGAAGGTGATCACGCCGTCCGGCTTGGGATACTCGATGACCGGCATCTGGCTGGCCGGCTTGAGGCATTCGTGGTCCGGTTTGTGGTGCTTCAAGGTCCACGGCAGCTTGCCGCCAAAGAGCTTGAGGTCGAGGCCGCCGTAGAGAAAGCCGAGGCGGTTGCCCCAGCGCGCTGCCGCCGGCCGCATATTGCGGGCGGCGTGCAGCTCCTCGTGGATCCAGGAATTCTTGTAGGCCTCTTCGTAGGACTCGATGACGCCGTAGCCCTCGTCGCCGCCGATCAGGGCTTCGGCGATGCTCTCCGCCGCCAGCATGCCCGACTTCATGGCCGTGTGGCTGCCCTTGATCTTCGGAACGTTGAGGAAGCCGGCCTCGCAGCCGATGAAGGCGCCGCCGGGGAAGACCAGCTTGGGCACCGACTGCAATCCGCCCTCGTTCAGGGCGCGGGCGCCATAGGCGATGCGCTTGCCGCCTTCCAGCATCGGCTTGATGGCCGGATGCAGCTTGAAGCGCTGAAACTCCATGTAGGGGAAGAGGTGCGGGTTCTGATAGTCCAGCCCGACCACATAGCCGACATAGGCCTGGTTGTTGTCCAGGTGATAGATGAAGGAGCCGCCCCAGGTCTTGTCGTCCATCGGCCACAGGGCCGTGTGAATGACCAGGCCTTCTTGATGCTTGGACGGATCGAGCTCCCAAAGCTCCTTCATCCCCAGGCCATAGGTTTGGAACTGGCAGTCCCGGCGCAGCTCGAAGCGGGCCTCGAGCTGCTTGCCGAGGCTTCCGCGGCAGCCCTCGGCGAAGAGGGTGTACTTGGCCCGGAGCTCCATGCCCTGCTGGTAGCTGTCCTTATGGTGGCCGTCCTTGGCGACGCCCATGTCACCCGTGGCCACGCCCATGACGGCGCCGGCGTCGTTGTAGAGCACCTCGGCGGCGGCAAAGCCGGGATAGATTTCGACGCCCATGGCCTCGGCTTGCTCCGCCATCCAGCGGCAGACGTTGCCGAGCGAGACGATGTAATTGCCTTTGTTGTGGGTTTGCGCCGGCAGGAGCCAGAGCGGAATGGATAGACTGCCCTTCTCGGTCAGCAACAGGAACTTCTCGTCCGTGACCGGCGTGTTGAGCGGCGCGCCCTTGTCCTTCCAGTCCGGAATCAGCTCGTTGAGGGCCCGCGGCTCCAGCACCGCGCCGGACAGGATGTGGGCGCCGACCTCCGAGCCCTTCTCCAGCACGCAGACGCTGATGTCATGGCCCTTCTCCTCCGCGAGCTGACGCAGCCTGATCGCCGCGGCCAGGCCCGAGGGGCCGGCGCCGACGATTACCACGTCGTATTCCATGTACTCGCGTTCCATCACCACCTCCCACACTGCGGTTCCCGAATGAACCGACAACAGTTAACCCGCACGAAAGGTAACGCCCTTAAATCCTGACCGGGAGTCAAAGGCGTGCGGCAAAAGGTCATGCAAGACCAGCACGCCCTTGTGGAAATGCAGGAATATTGCCGCACCGGCTTTCGCGCAAGCGAACGACAATCCACGAGAACCGGCGCGGTGACAAACGGGCCGCCGGGACTCCGACCATGGATACGGTCACCAACCTCTTTGCCGCCTTTGCCGTTGTGATTGCAAGCCTCATTGCGGCTTCGCCTGCGGCCGCCACTGGTTGCCAGAACCATCCTTGGGCCGAGCAACCCTGTCCCGGCGTGGCAGAAAAGTGGGACCGCTTTCTCGCGCTTCAGGACCTGCATGCCTCCTTGGCTGCGGCCCGCAGCTTCGAAGCCTTCCTGGCTGGCCGTGACGAGGAGGCGCTGCACTTTCTCGCCATTGCCCGCGGCGAGGGGGCGGCGCGTTCCTTGACCACCGGGCAGCAGGCTTCGCCGGAGGTCGCGCGCGTGCAGCGTCGGCGCGAGACGGGCTGCATTGCCGACCCTTACGCCAGCACGCCTTGTCTCGGCACTTCCGGCGCTTGGCAGAGCTACGCCAGCGAACGCGGCCTGGAAGAAAGCTGGCAAAGCTCGCGTGATTTCGTCGCCAGGCTGTCCGATCGCCCCACGGCCGGAGCGCAGTCGGGCGGGCAAGGAGTTGGCCTGGAAGACGCCGCCGATGAAGACGGCGCGACGCCCGCGACCAATAGAGCCGAGGGCCTCATCATTCGCGTCTATCCTGGCACCCCATTCGAGGGGAGCTAGGCTCGAGGATGGCGCTGGCCTATCGCAGAACCGTTGCGGCAAGCATAGCGCCCGGGCAATCTGCCATGGCGCCGCTGCTTTCGGTCTTCGGCCATGTGATCATCCTTTCTCTCTTCTTCAGCGCCTCCTTTGCCGTGCGCGAGGTGCCACGCTTCGAGGACTTCGATCTCATGGGATTCTCTGGCGGGGAGGTTGTCGAGGCTGAGCTGGCCATGCCCGCGGCGCTCGCCGAAATCGATGACACGCCCTCGGCGACGGCGCTTGAAGATGAGGTCCCCATGGCCGAGGCGATCGAGGACTACGCCGCCCTGGCCGAGACTCTCGAGGTTGATGCGCCGCTGGATGTCGCCGATGCGGTGCCGATGGACGCTGCAAGCGAGCCAGCGCTTGCTGCCGTCGCGGATCCGATCGCCGCAGATACGCAGGCCGTAGCCGCCGTCGACGCGGTCGAGGTATCGCCCAGCCTTCAGCCCGTGGCGCTGCAGCAGACCGTCGAGCCTGCGCTTTCGGCGCCGGCGAACGCGGCAACGACACCCCTGGCCGCTGAACCTTACCCTCTGGCCGAACAGTTGGTCGCGGAAAGCGTTCCGATGGAGGAGGTTGCCGAGGTGATTGCCCCCGCGGTGGCTGAAGAACCTGTCGAGATGGCATCGCTGGTGATGGAGGATGCAACCCCTTCGGCGGAGGCGCCGGCCCGCGTGGAGGAGCGGCGTTCCGCGACACGCTCTTTTGAGCGGCAGGCGCGTGCCGCCATGCCTCGCACGGCCGCAGATCGCCAACTGGCAAAAAGCAATCCCGAGCTTTGGGCTGTCGTTTCCGCCTTGCGGGTACAGGTGGCGCGCTGCTGGGCCAGTGCGGACGGGCCAGGGGACGCGTCCGAGTTCATCGATGTCGAGGTCGCTTTCGACCGCTCCGGTCGTCTCGACATGGCGCGGGTTCAGGATGCCGGGCGCCTGCTGCGCGATGAAGCCTTTGGCCGGGAAGCCGGGCGGGCCCGTGCGGCCTTGCAAGCCTGCAGTCCCTTCGCGCTGCCAAGCGAGCACTATGGTCTCTGGCAGCGCTTCACCATGCGCTTCGTGCTGGCACCGTCATGAGCGGCTCGCACGGCTGACCCTAGCGCGGCTTCGTTTGCGCGCGTGTCGCCGCCGGGGCTAGGTTCGCATTGCGGAGCCAAGGGCGAGATGAAGGTGGAGAGGGCACGGCATGACGGATGACAGCGAAGCGGACGGCGCCGCGCCCGTCGCCCCTTTGCCGACCGAAGCGCTGCGCCGCCGTTGCGACCCCGCGCAGTTTACCTTTCGCACCTCGGAAGAGCTGGATCTGATAGACGGGCTGGTTGGCCAGGAGCGGGCGCTGGATGCGCTGACCTTCGGCGCGGAGATGCGCGGTCCGGGTTTCAACGTTTTCGTTCTCGGAATTCCCGGCTCCGGCAAGCACAACGCGGTCAAGGAGTTCCTACGCGACAAGGCCGAGCGAGCGCCCTCGCCGGACGACTGGGCCTATGTTCATAACTTCGCCGAGCCGCACCGACCAACCGCGCTGCGCTTGCCGCCCGGGCGTGCGCAGCGTCTGCACGACGGCATGCACGCGCTGATCGACGGATTGCGCACGGCCTTTCCGGCGGTCTTCGAGAGCGATGACTATCAGGCGCGGCGCAAGGAGATCGACGCCGGCTTTCAGCGCCAGCAGCAGGCGGCCTTTTCCGAGCTGGCCGAGGATGCGGCCAAGCAGGGCATTGCCATCATGCGCACCCAGTCCGGCATGGCGATGGCGCCGATCCGCGACGACAAGGCGCTGACGCCTGAAGAGTTCGAGGCGCTGCCGGAGAAAGAGCAGCAGGCGCTGCAAGAGAAGATGCAGCAATTGCAGACGGCGCTGCAGGAGATCATGGAGACGGTGCCGCGCCTGGATAAGGAGCGCCGCGAGCAAATCCGCGAGCTCGACCGGCGTCTTGCCACCCTGGCCGTGCGCCGTGCCATGAACGACTTGGTCGATAGCTTTGCCGACCTACCGGCGGTCAAGGCCTACCTGGAAAATGTGCGCCAGGACCTGGTCGAGAACGCGCAGCTCTTTCTCTCCGCGCCGTCGGCGCCGATGGAGCTTGCACCGGACGGTTCGGCTGGCCGCCCCGACGCCCCTCAGAGGCTCCAGGCTCCCGACACGCGCTTTCGCCGCTATGAGGTGAATGTGATCGTGCGTCACAGCCTGGACGGTGAGGGGGCCGGCGCGCCGGTGGTCACCGACGATCATCCGGCGCTCGGCAACTTGCTGGGCCGGGTCGAGCACATGGCCCAAATGGGCGCCTTGGTCACCGACTTCACCCTGATCAAGCCCGGTTCCCTACATCGGGCCAACGGCGGCTACCTTCTGATCGATGCCATCAAACTCCTGCGGGAGCCCTTTGCCTGGGATGCCCTCAAGCGCGCCTTGCGCAACAGCTGCGTCACTATCGAGTCGCCTGGCGCCTACATCAGCGTTGCCTCGACCGTGACCTTGGAGCCGGACCCCATCCCGCTCGACGTCAAGGCGGTGCTGTTCGGCGACCGCACTCTCTTCCATCTCCTCTCGAGCCAAGAGCCCGACTTTCGTGAGCTCTTCAAGGTCGCGGCCGACTTTGAGGAGATCATCGAGTGGGACGAGGAGAACGCCGCCCTGCTGGTGCGCCTGCTTGGCGGCATCTGCCGCAAGGAAGACTTGCGACCCCTGGACGCGGAGGGCGCGGCTGCCATCGTCGAGCACGCCGCCCGCCTTGCCGGCGACTCGGAACGCCTGTCCGTGCGGATTGGTCCGCTGGCCGACGTGCTGCGGGAGGCGAGCTATTGGGCCGGCAAGGCCGAGCACAAGGCCATTGGCGCCGCCGATGTCAAACGGGCTGTCGATGAAGGTATCCGCCGCCTGGATCGGGCCCGTCAGCGCAGCCACGAGGCCATTCTGCGCGACACCCTGATGATCGACACCGATGGGGCCCAGGTCGGTCAGGTCAACGGCTTGAGCGTGCACGCTTTGGGCGCCATTTCCTTCGGCCGTCCCACCCGCATCACGGCGCGCGTGCGCATGGGCGCCGGCCGGGTGCTCGACATCGAGCGCGAGGCCAAGCTGGGCGGCAACCTGCACAGCAAGGGTGTGCTCATTCTTTCGGGATTTCTCTCTTCCCGCTATGCCCTCAAGGCGCCGGTCGCCATGGCGGCGACCCTGGTGTTCGAGCAGTCCTATGGGGGGGTCGACGGTGACAGCGCCTCCTCCACTGAGCTCTATGCGCTGCTCTCGGCGCTCTCCGAGGTACCGCTCAAGCAGTCGCTGGCGATCACCGGCTCGGTCAACCAACTCGGCGAGGTGCAGGCCATCGGCGGTGTGAACCAAAAGATCGAGGGCTTCTACGACATCTGCGCGGCCCGCGGCCTGACTGGCGAGCAGGGTGTTTTGATCCCTGCTTCGAACGTCAAGCATCTCATGCTGCGCGAAGATGTGGCAGAGGCCTGCCGCGAAGGCCGTTTCCACGTCTATGCGGTCTCCCATATCGACGAGGGGATTGCGCTGCTGACCGGGCGGGATGCCGGCGCGCGTGGGGCAGACGGGCTATTCCCGGAAGGCTCGATCAATCGCCTGGTCGAGGATCGCCTGATCGGTTTTGCCGAAAGCCGGCGCGACTTCGGCAAAGGCGGCCGGGGCAAGGGCCGCGCGACCGACAGCAACGCCAAGACCAACAACGACGAGAACAACGATCTGGATGGCGGTCGCGACGAGGACGGCCCTGATCCAGAAACGCCAGAGGGGTCAGATTCGCCAGAGGCGAAGGAATAAAGAGGCAGCCCTGCCGTTGTCGCGCTGGTGGCCGACCGCTCGAAACGCTAGAGTGTAGCTGGCCGCCACAGTGCTGACGTCCCTGCGTCGTCAAACCCATTATCTGCCTTCCAAGCAAAGCCAACGGAGAGTTGCGCCATGTCCATTCTCGCCAAGCGCCTGTCGCGCATTAAGCCCTCGCCCACCATCGCGGTGACGCAAAAGGCCCGCGAGCTCAAGGCTGCCGGCCGCGATGTCATAAGCCTCGGTGCGGGGGAGCCCGACTTCGATACGCCGGATCACATCAAGCAGGCGGCGACCGATGCCATCGCCCGCGGCGAGACCAAGTACACCGCCGTCGACGGCATCCCGGAGCTGAAGCAGGCGATCTCGGACAAGTTCAAGCGCGACAACGGCCTCGACTACGCGCCGAACCAGATCACCGTCGGCACGGGCGGCAAGCAGATCCTGTACAACGCCTTGATGGCGACCCTGGACGACGGCGACGAGGTGATCATCCCGGCGCCCTATTGGGTTTCCTATCCCGACATGGTGCTGCTGGCCGGCGGCGAGCCGGTCTTCGTCACCTGCCCGCAGAACAACGGCTTCAAGCTCCGGCCCGAGGACCTGGAAGCGGCGATCACGCCGAAGACCAAGTGGCTGATCCTCAACAGCCCCTCGAACCCGACCGGCGCCGCCTACACCGCCGAGGACATGAAGGCGCTGACCGACGTGCTGAAGCGCCACCCGCACGTCTGGGTGATGACGGACGACATGTACGAGAAGCTGGTCTACGACGGCTTCACCTTCTGCACCCCGGCCGAGGTCGAGCCGGAGATCTATGACCGGACCCTGACGATCAACGGCGTCTCCAAGGCCTATGCCATGACCGGCTGGCGCATTGGCTTTGCCGGTGGGCCGGAAGCGCTGATCAAGGCCATGGCGAAGGTGCAGAGCCAATCGACCTCCAACCCCTCGTCGATCAGCCAGTGGGCGGCGGTCGAGGCGCTGAGCGGCACTCATCACTTCATTCCGAAGAACAACGAGGTCTTCAAGGCACGCCGGGATCTGGTGGTCAGCAAGCTCAATCAATGTCCGGGGCTGCATTGCCCGACGCCTGAGGGGGCCTTTTACGTCTATCCCTCCTGCGCCGGCACGATCGGCAAGAAGACGCCGGACGGCAAAACCATCGAGACCGACGAGGACTTCGTCACCTACCTCCTGGAAAGCGAAGGGGTTGCGGCGGTGCACGGCGCGGCCTTCGGCCAATCGCCGCACTTCCGCATTTCCTACGCCACCTCGACGGAGCTGTTGGAAGAGGCCTGCAACCGCATCAAGCGCGCCTGCGAAGCGCTGAGCTAGCAAAGAAAAGCGCCCCGGAGTTTCCTTCGGGGCGCAAGGTTGCGTTTGACAGGGTTAGATGGACTTCTGGCCCATCTGCTCGGCGATGTAGTCGGCTTGGCGGATGGCCAACGTCACGATGGTGAGCGTCGGGTTCTCTGCCGCGCCGGTGGTGAACTGGCTGCCGTCCGAGATGAAGAGATTGGCCACGTCGTGGGTCTGGCCCCACTTGTTGCAGACCCCGTCCTGCGGCTTTTCGCTCATGCGGCAGGTGCCGAGGTTGTGGGTCGAGGGGTAGGGCGGCGTTTCGTAGACGTTCGTCGCACCCACCGCCTCGTAGACCGCGCTGCCTTGCTTGAAGGCGTGATTGCGCATGGCGACGTCGTTGGCGTGGTCGTCGAAGTTCACGTTCGGCACGGGCAGGCCGAACTGGTCCTTCTCGGACTCATGCAGGGTGATGCGGTTCGACTCCTGCGGCATGTCCTCGCCGACCAGCCACATGCCGGCCATGTGGTCGTAGCCTTCCATGGCTTCGGCAAATCCGCGTCCCCAGGCCCCCGGATTGAGGAAGGCCGCCATGAAAGGCAGGCCCAACGACAGGGTTTCCATCTCATAGCCGCCGACGAAGCCGCGGGACGGGTCGTTTATCGACTCGTCGGTGATGATGCCGGCCATGGTGGTTCCGCGGTACATGTTCACCGGCTTGTCGAAGGTGGCGTAGACCGAGCCGGTCATATGCCGCATGTAGTTGCGGCCCACCTGACCCGATGAGTTGGCCAGACCGTCCGGGAACTGAGCCGAGGCCGAGTTGAGCAGCAGGCGCGGCGTCTCGATGGAGTTGCCGGCGACGCAGACCACGCGGGCCTTCTGGAGCTGCCGGTTGCCGTCCTTGTCGGCATAGAGCACGCCGCTGACCTTACCGTCGGCATCGTGCTCGATCTGCAAGGCCTGCGCCTGGGTTCTCAGATCGAGCTTTCCGGTCTCTTCGGCGGCCGGAATCTCCGTCACCAGGGTCGACCACTTGGCGCCCGACTTGCAGCCTTGGAAGCAGAAGCCGATCTGCTGGCAGGCGGGCCGGCCGTTCCGCGCCCGGCTGTTGATCGACATCTTCCCCGTATTGACGTGCTTGTAGCCGAGGCGTTTGGCGCCGGCATACATGACCTTGAAGTTGTTGTTGCCCGGCAGGCCTGGAATGCCGTGGGTCCGGGTGGTCCCCATCTTGTCCTCGGCCTTGTCGTAGTAAGGCTCGAGATCCTCCAGGGAGAGCGGCCAGTCGAGCAGGGTCGCGCCCTCGATGTCGCCATAGACGCTTCGCGTCTTGAGTTCGTGCTCCTGGAAGCGCAGCGAGGCGCCAGCCCAGTGCACCGTGCTGCCACCCACCGTCTTGCAGATCCAGGCCGGCAGGCCGGCGAAGTCCTTCGCGACGCGCCAGGTTCCCGAGGTCGTCCGTTTGTCGAGCCAGGAGAGCTGCCCGAAGGAATCCCATTCGTCATTGACGAAGTCGTTCTCGCCGTAGCGCTTGCCTGCCTCCAGCAGCACCACCTTGATGCCTTTCTGACAGAGCTCGTTGGCCAGGGTTCCGCCCCCGGCGCCGGAGCCGATGACCACGACGACGGAGTCGTCGGAAAGATCGTAGTTTGCCATGGTCTTTCCTCCTCTCCGTCAGCCGGCTTTCGGGCTGGCATCGGCGGAGGGCTCGCCGACCCAGCGCAGGTCGTCGAAGCCTCGGTCGATGTAGCCGCCGTATTCGAAGGAGGGGCCTTCGTAGCCGAAGTGCCGCCAGACCAGCGGATCGTTATAGAGGGCGACCACGGTCGTGCCGCGCACCTTCTGGAAGAAGGGGTCGTTCTCCATGGCTTCGAGGACGGCAAGGCGGTTGCCTTCCGACAGGTCGATGAACTTGACGCCCATGGCGCCGTCGAGCTTGGCAACGCCGTCCTTGATCAGCCCGGCCGTGTCGTCGTTGCCGGCCGCTTCGGCGTCGAGCACCTCGACCACGACCATGTAGTAGAGATCAGCCAGGGTATCGTGGGGATAGAGATCCCGAGTCATCTTCAACAGGGTGCGGCCGCTGTGGTCGTCCAGCGCCTTGAGACCCATGCCTTGCGCCGCGGCACCGCTTGTCGCCGCCACGGTCGCCCCGGCCGCCAGGCTGCTGCTTTGCAGAAACTGGCGTCGGTTCATGCCTTTTGCAGACATCTCTCGCGTTTCCTCCTCTTTAAACTATTGTTTTGTGTTGTTTTTTGGCGTGCTGCCGGTTTGCCCGGCATGCCGCATCACTGGTAGCGGCCGTGCCGCTCCAAAACCTCGATCTTGTAGCCGTCCGGATCCTGGACGAAGAAGAAGCGAGCCATCAGCGAGCCCTCGCGATGGAACTCCTTCACGTCGTTCGGATTGAGCCCGGCCTCCGCAAAGCGCTCATGCTCGCTTGCGCAGTCTTCGACGCAGACAGCCAGGTGGCCGTAGCCGCTGCCGTGGGTATAGGGCTCTTCCTGACTGGCATTCCACGTCAGCTCGACCTCGAAGTCGTTCTCCGGATTGCGGAGATAGACCAGCGTGAAGCCGTCGAAGTCGAAGCGCTCGGCGACCTTCAGGTCGAAAGCCGTGTCGTAGAAGGCGATCGATTTATCCAGATCCGCGACGCGGATCATGGTGTGTATGGCTTTCGCCATAGAAGTCCTCCCGCTTTGTTCATTCCGTTGGTCTTTGGCCGAGTCTAGGGCCAAAGCCGTTCAGGATGGTGGTAGCGGGCTACTACACGCCGTTTTCTGTCCGCGCCGGCGGACGCGGTCGGCCGTTATTCGGCGGCGGCCGCTGCCAATTCGCCTTTGGCGCGCTCCATGACGCCGGCGCGGTCCAGCGTGTAGTTCAGGCAGGAGACCCGTAGCAGCGATGCGAAGTTGTGCATCTCCGGATTGATCTCCATGACCTCATCGTAGAGCAGGGAGAGGAACTTCGGCGTCGTCATGCCTTGGTCCTCGGCGATTTCATCCAGGATTTCCCAGAACTTGGCCTCCAGACGGATCGAGGTGACGTGTCCGGCAAGGCGCACCGAGCGGGTGTGGCAGGCGTAGTTCGCGGGGTCCTGGCCAGCGAATATTCGGCACATCTCTTGGGTGCCTCCCTTTTGTTCGTTCTTGCTTGTCGCAAAAGCATAACAGACTTTTGCGGCCGATTGCAGCGCCGATCGCCGTGCTTCTTTAGGCGACCAGCACCTCGGCGATGGTCGCAGCCGCCGTTTCGATCTCGCGGCGCGAGACGTCCAGGTGCGTCACAGCGCGGAAGCGGCTCGGGCCCATGCGGCTCACCTGCAGTCCCCGCTCGGCCAACGTCTTCTGGAACTGCATTGGTTCGTGGCCGCTTTCGGCAATGTCGAAGTAGGCCATGTTGGTCTGCACGCTATCCAGGTCGACCGCGATGCCCGGCAGTTCGGCCAGGCGCTCGGCCATCAGCTTGGCGTTGGCGTGATCTTCGGCCAGCCGCTCCACGTGATGCTCTAGGGCGTAGACACCGGCAGCGGCGATGATGCCGCCCTGACGCATGGCACCGCCGAGGCGCTGCTTCCAGTACCAGCAGGCCTCGATGAACTCGGCGCTGCCGGCCATCACAGCCCCCACCGGGCAGCCGAGGCCCTTGCTGAGATCGAGCCACACGGTATCGCAGGGAGCGGCGAAGTCCGCTGCCGACACGTTGCTGGCGACCACCGCATTGAGCAGGCGCGCACCGTCCATGTGAACCAGCAGGTCTCGCTCGTGGGCCGCGGCCGCGACCTCCGAAATGGTCGCGAGCGGCCAGATGGTTCCGCCGGCCAGGTTGGCCGTCTGCTCAAGCTCGACCAGGCGGGTGCGGGGGGCATAGCGGTTGCGTTCCCGCGTGGCCGCGATCGTTTGTTCGGCCGTAAAGATGCCGTTTGTTCCTTCGAGCGGGGTCATGACCACGCCGGCCAGTGCGGCCGGCCCGCCGCCCTCGGCATGGATGATGTGGGAGGTCTTGTCGCAGAGAACCTCGTCCCCGGGGCGGCAATGCACCAGAATGGCGATCTCGTTGCACATGGTGCCGGAGGGCAGGAAGACCGCGGCCTCCTTGCCCATCAGCTCGGCTGACATCTCGCAGAGACGGTTGACGGTCGGGTCCGTTCCGCGCTGCTCGTCGCCGACTTCGGCCTCCGCCATGGCCCGGCGCATGCCGGCGGTCGGCTTGCTCTGTGTATCGCTGAAAAGATTGATCATGCCCGGCCCCGTCGTTTCGATTGCTTGTAGAGAGAGTTAAGCCAGCCCTTTGGCCTGCGCCAAGCGGAAAGGGCTGTACCGCTGCCAGCCATGCGCTCGGTTGACAGCCGCCGGCCGGTCCCCGATATCCCGGAGCATTCCAGGCAAGCGTTGTGAGAGGTGAAGGGTGCGCGTTCTTATCGTTGGCGCAGGGGGTGTCGGTGCCTATTTCGGCGCGCGATTGGCGCTGGATGGCAATGACGTCATGTTCGTCGCCCGCGGCGCGCATCGGGAAGCCATGCAGCGCGACGGCCTCAAGGTCTATTCGCCGCTCGGCGACATGCATCTGCCCGCTCCGCAGCTCTATGAGAGCGCCGAGCAGGCGGGGCTGTTCGACGTCATCCTGGTCTGCACCAAGCTGTGGGACAGCGAGCCGGTCGCCGACCTGATCAGGCCGCTCATGGCGCACGACACGGCTGTCATCTCGGTACAGAACGGCATCGAGGCGGAACCCTTGTTCGCCCGCCTGCTGGGCGAGAAGCATGTGATGGGCGGCATTGCCCAGATCTCGGCCCACATCGAAGCGCCCGGCGTGGTGCGCCATCATTCGGAGACCGCGCGCTTCCTCTTCGGAGAGATGGACGGCAGCAAGAGCTGGCGCCAGGAGACCCTGCAGGCCGCCTGCAGCAGCGCCGGGTTGGAAGCCATCGTGCGCGACGATATCGAGGTCGCCTTGTGGGAGAAGTTCGTGGCGCTGGCGCCCAGCGCCGGGGCTTGCGCCTACTACCGCGCCACCATCGGCGAGGTGCACGGGGACCCGGAGAAGAGCGAGACCCTGAAGGCCCTGATCCGCGAAGCCCTTACGGTTGCGCGCGCCAAGGGTATTCCCTTCGAGGAAGGTAGGGAGGAAACCTTCTTCAAGCGGATCGGAACGCTACCCGGCACGATCAAACCCTCTATGCTGGTCGATCTGGAGCGCGGCAACCGCTTGGAGCTCGACTGGCTGCTCGGTGCTGTGGTGCGGCTCGGCGAGGAGCTCGGCGTCGACACGCCGTTAAGCCAAGAGGTTTACACTGCGCTGCAGCCCCACGCGCTCGGCCGCGCGGCGAGCGGTTGAGCCGGTAGGGAAGGAAAGAAAATGGACGACAAGGCGACCACGGCGGCTGTCCGCAAGGAGCCGGGCTGGCTGAAGCCTGCCACCGACTATGTGCCGCTGATCGTCTTTCTCGTGGTCTACTACCGCGAGGGCATCCTCGATGCGACGGCGGCGCTGATCATCGCCGCCTTGGCGGCGCTGGTGGTCAGCTACCTGGTCAGCCGCCGCATCCCCTACCTGCCGCTGATCGCGGCCGGTCTGGTCGGGATATTCGGGGGCTTGACGCTCTACTTCGAGGACGAGTTCTGGATCAAGATCAAGCCGACGGTCCTGCAGCTGCTCTTCGCCGTGGTGATCTACGGCTCCTACCTGCTCGGCAAGCCGGTGCTGAAGATGCTGCTCAACACGGCCTTTCCCCTGCACGAGGTTGCTTGGCGCGGTTTGAGCCTTCGTTTTGCGATCTTCTTCGTGGTCATGGCGCTCGCCAACGAGGTGGTCTGGCGCACCCAGGACACCGAGACCTGGGTCTGGTTCGACACCATTGGTCAGATGGCCATCACCTTCGTCTTCATCATGGCGCAGATCCCCTTCATGCTGAAGCACCGGGTCGAGGACGAGGAAGAGACTCAGGGCAGCGAATAGCGCGCCAGCTACACCACGTTGGCTTCCTTGAGCGGCTCGCAGCGCAAGACCCGTTCGTAGCCGAAGCGGCTGAGGTCCAGCGTCTGGTAGGCGCCGGTCACGATCAACTCCGTGATGGCGCGGCCGACCGCGGGGCTCTGCTGCAGCCCGTGCCCCGAGAAGCCGTTGGCGAAGTAGAGGTTCGGAACGTCCGGCGCCGGGCCGAGAATGGCGTTCTGATCGAGCGTGTTGTAGGCGTAGTGCCCGGCCCAGGCGCCGGTCGGCTTGATCGCCTCGAAGGCCGGCACCCGCGTGGCCAGGTGCGGCCAGAGCGTCTCCTCGAAGATGCTGTGATCGATCTCGAAATCCAGGCAGTCCGGATCGGCCTCTTCCGGCGGCGAGACGCCGCAGATGAAGCCGCTGCCCTCGGGCCGGAAGTAGACGCCGTTGCTGTCGATCACCAAAGGACAGTCGGGCAGCTCCTCGCGGCAGGCGAACTGGAAGACCTGGCGTTTTCTTGGCCGCACGGGAAGCGCCAGCCCGGCCCAGTCGGCCACCTCGGCGGCGCGTGGGCCAGCGGCGTTTACCGCGGCAGCGCAGGACAGAGAACTGCCATCGGCGAGACGCACGGCGTCTATCTTTGCGCCGCTGCGGTCCAGGCCGATGGCCTCTACCGCCAGGTAGTCGGCGCCGAGGCTACGAGCCTTGGCTCGGAAGGCGTTCAGGAGGCTGGCCGGGTCGAACCAGCCTTCCATCGAAAGGCCCAGCGAGCCGGCGGCCAGACCCTCAAGTGACAGCCAGGGAAAACGTGCGGCCAACTCCGCCGGTGTGAGGAGGGCATTGTCGGCGCCGAGGCGTTTCTGGATGGCGTGGTTGGCCTCCAGGGTCGCCAGACCCTCTTCGCTGGCGAGGAAGAGATAGCCCTTCTCCTGGAACTGGACGTCGGGCACCTCGCCGCCGACCGCGAGGTGCTGCGGCAGCGCCTTGAGGAAATGGATACCGAAGAGCGACATCTCGATGTTCTCGGGTGTCGAGAACTGTTGCCGGATGGAGCCGGCCGAGCGGCCCGTCGAGCCGAAGCGATAGCTCGGGTCTTTCTCCAGCACCGCGATGCGGCCTTGGAAGCCGCTGTCGTTGGCCAGGAAGTAGGCCACGGCGCTGCCGATCACACCGCCGCCGATGATGACGACGTCGTAGGTGGATTGCGTCATCCTTAGAGCGCTTCGTTTTGCTCGTTCATGAGTCTGCCGAGCCGCTTGGCGGCGCGCCGCATGGCCTCTTCCTCCGCGCCGGTGAAGCCGAGCAGAAGGCCCTGCCGCGCGCGACTGCCGACGTAGTGCGGCGAGAGTGGGGTCAAGGCAAGCCCAGCGTCTGCCGCGTGTCTGCAAAGCTGCCTGTCGCTGCACTGTGCCGTCAGGGCTGCGCGTAATTCGCAAACAACATGCATGCCGCCGTCCTGCGGGAGAGGTTCGAGCACGTCCGAGAACGCCTCGGCCAGCACGCGTTGCAGGTTCTTCAGCCGCTCGGCATAGAGCCGCCGGGTGCGGCGCAGGTGGGTCGCCAGATGTCCCTCCCCGATGAAGCTGGCCATGGCCGGTTGGGCGACCAGGGCGGCTTGCGGGCCGAGGTTGCTTTGCGCCTTCGCGCAGGTCTCGACCAGGCTGTCCGGCACCACGAGAAAGCCGAGCCGCAGGCCGCGGAACATGACCTTCGAGAAGCTGCCCAGGTAGATCACCCGGCCGCTGCGGTCGAGGCTCATCAGCGCGTCCAGCGGCCGGCCGCTGTAGCGGTATTCGCTGTCGTAGTCGTCCTCGATAATCCAGGAGCCCTGTCGATCGGCCCAGTCCAGCAGCGCCAGTCGTCTGGCCGCGCTGAGCGGCATGCCGAGCGGATAGTGGCGGGAGGGTGTAACCAGCGCCATGCCGGCCGCCTGGAAGGCCTCGCTGTCCGGGTCGACGGCCAAGCCTTGCTCGTCCACGGGAACGGAAAGCACCTCGTGGCCGCGTGCGGCGAAAAGCTGCCGCGCCGCCTGGTAGCCGGGGTTTTCCATAATCACCGCAGCGCCTGGCGCCAGCAGCGCTTGGCAGAGCAGCTCCAAGGCCTCGCGCACGCCGGAGGTGATCAGGACCTGGCGCCAATCGCAGGTGAGACCGCGGAAGTCGCGAAGGTGCCGGGCGATGGCCTCGCGCAGGGAAGACAGCCCGTTCGGCGCCGGCTCGTGCAGCAGTGCCGGCATGTCACGTCGGGCGCTGCGTGCTAGAAGCTGGGACCAAAGTCGCGACGGAAAGGCCTCCGCGTCCGGCCGGCCAACCTCGAAGCTCCGGTCGAGCGGCTGCCTCTCTGCTGAGACGGCAGGGACTTTCTCGGAGACCGCCTTGTGCTGGCGAATGGCGAGGTAGTCGTCCGGCAAATCGGCGGCGACATAGACCCCGGCGCCGCGGCGCGACTGCACATAGCCTTCGGCAGCAAGCTCGTCGTAGGCGGCGGTTGCCGTGGTGCGGGAGACGCCGAGCTGCTCGGCCAGCGCGCGGGAGGAGGGCAGCCGCAGGCCGCCTGCAAGCCGTTGCTCAAGGATGAGGCGCCTGATCTGCTCATGGATCTGCTGATAGGCTGGCGTGTCGTCCCCGCGGCTCACGCCGAGCGACAGAAGAGCGATCTCAGGCGGGTTTTCTTGCAGCATCTCAAATCAGGCTCGTCGTATGAGGAAAATTGGTATGATCGAATAGAGCAGAATTGGCTCTTCTGAGAAAGCCAATAAAGGAGCATACCCGGGCGACGAAGAGTCAACACGGCATTGTTGAAGCGAGAAGACGCCATGAGCGGTACCCCTCCCTCTGCACGGACCAAGGTCAAGCGCCTGCACCAGCGGGCGCAGTACGACAAGGAGTCCCTCTATCGGATCCTGGATGCCGGCTTGCTGTGCCACGTCGGCTACATCATCGACGGCGCGCCTTACGTGACCCCGACGCTCTATTGGCGCGAGGGCGACCACGTCTACTGGCACGGCTCATCGGCCAGCCGCATGCTGCGCAAGACCGCCGGCATGGAGGTCTGCCTGACCGTCAGCCACCTGGACGGCTTGGTTCTGGCCCGCTCCGGCTTCCACAGCAGCGTGAACTACCGTTCTGTGATGCTCTTTGGCACGGCGGAGAAGGTCGCGGACCCGAAGAGCAAGCTCGCCGGCCTGGAGGAGTTCATGGAGGGCATCCTGCCGGGACGTTGGGCCGAGATCCGGCCGGTGACGGAGCAGGAGCTGAAGGCCACCACCATGCTGTCGATGAAGATCGACGAAGCTTCGGCCAAGGTGCGCGACGCGCCGCCGGCCGACGACGAGGAGGACTACGCCCTGCCCGTCTGGGCCGGCGTCATTCCTTTCGTCACGGTGGTCGGCACGCCGAAGCCTTGCCCACGGCTCGACCCCAAGACGCCGCTGCCGGCCCACGTCACCCGCTATCGCTATGGCAGCAAGACGGTCAAGGAGGCGGCGGAATGAGCGTCATGGAGATGGACCCACCGGTTGGCCCGCAGGTAACGCCGCGCGACTGGCAGCCGCCGGCACGCAAGCCGATGGAGGGCCGACTGGTCCGGCTTGAGCCGATCGACCCGGTTCGCCACGGTGCGGCGCTCTATGCGGCTTCCCGTGAGGCGCCGGAGATCTGGACCTATATGCCCTATGGCCCCTTCGACAGCGCGGAGGCGCTGGTCGCCTGGCAGCAGTCCTTCTGCCTCGGGGACGACCCGCTGTTCTTCGCGGTCTGCGATGCGGAGAGTGGTGCGCCGCGCGGCATGGTGAGCTTCCTGCGCATCGTGCCGGCCATGGGCGTCATCGAGATCGGCCATATCTGGTTCGCGCCGAGCTTGCAGCGCACGCCGATGGCAACGGAAGCCATCTTCCTCTTGATGCGCGAGGCCTTCGACGGACTGGGCTATCGCCGCCTTGAGTGGAAGTGCAACGACCTGAACGAAAAGTCCAAGGCGGCGGCGCTGCGTTTCGGCTTCAGCTTCGAAGGGGTCTTTCGCCAGCACTTGATCGTCAAGGGGCGCAACCGCGACAGCGCCTGGTTCGCCTTGCTGGACAAGGACTGGCCGCGGGTGAAGGCCAACTTCGAGCGCTGGCTGGACCCGGCAAACTTCGATGCGGCCGGCCGGCAAGAGGTCTCGCTGCGCAGCCTGAACGCGCCAGCCTGACGTAAGCTACCCGACTTCGCAAAGGTGCAGCAGGGTTGCGTGCCTGGTCCTACCGCCCGGTCATGACGGCGGCTAACATGCTCGCTCTTTTGTCATGGGGACGATCAGGGAGTGACCGGCATGAGCGCAGTCAGCGAGTTCGAATACCGCTACAACATGACCATCAAGGCTTTTCCGTCTCATGCCGAGCCGGATTTCGAGTCACCGTCTCAGCAGCAGGAGATCTGGGGCCGGCAGTGGGGCTGCGACAACGATGTCGGCCAGCTGCGCGTGGTGATGATGCACCGCCCCGGCGAGGAGCTGGGGATCATCGATCCCTCCAAACGCATCGAGCGCCTAGGCTCCTACGGCGACGAGGTGGGGGAGACCTGGTACTGGCGCGGCAACGTCATTCCCTCTCTGGAGGAGCAGCAGGCCCAGCACGATGCGCTGGCCGACATCCTGCGCGCCGAGGGCGTCGAGGTGGTCTACCTCAAGCGCTGCGCCCCGGGTAAGCACAAGTCCATCTACACCCGCGATTCTGCCGTCGCCGTGAAGGGCGGCGCCATCGTCACCCGGCTCGGTCCCATCGTGCGGCGGGGCGAGGAGGCGCCGGTCACCGAGACCATTGCGGCGCTCGGCATGCCGATCCTGCGCACGGTACACGGCACCGGGCTGATGGAAGGCGGCAGCTTCGTCTGGCTCAATCCCCGCACGGCCGTGATCGGGCGCTCAAGCCGAGTCAACGAAGAGGGTTGCCGGCAGGTCGAGGACGTCCTGAACGCCCAGGGTGTCGAGCTGCTGCGCTGCGACCTGACCGGCTATCGCCTGCATATCGATGGGGCGCTGGTGATGGTCGACGTCAACACGGCCATCATCAACCCGACCCAGCTTCCCTTCTGGTTCCTGGAGAAGCTCAAGGAGCTCGACATCCGAACGGTCGAGATCCATCCCGACGATCCCTCCGGCACCGTCAACTGTCTCGCGGTGCGGCCCGGGCGGGTGATCATGCAGACGGGTCCCTCCCCGCGCACCGCCGAGGCGCTGGACAAGCTCGGCATCGACATCCTGCCGGTGGAGTACGAGAAGATCTTTCTCGGCGGCGGCGGCATCCATTGCTCGACCTGTCCGCTGGTGCGCGACACAATCGACTGATCACCCGCCGACACCGTCGGCTGAGGGTGTCCGATGGGGGGCGCCCTTCGAGTGAGGAGGGCGATTGTGGGAAGGGACGTCATGCGCCGAAACCGAAAGCCCGGCTTCAACACCCGTGCCATCCATCATGGCCATGACCCCGCGGCGCATCAGGGCGCGCTCGAGCACCCGGTCTACATGACATCGACCTACGTCTTCGACAGCGCCGAGGAGGCCGCGCAGACCTTCGCCGGGGAGCGGGAGGCCTTCGCCTACGGCCGCACCAAGAACCCGACCCAAGCCCTTTTGGAAGAGCGTATCGCCGAGCTGGAGGGGGCGGAGGCCGGACTGGTCACCGCCTCTGGCATGGGGGCCATTGCCAGCTTGCTTTGGACCTGCCTGCGCCCCGGCGACGGCCTGGTCGCCCATCACACGCTCTACGGCAACAGCTATACCCTAATCGCCAAGGAGCTGCCGGAGTTCGGCATCGACGTGCGGCTGGTCGACCTCACTGATCCCGCCAACCTTGCCGAAGCCCTGACCGAGACGACGCGCATGGTCTATTGCGAGACGCCGGCCAATCCCAACCTGGACATCGTCGACATCGGCCGGATCTCGGCGATGGCGCGAGAAGCCGGGGCGATCACCGTGGTCGACAACACCTTCGCGACGCCTGCGGTGCAGCGGCCACTCGAGAGCGGCGCCGATGCCGTCATTCACAGCATGACCAAATTTTTGGGCGGACATAGCGATGTCTTGGCCGGCGCGCTGGTCGGATCGAAAGGGCTGGTCAAGGACGTGCGCATGCGCGGCCTGCGCTATCTGACCGGCGCGGCCATCGCGCCACTCTCGGCTTTCCTTGTCCTGCGCGGCATGAAAACGCTCGGCGTGCGGCTTGAGCGGCACAGTCAGAACGCCCTGGCTCTGGCTCAAATGCTGGAGAGCCACCCCAAGGTGCGCAAAGTGCGCTATCCCGGTCTGCCGTCCCATCCGCAGCATGCGCTCTCCGAGCGGCAGATGAGCATGCCGGGCGGTTTGCTGGCTTTCGAGCTGCGCGGCGGCCTGGAGGCCGGACGGCGCTTCCTCGACAAGCTGACCCTGGCCAGCCGCGCCGTCAGCCTTGGCGGCTGCGAGACCCTGGCCCAGCATCCGGCGAGCATGACCCATACCAGCTATCGTGGCGATGCTCTGGCGCGTTTCGGTCTCAGCGAGGGGCTGATCCGCGTGTCGGTAGGGTTGGAGGACATCGACGACCTCACCGACGACTTCGCTGGCGCGCTCGACCGCGCCTAAGCCTTCCGCAGAGCCGCCCTGCCTTACGAGCGCCTTGGGTCGCCGCCAGTATAGGTCGGCTAGCCGTTTCCCCGCAGCCGTCCGGCAATTGTCGGTTGCCATTGCCCTGCAAAGTCTGGAACCATGACGGGCAAGATCTAATGAAGCGGCTTGTCAACAGGCCCTAGAGAGACAGGGAGGCACGATATGTCCAAGGCAGGCACTCCGGCACGCTGTGCTGCGTTGGTCGGGAGCTATACGAGCGGCAAAACCACCCTGCTCGAGGCGATGCTCAAGGCCGCTGGTACACTTCAGCGCAAAGGCAGCGTCAACGACGGCAACAGCGTGGGCGATGCGGGCCCCGAGGCCCGTGCCCACGGCATGTCGGCCGAGCTCAACGTGGCCTATGCCGACTACCTCGGCGACCAGTGGTATTTCCTCGACTGTCCCGGCTCGATCGAGCTGGCGCAGGAGGCGCGGGACGCGCTGATGGCCGCCGACGTGGCCGTCATCGTCGCTGAGCCGGAGCTGGAAAAGGCGGTGGCGCTTTCGCCGCTGTTCCGCTTCCTGGAGGACCAGGGCATCCCGCACATGCTGTTCATCAACAAGATGGACAAGGCGACGGCGCGGGTGCGCGACATCCTGGCGGCGATCCAGGAGTATTCCTCGCGGCCGCTGGTGCTGCGGCAGGTGCCCATGCGGGACGGTGAGGATGTTGTCGGCGCCGTCGACTTGGTGAGCGAGCGGGCCTGGCAGTATCAGGAGCACAAGCCGTCAAACCTGGTCGAAATGCCGGACTCGATGCGCGACCGGGAGAGCGAGGCGCGGCAGGAGATGCTGGAGGCGCTGGCCGATTTCGACGATGCCCTGCTGGAAGAGCTGCTGGAAGACAAGGTCCCGGCGAACGACGAGGTCTACGCGCAGCTCGAAAAGGACCTGGCCGAGGACTTGATCGTGCCGGTCTTCCTTGGCTCGGCAGAACACGACAACGGCATCCATCGGCTCTTGAAGGCCTTGCGCCACGAGGTGCCGGGACCGGACGCGGCGATGGAACGCCTCGGCCTGCCCGGCGCCCCCATGGTCGCCAGCATCGTCAAGACCTTCCACCTGCCACACACCGGCAAGGTCAGCGTCGCCCGCGTTTGGCGCGGAGAGATCAAGGAGGGCGCCAGCTTCGATGGCGAGCGGGCCTCGGCCTTGCTCCGTCTGCAAGGCGGGCATCAGGAGAAGGTGGCCAAGGCTTCGGCCGGAGAAATCGTCGGCCTCGGCCGGCTTGAGAGCCTGCGGACGGGCGACATCATCGGCGAAGGCGGCAAGCTTGGCGACCTGGAGCTCGAGCGCCCTGCGCCGCTGACCCCGGTCTATGCACTCGCCATTCAGCCGGTGAACCGTCAGGACGAGGTCAAGCTCACGGGCTCCCTGGCCAAGCTGATGGAGGAGGACCCCTCACTGTCGGTGGAGCACAGCCCGGACACGCACCAGATGTTGCTCTGGGGGCAAGGCAACATCCACCTGCAGCTCGCGGCCGAGCGGCTGAAGAACAAGTACCATGTGGAGGTGGCGACCGAGCCGGCGCGCCCGGCCTACAAGGAGACCATCCGCCGCGGGACCAAGTACCACTCCCGCTACAAGCGACAGACCGGCGGGCATGGTCAGTTCGCCGATATCCACGTCGAGATACAGCCGGTGCCTCGTGGCGAGGGCTTCGCCTTCCACGACAAGATCGTCGGCGGCGTGGTGCCGCGCCAGTATATCCCCGCGGTGGAACATGGCGTGAAGGAGTCCTTGCACCAGGGGCCGCTCGGCTTCCCGGTGGTGGACGTATCCGTGACGCTCTACGACGGCCAGCACCACTCGGTCGACAGCTCGGAAATGGCCTTCAAGATCGCCGGCCGGCAGGCCATGAGCGATGCCTTGCCGGAGTGTCAGCCCGTTCTGCTGGAGCCGATCAGCGAGGTCACCATTGCCGTGCCCAATGCCTATACCAGCAAGGTTCACACCTTGATCTCAGGGCGGCGCGGCCAGGTCTTGGGCTTCGATGCGCGCGCCGGCTGGCAGGGCTGGGACGAGGTGAAGGCGTTTCTGCCGCAGTCGGAAACCCTCGACCTGATTCTCGAGCTGCGGTCGCTCAGCCAAGGGGTAGGCACTTTCTCGGCCAAGTTCGATCACCTGCAAGAGCTGACCGGCAAGCCGGCCGAGCGGGTCAAGGAGATGGTGCGCCAGGCCGCGCAGTAAGCGCTGCGACAGGACCGTGGCTAATCCCGTCGAGGTTGCCGAGCATCTGCTCTCGGCGCGGCGTGCGCGGACTCCCTTGACGGCGGGCTTGCCGGAGCGCCTACGGCCGAGCGGTCTCACCGATGGCTATGCCATGCAGCGCGCCTATGTAGAGGCGCACGGCGGGCAGCCCATCGGCTACAAGGTGGCAGCGACCAGCGATCGAGCCCAAGCGGCGCTGGGCACCGAAACGCCCTTCTATGGGCGCCTTTTCGACAGCACGAGCAGGCTCGACAGCGCGGCCGCAAGCTGGCCGGCCGAGCACTTCCTTGTCGGACTCGTCGAGCCCGAGTTCGCGGTGCGGCTGGCCGCGGACCTTCCAGAACAGGCCAGCCCTTACGACCGAGAGACGGTGGCAGCAGCCGTGGGCTCCCTCCACCCGACCTTCGAGATCATCGACTCCGCCTATGGCCGGGAGGACTGGATGTCCGCCGGAGCGGCCAACCTGATCGCCGACAACGCGGCCCACGGGGCCTTTCTTTTGGGCCCTGGAACCCGGGATTTCTCGGCCGAAGAGCTTGCCGACCATAAGGTCAGCCTCACCGTCGATGACAAATTGATCGGCTCGGGCACTGGCGCCAACGCGCTGGGACATCCCTTCAACGTGTTGGCCTGGCTGGCCAATGAGCTCATCGCTCAGGGCCGTTTTCTGCGTGCCGGCGACCTGGTCACGACTGGCGTTGTAACACCCTTCGTATATTTGGAGTCTGGGCAGACGGCGCGCGCGGATTTCGGCGCGTTCGGCCAGATCAGCGTGACGTTCTCAGTCTGATTCCATAAATTAGAATTCTTCTAAAAAATGCTTGCATGGCGCTGATTCAACATTAAATAATCTGTGAAAGATCATCGCTTCATAGGAGAGAAATGATGGAACCGAAGATCGGAGTGAGCGAGGAAGGCCGCAGGGCTGTCGCCGATGCCCTGTCCGGGATGCTGGCCGACACCTATACCTTGTATCTCAAGACGCAGAACTTCCACTGGAACGTGACCGGAGCTCACTTCAAGCACTACCATGAGATGTTCGGCGAGCAGTATGAGGAACTGGCCGATGCGAACGACGAGATTGCCGAGCGCATTCGGGCCCTTGGTTTCCACGCGCCAGGTAGTTTCAAGGCCTTCCTTGCCCTGAGCGCTATCGATGAAGCCGGCGATAACATGCCCGACGCCGGTGAGATGGTTCGCCAGCTGATGGCCGACCACGAGGCCCTGTCCCTTCGCGCGCGCAAGGTGCTGGAGACCGCGCAGGGTGTTGGGGACGAAGTTACCGGCGACATGATGATCGAGCGCATGACGACGCACGACAAGACGTCCTGGATGCTGCGGGCCAGCTTGACCAATTAGCCTCTGGATTGTGCGGGATCGCGGCTTCGGACCCGCGATCCCGCAAATCTTTTACTGGCTGTGAGCAGATGTCTCACTACGTTGTGAGCCAAACGCCAAAAAGCCGAGGGGCAAGCGATGCTGACGAAGGTCAAGAAAGGTTGGGAACTGCCGGAGAGCGCAGCGACCGATGAGAGCGTGTTTCGCTCGCGACGCTCTTTGATACGGGGACTGGCCGCTGGCCCCATCTTGCTTGGTGCGCCCGCATTGCTGATGGGGTGCAAGGAGGACGGCGCAGCATCCGCCGTCGTGGCCGAAGCGATCGCCGACGAAGTCGACCCCAGCGCCTCGCTCTATCCCGTCACGCGCAATCTGCGCTATCGGCTGGACCGTCCGATCACCGACGAAGAGCTGGCGACGACCTACAACAACTACTACGAATTCGGCTCCTCCAAGAACATCTGGAAGAAGGCGCAGGCCCTGCCACTCAGGCCCTGGACCATCAAGATCCATGGCATGGTGGAGAAGCCCTTCGAGATCGGCATCGACGATCTCTTGCAGCAGGTCCAGCTCGAAGAACGCCTTTACCGTCACCGCTGCGTCGAGGCCTGGTCGATGGCGGTTCCCTGGTCCGGCTTTCAGATGAGCCAGTTGGTCGAGCTGGCCAAGCCGCTGAGCAGCGCCAAATACCTGCGCTTCGCCTCGTTCAACGACCCGGATGTGGCCGGTGGGCAGAGGGCCGGCTGGTATCCCTGGCCCTACATCGAAGGCGTGACCATGGAAGAGGCGATGAACGAGCTCGCTTTCATGGGAACGGGCCTCTACGGCAAGCCGATGCCGAAGCAGAACGGCGCCCCCTTGCGGCTGGTCCTGCCTTGGAAATACGGCTTCAAGTCGAGCAAGGGCATTGTCGAGGTGGAGTTCACCGACAAGCGGCCGGTTTCCTTCTGGGAAGAGATACAGGGCGGTGAGTACGGCTTCTGGGCCAATGTGAACCCGGAGGTGCCGCATCCGCGTTGGAGCCAGGCGACCGAGCGTGTGCTGGGCAGCGATGAGCGGGTTCCGACCCTGCTCTACAACGGCTACGGCGAGTATGTCGCCGGGCTCTATAGCGGCCTCGAGGGCGAACGGCTTTACATGTAGACGGCGAAGGCGGGATAGGTTCCCGCTTCGGCGGCTGGACGCAATTCTCCAAGGACGACTGAGATATCGGCGGCAGGGAACGCTCTGCCCATGCCGGTCGCATGCTGCTGGCCGCGACGCCGCAGTCTCGAGCGATCATTCACAAAAAAGAAAGCCGGGCCAATTTGGCCCGGCAAGTTGAACAGGGAGGCTTCACGTCTGGGAGACGTAGGACCAGCCAATATGTGGGCCGGCCCTTGTATCCGGAAGGTTCCGGATCTCTGTTGCCGAGGCGAAGCTCGGCGAAACTCATCGTTGCTGCGTCGCAGCATCACGATTAGGCATATGCGCCTTTACCGCTATATTGTCTATTCACTTTGCCGCAGCAGAGCCATGCAGTTGCTGCATAACCATACTTTGTTGCAACTCTGCAACATAACTGCGCGTAGACCGGGAAGCTGTTTAGGGCGAACCGACTGTTTCGACTTCACAGTGTTATCTCGACGGCTGTACCGCCATCGCGCAGCTCCATCCCTGACTCTGTGTCGAATAGGTCACAGACTCGGCGATCCTGCCGAGCCGCTGCCCGCAACGCCGATTGCTAGGTCTTCAGCAGCGACTCCGAGACCTCCTTGAGAAGGAAGTCACGGAAGACTTCGACCCGTTGCGTCCGCCTCAGTTCCTCAGGGTAGACGAAGTAAGCGTCGATCGACGGGCCGCGCAGCGTATCCGGCAAAACGCTGACCAGCTCCGTCTCTCCCTGCGCCATGAAGGCGGGCAAGGCGCCAATGCCGCAGCCTGAGAGGATGGCCTGCTTGATGGCATAGACGTTGTTGACGGTCATGGCCGGAATGCGCATCTCGCTGCTGTGCTTGCCGGCACGCAGCAGCCAGTTGACGTCCGGCACCGGCGGGCGGACGTCGTTGCCGTAGACGATGATCCGGTGGTCGTCGAGCTCCGTGACGCTCATGGGCAGGCCAAGGCGCTCGACATAGGCGCGTGACGCATAGGCGTGAATGTCCACGGTGAAGAGGTGCCGCTGCACCAGGTCAGCCTGCTTCGGCGGGCTCATGCGAATGGCGATGTCAGCCTCGCGCATCGAGAGGTCCAACTCGGCATCTGCCAGGATGAGATGCGCCTCGATCTCCGGATAGGACTCCAAGAAGATCCGCATACGCGGCGCCAGCCAGGTCGAACCGAAAGAAATGGTCGTTGTGATCTTCAGCTGTCCGCGCGGCTGGTTCTTGCTCTCCATCAGCAAGGCTTCGGTGATGGCGAGCTTACCGAAGACGTCGTGCGCCGTGTCATAGAGCAGCTCGCCCTGCTCGGTCAGGATGAGACCGCGGGCATGGCGATGGAACAGCGGAACCTTGAGGCTGTCTTCCAGCGCACTGATCTGACGGCTGACCGCCGACTGGCTGAGGTTCAGCTTCTCGCCCGCATGCGTAAACGACCCTGCTTCGGCAACAGCGTGAAATATCCGAAGCTTATCCCAGTCCATAACGCCTCCACTGATTCCTCCAACACGGGCGTGCTACGCCGCGCCTGCGTCGTCACTCTTGTCGCCCACTATAGGTGAGGGAATAGGAGGAAACGAGGCTTCGAAACGGTCTCTTATGTGCCCGCAGCGCCCAAATGATAGCCATAGCTTATCGCATTGTGCTGCAGGAAAGAAAGACGCCCGACCCCGCTGGTAACTATTCACCATCCGAGATCGGGCGTCTACAACTTTTAGAACAGGGAGTTGGCGCCGGCGGCTACCCGAACACGGCCTCGCTCATTTCGCGGAACATGCGGTCATAGAGCACCATGTAGGTGTCGTTACCGGCGATGATCTCCTCCATCTTCTCCGGCTGCAGCGTGAGATAATCGTCCAAGCAGCGCACCACGTCGGCAGAGTGATCGCCTTCGTTCTCAACGTGCGTCTTGACGTAGGTAAAGGCTTCCAGGTCTTCGGTCAGGCCGTACTTGGGCGGCGTGAGGAAGGCGTGATGAAAGCCGTAGGCTTCTTCATAGCCGGTCACCTCAGAGGCCGTATGAACGCCAAGCCCGAAGGCGACCGGGGCGTTGCGATACCACTCGCGGAGACGGTCGCCGAGCTCGTTGGCTGCCGGCACGGCGTTTCCCGGCGCCATGATCTCGTCCTCGGTCAGCTCGAAGTAGAGCGCGAAGTCGCGTAGCAGCTCGGCATGTGGCTTTGTGCCGGTCAGGCCGTACTCGTCCATCGACGCATCGAGGATATGGGCTGCAATGCCATGGCAGCGATAGGGGACAAGCGGATAGAGCTCGTCGGAAAGACGGACGGCCAGGGCGGGAATGCCCGGTGTGATGTAGCGTACGAAAGCCGTCATGCTGGCGAAGAAGACGAGCAACCTCTCTCTGCTAAGCTCTCGTGCAGAAAGCTGCTCGGCGAAGTGGCGAAAGCTCTGCACACCACAATGCTCTTTGGCGCGCCGATAGACATCAGCGCCGTCGAAGGGCGGCGTGCGGCGGCCGACCCTGGCAGCTGCCCGACATGAAGCAAGAGCTGTTATGGACATAATAATTCTCCCGAAAAAGTAGTGATACCTCGAAAGCTATTCGCCGTCGGGGCGGCAATCAATCGAAAATTATCTATACAGGTTATTTTGCACGTAAAAGTTATTCAGCTGCAATCTCGCTGGCCTCCGCCATGGCCAGGTAGCGCTCGGCTTCCAGTGCCGCCATGCAGCCCATGCCTGCGGCCGTCACCGCTTGGCGGTAGACCTTGTCCCTGACATCCCCGGCTGCAAACACGCCGGGAATGTTGGTGGCGGTGGAATCCGGCGCCGTCAGGATGTAGCCGCCAGAATCCATGTCGAGCTTTCCCTTGAACAACTCCGTCGCCGGCTCGTGCCCGATGGCGATGAAGATGCCGTCGACCGGGCGCTCCACGGATGCGTCGGTCTTGACGTTGCGCAGGCGCATGCCAGTGACGCCGAGCGGCTCGTTGTCGCCCATCACCTCGTCCAGCACATGGTCCCAGACAACCTCGATCTTCGGGTTGCGGAACAGGCGGTCCTGCATGATCTTTTCCGCCCGCAAGCTGTCCCGCCGATGGACCAGGACCACCTTTTCGGCGAAGTTGGTCAGGAAGAGTGCCTCCTCTACCGCCGTGTTGCCGCCGCCGATCACCGCCACCGTCCGCCCGCGATAGAAGAAGCCGTCGCAGGTCGCACAGGCGGACACGCCGAATCCGCGGAACCTCTCCTCGCTCGGCAGTCCGAGCCAGCGGGCCTGGGCGCCGGTGCAGATGATCAGTGTATCGCCGCTGTAGGTGTCGCCCGAGTCGCCGCGGCAACGGAAGGGCCGCGCCGAGAGTGAGACCTCGACGATGGTGTCCATGATCAGCTCGGTGCCGACATTGGCGGCCTGCGCCGCCATCTGCTCCATCAGCCAAGGTCCCTGGATAGGGTCGGCGAACCCGGGGTAGTTCTCCACATCCGTGGTGATGGAGAGCTGCCCACCGACCTGCAGCCCCTGGACCATCAAGGGCTTGAGATTGGCCCGCGCGGCGTAGACGGCCGCCGTATAGCCGGCCGGGCCGGAGCCGAGGATGAGAACATTGCTGTGATGGTGCTGGGTCATATCGAGGGGGTCCGCATCGCTGAAAGTCACCGTTCTTCTTCCGAGAGTAGGCAGGCGGCCATTCCCCGACAAGGCGCGCTTAAGACAAGCACGCTCCGCGAGAATCGTCTATTGATGCCTTCCGAATCTGCGAAATATAATTATCAAAGCGCTCGGCAGGGGCCGTGCCGGAGTTCGCCAAGAGAGGGGAGGGCGCCTGACGGGTCGCCATGGGACAAGAGAAGCTCGACAAGATAGATCTGCGGATTCTGCGCGACCTGCAGGCCGAGGGGCGCATGACGAATGTCGAGCTGTCCCGCCGCGCCGGCATTTCGGCGCCGCCTTGTCTGCGCCGCGTGCGCACGCTGGAGAACAGCGGGTACATTCGCGGCTATCATGCCGACATCGATGCCGAGGCGCTGGGCTTCGAGGTCCTGTTCTTCGCCCTGATCGGTCTCGACAACCAGAGCGATGCCGTGCTGAGCGCCTTCATGGACGAGGTCGGCGCTTGGCCAGAGGTGCGGGAGTGCCACATGGCGCGCGGGCCCAACGACTTCGTGCTCAAGCTGGTCGCCCAGAACACGGCGCATGAGAACGACTTGACCCAACGCCTGACCGCACTGCCACACGTGGCGACGGTGCAAACCGTTCAGGTGATCAAGACCTCGACGGCACGTCCTGGCGTGCCCATTGAAGTCGATTAAGGCTTAGACGTACTGAACCTTCAGGATTTCGTAGGCTCGGGCGCCCTTCGGGGTGGCCACCTCGATCGAGTCGCTCACCTGCTTGCCGATCAGGGCGCGAGCGATGGGTGAGGTCACGGCAATACGGCCGTTCTTCACATCCGCCTCGGCTTCACCGACGATCTGATAGGTCGTCTCTTCGTCGGTATCCTCATCGACCACGGTTACGGTCGCGCCGAATTTGACCGTGTCGCCGGAAAGCTTGCTCGGGTCGATGATCTGCGCTCTGGAGATCTTGTCCTCCAGCTCTGCCACACGGCCTTCGATAAAAGACTGCCGTTCGCGGGCAGCATGATACTCCGCATTTTCGGAGAGGTCGCCATGCTCGCGCGCTTCCGCAATCGCCACGATAACGGCAGGGCGCTCGACACTCTTCAGATGCTTCAACTCGTCCTGCAGCTGATCGTAGCCGTCAGCGGTCATTGGCACCTTGTCGGTCATAACTCCTGACCTCTTATCGCTTATGTCGTGGTGGAATTAGAGAGTTTTGCTTCCGGCACCGCAATTTACCGGCTGCCGGACCCTGTGGTCAGAACAGACCGGTAAAGTAGGATTGCAGCGGACGGACTTCAAGATGGCCTTCTTTCCGGGCAGCGATGGCCTGAACGGCCGCATCCGCCCCTGCCACGGTGGTGTAGTAGGGTATCGATTGGGTGAGCGCCGTGCGGCGGATGGAGAAGGAGTCGGCGATCGCCTGGGCACCCTCAGTCGTATTGAACAGAAGCTGTATGTCACCTGACAGCATGCGGTCGACGATGTTGGGCCGGCCTTCGCGAACCTTCAGCACCCGCTCTACCGAAAGACCCTGCTCCTCAAGGAATGACGCCGTGCCGTTGGTGGCGACCAGGGTGAAGTCCAGGTCGATCAGCTCGGCCGCCAGCTTGCCCATGGCGATCTTGTCGCTGTCCTTGACCGAGATGAAGACCCGCCCGCTGCTCGGCAGGCGCACGCCGGCGCTTTCTTGCGCCTTGAGAAAGGCGGCGGCGAAGTGGCGGTCCAATCCGATCACCTCGCCGGTCGATTTCATCTCCGGGCCCAGCACGACGTCGACGTTGGGGAAGCGCGCGAAAGGGAACACTGCTTCTTTGATCGCCACATGACCGGCTGCGGTCGAGAGGTCGGGCAGGGTAAAATCGGCCAGCTTGTCGCCCGCCATCACGCGTGCCGCGATCTTGGCAATGGGTACGCCGATGGCCTTTGCCACGAACGGGACGGTGCGTGAGGCGCGCGGGTTGACCTCCAGCAAGAAGATCTCGCCGCCGCGCACCGCGAACTGAACGTTGATCAGCCCGACGACGCCAATCCGCTTGGCCAGCAGGCCGGTCTGGCGTTTGATCTCGTCGATGATCTCGGCCCCCAAGGAGTGCGGCGGCAGGCAGCAGGCGGAGTCGCCCGAGTGGATGCCGGCCTCTTCGATATGCTCCATCACGCCGGCCACGTAGACCTGCTCGCCGTCGCAGATGGCATCGACGTCCACTTCCACGGCGTCGCGCAGATAGCTGTCGATCAACACCGGGTTGCTGCCTGATACCTGGACCGCCTCGTCGACGTAGCGCTCCAGCGCTGCTTCGTCGTAGATGATCTCCATCGCGCGACCGCCCAGAACATAGGACGGTCGGATGAGCACGGGATAGCCGATCTTCTCAGCCGCCTTGCGCGCCTCCGCCAAGCTGGTGGCGATGCCGTTGGCCGGCTGCTTGAGATCGAGCGCGGCGAGCAACTCCTGAAAGCGCTGCCGGTCCTCGGCAAGGTCGATGGCCTCCGGCTGGGTGCCCAGGATGGGGATGCCGGCCGCGGCCAGGCCCGCGGAGAGCTTGAGCGGGGTTTGCCCGCCGAACTGGACGATGACCCCTTCCAGGGTGCCTTTGGACTGTTCGATGCGTGCGATCTCCAGCACGCTCTCGGTGGTCAGGGGCTCGAAGTAGAGGCGGTCGGAGGTGTCGTAGTCGGTCGAGACCGTCTCCGGGTTGCAGTTGACCATGATGGTCTCGAAGCCGGCCTCCTTCAGGGCATAGGCCGCGTGGACGCAGCAGTAGTCGAACTCGATGCCCTGGCCGATGCGGTTGGGGCCGCCGCCCAGGATCATCACCTTGCGCCGCTCGCTCGGCTCCGCTTCGCACTCGGCCGGCGCCCAACCGTCGCCTTCATAGGCCGAGTACATATAGGTGGTGGCGGAGGGGAACTCGGCGGCGCAGGAGTCGATGCGCTTAAACACCGGATGCACGCCAGCCAAGCGCCTGCGCTCTTCCAGGCTCGCCGGCGTACCGCCGCTCAGCGTCGCGAGGCGCGCATCGGTAAAGCCGCATTTCTTGAGCTTCAGCAGGTCGAGAGGCTCCAGCGGCAGACCTTCTCTGCGCACCACGGCTTCGCGGTCGACCAGATCCTTGATTTGGCGCAGGAACCAGCGGTCGATCCAGGTGGCGGCAAAGACGTCTTCGATCGAGGCTCCCTGCCGCAAGGCCTGGGCTACGCGCAGAATGCGATCGGCGCGTGGCTGGGACAGTGCCGCCATCACCGTCTCTTGGTTCGGTGCAGTCTCCTCCGGGTCCCAGCCGAGGTCGACCTCATCGAGCCCACTCAAGCCCGTCTCCAGCGAGGCCAGCGCCTTCTGCAAAGACTCCTGGAAGGAGCCGCCGATGGCCATGGCTTCGCCGACCGACTTCATGGAGGTGGTGAGCAGTGGGTCCGTGCCCTTGAACTTCTCGAAGGTGAAGCGCGGGATCTTGGTGACCACGTAGTCGATGCTGGGCTCGAAGGAGGCCGGCGTGACCTTGGTGATGTCGTTCGGCAATTCGTCCAGCGTGTAGCCGACCGCCAGCTTGGCCGCCACCTTGGCGATGGGAAAGCCGGTTGCCTTGGAGGCCAGCGCCGAGCTGCGCGAGACGCGGGGGTTCATCTCGATGACGACCATGCGGCCGTCGTCGGGGTTGATGGCAAACTGCACGTTGGAGCCGCCGGTATCGACCCCGATCTCCCGCAGGCAGCCGATCGAGGCATTGCGCAGCAGCTGGTATTCTTTGTCGGTCAGCGTCAACGCGGGTGCAACGGTGATGGAGTCGCCCGTGTGAATGCCCATCGGGTCGATGTTCTCGATCGAGCAGACGATGATGCAGTTGTCGGCCTTGTCGCGCACTACCTCCATCTCGAACTCCTTCCAGCCGAGCACGGATTCCTCGATGAGGACCTGCTTGACCGGAGAGGCCTTGAGGCCGCCCAGGACGATGTCTCGAAACTCCTGCGCGTTGTAGGCGATGCCGCCGCCGGTGCCGCCCAGAGTAAAGGAGGGGCGGATGATGGCCGGCAGGCCGATTTTGTCGAGCGCTTCGAGCGCCTCCTCGTAGTTGCCCACCAGATGGGAGCGGGGCGAGGCCAGACCGATCTTGTCCATCGCCTTGCGGAACAGCTCGCGGTCCTCGGCCTTGTCGATCACGTCGGCCTTGGCGCCGATCATCTCCACACCGAGCTGCGCAAGCGTGCCGTCGCGGTCGAGCGCGAGGCAGGTGTTGAGCGCCGTTTGCCCGCCCATGGTCGGCAACAGCGCATCGGGCTTCTCGCGCTCGATCACCTTGGCGACCATTTCCGGCGTGATCGGCTCCACGTAGGTGGCGTCGGCCAAGCCCGGGTCGGTCATGATGGTCGCCGGGTTGGAGTTGACCAGGATGACGCGGTAGCCCTCGTCCTTCAGCGCCTTGCAGGCTTGCGTGCCGGAGTAGTCGAACTCGCAGGCCTGTCCGATGATGATCGGACCGGCCCCGATGATCATGATCGAGCTGAGGTCTTGGCGTTTAGGCAAGGCGGTCTCCGCGGAGAATAGGATTGAATTGACAGCGCAGCTTCTGATGCCGGCTAAGACTCCCTCCCCCCTGGAAGGGGAGGGATGGGGTGCGGGGGTGTTTCGTCACTGGCCCCTGCTGATTAAGTGGAGCGGGCATGCTTGCTCCGCTGCATCATCTCGACGAAGCGCTTGAAGAGATAGTGGCTGTCCTGCGGGCCGGGCGAGGCCTCGGGATGGTGTTGGACCGAAAAGACGGGGCGGCCGTCCAGCGACAGGCCCTCGTTGCTGCCGTCGAACAGGCTGACATGGGTGGCGGTGACGCCGCTGGGCAGGCTGTCGTCCTTCACCACGAAGCCGTGGTTCTGGCTGGTGATCTCGACCCGCCCGCTGGCGAGCTCCTTGACCGGATGATTGGCGCCCCGGTGACCCAGGTGCATCTTCTCGGTGGTGGCGCCGAGGGCGAGCGCCAGGAGCTGATGGCCGAGGCAGATGCCGAAGATCGGCAGGCTGGGCTGTTCCAGCAAGGCCTTGATCGTCGGCACGGCGTAAACGCCCGTCGCCGCCGGGTCGCCGGGGCCGTTGGAAAGAAAGACGCCGTCGGGCCGGCGCGCCAGGATCTCTTCGGCTGTGGTCTCGGCCGGGACCACGGTCACGTCGCAGCCGAGCTCGGCCAGGCAGCGCAGGATGTTGCGCTTGGCGCCGAAATCCATGGCCACCACTCGGAAGCGCGGTGCGGAAAGTTCGCCATAGCCTTCGCCGAGGCGCCAGGCGGTCTCCCGCCAGTCGTAGCTCTGCCGGCAGGTCACCTCTTTCGCCAGGTCCAGTCCGGCTAGCCCGCTCCAGGCACGGGCCTGCTCCAGCAGCGCCGGCAGGTCGAACTGACCGTTAGGCGCATGGGCGACCACGGCCTTGGGGGCGCCGAGATCGCGCACGCGCCGGGTCAGTTGTCGGGTGTCGGCGCCGCACAGCCCGACTAGGCCGTGGGAGTTGAGCCAAGCATGCAGGCCTTGCTCCGCCCGCCAGTTGGAGGGTTCGGTTACGTCTTCACGCAGCACACAGCCGCGTGCGGCCGGCGTTATTGTCTCGACGTCCTCTGCATTGGTCCCCACATTGCCGATATGTGGCGTGGTGAAGGTGATGATCTGGCCGGCATAAGAGGGATCGGTCAGGATCTCCTGATAGCCCGTCATCGATGTGTTGAAGCAGAGTTCCCCGACCGTGTTGCCTTCCCGTCCGATGCCGCGACCCCAGAAGACGCTGCCGTCTTCCAGGACCAAGGCTGCGGTGGCGCCTTCGGGCGGCGCGGTATTGGCGCGCGAAATGAAAGACCTCTCTTCGCGGGAGAGAGGGGCGGATATGTCGTGCGGCATATGGGCTAATCTCATCCGCCTTGGCCGCAAGGCCCGCGGCCGGAGGCGCGCAGGTCGTGACGGTGTTCAGCGGCGGGTTTGCTTAAAGAGGTTCTGGGGGTATATAGCCGCTCCCGCCGTTCCCGCAAGCACTCAAGTTGAGTGGCTTAAGAACGTGAAGATGCCTTCGGCAATTCCGGCTTCCCGCCGCTTGGCGCAAAGGGTCCCTGTGGACCGACAAAGCGAGGAGATCTTCGGAGCATGTTGCGCGACGAGCTGAACCAGTCTCTCAAGGAAGCCATGCGGGCGCGTGACCAGCAGGCCCTGACCACCGTGCGGCTGATCCTCGCCGCCTTGAAGGACCGCGACATCCAGGCGCGCAGCGAAGGACAGGGCGACGGCATCGGCGACGACGAGATCCTGGATATGCTGACCAAGATGGTGAAGCAGCGGCGCGAGGCCATGTCGCTCTACGAAAAGGGCAATCGGCAGGATCTGGTCGACAAGGAGCAGAACGAGATCGAGGTGATTCAGCGCTTCCTGCCGCAGCAGCTGAATGAATCCGAGCTGGAAGCCGCTGTTCAGCAAGCTATCGGCGAGCTGGAGGCAGACAGCGTGAAGGACATGGGCCGCGTCATGGGGGTGCTGAAGCAGCGCTACGCCGGCCGGATGGACTTCGGCAAGGCAAGCGGACTCGCCAAGGCCAAGCTCAGCCAGTCCTGACATCCCCGTTTTCCCCGTAATTGAACGCTGACACAGTTGGCTGTCGGCGTGCGAGCTTACGCTATGCGTCTTTGAAGGCGACTCGACCCCGTCCCTAGTAGAAGTGTGAATGGCTTTTCCGCCGGAATTTCTCGAAGAGCTGCGCAACCGCCTGCCGCTGCAGGAGGTGATCGGCCGCCGTGTGAAGCTGACAAAGCGCGGTCGCGAGTATGTCGGGCTGAGTCCTTTCAACGCGGAGAAGACGCCGTCCTTCACGGTGGTGCCGGAGAAGGGCTTCTATCACTGCTTCAGCAGTGGCGAGCACGGCGATGTCATCAGCTGGGTGATGAAGACGGAAGGTTTGGGCTTCGCCGATGCGGTGGAGCGCTTGGCCGGGCAGGCCGGACTCGCCATGCCGCGATCTTCGCCGGCCGAGCGGCAAGCGGCGGAGCGCCGCCGAGGCCTGCAGGAGGCGCTGGAAGCGGCGTGCGGCTGGTTCGAAGAGCAGCTGCGGTCGACGGCCGGGCAGGCTGCGCTTGCCTATCTCGAAAGTCGCGGCCTGACGCAGGAGACAATCGCGGCCTTCCGGCTGGGTTATGCGCCGGACGCCCGCGGCCTGCTGCGCCGCACGCTCAATGCCCAGGGCTTTGTAGACCCTGCCCTGATCAGCGCCGGCTTGATCAAGCAGCCGGATGAGGGCGGCGAGCCGCGCGACTACTTCTTCAACCGTGTCATCTTCCCCATCGCCGACCGGCAGGGCCGCATTCTGGCCTTTGGCGGGCGGGCGATGGCGAAGGACGCCCGAGCCAAATACCTCAACTCACCGGACAGCGAGGTCTTCCACAAGGGCCAGGTGCTCTACAACCTGCATCGGGCGCGCCGGGCCGCGCACGATACAGGCGAGCTGATCGTCGCCGAGGGCTATATGGACGTCATTGCTCTCGACCAAGCCGGCTTTCCCGCCGCCGTCGCCCCCCTCGGTACCGCCCTGACGGAGCTGCAGATCCAGGAAGCCTGGCGTTTGGCGCCTGAGCCGACCGTCTGCTTGGACGGCGATGCGGCGGGACAACGCGCTGCCTTTCGCGCCCTCGACCGAGCCTTGCCGCTGCTGCGGGCTGGCAAGAGCCTCAAGTTCGCGACCCTGCCCAAGGGCGAAGACCCGGACAGCCTGGTGCGAGGCCAGGGCCCGGCGGCCTTTCGCGACTGCCTGGAGCATGCCCGTCCGCTGGTCGAGGTGCTCTGGGACAGAGAAACGGGCGGCCAGCGCTTCGAGACGCCGGAACAGCGGGCCGGCTTGCGGCGGCGGCTTCTGGATGCCGCGGCGGCCGTTCGGGAGCCGGATCTGCGGGAGGAGTACCGGCTGGTTCTCCAGGAGCGCTTCGATGGGGTCTTCCGCAAGGCGCGGGGCCGGCGGACGGCGAGAGATGGCGGCCCCCGCCGAATCGCAGCACGCTACGCCAAGCCCTCCCCTCGGCAACTGGCGCTCAGAGAGCTAAAGGGCTTCTGGGCCACGCTGATCAACCATCCTGAGCTGATGGCGGACTTGGTAGAGGACATCGCAGCGCTGGAAATCGCTGAACCTGAGCTCGACCGCTTGCGGGAGAGGGTCCTGAGCTGGTGTAGCGAAGAACTAAACGCTGGCCGGCCGCTTGACGCGGAACGGCTGCAAGCCCACTTGTCACAAGCCGGGTTCGACGAGCTGGTGAAGTCTCTTTTAAGAGATGAAGTTTACAAATATGCGCCCAACGCGCGACGAGAGACGGATCCGCAGGCTGCCAGACGGGACGTTCTCGTTCAGTTGAAGGGGTTGGCGACGCGCCGCAAGGTTGGCGCGGCGTAGCCGTTACTTTGGTGGGAGCGACGCAGACGCGGGGGAGTTCGCGGTTGCTGTTGAAACTGACCGACACCAAGGGTTTCGACCTTCGTGTGCAATGTGCGACGAGGGCTTACGTCGCGTCTTGAAACATGATTGATAGGCCGCTAATCAAAACTATTTCCGCAAGTGTTTGGAAGTTCTAGCAGCTCGCCGGCTAAATACCGTCTAAAAGGGTTGATATTGATGGCTACGAAAGCAACCGAGAAGACCAGCGCCGAAGACAGCCGCGAAGAGACGAGCGACGGCGGCGTGGTCGACAGCACGCAGGAGGCCGTCAAGAAGATGCTCGCCCGCGCCAAGGAGCGCGGCTACGTCACCTACGATGAGCTGAACGAGGCCTTGCCGTCCGACAAATTCAGCTCCGAGCAGATTGAAGACGTCATGGCGGCGCTCTCGGAGATGGGCATCAATGCCATCGAGAGCGAAGAGCAGGAAGAGAACGCCCAGCAAGAAGAGGCGGCCGAAGAGACCTCGACGCGGCCCAGCGGCAACCTCAGCGACGATGCCGGGCGCACGGACGACCCTGTACGCATGTACTTGCGGGAGATGGGTACGGTCGAGCTCTTGTCCCGCGAGGGCGAGATCGCCATTGCCAAGCGGATCGAGGCCGGCCGCGAGAAGATGATCGGTGGTCTGTGCGAAAGCCCCCTGACCATCAGAGCGCTGCTGGCGTGGCGTCAGGCGCTGATCGACGGTCAGATCCTGCTGCGCGACATCATCGATCTCGACGCCACCTACGGCGGCAGCCCGGACGACGAAAAGCCTGAGGATGCCGAGGACGAGGACGTCGAAGCGGAAGCCGGCGCCGAGGACGAAGAGAGCAAGGAAGAGACCAAAGCCGAAGGTGAAGGCGAGGGCGAAGAGGACGAGGAGAACATCGACGAGGAGGAGAACAGTCTCTCCCTCGCCGCCATGGAGCTGCAGCTGCTGCCCGAGGTTCTCGAGACCCTCGATACGATCTATGGCGTCTATGGCAAGTTCGCCAAGGTGCAGGAAAAGCGCCTGACCCTGATGCAAAAGGGCGAGGCCATCCCCAAGCAGACCGAAACGCGCTATGAGAACCTCAAGCGCGAGCTGCAGGACACGATGGACACGGTGCATCTCAACAATGCCCGCATCGAGCAGTTGGTCGAGCAGCTCTATGCTCACAACAAGCAGCTCGTTGCGCTCGAAGGCAAGCTGCTGCGCCGGGCGGAGAAGCACAAGGTCGACCGCGACGACTTCCTGAAGCACTACTATGGCAGGGAGTTGGATCCGCGCTGGCTGTCCAAGGTCAAGCGCCTGAGCGGCAAGGGCTGGGCCAACTTCGCCGAGAAGGAAGGCGATCACGTCAAGGAAATCCGCGGTCAGATCGCCGAGATCGCCGCCTCTTCCGGGCTGCCGATCAGCGAGTTCCGCCGCATCGCCAACACCGTGCGCACCGGCGAGCGTGAGGCGAGCAAGGCCAAGACCGAAATGGTCGAGGCCAACCTGCGCCTGGTGATCTCGATCGCCAAGAAATACACCAACCGCGGCCTGCAGTTCCTGGACCTCATCCAGGAAGGCAACATCGGCCTGATGAAGGCGGTCGACAAGTTCGAGTACCGCCGCGGCTACAAGTTCTCGACCTACGCCACCTGGTGGATCCGTCAGGCGATCACCCGCTCCATCGCCGATCAGGCCCGCACCATCCGTATCCCGGTGCACATGATCGAGACGATCAATAAGCTGGTGCGGACCAGCCGGCAGATGCTGCACGAGATCGGCCGCGAGCCGACGCCGGAGGAGCTGGCAGAGCGCCTGGTCATGCCGCTGGAGAAGGTGCGCAAGGTGCTCAAGATCGCCAAGGAGCCGATCTCCCTCGAAACTCCCATCGGCGACGAGGAAGACAGCCATCTCGGCGATTTCATCGAGGACAAGAACGCCATCATCCCGCTCGACTCGGCCATCCAGTCGAACCTGCGGGAGACCACGACTCGCGTGCTCGCCAGCCTGACGCCGCGCGAGGAGCGGGTGCTGCGCATGCGCTTCGGCATCGGCATGAACACCGACCACACTTTGGAAGAGGTCGGTCAGCAGTTCTCCGTAACCCGCGAGCGTATCCGGCAGATCGAGGCCAAGGCGCTGCGCAAGCTCAAGCACCCGAGTCGCAGCCGCAAGCTGCGCAGCTTCCTCGATACCTAAGCGTACGAGACGCCGGCTTTCTCATAAGCGCGCCGCGCAGGTCTATCAGCTTCGGCCTCTGACCCGGCGCGATCTGCCGTTGCTTGCCCGCTGGCTTCGCCAACCACACGTTCGTGAGTGGTGGGGGCACGCTCCCTCGCAACTCGGCATGATCCGCCTCGGCTACCGTCAGCCTGGATGGGACAGCTTCATCCTCTGCGTGCAAGGGCGCACGGTCGGTTACCTGCAAAGCTACAATCTAGCAAAGGACACGGGGCGCACCTTTCCGTTGGAGCGTCGCGCGACCCGTGGCCTTGATCTCTTCATCGGCGAGCCCGCATACCTCGGACAAGGTCACGGTGCCGCGTTTCTGCGCCTAGTGGCCGAGTGCCTGTTGGCACGACCCGATGTCAGACGGGTCATCGGGGATCCCGAGCCTGCCAATCGCCGCTCCCGCCGCGCTTTCGAAAAGGCGGGCTTTCGCGATAGCGGTGAACGGACTGTTCCAGGAGGCTCGGTTCGCCTGATGGTCCGTGAAGACCCTGCGAGAATCGCTGGGCGCCGACAGACGAACGCTTAGAACATTGTCACACTCCTGGGCCACTGGGCGTGGGCTATAGTCCGGGCCCAGAGCGTAACAGTGTATGGCACCCCCGAATGAAGCAGGTCGTGTCCAGCGCCCGTAGCGGCAAGCTTTCCTTGCAGGACGTGCCGCCCCCGAAGGTGAAGCGGGGACATTTGCTGGTCGCGACCCGAGCCTCGGTCATCTCGACAGGCACCGAGCGCAGCGCCAACGCCTTCGCCAAGAAGAGCCTCGTCGGCAAGGCGCAGGCCCGGCCCGACCTGGTCCGCAAGGTGCTGGACAAGGCCCGACGCGACGGCATCCTGGCCACGATGAACGCCGTACTCGCGCGCCTCGACGAGCCGATGCCCCTCGGGTACTCGGCAGCGGGACGCGTGGTGGAGGTCGGCCCTGGCCTGGAAGGCCGCTACCGGGTTGGCGACAGGGTCGCCATCGCTGGCGCCGGCCTGGCCAACCACGCCGCGCTCAACGTGGTGCCGGAGAATCTCGTCGCTCCCATTCCCGCCGACGTGCCGGACGAAGAGGCCGCTTTCTGCACCCTCGGGGCCATCGCACTGCATGCCGTGCGCAACTGCGAGCCGCGCCTGGGCGACCGGGTTGCCGTCATCGGCGCTGGGCTGGTCGGCCAGTTGGCCGCGCAGCTCCTATCGCTGTCCGGCGCGCGGGTGCTCTCGCTCGACTACAACCAAGATCGCCTCGATCTGGCGGCCAAGCTTGGCGCCGAGCTGACCCTCAACCTTGGCAGCGGCAGCCCGGAAGAGACGGTGCTGTCCTGGACCGACGGCCTCGGCTGCGATGCCGTCCTGATCGCGGCTGCGACCAAGAGCAGCGAGCCCTTCGCCACGGCGGCCGCCATTGCCCGAGACCGTGCCCGGGTCTGCCTGGTGGGCCTGACCGGCACCGAGTTCTCCTACCGCGACTTCATGCAGAAGGAGCTGTCGCTGGTGGTCTCCCGCTCCTACGGGCCGGGCCGCTACGATGCGGATTACGAAGGCAAAGGCGTCAAGTACCCGCCGGGCTTCGTGCGCTGGACCGAGACAGCGAACCTGGGCGAGGTGGTGCGCCTCATGTCGCCAGCCAACCCGCGCCGGCTCGACGTCGCTGCCCTGATCACCCACCGCTACGACTTCGCCGATGCCGAAAAGGCCTATGCCATGATCATGGCCGGCGAGGCGCCACATCTCGGCGTCGTGCTTGGCTATTCCGAAGGCGCCTCGGAGACGCTGCCCAAGGTCAGCAAGCCGGCGGTCAAGCCGTCGTCGGCTGGCGGTTGTCGCCTGGCGGTGGTCGGCGCCGGCGGCTTTGCCCGCACCATGCTTCTACCCAAGCTCAAGGGCATGGCCGGGGTCAGCCTCGAGACCATCGTCACCACCCGTGGCAAGTCGGCGGCGCACAGCCAGGAGGCCTTCGGCTTCGCGCACGCGACCACCGATCTCGATGACGTGCTGCAAGACCCCAACATCGATGCGCTGCTGATCGCCACCCCGCACGCGAGCCACGCGCCCTTAACCGTGCAAGCGCTCGCCGCCGGCAAGCCTGTCTTCGTCGAGAAGCCCTTGGCCCTGAGCCGCGAGGAGCTGGCCCAGGTCGCGGCGGCACGAGCGGAGAGCGACGCCTTCTTCACCGTCGGCTTCAATCGCCGCTTTGCCCCCATGATGCGGGAGGCCAAGGCGGCGATGGGGTCGACCGGTGAGTCCAAGGTCCTGCTGTTCCGGGTCAATGCCGGCGCTCTGCCGGACGATGCGGCAATCAACGATGCGGAAGAAGGCGGCGGCCGCATCCTCGGGGAGAGCTGCCACTTCATCGACCTGGCGCGCTATCTGGTGGGCCAGCCGATCGTCGGGGTCGATGCGCAGGCGGCGCAGGTCGGCCACGGGGTCTGCGACGACCTCGCCATCTCCCTGCGCTTTCAGGACGGCAGCCTGGCGACGATCCTCTACACCTCGAAGGGCGACTCGGCCTACAGCAAGGAGCGCTTCGAGATCTTCGTCGGCGGCCGTGTCATCGCCATCGACAATTTCCTTGAGAGCGCCACGACCGTCGATGGCCGAACGACCACCAGGAAGGCCCGCGCCGGCCAAGACAAGGGGCACAAGGCCGAGCTGCAAGCCTTCGTGAAGGCCGTGGCGAGCGGGACGCCGCCGGTCGACGAAAACGAGCTCCTGGAAAGCTCCCTTGCGACCATCGCCGTGCTGGAGTCTTTGCGCAGTGGCCGGAGCGTTTCTCTGATCGGCGATGCGGAGAGTTCGGCCATCGATCCGGTGCCAGACATCGCCGCCGCCAACGACGCTGCCGAATAGTCCACCTTAACGGCAGCTCTTCCTGGGCGGCTTTCCTGGCCTGCGCGCCTCTGCTATCAGCGTTGCACCCTGACGGGCCCGTAGCTCAATTGGTTAGAGCCGGCCGCTCATAACGGTCTGGTTGCAGGTTCGAGCCCTGCCGGGCCCACCACGCGGTCTCGCGGATTCTAGGTATTCCGGGAGGCGGCGGCTGACCCGCGGAAAGTTAGAAGGTTTTCGCTGGGAGCAGACCGGAGATGCTTCCTGTGGATTGATAGTCCAGTTCTTTCTGACCCGAACTTCCGGCTTTCAATCGTCGTGGCTACGGCCGCCGGATGCGATAACTGCGGCTGCTCCGGCGAGAGCTGCGATATCCCGCGCTGTAGCTTGCAATCGGCCCGCAAGTTCGATCATTCGCTCTTGCGAAATCCGTGACGACTGGCCCTCAGCCGCCAATCCGGCTGCGTCTTCCAGCATGGCGGCCACCTTAGCCCTTTACGAGCCCTCCCACGACGGTGCTGATAGGGTGGCGATGCTAGCCCAACCAGGCCCACTTGAGGAATTGGGAGGCACTGTCTACTTGGTCGTTGTGCCGGCCCTACGAGAAGATGATCAGGCGCACAAGCGGCCCTCGACCCAGCCGCGTCAGTCGGATAATCTCATCGAACGTCCATTCGGTCCTTCGGAATAGCTTGAAGCTTCGAATACTTTTGTTTCCTTGGGCAGCGCCGAGTGGAGAGCCTACTGGAAGCTCACACCTAGTCACCAATCCGGCACAATTTCGAAATGCCTGAACAGGAAGCATACTATGCGACCATGTTCCTGGTTGAGAAGGTTGCCCAGAATAGATAGTAGCCAACGCTGATGTTTGACGGACACTATTATGAATGGCGCGCCCGGCGCGTCCGCAAAGCCATGAAAGTAATTGGCCGTAGTCGTATGGCCAGATCGCACGTACTTGAGCTGGGTTGCGGCTACGGGGATATTGGGATTGCGTTATGGCAGACTGGTGCCCACGTTACTTTTTCCGACGCGCGGCAAGAGCATCTCGATGAGTTGATGCGGCGCTATCCGGATATTGCGAGCCGTGAACAGGTGGTGCAAATCGATCAGGAAACGCCGTGGTCTCTCGATCAGCGGTTTGACTTGGTGATTCATTTTGGCCTTCTCTACCACCTGAAGAACTGGCGACTCAGCCTCGACCGCTCGCTGGCTCACAGCGACGCCATGCTTTTGGAAACGGAAGTTGCCGACAGCGATGACCCCAGCGTAGAGGTAACCGTTTCGGAGGAGGGCTACGATCAAGCTTTTGGCGGCCAGGGTAGCAGACCGTCCGCCGCCGCCGTTGAAGAGTATCTGCGTCAAAAGGGATACCACTTTGTGCGATTTGACGATGCGCGCCTCAATTCGACCTTCCACCGGTATGACTGGGTCGTGAGAAACACAAAGGAGCACCCCCACGGGCTAAGGCGCTTTTGGCTCGTCTGCCGCAGCCCGCTCTATCTTCCCTATGTGAAGCATCGCTTTTTCCGGAAAAGAGGTTGGACGAGCGCCTAGTTGATCGGCCAGTCATAATCGTCCTGTTACTGGCATGACAGCTACCCCGACCAATGCTATGGGAAGCTTCAGATGAGAGCCGGATGACTGCCGGGACTGTAGAGATCAACGCAACCGGAAGCGGGACAGCCGCCGTTGCGCAGGACTGCAGCAGGACCAAGGGCCCGCGGCTATGGTGACCGGGCGGCGTGGTCAGCTCTCAGTTGGCACGGGACAGTGCATCATCGTAGGCGCAAGCCGGATTCTCTAGATCGCGAACAATGGTAACAGCATCACCCACACAGCTTAAGGTCTTCGCCGTCGGTGTTTGGCACTGGCTGAAGGCAATGGCTGACATTCTACGCTTGGTCCGACTGAGATCCCGGATTCTTGTCATCTTCGGTCTCTTTGTCTCAAGCGTCTTTGAGTTGTTCGGCCTAGCCATGGTGATTCCGCTGCTGGCCTCGGTGGTTGGCACCAAGCAGAGCAAATTCGGCCTCACGGAGATGATGCAGCCTTGGCTGGACGCGGTTGGCCTTCCCTTCGATCCCATCATTTTCGTCATTGCAATCATCATCTGCCTCACGCTGAAGTCGGTCATTACGATCTGCGTCATGCGCTACGTCGGGCGTTTGGTGACGAAAATCAGCAGCGAATTCAGACTGTTGCTGGTTCGAAGCCTGCTGCGTGCAAGATGGACCTTTTTCGTCCGCATGCCTCTCGGTCGCCTCACCCATGCAACAGGCTATGAGGCAGGGGCTGTCAGCGAGTGTTTCCTTGGCGTGGCCGGCATCATATCGGGCGTCTTGCAGGCGACCATGTTCATCCTGATCGCCATGCTGATCTCGCCGCCTCTGGCGTTGATCGCAGTAATAATCAGCATCTTCATGGTCTATTCCTTCGGCAAGCTCGTGCAGCGTAGCCGACAGTTGGCTCGGCGCTATCACGAGAACATTGGTCAGCTTGCCTCCGGCTTCACGGACGCCATGGTCGGCATCAAGCCGCTCCGGGCTATGGGACGCACCGATCGCTTTACGGAACTCTTTGAATCCGACGCCCGCCAGGTGGCAAAAAGCGAGCGCAAGAAGAACGACATGAGTGAGTTCGCAGGCGAGTTGCAGGAGCCCGTGATCGGGGCTGCTTTGGCTCTTGGTTTCTATTTTGCCGTGCTGCACCTGTCGCTCGATATGATCGAGCTTTTCATAATGGCTATCCTGCTGGTCAAGACGATCGGCGTGTTGGTGCCCCTGCAGAAGATATCGCGACGCTTCTTGCAAGACTTCGATCAGTACAGTGCTCTGTTGGAGCTTCTCAAGGACACCCAGCAGATGGAAGAGGCGTCTTTCGGTAACCAGGTGCCTCGTTTCGAGCGGTCTATCGTTTTCGAGAACGTTTCTTTCGGCTATGGGGCGCACACGGTTCTCGATGAACTCAACCTGACGGTAGAGGCAGGCAAGATCACCACAATTGCAGGTCCGTCGGGCGTCGGTAAATCAACGGCTGTCGACTTGCTGGTTGGGCTTCATCGGGCGCAAGAGGGACGAGTCCTCATCGACGGTGTCGACCTTCGTGAGCTCGATATCAAGCAATGGCGGCACATGATCGGATACGTGCCGCAAGAGATCACTCTGTTTCATGACACGATCTTCAAGAATGTCGGCTTGTGGGAACCCAATGTCGAAGAGGCCGACGTCATCGATGCCTTGAAAGCCGCTGGGGCGTGGACATTTGTCCAATCGCTGCCTGACGGTCTCAACCATGTTGTGGGCGAGCGCGGAAACCGCCTGTCCGGTGGCCAACGCCAGCGCATCGCGCTTGCTCGAGCCCTTCTGTTTCGACCAAGACTTCTCATTCTGGACGAGGCGACGACCGGCTTGGACCCGGCGACCGAGAGTGAGATTTGCGACGAAATCCGCACGCTCTGCGCAGAAAGGCAGCTTACCGTCTTGGCGGTTTCTCACCAACCAAGATGGCAACAAATCGCAGACTGCGTCTATTATTTCGAGCAGAATGGCCTTGCGCTTCCAGCTCCAGCACTGGTGCAAGCCTTGCCGTCGCGAGGCGCCGAATGATGCTGTCCGGGCATTCTAGAGACATCGCCTGGCAAACGCGTTCGCCGCTTCTTTCAGCGCCCTGTGGTTTGACCTTCCAGATAGCGTTCAGCGTCTTTGTCTGCCTTGGGACGGCTTTCAGGCATGGCAAGGCGGCTGCCACTCCAACCCGGCTGCCAGCCTTTATGCCCGCTCTCTGAAAGCTGCTTGGCATCTATTGCGTACTGGCGAAAGTGACGTTGGCGTAGACGATTCAAGTATGCTGGCCACCGTAGATAGACGTAGCTTGTCGCGCGACGCCACCACTTCTTGGTGAAGACCGCAAAGACGAACTTATGCGCCAAAGTCCTGGCGCAGCGCAGGGCATAGCTTCGACCAACAAGCTTTTCCTTGATCGCTGCCGCGCTCGCAGCGGAGTAGTCGGCGTCCTGCCGAGTGGCTCTCTTCACCATGCGTGCAGGGAAATCAATGCCGGCGTCCCTCCAATCCAGGACGTGGAAATTCTCCAGCAAGATCGATTCGGAAAACCGCATTAGATTGGGCGTTAGGTGGCAGATATGACCCAATGCGACATCGTAGCCGCGCGACCGTAGGAATGCGATTGTTAGCTCTTGCTCCGGCACATAGCGTCTGCCCGTGAAGCGAACGAAACTACCGAATGGGTTGAGCTTCGGGCGTGGCAGGAAGAGTTCCGACTTCTCGATGGGCGGTGCCGACCAAAAGCTCAGAAGGTCCTCGCGCCGACCAAATTGTACAAGGTCCGAGGGATGAAACGGGAGCGACAACACACTCGGGTCGCGGAAGAACATTGTGGTTGTGGTGATGGGTGAGGAGAACAGACGGTATTCCGCTAGACCATCATCTTCATAGCGGGCGACTTGGGCAATTCGAGCGTCTGCTAGACGATGATTCGCACGGAACTTAAGAACGAAGGGCCGCTTTGCCGCTTCGATTCCGCGTAGGGTAGACAGCCGCTGCCGCTGCGTGTTGATCGGTCGACCGTCCACGTCGATGGTTAGCGGAGGTAGCTCGCTACGTACCACGGACACACCGGAATCCGGCAGAGCTGGTTCGGACAACCAAGTCGAAACGATGATCTCGGCACCCGGCAGGTGTCGCCTGATCGACTCGATGCAATCGTAAATCCCTGGTCTCTGGTCAAGGTGAAGCGGTCCCTGAATGACGACAGAAATCTCTTTGGGGGAAATGCCAACAGCCTTCATCGTTCGTGTTTTCTGTGCCGGTCGTACCGAGTGGCCGTGCCACAATTTACATGCACCCGCCGTGCGTCAATCGCAAAAGTGTAACCTGGGGGAGCCATGTCCTTGGCTCTGGGTAATGCCCGAGTAGGCCAACGGTTCCAACACCTCTTTCGCTTATGTCGCAGTGCGGGCTCGATGCAGCCTCGGAGCCAGTTTCGTTCCTAGGCGGCGGAGTTGCCTAGGTTTGGTGGTTATGATGCTTGCAATACACTATCGCTCCAGCTAACTCAGGTCGTGCTGGATGACCGAGTCGTCAGCTTACCAAATCTGGTGGTCGTTCTAGTCTCAAAGAGCTTACAAGACTACGTCGGACTAGCGTGACCCACGGCATGACACAGCTCTCTTTGACTCAGAGAACAGATATGGACACCGTATCGGTTATTATCCTTGCGGCCGGTAGGTCTCATGATGAAGCGGCGCAGCCGCCGCCATTGCTCTCGGAACGGAACGGCAGCCTGCTGATAGAGCAGATTTTCCGTCAGATAGACTTCAAGGCGGATACCACCCTGGTTCTGCAACGTGAGCAGGCGAAGCGGGAGCGCATTGACAGCGTCATTTCCATTCTTTGTCCGCAAGCGAACACTGTTCTGGCAACCGGGCCCACCTCTGGCGCTGCTTGCAGTGCGCTCCTGGCCATCAATCATATCGAGCCTGACAGTGAACTGCTTCTTTTGAACGCAAACGAGTTTGCGGACGTCGATGCCGCGGCCGTTATCGAGTCCTTCCGGGCGCGGACCCTCGATGCGGGGACGCTCGTGTTTCCTTCCCTGCATCCGCGGTACTGCTACGCTCGGCTCAATGATGAAGGTATGGTCGAGGAGGTCTCGGAAAAGCGGCCAATCAGCCGCAACGCGGTCGCAGGTTTCTTCTGGTGGCGCAGAGGTGGTGATTTCATAGACTGCGCGACCGAAATGATCAGGACGCGGAATGAAGTAGACGGGCAGTTCTATATATGCCCAACGTTGAATGAGATGATCTTGCACGGAAAACGGGTGGGTGTGCACAAGATCGATGCCTCAGACTATCACCCGCTAAAATCCCAGGCGCAGAACCGAGCCTTCGAGAGTGGTGCAGCAGAGTGAAGACCTTCGATCTGAATGCTATGACGCGAGGCTGGTTTGTCGGCGATTTCGAGCCGACGGCCCTGACGACGAAAGCCTGTGAAGTTGCGGTAAAACGTTACGAGCAGGGGAACCAAGAGGCTGCGCACTATCATGCTATTGCGACCGAGTTGACCTTGGTCCTGGACGGCCACGCCCGTTTCTCGGGTCGGGATGTCGGGCCGGGTGGAATTGTCGTTGTCGAGCCTGGGGAAGTGTTGTCGTTCGAAGCGGTAACCGACGTGACGACGGTGGTTGTCAAAGTGCCCTCGGCGCCCGCGGACAAGTACCTCGCGGAAGCGGGTGAACAGGAAAAACAGGCCGATTAGTCCGGCCAATGCCGTTTCACTTCATTGAACACGATCGACGGCTGAAGGTCGCAAAGGCAAAGGCGCTTCCGCCGCTGCCTGTTGAACTGGTGCTGTCAGACGAATTCGAGCCAACCTCAGTTTGCCGTCAAATGCGCGAACTTGCCCGGAACAAAGTTGGCGCCACTCGGCAAGGGCGGCGGAGCGCGTCTCTATAGAGCGGGTTCGACTGTTGAGTGATCTTTCCTGATTGAAGTGGTTGTAGACGGAAGAATGGACGGCAGCGAATTTCTGTAGGCTTCGCGTGCGCCGGAAACGCTGCATTGCACGCTCTCGTCGTCGGAAGGGAAGGTGCGAGTTCTCAACGCGATTGTTCAACCACTTGCCCATCGACAACTATGATTTGAAAACGGTGTTGTGCAGCGCACGAAATTGAGTTGTAACGAAAGGTGACTGCAATGAGACATACGGTGCTATCAAAACGCGTATTGGTGACTGGCGGCGCCGGTTTTTTGGGGAGCCATCTCTGCCAAAAACTTGTTATGCAGGGGCACGAAGTTCTGTGCGTAGACAACTTTTTTACCGGTAGGCGCGCGAACGTCTCACATCTACTCGGTTACTCCAACTTTGAGCTCTTGCGGCACGACGTGACGTTTCCCCTGTATGTTGAAGTAGATGAAATCTATAGCCTTGCGTGCCCAGCTTCGCCTGTTCACTACCAGTTCGACCCAGTGCAGACGACAAAGACATCGGTCCTAGGCTCGATCAATATGCTGGGACTCGCAAAGCGAACGGGCGCTCGGGTTCTCCTGGCGTCGACATCAGAAGTTTACGGCGATCCAAAATGCCATCCGCAAACGGAAGACTACTGGGGCAATGTCAATCCAATCGGTTTGCGTGCCTGCTACGATGAAGGTAAGCGCTGTGCGGAAACTCTGTTTTTCGACTACTACCGCCAGCACGGGGTCGACATCAAGGTCGTCCGCATCTTCAATACCTACGGCCCGCACATGCACCCCCAAGATGGCCGGGTGGTGTCGAACTTCATTATGCAGGCGCTGCGCGGCGATCCGATCACGGTGTTTGGCGACGGATCGCAAACTCGCTCCTTCTGCTACTATGAAGATCTTGTCGCCGCGATGTTGCGAACCATGGATACTGAGAAAGGGATTACCGGACCGATAAACATCGGCAACCCAAATGAATTCACGATCCGGGAGTTGGCCGAGAAGGTGATTGTAGCCGCTGGGTCGGGCTCAGAGATTGTGGAAAGGCCGCTGCCTTCTGACGATCCTAAGCAACGGCGTCCCGATATTTCTCGCGCAATGGAGATCTTAGGCTGGAAGCCCAACATTCAGCTGGAAGAAGGATTGCCACCAACCATAGAGTACTTCAGATCGCTGTTATAGTGTCTGACCTGAGCCCCAGAATCTCCCGCATCTGATGGGAGAATCCGTCACAGAGCAGACGGACAAGAGACAGTAACGGTTCACGGACGAGCAGACCATCGCGGCCCTGGCCGAGCAGGAGCGGGGTACGAAGACCGCTGAGGCTTGTCGAAAGACGGGTCAGCCCGACACGCTATGCAAGTTTACGGCGAAGTATGGCCGCCTGGATGTTTCGAACGCTCGCAAGTTGAAGGAGCTTGAGACGGAGGACGCCGGGCTGAAGCGGCCTCTGGCCAATGCGATGCTGGACAACGCGGTGCTGAAGGATCTGTTGGGAAAGAGCTGACGACGCCCAAGCGGTGGCGGGATGCGGCGCTCGAGGCGGTGTCCATGCATGGCCTGTCGCAACGCCGCGCCTGCCGGCTGGGCGGCGTCGATCTGAAAACGGTGCGGCGCGGGCCAAGCTCCAATAACCCGGAGGTCCGAAGGCGCATGCGTGAGATCGCCGGCGAGCGCCAGCGTTTCGGCTATCGCCGCATCGGGCTCCTGCTCGAACGCGAGGAGATCTACATGAACCACAAGAAGCTTCGTCGGATGTACAAAGAAGAGGGTCTCACGGTGAAGCGCCGCCACGGCCGAAAGCGTGCGACCGGCGCCAGAGAGCCGCTCAATGCGCCGCGGCGACCGAACGACCGTTGGTCGATGGATTTTCTCTCGGACGTGTTCGAGCCCGCCGCCGGTTCCGCATTCTCGCAGTCATCGAAGACTGCACGCGCGAGAGCCTCGCTCTCATCGCCGATACCTCACTCTCGGGCCGGTGCGTCGCCCGCGAGCTCGACAGCCTGATCCGCCTCTACGGCAAACCTATGAAGATGATCAGCGACAACGGCACCGAGTTGACCAGTCGGGCCATCCTCGAATGGCAGAGCGAGACCGGCGTGGCCTGGCAATATATCGCCCCAGGCAAACCGACGCAGAACGCGTTCATCGAGAGCTTCAATGGCCGCTTGCGCGACGAGATGTTGAACGAGGAAGTATTCACGAGCCTCGCTGACGCTCGGCGAAAGCTCGCCGTCTGGCGATACGACGACAACACCGTCAGGCCGCATTCGCCCTTGATGGCGCAACGCCCAAAGATGCGTGCCGGGCGCTGTAGCAGCTTGAGAGCTCCATGCTCAGCGCGCTCGCAAAGCCACCACCAATGCGCTATGCAGAAACTGGACTCTCCTAGTAAGTGAGGGAGCCAAGGGGCGCAGGTCAACAGCACCGGGGTTTTTGATGAACACTCTACAAGCCTATTTGGACCATGGATTTCATGAGGTAAATGGATGGCTCTCAGAAGTTGCGCTGGAAGCGACACTTCTTTTAGGAGAAATCCAGCATCAACTCGAGGTTTCAGGACCAGTCTGTGAGATTGGTGTTTGGCAGGGTCGATATCTATTGCCGCTGTCATTCGTTGCTGACGAGAGCGCCCGTACGGTAGGCATTGATCCATTCGTGCATACGCCTGACCCCGCTGCACAGCGCCATCAACTTGACGCTAATATTGCGCGATTTGCTCGCAATCCGGAATCTGTTCGGATCATTGCTAAGAGTTCGCGCGAAGTAACGGCGGGTGAAGTCATCGACGAGATGGGCGGCTACGCGCAAATGATTAGTGTAGACGGCGATCATACTATGGAAGGTGCGCTTGCCGATCTGCGTCTTGCAGAAACCCTTCTCATGAGGGGCGGTGTCGTCTCTGTGGATGACTTTGAGAACAACTCCTGCCCAGGGGTCATCGAAGCCGTCATACGCCATGGCGCCGACCCACTTAGCTGTACGGCTCCGTTCTTGTGCATTGGCAACAAACTATTTCTGGCAAACCGAGAGTGGTGTGACAGCTATCGTGAAGCAATTCTTGAGAAATGCGCGACGGGAGGCGCCGGAAAGTGGGGAACTGACATACTGAATTATCGGGACCACATGACTCGGTTGAAGATTCCGGTGCAACTGCTCGGCCAAGAGCTACTGATACCTGTGTCCGTCTAAATGATGATATTGTTGCTTTGAGGATGCGGTGAATGGACGGTCCCCTCATCTCAGACCCAGGGCTGTGATGTGCGGTGAGTCATTAGGGTGTTCAGTCCCCGAATTTCGTGGATTGGATTGATGATTGTCCGGGAGCAGCACCACATGCTACGCGCCATATTGTTCCGCTCTTCCTGTTCCATTTCCGAGGTTCCTTTCTCTGCAATTCGAATACCCTTCCTGGACAGCTTGCCAAGATAGTGTACGCAATCATTGCGTGTGTGCGGGGGCGGTCGGCGTACCGAAAATGCAAGCGTATCAACTTCCCGAAGCAATACGCATGATCTAAAGGTCCTTGCGATCGCAAAAGGGAATTCTCGGGTTTTGGTCAACCCAGCGATCTCGGCTCGCTGTCACAATACCGGGAAACAGTGAAACCCTCTGACCTGCCCGCTGCAGTCTTCGAGATAGTTCGACATCCTCGTGCTCATTCCAATAGAGCAGCGGACTCCAAGGGAAGGCTTCCCATGCCGACTTGCGAATCATGGTCACGCCGCCAGGAGCATAGCTGAACTTTGAGTGATCCCGGTACTCCAGCAAACCACCAGTACTCCAACTATAGTTTTCGCCTTGTACGACCCCCCAGTCGAGCCCACGGCGGCCGTCCGTCGTACGCACCTTAGGCGTCGCGATAGCGTAGGACGTTCCCCAAGTTTGGAATGACTCGAAGAAGGAGGGTGTAAAAGTAAATCGGTCATGACAAACAGCAATATCAGAATAAGCTGCCAGCTGACATATCAGATTTTTCTTTTCCGATATTTTGCCGCTTCTATTGTCTTTTTCAAACACCAACTGCCGTATGTTTGGGCGACCTTCCAACGCAGCGATCGGCTCCGGTGCCACAATCAGAATTTCAATCGGCATAGTCGCGAAGGTCATGGCGCTGTCGATCAGGGCGTTCAGCTCCTCCATGCGGTCGCCTAAGGTCAGCACGCCTACGGTGAGCCCAGACATCGGATCCGAATGCCACTTTTCCGGCGGAGCGACGCAGCGCAGAACCACCCGGCGTAGGCCTTGCGGCTCCGCCATGGCCTCCGTAGGCGTAACATTCTGGCTTGCCATTTCGAAGCGCCCTTCGGCAATGGTGTTAACCATCGCTTTCAGGCCGAACCATGCCATATGCTCATTATCGACGAAGACGAACTCAACTTCTGCACCCGGCGCGATGTACTTCAGCAGCTCTTGAAGAACCAGCGACCAAAAACGATTTCGGTTGATGCCGACAACCTTGATTCGTCGAGCTGAAAGCAAATCCAACCGCACTTGCCAAAGGCTTAAACCGTTGTCGAACGGAACGACAAGATTGAGTGCGTCGGCACTCATCTCGCCTTCTGCAAGTTCTGCTTGCAACGTTACATCGGCTGCGCTTGCCTTAGCCTTTGAGTGCGGAACAGCAACGGGTGTCGGCTTATTTTTTGGGGATCTGATGGCATGTTTCACGCGGCGCCGCAGCTTCTTAAGTCTTTTCTTAACAGACGCGGCGCGCAAACGCCAAAGGATCGAATAGTAACGTTTTGCACCCAGCTCATTGCGAACCCACGATCGTGCATCCGCGCGCAGCTCAGGTTTCAGCTTCTTAACGTCATTGATCAAGCGATGCTCGCGATACAACTCGCCTCGGCGGAAGAACGCTTTACGATCCTTGGCGGAGACGAACAGGTCTTCCTCTAGGTCAGCCAGAGACTGCTTCCACTCCTCCATCAGCGCACGATGCTCGGTGAAGTGATCACGCCAGCGACGCCCAGTGGTTGAGTCCTCGTGGATACGCCACGCGTAATTGCCAGCCTGCGCGTAGCCGACAAGCCGGCGTGCGGCCATCTCCCGCATTATCAGTTTAGCGAAGAACTCCCAGTCGCACAAAAAACTCCAATCGTCACGCATTCCGCCGATATCTTCCAGAGACGTTCTGCGGAATAAAAGGCCAGACGGCAGCGCTGTACAGGTGGATAGATTCTCACGAAAATAGCCTCCAGGCTCAATCAAGCGACAGATCGGCTTATCGACCCACTCGATTTCTGCATCCCGCTCAAAGGCAAGTGCATCCTGAAATAAGACATTAAGATCAGCCCGCTCTTGAAAATGGGCCAGTTCCCAGGCTAGCGCACCTGGCCGTAACAAATCGTCGCTATGTAGGAGGCGGACAATGTCACCAGTGGCCGCGCGCATGCCTTGATTTGTGTTCTTTGCTTGACCAAGCCGTGGTGCCGTATGGATGTAGTTCGCCTTTCGCCCGGTCTGCTCTCGATAAACGTCAACAAGCCCCTTTATTCGCGTGCGATCTTCTTCTTGAGCTGAGTCGTCGCTGATGACCAGCTCGAACGTGTCTAGCGTCTGCGAATACACCGATCGTAGGGTCGTCTCAAACAAGTCAACACGGCCGTGCGTCGGTGTTACTAGAGATAACGTCGGACTGTCTTTCACAGCGTTTCCTTAGCGACTGGCAAGGTTCGTTAGCGGTGGCTTTTGGCGTGCAAGCAATGGAAATGCTAGTGGCCTAATCGCGATGTGGACATGCATCGCGTTCACAGTATTCTCTGTGGATCGGTGATGTGGACGGCCTTGGCGATCTTTCTGCGGGCTTCGTGCACTTGCCATCGAGTGAAACGTGGGGCCCTAATCGATCGGCTGTTGCCTCAGGCCGCTGCGAGGACAGCCGTTGATAATCAGCCACGTCAATTCGTTCATCAAAAACCTCTCTGTCAGTAAATCAGATTGAGGATATCTTCCAGTGACTAGGCTTTGATGCGGCTATGCTGTTGACGATGCGGCGACAAAAGAGTGCATTTACTCGGAAGCTTGTCGAACTCTTGAGTGTCTTGGTACTGACGGCGTTTCAATATCCCAGGCGCCCACGTCGAGCAATGACCTCTGGAACCTCAAGCAGCCAAGCGCTAGGCGCGCTGACGTGCCTGTGAGGTGTCCTCGACCTCTTGGATGAACTGCGAGATCGCGGCGAAGGTGACATCCTCGACCCCCTTAACCCGCATGACCTGCGTACCTGCAGTCTCGGCCGCCTGCACACCGTATTCGGCGTCCTCCACCACCACCGCCTCAGCTGGCGCGACGCCCAGACGCTCGCAGGTCTTCAAGTAAATGTCGGGGTGAGGCTTGGCCCGAGACACATCCTCGTTGGACATGGCCACATCGAGAAATCGGGCCAGGTCGGCCTTGTTCATCATCGCATCGACGCTGGCGCGAATGGAGTTCGATGCGACGGCCAGCTTGTATCCGGCTTCTTTTAGCCTCGCCAGGGCATAGCGGTGATGGAACACCGGCCGGCATCGCAGCGCAACGAGGTCCATGGTATAGGACTGCTTCATCTCGTTGATAATCCCGTGCAACTCGCTGGGAAGGCCTCTGCCTTCTGTCAGCATGCGCAGCTTGCGCGCTGTCGGCAGGCCATCGAAGACGTCGAGATGTTCCTCTCGCCCAATCTTGTAGCCAAAGAGCCCAAGCGCCCGATTCAAGGCCTCATAATGCCAATCACGCGCGTCGATCAGCACGCCGTCCATGTCGAAGATTACAGCTCGTATCATGATGCCTCCCGAAAGAACTCAAACGCCGCATCCGGATAATCCGTACAAAGAAGCACATCGTCGAGTCCGCCAAGGCCGGTGTCCCGCAAGCTCTCCCAAAGCGCCTGATGGTCTCTGCGGTGCAGCTCGGGAGACACGATAGCAACTTGCTTTCCGTCGCCGAGAAACCGTTCCACCAAGTCAGCGGAATACCAGTCGGAAAAGAAGGCATCCAGCCACACGCCGCGGGCATCGTCATAAAGCGCAGGAGTGCGCTCGAACTCGCTGACCCGCGTGAAGCAGGGTACGCTGCGCTTTTGGTACTGAAGCAGCTCCGGCACTGACATATCGAAACAAAAGGCATCCAGATCGGGATAGCGATCCAGTATCTCTTTGATCAAAGTTGCCAGACCGTCAGCTTTGATGTTGATCGCGATTGGAACTTGAGCGGCGTTGCAGTGCTCCACAACTTCAAGCAGCGCCATCTCGCCACCGACCGGCACGTCATGCGAAATAACCAAGCGTCCCTCGCTATCGCGCACGTCCGTCTCAATCCCATACCCCTGTTGCGGGGCCAATGCGAGTGCGGCACGCGTGTTTTTCTCCGCGTCCTCTTTCCAATGACCGCGGTGCGCGAGTATCGAGCGTTTCATCCGGCTTGCGCTCTGTCGTCGCTTTGATGCCGTTGAGTAACGCGTCTCGCAATCTGCGTATCTAGGAATGCCGTCAGGTCGTCGGGAGTGCCGAGCCCGTACATGCCGTCGGCGACAGCGCCGACGGAATGGACGCCGATGCGTGCTCCGCTTTCGATCATGAGATTGTAGACGGGTGCTACGTAGAATTCCCCGTTCACGCGCAGATCCTGCGCTATCATCCTCTCGGCTGCGCTGACGAAATCCTTCCCCTGCGCGAAATTGTAGATGCCGACCGTTGCACAATCCGATACCACTTCCTTCTCGACAACTCGCGTTGCGAGCTCGGCATCCGACAGCTCGACGTAAGACCATTTCGGGTCGTCTGCCCACATTGTCATGATCAGCCCATCCAGCGCCCGTGGTGCCGTCATGTCCGCCAAATACCGATTGATGTCGTAATCGACGTACTGGTCGCTGTTGGCGATCATCAAGGGCGCGTCGTTGTCGAAATACTCACGCGCTTTCAGAACCGTGCAGGCGGCTCCCTCGGTGATGCCGTCCAGCTCTACGACAGCGCAACCGGGGGCCCAGCTCTCCAGCTTTTCATGCAGTCCGTAGCGCTCGACGTGTTCCGCTTGGCAGATGAAAACAAAGCGGTGATGTTGCCGCGGTCTGAGGTTTTCAATGACCAGCTCGATCATCGCCTTATCGCCTACCTCAAGGAGAGGTTTCGGTTTATGAAACCCTGCTGCTTGAAAGCGGCTCCCACGTCCCGCCATGGGAACGACAATATTCAATCTATCATTCATGGTACCGAGAGCTTCGGGCTTAGATTGTGACTATGGATCTGCTGGTTCGGGTAGTTCGGGTGGCTCGGTATGTCAAGTTCCAGCGCCCAAGAGCACAAAGATCATGCTGGTTTTCGCTGTAAGCTCTTAGCGGTCACCGGAGAGTTCGCAGCAAAACAACGACCCAATCACCATCCACTAGGAGACTGAAAAAGGCTATAGCCGCGCCATGCCTTCCGCTAGGAGAAAGAGGTCACTCGTGAGCAGCGCGGCAATTTAGCGCAAAAGACCAGACTCATGCCTGTCGTCTCTTTGATTGCGTCCAGGATTGGCGTAGCGAGACAAGGCGACTCGCCGCGCGATCAATCAAATCCGGTCGTCCCGTCGGCGGCCGGAAGGCGCCATTGCGAAAGGCCAAGACGGCAGCGCTCGCCAACAATGCAAAGGGAATCCAAATAGCAAGCCAAGCCGCCGCCTGCTCCCGCTTGACCAAGCTCTCTCCGAACTCAAGCGCCTTGATGCGGGTACGGAAGACCTTCGGTACCTCGGAGCGGCTGTACTGCACTCTGGCAAAGCTACGCCAGAGAGCCCACTCGACCTGTCCGCGTCCGTAAGAGGCGTCAGCCACGACGGCAATCCTCTAAAGTGACCTTGTAAAGGCTCGTATTTCGGCTGGCACGGAAAAGAAGCCCTAAAGGGGGCTCAAAAAGTAGTTCATTCCTCGTGGAGCTGAGCCGGAGCAGCCTGTTGAGCGGGGACACTTCACTTCAGTTTAGGCGACCTGCGTTTCGAGCAGGAGCGGACGGCGTGCGGCTCGCGTGGTGCGATGCTGATCTCAGCCTGTTCGTCGCCTGTTTTTCACCTGTTATGGCACCTATTTTTCTGCAGCGCTTAGTGGCGGCTAAGCTGCCGGAACAGCGCAAGAAAAGCGACCAATTCACCCAATGGGAGGCCTCCTCGGCCGGCAAAAGCCGAAAAACAGGCTATTCAGGAGAGACCGGTTCGCTCTGGACGCCGTCTACCACCAGCCTTCGCAGCTTATCCAGCGAAGCCGTATGAGCGAGAAGACTGTTGCGCCGAAACTCGGATTTGATCCGGGGGAAGGCGGACATGTCTCTGCTTCGGCTCGGCAAACCATCCGCCTTAGTGGTGCCGCATGTGCCGGCCATGGCTTTCAATCTCCCACAAACGCGACCATCCGTCCGGCGATCAGCGCGCCCAGCCAGCAGGTCATCGAAAGCGCCCCCGCCCGCGAAAGACATGGCCGGCTGGCCGTCTTCAAGCGGAAGCCATAGACGAGATGCAGGAGGATCGCCGAGATGGCCCCAATGGCGATCAGGGCCAGTTTGACCAAGAAGAGCGGGATCGCCGCATACTCCAGCGCTCTAACCGAGAACAGCAGCAGGCCCGTGATGACCGCTAGCGCCAGTCCCGCCGCCGCGAGCGGAACCAGCACCCGCACCAAGCTCTCACGCTCGACGGTGCGCCAGAGCCCGACCAACCTCAGATCGAGGGGCAGGATGGCGCCGACCAGTAGCGCTATGCCGAGCACATGTGCTGTGTTCGTCGATGCGTAGAGCCAGCGTGACGTTCGCAGCGCTGTCGCAAGCTCGGAGGCTGACAGCGCGACGAGGAGTCCCTCCACGACCTCAGTCGCGGTTGGGATAGAGGTCGTACTCGCGACCGTCGATGTAGAGCCGTTCAGCCTTGATCCGCTTGTCGGCAATATCGGCCGCCGGCTCTCCGATCACGCGAAGCTCGACACCTTCAGCGAGATCACCAGGCTCGAGCCCGGCCCGCTCGTTGCGCCAGGGCTGCCCGACCTCGACCGTCCAGACCTCACCCTCAGCATCGACGTAGACAAGCCCATGCGGCATTCCGAGGCTCACGCGCTGGATGATGCCGACCAGCTCGATGTTGCCGCCCGTGGTCCAACTCCATCCGTGATGGGCATTGCCCGGCCCTGAGAGAGCCAGCAGCATGAGCGCTATCACGGTTGCGCCGGCAAACAGTTTCTTCATGTCACCGTCTCCACTCGCTCGAGGTCTGTGGCGTCGCTTGATCGTATGGCACGGCTGTCGAACCCGCCAGCGCGTTCCAGTAGCAATGTCTCCTAGTAGGTTCGAACCGAGGAGGTTTTGTGGCGCGGCCGCAGGCGCGATCACGGTGCTGCGGCCTATCCGCAGCGGCGGGCCGATCGCATTGATCGCTCCTGTCCTCTGCATGATGATCGCGACAACGGAACCTCTTACGAGCGCCATGACCGACGAGTCCACGCAGGCAACCATTCAGCCAAAGGTCAGCGCCGAGCTAACGCTGCGCGGCCTTCGGGTTTTCGTCGCGGTCGAGGAGACGGGCTCGATCGGCGGGGCCGCGGAGCGCATCGCCGGCAGCCCCTCGGGAGTGTCGCAGCAGATCACGGCGTTGGAACAAGCCGTCGGCGCCAAGCTCTTTGACCGGCGCGCAAGGCCGATCACTCTGACGCCGGCCGGCCAGGTGCTGCGCGCTCATGCCCATCGCATTCTGGAAGCGGTCTCTGATGCACAGGCTGAGCTCGCCGAGCTCAATCTCGCCATCCTGCCGCAACTTTCGCTCGCGGTGATCGACGATCTCGATGCCAGCATGACACCGGAGCTGGTGCTGCGCCTGCAGCAGCGCTTCCGGGACTGCTTCGTCAATACCTTCTCCGGCCGTTCCGACTGGGTGACGGAGAAGTTGGAGCGCCGGGAAGCAGATATCGCGATTACGTCGGTCGTTCCCGAAGATGCCAACGCCTATCTATCGCTTCCCATCCTGCGCGAGCCCTTCGTGCTGGTGGCTGCGCGCGGCGCCTTGAGCGGCGAGACGGCGTCACGAGAGCAGCTGGCGCAGCTCCCTTTCGTGCAGTATTCCGAGGCCATGCCCATCGGTCGTCTGGTCGCACAGCATCTCAAGCGGCTGCGGTTCGATGTGCGCCGCCGCTATGCCTTCGAAGCCTCCCGCTCGGTCTTCGCCATGGTGGCGCAATCGGGAGGCTGGACCCTGACGACGCCTCTCAACCTGCTCGATGCCGAGCGGTTCCTGAACGAGGTCGAGGTCTTCCCGTTTCCCTTTCCTGCCCTGTCCCGCTGGGTCTACTTGGTGGCCCGAGCTGAGGAGCTGGGGCACCTGCCGGAGCAGCTTGCGAACGACTGCCGACACCTCGTGCAGGACAGGGTCGTGCCCCGCTTTGCCGGAATCGCACCGGAAATGGCAGACGCGATCGAGGTCGCCGGAGAGTGACTACGCGGCCGGTGCCATCGCTTCTGGTGGGATGAGGATGTTGAAGCGCCCGCGTATGCGGGCGTCGATTGCCGGGTCGATGTAGCTGGGGAAATGACTGGCAAGGATCTCACGCGTCCGCTGCTTGGCTCTCGACTGCAGGGTGGGGCAGCCCTGTTCCTGCCAGACCTCGGGTGCGTCGCGGTCGGCAAGCCTTGGATAAAAGTAGTCGCGTTGCATGGCGTCCATGGTGTGCAGCGAGCCGAGGAAGTGACCGGCGCCGGAGACGACCTCGCGAACGGCATCGAAGCCCAGCGCTTCGTCGTTGACTTCGATGCCGCGGATGATGCGCTGAACGTGCGAGAGCATCTCGTCATCGGCGACGAAGGCCTCGAAGGAGACGCCGAGCAGGCTCGCCATCATGCCCGCCGATTCGTAGACCATGTTGGCGCCGGAGAGCCCGGCCGCCAGTGCAGCTAGGGCCTTCTCCAACCCCATCTGGGCATCGACCGCTTTGGCATCTGTCATGGAACTGGCCACGCCCGAGGGCAGGCCGAGGTGATTGGCGATCTGGGCCGAAGCCGCGTTCATCACCGAGATCTCGCCGCCACCGCCGCAGAAGGCACCGCTGCGTAGGTCGATGACCAGGGGCCAGTTGGAGAAGATCATCGGATAGCCGGGCGCGAAGAGATTGACCATGACCAGCGCAGCCAAGGTCTCGGCTGTCGTTTGTGCCAGCATGCCGGCCAAGGTCGCTGGCGCCGTGGCCCCGGATTGGGCGGCGATAATGGCATTGATCGGCATGCCGCGGCGGATGCAGGCGAGGCTCACGTCCACTGCGTCCTCGCCATAACGCAGTGGCGATATGACGGGTGAGATGTGCGCCTTGCAGAAGGGCCGCTTGGCAAAGCGGCCTTCGCCGCCCAGCGCAATATCGAAGAGGTCGATGATCGGGTCCACATGAGCGGCGACGGTAAAGGACGTCCCGATCGGCTTCGTGGTGCCGGCGATCAGCGCATAGGCCGTGTTGAGGTCGAGATCGAAGCTGTCCGGCACATCGGTCGCGATGCAGCAGCGGGTGAACCAACTGACGTTGTCCAGCCGGTCGATCAGTCGTGTGAAGTCATAGAGATCTCTCAGCGTCGAAGGCCGGTAGTGGCCCCCGTCGATGTCCAGTGTTTGGACTGCCGCGCCCCCGGTTCCGAAGTAAACCCGCTGGCCGCCGATCTCGAAGTCGTGCTTCGCATCCCGTCCGTGGAAGACGAAGCCTTTCGCCGCCCCGGCGATCGTGTCTTCGACCATGGCACGCGAATAGCATAGACGGCCCGTTGGAGTGATTGTGGCGCCCTTTCGCCGTGCCTGTTCGAGCAGAACGGGTGGCACTTCGGCCATGCCGATCTCGGCAAGGATACGCAGGGCGGTCTCCAGGACTTGCCCAACCTCACTGTCGCTCAGCGGGCGATAGCGACCGCCGATGGCACCGGGCGGACAGGGGTCGACCTCAGTCGTCGCGGCGGTGCGCGCAGCGATGCGAGAGGCGCGACCGCCGCCGCGTCGGCTGATACGCAGTTCCTCGCTGGTCATAGGGCGCTCAAAACTCCAGGGCAAGCTTCGAAGAGCTTCAGGGAATATCCTGATCCTATGAAATGGAATTCGACGACTTCAGGCTTCTGGAATTCGATGTTCAGATAAGCGAAAGCGGACGAATGCCCCTGGAAAGCACAGCTGCCGTCCGACGAAGTTCGAGCACGTGGAGGCGCGGCGCGGGCGCCGCCAAGTGTTTGGAGAGTCGGCTATGAAGTCGCATTACGAAGTTGTGGTGATCGGTGGCGGCATCGGCGGTTGCTCGACGCTCTATCATCTGACGCAGGAGGGCATCGCCGACTGCGTGTTGCTCGAGCGGGACGAGCTGACCTCAGGCACCACCTGGCATTCGGCCGCACAGGTCACCAACTTCGGCGCTACCCAGACCATGGTGGCGCTGAAGAGTCACTCCATAAGCCTCTATAAGGAGCTGGCCGACGATCCGGACTATCCGATCAACTATCACCACGCGACCGGCGGCCTGCGCCTCGCTTCGACCCAAGACCACATCGACGGCTACCACCACTTCATCAGCCTGGCGAAGGGTATGGGCGTGGACTTCGAGCTGATCGACGCCGAGGAATGCCGGCGCCGCCATCCCTTGATCACGACCGAGAAGCTGCTGGGTGCGCTTTGGGATCCGCTGGATGGCGATATCGACCCGGCACAGCTCTGCCAGGCACTGGTCAAGCGCGCGAGACAGGCTGGTGCAGAGGTCCAGCGCTTCACGCCGGTCACCGGCCTGACCGAGAAGCGCGACGGAACCTGGTGCGTCCATACCGCGAAGGGCGACATCCATTGCGAGAAGATCGTCAACGCCGGCGGTTATCGCTGCAACGAGATCGGCGCCATGATGGGCGTCGTGCACCCGGTCGTCTCGATGGAGCATCAGTACATGCTCACCGAGCCGATCTCGGAGATCGAAGCGCTCGACTTCCGCGTGCCGCTCATCCGCTGCCCGACCGACGACTTCTATTCGCGGCAGGAGAAGCACGGCCTTCTGGTCGGCTTCTACGAACAGGATTGCCGCACCTGGGGGTTCGAGGGGATCGACCCGAACTTCGTCATGGCGCTCTGTCCCGACGATCTGGACCGTGTGCTCGAGACCATGGAGGGTGCAATCGGGCGTTTGCCTTGCCTGGCTAATGCCGGGATTCACTCGATCATCAACGGGCCGATCACTTACACGCCGGATGGCCTGCCGCTGGTCGGCCGCATCTCCGGAAAGCGAAATGCCTTCTGCATTACCGGCCTGCGGGCCGGGCTGGGCGAGGGCGGCGGCCACGGCTGGCTGCTGGCCCAAATCATCGCCCAGGGCGAGGCTTGCTATGACACCTGGTGCCTCGACCCCCGCCGTTTCACGCGCTACGCCAATCTGGAGTACACCGCGCTCAAGGTGGTCGAGGATTATCAGAACGAGTTCCGCTTCCACATGCCGCACGAGCACCGGCCCGCCGGCCGGCCGGCCAAGACGACGCCGCTGACGACGACCCTCGCCGGCTTGAATGCGGAGTTTGCCGTGGTCAATGGCTGGGAGCGTGTGGCCTTCTTCAAGCCCTCGCCCGAGTTCCAGGAGCAGCACTCTTTCCGTTTCAACAACACCTTTGACATCGTGGCGGGCGAGGTCGACGCGGTCCGCAACGCAGTCGGCATCATGGAGGTCTCGGGGTTCAACAGATACGAGATCGCCGGCGAGGGGATCCACGACTGGCTGGACGGCATCGTCTGCTCAAGGATGTCGCGAAAGGTCGGCAAGGTCGGGCTGACTTATCTCCTGAACGAGCAGGGCAATGTGAAGGGTGAGGCGACCATCGCTAATCTCGACGAGGACAGGGTCTGGTACGGCTCTGCCGCTGCCGCCGAGTATCACGACATGGATTGGCTTCGGGAACGCCTTCCCGCAGACGGATCGATCAGAATCGAATGCCTGACCAACAGCCACACCATTCTCGTGATCGCGGGGCCGAAGGCGCGCGCGGTGCTTTCCGAAGCGGCGCCGCGCACCGACTGGTCCAAGGACGCTTTCCCGTGGCTCTCGCTCCAGAAGGTCTTCATCGGCCATGCCGAGGCGATCGCCATGTCGGTGTCCTTTTCGGGAGAGCTGGCCTGGGAGCTGCACATTCCCAACGAACAGCTGACCAGCGCCTTTTCGGCTCTGTGGCGTGCCGGAGAGGCGCATGGCATGAAACCCTTCGGGCTCTACGCCACCGAGTCCATGCGTATCGAGAAGGGATACCGGCATTGGAAAGCCGACCTGATCACGGAGTACACGCCGTTCGAGAGCGGGCTCGACCGCTTCGTCAAGATGGACAAAGACTTCATCGGTAAGGCAGCGCTGATCAAGCGGCACAACAGCGGGCCGCGGCGCAAATTCGTCTCCATGGTGATCCAGAGCGACTTGGCGCTAGCGCAACCGGGCGACAGCTTGGTGACCAACGGCCGCGTCATCGGCACAGTGACCTCGGCGGCCTGGGGCCATCGGGTCGGCAAGAACCTCGCAATGGGCTTCGTCGACCCGGACCATGCCGATTGTGGCGCGCGCTTCGAGGTCGAGATCCTCGGTGAGCGCTTTGCGGCAGAGGTCTGCGCGCCCTGCTTCTATGACCCAGGCAACGAAAGAGTGAGAAGTTAAGCGGACCGCTGCGTGGCGCTGGACGACCGTTCACATGGCCGCACATATGGCGCCGTCCTGCCTCGCAGCCGCCTCAAGTGCGGTTATCTCACGTAGTCCATGAAACGGTAGTACATGCCGATCAAGGGCAGGAACCATGAAGAGCTGGCCGGGGCCGGTACAGGTGGCCAGGGAAGGTCACGGAAGGGATTGGCCGCGGCGTCACCGGCTATGAGCCGTGCCATCACTTCGCCCATGTAGACGGCCATCTGCACACCGTGGCCGGTGTAGCCCATGGAATAGTAGAGCCCGTCCTGCTGCCCGGCACGCGGCAGGCGGTCCCTCGTGACGTCGAGTAGACCGCCCCAGCAGTAGGCGATCTCGGTGCCGGCCAACTGTGGAAAGATCTGAAGCATGGTGCGCTGCAGGATGAGACCGCTCTTGGCGTCGGAGTCCGGGCTGGAGAGGGCAAAGCGAGCGCGGCCGCCGAAGATCATCCGGTCGTCTGGCGAAATGCGGAAGTAGTTGCCGATGTTCTTGGTCGTCACCGCCGTGCGGCGCGTCGGCATGGCGCTGTCGATCTGTTCGGACGTCAGAGGTTCGGTGGCGATGATGAAGCTGCCCACCGGCACGATGCGGCGCCGAAAGAAGGGAAAGGCATCGCCGGTGTCCGCCCCGGTCGCCACCAGCACCTTCTCCGCCCGCAGGGTCCCGCGGGCCGAGGTCACCTCATAGCGCGTTCCTGCCAGGCGGTTCAGGCCGCTGACCTCGGTTTGCTCGAAGATGCGCGCGCCTTGCCGGCTCGCGGCCTCGGCCAGGCCGACTCCAAAGCGGCCGACGTGCAGCATGGCGCTGCGCCGATAGAGCAGCCCACCATTGAACTGGGAAGAGCGGACTTCCCGCTCGAGCTCCGACGGCGGGACCAGCTCCGTGTCCGTGTCGATGTCGCGGGACAGCAGTTCGTGCGTCTTGACCAAATCGTCGTAGTGGCTCGGCTTGGCGGCGAGCTTGATCTTGCCGCTCCGCCGAAAGCCGCAATCGATGGCCTCTTCCTCGACCAGCTGCTCGACCCGATCGACCGCCGCGTCGAAGGCGTGATAGAGCGCCCGTGCCCGATCTGGCCCCAACGTCTTGGCAAGGCCGGCGACGTTGTGCGCCAGCCCGTTGTTGCAGTGTCCGCCGTTGCGGCCTGAAGCGGCGCCGACCACCTTGCCCGCCTCCAGCACCACGACGTCGACACCGCGCCGCGCAAGGGCCAAGGCCGCCGATAGGCCGGTGAAACCGCCGCCGATAACCGCGACATCGCACGTGCCCGGCAATTGCTCTACGGCACCGGAGGTGAAGTCCGGTGCCGTGTCGAGCCAGTAGGGGGTGAGCTTCATCGAAGAGCGCTTACTGTCTAAAGCCCCAGGACTCCCGGCAGGCCGCCGATATCGGGGATTTCGTGGTAGCCGAAAGCGGGGTTGGAGGGCTCGTAGCCGCGGTTGACGTAGACCTTGTTGTCGATGTGCATGTAGTAGGCCGACTGAAGGTCATAGCGCAGGCTGGCCGAGACGTGCAGCAGGTCCTCCGGCCCGCAGCCAAGCTGATCGAGCATGTACTCGAAGGCTTGGAACCTCGGCTTGTAGGCCTGTGCCTGTTGGGCCGTGTAGACGGCGTGGAAGGGCGCGCCGAGCTTGTCGACGTTCGACTGGATTTGATCGTCGGAGGCGTTCGACAAAATGACCAGCGGATAGTGTTCGGCAACCCGCGCAAGCGGCTCGGCCACATCCGGGTGCGGCCCCCAATTCGGGATGTCGTTGTAGTAGAACTCCGCTTCCGACTCCAAGTACTCGACGTCCCACAGCGCGCAGGTGCGGCGTACGGCGTTCATGATCACCTGCTTGTAGGGCTTCCAGTCGCCGAGGATCTCGTCGTAACGGTAGGAGTTGAAGTCCTGGACGAAGCGGTCGATGGCACCTTCCGGTACCCTGTCCGCATACATCTCCTTGGCGATGCGGCTCATCTGGAACCAGGTCAGGGTGCCGTAGCAATCGAAGGTGATGTACTTGGGTCGAAACTGCGTCATTGCGCTCTCCTTCTTTGGTTTGTTTTTCGGGTTAGGCGACAGGGAAGGCTGTCCGGTTTGGAACGTGGAGACCGGAGATAGGACGTGTTGCGGGCGGTCAGATCTCTCCCAAGTTGCGATGGCAGGCGATCTGGTGCTCGGGAGACGGCGTGCGAATAGGCGGCAGCTCCCTGTCGCACGTGCCTTCGATCGATAGCGGGCAGCGACGGCTGAAGGGGCAGCCGGCAGCGGATATCTCCACCGCCCGCGCAATGCCGGCCGCGGCCTCGCGTGTCGTCATGCTGTCTTCCAGCCAACCGACGCGCAGCTCCGGGACCGAGGTGATCAGCAGCCGGGTATAGGGATGGTAGGGGGGCGAGAGGACCTGGTTGACCGGTCCCTGCTCGACCACCCGACCGGCGTAGAGCACGACGATCTCGTCGGCAAAGGAGGCGACGGTGGATAGGTCGTGGCTGATGAAGACGAAAGAGACCTTGAGGTCGCGGCGCAGGCTCTTCAGCAATTCGATGATGTTGGCACCGACGATGGTGTCGAGCGCCGAGGTGACCTCGTCGCAGAGCAGCACGTCCGGGTCTGCGGCCAGGGCGCGCGCCAAGTTCACGCGTTGCTTTTGCCCGCCCGATAGCTCTTGCGGATAGCGGTAGGCGAACTCCGCCGGCAGCTCGACCATCTGCAGCAGCTCGGCGACGCGCTTACGCTTCGCCTCGCCCTTGAGGCCGAGATAGAACTGCGCCGGACGGCCGACGATGTCGCCGACCCGCTGCCGTGGATTGAGCGCGGTGTCGGCCATCTGGAAGACGATCTGAACCTTGCGCAGCTCTTCACGCGAACGCTTCTTCAAGCTGGGCGCCAAGGTCTGGCCGTCGAGCGCGATCTCTCCACCCATGGCGGGCAACAGACCGGCGAAGACGCGCGCCAGGGTCGATTTCCCGCAGCCGGACTCGCCGATCATGCCGACGACCTGGCCGCGCTTCACGGCGACGTCGACATCCTTCAAAACCAGCGCCAAGGGCTTGCCGCCACTTGCGATGCGATAGCCGGCGCTGATGTTCTTGGCTTCCAGGGCGGGCACGCTTTGCTGCCCATGCGCCTCGCCCACCGCATCCTCGCCGGCCGCGGGCGGCGGTCGCACGGCGGCCATCAGGCGCCGGGTGTAGGGGTGGGTCGGCCGATTGATGATTTGGTCCGCCGGCCCTTGCTCCTGGATGGCGCCGTTGTAGAGCACGACGATGTGGTCGGCGATCTGCGCGACGACGGCCAGGTCGTGGGTGACATAGATGGCAGCCGAGCCTTCTTCGCGGATCACCTCCTTGATCGCCTTCAGCACTTCGATCTGGGTGGTGACGTCGAGCGCGGTGGTCGGTTCGTCTAGCACCAGCAGATCGGGCTTGCCGCAGAGCGCCATGGCGGCCATCAAGCGCTGCAGCTGGCCACCCGACACCTGGTGAGGATAGCGCCGGCCGAGACGCTCCGGATCGGGCAGCTCAAGCGCGCGGTAGAGGCTCTCGGCGCGCCGGTCCGCTTCCTCCTGGCTCAGGATGCCGTGCAGGACCGAGGACTCGGTGACCTGCTCGCCGATCTTGATCGCCGGGTTGAAGGTGGCGGCCGCGCTCTGCGCCAGGTAGGCGACGCGCTGGCCGCGCAGCTTGCGCTGCTCCTGCCGCGGCATGGTCAGCACATCGGTGCCCTGCAAGGTGACTTCGCCGCCGGTGAACTCGAGACCGGGCTTGGTGAACGCGAGCGCCGAGAGGGCTATGGTCGTCTTGCCGGAGCCGGACTCGCCGATCAGGGCGACGACCTCCGACGGCTTTACCTCGAAGCTGACCCCTTTGACGATGGGTTGCGTTGTGCCGTCATCCTTGCTTGCGGACACCCAAAGATCGCGCACCTCCAGCAGAGCCGACATCAGATCATCTTCTTGGCCAGGCTGCCGCCGGCATGGGCCGAGACATCGTCGACGATCAGGTTGATGGCGATGGTCAGGCTACCGATAGCCGCGGCCGGTGCGAGAGAGGCGATGGCGCCGCCGGAGAAGCCGTTGCCGAGCCCCTGAAGGTTTTCGCGCACCATGCTGCCCCAGTCGGCGGTCGGAGGCTGCACGCCGAGGCCGAGGAAGCTCAGCGTCGAAATGAAAAGGATGATGAAGATCAGGCGGAGGCCGAAGTCGGTGGCAATCGGCATGGCGGCGTTGGGCAGAATCTCCCGGGTGATGATCCACCAGAGCCCTTCGCCCCGGGCGCGGGCCGCCTCCACGAAATCCTGCACCATGATGTCTTGGCCCAAAGCGCGGGCGATGCGGAAGATCCCCGCGGCATAGACCAGCCCGGCCAGGACGATCAGCAACGGAATGGACGAGCCGAAGGCCGCGATGATGATCAGGGCGAGCATGATCGTGGGTATCGCCAGGAGGGCATCGTCGAGGCGGCTGAGCACCATGTCGGTCCAGCCCCCGGCGACAGCGGCCGTGATGCCGAGCGTGATGCCGATCAGATAGGCGAGCATGGTGGCGGCGAAGGCGATGCCAAGGGTCGTGCGGGCGCCCCAGAGGACGCGCGATAAGACGTCCCGTCCCAGATAGTCGGTGCCCAGCCAGGTCTGCGCGCTCGGCGGCAGGAAGCTGGGGTCGAGGTAGTAGTTGCCCTGCAGGTCTTCCTCGATGAACTCGGCTTCGTGATAAGGCGCGATGAAGGTGCCGGTCAGGGCCATGAGAACCCAGAAAACGATCACACCGACCGAGATCTTGCCGGCCCAGGAGAGCTTCAGCCGCTTGCGCGGTGGCGCATCCGGAAGCTCCTCGAAGCTCGAGTCGTCGAGCGGCTTTTCGACCGCGGTCTTGATCGCATCACCGGTCATTTCGGGTGCCTCAGCCGCGGGTTGGACAGGATCGCGGCGATGTCGGCGATGAGGATCAGAGTGATGTAGGTGGTGCAGAAGATCATCCCGCAGGCCTGCACCACCGCCATGTCGCGGGATTGCACGCCGTCGACCATCAGCTTGGCCAGCCCGGGGTAGGCGAAGATGGTTTCGACCACCACCACACCGCTGACCAGATAGGCCAGGTTCAAGGCGATGATGTTGACGATCGGTCCGATGGCGTTGGGCAGGGCGTGCCGCAGGATGATGCGGCGCCGCGGGACCCCCTTAAGTATGGCCATCTCGATGTAGGGCGCGCTCATGACGTTGAGCACGCCGGCGCGGGTCATGCGGATCATCTGTGCCGCCACCACCGTAACCAGGGTGGCGATCGGCAGGGCCAGCGCGCGCAAGGTCTGCCAGAAGGATTCCGTACCGCTGAGATAGGACACGGCAGGCAGCCAGTTTAGCTCCACGGACAGGAGGAGAATCAGAAGAATGGCGACCAGGAAGTCCGGCACGGCGACCAGGCCCAAAGTGGCCGTGGTCACGATGCGATCAATCAGGCCGCCCGGGAACATGGCGGCGAGCAGCCCGATCGTCACCGAAATTGGGATGGCGATCGCCGAGACCATGCCGGCCATGAACAGCGTGTTGCCGATGCGGTGCTCGATGAGGCTGGCGATGGTCGCGCCGCCGGCGACCGAGACACCGAGATTGCCGCTCAACAGGCGCTCGAGCCACACCAGGTATTGCACGTAGGCCGGCTTATCGAGGCCCATTTCGCGGCGCAGGGCGGCGACGCTCTCAGGTGTGGCGTCCTGGCCGAGCCGAATCTCAGCGGCATCCCCCGGCAGGATCTGGGTGATGGCGAAGATCAGCACCGACACCACCCAGACCAGCAGGAAGCCGATGGCGATACGACGAAAGGTCAGTTGCCACATAAACGTCTGTGCTCCGCAGCCAACGTTGTCGCCTCGGGCCAGCTTGGGCTTTCCGAATGAGAAAGCCCAGGCTGAGCTCTCGGCGTCGGCTGTCTAGGCGTCGAGCCAGATGTACTCCGGCCACTCCATGCCGCCGAAGGGAGCGAGCGGGACCCGCGGGAAGCCCTTCAGGTTCGTGACCTTGGCGTCGATGTAGGCGCCATGCGTTGCGATCAGAACGCCGCTGTTGTCGGAGCAGAGCCGCTGCATCTCGCAGTTCATTTCATAGCGCTTGGCCGGGTCCAACTCGGCACGCGTCATCGCCAGGAGCTGATCGAAGCGTTCGTTCTTCCAGCGCGACTCGTTCCAAGGCGCATCCGACTTGAAGCCGATCGTCATCATCATATTGGCGGTCGGGCGCATGTTCCAGGAGCCCACGTGCATGGGCGCCTTGAGCCAGGTCGTGCTCCAATAGCCGTCGGTGGGCACGCGATTGATCCGCAGGTTGACGCCAAGCTTGGCCAGCTCGCGCTGCATCATCAGGCTGCGGTCCATCAGACCGGCCGCCACATCGGCGACATTGATCGTCGCTTCCGTGATACCGGATTTGTTGAGCAGGAACTTCGCCTTGTCCGGATCGTAGGCCCGCACGCCCTGTTCCTTGCACCAGTCGACGCCATAGGCCGGACCGACCGGCTGATCGTTGCCGAGGTCGCCATAGCCTTTTTGAATCACGTTCAGCACCCGATCCCGGCGCTGCAGGTGCTTCAAGGCCATGACGAAGTCTGGGTTGTTGCCGGGCGCCATATCGAGCCTGGCAACCATGGTGTTGCAGGCGCCGGAGGGAACGGCAAAGACCTCGATACCCTCGGTTGCCTCGACCTGCGGAATGGCCTGCGGATTCAGGCTTCCCATCATATGGATGTCGCCGGAAATGAGTGCGTTGACCCGGGCTACGTTGTCGGTGATGCCGAAGACCTCGACTTGCTCGATGTAAGGCCCGCCGTCGTTCCAGTAGTTGTCGTTACGCGTATGGACAGAGCGCACGCCGGGCTTGAACTCCGTCACCTTGTAGGGCCCGGTGCCGAGCGGCATCTGAAAGTCGGTGGTCCCGTCCTTGACGATCCTGAAATGGAAGGTCCCCAACGCGACAGGTAGCTCGGCGTTGGGTGCGTCCAACAGGGCACGCACCGTATGCTTGTCGTCCTTCACCCACTCCCGGATGTCGCTGACCAGAACCTTGGCTTTCGACGTCGAGTCTTCGCCCAGATGCCGGTTCATGGAATAGATCACATCGTCCGCCGTCAGCGGCGAGCCGTCGTGCCACTCGACCCCCTTGCGAAGCTTGAAAGTCCATTCCGTGGCGTCGGCGTTGGCCTCGAACGACTCGGCCAGCTCCGGGCCCGCGGTCAGGTCCGCGCCGATGCGGCAGAGGTTGTTATAGGTCAGCCGGCTGCGCCCGTAGTCGATGGTATTCGTAGCGAGGATCGGATCGAGGGTGTCCGAGGGGCCGTGCTGCGCCCAGGCAAAGCGGATCTGGCCGCCGCGCTTTGGGGTTTCTGCCAGGGCCTTCTCGGCCGAGGCCACCATGCTGCCGGCAAAAGCGATACCGGCGCCGGCCGCCGTCAGCATGCCGAGCACGTCGCGGCGAGTCGCGCCGCGCCGTAGGGCATCTTCAATCATCAGGCGGTCCTGAACGCGCACGAGATGTCCCAGATCATCTTTGAAGCGTGTCATTTTCTCTTCCTTTCCCTGTGGCAGCACTCTTTCTCGGACGCTGCCTGTCTGTCGTTACTCCCTGATACAGACGGCACCTGCGGCCATTCCTTGTTCGTCGTGCGGCGGTGGCCGCCACCAACTATGGCCTCTGTGCCTTTTTCTCCCTCCTTATAGTGTTGTTTTTAGGTTGCTGAGTTCCGCTGCCTTCCGAAGCGATCAAACGATCAACCGCAGAACCGACGGAACGTGCGCAGCCAGTTGCCGCCCATGATCGCCGTCACCGCATCTCGGTGGTAACCGCGGTCCAGCAGGCCTTGCGTCAGGTTCGGAAGCTTCGCGACAGTCTCAATTCCGATCGGATAGGACTGGCGCCCGAAGGCTGAGACCGGGCCGAAGATGTCGGGGCGGCGGGTCCGCCAGGTCACCACGCTGGGCGGTGCGACGACGTTTTCCTGCTCGCCGTACTTCTCGACGTAGTCGAGCCCGATGCCGACGCTTTCGATGCCGGCCAGCTTGGTCAGGTGGTCGACGTGATCCAGCAGGTCGTCCAAGGTCGGCGTGTCGTCGGCGAGCGATTGCGGCAGGCCGCAGACGCCCATCATGCCGCCCTTCGCAGCCATCGCCTTGACGGTGTCGTCGGTCGTGTTGCGCCCGTTGGCTCTGAGGCCGTCGGCGTTGGAATGGGTACAGACGGGTGCCTTTGCCATGGCCGTGGTCTCGGCACGCGTGCGGTGACCGCAGTGCGAGAGGTCGATCATGATCGGCAACTCGTTGGCCATCTCGACCAGCTCCTCACCGAGATAGGAAAGGCCCGCGTCGCGCTTCTCGCCGCAGCCGTCGCCGAAGGCGTTCGCGGTGGTGTAGGCGAGACCCAGGAAGCGAAGCCCCATTCTCACCAGGAGCTCGAGCCGCCAGAGCTTGTCCTCCAGCATCGACGCACCCTGCGTGCCGAAGACGATGCCGAGCTTGCCTTGCTTCTGGGCCGCCAAGAGATCGTCAGCAGTCAGGCAAAACGTCAGGTTGGGGCTCTTCTCGATGGTCGTCAGGAAGCTCTCGACCCGGCGCAGCGTTTCGTCCCAGGACTCCTCCAATGCAAAGGTGACGTTCGCGGCGTTGACGCCGCCGGCCAGGCAGCGCTCGGTGTATTTGTCCTCGAGCACATAGGCGATGGCCAAGCCGTCGAAGACAAAGGTCTCCTCATGGAAGCGGCGAGTTTCCTCGTCGGCGCTCAGCTCGGCGGCTTTGCCGGCAGTGGCGGCAGTAACGGCGGTCATCGTGGTGACGTCTCCATTGCTTGGACAGAACTTTTGGCGCGGGTTGCGGCGGCGGTCTCGGACGCGAAGCGCGCGATAGAGAAGGGCTCGATGGGTGTCGTGGTCTCGCCGCGGTCGATCAGCTCGGCCATGACGTCGCCGACCCCAGGGCCGAGCTGGAAGCCGTGGCCGCAGAAGCCGAAGGCGTAGTAGAGGCCCGGCTCCCGCGCGCTTGGCCCCATGATCGGCAGGTCGTCGGGCAAGTAGCCCTCGATGCCGCTCCAGGTCCGAATGATGCTGAGTGAACCCAAGGCAGGGATCAGGCGCTGGAGCTGCACAAGCTGCCCCAGCGTATTTTGCGGCAGGACATAGGCGCGCCGAATGTCGGTATCGGCCGGGCCTCGCGGTCCGCCGCCGAAGACGATGTTGCCGCGGGTGACCTGGCGCAGGTAGATGACCTCTTTCTCCTTGCTGGTCGCTAAGCCGACGACCGGTTCGATGGCGTAGGGCATCGGTTCGGTGACCGCCATCTGCGGACCGCGCGCGACGATGGGGACGGGCTCGTCGAACTGCTCGGACAGGGCGTTGCCCCAAGCGCCGGCGGTGATCAGCACCGCCGGGCTGCGAAACACGCGGCCGTCGCTGCAGCCGACCTCGAAGTCCTCGCCGGCTTTGGTAATCGACAGGACCTCTGTTTGCTCGAAGACCTGGGCGCCGGCCCGGGCGGCGGCCCGGCCGAAGGCGGGGGCCGCGAGGCGCGGATTGGCATGGCCATCCCTGGGCGAGTAGATTGCCGCAATGGGCTCGGGGCCGACGAAGGGGAAGCGCGCCTTCAGGGCGTTACGGCCCAGGATTTCGAGGTCGAGATCGTAGGCTTTGGCGTCGGCGGCATACTGCTCCAGCCGGCCAAGCTGTTCTTTGCAATAGCAGAGCCTGAGATAGCCGGTGGGAATGAACTCGGCATCCTCCCCGATCAGTTCATCGAGGCGTCCCCAGATCTCCCGCGAGCGGTTGGCCAGCGGCAGCTGCGGCAGGAAGCGGCCTTGGCGGCGCACGTTTCCGAAGTTCACGCCGCTTGCCTGCTGTCCTATCAGGTCGCGTTCGATCAGGATCACAGAACGGCCACGCTGCCGCAGGAAGAACGCGGCCGACGCGCCCATGAAGCCGCCGCCGATGATGATCACGTCTGCCTGCTGGCGCGTCATGGCGATGCCACTCCCGCGGCGACGGGCAGCGGCTTCACCGGGGCCTGACCGCGCAGGCGACCGACCTGCTCCAACGGCAGTCCCGCGGCTGCGGCCACCACCTCGGCCGCCGCGTGGCCGCAGTAGCGGCCTTGGCAGCGGCCCATGCCAACCCGGCTGAACGCCTTGGCGCGATTGAGTTCCGTGGCGCCTTTCTCGCTGGCCACCGCGCGCAGTTCGCCGGCAGTGATACACTCGCAGCGGCAAATCACGGTGTCGTCGGAGAGCTCCGCGGCAGCTTGGTGCGGCCAGGGGAAGGCCTCGCTGATGCCCTGGCGGAAGCGTTCGCTGCGGGCAATTGTCTTCGCCAGCCGGGCCATCTCGGCGGTGGAAACCGTGTGTCCCCTGTCCTTGAGGGCGGCGAGTGCGGCGAGGCGCCCGGCGGCCTCGGCGCCGTCTGCGCCCAGGGTGCGGCTGCTGTCGCCGGCAAGATAGACGCCCTTCACTGAGCTGCGCCCGTCGGCATCGACCTCGGGCTGCCACTGCCGCGTCTTGGCATCGAAGCGGAAGGCGCAGCGCGCCAGATCCGCCAGCTGCGTTTCCGGGCGCAGGTGATAGCCCAGCCCGACGGCATCGCAGGCGATCGTCCGGACCTCGCCGTTCGGCAGACGGACCGAGACGGCCTCGACGCCTTGCTCGTCGCTGCCTTCGATCGCCAACGGATGAATGCCGGTCAGGACTTCGACGCCGCTGCGGCGCAGATGGTGATCCAGAGCGATCCCTTTGAGAAGAACGCCGGGTCGCGCCATCAGCTTGGGCAGGGCTTTGATGCGAAGCTGCCGCGGCGCGGTGTCGAGAACGGCGGCGACCGAGGCGCCGGCCTTTATGTATTGCGAGGCCACCAGATAGAGCAGCGGCCCCGACCCCAGGAAAACCACGCGCCGGCCGATCGCGCAGGCCTGCGCCTTCAGTGCGATCTGCGATCCACCCAGGCTGTAGACGCCTGCTCGGTTCCAGCCGCGCACCGGCATGATGCGATCGGTGGCGCCGGCTGCGATGATCAAGGCGTCGTAGGCCAGCGCATCGGACTGGGTACCTCGAACCAGGTGCAGACGGTTGTCCGCGATGTTCCAAGCCAGGGTTTCCGGTCGGTAGTCGATCTTGGGCTTCAGGCGCGCGAAGCTGTCGTGCAGCTTTGCCGCCCGCGTCGCTTCGGTCCCGTACAGCTCCGACTTCGCGCGGCGAAAGCCTTCGGGCTGGTGGCGGTAGATCTGGCCGCCGTCGCGGCACTGCTCGTCGATCACCGTGGGGCGCAGCCCGGCGTCTACCAGTGCCTCCGCTGCCCGCACGCCGGCCGGCCCGGCGCCGACGACTATGATGCGATCTTCAGCCATTCTCGTCCGGGTGCTTGAGTCAGAATGCGCATGCCTTCCTCGAGCGGTGTCGTGCAGGCGCGCAGGCGTTCGCCGTTCTCGCTCCAAAGCCAGCAGTCCTGGCAGGCGCCCATCAGGCAGAAGCCCGAACGAGCGCCGTCGCCGAACTCCGAGACGCGCAGGCGGTCGGTCTGGTTCAGCACCGCGACCAGGAGCGTGTCGCCGTCGAGGCCGCTTGCCGGCTTGCCGTCGATGGAGAAGGCCAAGGGCGCGCGGTCCAACTCGCCCAGGCGAACGAAGCGGCCAGTCATCGAAGCTCTCTCGCCACCCTGTGCATGACGTGCGCTGCCGTCCCCTTTTCCGTCTGCGGTGCTTTCGCATCGCCGCGATCGCGATCTGATGTTCGCGCGCCGCCGATCCTGCGACCAATACATTCTGAGGGGAGAGGTATAACCCGCTGTTATGCAGGTCTCGTCGTCTCAGTCGGTTGCCAGCTTGTGCGGCAATAGTGTATCCAAAAATTAGATATTGTATATTTTATATATGGAAACGTATCCGCTGTTGCGTCATCGTTGGCATGTCTCATTGCGATCAGGGAGAACGAAAATGGCCAGGGAGATCGACCCCATTACCCAGCTTCCCAAGGCGGATCCGCGCGTGAAGCCGCTGACCGAGGGGCATCACGGTCACGAATGTCGCCACCTGGATGACATGGACTGGGAGGTTCAGCGCTTCGGGGGCATACGCAGCAAGATGCTGTTCCACCCGCGCCCGGAACGTCCCACCGAACCCAACGCAGGCGTGCTGCGCTACGCGCCGGGTGGGGGGCATCCGCTGCACAGCCACTACTTCGCGCAGGTTTGGTACATCCTCTCAGGCGAGTTCGATATCGGCGGGCAGATGTACGGTCCCGGCACCATGGTCTTTCATCCCGATCCGCACTTCGAAGTCGAGCTGAAGACGGAGACCGGTGGCGATATCTTGTTTGTTCAGTACCAGGGGCCGACGACCGGCAAGGGGCCTATCTATGACGGTCGCTTCAACCTGGATGAGCACGCGGACCTGGATAAGGAGCGCCTGGACTACTAGGCACCGTCCGAATCTCAGACGTCCTTGTTCTCGAGCCAGCGGACCATCTGCTCGCCCGAACGCCTGACGTGGTGGGTCATCTGCCGGCGCGCTTCGACGGCGTCGTGACGCTCGATGGCGGCGATGATGGCCTTGTGCTGCTCGACGTTCTCTCGCATCCGCCTGCCCTCGATGGCCACCGTCGCCAGCATGACGGGCTGTAAGAGGCCGACGTAAAGCTCGGTGATCATGCGGCGGAGGATTTGATTGCCGCTGGCCTTCAGGATCACGTCATGGAAGGCGTCGTTGGCCTCAACCCAGTTCGGCTGTGAACCGTCACCTGCCGCGTCCGCCCTCTCTTCTCCGGTCGGCGGACCTTCTACGACGCGAATGAAATCGGCGTTCGCGGCTTTCAGCTTCTCGATGTCCGCATCGGTGATCCACTCGGTGGCGAGCTCGACGGCAAGCCCTTCGAGTTCTGCGCGCACTTGGTAGGCCTCGCGGATCTCGCGTGGCTCCGGTACCCGGACGATCGTGCCCTGGTTCGGGAGATGCCGCACGAAGCCCTGGGTTTCCAGGACCCGCAAGGCCTCCCTGATCGGCGTCCGGCTGACGGAGAACGCCTCTGCAAGGGCTTCCTGTCGCAGCCGTGAACCGGGCGGATAGTCGCCCGACCGGATATGGGCCAGGATTTGCTCGGCAAGCTGCCGGGTCCGCGTTGAGCCCGCCTTGGTCATGAGAAGATAGCAGCACTTTCGTTGTTAGATGCCGACAGAGTCGGACACGAAACTACGACAAGACTGCGGGGTCGAGAAAGCACAGCGTCAGCGCGCAGCACTCTATAGGGCAACCGTCGGTCGGTTGGGGAGGGCTCAATCCGCCGCGCGAATGCGTGCCTTGGCGTCTTCCAGCTTTATGCGGGCATCGCGAATGCAGGCTTCCTCGTGCGCAAGCCATTGGCGGTCGCGGGACAGCGTGGCCTGCGCCATATCCAGCTGCTTGGTAATCTCAGATTGGTGCGCGCTGCCGGCGGTGACCCGCGTGTTGAGGAAGTTGACCGGGTCAAGCTGCGCTTGAACCCAGCTGGTCTCCAACCCCAGCGCGCGCCCGATGGCGTTCCCCGCGGCTTCGTCCAGATGCTGTCCCGTCACCTCGTGCGGCTTGATATCCGCCGTCAGACAATTGCGGACAAGGCGCGCGACAGTGTGGTGGGCCTCGCGAAAGCTCATGCCGCTGCGGTCCGCGATGCTGTCGGCGAGACCGCTGGCCGTGCTCCAGTAAACCCCTGCGTTCCGGCGCATGACATCCGTCTTGAACGTGATGGTGTCGTAGACGCCGCTGAGCAGCTCGAGACAGTGCCAGGTGGTGTTGGCCGGCTTGGCCAGCAGGTCAGGCGAATAGTGGATGTCGCAATCGATCGTCGTGGCCGAGCGGCTGATGCTGGCCGCGCTGGCGTACCAGCCGACGGCATCGCCGGCGCATCCGCGCAAGAACTCGGCCGAGCCGGCATTCTTCTTCTGTGGCATCAGGGTCGAGGTCGAGCAGAAGCCGTCGTCGAGCTCGGCCAGGCCAAACTCCCAAGAGTGCCAGACGACCAGGTCGGACGCCGAGCGGCCGACGTCGTTCATCAGCATCGAGAGGACGGCGTTGTATTCGAGCAGCCAGTCGCTGGTGAACAGGCCGGCGTCCATGGCGTTGTACACCAGGGCCTCGTGGCCCAAGAGCTCACAGACACGCTTCCGATCCAGCGGCCATCCGCTGCCCACCAGCGCGGCGCCGCCGAGCGCGCTGCGGTTGGTGCGGTGGTAACAGGCCTGGAGGCGCTCCGCGTGGCGTGCGAAGACATCGAAGGTCTTCAAGAGGTAATGGCCGAGCACCCAAGGCTGGGCATGCTGGAGGTGGCTCCACCCCGGCATGATCGTCTCGCGATGCTCCTCGGCCAGTCGTAACAAGAGCTCGAGTAGGCCGGTCAACGAGCCGCAAACTCGGAGCAGGTTGTTGCGGGCATAGAGGCGTTTGACGGCCGCGATGGCATCGATCCGGCTGCGTCCCGTGTGCAGCCGCCCGCCGGCGTCGGGCCCGGCTTCGGCCACATAGAAGTCGATGGCCTGGGGCAGCAGCGAGTCGCCCGCACGGTCGAGCGGGAAGTCGCCCGCTTCGGCGAGCGCCATGGCTTTCTCCAAGGCATCGAGCAGGCGCTTGGCTTGCTCGCGCGTGATCATCCCCTGCTCGGCGATCATGATCGTATGTGCCGTATCGACCATGATCTGCTCGGGGATCCAACTCTTCTCCGTGTCCAGGATCAGCGCCGTCATGTGATCGATGGCGCGCGGGTCTTTCGCCTTCAACCGGCCCGCCGGAAGCTGCGACGCACCGTCTTGCTGTCTCTTGCTCATGCCGAGAGGTGTGGTGTGGTTGCTGATCGTCGATGTTTGCCTGCCGGCAAATCCGCTACCAATACATTGTCGACGGTGTTACATAACCTTTGGTTATAGTCGGGTTTGAACGCCGTGAGATGAACGCACGCCAGCTTGAGGTCTTTCGCGCCATCATGCGCCACGGGACCCTGACCGCCGCGGCAGAGGCGCTGAACGTCTCTCAGCCCGCAGTCAGCAAGGTTCTGCGACACTTCGAAAGCCAGATCGGCTATCGGCTGTTCGAACGGCTCGGCGGGCGACTGGTGCCGACCTCGGAAGCGCATGTCTTGATCGCCGACGCCGACCGGATATTCCGCGAGATCGAAGCGCTGAAGGTCCTCTCCGAACGGATCCGGGACAAGCAGCTCGGACTGCTGCGCATCGCAGCCAGCACCCCCTCCACCTTTGGGCTGCTCCCTGCGGCGACCAAGCGGTTTCGCAGGCGCAACCCCGGTATCCGCATGAGCCTGACGACCTTGCCCGCGGAGAAGATCTGCGAACACATCGTCATTGGCGACATCGACCTCGGCGTGACGATGATCGCTTTGGAGGAGCCGGGCATTCACTCCCAGGTCATCGGCAGCGCCGAAATCGTCGCCGTTATTCCCTCGGACTCTCCGCTGGTCGAGCGCGATCACATCGGGCCCGAGGACCTGCGGGAGCAAACCCTGATCAGCTACAATTCGAACACCCATGCGGGACAGAATCTGGATCGCCATTTCCGCGCCGCCGGGTTCACGCGCCAGACGCAGATCGAGATCACCATGTCCATCACCGCCGCGCCCCTCGTGCAGCGCGGGCTCGGCGTGGCGCTGGTCGACGGCCTTGTGCCCTGGGAGAGCTTCGGGGGTCTGGTCGTGCGCCCCTTCATTCCCCGCGCCGCCATGGACATCGTGGTCGGCACCAACACGGTCCTGCCCAAGTCCCGCTTCGTGAACGAGTTTGCGCGCGATCTCGAGGCCGCGGTGTCCGATCTTGAGCGGTGAGAGGCATTCAGGGCGCAGTGCCTGTCGGACTGGTTCTAGTCCCCGATATCGATCAGCACGCTCTTCTTGCGCAGGTTGGCTTCGAAGGCCTCGCGGCCGAGGTCTTTCCCGATCCCGGAGCGCTTAAAGCCGCCGGTCGGGATCGCGAAGTCTTCGCTGCGCCCGTAGCGGTTGACCCAGACCGTGCCGACCTCCAAGCGCCGGGTGGCCCGCAAGGCGCGGGAGAGGTCGCTGGTGTAGAGCCCGGCCGCCAAGCCGTAGACCGGATGCTCCGCCAGGGCGAAGCCCTCCTCCTCATCCTCGAAGCTTTGCACGGTCAGCACCGGGCCGAAGACCTCTTCGCGGACAGCGTCCATCTCGCCGGTGACGCCGGCCAAGATGGTCGGCGCGTAGAAGGCGCCCTCACCGTCAGCCGCAAGAGGGCGACCGCCGATCAGGAGCTCGGCGCCCTGGTCGACGGTGCTTTTCACCAGGTTGTCGATGCGGTCGAATTGTTTGGTTGAGATGATCGGCGAGAAGCCGGTCGCTTCCTGCCAGGTGGGTCCGGGCATGACTTGCGACATCAGGGCGGTGGTGCGCTCCAGCAGCTCGTCTTGCAGCCGGCGGTGAACGACCAGGCGCGAGCCGGAGACGCAGACCTGTCCGGCGTTGCCGAGGATACCCCGCGCCACGCAGCGCGCCGCCAGCGAGGCGTTGGCGTCCTCGAACACCAACTGCGGGCTCTTGCCGCCGAGTTCCAGCGTTACCGGCTTGATGCCGCTCTCGGCGCTCGCCGTCATGATGACGGCGCCGGTCGCGGTTGAGCCGGTGAAGGTGATCTTGGCCACGTCGGGGTGGCGGCAGAGCGCATCGCCGGTCGTCGGCCCATCGCCCTGGACGACGTTGAACAGGCCTGCCGGCATCCCGGCCTCGACGGCCAGCTTGGCCAGGTAGAGGGCGGACAGCGGCGTCAGCTCCGAAGGCTTGAGGACGACGGCGTTGCCCGCGGCCAAGGCCGGCGCAAGCTTCCAGCCGGCCATGACTAAGGGAAAGTTCCAAGGCGCAATGGCGGCGACGACGCCATAGGGCTCGGCGACGGTGAAGCCGAACTGGCCTTCGGCGGTCGGCGCGACATCACCGCCATGCTTGTCGGCCAGCTCGGCAAAGAAGCGGATCGTTTTGGCGAGGTAAGGGACGTCCCAGCCAGCCGCTTGGGCGATAGGCCGGGTCGAACCGAGCGCTTCGAGCTGCGCCAGCTCGATGCACTGCTTGTCGATCAGATCGGCCCAGCGCCGCAAGATGTCTGCCCGCGCTCGGGGCGCCTGCTTCGCCCAGTCGCTGCTACGCTGGGCATCGCGCGCATTGCGAACCGCCCGGTCGACCGTTTCGGCATTCGCCGTCGGCACCTCGCTATAGACCGCGCCGTCGCTGGGACGGCGGACGGCAATGGGCTCCCTCGGGTCGGCCTGCAGAGCGCCATTGATGAAATGGCCTCCGGGCAGCTCAAGCGTGGCAGGATCGAAATTGAGCACGGCGTTGCCTCTGGCAGACTGGCGGAAGGAAGATGTTCGCGCGCCTTGCCCCCGGTCGCCAATATCGTCTGAGCGGCTCGCTATAACTGAGAGTTATGGCCACCTGCGATCTATTCAGTTGAGTCGCGAATTTCCGAACCTTACGGTCCGCAGCGCTCGCCAGAACCGGGTCGACTTCAGAAGGACCGCGTCTTGTCCCCGTCCGGCATTTCGATTACGCCTATGGACTTTCAGCATCTGACGGAGGCGCAAGCCCTCTCGGTGGCGGTGGGCTGGCCGCACAGGCTGGAGGATTGGGCCTTCCTGCTTGCGCTCGGTCGCGGCGCCGTCGCGCTCGATGGCGATCGGGTTATCGGCACCAGCATGTGGTGGGCGAAGAGGAACAGCCCCGCGACGCTCGGCATGATCATCGTTGCGCCGGAGCGGCAGGGACAGGGGCTCGGCAGGCAGCTCATGGACAGAGCCTTGGCCGGGATCGGTCCGAAGCCAGTCATGCTCAACGCCACCAAGGAAGGCATGCCCCTCTACGCCAAGCTGGGCTTCGAGGAGATCGATGTCGTCCACCAGCATCAGGGTCAGCCGAGTCCGCCGGTTGCCGCGGCAGCGACCAACGAGGCTTCGGTTCGTCCGATGGGGCAAAACAATCTCGCCGCGGTCGTTGCGCTGGATGCCCGGGAAACGGGGCGATCGCGCGAGGCGACGCTGCAGGCCCTCGCGCAAGCTGGCGAGGGGCTCGTGGCCGAGCGCAACGGACAGCTTCTGGGCTATGCCTTGGCCCGTCCGTTCGGTAGTGGCCACCTCATCGGCCCCGTTGTAGCGCTAGACGACCAAGTCGCACGGACGCTCGTGCGCGGTTGGATCGAAAGGTTGGGTGACGGTTTTCTCCGCATCGACGTGCGCGCATCCAGCGGTCTGTCGGACTGGCTCGCCTCCCACGGTCTTATGAAAGTCGACGAGATCTTCACGATGGCCCGTGGTGGCGCGCGCAGCGGGTCTCCTGGTGGCAGTCAGCCGTCGCCCTGCCTCTTCGCACTGGCCAGCCATGCGCTGGGCTGACTGGCCAGCATCTCCTAAACGCGACAGGTTTCAATCTACACCGGTTGCGAAAGCCGGAACTCGGGGTAGGCCAGGGTTCCGCATTCGACCTTGTCGATGCCGAGCGCTTCTTCGGCTTGGGTCAGCCGCAAGCCGATCGTCCGCTTGAGCAGGAAGAAGGCGAGGGCGCTGGCGCCGCAGACGAAGAGGCCGATGGCAGCGATGCCGATGAGTTGGACGTCGAAGCTGGCCTCGGGATTGGTCAGGGGGACGGCGAGGGTGCCCCAGACGCCGGCCACCAGGTGCACCGGAATGGCGCCGACCACGTCGTCGATCTTCCAGCGGTCGAGGAGCGGAGTCGTCAGGGTCACCAGCGTGGCGCCCACCGCACCGATCAAGATGGCTTCGCCGACCGCCGGGCTGTCCGGCCCAGCAGTGATGCTGACCAAGCCACCAAGGGCGCCGTTGAGCACGGCGGTCAACTCGATCTTCTTCTTGATGGCCTGAGTGAGGAACACCGCCGCCATCACGCCGCCGGCCGACGCCATGGTCGTGTTGACGTAGATGTTGGAGATGGCAATGGCATCGGCGCCGGAACCGAGCGCCAGCTGCGAGCCGCCGTTGAAGCCGAGCCACCCTAACCAGAGGATGAAGGTGCCAAGCGTGGCGAGCGGCAAGGACGATGCGGGGATCCGCAGCGGCCGGCCGTCGGCCGCATACTTGCCGCGGCGTGGACCGAGAAAGATCGCGCCGATCAAAGCCGCCCAGCCGCCGACGGAATGGACCAAGGTGGAGCCGGCGAAGTCGGCAAAGCCGAGCTCCGCCAGCCACCCTCCGCCCCAAACCCAGGCGCCTTGGATGGGATAGACGATAGCCGAAAGGAAGAAGACGAAGGCGAAGAAGGGCCAGAGCTTGATGCGCTCTGCCAGCGTCCCGGAGATGATCGACGCCGCCGTCGCGACGAAGACCATTTGGAAGAACCAGTCCGAGGAAGCGGCGTGACCAGCCGAGAAGTCGCCGGCAAGTGCCGCGCCATCGTCGGCCTGCCACAGGGCGAACGTGCCGAACAGGCCACCGTCGACACCGTCGTACATCAGGTTGTAGCCGACGAGGTAGTAGGCGATTCCGGCTATCGAGAAGAGGGTGATGTTCTTGAGCAGGATGGTGGTGACACTCTTGGTCCTGACCAGGCCTGCCTCAAGGGTGGCAAAGCCGGCCGCCATCCAAAGCACCAGGAAGCCGTGGACCAGGAAGGACAAAGTGTTGAAGACGAAGCTGGTCTCTTCAGAGACTGCGGCCTGCGCCGGCGTGGCGGCGACCAGGGCGAGGAGCGGGACTGCAAGGCACAGAGCTCGGGCCGGGCTTCGGCCCCCAACGGACGTCCGGACGATCGACATATCTCATTACCCATGCTGGTGGCTGCCGAGCGGAGCGCCCGCTTGAAAGCGCTCTCCAAACCCTGGTTAAGGCTTCGGCATTTCCGGAGGATGTCCCGCGGCCGCGCTGAAGGTTTCAATCGTTTCAGGGGTATGGCGCAGAAGCGCGCCAATTACGGCTTGGCCGGTGAGAAAATGTAGCCGGCGCCGCGCACGGTCTTGATGACCTGTGGCTTGCCGGGATCGCGCTCGACCTTGCGCCTGATTCGCGCAATGCGGATGTCGATCGAGCGATCGAACGGCTCCCAGTCGCGGTTGTGCGCCAGCTCCAAAAGCTGGTCGCGGCTGAGCACCCGGTTGGGTCGTTCCGCGAAAGCCTTGAGCAGGTCGAATTCCATGGAAGTCAGCCGGATTTCCTGGCCGTCCTCGTCGAACAGCTTGTGCGCGTCGAGATCGAGCTGGCACTTGCCGAAGTCGACGATCTTGCTCTCTGCGCCTTGGGGAAATGCGGCCTGCCCTTTTTGGTAACGACGCAGAACGGCCTTCACACGCGCCAGCAGCTCGCGAAGGTCCACCGGCTTGGCGATGTAGTCGTCGGCGCCCATTTCCAGGCCGACGATGCGATCGACGGTTCCACCCGAGGCCGTGACCATAATGATCCCGACGCTTCGATGCTCCCTTAGGAAGCGGGCCAGCGACAGCCCGTCTTCCCCTGGCATGGTGACGTCGAGAATAGCGATATCGAAGGCCTCCTCCGACTCGACCAGATCGCGCAGTTCGGCGCCGCGGCTGAGGGTCGTGACCCGAAAGCCGTGCTGAACGAGATACTCCTGGAAGGTCTCCCGCACGTCGTCTTCGTCGTCGACGACGACAATATGGGTCTCGGTGGTCATTGCGCCTTGCGCCGCATCAACAGCTCCATCAGCTCACGCACGTCATGCGGTAGAATCGGCTTTTCGAGGTAGGGCCGTTCGGAGGTTTCGAGGAACTGACGAACGCCCGGGGTCAAGGTATCGCCGGTAATGAAGGCAAGCCCGTCGATCTGCTGCGGACGCTCTGCCGACAGCGCGCGGTACAGGGCCGGGCCGTCCATGCCCGGCATGCGGACGTCGCTCAGGATCGCGTCGTAGCGCTGACGCTTGACCTTCTCCAACGCGACGGCGCCGGAGCTGACGATCTCCACTTGATAGCCCTGATGCTCAAGCACATCGGAGATGGTCTGTCCGACATCGTAGTCGTCGTCGACGACCAAGACGCTGTGGCCGCTTCGCGTTGCGTCCGTGCGGCTTCGGACGATTTCCTGGCGGGCCGAACGACCGGCACGCGGAAGCCTGACGGAGAAGACCGCGCCTTCGCCTTGCGCCGTCTCCAGCATGATGGTGCCACCGTGTGCCTCGACAATGCGATGGCAGATCGCTAGCCCCATGCCGGTGCCACTGCCGACATCCTTTGTCGTGAAAAGCGGCTCGAAGATCCGCGATGCAATGTCTGACGATACCCCCGGACCGTTGTCCTTGATCTTGATGACCACCTGATCGGTCTTGCGCCGGTAGGTCGAGGTAATCTTGAGGCGCCTCGGCCCCTCTTGGCTCTCCAAGGCATTCTGGGCGTTGACGATCAGATTGGTGAAGACTTGGTGCAGCTGATCGGCATCCGCCGTGACCATCGGAAGATCTCTTGTCAGTCTCAAAGAGACGTCGATATCGGCCGAACGCAGCATGTAGGCCGTCACGTCGAGGGCACTTTCGATCACAGTGTTCAACTCGACAGCTTCCATCTTGCTTGGTTCTTGTCGGGCCATGGCGAGGAAGGTCTTCACGATCCGGGCGCAGCGGTCGGCCGCCTTCCTGATTTTCTCCGCGCGTGCCGCGGTGCGTTCATCGGCGGCATCGTCGCGCAGCATGAGTGCCTGACCGACCAGCACGGAGAGTGGATTGTTGAGCTCATGGGCGACGCCCGCGAGCAGCTCGCCCAAGGCGCTCAGCTTCTCGCTCTGATGCAGCAGTTCGCGCTGACGGGTCAGCTCCGCCTCAGCTTCGTAACGCTCGGTCAAGTCGAAGAGGTTGGAGACGATGACCTGCTCGCCGCGATACTCGACCAAGCGGGAAGAGATGGCGCACCAGAACTCCTCGCCGTCGGCCCGCTTATATCGGATTGGCAGACTGTCCACCGCGCCATCCCGCTTGAGCTTAGCAAGATAGGCGTCTCTGTCCTTGCCATGGATCCAACGGGGGATGACCGATCGCCCGACTTGGGACTCCTCATATCTCAATAGAACTTGGGCAGCCGGACTCTCATAGAGGATGACGCCGTCGTCGACCCGGTTCATGCTGAGCACGACAGGACAAGCTTCATGTACCTGGCGCACCAGCTCGTCGCTTGCGCGCAGGTCCTGTTCCATCCGCCTGCGCTCGCTGATGTCACGCCAAACATGCACCGTTCCGCCGTTGTAGGTGCGGCGATGTGAGGCGTGAATGATCCGTCCATTGGCCAACGTCAGCTCGTCGTCCGCCATCTCCCTGCGTCGCCGCGCGCGCTCAGAGAGCCACTTGTCTTCGCGTCCGACAGCCTCTGGGAACAGCCCGGCAGCTATCCGATAACGGGTAATGTCCTGCCAGGTGTTGCCGGGGATCAAGATGTCGTCGGCCGGCCGGTTGAGCTCGCGAAAACGGGAATTGCACATGACCAGTCGGTCCTCGCTGTCAAAGAGCGCGAAGCCCTCGGACAGGGACTCGATGGCATCCTGCATCAGCTCGGAGGAACGGCGTTGTTCGCGCTCTGCCTGCTTAAGCTCCGTGACGTCACGGACGAACTCGTAGTAGCCGTCGATCTTGCCTTGGCGATTGAAGTGAGGGTTGAAGATGCGCTCGGTATAACGCTCCTCACCGTCGGGATAGACGGACCAGCCTTCCCAGCTGGCGACGCGTCCCGCTATGGCTTCTTCGCGGTAGGGCTTGTCCTTCGTGAAGCTGTCTTTGCCGGTGAGACTGCTTACGCAGCGGCCGATGACGTCTTCGGGCTGGAGATGGAACAAGGCCGCAGCCTCGCGGTTGGCAAAGCGGACGCGATGGTCTCGGTCCATGAACCAGATGCGGCCTGGAATGGCATCCAGCATCAGCCGCATCTGCCGCTTGCTTACCAGCTCGGGAATAACCGTTTCGCTCTTGGTCTTCATGGCCACGTCCTGATGCGCCGATGTCCGGCTGCAGGGTCGTTGCTGCGCGGTTTGCCTAGTCATGGGGCACGTGTTTGATTGCGGTTGCTGTTGACGCTGCTGCCGCTGGAAAGCGGAGCTTCTCCGCTCGAGCCCTGGGCCGAACCGCTGCTGTTTAGCGGCGCCTGAACGGTCAGATTATAGAGAAATTCACACTCTGTGTCCGTTTTTCGGTATTTTCAGCAGTCCGATTCGTTCAAATTCCGAGAGGGACACAGCAATAAGCAGGAGACGGGATAGGAAAGTTGCATGAAGCGCCGGCGAAGCGAGTGCGCCGACGCTTCATGCAGTGTGTAGGTCGGGGTATCGGTGGATGTCGCTCATCCCATGCGGCGGAGCGTCCAGAGGTCCGCCCCAGGGTTGCGCGCCAGCTTGTCCGCTACGCTGTAGAGCTCCGACCTGTGTAGGCCGATGTCGTCGAGCGTACGGTCGTCGAGTTCCGCGAGCCCTCGATGGATGCGCCGGGCTTGCCATTGGTGTCGAACGGCTTTGAGGCTCGTCCTCACCGTCATCGCAAGCCTGGTCGCGAAGCTCGGTGTCTCGTGGTGCAAGCTGCATGAAACATCCACCTGATCAATCGGTTGGTGGAAGGTTTTGCTGTAACTCATCTCTCTCACTCCATTTCTCGTGTTCGCCGCTCGTCCGCCATTGCCCTTTCATCGGGAAAGCGGGCTGCCTCCATGACGACCTGCAGGTTCCAGGAGGAGGGCAGCTTGAGAACCGCAACCTGGTGGTATTGGTTCGAACGAACGGTTTCGTCGAAGAGCTCGATTGCCTGTGACTCGTTGAAGGTCGCGCAACAGGGCTCTTCATCTTTCGTGACGACGTAGAGTGTCATTGCTCTCTCCTTTCTTTTCCGTCGTTACAGGAAAGGAGTAGCGGCCTTCCTTGTCCGTCCGTTTTCGCTTGCCGCGCTTTCCGGTTTCATTTGTTTCCGGTTGCTGTGGAGCGACGTTTCAGGCCGCCGCTCTCTCGGCGCGTAAGCTCGCCGCCGTGCGTCGCCTTGTTGCGGCGAGAGGTGCGCGCGATGCCTCCAGCAACTCGGCGGCGGCTGTATGCCCATGCCTGAGGGCATCGTCCGAAGGCGTGTTGCCCCAGCGGTCCAAGGGTTGGGCAAGAACGCCATGTGCGATGAGGTAGCGCAGCACCTCGGTGTGACCTTCCGAGGCGGCAAGGTGCATCGCGGTACGATGGTCGTAGTCGGCCGAGTCGAGCGGCACGCCCTGCGCCACAAGGCGGCGCACAGCGGCGATATCGCCCATGCTGGCGGCCCAGATCAGCTCGTCGGTGAAAGGCGCATCGACCAGCACGGCGGACGATCGCAGTTGACCCTTCTTCTCGCTTCTGCCCCGTACCTTGCCGCGTCGTGCGCCGGCCTCTTCCAAAAGGGCGACAATCGCAGTGTGGCCATGGAGGTAAGCATCGTCGAGCGGTGTGCCGCCCCAACGGTCCTTCGGGTTTAGATCGACGCTGGCGCCAGGAAGTGCAGCCTGCTCGGTATAGAAGCGCACGACGTTGAGCTGGCCTTCCGCCGCGGCCAGATGCAGCGGCGAGCGCAGATCGTAGTCGTGACAGGAGAGAGCAAAGCCGCGTTGCAGACGGTCCTGTATGGCGCCGACGTCGCCTTTGCTGGCCGCCCAAATCATCTCATTGACCTGGCGGGTTTTGACCTGCAGCGGATTGAGCCGTGGGTTCTTCTTTCGCGAGTGGCCGGTCAGGTCGTCGAAGTTGTGGAAATTGAAGGTGTCGACGAGACGACGGCAGAATTCGAGACCGCGGACGCTGTTGCCGACGGCATCGAGCCTTGGCGACCAGGTGCAGAACCCCATGACATTGGGCACCACGACCATGATCGCTCCAGAGACGCCGCTCTTGGCCGGCAGGCCGATCGTAAAGGCGAACTCGCCCGAGGAATCGTACATGCCGCAGGCCGACATCAGCGACAGGCAGTTGCGCACCGTCTCTGTCTTGAAGACACGCTCACCGGTGACCGGGCAGACGCCGCCGTTGGCCAAGGTCGCCGCGATCACCGACATCATCTCGGCATTTACCTCGATGGAGCAGCACTGAAGGTAGAACTCCAGTACGTCGTGCAGGTCTGCGCCTTCTGGGAAGGCTTGCTTCTCACGCATGAAATAGCCGAGCGCGAAGTTGCGGTCGGCGGTCTCCCGCTCGGACAGAAACACCGAGGTTGAGAAGCGAGGCATCTCGTTGCCGCAGAGAGCGCGCCAGCGGTCCATCACATAGTCGAAACGTCGGCCCGACCAGCCGCGGTCATCCAAGCTCCCATTCCGCGCCGTCCGTGACCTGGTGTCGGCGGACTCAAGCTTGATCAGCGCGGCGCTCATGATCGCCCCGGCGTTGATCATCGGATTGTGCGGCCGGTTCTGCCTGTTGAGGGTGAGCTCGTTGAAGCTGCTGCCGCTCGGCTCGTGACCGACGAAGCGATGCACGAACTCGGGGCCGTGCTCTTCGAGAGCCAGGCTGTAGGTGATCGGCTTGGAGGTGGATTGAACGGTAAAGAAGTCTTTCGAATCGCCAAGCGCCAGGCGCTGTCCGTCGACAGTGCAGAGTGCGACAGCGAAGCGATCGAGCGCCGCTCCTGTCATGTTCAGCTGAGGGATGTAGTCGGCGGCCGCCCCCTCGCGATTCTCCCGCGTCGCCGCGAAAATCGCTTCGATCTCTCGGGAAAAGCCTTGGAAGTCGGGGATGACCATGCGGCCCTGCAGGGCCCGCTCGATCAGCAGGATGTTGTGCCGAATCGCCTGGCAAAAGTCGTTGCGCGACAGCCGCTGCCAAGCTTCCTCGTTGTCTGCTGGCCGCTGTCTTTCCATCGAAGCACGCAGCGCCGCCATGCTCTTGTTCAGCCGCTCGTCATCCGCGCCGAGCCCGACATCCGCCAGCACGCGCACGAAGTCCTGCGGCAGCACGACATCGTCGTTGTCGTCGTCCAAAGCACGGAACAGGCGCTCTTCGCGCGGGTCGGTCTGCTCTAGTGGCGCGGCCTGAGCCCTGTCCGTTCTTGGTGTGGCAAGGGCCCGCGGGGCTTTGGTGCGGCCGTTCTCGCGTGGGCTCTGCTGCTGCGTAGTGCTGTTTCTCTGCATTGCCGTTCTCCTCGACTGTCCGGGTACGGCGTCCTTTCGAACGCCGCATGACCGGCCGGCCGGGAGAACTTAGGCGTGGCAGTTGTCCGGCAGATGTCGCCGAACCAGGCGAGAGGTTTCAATTGTTTCGGTCGCGCTGACGCGGCCAATCGGGCGTGAGAGGCGCTACGCCGCCCGCTTGCGAGCCGCATCGACGCTCCACGGGCCGGGGCCGGCGAAGACGAGATAGAGAAACAGGAAGCAGTACAAGATCGCTGCGTCGCCGCCGTTGTTCACCGGAAAGAAGTTCTGGGGCGCGTGCGCGATCCAGTAGGCGAAGGCCATGGTTCCCGATGCCAGGAACGCCGCCGGCCGGGTCAGAAAGCCAACGGCGATCAAAACGCCGCAAACAATCTCGATCACACCGGCATACCAGGATAGGGAGAAGGCCTCGGTCACGCGCTCTGTCGCCGGGAAGCCCAGAAGCTTCTGTGTGCCATGGGCCAGGAAGATAAGGCCCGCGACGATGCGCAGGATGCTCAGAAACCGGGGCGCCCAAGACGCTAGCGTACTTTCCATGGTCGATAGCTCTTTGTCTTTCCAGGCAGAACAGCGCCGAGCTTACCATGTCAATGGCCTACGAGACCACCGGCCAAAGCAACTTCGAACTTATCAGTAGAACGACGGCGTGCAGGTCCAGATGACCTTGGTTGGCCGGTCGCCAACGCACCAGAAGCGAACCATTCGACGGGCATCGAAAGCAAAGGAGTCGCCCTGTCCCAGCTCGAAGACCTCTCCGTCCAGCTCGAGCCCAAGCACGCCGTCCAGAACCGTGCCGCACTTGGCGCCCTCGGCGTTGTTGTAGGGGTCATCACCGGATCCACCTCGCGGCTGAACGATGATCAGCATCATCTGGATCTGGGGGCACTCGTCGGGCGTCAGCATCTCCTTGATGATGCCTTTGCCGCTTAGGTCGAGGATGCGCCGGTCATGCTTGCGGACCACGACCCCTTGGTCCGCCGGGTTGTTTTCGGTGCTGTGATCGAAGAGCCATCCCATCGGCATATCCAAGGCCGCGCAGACCTGCTTCAGCGACCGGATGGAAGGCGCCGAGATTCCGCGTTCGATCTGGCTGAGCTGGGCAACCGAAATCTTACTTGCCTGCGCCACGTCCTTGAGTGCCAGGCCCTTGGCCTTCCGACGCAGTCTCAGCTTCATGCCGATAGACGTGTCGGCGTCCGTGATATCCACTTTCTGCTCGGTTGCCCTCAACGCCACTCTCCATACATCCCGGTTCCAACGACTGAACACATCTTAATATACTCACGCAATTCCTAGTGGCATCTCGCCAATCGATCCGTCTACCCGCGTGCAACCTTGCCGCTTGCCTTGAGCGACAGAAAGGCCCCCAAGATGATGAGAACGGCGCTGGCCAACAAGCTTGGACTGAGCGGTTCGTCAAGCACCCAATAGCCAAGGCAGACCCCGAAGACTGGCGAGAGCAGAAGAAATTGCCCCGCCGATGTCGCCGAGGTTCGGCTCAAGGCACGGGCCCAGCACCAGAAGCCAAGACTGGTCGGCAGCAGCCAGTTATAGACCAATATGGCGGTGAAGCTGGATGACAACGTCAGCGGCTCATCGAACTCCAGCACCAGAGCAGCCATGGTGGTCAAGGCGCCGCCGCAGGCGATCTGCCAAAAAACCTGTGACCAGAAGGGGCTTTGCCAGACCTGACGGCGATAAAGCACAGCACCGAGCGCCCACGCTATGGTTCCCAAGAGCGCAATGGTGGAGCCGAGGATCACCTCCCGCTCATGCCAGCTCATCTGCCAGGGCTCGGTCAGCACGACCAGCCCGCCCAGCCCCAAGGCCGTGCCGAAGACCAGGCGCACGCTAATGCGCTCGCCGAGCAGCGGTACGCTGAACAGCATGGCCCAAACAGCCATGGAGTAAGCGATCAGGACGGTCCGCCCGGCTTCGATCCAGAGCATGGCGATGGCGGTCAACACCGTCATCACCGAGATTTGAAAGAAGCCGATGACGGCCAGTGCCATGCGTTCGCCACGGTAAGGTAGAAGCTGCCGGCCGCGCCCGAACAGAAGCATCGCCCCTGCGATCACCACCGCAGCCCCGCAAAAGCGCAGTGCGCTGAAGGTGAGTGGCCCACCGTCTTCCAGGGCGATCTTGACCAAGGTGTAGTTGCCACCCCAGGCAAAGACGAGGACGCTAAGATAGCCAAGCGTCACAAGTGTCTGCAGAAATGGCGTTTCACGAGCGGTCAAAGCAGATCCCATCCCGCTTATCTGATGGCCGACCATGCGGGGAATCTGCCGGTCGATAATGCCAAAATTTCTATCACACTAAAATTTTCTCGTGATTTATTCAATAGAGTGGATATTTTGGAAGGGTGAATTCTGAAGCTGTGCGTGGATTTCGGGAGCGGGTAATGCGCGTTGGGATTGAGGTCGGTGGCACATTCACGGATTTCGTGCGGATCGGGCCGGAGGGTGTCCGTGTCGTCAAAGTGCCCAGCGTGCCGTCGAGCCCGGACGTCGGCGCCTTCAACGCCCTAGTGAAGTCCGGCGTCGCGATTGCCGAGATCCTGGATCTGGCGCATGGCTCGACCGTTGCGACCAACGCGGTGCTGGAACGCAAAGGCTTCGCAACGGCCTTGGTCACAACGCGCGGTTTTCGTGATGTGCTCGCCTTGCAGCGGCACAACCGCACGCGGATCTATGACTTGGAGTACCAGAAGCCGGACCCTGTCGTGAGCCGGGCCGACAGCTTCGAGGTCAGCGAGCGCGTTCTCTCGGACGGAACGGTCTTGCAGCCGCTGGATGAGCGGCAGGTTGTCGAGGCGCTCATCCCGGCGCTGAAACAAGGTGGCTACGAGGCCGTAGGGGTCTGTCTGCTGAACTCCTACATCAATCCGGCCCATGAGGTCGTGCTGCGCGATCTCATCAAGGCGCACCTGCCTGACCTGCACGTGACCTTGTCTTCGGAGGTAACGCGGGAGTTCCGCGAGTACGAGCGCGCGTCGACGGTGACGGTCTCCGCCTACGTGCAGCCGGTCATCGACCGCTATATCGCGCGATTCGAGGACCGCTTGGCGGACGAAGGCTTCACCGGTCGCTTCAGCGTCATGCAGTCGAACGGCGGGCGCCTTCCGGCACAGGCCATTCGCGACAGTGCGGTCACTGCCTTGCTATCGGGTCCCGCAGCCGGGGTGATGGGGGCCGCGCGCCAGGCGGCACGCTCCGGCTACGGCAACCTCATCACCCTCGACATCGGCGGCACCTCGACGGACGTCTGCGTGGTGACCGACGGCAAGCCGGAGTTGACCAACGAGTTCACCATCGACGGCCTGCCCATTCGCATCCCCGTGGTCGACATCAATACGGTGGGCGCCGGCGGTGGCAGCATCGTCTGGGTCGATGACGGTGGGATGTTGCGGGTCGGCCCGCACTCGGCCGGCGCCGAGCCAGGGCCCGCTTGCTACGGCCGCGGCGGCGACAAGCCGACCATCACAGACGCCCATGTCATCCGGCAGACCATTCGCCCGGAGGCATTTCTCGGCGGCGAGATGCCGATCCATCCGGACGCCTCGCGGGCGGTGTTCGAGCCCATCGCGGCGCGCTTTGGGATGTCGGTGGAGCAAGCCGCGGACAGCGCGATCGAGCTGGCCAATGCCAACATCGTGCGCGCCATTCAGCTGATCTCGACCGAACGGGGCAAGGACCCAAGGGACTACGTGCTGGTGCCCTACGGCGGCGCTGGCCCGCTGCATGCGGCTCAGGTGGCGGAGGACCTGGGGGTCGGCACGATCGTCGTGCCGCCCAACGCTGGGGTTCTCTCGGCCTATGGCCTGATTGCATCCGATTTCGTCCAGTTCGAGTCGCTCACCCGGCGCGCGCCGGTCGACGACAACGCCGGTGACCTTGTCCGCGAGGTCTTCGAGAGCATGAAGGCGCGGGCCGTCGAGCGCTTCGAGCATCTGGCGCTCGGCGGTGATGTGAAGCTCGATTTCATTGCCGACATGCGCTTTGTCGGGCAGGCTTTCGAGGTGCCGGTCACTTTGAGCGAAGATGATGTCCGGCGGGTCGACCGGGAGCTGATCAGCAAGATGTTCGGCCAAGCGCACGAGAAAATCTACTTCTTCGGGGCGGACTCGGATAAGCCGATCGAGTTCGTTTCCTTTCGCCTCGGCATCACGGCAGAACTCGGCGAGCTGCCGCTGTTGCAGGAAGAGCGGAGCTATCGGGTGGCGCGCGGCGAGATCGAATTGTTCGACAGGCGCCGCGCATGGCAGGGCACGCTGCTCAGCCGCAGCGACCTTGCGGTCGGTGAGACGCTGAGCGGTCCCTTGCTGCTCGAGGACCCGACCTCGACCCTCTTCGTGCCGGCCGGCTGGCAGGCAGTCACCGACGATCAGCAGAACCTGGTTCTCAAGAGGATGGTCTAATGCCCGACGGTATCTCCACGACGAAACTCGACCCGGTCGACTATGCGGTCGTCAGCCAAGGGCTGATCGCAGCCGCCCGCGAGATGGGTGTGAAGCTCATCCGCTCCGCCTATTCCAACATCGTCCGCGAAGCCTCCGACGCGTCGGCCGCGTTGCTTGATCGAGACGGCAACGTGGTGGCGCAGGCTGAGCTCATTCCCATGCAGCTTGGTCCCATGGCCGACACCTTCCGCGCCTGCGCCGAGATCTATCCGGTCTCCGAGCTGCAAGAGGGCGACTTTTACATCAATAACGATCCCTTCGCCGGCGGCCAGCATCTGCAGGACGTCTTCATTTACTCGCCGATCTTCGTTGAGGGGGAGTTGATCGGCTTTTCCGGAACGGTTGCTCACCATCTCGACCTGGGTGGCGGCAATCCGGGGCTGACGGCGACGGCCGCCGATGTACACGCGGAGGGCTTCATCTTTCCGCCATCCCGCTACAACTACCGAAGAGACTGGAACGGTGGACCGCTCGAGCGGCTGGTTGCCGCCAACATCCGAGTGCCGGCACAGACCATCGGCGACTTCAACGCCCAGTTCGCCGCCAACGCCATCGGCATGCAGCGGGTGCAGCAGCTCGCCGCCAAGTACGGCGTCGCAACGTTGAAGGCTGTCATGGCTGAGCTGTTGGATTACTCGGAGCGTCGCGTTCGCGCGGCGCTGCGCGCGGTTCCGGACGGGACATACCATGGCGAGGATGCGGTCGACGATGACGGCATCACCGATGAGCCCCTCGTGGTCAAAGCGGCCGTGACCGTATCAGGCGAGACGGTGAGCGTGGATTTCACTGGCACCTGTGCGCAGGTCACCCGCAACCTCAACTGCCCCTTCTCCTCGACCGTGTCAGCCTCCCTGAGTGCCATCAAGTCGGTGCTCACCAGCCCCGACATTCCCTTCAACGAAGGGGTCAAGAGGCCGATCTCGATCACCGCGCCGCAGGGCTCGTTGCTCAATCCGAACTACCCGGCGCCGGTGCGCGCCCGCATGGAGGCGGGCTATCGCGCCTTCAACGCGGTCATGAAGGCCATGGCCCAGGTCGTGCCGGAAAAGGTCATCGCCGGGGGCAACGACACGACGATCGTCACCTCGATCTCGCACCTGGAGGAAGGACGCTACCGCGTCTACCTGGAGGTTTTCGGCGGCGGTTATGGCGCCTCGCCCAACGTCGATGGCTGCAACGCCGTCGATGCGCCGCTGTCGAACTGCGCCAACACCCCGATCGAAGCCACGGACATGGACTTCTCCCATTTCCGTATCGTCGGCTACGGCCTGCTGCCGGATACCTGCGGTCACGGCAGGCACCGCGGCGGGCTCGGTTTCTATCGGCGCTATGAAATCCTGAAGGACGACGTCAACTTCGCCATTTATGCCGACCGCTTCCGGCTGGCGCCTTACGGCTTGTTTGGCGGCACCGACGGTGAGCGCTCGCGCTGCTTCGTCGAACGCAACGGCGAGGTCATCGAGATCAAGAGCAAGGATGCGCTCGACCTGCGCAAGGGCGACTATCTCAATCTCTATACGGCGGGGGGAGGCGGCTACGGCTCCGTCGAAGAGCGCGATGCCGCCGATATCGTGCGGGATATTCGCCATGGCTATCTGACCGCTGACACCGCCCGGCAGGTCTACGGCTCGGAAAAAGTCAGCGGATGACTGAGCGCGCCGTCAGCCTCGGTATCGACATTGGCGGCACCTTCACCGATGTGGTCTGCGTGACCGGTGAGGGGCCGAAGATCTTCAAGGTCCCCTCTTCCCGGTCCAATCCCAACCTCGCGGTTTCGGAAGCGCTTCGGCGCCTTCAGGACGAGCACGGCGTGGCGCCGCAGTCCATTGGGCGCTTCGTTCATGGAACCACCGTGGCGACCAACGCCATCCTCGAGCGCAAGGGCGCGTCGGTCGGCTTGATCATGACCGAGGGCTTCCGTGACGTGATCGAGATCGGCCGGCAGATGCGGCAAGAGATGTACGATCTCAAGCTCAAGCCACAGACGCCGACCTGGCTGGCCCCCGGCGTGCGGCGCGTCGAGGTGCGCGAGCGCATTGCCGCCGACGGGCAGGTGGTCGTGCCGATCGACCCGGACAGCATCCGTAGCGCCGTCGAGACGCTGGTCGAGCAGGGCGTCGAAGCCATCGCCGTCTGCCTGCTGTTCTCCTTCCTCGATGCCTCCCACGAGAGGGCCGTACGCGACTACATCGAAGAGGCCTATCCGGATTTGCCGGTTTCCCTCTCGTCCGAGGTCGACCCGGCGTTTCGCGAGTACGAACGCTGCCTGGTCACGGCCTTCGACAGCTATGTGAAGCCGGTCGTCGATCGCTACCTCGGGGACATGGAGGCGACGCTCAAGGGCCTCGATATCCCTGCGCCGCTTCAGCTCATGCAGTCGCGCGGCGGGCTCGCCGTGTCCAGCGTCGCCAGAAAGCGGCCCGTCCGCATGTTCCTTTCCGGCCCCGCCGCCGGTGTCATCGGTGGGTTGTCGGAAGCGGCAGAAGCCGGCATCGACGGGATCATCACCGTGGACGTCGGTGGCACCTCCACCGATGTTGCCCTGGTGGACGGCGGCGCGCCGTTGGTCCGCAGCGAAACGCAGATCGCCGGCTATGCGGTGCGCGTTCCAATGGTCGACCTAGAGACCTTGGGGGCGGGTGGGGGGAGCATCTGTTGGCTCGATAGCGCCGGGGGTCTCAGGGTCGGGCCGCAGTCGGCCGGCTCCGAGCCAGGACCGGCCTGCTACGGCCGCGGTGGCAGCGAACCGACGGTCACCGATGCCTCCATCGTGCTGGGCTATGTCGACCCGGCGCGCTTTGCTGGCGGGCGCGTGCAGCTCTATCCTGAGCGCGCCGCGGCGGCCATCCAAGAGCATATCGCCGGGCCGATGGGCTTGTCCGTCGAGCAGGCGGCGCTCGGCATTCACCGGATCGCCAACGCTCAGATTTCCGAAGGCGTGCGCCTGGTCTCACTCAATCGCGGGCTCGATCCTCGCGAGTACACCTTGGTGCCGATGGGCGGGGCCGGCGCGCTCCATGCCGTGCCGGTTGCAGAAGAGCTCGGTATCGAGCGTGTGTTGGTCCCGCGCTTTCCCGGTGTTCTCTGCGCCGGTGGTTTGCTTTCGGCACCGATCGAGCACGAGATAAGCGCCGCCTATCCGGTGCCCTTCGAAAAGGCCGACCCGCTCGCCATCAGGAAATTCCTGGATGGTCTCGATGGTCAAGCCGAAGAGCTGATGAAGGCGGAGTTCATCGGATCCTTGCCGGTTCAGCAGAGCTACGCCGCCGATGTCTGCTATGTAGGGCAGAGCACGGGTATCGAAGTGCCATTCGATCCAGGGGCGCCAGAGATGCTGAAACGTCTCTATAAGTCGTTCGAGGAGACCCACACGCGAATCTACGGGCACGCCAGCGGCGCCCCAGCGAAGTTCGTCAACCTGCGTTGCGTGCAGCGGGCACAGCTCGCCGCGCCGAGCCTGATCGAGCCGGCCAAGCGCAACGGTGCCCTGACGGACAGGACGCCGCGCAAGGTGCGCTTCCAGGACTGGCCGGACGCGGTCGAGGCCCGCGTCTTCGATAGAGATGGCCTCGCCGTCGGCGACCGGCTCGACGGTCCGACGGTGATTGAGCAGCCGGACTCCACGACCTTGCTGCCGCCCGGCTGGCACGCCCGCGTGCTGGACGGCGGAGCGCTGCTGATCGAACGAAGAGGCGCGAAATGACAGGAACGACCGAGGGCATCGACTCGATCACCCTGGAGGTGGTGCGCAACAAGCTCGACACCATTGCACAGGAGATGGAGATCACCCTCTTCAAGAGCTCCTGTTCTCCGATCGTCAAGGAAGGTCTGGATGCCTCGGCATCCCTCTTCACCCTCGAAGGCGTGACCTTGGCGCAGGCCTGCGCCGTGCCCATTCACCTTGGGACCTTGATTCCCGCGGTGAAGGAAATGCTGCGGAAGTTTCCGCCGCAGAGCATGCAGGACGGCGACATCTATTTGCTGAACGACCCCTATCACGGGGGTACGCATTTGCCTGATGTTGCCGTCATGATGCCGGTGTTTCATGGCGGGCGGCCGATCGCGCTGGCCGCGACCATGACCCACCACCAGGACGTGGGCGGGATGAGCGCCGGCTCCGTACCGACCAACGCCACCGAGATCCATCAGGAGGGCTTGCGCCTGCCCGTGGTGCGCTGGGCCAGAGCGGGCCAATTCGACGAGACACTGACCGAGCTGCTGCGCATCAACGTTCGCATGCCCGATCTCTTCCTCGGCGATCTCCATGCCCAGATCGCAGCCGCCAAGATTGGCGCCATCCGGCTGAATGACCTTGCCACCAAGTACGGAGGCAATGCGGCGCTCGCCATGTTCGGGGCCTTGATCGATCGCGCCGAGGAGATGACGCGCGCCGCCATCCGGCGCATTCCGCAAGGCACCTACCGCTTCGTCGACTGGCTGGACAACGACGGCATCGATCTCGATCAGCGAATCCGCATCGAGGTTGCGGCGACAGTCGGCGACGGCGAGATCCATTTCGATCTGACGGGCACGGGGCCGCAGGTGCGCGGGCCGGTCAACTGCGTGCCGTCCGGCAGCCTCGCGGCCGCCTGCTTCGCCGTGCGTGCGGTGACGGACCCGGCCATTCCGAACAACGGCGGCTGCTTTCGCGCCATCAGCTTGACCTTGCCGGAAGGCACATTGGTCAATCCAAAAGAGCCGGCACCGGTGAACGCACGTACCGCGACGATCAAGCGGATCACCGGCTGTATGTTGTCGGCCCTGGCGCAGGCCCTGCCGGACAAGGTGCCGGCGCCGGCGGCGGGACAGCTTCTGGTCCTCGCTTTCGGCGGCGCTTGGGAGGATGGCCGCCCCTTCGTGACCGCCGAGTTGATTGCCGGCGGCAGCGGTGCAGGGTCCGATCGCGACGGGGTCGACGCCATCGAGACGGATGCGACCAACTGCATGAACCTCTCTGCCGAGGCAATGGAGATGGAGGCGCCCATTCGGATCAAGCGCATGGCGCTTCGGACCGACTCCGGAGGGGCCGGGACGTTCCGCGGAGGTCTGGGTTTGATCAAGGAGTTCGAGATCTTGGACAAGGTGAAGGGCCCCGTCAGCCTCTCTCATCGCGGCGAGCGCCATTTCGTTGCGGCCTCCGGCCTGGCCGGCGGCGAGAGCGGCGCCCAGGCGCATTCCGAGATTATCCGCAGCGACGGCCGGCGCGAGGTGATAGGCTCCAAGATCGTCACGGATCTAAAGGCTGGCGACCGGCTGCTGGTCGAGACGGCCGGCGGCGGCGGCTGGGGGCCGCAGCTTGAACGCGCGTCCGATGCCGTCGCGCTTGACGATGCCAACGGCAAGGTGAGCCCTTCTTAAGGAGCGACCGGCTGTTGTGCGGGAAGGTCGGCTACCCGGCCGCTAGAATGGGAAGGGGCGGAACGTCGAATGGGTGAGGGGAACGCTGCCGCACGGCAGTCGGTGTTCGAGAAGGTCATCAGAGGATTGTCGCGGGGCCTCGCCGTCGTGGCGGGTATCAGCCTGTTGTTGATGATGATCCAGATGGTGCTCGACGTCTTCCTGTCGAACGTCTTTCTCAGCCCGATCGAAAGCAACCTGGAGATCGTCTCGATCTATCACATGGTGGCGGTCGTCTTCCTGCCGCTCGCCATGGTCGAGCTGCGGCACGAGCATATTCATGTTGATCTCGTGGTGCGTCTCCTGCCCCGCGTGATGCAGCGGGTGATCTACGTCGCCGGCAGCTTGGTCAGCGCAGCTTTCTTCGGCATCCTCGCCTACCAGACTCTGCTCGACGCGATACGCTCTTACCGCATCGGCGAAATGGTTATGGGCGTGACCTACGTTGAGATCTGGTTGGCGAAGTTCATCCTGCCCATCAGCTTCTTCGCCATTCTGCTTGCGGTGCTCCTCCACACTTGGAAGGCGCTGCGCGATCCGGCCTTCGATCCGACCCCGGCGGCGCAGTCGGCCGTCGACCCCTCCTAGCTATCGTTGTCGTGGGTGGGGCTGAGATATGAGCAACGTTGCCATCGGTTTTCTGGGACTGGGTGCCGGGCTGCTGCTGATCGCCTTGCGCATTCAGATCGGCGTTGCCGTGGGCATCGTCTCCTTCTTCGGCATTGCCGTTATCCTCAACATGAAGGCCGCCTGGGGCATGCTGACCGCCGTGCCCTTCAACTTCGTCGGCGACTGGAACCTAACGGCCATACCCATGTTCCTGCTGATGGGGTACGTGGCCTCTTCGGCCGGCCTGACCCAAGGTTTGTTCCAGGCCATGCGCATCTTTCTGTCGCGCATGCCGGGCGGTCTTGCCATCGCCAGCGTCGGCGCCTGCGCGCTCATGTCGGCGGCCTCGGGCTCCAGCGTTGCCACCGCCTCCTCCATGGCGCGCATCGCCACGCCAGAGATGTTGCGCTACCGCTACGACCCGGGCCTGGCGACCGGTGTGGTGGCGACGGCGGGCACCTTGGGCTCCCTCATCCCTCCCAGCATTCTGATGGTGCTCTACGGCTATTACGCCGAGGTCTCCATCGCCAAGCTGTTCATCGCCGGCGTCATTCCGGGGCTGCTGTCCGCCGTAATGCTCTCGGTGATGATCGTGGCGCGCGTGACCGTGAAGCCTTCCCTGGCGCCGCGCGTGGAGGAGAGTTTCACCGCCCAGGAGAAGCTCGACGCGATCAAGGAAATCTGGCCGCTGCCGGTGCTGGTCTTCGGCGTGCTGATCGGCATCTTCATCGGTCTCTTCACCCCGACCGAGGCCGGCGCCGTCGGTGCCTTCTTAGCCCTTGTGCTTGCTTTGCTGAGGGGCCGCTTGACGCTCCCGGTCTTGCGCGATGCGGTCGTCAGCACGCTGTCAAGCACGGCCGGGATCTTCATGGTGGTGATCGGCACGGTGCTGCTGACGCGCTTCATGGCCTTGAGCGGTGTTCCGAACTTCATCGCCACCGAGCTGCTTACGCTGGGCAGCAGCGAGTTGATGATCATCCTGATGGTCGTCGTGCTCTATCTGCTGCTTGGCATGTTTCTCGACTCCATCGGTATCCTGCTGCTCACCTTGCCGATCATCCTGCCCGTCGCCCGCGATGCCGGGATCGAGCTGATCTGGTTCGGCGTCATTCTGATCAAGCTTTTGGAGATCGGACTGATCACCCCACCGGTCGGCCTCAACGTCTATGTCATGAAGGGCGCGCTCGGCAGCCTGGTGAAGCTGCAGCAGATCTTTGCCGGCGTCACCTGGTTCGTGGTCGCCGAGATGATCACCTTGGCGCTGATCGTCGCCTTCCCGCTGCTCTCGCTCTGGCTGCCGGCGCTGATGGACTAGACGAAAGCGGCACGGGCCAGAGCAAAAAAAGGGCGCCTCAGCGAGGCGCCCTTCAGGTGGTCTGCAGGGTAAAGCTGCTTATTGTCCGTAGCTCGCCGCGTCGACCTTGGCGTAAAGGTTGTCGTGAAGGATTTTCTTGAGCGCTGCGGCATCGTTGCGGTCGACGCCCTCCAGCAGCTTCTCCCACTTCTCGACCGTCGCCTCGAAGCGGGAGATCAGCCCTTCGGGGTCATCCAGCTCGAAGCGCTCCTTGCCTTGTTGAATGGCATAGGGGCGCACGACGTCCCGCGAGAAAGCTTCCATCTCCGCCATGGTGGCTTCCGAGGGCCCGGTGACGGTGACGCCGTGGGACGGTGCCTCGTCCAAGGCTTCCTGCGCCAGGGCGACGTAGCCGATCATGGTGTCGACAATGGCGTCGCCAACGGTGTCCATGATGACGCGGCGCTGCTCGTCGGTCAGGTCAGCCCAGAAGTCCTTGTTGAAGCCGTACTGCCAGCCGGCGAAATAGACGCCGAGCGGAATGGTGTAGGTGTGCTTCGCCACATCCCAGAGCGAGCGGCTTTTGAGGTCGTTGGCCGCGTTCGACGCGCAGTCGAGCTGACCGCGCTCGAGTCCGGTGAACATTTCGGAAGAGGGCACGCTGACAGGCACTGCCCCGACGCTGCGCGCCCACTCTGCGTGGATCGGGCCGGGCGTCCTGATTTTCATGCCCTTGAGGTCAGCGACATCCTTCACCTCGCTGGAGCAGAAGATGTTGTACTGCGGCGTCGCATAGCCGCCGACGAAGACGATACCGAGCTCGTCGAAGCGCTTCTGCATCTCGGGATCGTTGATGTAGAAGTCGGTGACGGCGAAAGACGCCGTCATGATGTCGCGAAGATTGAAGCCGAGAATGGACAGGGTGTTGTCTTCCGGCAGCTCCGCGGGCGTGTAGGTCCCCGCATGATAGGTCAGCTGCGCGATGCCGTCGCGCAGGCCGCTCAGGTGCGCCTGAGGCGGCAGGAGCGCCGTGCCGGTGAAGAGGTTGGGCTTCAGCGCGCCGTCGGACGCCGCTTCAAGGGCCTTGGCCCAGTCGACGTAGCCGATACCGGTGAGCGGATGGGTGGTTGGGAACCAGATGCTCGCGTTGAACTCGGTTTCCGCCTGTGCCGGCAAGCCGGCGCCGAGCACGGCGCAAAGGCCGGCTGCTGCTAGGGTTCGCCTCACTGTGTGCCTCCTGTTGTTGAGCCCCATTTCGTGGGTTCGACAGAACGCCTTGCTGGCGTTCATCTGCCCATCGTAAAGCCAACAGCAGAGATTTCAATGAGCATGAAAAAAATTGGCGAAAATTTTCACTGAGAATGTATCTGGGATGAGGTTCTCGCCTCACGTCCAAGCGCGTAGCCAAGGGTCGATGTGCGGCGATGGGGTCTGTTCTGTTAGCCTGTTCACCCTGTAAGGATTGGTGTGTCGCGGCAAGGGGCATATATTCGTGCCATGACGGCATTTGGAAGAGCCGGGATAGGTCGGAGTTGCACGCAGGCTGTCCTGCTCGCCGCGGCCCTGTTGCTGGCAGCTTGCGGCACGCCGACACCTTATCAACCGGTGACCGATGGTTTCGGCTATGCCGAGCAGCCGCTGGAAACCGGCCGCTATCGCGTGAGTTTTTTCGGCAACAGCCTGACAGCGCGCGAAACGGTCGAGAACTATCTGCTCTATCGGGCAGCGGAAGTGACGCTCGAAAAGGGCTACGACTACTTCATCGTCGCTGAGGAGGATGTCGAGCGGAACACCCAATACCGCACCACCTACAGCGGCGTCGGCGCGCCCTTCGGCAGTTTTTACGGCACGCGCTATCGCGGCCGCTTCTATGGCGGCGGCCTGGCTACCGCGACGAGCCGCCCGATCAGCAGCTACGAGGCCTATGCCAACATTCTCCTGCTTCGAGGGGAAAAGCCGGCCGACAATCCGCAAGCCTACGACGCCCGCGACGTGCTGGCGCGCCTCGACCCCTCGATCGTGCGCGAGGCGGCACACTGAGCTTCCGCAGCACCTAGTCCTTCGGCTAACGTCTCTGGCCTTTCCAGCAGGCGGCTAAAGAGGATTAGCCTAGTGCTCGATGTTCGTGACCTGCCCCATGAACAGCAACTCATGTCTCTGCACAGGTTGGCTGTCGCTGCGCTGGCACATTATCAGCTGCCCGCCGATGGCCAGCTGCAGCTCATCAGTCTCTCCGAGAACGCGATTTATCGGGTCGACAGCCCAGGCTCGAACAGGCGCTGGGCGCTGCGCATCCATCGTGAGGGCTACCACAGCCGAAATGCCATCGCCTCCGAACTGGCCTGGCTGACCGCGCTGCGGAGTGATGGCGCAGCGCTGACGCCGAAGCCCGTTGCCGGCAGGGATGGCTCGTTGGTCCAGGTTAACTCCCACCCAATGGTGCCAGGCGCGCGCCATATCGTGCTCTTCGAATGGGAAGAGGGAGAAGAGCCGGATGTGGAGCGGCAGGACTTGCGAAAGCCCTTCGAAGTCCTCGGCGAGATCGCCGCGCAAATGCACGTGCATGTGCGGCGTTGGCCCAAGCCCGCCGGCTTCGAGCGTCTGACGTGGGACTTCGAGACCTCGCTTGGCAGCTGCCCGCACTGGGGCGCGTGGCGCCACGGCGCCGGCCTGACCGCAGAGCTGGACGTGCTGTTCGGCCGGACGGTCGAGTGCATCGGCCGGCGGCTCGAGGCTTTCGGTACATCGCCTGAGCGCTTCGACCTGATTCATGGCGACATGCGGCTCGCCAATCTCTTGATTGACGGCGAAACGACCAAGGTCATCGATTTCGACGATTGCGGCTTCAGCTGGCTGATGTACGACTGCGCGACGGCTGTGTCCTTCTTCGAGCACCGGCCGGAGGTGCCGGACTTGATCCGCTCCTGGGTGCGCGGCTATCGCCGGGTCATTCCGCTGCCGCAGGAAGACGAGGAGGAGATACCCACCTTCGTCATGTTGCGCCGTCTTCTGCTCGTCGCCTGGATCAGCTCCCATTCCGAGACGCCTTTGGCCCAGTCGATGGGGGCCGATTACACGCGCGGAACGGCTCCGCTTTGCGAGCGCTATCTCGCCCGTTTCGGCTAGAGCGCTCTAGCTTCCGCTCTCTGCTTGCGCGGCAATAAAGGCTGCGACCTCCGAGAAGCCGATATCGATGTAGCTGCGGATCTCTTTGGCCGCCGCGGCGGCATCGCGGCTCAGCAAAAGGTCGAGGATCCGGCGGTTGCGCCGAACGAACTCGTCCGGGTTCGCTTTGACGCCACCGATGAAGGCGATCATCAGCATGGTGTCCCGCGCGGCCTCATCGAAGGCTCGTAAGAGGACGCGGTTCTTGCCGAGTGCGCAGATCTTACGGTGAAACTCCATGATCGCGGCAATGAAGGCCGGGTCGTCCGGCGCGCTGGCGTGCGTTTCGATCTGCGCAAAGGCCGCCTGCAGGCCGGCCTCCTCCTCCGCCGACATGGTCGGAAGGGTTTCCTGAAGCGCGACGGTCTCCAGGGTTCGGCGCGCCTGGTAGATCTCGAAGACCTCAGAGAGCTCGAAGCGACGCACGAAGAAGCCGCGGTTGGCCTGGGTAACCAGCCAGCCGCGCTGGGCCAGCATGCGGGCCGCTTCCCTAAGTGGCCCACGGCTGACCTGCATGTCGGCCGCAAGGCGCGCTTCGTTCAGCCGCTCTCCCGGTCGAAAGGCCCCGGCAGCAAAGAGCGCCTCCAAACGGGATAGCACCTGTTCGACCAGCGAGACGGTCGTGACAGGGGCGACTTGATAGCCTCCGGATTCTGGTTGGCGCATTTCGGCGGGTGGGCCATCCATGGTTGCGGTCCTTCGCAAGAAAGAACCGCTGATCGCGATCTAAAGGAGAGGTTCTTTGGCAAAGTGTAAATTGTCAACAATTTCCTTGCGTGTCGGATCGCGCTCTCCTAGCATCGCAGCCGCCCTTTGCCGCAGAGAACAAAAAACAAGCTGCGTTTCACCACTCGAATTGGGAGTTCACCGATGAAGAGACTCTTGATCGGCGCTTTGGGTGCCGCTCTCCTTGCGTCCGTTTCGGCTGTATCTGCTGCGCCGAAGTCTGGAGGCACGATCAATGTCGTGATCCAGCCGGAGCCGCCGAGCCTCATGCTGGGCATCACACAGAACGGCCCGACCCAGATGGTCGCGGGCAATATCTACGAAAGCCTGCTGCGCTACGACACCGATCTCAATCCGCAGCCCTCCCTGGCCAAGTCCTGGGAGGTGTCGGACGATGGTCTGACCTACACCTTCAAGCTCCAGGAAGGTGTGACGTGGCATGATGGCGCGCCCTTCACCGCCGCCGACGTGGTGTTCACGGCGGATACCTTCCTGCGCGAGACTCATCCGCGTTTCCGGGTCAGCTTGGCCCACGTCGAGAGCATCACGGCGCCGGACGACCACACGGTCGTCTTCAAGCTGAAGAACCCCTTCGGGCCGTTCCTCGGTATCTTCGAGGCCGGCACCATGCCGATGATCCCGAAGCACATCTATGAAGGCACCGACTACGCCAACAACCCGATGAACGCGACGCCGATCGGGACCGGACCCTTCAAGTTCAAGGAGTGGGTTAAGGGCTCCTACATCCACCTGGTCAAGAACGAGGACTACTACGTCGAGGGTCAGCCCTATCTCGATGAGATCTACTGGCAGGTGATCCCTGATGCGGCGAGCCGCGCCGTTGCCTTCGAGACCGGTAAGATCGACGTGCTGCCCGGCGGCTCGGTCGAGAACTTCGACATCCCGCGCCTCACGGCCATGGACGGCGTCTGTGCGACGGACAAGGGCTGGGAGTACTTCGCTCCCCACGCCTGGCTGTGGCTGAACAACCGCGAGGGCCCGACCTCTGAGGTCAAATTCCGCCAAGCCATCATGTACGCGATGGATCGCGAGTTCGTGCGCGATGTGATCTGGAACGGCTTCGGCAACGTTGCCACCGGGCCGGTCTCTTCGAAGACGCGCTTCTACAGCGATGACGTCACGCAGTACAACTACGATCCCGACAAGGCGAAGGCACTCTTGGAAGAGATCGGCTATGACGGCACGCCGGTGCGCATCCTGCCGCTGCCTTATGGTGAGACCTGGCAGCGCTGGGGCGAAGCCGTGAAGCAGAACCTGGAAGAAGTCGGTATCAATACGGAGATCGTGGCGACCGACGTAGCCGGCTGGAACCAGAAAGTGTCCGAGTGGGACTACGATCTCGCCTTCACCTACCTCTACCAGTACGGCGACCCGGCCCTCGGCGTTGCGCGGACGTACCTCTCCTCGAACATCGCCAAGGGCAGCCCCTGGAACAACGTGCAGGGCTATGCCAATCCGAAGGTCGACGAGCTTTTCGCGCAGGCCGCAGTGCTGGCCGATGAAGCTGAACGGCAGGAGCTCTACACGCAGGTGCAGCAGAAGCTGGTGGACGATGTGCCGGTTGCCTGGACGCTCGAGCTGTCGTTCCCGACCATCTACCGTTGCGACGTCAAGGACCTGGTCCAGACAGCCATCGGCGTGAACGACGGCTTCAAGGACGCTTGGCTCGACCGCTAAGCTCTCAGCCTGACATAGCGGAGGGGCCCGGGCAGTTAGCCCGGGCCCTGTTCCTTGGGGCGGTTCTGTGAAAATAGCGCGCTATATCCTGTCGCGGTTCGCCAAGGCGATCGTGGTGCTGCTTGGCATCGTCGTCTTGAATTTCTGCCTCATCCATGCGGCGCCGGGCGACCCGGCCGCGGTGATGGCTGGGGAAGCGGGCGCGGCCGACGAGATCTTTCTGCAGCAGCTTCGTGAGAAGTTCGGGCTGGATCAGCCATTCCATGTCCAGCTTTGGAACTACGTTTCCGGCGTGCTGCAGCTCGATCTTGGCTACTCCTACCGACAGGAAGCGCCGGTCCTCGATCTCATCCTCGATCGCCTCCCGGCCACCCTGCTGCTGACCGGCTCGGCCTTCTTCATTTCCATCGGCCTCGGCATTCTTGCCGGCGCGATGGCTGCCGTCAGGGTCGGCAGCTGGGCCGACACCGCGATCACGACGCTCGCGCTGCTGTTCTATGCCACCCCGCTGTTCTGGGTCGCCTTGATGGGCATTCTTTTGTTTTCGGTACAGCTCGGCTGGCTTCCGGCTTTTGGGATGGAGACGGTGGGTGGTGGCTACACAGGGTTCGCGCGCTGGCTCGATATCGCCCATCACCTAATCCTACCGGCGCTTACGCTCGGACTCTTCTTTACCGCCATCTACACCCGCATGGCGCGCGCCTCCATGCTGGAAACCTCCGGCGAAGACTTCGTCAAAACGGCGCGTGCCAAAGGCCTGACCGAGGGCAAGATCACCCGGCGGCACGTCATGCGGAACGCCATGCTCCCGGTGGTTACCTTGGCTGGCTTGCAAGCGGGGCAGATCGTTGGCGGTGCAGTGCTGACCGAGACGGTCTTCGCTTGGCCGGGCATCGGCCGCTTGATGTTCGATGCGCTGCTGCAGCGCGACTATAACCTTCTTCTGGGGGTCTTCCTGATTTCCTCTGCCATGGTGCTGCTGTTCAACCTGATCACCGATCTGATCTATCTGATCGTCGACCCGCGCATCGAGTTGGCCAAATGATGAGCTTCTGGCGAAGGGTGGCGCAAAACCGGGGCGCCGTGATCGGGTTCGCGCTGCTGGGGGTGGTCGTCCTGGTCGCGCTTCTTGCGCCGCTGCTCTACGATCAATCACCTTGGCGCATGGTGCAGCGGCCTTTCCTGCCGCCCATGGCTGTCGACGGATTCTGGTTCGGTACCGATACGCTGGGTCGCGATATCGGAGCCGGCCTGGCCTACGGCGCCCAGGTCTCCCTCTTGATCGGCCTGGTGTCGACCGTGGTCGCCTTGGCCATCGGCGTGCCGCTGGGGGCGATCGCCGGCTATTTCGGCGGCTGGTTGGACGATGCGCTGATGCGCTTCACCGAGTTCTTCCAGACCATTCCGAGCTTTGCCTTGGCGATCGTCATCGTGGCCATTCTCGAACCCTCCATCTCCTCCATCGTGCTGGCCATCGCCTTGGTCAGCTGGCCGCCGGTGGCCCGCCTGGTGCGCGGCGAGTTCCTTTCCCTGCGGTCCCGCGAGTACGTGCAGGCCGCCGTGCTCTCCGGACTGTCGCCGCCGGCGATCATTTTCCGCCAGGTGCTGCCCAACACGATCTCGCCGATCATCGTCCTGGCTTCCCTGATGGTGGCGAGTGCCATCCTGTTGGAGAGCGCGCTGTCCTTTCTCGGTCTTGGTGACCCCAACGTTATGAGCTGGGGCTACATGATCGGCGCCGGGCGCACCGTGCTGCGGCAAGCCTGGTGGATCTGCGTCTTCCCTGGAGTTGCGATCCTGCTAACGGTGCTGTCCCTCAATCTCATCGGCGAAGGCCTGAACGACGCGTTCAATCCGCGACTGGCGCGGAAAGGCCGCTGAGATGGTGGTGTCGGTCGAAGGGCTCACCGTCGCGCTACCTGAGGGGGCGGACCGCGCGTTTGCGGTCGAAGACGTCACCCTGAGTGTGGCCGCCGGCGAAGTGCTCTGTGTGGTCGGAGAATCGGGCTCGGGCAAATCGGTTACCGCAAACGCCGTGATCGGGCTGTTGCCTGACGGTGTCGAGCCCGTTGCCGGCCGTATCGTCATGGATGGCCGCGATCTGCTGACCTTGCCGGACGCCGAGCGGCGAGCCATGCGCGGGCGGGATATCGCCATGGTCTTCCAGGAGCCGATGACCGCGCTCAATCCGCTGATGCGTATCGGCGATCAGATTGCCGAGGTCTTCGAGGCGCACGACGCCTTGGGCGCCCGGGAGCGCCGGGCTCGCGCCTTGACGCTGGTCGAAGAGGTCGGCCTGCCGGACCCGGAGAAGATCCTCCGCGCCTATCCCTTCCAGCTCTCCGGCGGGCAGCGTCAGCGGGTGATGATCGCCATGGCGCTGGCGCTCGAGCCGAAGCTGCTGATCGCCGACGAGCCGACGACCGCGCTCGATGTCACGACCCAGGCTCAGATCCTGCGGCTGATCGGCGACCTGCAGAGACGGCACGGCATGGCCGTGCTCTTCATCACTCATGACATCGGCGTCGTGGCCGAGATCGCCGACCGGGTCACAGTGATGCGCTACGGCAAGGTGGTGGAGGAGGGACCGGCCAGCCAAGTGATCTCGGCCGCGCAGCATCCTTACACTCAGGCGCTTATTGCCGCTGTGCCATCGCTTATCCCACCGGTGCCGCGTGCGCTTCCGGCCGCACCGCCGGCCCTTACGGTCGAGGGGCTGTCCAAGACCTTCCGCTCGGGCGGCGGCTTCTTCGCGAAAGCGCGGGAGGTGCACGCCGTCAACGACGTCAGCTTCGAACTGAGGCGCGGCGAGACGCTCGGTATCGTCGGCGAGTCGGGGTCCGGCAAATCGACGGCCGGCCGTTGCATCGTCCGTTTGCTGGAGCCGGACGGTGGCAGCCTGCATCTCGGCGAGGCCGATTGGGGCGCGTTGGAAGCGAGCGCGCTGCGGGCCGAGCGGCATCGGGTGCAAATGGTGTTTCAGGACCCTTACGCCTCGCTCAACCCGCGCAGCCGCATTGCACGGATTTTGACCGAGGGCCCCGTCGCCCAGGGTACCTCGCGAGAGCAGGCCTTGGCGCGAGCGCAGGAGCTGCTTGAGATCGTCGGCCTGGATGCCGGCGCTTTGGACCGCTTTCCGCACGAGTTCTCAGGCGGCCAGCGTCAACGCATCGGTATTGCCCGCGCCTTGGCTCTAGAGCCGGAGGTCCTGGTTGCCGATGAAGCCGTGTCGGCCTTGGACGTTTCGGTTCAGGCGCAGGTCCTCGAGCTGTTGCGCGACCTGCGCGACCGGCTGAACCTCTCGCTGATTTTCATCACGCACGACCTCTGTGTCGCGGCGCAGGTTTGCGACCGCATTCTGGTCATGCGCCGTGGCACGGTGGTTGAGATGGGCGCCACCGCCGAGGTCTTTGCCGCGCCGCGCCATGAGTATACCCGCGCCTTGCTCGACGCGATCCCGGGGTGGGGTGCGGAAAGTCCACTCCGCAAGGCCTTCGCGGAGCATGCCGGCGCGGCACAATGATCTCGCGGTTGCCGTGAGACTGGTTTTCGATGAGCGCCAACTGCTGCATCGGCCGGAGACCTATTTCCGCCGGGGCGCCTTTGTGCCCCATCCGGAACAGCCTGAGCGTGCCGCCTTGTTGCGCGACCGCCTGTTGGGCGACGGACATCTCTTAACCGCGCCCCGAGATCACGGGCTGGCGCCGATTCTTGCGGTGCACGACGCAGATTACGTTAGCTTCTTGCAAACTGCCTGGGCGCGCTGGTGCGCCATTTTCGAGGGCGACCGGCCGGCCGTGCCCAACTATCACACCAGCCGCCGGCGCGGACGGCGGCCGGAGGGAGTCGTCGGCCAGCTCGGCTACCACTCCACCGATACAGCCTGTCCGATCACCGCGGGCACCTGGGAGGCGATCTATTGGTCGGCCCAGTCCGCGATCGAAGGCGCTGAACGCATCCTTGCAGGGGAGCCACTGGTTTACGCGCTCTGCCGGCCGCCGGGTCACCATGCCTATCTGGATTCCTCGAGCGGTTTCTGCTTCCTCAACAACGCGGCGATTGCTGCCCGTCACCTGCAGCAGCGATATGCACGCGTCGCTGTCCTGGATATCGATACCCATGCCGGGCAGGGGACGCAGGATATCTTCTGGCAGGACGGCTCGGTGCTCTATGCCTCCATGCACCTGCATCCGGCCGACTACCCGCCTTACTTCGCGGGCTACGATGACGAGGTCGGGGCCGAGGTGGGCGAAGGGGCGACAAAGAACGTCACGCTGTCCAAAGGCGCCGACGATGCAGCCATCTTGGCGGCACTCGACGCGTTGCTCGCTGCTGTGCGTCGCTTCGAGGCTGACGCTGTGGTGGTATCGCTCGGATTCGACATGGCGGCCGACGATCCCCTTGCGGAGGTGGCCTTCTCTAGCGAAGGCTTCGCGGAGGCCGCCAGACGCATTGCATCCCTCGCGCGACCGACCCTTCTGGTTCAAGAGGGCGGCTATCTCGGCCCTTCGCTCAGCGAGAACGCGGCGACATTCCTGTCGGCGATCGAGACAGCATCAGCCGGCAAAACGCCATGAGAGTGTTTCGCCGGCGTGAAAAGGCACGACAGGGGTCTCGTCGCTGCCCATCAGTTCGGGCAGGTCTTGCGGCTGCCGGTTTAGGGTGACGGTTCCCTCGTTGAGTGGCAGGCCGTAGAAGCGCGGCCCGAACTCCGATGCGAAGGCTTCAAGCCGGTCGAGTGCCCCTTCCTCCTCGAAGGTCTGGGCGTAGCTCTCCAAGGCGATGGGTGCGCTGAAAATACCGGCGCAGCCGCAGGCGCTTTCCTTCTCGTGCTTGGGATGGGGCGCGGAGTCCGTTCCGAGAAAGTATCTGGGATGGCCCGAGGTGGCCGCTTTCCGCAGAGCTTCCCGATGCTTGCGGCGCTTCGCTACGGGCAGGCAATAGGCGTGCGGGCGCAATCCGCCCTGGAACATGGCGTTTCGGTCGATGCGCAGATGATGCGCCGTAATGGTCGCTGCCAGGTTCGGTCCCGCCGCCTCGATGAACTGCACGGAGTCTTCCGTCGTGATGTGCTCCAGCACCACTTTAAGCGCCGGAAAATCGCGCAGCACCGGGCCCAATACACGCTCCAGGAACACCGCTTCTCGATCGAAAATGTCGATGTCAGGAGACACCACCTCGCCGTGCACAAGAAGCAACATGCCGATAGCCTGCATACGCTCCAGCACCGGCCAGATCTTGCGCACATCCGTCACGCCGGAGGCGGAATTGGTCGTCGCGCCCGCCGGGTAGAGCTTACAGGCAGTAAACACGCCGGTCTTGAAGCCTGTCTCGATCTCGTTCGGGTCGATTTCATCGGTGAGATACGCCGTCATCAAGGGTGTGAAGGTGCAACCCTCCGGCAGAGCCGCCATGATGCGGTTGCGGTAAGCCTCCGCAGCGGCCACGGTCGTGACCGGCGGGACAAGGTTCGGCATGACGATGGCGCGTGCGAACTGACGGGCCGTGTGGGGTGCGGCGAAGGCCAGCATGGCATCATCGCGAAGGTGGACGTGCCAATCGTCCGGCTGTCGAAGAACGAGACTTGTAACGCTGTTTGTTCCCTGCTGCGCGTTGACGTCATTCATGCTGTAGCCTCGGACCATGATTCCCTCATTGATCTTCTGACTACAGCGTCCTGGCCGCGATGCAACAGATCAAACTGGGCTCAAGCGTCGCATGCCCGGATGAGCCTCTAAACGACCTCGTCTGAGCGGTCGTCGGTCTCGCCGTAGCGGCGCAGGGTCGCCGGGCGCGTGCCCTCATAGACCTTGGAGAGGTTGGCGCTGATTTCCCGGTTGGTTTTCTCGAAGAGGCTTTCGCCGGCCAGGTTGCTCTCCACCAGGAAGGGGCCGAAGTTCTCCACCTCGAAGACCCACATGGCCTGGGCTATGCCCAGCTCTTCGATCCAATGCGCCGCCTTGACCTGCTTGATCCCGCGTCCGAGCAGCGCCCCAGTACCGTAACCGACCGTCGTCAGATAGACCGCACCGTGCGGCACGAAGATATCGCGATAGGTCTCGCTGTTCATGCCACCCTTGCCGATGATGACCTTCGTTCCGGTGAGCGAGAACCACTGGTCGAGCCACTTGGCGAAGCGGAAGGAGGCGGTGGCCGTCACGGCGCCCACCTTGAAGCTGCCGTCGTCCTGCTGCGCCGCGGCCGGCGAGCAATGAAAGTTGACGTTGCTGAGCCCGGCCACGTCCGTGGGCAGCGGCCAGCCGTCTTCGATCGCCGCTTTGTAGACGCCTTCGCGGCCGGTGTAGACGGTGCCGTCGAGGTAGACGACAGTACCGAGCGCCAGGCCTGCCAGGTCTTCGGCGCGCAGCGGCGTCTTCAGGCGGATTTTCTGGAGCTTTGCGGCGTGCTCTCCCATTCCACCGTCTCCCGTCTCATGTAGGGGGTGAACCACTGCGGGTCGGTGCGATACGCGATCCGCCCGTCTGCGTGCACCCGGGCCGTGGCCCGGCGCGAGCTGAGGCAAAAGGCATGCACGCTCATGGGCATGCCGCCGGTGTGGCAATAGCCGCACTCGATATGGCAGTCGACCACCATGGAGGACCCGACGAAGCCCATGGCACCCATGCCGATGGAGTTGCCGAGCTCGATCAGCTCGTCCTCGAGGGCGGCCACCTTGGGGTCGGGATTGCGGTCGCCGACAACGCGCAGGCAGCAGGCCTGCTTGCCCAAGGTCATGGAGATGTCCTTGGAGCCGCCGAGCCCGACGCCGATGATTGCGGGCTGGCAGGCCAGGCCGCGCTTGCCGAAGGCGACCAAGGTGTCGAGGAAAAAGCGCTTGATGCCTTCGATACCGTCGCCTGGGAAGAGCATGCGATAGTCGGTGCCGAAGAGGCCGCCCTTGTGCACGCTGGTGAGTTCGATCCAGTCGGCGTCGGGCTCGAAGCTGTAGTCGATTTCCGGCGCGTTGATGCCGACGTTGTTGTTGTGATCGGTGCGCCAAAGCGGATGCACGCGGTTGGGCCGTAAGGGAATCCGCGTGGTCGCATTGGCCGTGGCCCGCCGCAGGGCGGCTTCGAGCGCAATCGGGCCGCCTTTCACCGTTGCTTCGTTGCCGATCTTGACGAACCAGCGCGGCACGCCGGTGTCGGCGCACATGGCGCGCCGGTCTTCCTTCGCAGCCTCGTAGTTCTCCAGCATGGCCTCCAGCACGAAGGCCGAGAGATCGCCCTTCTCGCTGACCACCATGCGCTTGATGCCCCCGAGGTAGTCATCGGGAATCTCGATCGCTGCCTTTTCCATCAGGCGGTCGGCGGCACCTTCCAGAACGCCTATCTCGATCATGCCTTGCTCCTCAGGCGGCGTCTTCGGTGATCAGGCTTTCTCCCGGCCTGACGATGGTGAACTGCACCGGCTCCTGCCGTGTTTCGAGTGCGCCGTCCACCTGACGCACAACGGTGAAACCCGAGGACTCCAGTGGACCGCTCTCCGGGAAGTCCTCCCTGAAGTGCGCGCCTCGGGAATCCTCCCGTGCCAGGGCGGCCAGCGTAATCACCCGCGACACCTCGATCAGGCTCCTGAGATTGAGCCAATCGTGCCAGGTGAGATTGAACACCCGGTTTTCCACCCCGATGCGGCATGCCAAAAGCTCTGCTTCCAGCTCATCGAGCCCGCGTACCGCGCGCTCCAGGCCAGCCTTGTCGCGCACCACTCCCGCATCTTCCCACATAAGATCGAGCAGGCGGTCGCGCAATTCGTTGAGGTTTGCCTCTCCGGTGCCGAAGGCCGCGCAGGCGCGGGCGATTTCCTCGGCAAGGAGTGCTTCGTCAGGCTCAGGCGGCTGTCCTCTCGCCCTCGCGGAGACGGCCATGCGCTCACCGGCAATACCGCCGAAGACGGTGGAGTTGGCGACCCCGTTGCCGCCCAGCCGGTTCGCCCCGTGCATACCGCCGGCGTCTTCGCCGGCTACATAGAGGCCGGGGATGCTCGTCGCGCAGTCGTTGTCGACCACCACGCCGCCCATGAAATAGTGCGCGGTCGGCACCACCTCGACCAGGCCGCCGGCCAAGTCGAAGCCACAGTCGGCGCAGCGCTCGACCATGCCCTTGAAGTCCTTGCGCACCTTCTCCAGCCCCAGGTGGCTCATGCGCAGATAGACTCCGCCGCTGGGGGTCGTGCGGCCGGCCCGCATCTCGGCGAAGATGCTTCGGCTGACGATGTCGCGGGTGGCGCGCTCGGCTTTCGGGTCCTGATGCTCCATGAAGCGTGTACCGTTGCCATTCAGCAGGTGCCCGCCGGCACCGCGTAGACCTTCTTCGAGCACGGTGCCGGTCATCCGCGTGTTTGGGCCGGCCAACAGGCCGGTGGGATGAAACTGCACCATCTCCATGTCGCGCAGTCCCAGGCCAAGGCGCAGGGCCATGGCCAGGCCATCCATGGACTTGTCGCCGGAAGGCGTGTGGTAGCGGTACATGGTCGGGCCGCCACCAGTCGCCAACAGCACGGCCTTGGCCTTGACGAAGCGGAAGCTACCGGAGCGCATGTCGGCGAGAAGAACGCCGGAGAGGCCGCTGCCGTCGGCGGCCGGAATGAGGCCAAGCGCACGGTGATCCTCCAAGGTCCGCAGGCCCAGCGACAGCGCTCGCTCCATCAAGCGATTGATGATCTCGATGCCGGTCAGGTCGCCCTTGTGGACGGTGCGGTCGAAGGTTTGGCCGGCGAAGGCCTTCTGGTGGATGGTGCCGTCGGGGTTCCGGTCGAAGAAGCAACCGAGCTCATTCTCCAGCTCGCGCAGCCGCTCGACCGCTGTCTCGCAGAGGGTCCAAGCCAGCTCCTGGTTCGGCAGCCATTTGCCGCCGACGATGGTGTCCATGAAGTGGCGCTCGACCGAATCCCCCGGTGCGAGGGCGACGTTGTAGCCGCCTTGCACCATGCGGGTGCAGCCGCATTTCCCGAGCAGGCCTTTGACCGCAACCGTGACCTCCAGCGAGGGGTCTGCCTGCCGCGCGTGCAGCGCCGCCATCAAGCCTGCGCCGCCGCTGCCGAGGATCAGGATGTCGGTCTCCAGGCGCTCGAGATCCATGTTGCTCACCAGGCGCTCAAGAGAAACAGCAGGGCGGCGCAGACGGCGAAGCCAACCGCTATCGCTGCGGCGTTCTTTTGCCAGCTGCGCCAAGCCAAGAGCTCGAGGGCCAGCAGGCGCAGCCCGCCGGCCATATGCACGGCCAGCAGAAACACGAGCCCCGCCTCGGCCAGCTTGACCAAAGGCCTATCCGCCCAGGCCAGAAAGCCGTCGAGGCGAGCGCTGCCCTCGATAGCCAAACCCAGGACCAGGAAGTGGAACGGTAGGAAGAGAGCCAGCAGCAGGCCGGAGATGCGATGCAGTAGGAAGGCCCACCAGAGCGTATGGCGGCGGTGCGCGGCGAAGGGGCTGGGGCCGGCGTTGAGATCGGCCGTGCTCATATCACCGCTCCCACCGCTCGCATGCCGAGGGCGATCAGCACCAGACCGATGGCGAGCACCGTCCAGTTGGCGACTCGCCCGCGGAAACGGAACCACTCGGCAAAAATGTTGCGCAGGCCGATGGCGGCGTGAATCCCAACGGCGATGACGAAGAGCCCATAGAATGCGCCCCAGAACAGGCTGCCTTGCGTGCGCGCCAGAATCTCCTCGGCGGTCAAGCCGCCTTGCACGGCGACGATGATGGTGATCAGGTGCCCGATCACCAGCGGCGCCATGATGACGGCTGTCAGGCGCTGCGCAGCATAGAGATAGGCGTCTCGCATCGCGCTTAGAGCTCTCCCTTGAGTGCAGCGCGATAGACGGCGCGCTTCAATCCCGCGATGCTGCCGGAGGGGTCCAGGCCCTTAGGACAGTGCGCCGTGCAGCCGGCCTGCGAATGGCAAAGCTGACAGCCGCCGGCGCCGGCGATCTTGCTCAGACGCTCCGGCTTCGCCGCATCGCGGGCGTCGTTCTGCAAGGTCCAGACACGGTTGAGCGCCGCCGGCCCGAGGTAGTCCTCGTTCCAGCGCACCGAATCGCAGGCGGCGTAGCAGACTCCGCAGTTGATGCACTCGACCGCAGCATCGGCCTCCTGGCGCGCCGGCGAGTCGGGCGCAATGGCCGCCGTGGGGTCGTTTCGGGTCGCTTGCCCCTCGAAGACGGCGCCGGCCCGCTGCCACTTCTCGAAGAAGGGGGCCATATCGGCGACGAGATCACGCAGCACCGGCAGGTTGGCGAGCGGCGCGATCGTCAGGGCTCCATCCTTGGCGACCTTGTCCACGTGGGTCCGGCAGGTCCAGCGCGGCCGCCCGTTCACGGTCATGGCGCAAGAGCCGCACATCCCGACTCGGCAGGCGAAGCGATAGGCCAGGTCGGGGGCGGCGTGGCGCTGCACCCAGGTGACGATATCGAGAACGGTCTGATTGGCTTGCTTGGGCACGTCGTAGTCGACGAACGCACCCTCCGCGCCGCCACGCCAAATGCGGACGGAGAGCAGGGCAGGGTTCCCGAGACAGGAAAGTGCTTCCTTGGTCATGTCGTGACGATAGCGCGCGTACTGGCGATAACTTTGCCATTTCGCGTCGGATGGTGAAAGCGCAGCGCCATCACTAAAGCGGCAGCCGAGCTCGGTGCGTCGATGCCGTCACTTCGGGCTCAAGCAGGTCGCTGCGGACATAACGGTGATAAATGCGGCCTCTGCATTGTCCCATCAATTCTGCACTGCCTCATCGATGACGCCTTGTACAAACGCAGGCGCGCTGCAACGCAACCATTTGTTATGGCGAAGCTTGGATCACGACAGCTATTAACCATCCGGAAATCGCCGCAACCTAGTTTCTCGGGACCGTTGGGGAGGCCCTGCAAAGGGCGTTGCCAACGCGGTTCATCTCGGCCCAAGACAGGGGTTTCTGCCATCTTGGCAGGGGAGATGTGGGAGCAGGCACATCACGATGGTTGACCAGAACCCGCAGCAAATCACGCTCGACGATCCGCTGTTCGACAATCAATGGCACCTTTTCAAATCGGGCTCGGCTCGGGTCGACATCAACCTTTCGGACGCATGGAACGACTACACCGGCGATGGCGTGGTGGTCGGCGTCATCGAAGGGGCGGTCCAGTGGACTCATCCTGACCTGATCGGCAACTACGACTCCAGTTTGGACTTCAGCGGGACCGACAATTCCGCCGATGTCAGCGCCAACGGTGCGAGTTCCCATGCGACGGCCGTGGCCGGCCTGATCGCAGCCGAGGCCAATGGCGAAGGTGTGGTCGGTGTGGCCTACGACTCCACCCTGGTGTCCTATCACACCGACTTCTCAGGCTCGTTCTACACCGCTTTCGAACGGGTCATGGACGTTGCCGTCGACGGCAACAGCGCTTACGGCATCGATCGTGGCGCCGACATCATCAACAATTCCTGGGCCTTCACCTCGCCTTTCGCCGGGAACTTCAACTCCGGCTTTTCCCAACTCCAGACCATGGGGAGCGCCCTCGAAGAGGCGGCCGAGCTTGGGCGCGAGGGTCTGGGCACGGTCATGCTTTGGGCGGCCGGCAACGACCGCAATGACGCAAGCGGTCAATGGGCCAACGGCAGCAATGCAACGAACTCACCGCATACGATCGCCGTGGCCGCGGTCGATGCCCAAGGCGATGTCGCAGGCTATAGCAACCCTGGCGCCAATCTGCTGATCAGCGCGCCGTCGAATGGCGGCAGCCAGGCGATTGCGACGACGACGACAGGCTCCGGCTATACCCTCGGTTTCGGCGGAACCTCGGCGGCGACTCCAATCGCCGCCGGCGTGACGGCCCTCATGCTGGAAGCCAATCCGGACCTCGGCTATCGCGACGTTCAGGAGATTCTGGCCTATTCCGCGCGTCACACACCGCTGCGGGATGTGAGCCAACCTGACAACGCCGTGGCCTGGACGCTGAATGCGGCCGAGAGCTGGAACGGCGGCGGTCTTTTGCATAACAACGACTTCGGTTTCGGCCTGATCGATGCCCACGCCGCGGTGCGTTTGGCCGAGAGCTGGGACAAGCAGCAGCTTTACGGTGACCGGCAGATCGTGAGCGGCTCCGATCAGCAGGCGGGCGTTTCCTTCGATTTCGGCACACCGACGCTAGAGGCGTCGATCAACATATCGTCCGGCTTCACGGTGGAGCATGCCGAGGTCACGCTCGATCTGAGTCACGCCCGTGCCGATCATCTGCTGGTCGAGCTGATCGCGCCGAGTGGTACGCGCAGCGTCCTGATGGACGGCAACGGCGCCGACAACTCTTTCCCAGGCAGCAGCTTCGCCCTTTCGTCGACGGCGTTCTGGAGTGAGGACAGTGCCGGAACCTGGCAGATCGAGGTGTCGGACACAGCGGCGGGAACCAGCGGCAGCTTTGGCGGATGGACACTGACGCTCTATGGCAAGGATACCGCCGACAGCCTTGCTGACGTTTATGTCTTCACCAATGAATACTCGGACTTCGCGGCCGGTGACGCGAGCCGCCTGTCGCTGACGGACGATGATGGCGGCATCGACACGGTGAATGCTGCGCCGGTCACAACCGACAGTGTCATCGACCTCGGCGGCGGCACCAGCATCATCGATGGCGTTGCCCTCGACATCGACCAGCGGATTGAAAACGCCATCGGCGGCGATGGCAACGACTCGCTTCTGGGCAGCGGAAAGGACAACAGCCTGAGTGGCGGCCGCGGCAGTGACACGCTGATTGGCGGCAATGGAGAGGATACGCTGGAGGGCGGTGCCGGTGCCGACGATTTGGAGGGTGGCGCCGGGTTTGATATTGCTTCCTATGCGTCCGCCATGGCGCGTGTCAGTGTGCGGCTCGACAATCCCGCAAGGAACGAGGGCGATGCCGCCGGCGATAGCTATAGCTCGATCGAATCCGTCATCGGGTCGAGTCACGACGACTATCTGCGTGGCGACTACGGCGCCGACAATCACTTCGAAGGCTTGGCCGGCGACGACGTCTTTCTTGGCTTGAGCGGCGCCAACAGCCTGTTTGGCGGCGATGGCGACGACCGCTTCTACAGCGGCACGAATGCCGACCTGATGGACGGTGGCTCGGACGTCGACACGGTGTTCTACGCAAGGTCCAACTTGGGTGTTCGGGTCGATTTGCAAAGCGGTACCGGGCATTCTGGCTTTGCCGAAGGCGATCGCTTGGTCGCGATCGAGAACCTCTACGGCAGCGACCATGACGACACCTTGAGTGGCGACGGCGGCGTCAATCAGCTCGTCGGCCATGCCGGTGATGACATCCTGATGGGCTACGGCGGCGATGACAGGCTGTTCGGCAGAGAGGGGAACGACACCCTGATCGGCGGCGAAGGCAGCGATCGCCTTGAAGGGGGGCTGGGTTTCGATGTCGCCTCTTACGAGCAGTCTTCGACCGGACTCGTTGCCGATCTGCTTTCTTCCTGGCGCAGCAGCGGCGAAGCGGCGGGCGATGAGCTCAGATCGATCGAGGGCTTGCGCGGCTCGGCCTTTGGCGACGGCCTCTATGGCGACAACAACGGAAACCTGCTGGATGGTTTCGACGGCAACGACGTGATTGTCGGCCGTGCCGGCGACAACAGCATGCTGGGGGGAGCCGGCAACGATCGTCTCTATTCAGGTCGCGATGCGGACTCGATCGACGGCGGGGCGGATCTCGATGCGGTCTTCTACGCCTATTCGGATGCCGGCGTTGAGGTCGACCTGCTCGACGGTGCCGGTCGATTTGGCTTTGCCGAGGGAGACCGTCTGACCGCTGTGGAAAACCTCTACGGCAGCGACCATGCCGACACCCTGCGTGGCGACCAGGACGCCAATCTGATCGTCGGCCAAGACGGTGACGACGTTTTGCTCGGGCGCGGTGGCAACGACAGGCTGCTTGGGCGCGACGGAGACGATACGCTGGAGGGCGGCGAGGGCAATGATCGCCTTGATGGCGGCGAGGGCGACGATGTGCTGCTCGGCGGTGCCGGAAGCGACAGGTTGATCGGCGGTCTGGGGGCTGACGTCTTCGTTTTCACGCTTGGCGACGGCAGGGACACGATTGACGACTTCGATCCGGTGAACGATCTCCTCGATCTCACGTCGTGGGGGCTCAGCTCGTTCTCCGAGCTCGATGTCATGGATGGCGACAATGGCGCCGAAATCAGCTTCAACGGCAGCGATCAACTCATCCTCAACGGGGTTGAGACCCCGTCCATCGAGGACGCCTGGGCCATGTGGGCGTAGGCTCCGCGCCGGTTTGGCCGACAATTCCTCGGCAGAGAAATTTTTGTTTCGAATTCAGTAGGTTAATGCTCTGCGTTGCAGGCGGCTTCGGCCGATCGGCATGTCGTTCAGAGTCGATTGATCGCGGTCAGGTGGCCTGTTACGGTCCGCTTGGCAACGTGGGCGCGGGGCCAGGCGGGTGATGCCGGTATGTAGGCGGCGGAAGCAAAGATGAGCGACCTGACCTATCCCGCGACCCGTGCTTCGGGGCTCCCCCACATTACAGCGACGCAAACCAAGCCCGCAGGCAAAGTGGCGGTCTTCTGGTGCGGATTGCTGCTTTTGAGCCTGTCGTACGAGCTGCCGCTCTATGAAGTGACGAGCTACGACCGTCTCAATCCGAGGCTTTTCGATGTGGTGCTGGTGCTGGCTGCCGTGTTCTCGGGCTGGCGCCTGCGGATCAAGGATGCCTTCGTCGGGTCTTGGCTGGCGGTGACCTTGTCGTTTGTCTTGGTCGGCGGCCTGTCTTTCCTTTTTCTGCTGCCAGCTGAGTATCGCTACTTCTCGTTGTTCTATGCCATCAAGTACATCGAGATCATGCTGTTTCTCTTGATTATCAGCGGTTTCGATTGGTCCCGCGAACAGATCGTCACGTTGCTCAAGTGTTTCGTTGCCGGCGTCGCCTTTGCCGGCGCCTGGGGCATTTTGCAAAAGCTCGGCATCCTGCCGACCGAACGTTACTTGCCCAGCGGTGAGCTGATCAACGTATCGCAAGGCGCCATTCTCTCGACCTATGGCCCCACCTATTTCCACGCCGGCATCATGGGCGCCATGGGTGCGACCGTGGCCCTGGCCTTGCGCATGGAAAACCGCTTGAGCTGGCTCTGGTTCGTACCGCTGTTCACCTTGAGTGTGTTCCTGGCCGTCTTTGCCGGCAGCCGTGCCGGCCTCGCGCTTTTTCTCTTCGCGGCTTGCCTCGTGCTTTTCCGTCGGTCGCTTTATGTGGTGCTCGGCGTCTTCGTGGTGTCGCTCGTCCTCTTGCTGCCCGGCGTGATCGACTACCTGATGGGCGAGAGCATCACGGTCCAACGGATTATGGACACTGAGCATGCCAACTCTGTCGAAGGTCGCATCTCGCTTGGGACACTGGGCCAGTTGGTTCGCCTCATCGACTACCATGGCGCGGGGATCTTCCTTCACGGAGGCGGTTTCTATGCTGTGCCGATGCCCGATTTGACAGGCTTGGTGCGCTATCGCGTCGGCTACGGCATTCACAACATCCACCTCTTTCCCCTCGAACAGGCCGGCATCATGGGCTTCCTGGCGTGCATGACCTTCTGGGTCGTTGCGCTGGGCAAGGCCTGGCGGGCACGGCGCGGCAGCCTCGGCGCAAGCGGACTGTCGCTCTTGGCCGGTATTGCCGTGATCGGCTGGGCCGGACAAATCTTCTTTCTCGGCTTCGGCACGGAGAACATGCTCGCCGCTCAGCTCGGCGTGATCTACTTGCTGATTGCGGCCGGACAGTTGCCCAGCAAAGACGCTGCGAGAGACGGGCGGCCACCCGGACTGCCTGCTGCGAGTCCTCCGATGCCGGTGCTGCACCCCGCCGCGGCAGAGGTACAGAAGAAAGAAGTCGAGACGCCGACATCGCGTGACGAGGAGTCACCCCTCTCGCGATTTCTAGCTCGTTAGCCTCAACCCTGCGCGCCGGAGCCGAATAAGGGGACGTGCCCTTTGGAGAGAGACTTGCACCTCGGGCTTAGGCGGCGCCTTTCGTCCAGCGTGATCGTCAGTTTTCTGGTTCGTTCGTCGGCCGTGGGGTTGAGCTTGCTGGCGAGCGTTGTTCTCGCCCGGCTCCTCGGTCCCGAAGCCTACGGCGTGTTCACCTATGCCGTCACGATCGCGGCGCTGCTCGTCATTCCGGCTTCGGTCGGTTGGCCGCAGCTCCTGGTGCGCTTGACCGCGTCGTACCGTCAGGCCGCATCATGGAGCGCGCTGCGCGGCATGCTGCTGTTCGCTCCCTTGTCCGTTCTCGCCGTCTCGGTCCTTCTGACGCTGGGTGGGGTTGCCGTCATGGCGATATGGCCGACCTTGGCGTCCGAGGCGCACAAGCCCGCCTTCTACCTCGCACTCTTGGCGGTGCCGGTCATGGCCTTGACCATGATCGTCTCTTCGGTGGTGCGGGGCTTGCACAGGGTCATTCTCGGTCAGCTTTCCGAGCAGATCATTCGGCCGACCGTGCTCGTCTTGCTGATCCTGATCGCCGTCCAGGCCTTCGGCGTGACGCTGGATGCCGAGCGGGCGGTCGCGCTCTACCTCGTTTCCTGGTCGGTGGCCCTGTTGTTTGGTTTGGCGGTGGCGCTCCGCTATTTGCCATGGCACGACCTGGCCGTCCGCGCGGCCTATCCCGTGGCAGGCTGGCTGCGGAGCGCCGCGCCGCTGTTGTTGAGCGGCGGGATGTTCTTTCTCCACAGCCGGACCGATATCCTGATGATCGGGATGTTCGAGAGCGCCGCTCAGGTTGGCATCTACCAAGTCGCTAGCAAGAGTTCGGGCGTTCTGCTGTTCTTTCTCACGCTTATTGCCGCTGTGATCGCGCCCTACGTGGCCAGCCTCTACAGCGCCGGTGAAAACAAAACCCTGCAACGGGTTCTGTCATACAGTGTCGGCTTTGCCTTCTTGGCCACGCTACCAGCTGTGTTGATATTGTTTTTCTTCGGGGAGGCCTTGGTCACGCTCATCTTCGGTCTGGACTATTCTCCGGCCTACACGCCAATGGTCATCTTGGCCGCCGGCTATTTTTTCAGTGTCTGTATGGGCTCATGCGGCCTGGTGCTGAACATGACCGGCTTTGAAAAGAAGGGCGCCATCGGTTTGGGTATCTCAAGCGTGGCCAACGTTGCGCTCAATCTTATCTTGATTCCGCAGATGGGTATCGAGGGCGCGGCCTTGGCGACCGCGATCAGCATCGTGCTTTGGAACGCACTGCTGGTCCACTTCGTGTGGCAGAGCACTAAGCTCGACACCACGATTCTGGGCTTCTTCCGGCAGCCGGTGCTGCGAGAGCTGCGCCTCAGGTCATGAGCGAATTGACACCCGTCTTCATATTCTCCGCGCCGCGCAGCGGGACGACCATGCTCGGGGCTATGCTGGGGGCTAGCTCCGAGGCTGTGGCCCTGCCGGAAGCGCCCTTCATCGGTTATCTGCACTATCGATATCTGCGCGAGGCGGACAGCGTTCCGGCGCAAAGAATCGTCAGTGAGATCAACGGCAGTTTTCGCCTGGCGCACTGGGGGATCGGCCGGCTCGACGATCGCTTTCCTGTGCCAGAGCATCTCGATGACACTGGGTACGGCGCGCTTGTCGAGGCCATGGTGCGTGCTTTTGTCGAAAGGCAGGGGGGCAAGGGCGTCAGAGTTTGGATAGAGCACAGCCCCGTACATTCGCGCTATGTCGAAGGTCTCCGACGGATCTTTCCAAAGGCGCGTTTCCTGCATTTGGTGCGGGACGGCCGGGCCGTGGCGGCCTCCACCTTGCCGTTGGATTGGGGCGCCAACACCATTCGGGAGGCGGCTGCCGGCTGGCTGGAAGACATCGCTTACGGCGTGACAGCGGAGCAGCTGCTCGGCCCCGATGTTTGCCTTCGGGTGCATTATGAGGCTCTACTCCTCTCGCCCGAGGAAACGCTCAAGACGATATGCGATTTCCTGTCACTGCCCTACGAGTCGGACATGGTCCGGGGGCAGGGCTTTCACGTCCCTGACTACACGCGATCGCAACACGAACTGGTGGGCCGCGCGCCGGACAAGGAGCGGGTATCGGCCTGGCGCGCCGCGCTGACCGAACGAGAGGTCAAGATATTCGAAGACAGCGCCGGCCCCATGCTTTTGCGTCTTGGCTATGATCTGACACAGACGGCGGTTCCGCAGCCGACCGTGTTTTATGAACGAGTCGCGATGGGGGCCAAAGGCTTCGTCAAAAAGGAACTCAAGAACAGACTCTCGAACAAGCTGCGAAGAATGAGGTGAGCGGCGGAAGGCCACGCAGTCTGCGGTTTCTCCGAGTGCAGCGCTATTCCGACTGACAGGCGTCGATGAAGGCTAGCGTCTCCTGCCACCAGGCGGCGTCCTCGTCCCAGTCCGTGCGCTTCGAGCGTCCGCGGTGAGTCCAGATCACGGCGCCGTCGGCGTTCCGGCTCAGGAACTCCAGCTGCTGCCGCCACATCTCGGTCGGGATCGGCGTGGGATAGTCGAGGATGAGGAAGGGGCTAATGTAGGGGTAGATCGGCTTGCCATCGGCAATCCGCCGCGCCTCCTCCATGTAGACCCTGGCCTTGCGCAGCCAGCCTTCGAACGTCACGTCGGCCGAGTTCGTGTACAGCGATGGGAACACGGCATCGACTTCGTCGATCAACGGCTGGACTCCGTCGTTGGTTTGGCGCCAGTCCCTCAGCACAGAGGTTCGAGCAGCGCGCTTGTCCAAACCGCCATGGGTCGGATGAAAGCCCTTGTTGTAATAGCCAATGGTGGCGTCCGGAAAGACGTCGCGAAAGGCCCGCAAGACAGCCAGGTGCTTTCTGTTGGTCTCGTCGAGGACTCGCGACGAGACGTTGTAGGAGACCCAGTGCTCGATGTTGATCGCGATCAGATCCGGTGACTCACCGTCCAATACGACCTGCTTGTAGCGGGAGTTAATGAAGTCGATGGGTGGCACGTCGTCGGCGGGTGGGCCTTTGCCCCAGATGTCCCAAGTGTAGGCGGTGTGTATGGGCGTCAGAGGCAGATCTGCCGGCTTGTCGTAGAAGTACAGCTCATCGAACAGCGTGCAGGACTGTCCGGTCTCTGCGGCTTCGCTGCTGCCATGGCCGGGTCGTGCGGCGAGGGCGGCTATCAGGCACAGCATTGCCAGAAAGATAGCCATGTTGAGCGTGAGGCGATGATCGGCGTTCATGGTGATTCCCAACCTGCTCAGGGTCATTTGAAGGCTGCTCGGCGGGGTAGGCTGCGAAACGGAACGCTGTGTCTCGTGCTGTTATCATCAATTTGTTCTCGACCGACGCTTTGCGCGGCGCGGAACTGGCGTAATCTCCGCAGCGTCCAAGACCGGCTTCAACGACGACGTCAGGACGCTCTGTCTCTTCCTCTTCCCATGTGCTCGTAACCTAATTGCCGCTACGGCCCAGAGTAAGGCGCTCAGTAAGACAACGAGGAGACTTCCTGGGGTGACGGCGAATCTGTTCGAGCAGATCGTAAGACTGCGCCGCGGGGCGAGCCGACGGGCGAGACGCCTGCTCTATGGGCTACGCTGCAAGCGCTTCGGCCGCGGTGTCGAGATTGCCGATCATGTGCTGATCTTCTGCCCGGAATTCATCGAGATCGGCGACGGCGTCACCATCAACGATCGCGTTATCCTGCAGTCCTGCGAAGGCGCGGAGCTCACGATCGGCGATCGGGCCGTGCTGTCCTATGGCGCCTACATCATTACCGGCGGTCGCGCGCTGGCGGATGGGAAGGTCGAGCAAATGCACAGCAGGGCGCCGGTGCGCATTGGGCCGGGGGCCTGGATAGGCGCAGGCGCGATCGTGCTGCCTGGTGTCACCATCGCCGCGTCGGCCGTGGTCGGCGCCGGCTCCGTTGTCACCAAAGACGTGCCTGAGGGGTGCAAGGTTGCCGGATCTCCAGCTCATCCGATCTGAAGGCACGGCGGTCGCGCCGAGTACGCAGGTCGTCTACCTCTGCGGTGGTCGAAGCTTCACCGCGGCCCGCCTCGGCAACAAGATCGCCAACGTCGTGCGCTGCTGGCGCGCGCTTGGCCTTGATGTTTCCCACATTTGCGGGGGCGATCTCGAGCGGGGGCGTTCGAATTCAGAGCCCGCTGCGGACTATGGCGCACAGTCGCACTATGCCCCCTGGTACCGCTCTCATCCTGCTCTTGCGCCGCTGCGGCATTCGCTCTCGGAGTGGCGCGACATGCAGCACGATCGCCTCGTGGAATCGCACCTTCGTTCGTTGGGCGAGGGCCGTCGGCCGGACTTGATTTGCGAGCGTTCGGCCCGCCTGCACAAAGCCGGCCTGACCGTGGCCCGCAGCCTCAAGGTGCCCTACGTGCTCGAGTGGAAGGACAATCTGGTGAACTACGGGCCTTCGCTGTTTCGCGCGCAGGCCCTGCGGGTGGAAGCGGAGAAGGAACGGCAAGCCGACTGGATCATCGTCGAGTCTCAGGTGCTGAAAGGCCAACTCGCCGCAGGCGGGATCAACCCCGGCAAGATCCTGGTTGCCCATAATGCGGTGGACAGCGCCGCTTTCGCCCACGATCCCCCGGAGCGACGACAATTTCGTCGCTCACTCGGCATCGAAGACGAGCCTGTTCTGATCGGCTATCTGGGCAGCTATGCTTGGTACCACGACACGCCGCGGCTCATAGAGGCGGCGGCGAAGCTGAAGTCTCGATTTGCGGAGCAAGTCCGAATTGTGCTGGTGGGCGCCGGTCGCGACCGCCCGGCCTGTGAGGCGTCGGCTCAGCAACAAGGGCTGGCGGAGAGCGTCTTCTTCCATGATCCGGTCCCTCCCGATGCCGTGCCGAAGCTGCTCTCCGGTCTCGATATCGCCGTGCTACCCGGCTCCACCGACATCATCTGCCCCATCAAGATACAGGAGTACATGGCGGCCGGACTGCCGAGCGTCGCGCCCGACTACGACTGCAACCGCGAGGTTCTCGATGACGGGCGCTTCGGGTTGCTCTTCCGGCCAGGCGATGCATCCGATCTGGCCGAAAAGCTGGCACGGCTTGTCGATGACGAAGCGATGCGCCGCCGGATGGGCGAAGCGGCGCGGCATGCGGCGGTTGAGCGCTTCTCCTGGCCGGCGACCTGGGGTGCCGCCATGCTGACGGTGCTTGATCAGCAACGCATCAAAGATAAGGCGGAGCAGGGGAGCACTGGCTCGCCATGACGGGACACGGGCAGCGAACCTTGGTCAACTGCCTGTCCGCCGGCAGCGGCGGTTCGCTAAGCTACGTCCGTAACCTCCTCCCGCGTCTGGTGGCAGAGGCTGGGCGACAGGGCATGCCGGGCCGCTTCTGCTTTCTGCATGGCCGGCAGCAAAGAGCGCTTTTCTCCGAGATCGATGACGCGGACCGGATCGAAGTCGACGAGTCTGCCTGCCGCTCTCCGCTCCGCCGCTATCTGTGGGAAAGCCGTCACCTTCCTCAGGTGGTTGCTCGCCATTCGGTTGGGCAAGTCTTCCTGCCGTCTCAGTTCGGCGCCATCGTCGATGGGATCGAGAACGTCCTGATGATCCGAAACATGGAGCCCTTCTTCGCTGGCCGCTACAGATATGCGCTGGCCAAGGGCGTGCGGAATCGAGTCCTGGCGCCCTTGTCTCGCCGTGCGCTCACGCGCGCCGACCGCGTGATCGCCGTGTCCGCGTTTTCCCGACAATACTGCCTTGAGGACATCGGGATTCCGGAACGAAAGCTCTCGTTGGTCTATCACGGTCGAGACGCCAGCTTCTCGAGCGACCGCGGCCCCCGGGATGCAGAGGTTTTGACCCGCTACGGCTTGGCTGACGGCTATATCTTCTCCTGCGGTTCCATGCTGCCCTATCGGCGGTTCGAAGATGTCATCGCCGCCTATGGCCGTTTGCTGACGGAGCGGCCCAGTCTCCCTCCGCTGATACTCGCCGGTGGCCAGGAGGACAGTCGCTACGCGCGGCTGATCGAAACAGCAGCCGCCAAGACGGCGTCGCCGAAGGCCGTCCGCCACATCGGCAGGCTGGCCTACGAAGACATGCAGGTCCTGTATCGCCACAGCCTCGTGTTCGTGATGCCGTCCGAGATCGAAGCCTGCCCCAACGTCGGCATCGAGGCGATGAGCTCCGGCTGTGCCATCCTGTCCTCGGACAATCCGCCGCTGCCGGAGATCTTTCAGGATGCGGCGCTATACTATCCCGCCCGAGATGCGGCAGGTCTCGCCGCGCGGCTGGCCGAGCTGTTGGACAGTCCTCCGATGCGCCAACAGCTGTCAGACCGCGCGTTGGAGCGGGCTGCCTTCTTCTCCTGGCAGACGTGCGCCGAAGAGACCTTAGCAGTTCTATCTGCCTCGGCTCATCAGGCCGAGCGGCGCTCGGGTATCCCCGCTTCTCTTGGCGCGTAGGGCTCCACGGTGATCTCCCTTTGCTCTTCAAGGGCCTGCTTGGTCTTGAGAAAGAGATCGCCGGTTTCCCAGAGGTAGGCGAGCGAGCAGCCCTGATTGCTGTCGCCGCCCTTCTCGCTCATCGCGTAGCTGTTGAGCACCCAGTCGCGGTGCCCATGATCGCGGTGGCGCAGCCGCGTGCGCTGCTTCTTCGCGCCCTCCTCGATGACCAGCTCCTGGAAGTCGTCCAGGGCCAGCAGCACATCGCCTTTGTGCGCGGCGAAGCGTTCCTTCACGCCTTCGAAGGCGTGGCCCTTGGCCGAGAAGGTGATGGCGGAAATACTGCCGTCGCCGAACACGTAGCTGACCGCGATGTCGCAATCGGAGCGTTCCCAGCGCGCTGGCACGATCCGGATGGGGTAGCGGACCTCGCGCGGGACGAGCTGAAGGACGAAGTCGGTCCAGTGACAGAGGTTGCCCAACACGCGACCGCCCTCGGCGGCGGAGAAGTACCAGTGGTCCGGTTCGATACGGTGACCTGCAATGAACCAGTTGAAGACGGCTGGACCCGGTTGAGCCGCCAGCGCGGTGGTGATCTTTCGCCCGAGGGCGCTTTCCGGGCGGTTGAAGCCGAGTGCCACGCGGCCTGACGACCGCTCGGCGGCTGCAAGCAGCTGGATGAGTTGGTCCTGGTTGACCACGTGCGGCTTTTCGATGTGGACGTGCTTGCCGGCCTCCAGCGCGGCGATCGCGTATTCGGCGTGCGAGGCATGGTTCGAGCAGATGTAGACGAGATCGATGCGATCGTCCTCGACGATCTTCTGCGCATCGTCGCAGTAGTAGGCGGCGCCGTAGTCTTCGAACAGAGAGATGGCGCGATCGATGTTGCGATCCATCGTGCCGCGGATGACGGCGCCTGGGCCGCGCTTCAGGTAATAGGCGACGACGTTATAGGCGAAGTTTCCGCAGCCGATGATGCCGACGTGCGCGCCCGTGTTCGCGTTCTCGTTCTCGCGTAGAGCCGGCCGCTGATCGTAGTGTTTTTTCATGTGATACTGAGCGCGCACCTTCGCCAGGGTTCGCGCCACGCCATAGAGCTGGACGTAGCGTATCGCCTTCTTGGCTTTGAACAGCAGAGGCTGGCTCGTGTAGTCCATTCCGGTGGGCTCTCGCTAAAAAAGGAAGAAGTCTTCGCTGAGGTCTTCGAGGGTGAAGTCTCTCAGCACGATGCTCTGCGAGGGGCCCAGGTCGATCACGACGTGGTTTCCGACCTGTTCGGCCGTTTCGACGGGGTGCCCGCCGAGCGATGCCGGTGAGAAGCCTTCCAATAAGATCAGGTCTGTTTCGCCGGGCGTGCTGCTAAAATCCCAAATGGTGTCGTTGCCGTCGCCTGCCGCAAAGACGAAGCGGTCTTCGCCCGAGCCACCGAACAGGTCGTCATCGCCGGCGCTCCCGCGAAGAGTATCGTCGCCCTCGCGGCCTTGCAGGCGGTTGCTCAGCTCGTCTCCTGTCAATTGGTCGTCGAAGGTGCTTCCACTCACATGCTCAACGTTGACCAAGGTGTCTTGAGATGGGCCGCTGTTGCTCGCCAGGTCCACGACAGTCCCGTTCTTGGCGAAAGCGTAGTCGACGATGTCTTCGCCGTCGCCGCCGTCGAAAAGATTGATGCCGGACTGCGCATAGAAGCGGTCGTTGCCGCCCTCGCCGAAGACGCTGTCGTCGCCGGCGCGGCTCAGCAGGCGATCGTTGCCGTCGCCGCCGCGCAGGACGTTGGCCCCACCATCGCCATACAACAGATCGTTGAAGGCCGAGCCGGTGACGTTCTCGATGGAGCTATAGCTGTCACCTCTGGCCTCGCCGCTATTGGACTGCGGCCGCTCCAGACGGACAGTGAGCCCCTCAGAGGAATCGGCATAGCTGGCGGTATCGCGACCGTCACCGCCGCTGAGCGAGTCCGCGCCCGCGCCACCGAGCAAGTTGTCGTCGCCTGCGCTGCCGAACAGGCTATCGTTCCCGCCCCAGCCTAGGAGAACATCGTCGAAGGCCGTCGCGGTGATTTCGTCGTGCGTCTCCCGGCCCTCGAAAACGTTGTCGAAGACCATTGCGACCGGTGAGAGGTTCAGCGGATTGGCGACGTTGCTGAAGCTGTTGCCCGATATCGTCAGCTGCCCACCCGCACCGTCATCGTCGATGGCCCCTCCGGCCGACTGACTGTTGCGGAAGTCATTGCCTGAGATGTCCAGGGAGCCCTGAAATCCCTGCGAAATCCAGATCAGCCGGGAGGTATCGAAGTCGGCGAACTCGGACTCTCGGATCCAGCTGTCATGCTCGCTCGTTACTTGGGCTTTGAAATGAGCAAAACGGTCCGGTGAGGAGATGCCATCCACCGTCAGCCCATCGATCTGCAGACCTCCACCTTCAGCGCCGATGAAGAACAAGCTGCCGTTGGTGTCGAGAACGGTCAGTTCGGTACCGGTCAGCTTCAACAAGGCTTCTGGCGAGATCGTTTGGATACGCCAGGACGGGCTGTCGACGGTGAGCGTACCTCCCTCGATGGTCGTTTGACCGGTCAGGAGTGAAATTCTGCCTCCGGCAACCGTGATATCCGAGTCGATGAAGCGCTGAGCGCCGTCGCCGTTGCCGAACCTGGCCGTTCCGCCAATCTCGATGTCGCTGCGATGAACCTCGATCAGTGCATCGCCATGGGTCCGGAACGAGTCTTGCTGAGCGTCGCGCGCCACGCCATCGTATAGGCGCAGCTCACTTTGGCCGACTGAGACCGCCCAGCTCTCGGCATCTCGAAAGTCGAACCCATAAACCCACGCCTTTGCCGCGCCGTGCGTCGTGATCGCTTGATCGCTCTGTGGCGGACCACTGCCGGCGGCTTGACCGGTCGCCTGCGTCGAGATGTTGTAGAAGACTGCCTCCGCACTCCCGTCGAGGCTGAAGCCGTCGCCGCCTTCGGTGCCGTCGGCGCTGCGGTTCCAAAGAACATGCGAGTCGGTGACCGTGACATCCTTCGCGTGACCGTCGAAGCGGAACACGGCGGCACCGCCTTGGCCGGTACCGTGCAGATTCTCGATGTCGATGTGAGAGGTATGACGAACCAGGATGGTCGGTTCGTCCAACGCGGCGGGAGACGGATGGAACGTTGGCGTTTCCCCGGGCAGGCCGGCATAGACGATCGGATTGTTCTCGCTGCCGCCGGAGGGGATGACGAGATGACCTTGGAAGTCGCCGCCTTGATCTGAGAAACCGATGCGATCGCCTGGCGCGAAGCGGGATGTATTGAACGTCTCGAGGCTCATTGCCTTTGAGGGGTCGCTCGGTGGACCTGTGGCGTCGTCCTTGCTCGCTGTTCCGTCTGCCCGGACGTAGTAGTCGAACGACATGCCGGTTTGCCCTCTCATCCGCTGGCAGGCCGCCTAAAGGTAAGATGATCCCTTATCTAGATCAATATTCCAGTGAACTGGAACAGTGTTTAGTCAGTGAAATTCGCACGGCGTGTTTGTAATTTCATGACCATCAACGAAGATCATTTGCTCAGATTGACGGTTCTTCACAGGTTTGGTCGATTTCTGTGACTTTTGATGAAATATTTAATGTAAGCCCAATTTGGTTTCAGGGCCTAAAAAAAGTTGTGCTGTCCAACTACGGACTATTGAGCAAGAGTAGCGGGTAGCTCCGCCTCAACCCGAGGCATAGCCGATGTGTCTTCTCGGAAGCTGAAAAGCGGGGAAGAGGTATGGCAGTTCGCGAATGGGCATTGGCGCTGTTGGTTGCGCTCCTCTTTTTCTCAGCCGCGGAAAAGCCGGCAGATGCTGCCGCCGTCGACCTGACGGGATCGCTCGACTTGCTACACACCTCAAGCGGTGGGACGCAGCTTCCCTATCGCCTCTACGTGCCGGACAATCTCGACACCAACGGTGGCAATCCTCTCATCCTCTTTCTCCATGGCTGGGGCGAGAAAGGCACGGACAACGAGCGCCAGCTGCAACAAGCCGGTGGCTTGATCGAGGCGGCGCGCCAATACGACAGCTTTCTGCTCGCGCCTCAAGTTCCGGTGGGCGGCAACTGGGTGGCCGAGACGATTTCCGTCGTCGGAGAAATCTTGCAAAGCACCCAAGACAGCTATGCCGTCGACAGCGGCCGGATCTACGTCACGGGCTACTCGATGGGCGGCTTCGGTACGCTCAATTCGATGCTCATCTTCCCGGAGGTCTTTGCCGCTGCCGTGCCGATGCATTCCTCGATCTCGCCGGGCGCCGGAGGTTACATCGATCATATTCCGACCTGGGGTTTCAACGGAGAGCTGGACGTCAGCGCCGAGCGCATGGGCGAGCTGCTGCAGGTGATGGCAAGCGCTGGCCTCGCCGATATCCGCTACACCGAGCTGGCCGGCTTGGGTCACACGGGATGGGAGGATATCTATCGCGACATCAACCAGGAACTCTATCCCTGGCTGTTCTCCAATGAGATTGTTGCGACACCTCTGCCAGCCGCCGCACCCCTGCTGCTTTCTGCCCTGCTTGGGCTCGCCGCCCTGAGGCGCTGGCGTCGTCGTTAAGCAGCTTCTTTGTTTGCGACAGCACCGCCGATCGACAGCAGCACGTCCTCGACTTCGCTGCCGTTGCCGTAGCGTGCCTCGCGTTCCAGCCGGTCGCCTGAGCGCAGGAACAGCGTCGCGTGGTGCTCGAAGCCTGTTCCCACAGGGCGGGAGCGCCCGAGCAAGAGGCGTCCTCCCTCCACCAGGGCCTCTCGAATGCCGTGTGCGGCACTGGCGATCTGCTCTCGCGAGAATCCAAATCCGTCCTTGTTGAGATTAAGCACGTTCATGGCGCGGACGAACTCGAATCGCTCCGGACCGCCGATTTCAAAGGCGTTGAGTTTCTCGAAGCGAAAGCGCGGGTCTCGACCGGCGAGATCCTGAACCTTTGGCGACAAGAGAGAGAAGCGAACCGCAGGCCTCCCTCCAGCGGCATCAGCCTCGGCGGCGGTGATGCGGTGCCGCATGTCCTTTCGGAAGGTGCTGCAGTAGTAGAACACCGCTCTGTTCAACAGCAGCAGGGGATTGATGTGCACGCCGTCGGTGATTGGCACGACAAGCGGGCCGAGCGTCGTTTGAATGAGCTTGCCGTCATCGTCGATGACATCCCGCCAAACTGGACCGTTCGAAACCCAGATGTCCCGGTTCAAGTCCGAACCGACGAACGTCACGTTGCGATGGGTCGAAAGCGTGCCGAAAAGCTCCAGGGACGTCGTTCCGTCGCTGGCGCCGATGTCCAGAACGCGCAGCTGCTCTGGGTAAGCCCTTAGGAGGCGCTCGCCAAGCCAGGCATCGAGATCGGCAAAGCGGCCCTCCCAGGTGGTCTTTCCGGTTTTGTTTTTGAGGACCAAGCGGCGAATGATCTGCTGTCGCAGCTCATCCCGCCTCGGGATGTCCTCGCGCTGTTCCAAGACGAGCAGCAGAGCGCCGCTGACCTGCCGGTGTTGCGGGAGGGCCTCGGAGGTGAGCTGATTGAGCTTCGTGATTCCCAATTTCAGCATGTCTTAGAGCGCTTTCGGTTTCACCGGACGACGGCTTCCTGGACAGTGACATGCGGTGCGATCGAATGAAGCGCTTTCCAGATACTGCGGCGCTGAACGTCGTTGGTCATCGTCTTGGAGGCTTCCCAGCCGGCCTTGGCGAGGCCTCGGCGCAACTCCCTGTCGGACGCCAAGCTGCTTATCGCGGCTTTGATGGCGGGAGAGGAGCCGGGCGGAACCAAGAGACCGGTCGTATTGTGCTGCACGAGCTCACCGGTGCTGCCCACGTCCGTGGCGACGACCGGCAGCCCCTGAGCCATGGCTTCGGCAACCACCTTGGGCACCCCTTCTCCTCCGACAGAGGGCAGCACGAAGACGTCGGCCTCTAGATAGGTCGCCAGCAGGTCCGGCCCATAGGGAATGTAGCCGCGGTTTTTCAGGCGGGCCTCGGCGGTGAGGCGGGGCGCGAGTGTTGGGAGCTGAGCCGCCAATTCTCCTTCCCCGACAAGAATGACCTCAAGGTCGAGCCCTTCCTGGTAAAGCGCCTCGGCAGCCTTGAGAAAGGGCCCAAGGCCCTTTCTGCTGCTGAACTGGCCGACGAAGATGATGCGGAACGGCCTGGGCTCAGCTCCGTGCAAGCGCTTTTCCAGCTGCTTAGCCGGCAGCCTGTCTTTCTCTGTCAGAAGGAAGTTGGCGAAGGTGAATTCTGGTTTGCTTTGACCGGGCGAGTAATGGTCCCGCAACGTCGTGCCGACGAAAAAGTTGGCGATGCTTTGCCGGCAGAGCTTTCGCGTGACGCCTTCGGCGTGACGCGCTTGAAGTTCGGCGAGCCTGCGGCGCGAGGCGCTCTTGGCCATGTCCGAAGCGACTGCTTCGTAGGCCTGCCCCCAGTTGCCATGGACCGAGACAAGGAGAGGGGTTTTTGTCGCCGCCGCCATGGCGGCAAAGGCAGCCCCCACCCACGATGGCATCCGGACATAGAGCAGTCCGGCGGATGCGATCATCTGGCGGAAAGTGCGGCTGATCAGTCGGCTCGCCAACAGCGGCGGTAGGCGCGTTTTACCCACGTCCTCGGGCGGCAGGAGGACGAAGCTGCTTTTGCAGATATCGGAGTATTCAGCGGCGTTTGCCACGCGCGTCTGGTACTTTATCGACAGCGGTCGCGAGAGCTGATCGCGAAAGATCCGCAACATCTCATTGCTGCGTCGCGAAATGTAAGCCGTGTTGTCTTGGATTAGAGCGCCGTCTTCGACGATGACGACCGTCTTGGAATCAATGCCCGCGCAAAGTTCGTTTGCGGGAACAGAGGTCAGGCGCTGGTCCCGATATGCAGTGAAGTCTTGGCTTGGTGGCATCGAGAGGGGGCGAAAGCTCGTTACGCCCTCCTCGCACAGCCCACTCCGGGTTGCCAGTGATAAGACTGTGTCGAAAGCTGCCTAGGAAACGCGTTAAGCCGCGAAGGTCTGTGGTGCCGCGCGCGATGGTTGCTGGCAGGCGACTCGATTGCGGCCCTCTCGCTTGGCCTGATAGAGCGCTTTGTCGGCGCGTTCGATGACCGTCTGTGCAGTGTCGCCGGGCACGTAGTGGGTGACACCGAGCGATAGGGTCACGCGGCCGAAGTCATCGCCCGTGCGGCGATTGCGCAGGCGTTTGCCGGCCAGCGCGGATCGCAGGCGCTCGGCTACGGCTTGGCCGTCGACCAACTTGGTGTCGGGCAGGATGACGCTGAATTCCTCGCCGCCATAGCGCGCCACGAAGTCGTCTTCCTTCAAGCGGTGGGTCATGATCTTGCCGACGATCTTGAGCACTTCGTCACCCATTTGGTGACCGTAGCTGTCGTTGAACTTCTTGAAATGGTCGACGTCGGCCATGACGAGGGTGAAGGTGTTCTGCAGCGCCTTGGCTTCCTGGATGGCCTCGCCGAGGCGAATGTCGAAGGCGCGGCGATTGGCAACCTGGGTGAGACCGTCGGTCAGACCCTGCTTTCTGACATCCTGCAGGTGGTTGCGAAGATCGGAGATTTCTTGCGTCGAGCTATAGATTGCTTCGGCCAATAGGGTGTTGCGCTGCGCCATGTGCCGGACTTCATCGGAGAGCGTGGTGATCAAGCTCCGCAGAACGTCTTGGCTCTGATCCTCGTCCAGATTGCCGCTGATGCTGGCCAGCCGTTCGCCGTGCTGCTCGTTGTCGCGTCCGGCTTCACCAAGACGGGAGAGGACCTGGCCGACGGCCGTTTCAATCCGGTGGCTTGCCACCAGCACCTGATCGCGCTCTTTGTCCGTATCGAAGTACTTGCCGTAGAGCTGCAGGCAGAGTTCTTGCGAAAAGGCCTCACCCCGCGAAATGTAGCGCTCAATCTCGGCCACCAGGTCACGATTGGCGCCTTGGTGATAGGCGAACCAAACCGTAAAGTTCATCGGCGTTGGAGCGATCTGAAAACGCTCCATGGCAGCAAGGGCATCTCGCGCCAGGCTTTCCGCCCGATCGTCGGAAAGCGTGGAGGCGACTGCAGAGCCTGCGATCATCATTACCTCGTAGCGGTGGCAGCGTTGAACGACAGGCGCTGCCTGCTGTGAAAGGGCTCCCAAATCTTTGCCGAGAACGATTAAGCGCCAGTAAATCCCTAGCGTGTGGACTGCGGAAAACCGCCCGGTTTGTTGCACCTCAGCGAGTTACAGACTCGCGGCATGCAAGACCTATTGCGCGTGTGCTTGCTCGCAGAGACGAGCAATTGCGGCATCAGAAACCCGGAAGACGACCATGAACGGCGTGTTAACCGGCTCGGTCGTGCATCATCGCGCCGTCTCTGGGCACGCGTATCGAGCGGACAAACTCCTGCATCTCCTCGCTTGGCGCCGGGGTCAAACGGCTCACGAGATAGGTGAGGGCGAAGGCGAGGGGCAGGCCGAGCAAGCCGGCTGACGTGGTGTCCAGGCCAAACCACAGCGACTGAGCCCCAACGGCCGGGTGGGTCCAAAGGATGTAGAACAGCGTCAGCAGAAAGCCGCCGGCCATGCCGGCGACTGCGCCATATTTGTTGGTTCGGGCGGACCAGACGCCCATGACCAAGGCTGGGAAAAGGCCAGCCGCCGCAAGCGAGAAGGCGAAGGCGACCAAGTCGAGAATGTTGCCGAGCTTGCCTGTCGCGACCAGCAATGCGCCGGCTGCAGCCACGGCAATCAGCAGAATGCGCGCGATCGCCAGGCGCCTGGCCGTCGAGGCCGAAGGGTCGACCGTGCGATAATAAACATCGTGGCTGAGCGCATTGGCAATCGCCAACAGCAGACCATCGGCCGTTGAGAGGGCTGCCGCCAAGCCGCCTGCCGCAACCAGTCCGGCCACGACGTAAGGCAGGCCCGCGATCTCAGGCATGGCGATGACGACTGTATCGCCAGCCAGCTGGAATTCTCCGTGGCTTAGGGTGGAAACGCCGCGGGCCTGGCAGGCGTTCAAGATGGCCTGGGCGGTGGTCGCGTCCGCACCGCAGATCTGGACCAGCTCAAGTGCGCCGTAGGTGAAAACCCACTCGGGCAGGGCGGCGATCGCCTCGATCGAGGCCAGGCTCGAGCCGAGCACGTTCTGATAGACTTCGAGCTTGGCGTAGGCGGCATAGGCCGGAGCCGTAATGTAGAGCACGAAGATGAAAAGCAATGCCCAGCCGACGGAGCGCCGCGCATCGCGAACGCTCGGGGTGGTGAAGAAGCGCATCAAAATGTGGGGCAGGGACGCGGTCCCGATCATAAGGCACAGCGCCAATGCGAAAAAATTCAGAGCCTCCGTGAAAGTCTGGGGCGTCTGCAAGAAAGGTACGACACCTTCCAGCGCCGGTTTGCTGGCTTCAAGCCGTTGTATTTCTTGAAGAACCGCGCCGTAGGTTAGCTGCGGCAATGGAATGCCGGTCTGCTGCATCGAGAGCATCACAACTGGCGCCAGATAAGCGATGATGAGCACGAGGTACTGGGCAACCTGGGTCCAGGTCACGGCCCGCATGCCCCCCAGCAGGGAGCACAGCAGGATAGCGACAAGCCCGACGAACACCGCGACCTCGAAATCGATGCCGAGAAAGCGGGAGGCGATGAGCCCGGTGCCCGTGATCTGGCCGAGGAGGTAGCTGAACGAGCAGCTGAAGAGGATGACGATGCCGATCAGGCGGGCGAAGTCGCTACGATAACGGGCACCGAGGAAGTCTGGGACAGTGTAGGCGCCGAACTTCCGCAAATAGGGTGCAATGAGCACGGCGACGAGAACATAGCCGCCGGTCCATCCGATAACGAAGGCCAAATGGCTGTAGCCGCCATGATAGAGCCCGCCGGCCAGGGCCAGAAAGGACGCGGCCGAGAGCCAGTCGGCCGCCGTGGCAATGCCATTGGATAGGGCCGGGACACGTCGGCCCGCCACGTAGTACTCCGAGACCTGCATGGTCCGAGAGAGAAAGCCGATCAGCGCGTAGATGAAGATCGTGAAGAAGACGAACAGGTAGCCGATCACGCGATCGGGAAGACCGAGCTGCTCCAGCAGCGCCAGGAGCAGCACGAAGCCTGCAAAGCCGCCCGTATAGATGGCATAGACGCGGCCCTGATTGCGTGTGAAGTCGGCCTTCATGCGTGCCGCGTCATTCGTCCTCTGCCATTCCAAACCTGACGTCGATCTGGTTCTGGCGCCGGGCAAACCAGAACACCAAGACAACGAAGACGATCAGCGAGCCTTGCGCCGCCATGTACCAGCCGAGCGGAAATCCGAGAAAGACGAACTGATTGAGATAGCCGGCAAAGACGTGGATGCCGAAGGCGAAGAACAGCCAAACGGCGAGGACCTTGACCATTAGCGCCTTGGTCTTGGCCCAATGAGCCCGCAGCGGATCTGCGTTGGTATCGGGCTCAGCCATGCCGTGCCGGGAGCCCCGATCCTAGCCGGTGGCCGCGGTACTTCGGCATCGGTCTTGGCGCGCAGGCCGCCTCTTGGAACAGCGGGAACCCACTTTTCCATCTCCCCCGGCTATGGCCACCCCGACCCGGCAGCCTCACTTGCTTGTCTGCACCACCATCTGTCGGCTGCAGCACAATTCGCTGTCAAAACGCTAACATAGCGCACACTAGCCGATAAAGTAGGAGATCGACGGTGCTTTCTCCGCGAGATTTGCGGCTTCCTTGCGCAATCTAGGGCAGTGCAAAGCCAGCGAGGTGCTGGCGATGCCTGCGTGACGCTCGGCCTGGATGATTGGCGGCCCTCTGCGGTGTGCCGAAGAGGCCGGTACATGATGAAACAGAACTTTTCATTCCGCCGGAATCATGCTCTAGGGGGCAGCGTCTCGATGCGAGACAATCCCTGCCATTTTGAGCCATGAAACGGGAGCGCGGGCGGCCTATGGCCTCTTACCAGTACATCTACTCGATGATGGATCTGTCGAAGACTTACCCCGGCGGTAAGGAGGTGTTGAAGAACATCCACCTGCACTTCCTGCCCGGGGCAAAGATCGGCGTTCTTGGGCTGAACGGCGCCGGCAAATCCACCTTGCTGCGCATCATGGCCGGCCAGGAGCAGGAGTTTAACGGCGAAGCGCGCGCTGCCGACGGTATCAAGGTGGGCTATCTGCCTCAGGAGCCCGCGCTGGACCCGGACAAGGACGTGGCCGGTAACGTCATGGAAGGGCTCGGCGAGCTCAAGGTGCTGGTTGATCGTTTCAATGAAGTAAGTGCGGCTTTCGCGGAAGAGGATGCCGATTTCGACGCGCTGATCGCTGAGCAGGCCGAATTGCAGGAGAAGATCGATGCGGCCGATGCCTGGGATCTGGACCGGCGCGTCGAGGTAGCCATGGACGCGCTGCGCTGTCCGCTCGGGGAGGCGGATGTCACCAAGCTGTCCGGTGGTGAGCGGCGTCGGGTCGCGTTGTGCCGTCTGCTGCTGCAGAAGCCCGATCTGCTGATGCTCGATGAGCCGACCAACCACCTGGATGCGGAGTCGGTCGCCTGGCTGGAGCGCTATCTGGAGGAGTACACCGGCACGGTCGTGGCGGTGACCCATGATCGCTATTTCCTCGACAACGTCGCTGGCTGGATTCTCGAGCTGGATCGTGGCCGTGGCATTCCTTACGAGGGCAACTACTCAGGCTGGCTGGAGCAGAAGCAGAAGCGCTTGGCGCAAGAGGCGCGGGAGGAGAAAGCCCGGCAAAAGACCCTGTCACGCGAGCTGGAGTGGGTCAGACAGAGCCCGCGGGCGCGTCAGGCAAAGTCGAAAGCCCGTATCTCGGCTTACGAGGACTTGCTGGCGCGAGAAGCGGACAAAGCGCCGGAGGCCGGGCAGATCTCCGTTCCAGCCGGTCCACGCTTGGGTGACTTGGTGGTCGAGGCCAAGAACCTGCGCAAGGCCTTCGGCAACCGACTGCTGATCGAAGACTTGAGCTTCAAGCTGCCGCCTGGCGGCATTGTCGGCATTGTCGGGCCGAACGGTGCGGGCAAGACAACGCTTTTCCGCATGATCGTCGGACAGGAGAGCCCGGACGGTGGCGAAATCCGTGTCGGAGACACGGTGAAGCTGGGCTACGTCGATCAGAGCCGAGATGCTCTCGCCCCCGACAAGACGGTATGGGAAGAGATTGCGGACGGGCTCGATGTCATCGAGCTCGGCAAGCGGCAGGTTCCTTCCCGCGCCTACGTCGGCGCCTTCAACTTCAAAGGCAGCGACCAGCAGAAGCGTGTCGGCCAGTTATCCGGCGGTGAGCGCAACAGGGTGCATCTCGCAAAGATGCTGAAATCCGGTGCCAATCTCCTGTTGCTGGACGAGCCGACCAACGATCTCGACGTCGATACTTTGCGTGCGTTGGAGGATGCGCTATCGGATTTCGCCGGCTGCGCCATGATCATCAGCCATGACCGCTGGTTCCTTGATCGCATCGCCACGCACATTCTGGCTTTCGAGGGTGACAGCCAGGTCGTGTGGTTCGAAGGAAACTTCCAGGACTATGAGGAAGATCGCCACCGCCGTCTCGGCGCCGAAGCCGATCAGCCGCACCGCATCAAGTACAAGCGGCTCGAACGCTAAGCCGCTCAGTTGCTGGTCGTGGCGACCCCGGCCTTTTCGGCCTGACGACGCAGAGCGTCGATCAGCCCGTCCAAGCCGCCCTTCCGCCGCATGAAGGCCTGGAACTCATCCCGCAAGGTAATGGCCATGCTGGTGCCTTCGGCCTTTACGTCCTGGATCTTGTAGCTGGTATCACCGGTTTTCTTCAGCTTCCACTCGGTCTGCGCCTGCTGTCCGTTTTGACCCACGTCGATGGCGATCGTGACCCAGGAGACATCATCTTCGGCAGCGTCCGATCGCACCTGGCCCGTTTCGAACTCCTGTCCCCTGTACTCGTCAAACAAAGGCAGGAAGCGCTGAATGAGATAACCCCGGAAAGCGTTGTAGAACGCTTGCTTCTGCTCGTCGCTCGCCCCCCGCCAAAAGCGGGCTGTGACAAACTGGCTGATCTGCGGAATGTCGAAGCCTTCCTCCAGCAGGTCGCCGAAGCGCTCCGCCTGTTCGGGTTTCTGAAGCCCCTCTTCCGTAAGGCTTGCAACGGCTCGGTCGGCGAAATCCTTCAGGAACCCGTCGGGTTGGCCGGTGGATGCCATTGCCGGCGTCGTAAAACCAGCGATCAGACAAACAACAAAGACTCGATACAAGCGCAGCAAAGCTTGTCTCCCTTCCCGTCTACTCGGACACAGCGGAATGCAAGGCCGTCTTGCCCCGCAGGTCCTGACTACCGTCTCCCCACAAGCCCAAAATGGTCTGTTAGTTCGGGCTGTCCATATCCGAGCGCAGGAAACCTTCGGTCGCTGCCGTCTCGATGTCTTCTTCGTCGTTGAGAATTTCCTTGCGCCGGTTCTGCAGCCAAAGCGAGCGAACGCGCGCATACTCATCCAGCGCATCGCGCCGAATCTCGTCAATCGTATCCAGATTGCGTTCCCGCGCATCCAATGCTGTGACGCCGGCTCGGCCGATGCTCTGTGGCGTGGTCAGCACGTATGTCAGCGGATCAAGCAGGATATCGACGCCCCGTCCGGCACCGTCTCGCAAAGTGGTCGGACCGAGTAGCGGCAGAACGAGGAAAGGCCCCGAATCGACGCCATAAACAGCAAGGGTTTGGCCGAAGTCCTCAGAGTGGTAAGGCAGCCCGGAGTCGCTTGCGACATCGAAGAACCCGAAACCGATCGCCGCATTGACGATGAAGCGACTGGTCGTGATCTCAGCGCGTTTCAGATCGCCTTGCAGCAGGTCGTTCGCCAGGATAACCGGCGTTTGCAGGAAGCGTATGAAATTGGTGACCGATCGACGCACGCCATCCGGCACGACCAAGCGGTAGGCCTCCGCGAACTGGCGGAATATGAGGATATCGAGTGCGTTGTTGAGGTCGTAGAAGTATCGATTGAGCCCCTCCAAGGGGTCATCGTCCTCTCCGGTCGTGCCGACCGCGACCTGCACGAGCGGCACGTCGCTGGTGTCGGGCACGTAGGCAACCTGTGTCAGGCTCGGCGTATAGGCTCTCTGCGCCGAGTCGCCGGAGATCGTTGCCTCTGTGTAGCTGCCGTTCAGCGCTTCGCGCGACGAATCCGGGGCTGAGGCGCAGCCGGCCGTAATCAAAAGCGCCATCAGGCAAGCCACGGACCCGTGGCTGCGGAGGCGGCGCGGCCACGATTGCGACCCTGTCTCCATACTGCTTGCTCCCGGACGCGTCGGAAGGTCTAGCCCCCCGACTTGCCAACCTATTCGATAAAGGCGGCTACATCAAAACGATGCACGAGTCAAAATACGGTTATCAAAAGGAGGAAGATCAGTCACCGGCTTTGTCCGGCCGATGTTTCGGAATTCGTTGCCAATTCATGAAGAGTCGCTTTTTTCACGCGCCAGCAGCCGGCGATAGATCGGATGCACCAGTGCCGGCAGCGTGTACATCGGGAACTGCGCCAGGGCAAAGAAGAGCACCACATCGAAGTCGGTGTCCGGCGGTAGGGTCGCCAGGATAAGCATCATGTTGCAGTTGCCGGACATCAGCCCGATCGTCAGCGCCCGACGGAGTCCCAAATGGAGAAAGCAGAGGGTTCCGAGCGCCTGCAGCAAGAGGTTGGCGCCGTAGGCGGCGGCCAGCCAAAGCAGAACCGTGTCGGGCCGCTCGCCGATGGTCGCGGTGACGCCGTCCATAATGGCGATGGCCAGCAAGGCCATGACCAGCACGATCGAGCCGTTGATTTCCGTGCCCCAACTGGCGAGGCGCTCTTTTCCAAGCCAGCGGCGGATCACAGCGGCGGCGAGAAAGGAGGAGAGGACAAGTGTCGCCAGCCGCAGCATGAACTCGAGAGTGGACACATCGAGCGCCAAGCCCAGCAGCTCCAGGGCCAAGGGTGGCACCGTAATCGGCGTGAGCAAGGTGCTGACCAGGCCGCAGACGATCGCAAGCGGTGCATCCAGCCCGAGCAGCAGGGCTATGGCGATGGACCCGAGAATCGGCGGTGCGCAGGCCATCAGCACCACGGCGGTTTCCAGCGCGTCGGGCAGCGCGAAGAGCTTGAAAACGACCCAGACCGCGACCGGTGCGGCCACCATCAGCCAAGCAACCACGAGCCCGACGAGGACCGGGCGACGCGCGTAGCTCACCATTGAGGTCCAATCGATGCGCACCAAACCCAACGCCAGGATTGCGGCCACGCCGGGCGGCAGAAGCGGTCGCAGCAGACTCGCGAGATCGGGCAGCAAGAGACCGACAAAGACGCTGAGGAAGAGCACGCGCGTGCCATATTGCCCGAGAGCGGCGAAAAACCACCTCATATCACAAACCCGCCAACCTGCTGCGGGTGCTCTAAACGAAAGGCAGGTGCGACTAAGCCGCCCTTGATGGCTAAGCGCGGGTTGGGCATCTATGCGCGGTACTTAGGCTAGGGTGAGCAGGAATGAGCATGGCGGCTCCCTGGGAGATACACCGGGCGCGGGTTCTGCCCGAGTGGATCGACTACAACGGACACATGAACGTGGCCTACTACGTGTTGGCCTTCGATCATGCCTTCGACGTTCTGATGGCGGAGATCGGCATCGACAAGGCCCATCGAGAGGAGCGCCGCGGCACGATCTTCGCACTGGAAGGTCATGTCAGCTATTTTCAAGAACTTGCAGAGGGCGCCCCGTTGCGTTTCACCTTGCAGCTCTTGGGCTATGACGCCAAGCGCATTCATAGCTACTTTCGCATGTATCACGGCGAGGAGGGCTTTCTCGCCGCTTCCGCCGAATGGATGAGCAGCTACGTGAACCTAGACAGCCGCAAGACTGCACCCTTCCCGCCGGATGTTGCCGCAAAGCTTCAGGGGATTTGGGAACGACACGGAAATTTCCCCTGGCCCGAGGAAGCGGGGCGGGGACTGGCCCTGCCAGCCAAGCGGCGGGCAACAGCATGAGGCTGTTCACCGTTTGGCTATGGCTTTTGGCCAGCTTTTTGTTCGCCTTTGCCCCGTCCCCCGCCCGGGCGGACTGTGCCGATGCGCCGGGGCCCGGCGTGGACTGGAAGCGGTGCAATTTCAATGGCTTCGATTTGCAGGGGGTCGACTTGTCGGGGGCCGTGCTGCGCGATGCGAGCTTTCTGCGGGCGGATCTCTCGGGCGCTGTCCTGAACGACATTCAGGGTTTCAAGGCTAAATTCGTGAACGCGCGCCTGGTCGGTGCGATCTTTGAGGGCGCCCGCCTGCCGCAGGCCGATTTCACCAAGGCGCAGCTGGAAGGCGCACGTTTCGCCGGTGCCGACCTGCGCGGCGCGCGCTTCAATCAGGCGGACCTGCGCGGTGCCGATCTGACGGGTGCGCAGCTTCGTGGCACAGTACTTCAGCAAGCCGATCTGTCCGGCGTGACCTGGATCGATGGCGAACGGGTTTGTGCCGAGGGCTCGATCGGGCGCTGCAATTGAGCGCAGATCCACCGTAGGACGCTCCAGCCCGGCCAAGCCGTACGGCTCTTGAAGCCGATGTCGTCTTTTCTTGAAACCGATGTCGTCTTTGGCGCGGCACGCTGTGGAATCTGGGGCCATGACAGGGCACGCTCGCGCTTCGTGATGCCCAGTGCCTGACTGGGCGGCTCTCCGAAGGCGGGTGTCGGCCAGGGGAGGAACCTCATGAAGTCGCAGTATCGTGTGGTGGTCATCGGCGGCGGCGTAGTTGGCGCCTCCGTGCTCTATCATCTGGCGAAGTTCGGCTGGCAAGACGTCTGCCTCATCGAACGCTCCGTTCTTACGGCTGGGTCGTCTTGGCACGCAGCCGGCGGCGTTCACGCGCTCAATGCCGATCCCAACATGGCGGCGCTGCAGGCCTATACCATCGATCTCCTTTCCCAGATCGAGAAGGAAAGCGGTCAGTCCATCGGCCTGCACATGACCGGCGGCATCACCGTCGCTTCGGCACCGGCCCGCTGGGAATGGCTGCAGGCCGCCTACCGCATCTTCCAGACCATCGGCATCGAAGACTGCCATTTGATGACGCCGGCGGAGATCAAAGAGAAGTGCCCGATCATGGATGTGACCGGGGTGATCGGCGGTCTCTGGGCCGATCGCGAGGGCTATGTCGACACCACCGGCACGGTGCAGGCCTATGCCGGCGCGGCGCGTAAGCACGGCGCCGAGGTCATCGAGCACAACAAGGTCGTTGAACTCAATCAGCGTCCCGACGGCTCCTGGGACGTGGTGACGGAGAAGGGCACGATCGTCGCCGAGCATGTGGTCAATGCCGGCGGCCTATGGGCCAAGCAGGTCGGCCGCATGGTCGGGCTCGAGCTGCCACTCTCGCCGCTCGAACATCACTATTTCGTGACCGACACCATTCCAGAGGTCGCAGCCCTCGACTTCGAGGTGCCTATGACCGTGGACCTCGAGGGCTTCACCTACATGCGCCAGGACCAAAAAGGCGTCCTGGTCGGTATCTACGAAATCAATCACAAGCACTGGAACATCGACGGCGCCCCCTGGGACTACGGCATCGAGCTCATCCAAGAGGATACCGACCGCATCGCCGACGAGCTGGTCATGGCGTTCGAGCGCTATCCGGTGCTGCAAGAGGTCGGGGTCAAGAACTGGGTCAACGGCGCTTTCACGTTCTCCCCGGACGGCAACCCGCTGGTCGGGCCGGTACGCGGCGTGAAGAACTACTGGCTGGCGTGCGGCGTGATGGCGGGCTTCCTGCAGGGTGGCGGCGTCGGCAAGACCCTGGCCGAGTGGATGATCCACGGTGACACCGAGGCCGACGCCTGGTCGATGGACATCGCCCGATACGGCGACTTCACCGCCAACCGCGAGTACATCAAACAGACCACGGGGCAGTTCTACTCGCGCCGCTTCGTCATGACCTATCCCAATGAGCAGCTGCCGGCGGGCCGTCCGCTCAAGAAGGCGCCGGCCTATACAGACATGACGGCGGCGGGCGCTTTGTGGGGCAACTCCTGGGGCCTTGAAGTGCCGCTGATGTTCGGGCCCAAAGGCTTTGAGGAAACGCCGACCCTGAAGCGTTCGAATGCGTTCGAGCACGTGGCTGCCGAATGCGCGGCCGTTCGCGAGAACGTCGGCTTGATCGATATCACCGGCTTTTCCCGCTACGAGGTGACGGGAGCGGACGCCGAGGCGTGGCTCGACAAGCTGATGGCGTCTCGCCTGCCCAAGCCGGGCCGTGCCCGCCTGGCCCCGATGCTGTCCCCGCAAGGCAAGCTCAAGGGCGACCTGACGGTGCTCAATTGGGGCGACGGCACCTGGTGGATCATGGGTTCCTACTATCTGCGGAACTGGCATATGCGCTGGTTCCACGACCACCTGGAGGGCGATGTCCAGGTGCGCGACATTGCCGATGCCACCTGCGGCTTTGCGCTCGCCGGGCCGAATTCTCGCAAAGTCCTGGAGAAGCTGACGGAGCAGGATGTCAGCCACGAGGCCTTCCCGGTATTCGGCTGTCGCTCCCTGGATGTTGGCCTCATCCGGGCCCGAGTCGCCCGCATGTCCGTGACGGGCGAGCTGGGCTTCGAGATCAACTGCGGTGCCCTCGAGCATATCGTGCTGCGCGACATGCTGCTCGAGGCGGGTGCCGAGCTCGGCATCAAGGAGTGGGGCTTTTACGCCATGAACAGCCTGCGCCTGGAAAAGAGCTTCGGTATCTGGAACGCCGAGTTCATGCAGGACCGGACGCCGGGCATGACCGGGATGGACCGCTGGATCGCTTGGGACAAGGGCGATTTCATCGGCCGCGCGGCGGCGCTCAAGGAGAAGGAAAGCAACACGGCGCCGCAACGTCTCGTCACGCTGGAGGTCGACGCCCTCGACGCGGATGGCTCGGGCTATGAGCCCGTGTGGAAGAACGGCCGGCGGGTCGGCTACGTCACCTCCGGCGGTTACGGCCATACCGTGGGCAAGAGCCTGGCCATGGCGCTGGTCGAGCCGGAGTTCACCGAACCGGGCGAGGAGCTGACGGCGCACATCGTCGGTGTCGAGCGCGGCGCGAAGGTCATCCCGGCCTCGCCGCACGATCCGCAGGGCCAGCGCATGCGGGCGTAGCACGCCGGTCGCCGGCCGTGGCATGAAAATCTCGCGCGTTGCCGTTTGGCAGAAGATACTGCCGCTGGCAAAGCCCTACTGGCTGTCCGGCGGGCGGTTGAAGTTCGAGGCGCTCGACTCGACCTTCGTGCGGCTGGAGACCGACGACGGACTGAGCGGCTGGGGTGAGGGCTGTCCGTGGGGGCATACCTACCTGCCTGCCTTTGGTGGCGGAATCCGGGCCGCGATGGAGATCCTGGCGCCGGCATTGCTCGGTCGAGACCCGCGCCATATCGAAGCGCTGAACCGGACGATGGACGTAGCGCTGCCCGGCCACCTCTACGCCAAGGCACCGCTCGACATGGCGCTTTGGGATCTGCTTGGGCAGTCGTCGGACCTGCCGCTCCATACGCTTTTCGGCGGCGCCGAGGGCGAGGCCGTGGCGCTCAACAGCTCGATCTCGACTGGCTCGCCTGAGGAGATGGTATCGCTCATCGAGACGGCGCGAGCCGCCGGCTATCGCACCCACTCGGCCAAGGTCGGCGGCACCGAGCCGGCCAAGGACATTGCGCGCATCGAGGCCGTCGAGGCGGCGCGCCAAGCTGACGAGTTCGTCACCTATGACGTCAACCGGGCCTGGACGCCGGCGTTGGCCGCCGAGATCATGAACGCGGTGTCGGCCCGAGGTTGGTTCGAGCAGCCCTGCGAGACTTTGGACCAGTGCGTCCAGGTCCGCCGCCTGACTCGTCAGCCGATCATGCTCGACGAGTGCCTGCACAGCCTCCAGGACCACCTCGACGCCTGGAAGGCCGGTGCCTGCGAAGGCGTCAAGGTCAAGTCCAACCGTGTCGGCGGCCTGACCAAGGCCAAACGCGTGCGCGACTTCGGCGTCTCGGTCGGCTGGCGCATGCATATCGAGGATGTCGGTGGCACGGTCCTGGCCGACACGGCGGCTTTGCACCTCGCGCTGGCGACGCCGGCGGAGAACCGCCTCGCTTCTTGGCTCTGTCATCCGCATCTGGCTGACGACCCCATGCCAGGACAGGGGGCGCGCAACGAGGGCGGATACGCGAGGCTGCCTGCTGCGCCAGGCCTCGGTGTCTCCCCCAACCTCGACTGGCTGGGAGAGCCGTTGGCTGTCTATTTGTGACTGCGCCCGTGCTCGTGCCAAAGACGGTGCACGTCCTCCCAGTCCGGTACCCGCTCGCTTTCGAAGCCGAAGGTCTTGCCGGTGGCGATGGCGGGAAAGGCCTTGATCGCCTGCTTGTGCGCGCCCGCATAGAGGAAGGCCCGCATGGCGGCCTTCGACTCCCAAACGCTGAGCGTGTGACGCACGCCTGCGATGGTTTTGGCCGTCGCCTGAACGTTGCCGGGTGCTTGCCTGGCTTGCCGCATGGCAGGAATTGCGTACCGCCAGAAGCGGACGGCGTGCCAAGGTCCCTTCACGCGCAGGCCCGTGATGGAGATATAGAGCTGACCGGCGTCTTGTGCCTTCAGCTCTCGCCGATCAGCCATTGGGCAGGTCGAACAGCACCTCATTGCGGCGCAGGAAGCCCGGGGTGAAGGGGGCGTTGTAGTAGGCGAAGGTTGGTGGGCCCGAAGGCTCAAGGTTTCGCGCCTGGAGCCAGGTGCGCAGGCGTGCTTCCTGCTCGGCGATCGCCTCGTCGGTCGGGTGGCCGCTGAAGCGGACAGCGGCGCGGCGCTGGGCCTGCGCCTCGACCAGGCGCACGTCGGCACCGGCCGGCTTGGGTAAGGTATCGAGGTTGTACTCCGAGGGCATGATGAAGCGGACCGACCAGGTCTTCGCCCCCTCCGCTTCTGGCGTCTGGATCACCGGCGCGGTCATGGCGATCTTCTCGCCTTCTCGCTCAGAAGCGAAGATGTAGGAGGCGAGCGGACGGAAGCCCTTGCTGACGGCATCGCGGCGGTCGCCACTGCTGGTGACCTCGGCCATCACCATGGCCGGATAGTCGCGGATCTCAAAGTCGCCGTCCTGGACGACGGCACCATACTCTGGCTGTTCGACATCGTTCACATACCAAACATAGCCGAGGTAGCCGACGATGGCGATGCCGACGACGGCAGCCAGTATCACGAAAAATAGCTTCATGAGCTTTGCTGGGCCTTTCCCGTAAAGCGTACCGGTGTTTCGAGATGCCTACGCTTGGACGCTGGCAATGGATTACGGCGGGCGTGAGATCTAGCGCTATTGCTGAATGCTCGGCAGCACGGCATCCAGCAGCACACCGACCGGCACCTTCCAGGCATCCGGCTGGTTGTAGTTCCCGGCCGTCACGACCATCAGCATGTTGCCGCGCGGCATGATCTGGAGCCGCTGACCGCCGTTGCCAAAGGCACCGACCCACCGCGGACCTTCGGGCGGCGGCTTTCCGAGCCACCATTGATAGCCGTAGTCGATTTGTTCATCGACTACGGCCTGTGTCTCAAAAGAACGGGCCAGCCAGTCTTCCGGCACCACCTGTTGGCCCTCCCAGCGCCCGCCGTCGAGCACCATCTGGCCGATGCGGGCCAGGGCGCGGGGCCTGAGACGCAAGCCGGAGGCGGCAATATAGGCGCCGTCGCGGCCCTTCACCCACTGATAGGTATCGATGCCCAGCGGCGTGAAGAGTTTCTCCTCAGCGTAGTCGGCGAGCAGCTGTCCCGTTCCCTTCTCAATCAGGCGGGCCAGGACGGCCGTGGCGCCGCCGTTGTAGGTCCAGCGCGTGCCGGGCTCAGTGACCATGGGCCGGTCGAGCACATAGCGATAGCGGTCCGGAGCGCGGTCCATCGCCGTCTCGCTGTTGCGCGGGTCGGCATAGGAGAGGCTTTCGTCCCACTCCGTACCGAGCTGCATCGAAAGCGCATGAGCCACGGTCATCCGCTGCCGCTGCGGGTCGTCCGGCAAGTCGTCGTACTCGGGGAAAGCGCTGAGGAGGGGCGTGTCGAGGTCGGGCACGCTGCCGTCTACCAGGGCAATGCCGTAGAGCAGGCCGACGATGCTCTTGGTGACGGAGCGTAAATCGTGGAGGTCTTCGGGGCCGAAGTCGACTGTACCGCGCGGCCGGCCCCTAACCTCGTCCTCGCCTTCGTAGTAACGCTCGAGCACCAGCTTTCCGTGGCGGACCAGTAGGACGGAGTGAAGACCGGCGAAGCGGCCGTCAGCGACGCCGGCATCGATCTTCTCGCCCAGGTCGTCAGAGAAGCCGGCCTCGGCCAAGCTCGCGGTCGGCCAGTTTTCAGCCGGCTCGTCTGCCCAGGCGCTCACACCGGCCGCCAAGTACAGTGGCGCAAGTAGAGCGAGGGCACTGCGCAGCACGCGGGGGTATATCTTTCGCATCGCTTGCGATCCCTACTTGCCAACATGCCGCTTCTATAACCTCTTTGCGGTGTTATTCCGACTCGAATCCCTGCTCCGCCGCCGCGCCAAGCTGGCGCTTGACCGCATCGATGTCGCCCAACACCCAAAGCTCGGTGATCCGCTCGCCGTCGGTCTTGAAGAACGCGGCGCCGGCCCATTCGATCTCCTTGCCGGTCGCCTCGACGCCAAAGAAGGGCGCCTGGTGGTTGCCGACGAAACGCATCTTGGCCGCCGCTTCGCGTTTGTCCCCGCTCTCGACGATTTCTTGAATCTCGCAGCGGTAGCCGGCCAGCGCCGCATGGACCGACCGCATGTAGGCGATGAAGCCCTCCGGCCCCAGTCGCTCCGGCCCGAGCGAGGCGCGGAAGCGAAACTCGGGGTGCAGGATCTCCCGTGCCACGGCCTCGTCGGCCCGGTTCCAGGCCTCGTGGTAGAAGCGCTCTATGAGCTGAATAGCACCGGTGACCACCGACGGCTTTCCTCTTCAGGCTGGAGAGGCGTATGCCCAAAAAGGACGCTAGCACATCCGCCCGGCGCCTACACCTCTCTGGAAAGCTCAGTAGGTCTCTCTCAGCACAACACCAAATCGTCGTCCGGTCCCTTGCCGCTTCGAACATAGATGTCCTGGTGCCTTTCCAACAGCCGCGCGGCGTCTTCCTCGTAGTCGCGCTTGATGCGCTCGTTCATCCGCAAGATCGACTGCACTTTGGAGATCAGCACGTCGAAGTCGACGGGCTTCGTCAGGTACTCGTCGGCACCCGCGTCCAGTCCCTTGAGCCGCTCGTCTCGCGCCGCTAGGGCCGAGAGGAAAATGAAAGGCATTTGCGCGTACTGTTTGCCTTCCTCCCGAACCGCTTTCAGAACGTCATAGCCATCCATGCCTGGCATGGAGATATCGCTGATCACCAAGTCCGGATGACAGCTTTGTATCTTGTCCAGGCCGTCTTGGCCGTTGCACGCTTGTTCGACGCGATAGCCGGCTTCCGACAGCTCCTCGGACAAATCCTCGAGAAGGCGTGTGTCGTCTTCGATGCATAAAATCACAGTCATGGTTCTCAACTCCGCAAAATTGCTGATTCGCTAAGCCGCTATGTTTCCCTTGGTTTCCCCGACACTGGCTGGCCACACTCCTTGAATGGGCAAGCGCACAATGAAAGAGCTGCCTACACCTCGTTGGCTTTGCACGCTGATTGAGCCGCCGTGCAGTTCCAGAAGCGCTTTGGCCAAGTTCAGTCCAATTCCAGTACCGCTGACTCCGATGGCGGATTTGGCTCGGAAGAAACGCTCGAACATCTGCGGCAAGTCTTCTTCGTCGATGCCAATGCCTCTGTCGCGGACCTCGACGAGCACCTCATCCCCTTCGCATTTTGCGAGGACGGTCACCTCGGTCGTATCGGCTGAGTATTTGACCGCATTCGACACCAGGTTCTCGAAGACATGCGCCAAAGCGCCACGGTCGGCTTTGAGCGTCTTGGGAAGGGAGTCGAGCTCGACTCGAATGTGTGCGTCCTTGTTCAGTTCGCGATGGCGATCGCAGACCGCGGACAGAAGCTCCTCCAAATCGACATCGGTCGCCACGATCTTGATTTGGCCAGCGTCCATGCGGGCCGCATCCAAGGTCGTTTCCATCAGGTTCGTCATGGTCGCCACTGACTCTCGGACCGTACGGGCGCGCTCTTCCAGCTCTTCGGATGACAGTCGATCCTTCTTGCGCACCAGTCGCTGGACGGTGCTGTCGATGATTGCGAGCGGCGTCCGGAACTCGTGCGAAGCCGTGGCAACGAATTGCCGTTGCATTTCGCTCAGCTCTTTCTCCTTCGCCAGAGCCTGCTGAAGCTTCTCAGCCTTAGTCTTGAGGTCGGCTGTGGCGGCGTCCACGAGTTCTTGCAGGCGATCGCGATGCGCCGCGAGCTCTTCCCGCTCGGCACGTTGGTTGGTGACGTTCTGGATAGCGCCGACAAGCTTGGTCGGGACGCCATCTTGCATCAGCGGCTTACCAACGGCCCGGATCCAAATCTCCCGGCCTTTGGCGGTGATGATGGGCAACTCCAAGTCCCAACGCTCACCTGTCTTGGCGCCCAGTTCTACCGCCGACCGCATAATGGCCTGGGAGTCGGGGCGGTAAAATCTGATGGCGCCTTCGACGGTTGGTTCGTAATCAGCGTCGACTTCGTGAATCGCTCTGGTTTGGCAGCTCCAAAGCAGTCGCATCGACCGCAGGTCGAGCTCCCATCCCCCAACCTGTGCGACCTCGGCCATGCTTGAGAGAAGCGCTTCCTGGGAACGTGTGGCTTCAAGCGCACGCTCGGCGTTGACGCGGTAACGGTTGGCAACGTCTGCAGCATCGTTTGCGGCGCGATTGGCATCCAAGGTTCTTTGGCGGTAGTCAGCCACTGCGCGGCAGAGGACGCCGATCTCATCGTCGCTCTCAGGCACCAGCGCCGCGTCGGTCTTGCCGGCTGTCATTGCTTGAACGGTTTTCACCGCGCGCAGCAGCGGCCCTGTAATGGAGCCGGCGATCGTCAGGTTCATCGCCATGCCCATCGCAACGCCGAACAATGCCGTCGCCATCATCACCGTCAGTCCGTCGACGGCCTGCTCCCGTGTCGAAGAAATGGTGCTCTGTAGAAGCATCTTCATTTCGCGCTGAGTGTGTGCGACATCCTGCGCGATGGCTTCCTGCAGCTCCTTGACCTGTTCATCCAAGGATGTGGCCTCCAAGAGGCGGCCTTCTTTCAAGGCTTGGAGCTTCTCCGTGGCACGCTTGACGTAGACTTCGTGGCGGACGTGGATTTCACCGGTTCGTTGTCGCAGTGAGACATAGACCCTTTGCTGCTCTTCGTTATGGCTCTGGTCTGCCAAACGGCGGAACTGCAGCTCGGCGACGATGAGCACACTACTTATAATTTTAGCGAGCGTTTCGAATTCGAGCGTGGCACTTTCGAAGGAGTCCTCCGATCCCGGCAACTGCCCGATCGTTGCCCCGGCGCGCCTTGCCGCACCAAATGCTGCGGCTTCCTTCGTTTGCATGAGCATCAGCGTGGTGAAGCGGGAGATGGCGGGCATCTGCCGTTCTTGAACCTGCCGGAGCTGCTCGCCACTGTGCTGGATGGTCCAGAAACCCGTCCCGCCGTTGATGGCAACCAGCAGCAGAAGAAAGCCACTCAGATAGAAGATCCGAGACCGGACGGAGAGCCGCGACAGTTTGGCATTCAAGAACGAAGTCACGGGACGGCCTCTTATGCAAAGCGACAAGGCGACCGCCGCTCTGCCTGGGTTACGACAAATTCGCGGCAGCACACTTCTCGGGTGACAGAATGGGTGATTCCCACACGCATTCCGATAGATTAGTGGCTTCACGCTTCAAGAAAGCTTAATAGCCATGGGGTTTTGTGTAATTCCAACGTGGCGCAGAACGATGAGCATCTTGGCAGCGTTCACGCACCACGATCGCGGCTCCAAGAGATGCGATCGCTGCTTTTCGAAGGCTATGCCGAGCGAGTGCGGCCTTTGCGCTGTTCTTTCCGCGACGAGGCCGTCTGCCGGCAGCCGCGAACGCTTCGACGCCGGCCTATGACAGACGACGCCCGTTTCCAGCGTCGAAGAGATGCAGGCTGTCTGGCGTGGCGCGGAGCGGCAGGCGCTCACCCTGGCCGAAGTGGGCGGTGCCGGGCAGGCGCAGGGTCATGAGGCCGGCTGTGGCGCTGACCAGGGTCGTGTCCGCCCCCTCCGAGGCTGCGCCGTTCCCGGCGCTCAGTCGGCCGTGGACCAGAGTGTCGGCGCCGAGCGGCTCGACCATCTCGACCTGCAGATGCAGGCTGGCCTCCGGCGCCTGACAGAGCAGGAGATCCTCGGGCCGCAGGCCCAGTGTGACGTTTTGGCCGCCGCTGAGGCCGTCGGGTCGGTGGTCGAGGGTCAGCCGGTCGCCTGTGGTGAGGCCGAGATGGCTGCCGTCCTCGGTCAAGGTCGCCTCCAGGAAGTTCATCGCCGGGGAGCCAATGAAGCCGGCGACGAAACGGCTCGCCGGGTGGCTATAGACGGCGAGCGGCGTGTCGATCTGCTCGGCCACGCCAGCGTTCATCACGATGAGGCGGTCGGCCAGGGTCATGGCCTCCACCTGGTCGTGGGTGACGTAGACCGAGGTCGTGCCGAGCGAGCGCTGTAGCTGCTTGATCTCCAGGCGCATCTGCACGCGCAGCTTGGCATCCAGGTTGGAGAGCGGCTCGTCGAAGAGAAAGACGCTGGGGTCGCGTACGATGGCCCGGCCCATGGCGACGCGCTGACGTTGCCCACCGGAGAGCTGGCGCGGCTTGCGCTCGAGGAAGTCGGCGAGCTCCAGAATGGCGGCGGCACGGTCGACCCGCTGGCGGATCTCCTCGCGCGGCAGGCCGGCGATCTTCAGGCCGTAGGCCATGTTGTCGAAGACCGACATGTGAGGATAGAGCGCGTAGTTCTGGAACACCATGGCGATGTCCCGGTCCTTGGGTTCCAGCTCGTTGACCACGCGTTGGCCAATGGCGATCTCGCCGCCGGTGATGCGCTCCAGCCCGGCGATCATGCGCAGCAGGGTGGACTTGCCGCAGCCCGAGGGACCGACCACGACGATGAACTCGCCCTCGGCGATCTCCACGTCCAGGTCGTGGATGACCGGCGTGCTGCCGTAGCTCTTGGCGACGCCGCGAATGGAGATGGAAGACATGGGTCCCTACTTTTCCGTTTCCACGAGGCCTTTGACGAAGAGGCGCTGCATGCCGAGCACGACTGCGAGCGGCGGCAGCACTGCCAGCACCGCCGTCGCCATCACCACGTGCCACTGCGGCTCTGCATCGGCCACCGTCACCATGCGCTGGATGCCCATGACGATGGTGGTGAAGCTCTGGTCGGTGGTGATCAAGAGCGGCCAGAGATACTGGTTCCAGCCGTAGATGAAGAGGATGACGAACAGCGCCGCGATGTTGGTGCGGCTGAGCGGCAGCAGGATGTCTTGGAAGAAGCGCCAGGGGCCGGCGCCGTCGATGCGGGCGGCCTCGACCAGCTCGTCCGGGACGGTCAGGAAGAACTGACGGAACAGGAAGGTCGCCGTCGCTGAAGCGATGAGCGGCACGGACAGCCCGGCGAAGCTGTTCAGCATGTTGAGGGAGGAGACGACCTCGAAGGTCGGCACGATCCGCACCTCGACCGGCAGCATCAGGGTGATGAAGATGATCCAGAAGCAAAAGGTGCGGAAGGGGAAGCGGAAGTAGACGATGGCGTAGGCGGAGATCAGCGAGATGGCGATCTTGCCGATAGCAATGCAGAGCGCCATGACCAGGCTGTTGAACAGCATTTTCCAGACTGGTATGGCGCCGGAGGCGGCCACGCCCTCGCCCAACACCAGTGCGTAATTCTCTACCAGGCGGTCTCCGGGAATGAGGGGCATCAGGCCGGTAATCAGCGCGCTCGGCTCATGGGTCGAGGCGACGAAGGCTAGCCACAGCGGCAGCACGACAATGGCGACGCCGAGCAGCAGCACGAAGTGCGCGACGAAGGTGAAAAAGGGCCTGTTCTCCACCATCAGTAATGCACCCGTCGCTCGATGTAGCGGAACTGCACCACCGTCAGGCCGATGACGATGGCCATGAGGACGACCGACTGGGCTGCGGAGGAGCCGTAGTTGAGGCCGATGAAGCCGTCGTTGAAGACCTTGTAGATCAGGGTCGTGGTCGACTGGCCCGGCCCGCCTGAGGTGGTCGCGTGGATGGTGCCGAAGGTATCGAAGAAGGCGTAGACCACGTTGACCACCAGAAGGAAGAAGGTGGTTGGGGAGAGCAGCGGGAAGACGATGCTCCAGAAGCGCTTGACCGGGCCGGCTCCATCGATTGCGGCGGCTTCGATCAGTGAGCGCGGAATGGCCTGCAGGCCGGCCAGGAAGAAGAGGAAGTTGTAGCTGACCTGCTTCCAGGCCGAAGCGATGACCACCAGGATCATGGCGTCGTCGCCGTCAAGAAAGGGGTTCCAATCGTAGCCTAGGCCTTGCAGCAGGTAGGCCAGGATCCCGACCGAGGGGTTGAAGAGGAACCACCAGAGCACGCCGGCGATGGCGGGGGCCACGGCATAAGGCCAGATCAGCAGAGTCTTGTAGGTCGTGGCGCCGCGGATGACGTGGTCGGCCATCACGGCGAAGAGCAAGGCGCTCAGCATCGACAGCAGGGTGACGCTGACGCTGAAGCCTAAGGTGCGCCAGAGGGTGTCGATATAGAGCGGGTCGGCGAAGAGCCGCTCGAAGTTGTCGAACCCGACAAATTGCGTGCTGAGCCCGAAGGCGTCCTGCCTCAGGAGCGACTGATAGATCGCCTCGCCCGCCGGCCAGATGAAGAAGACGATGGTAATGGCGAGCTGCGGCAGGATGAAGAGATAAGGCAGCGTGAGATGCCGGAAGGTAACGCGCTTCTGCATGGACGGGGTTATCGGTGTTGAGTGCGCGGCCGGCACCCAAGACAGAAGCCCTGGGTGCCGGCCGGCAAAGACTGCGCCGGGGTCTCTATGCCCACGACGCCGAACAGGTGACTAGCCGTTAGTTGGCAGCCTCGAACTCACGCAACAGATCGTTGCCACGGGCAACGGCCCGGTCGAGCGCTTCCTTGGCCGTCTTCTCACCGGCCCAGACCGTCTCGAGCTCTTCGTTGATGATGTCGCGGATCTGCACGAAGTTGCCGAGCCGGAGACCCTTGGAGTTCTCGGTCGGCGGGTTGAGCGTCATCTGCTTGATCGAGGTGTCGGTACCGGGGTTCTCGTCATAGAAGCCCTGCTTCTTGCTGAGCTCATAGGACGCCGAGGTGATCGGCAGATAGCCCGTGGCCTGATGCCACCAAGCCTGCACTTCCGGGCTTGAGAGGTATGAGAAGAACTTGGCCACACCCTTGTACTCGTCCTCCGGACGGCCCTGCAGCACCCAGAGGGTGGCACCGCCGATGATCGAGTTCTGCGGCGCGCCGTCGACCTGCGGCCAGTAGGGCAGCATGCCGACGCCGAACTCGAAGTCCTTGGCATTGGCGCTGACGCCCGCATAGGCGGCTGAGGAATTCATATACATGGCGCACTCGCCGGAATAGAACAGCGGCGCCGAGTCCGAGCGACGGCCGCCGTACTTGAAGACGCCATCCTTCTTCCAGTCGGCCAGCGACTGCACATGGGTCACGTGCAGCGGCGAGTTGAAGGCCAGCTCGGTATCGAAGCCGCCGAAGCCGTTCGCCTTGCTGGCGAAGCTGGCGTCATGCAGCGCAGAGAAGTTCTCGAGCTGCACCCAGGACTGCCAACCGGTGGTGAAGCCACAGGTGGCCGCGCCGGAATCGATGATGGTCTTTGCCGCCTCGGCCAGCTCGGGCCAGGTCTGCGGCGGCGCCTCCGGGTCCAGGCCCGCCTTCTTGAAGACGTCCTTGTTGTAATAGAGCACCGGCGTCGAGGAATTGAACGGCATGGAGAGCATGTTGCCGTCGGTGTCCGTGTAGTAGCCGGTGACCGAAGCCAGGTAGTCGGCTGGGTCGAAGGGTTCGCCGGCGTCAGCCATCAGCTCGTAGACCGGATAGATGGCGCCCTCGGCTGCCATCATGGTGGCGGTGCCGACCTCGAAGACCTGGACGATGGCCGGGTTCTCCCGGGCCCGGAACGCTGCAATGGCCGCTGTCAGCGTTTCGGTGTAGTTGCCCTTGTAGACCGGCGTGATTTTGTAGTCGCTTTGGGTGGCGTTGAAGTCGTCGGCGATTTTGTTGAGCTTCTCGCCCAGCGCACCGCCCATGGCGTGCCACCACTGGACTTCGGTCTGCGCGAAGGCCGCCGTGGCCAGAACGGTGGACGCACTAAACGCCGCAGCGAACGCGACGCTACGTTTGAGTTTCATGATCACATCCCTGTTTGTTGATTTGCGAACTCGGCCCGGCACCCTGCATAGCCTCTGTTGCAGTTTCTTGAAGGTTTTATGAAGATGCCATGCTATGACGGTGGGTATCATGGCGCAATAAGGTGGCTTCGCTAGGCTCTGGAAAACCACGTCAGACCTTAGTGCTATCCACCGAACAGAAATGGCGATTTCGGCCGATCTACGCGCGTTGACGAGGGGCAGAGCCTGGGTCCGCTGGCTCAAGCGGCTGTGGGCCAATGACCACATCATACTCGGCGGGCTGGCGATCCTGATCGGCGTGGCCGCCGGCCTGGCGGCCATCGGGTTCCGCTATGGCATCGATCTCTTTCGCGCCCTGGCCTACGGCAATTGGATCGTCGACGAGTTGTTCAACAGCTATGCGGCGCAGATGCCCTGGTGGCGCGTGCTTCTCGCGACGACGCTTGGGGGCCTCGCCATCGGGCTTTTCCTTCGCTACGTGATGCCGGATCGGAAGCCGCAAGGCGTTGCGGATGTCATCGAGTCCGTGGCCCTGAGGGGCGGTCAGCTGCGCGCCACCGACGGACTCAAGGCGGCCACTCTCTCGGCCGCTTCCATCGGCGTCGGCGCCTCGGTCGGACGGGAGGGCCCCGTGGTCCATCTCGGCGCCAGCCTGGCATCCTGCCTGGCCAGCTGGCTCCATCTTGGCCGCCGCTTGACCCGCACGCTGCTCGGCTGTGGCGTGGCGGCCGCCATTGCTGCCTCGTTCAACGCTCCCATCGCCGGAGTCTTCTTCGCCCTTGAGGTGGTGGTCGGCCACTATGCGCTCTCCGCCTTCGCGCCCATCGTCATCGCCTCGGTTGCCGGCACGGTGGTCAGCCGCATGCACTATGGCGACTTCCCGGCCTTCATCCTCCCGCAGTCCTACGAGATCGCCTCATTCTGGGAGTTCCCGGCTTTCGCCCTTCTCGGTCTGGCAGCGGCGCTGTTGGCCATCGTCTTCACGCAGTCCGTGGCCATTTCGGTTAAGCTGTTCGAGCGCGCCAAGATTCCAGTCGTTCTGCGCCCAGCCGTTGCCGGACTGGCGATCGGATGCATTGCGCTGGCCTACCCTGAAGTTCTTGGGGTCGGCTACGAGGCGACGGACAAAGCCCTGCAAGCCCTTTACTCCTTCGAAACGCTGGTGATCCTGCTGGTGCTCAAGGTCGCCGCCACAGCGATTTGCCTGGGCGCAGGCTTTGGTGGTGGTGTCTTCTCGCCGTCGCTCTTTATCGGCGCCATGCTGGGCGGCGCCTTCGGCATCGTGGCCACGCAGCTTTTCCCGGAGCTGTCGTCCGGGAGCGGCGCCTACACCGTGATCGGCATGGGTGCTGTGGCAGGCGCGGTTCTCGGTGCGCCGATTTCCACCATCCTGATGATCTTCGAGCTGACCGGAGACTACGAGCTGACTATCGCGCTCATGGTGGCAACGGCCATCGCATCCGTCGTCGTCCAGCAAGCCAACTTGGCGTCCTTCTTCGCGTGGCAGCTTGCCCGGCGCGGTGTGAATCTGCGCCGCGGGCAGGAGACCGAGATACTCAATGAAACCAAAGTGCGGAGCCTCCTGGACAGCAACTATGCGACGGTCGCGCCAGAGGCCCCTTTCGCCGAGGTGCGCGACGCCTTGGTGCGCGCGCCTTTCGGCGAGCTTATGGTCTGTGATGGGGAGGGTGCTCTACGCGGCACCATCACCTTCGCCGAGCTGGCGCATTTGGCTTTCGACAGCGAGGCGCAGGAGAAGCTGACGGCCGAGGACCTGGCGCGCAAGCGGCCGCCGGTTCTGCTAGCCGACGACGGCCTCAGCACGGCCATCCGAGTCTTTCAGACCAGCGCCGAGCCGCACTTGCCGGTCGTCGACAACAAGCAATGTCGCCGGCTGCTCGGCTTCGTCCACGAGCATGAGGCGATGACGGCCTATCACCGCGCCCTGCAGCAGGTGCGTCGGGAAGAGAGCGGCGATCCTTAGGCTGGCCGCACTTCGACCTTGTCGATGTAGAAGGCGAGGTGCTCCTTGATGGAGGCTACGGCCTCGTAAGGCGCCTCATAGGTCCAGACGGCCTTTTCCGCTGCCTCGTCGCCTGTCTGGATATCATAGTAGTTGGCGTCACCCTTGTAGGGGCAGTAGCTCGTGTCGTCCCTGCGCCGCAGCGCCGTCATGTCGACGTCCTCGCGCGGAACGTAGAGGACCGGCGGATAGCTCGCCTCGGCAAGCTTCAGCGCTCGATCGCTACGCGCAATGCGCTGTCCGGCAAGGTAGATCTCCACCGTCTCGCCATGATCGTTGATGGTGATGGGATGCGTCTCGTCGGGAACGCGCATCTGGCGGGCGGCTCGGGTCATCGGCGCTTCTCCTGGAAAAGGGGGTGTGTCTTGCCTCTTCACATGGGATGCGCGGCCGCTGCTTAGAAGTCCTTGCACAACCGCAGTGCGTCGTAGATGGCCGCGTGGATGTTGCGCGAGGAGACGGCATCGCCGATGCGGAAGAGCTGGAACTCTCCATCGGGGTTTTCCGTCAGAGATTGCGGGCGCCCCTCCCGCAGGGCGTCGTAGTCGCAGGCACCAAGGTTGCTGGAGCTTGGCTTGAGGGCGAAGTAGAGCTCGTCGAGCGGCAGAGTGCCATGCTCGACCACCACCTGGTCGACGACCCGCTGCTCCCGCCGGTCGTGATAATCGCTGCCGATGACGGCAGCGAGGCGGTTGGCTTGGCGCTTCACGGCCAGGACGCGGCTGTTGATGGTGATGCGCACCCCTCTGGCGTGGAAGGTCTCGGCATAGGCAGCGTGGTTGAGTCCGCCGATTTCCGGCGCGAAGAAACGCTCTGGTGTAACCAGTTCCAGGTTGCTGCCGTCCTCCGCGATGGCTTCAGCGGCCTGCATGCCGGGGTGGGCGCCATTGTCGTCGTAGAGCAAGACCTCCTCGGCCGGCTTGGTATCGCCGGAGAGGATGTCCCAACTGGACACGACCAGATCTTCGCCGGCTTCGAGGGTGGGCGACTGCGGCAGGCCGCCGGTCGCGATCAGCACGATGTCCGGCGTCTCCGCCAGGATGTCGTCAGTCTCGGCGTAGCGGTTGTAGCGGATGTCGACGTCGAGATCGGCCAGCCGGTCCAGGCGCCAATCGACGATACCGATCAGCTCGCTGCGCCGCTTGCTGCGCGTCAGCAGGCAGATCTGCCCACCGGCTTGGTTGGCTGCCTCGAACACCACCACCTCGTGTCCGCGCAAGGCTGAAACGCGGGCTGCCTCCAAGCCGGCCGGGCCGGCGCCGACGATCACGACTTTCCGCGACGGCCCCTCTGTCCGTGCAATGACGTGCGGCATGGTGGCTTCGCGGCCGGTGGCGGGGTTGTGGATGCAAAGCGCGCCGTGCCCCTCGTAGATGCGATCCAGGCAGTAGGTCGCGCCGACGCAGGGACGAATCTCCTCCTCGCGTCCTTCGGCGACTTTGCGGGCAATGTGCGGGTCGGCAAGATGCGCTCGCGTCATCCCCACCATGTCGAGCTTGCCGCTGGCGACGGCGTGCCGTGCTGTCGCCACGTCGTTGATGCGGGCCGCGTGAAAGACGGGAAACTTCGTCGCCGCGCGCAGCTCGCCGGCGAAATCGAGATGCGGGGCGGAGCGCATGCCTTGCACGGGGATGACGTAGCGCAGGGCGGCATCGGAATCGATGTGGCCGCGAATGACGTTGAGAAAATCGATCTGCCCGCTGGCGACCAGCCGTTGCGCGATCTCGATTCCTTCCTCCCGCGACAGGCCCTTCTCCCAGTCCTCGTCGGCGACCAGTCTCAAGCCGACAATGAAGTCCGCGCCGACCGCCGCACGGATGGCGTCGAGCACGCGAAAGATGAAGCGCAGGCGATTGTCCAGACTGCCGTTATAGTCGTCTTCGCGTCTGTTGGTGGCAGGCGACCAGAATTGGTCGAGCAGGTGTCCGTAGCACTCGAGCTCGATGCCATCGAGCCCGGCGGCCTGCATGCGTTGCGCCGCTGCCGCATAGTCCGCGACGATGCGGTCCATGTCCCAGTCCTCGATTTCCTTGGGAAAGGCGCGGTGGGCCGGCTCGCGAATTGGAGAAGGGGCCAGGACAGGAAACCAGTCGGCCTTGTTCCAATTGGTGCGCCGGCCGAGGTGGGTCAGCTGAATCATCACCGCGCTGCCGGCTTCGTGGCAGTCGTCGGCCAAGCGCTTGAGCCAGGGCACGATCTCGTCGCGGTAGGCGTGCAGGTTGCCGAAGGCCGGTGCCGAGTCCCGGGAGACGATGGCCGAGCCGGCGGTCATGGTCAGCGCGATGCCGCCCTTGGCCTTTTCCAGGTGGTAGAGGCGATAGGTGTCTTTCGGAAGACCGTCTTCCGAGTAAGACGGCTCGTGCGCCGTCGACATGATCCGATTGCGCAAGGTGAGATGCTTAAGCTTGTAGGGCTGCAGCAGTGGGTCGTTCGAAGCCATGCGCGAACGATAAGTGGGCCTCGATCGCTTGACCAGTTCGTTGGCCGGCGGTCGGCTATGCTCTAGCTCAGACCCTTCTGACCCATGGCAAGAAACTTCTGCCTGCGCTGGGCGACTAGCGATGCGGCGTCCAGGCCGGAGGTTTCCGTCAGCGCGGCCTCGATTGCATCGCCGACGGCAGCAACCGCCGTTTCCAGGTCCCGGTGGGCGGCGCCGACGGGCTCATCGACAATGCCGTCGATCACTTCCAGGGCATCGAGGTCCTGCGCGGTCAGGCGCAGAGCGGATGCCGCGGCCTGGCTTTCGTCCGCCGAGCGCCAGAGGATGGAGGCGCAGCCTTCCGGCGAGATGACCGAGTAGATGGCATGCTCCAGCATCAGCACCCGGTCCGAGGTGGCCAGTGCGATGGCTCCGCCCGAGCCGCCTTCGCCGATGACGACAGAGACTGTCGGAACGCTAAGCGCCAGGCCAAGCTCGATGCAGCGGGCGATGGCTTCGGCCTGTCCGCGTTCTTCCGCGCCGATGCCGGGATAGGCGCCCGGTGTGTCGACTAGGGTGACGATAGGCAGCTTGAAGCGAGCGGCCATGGTCATCAGCCGCTGCGCCTTGCGGTAGCCTTCGGGGCGCGGCATGCCGAAGTTGTGGCGCTGCCGCGTGGTGATATCGTGCCCCTTTTCCTGGCCGATCAGGACGCAGCTGCGACCGCGGAAGCGGCCGACACCTCCGACGATCGCGGCGTCTTCGCCATAGAGGCGGTCGCCGGCCAAGGGCGTGAAGTCCTCGATCAGGCGTTCCAGGTAGTCGGCGACATGCGGGCGACCGGGGTGACGAGCGACCTGCGTCTTCTGCCAAGGCGTCAGCTTGGCGTAGAGCGCGTTGATCTCTTGCTCCAGCTTGGTCTGCAGCCGCTCGACTTCATCGCTAATGTTGACGCCTCCGGTCGTACCGAGCCGGCGCAGTTCCTCGATCTTGCCTTCCAACTCGGCGATCGGCTGTTCGAAATCGAGATAGTGTTTCATAGCGAGAGCCGCTCAAACGGAGCGCACAAGGCGCCGCCGCCGCCAGCGAGATGGCAAGTGAATGGAACCAAGCCGACTGGAACCGTCAGCCGGTCTTACCGTGACAGTGCTTATACTTCTTTCCCGAGCCGCAAGGGCAAGGCGCATTGCGCGGCACTTTTCCCCAGGTGCTCGGATCGTTGGGATCGATCTCAGCCGCCGCGGCGTGGCGAACCGGCGTCGGTTTAGCAGGTTGTGCGGGCCTTGGGGCCGGGCCGGCGTCGGCGCCGGCAAGCGCGGGTTCCGCCTCGGCATCGGCAAACGCCGGATCCTGCCGAGTCTCATGCATCTCGACCTGTTCCGGGCGCGGCATCATCTGGCTGAGGCTCGGCGTTTGGATTTCGACGTGGCTGAGCAACAGCGTGGTCTCCTCGCGCACGCTGTCCAGCATGCCTTCGAAGAGCTCGAACGCCTCCCGTTTGTATTCGTGCAGCGGGTCGCGCTGGGCATAGGCACGCAGGCCGATGCCGTGCCGCAGATGATCGAGCACCAGGAGATGCTCTTTCCACTGCTTGTCCAGCACTGCCAGGAGCACCTGCTTCTCGGCCTGGCGCATGATATCGCGGCCGTAGTTGGCTGACTTGGCCGCCATCTTCTCGTCGATCGCGCGACGGATGCGCTCGTTGATCTCCGCGTCGGCGATGCCTTCTTCCTTGGCCCAGTCGGCGACCGGCAGGTCCATGCCGAAGATGCGCAGGCACTCTTCGTGCAGCGACCCGATCTCCCACTGTTCGGAATAGGCATCCTTGGGGATGAAGCGGCTGACCATAAGATCGACCACCTCGTGACGCATGTCGGCGACGGTCTCCTGAACCTCCTCGACGCGCATCAGGTCCTTGCGCTGCTCGTAAACGACCTTGCGCTGGTCGTTCATCACGTCGTCGAACTTGAGCAGGTTCTTACGAATTTCGTAGTTGCGCGCTTCGACCTTCTGCTGTGCCTTCTCCAGCGCCTTGTTGACCCAGGGATGGACGATGGCCTCGCCTTCCTCCAACCCCAGCTTGCGCAGCATGCTGTCCATGCGCTCGGAGCCGAAGATGCGCATGAGGTCGTCTTCCAGGGACAGGAAGAACATCGAGGCGCCCGGGTCGCCTTGGCGTCCCGAGCGTCCGCGCAGCTGATTGTCGATGCGGCGGCTTTCGTGCCGCTCGGTGCCGAGCACGAACAGGCCGCCCGATTCGAGCACCACCTCGCGATTGGCCACGACCTCGGCCTGAATCTGCTCGATCTTCTTGGCGCGCTTGGCAGCATCCTCGATGGGCGCCGCTTCCTGGCCGATCCGCATGTCGACATTGCCGCCCAACTGGATGTCGGTGCCGCGGCCGGCCATGTTGGTGGCAATCGTCACGGCGCCCGGCGCACCGGCCTGGGCGATGATGTAGGCTTCCTGCTCGTGGTAGCGCGCGTTGAGCACCTTGTGGGGAATACGCTTGGCCTTCAGGATCCCGGCCAGAGTCTCCGACTTTTCGATCGACACCGTGCCGACCAGCACCGGCTGATTTCGGGCGCGGCATTCCTCGATCTGCTCGACGATGGCGTCGTACTTTTCTTTGGCCGTGCGATAGACCTGATCGTCATGGTCCTTGCGCTCGACCGTAACGTTGGTCGGGATCTCGATCACTTCCATCCCGTAGATCTCGCTGAACTCCCCGGCTTCGGTCATCGCCGTGCCGGTCATGCCGGCAAGCTTGGGGTAGAGCCGGAAGTAGTTCTGGAAGGTGATGGAGGCGAGCGTCTGGTTTTCCTGCTGGATGGCCGCCTTTTCCTTGGCCTCGATCGCTTGGTGCAGGCCCTCGGAGTAGCGCCGGCCCTCCATCATGCGGCCCGTGAACTCGTCGATGATGATGACCTTGTCGTCTTTGACGATGTAGTCGGTATCCCGAGTAAAGAGCTTATGGGCCTTGAGGGCTTGGTTGACGTGATGCAGCAGCGTCACGTTCTGGATATCGTAGAGCGAGCCGCTTTCGATGAGGCCACTTTCGCGCAGCAACTCCTCGGTGCGCTCGACGCCGGCATCGGTCAGGCTGACGGAGCGCGCCTTCTCGTCCTTCTCGTAGTGCTCTTCCTCGAGATGAGGAATGAGCGTGTCGATCGTCCGGTACAGTTCGGAGGAGTCTTCCGCCGGGCCCGAGATGATGAGTGGAGTCCGCGCTTCGTCGATCAGGATGGAATCGACCTCGTCGACGATCGAGAAGTTGAACTCTCTTTGGACCATGTCTTCCAGACGGAACTTCATGTTGTCCCGCAGGTAGTCGAAGCCGTATTCGTTGTTCGTTCCGTAGGTTACGTCACAGGCATACTGGGCGCGGCGCTCCTCGTCGGAAAGGCCATGAACGATGCAGCCGACCGACAGTCCGAGAAACTGGTAAATCTGGCCCATCCAAGTGGCATCGCGCTGCGCCAAGTAGTCGTTGACGGTGACGATATGCACGCCCTTGCCTGACACGGCATTGAGGTAAACAGGAAGGGTGGCGACCAAGGTCTTGCCTTCACCCGTCTTCATCTCGGCGATCATGCCGCGATGCAAGACGATGCCGCCTAGCAGCTGTACGTCGAAATGACGCTGGCCAAGCGTACGCTTGGCAGCTTCGCGTACAGTGGCAAAGGCCTCATGCAATAGGTCGTCAAGCCGCGCGCCCTCTTCGATGCGGCGGCGGTACTCGTCGGTTTTCGCGCGCAGGTCTTCGTCGCTCAGCGCTTCGAAGTCCTTTTCCAGGGCGTTGATCGCCTCAACGTCCTTGCGCAGCTGCTTCAAGAACCGATCGTTGGCGGAGCCAAAGAAGCTCTTGGCAATCGCCTGAAGCATTAAAATCCTCGATGCAATGTGATGGCGGCGGCGGTTCGCCTGAATTGGTCGCGCCGTTGCTGACAGATATGCCTCGTCATAGGGCCTGTCAACGCAGCGCAGAGCGCATTATCCGCAATTTTAGGCTGGTTTTTTCGCGATGATCGGGCTGGGCGCGATACCCAACGCGGCCTTGTGATTGCTCAGTCCTTCTGCAAAGTTGCGCTACCAATACGGAGCGTACCTCGCCGTGCGGGACGGCGAGTCTCTTCCAGCAAACGGAGATCTAAGGGCCCATGCCGACCCTCGCACGCAGCCGCGCTCTTGCGGCTCTCTGCAGTGTTCTTTTCCTTTTTGGCGCGGTGCAGATCGCGTCGGCGCAGGATTCGGATCCGGTGGTCGCCAAGGTTAACGGCAAGGAAATCCTCCGTTCCGAAGTGCTCGCCTCCGCAGCAAACCTGCCGCCGCAGATGCGTGCTCAGGCCGAAGAGCTCCTGCCGGTCCTGCTAGAGCGGTTGGTCGACATACAGTTGATCACCGAGGCGGCGAGTGCCGAGGGCCTGGAGACTGACGAAGAAGTGATCGAGCGCTTGGCCGAGGTTAAGAAGGAGGTCATGCGGCAGATTTATCTCGAACGCCTCGTCGAGCAGGAGGTCACCGATGAGAAGCTCCAAGAACGATACGACGCCTATATCGAAGCAAACCCGCCGGAGCAGCAGGTCAAGGCCCGTCACATCCTGGTAGAAGACGAGGCGGCCGCGAAGGAGATCATCGAGGCGCTCGATGGTGGAGCCGATTTCGCCGAACTGGCCGGCGAGCGCTCGATCGGCCCGAGCGGGCCGCGCGGCGGTGACCTTGGCTATTTTACCAGCGGAACCATGGTTCCGGCTTTCTCCGAGGCCGCTTTCGCGCTGGAGCCCGGGAGCTACACGGCCGAGCCGGTGCAGACTCAGTTCGGCTGGCACGTGATCCTGGTGGAAGACAAGCGCGATACGCCGGTCCCGAGCCTGGATGAGCTGCGTGAACAGCTCACTGAGGAGCTTACGCGCAGCATCTTTCAGGATAAGCTGACGGAGCTCCGCGACAGCGCGGACATCGAGATCATTCAACCTGAAGAGTAACCGGGCGAGGCTACCGCGCTGCCGCTATGATCGCGCGTTCTCCCCTTGCGCCGGCGCGCTTTCCGAGCCTGCCGCCGATCGCCGGCTTGCGATTGGCCTGCGGCGAAGCCGGCATAAAGTACAAAAACAGGGCCGACGTGCTGCTGGTCGCCTTCGACCGGCCGGCGGCCGTGGCGGGCGTGCTGACCAAGTCCGCCACCGCAAGCGCCGCCATCGCCTGCTGCCGCGAGGCCTTAATGGGCGGGCAAGCTGCGGCGCTCTTGGTCAATGCCGGCAACGCCAATGCCTTCACCGGTGCGGTTGGTGTCGAATCGGTCACGCTCAGCGTTAACGCGGTCTGTCGGGCGCTCGGCGCGGATGAAAAGCGGGTCTTCGTCGCCTCCACCGGGGTTATCGGCGAGCCACTGCCCGACAAGAAGGTAACCGACTGCGTCGAACGTTTGGCCGGTGAGCTGACCGCGCCCAACTGGCAGGCAGCGGCGGAAGCGATTATGACCACCGACACCTTTCCCAAAGGTGCCACGCGTAGCGCGACGATCGATGGGACAGAGGTCCACATCTGCGGGATTGCCAAGGGCTCAGGCATGATCGCGCCGGATATGGCGACCATGCTGTCTTTCGTCTTCACCGATGCGAATGTCCCGCCGGAGGTGTTGCAAGCACTGCTCGAGCGTGGCGCGGAACGCTCTTTCAACGCCACGACCGTCGATGGGGATACCTCGACGAGCGACACCCTGCTGCTCTTCGCGACCGGGGCGGCGGGCAATGCTTCGGTCACGGACTGGAAGGATCGGCGGCTCAAGGCCTTCGCCGCGGCGCTCGACGAGGTCTTGATCGACCTGGCGCAGCAGGTGGTGCGGGACGGTGAAGGGGCGAGCAAATTCATTACCATAGACGTCAGCGAAGCGGCGAGTGCGCGGGCCGCCAAGCGCATCGCTTTGGCCATCGCCAACTCGCCGCTGGTCAAGACGGCGATCGCCGGTGAAGACGCCAATTGGGGCCGTATCGTCATGGCGGTCGGCAAGGCCGGCGAGAAGGCGGATCGCGACCGTTTGTCGATCTCTATCGGCGGTGTCGAGGTGGCGCGCAATGGCCAACGGGTGCCGGACTACGACGAGGCGCCCGTCGCGGCACATATGAAGGGGCAAGAGATCGATATCGCCGTCGGGGTCGGCATCGGTCGTGGGCGCGCGCGCGTTTGGACCTGTGACCTGACCCATGGCTACATCTCGATCAACGCCGATTATCGTAGCTGATGACTATGGAGCCTGATCGCGGCTGCTGGCAGGCCGAGTTGCGTGAGGCAACGCCTGGTCTGCCTCTCTTGCTGGTGGCTGCCGTGGCCTTGATCGACGCGGACGGGCGCGTGCTGCTGGCCCGTCGCCCCGAGGGCAAGTCGATGGCGGGGCTATGGGAGTTTCCCGGCGGCAAGGTTCAGGCGGGCGAGACGCCGGAGCAGGCCCTTATCCGTGAGTTGCAAGAAGAGTTGGGCATCGACACCAAGGGGAGCTGCTTGGCACCGATCGCCTTCGCATCCCACGGCTACGACGCGTTCCACTTGCTGATGCCGCTCTACGCCTGCCGGGTGTGGCGCGGCAATCCCGAGAGCCGAGAAGGTCAAGCGCTTCGCTGGGTGCGGCCGGCGCGGCTGCGCGACTATCCCATGCCACCGGCCGACGAGCCGCTGATTGCGCAGCTTCAGGATTTGCTCTGACCGGCGGGCTTGGCGGCAGGCGCTAAGACCTTGTCTCCCGCCGGCCGTTCATCGGTGTCCAAGGCCTCGGCCAGGCGATGGCCGGCGCTGCCCGGCCTGAGTGGCTTCTGCTGGCTTTCGTGCGGCGCCCAAGCGGTCATGAAGATGACCTGGAAGGTCGCCGGCAAGCGTCCGTCGGCAAGCGCATGGCGCGCGCGATAGCTGCCTTCCAGGGCGGGGAAGAGAGCTCGGGGCGAGAGGCTGCGTGGCCGCTGCTGCAATGCGCTGGTTTCGCCCATGCCCCGCAGATCATGGAGCAGCCGTAGGCTGTTCTCGTAAGTCACCGTGATGCTGTCGAGATCAGCTACCGGCAGAGCGAAGCCGGCACGCTGCAGAAGGGCACCTGCATCACGCACGTCTGTCATCGGCGAGACGCGGAGATGGCTACCGCCTCTGACCTGGGTCTCGGCCTCGGTCAGGCTGGCACGTAGCTCGTGCAAGCTCTCGCCGCCGAACAGGGCAGCAAGAAACAGACCGTCCGGCTTCAGGCACTGGCGAATCTGAATCAGAGCTCCCGGAAGGTCATCTATCCAATGGAGATCCAGGCAAGAGAGGACGAGATCGAAGCTTTGGGGCGCAAAAGGCAGAGTGTCTGCACTCATCACCGCGGCCGGACCGTTGGTACCGGCTTGCCGGGCCATCCGCTCCGACAGGTCGCATTGCACCAGCCAATCGGCGCCCGCCTCTCGGCGCAAGGCTTCAGCCATCTCACCCGTTCGGCAGGAGAGGTCGAGCACTCGGGGAAACTGCCGCCGGATGTCCCCGAGCCGATCGTGCAGGCGCGAGGCGACTTCTCGATGAAGGAAGTCATGAGAGTCCCACTGCGCTGCGGCGCGCTCCCGGTTCCGGCGGTGTGCCTGGCGGTCGAAAATCGGTGCGAAGTCGGACATACTGGCCAATATGGCCGGTGGGCCAGGGGAGGCAACATCTTGCTGCAGGACAGAGATCAGCGCATCGACGCGGTGTTGGCCGGCGCCAAGGCGGCTGGCCGGCTGGCCGTCGATCTTCTGCTGCCGCCCCGCTGCCTGGCCTGCGGCGACCTGCTCACCGAAGCCTCCAGCCTTTGCGCCGATTGTTGGGGCAGCCTCGATTTCATTACCAAGCCGTACTGCGCATGCTGCGGCTATCCCTTCGAGTACGAGGTTGGGGAGGCCGCAGTCTGTGCCGGCTGCGAAGCCTCTCCGCCGCGCTTCGACCGGGCACGGGCGGCGATGCGCTACAACGAGGCTTCCAAGCCGCTGCTGCTTCGCTTCAAGCATGCCGACAAGGCCGAGCTGGCGCCGGTGCTCGTCCGCTTCATGGCGCGTGCCGGAGGGGAGCTTCTCGCCGGCGCCGATCTCGTCGCGCCGGTGCCGCTGCATCGCTGGCGCTTGCTTCGGCGCCGCTACAATCAGTCGGCGCTGCTGGCCAAGCAACTCGCGGTCGAAGCGGGGCGCCCGTTTCTTCCTGAGTTGCTGACGCGCCGCCGCAACACGCCGCCGCAAGGCCAGCTCGGGCGGGAAGGGCGGAAGCGCAACGTTGCCGGTGCTTTCGCCGTCGCGCCGCGTCATCGCGACGACGTGGTGGGCCAGCGGGTCTTGCTGGTCGACGACGTCATGACCAGTGGCGCAACCGCAAACGCCTGTGCCGCCGTGCTCAAACGTTGCGGCGCCGAGCAGGTGTTCCTGTTGACCGCGGCGCGGGTTGTGCTGGCGTAACCCTGTCGTCGCCGGATGGCTGTTATGTTGGATTTCGCAGGGCAGCGCACCCATATGCTGCGATCGAGACTGACCCGCAGGAAACGAAACGAGGGCCGAGATGCCGAAGGTTGAGATCTACAGTTCGATGCTCTGCGGCTTCTGTTACCGGGCCAAGAAGCTGCTGAAGCAGAAGGGCGTCGACTTCGAGGAAATCGACGTGATGATGAACGCCGGGCGCAAGCGGGAAATGATCCAACGGGCCGGCGGGCGGACCAGCGTCCCGCAGATCTTCATCGATGACGAGCACATCGGAGGCTGCGACGACCTCTATGCTCTCGATGCCGCCGGTCAGCTCGACTCGAGACTGCAGCGGGCTTCGGCGTGAGCGACGCCTTCAAGGCCGCCTGCATCCAGGTCAACGCCTCCACTGACCTGGAGAGCAACATTGTCGAAGCCTCGCGCCTGATTGCCGAGGCGGCTGGGGCGGGCGCCAAGCTTGTCCTCACGCCGGAGAATACCACCATGATCGTGCGGGGTCGCGAGGCGACCCTCGCCAAGGCCCACCCGGAGGCGAGCCATCCGGCGATCCCCGCTTTCGCGGCCCTGGCGGCGAAGCTGGGGGTTTGGCTTTCGATCGGCTCGCTCACCATTCGCCTCAGCGAGGAGGCGGCCGCCAACCGCAGCTATCTCTTCGCGCCCGACGGTTCTCTCGCGGCGCGCTACGACAAGATCCACATGTTCGACGTGAACGTGCCGGACGGTCAGGTCTACCGAGAATCCGCGACGTTCGAGCGCGGTGTAGACGTGCCTATCGTGCCGCTGCCTTGGGGCAAGCTGGGTCTGACGATCTGCTATGACCTTCGGTTTCCGCAGCTTTATCGCGCGCTGGCGCAGGCGGGGGCGGATTTCCTGACGGTGCCCTCGGCCTTCACCCGTGTGACCGGGCGGGCCCATTGGCACACTCTGCTGCGCGCCCGCGCCGTCGAAACCGGCTGCTACATTTTCGCAGCCGCCCAATGCGGTGATCATGACGGCGGACGCGAGACCTATGGCCACTCCCTGATCATCGGGCCCTGGGGCGAGGTGCTGGCAGAGGCCGATGAGGCGCCTGGCATCATCCTGGCCGACATCGAGCCGGCGCGGGTTGCCGAGGCCCGCGCCATGGTGCCGGCTTGGCAGCTCGACGCGCCCACGGAGGAGGTTTCTCAGGCGCGCTAAGCGGACTCGCGGCGTGCGGCGATGCGCTGGACGGCGGCGGGATTCGGCTGTTCGACCGTGAGGTCTTCGTATGCCAACACCCGGAGCTGGTCATGCACCGCGTCCAGCAACTCGCCCGGCTTGAGCAAAAAGTTCGGATTGCTCGGTTTGCCAAAGCGCTCATTGCCGACTGCGAAAGTCTCGTAGAGCAACAAGCCTTGCGGTGCCACCGCATCGATGAGCGCTGGCAGAAGCGGGCGGTGGAGGTAGTTGGTGACCACCACCGCATCGAATCGGCGATCAGCCGTGGGCAGGGATGCCCTTTGCTCCAGGTCGGCCTCGATGATCTCCAGGCCTTGTTGCGGGCGCAGACGCGAAACGTCTCGGTCGATCGCCGTAACGCGACAGCCGTGGCTGAGAAAGAGCGCGCTATGGCGCCCACTGCCGCAGGCAGCGTCCAAGACCGTGCCTCCGGCGGTGACGAGGGGGGCAAAGCGCTCGATCCAAGGGGAGGGTGGGGCCTTGCCGTGGCTGTCGGGAGGCGCCATTTTTCTAGAGTACCAGCGGAGTCATGGACTTAAGATGATCAAGTACCAGTTGCGCTGCAACAAGGAGCATGAATTCGAAGGCTGGTTCGCCGACAGCACCGCTTGCGACGAGCAGCTTCAAGGCGGCGATGTAGCCTGCCCGATCTGCGGCAGCGTCAAGGTTTCCAAGGCGATCATGGCGCCGCGCATCGGCAAGGGAGAGAGCGGCAAGTCCGTCGCGGTCTCGCCGCCGCCGGAAGCGCTGCAGCTCAAGCAAGCCCTTCGTGAGTTGCGCGATCAGGTCGAGAAGAACTGCGACTACGTCGGCGAGCAGTTTGCCGAGGAAGCGCGCAAGATCCACTATGGCGAAGCGGATGCGCGCGGCATTTACGGCGAGTCGACCGAGAAGGAGTCGGCTGAGCTGGCCGACGAGGGGATAGAGGTTTCCCGCATTCCTTGGCTGCCGCGCGAGGACGCCTAACCGTCCTTAGCGGCGAAGAGGATGTAGTTCACGTCCAGATCGCGTTCGTCCAGGTGCCAGCGATCCGCGAGGGGGTTGTACACCAGGCCGCTCAAAGCACCCACCTTCAGGCCGTTTTGGCGCAAGGGCCGTGTCAGCTCCGAAGGCTTAACGAAGCGCTGCCAGTCATGCGTCCCGCGCGGCAGCCAGCGCAGCAGGTATTCAGCACCCACGATAGCCAAGAGGTAGGCCTTTGCCGTGCGGTTTAGGGTCGAGAGAAAGAGCGCGCCGCCCGGGCGGACCACTCGCCCCAGGCTCGAGAGGAAGGTGCCGACGTCCGCCACGTGCTCAATGATCTCAAGCGCGAGGACCAGATCGTATTGCCGGCCCGCCTCCGCTTCCTCCTCGGCTGTGGCGCAGCGATAGTCGATCGCCAGCCCGCTGGCTGCGGCGTGCAGGCGCGCCACCTCGATATTGGCGGGTGCGGCGTCGAGGCCGGTGACGGCACCGCCAAGGCGTGCCATCGGCTCGCTGATGAGGCCGCCGCCGCAACCGACGTCGAGCACGCTCAGCCCGTCGAAGGGATCGAGCCTGTCGTCGTCCCTGCCGAAATGGCGGCAGCTCCGCTGACGGATGAACTTGAGGCGCGTTTCATTGAGCTGGTGCAGCGGCTTGAACTTGCCGTCAGGGTCCCACCAGTCGTCAGCCATGGCGGAAAACTTGTCGATTTCACCCTGATCGACCGTTGAAAGCTTGCCCATTGACCCCGTTAGCCCCTTGCGGCTCTGGTTCAGCTTGTTTGTTCTCAGGTGCTTAAGTATGGATTGGCGCGCGTGGGTCGCAAGCCCTTGACGGCTCTGGCGTACACTTTGTGCAAGCACCTTATCCGCTGAACGATGCCCTGCCTTGTGATGAAATTCGGCGGCACCTCGGTTGCCGACCTGGCGCGCATTCGAAACGTCGCGCAAACCGTCAAGCGTGCCCACGATGATGGCGCCGATATCGCGGTCATCGTCTCGGCGATGAGTGGCGTGACCAATCAGCTGATCGACTATGTCAGCGACATTGCGCCGCTGGCGGACCTACGCGAGTACGATACGATTGTGTCGTCCGGTGAGCAGGTGACCAGCGGCCTGCTGGCCATCGCCTTGCAGAACCTCGGTGTGCCGGCCCGCTCCTGGCTCGGCTGGCAGATCCCCGTGGTGACCGACGATGCGCATGGCTCTGCCCGCATTCAGAGGATCGACGTAGACGAGATCCGCCGCCGCTTTGAGGAAGAACGCCAAGTGGCCGTGCTGGCAGGATTCCAAGGGTTGGAGAAAGGGCGTCGGCGCATTACAACCTTGGGGCGCGGCGGCTCAGATACCTCCGCCGTGGCGCTTGCTTCGGCCCTGGAGGCGGAGCGCTGCGACATCTACACCGACGTGGAAGGCGTTTACACCAGCGACCCCCGCATCGTGCCTCGCGCCCGCAAGCTCGATCGCATAACCTATGAGGAAATGCTGGAGATGGCCTCCCAGGGCGCGAAGGTCCTGCAAACGCGCTCGGTCGAGATGGCCATGAAACACCGTGTCCGTGTTCAGGTTCGGTCTTCCTTCGAAGACAAGCCCGGAACGCTGGTGGTCGATGAGGACGAGATCGTGGAGCAAGCCCTGGTGAGCGGTGTGACCTACAGCCGCGATGAAGCCAAGATCACACTGCAGTCGGTGCCGGACCGTCCCGGCGTCGCCGCCGCCATCTTCGGCCCGCTGGCCGACGCGGCCGTGAACGTGGACATGATCGTCCAGAACATCTCGGCCGAGAATGGCCACACCGACATGACCTTCACCGTCGGCAACGCCGACCTGCAGCGGACGATCTCGGTCTTGGAGAAGAACCGCGAGCAGCTCGCCTATCGCGAGCTCAAGGCGGATCCCAATGTCGTCAAGGTGTCAGTCATCGGCGTCGGCATGCGCAGCCATGCCGGCGTCGCCCAGCGCATGTTTCAGGCTTTGGCCGAGAAGGGCATCAACATCCAGGTCATCTCCACCTCGGAGATCAAGGTCAGTGTCTTGATCGCCGCCGAGTACGCCGAGCTGGCTTTGCGCAGCCTGCACACCGCTTATGGACTGGACTCCGCATAGCCGATGCTCGCTGTGACCCTGAGGCCAAGGGGCGCGCCATGAGCAGCGCCCAGAGCGGGACTTGGGGAGGGGCGCGGCCGCTGATGCGGCAGCTGCGCGACCTCATGCGCAGCGGTGGGTCCACGCAGGAGCGGCTGGACCGCGTCGCCTCCCTCGTCGCCGACGACATGGTCGCCGAGGTCTGCTCCATTTACGTGCAGCGTGCCGGCGAGGTGCTCGAGCTCTTCGCGACCAAGGGGCTCAAGCCCGAGGCGGTGCACAGCACCATGCTGCGCCTCGGTGAGGGCATCATCGGCGACATAGCCTCCAGGGCGCGGCCGCTTAGGCTGGCCGATGCCCAAGGCCACCCTAACTTCGCCTATCGGCCTGAGACCGGGGAAGAAATCTATCGCTCAATGCTCGGCGTGCCGATCCTGCGGGCCGGCCGGGTGCTCGGTGTCCTTGCCGTTCAGAACAAGACCCAACGCAACTACAGCGAGGAAGAGGAAGAAGCCCTCGAGACGATCGCCATGGTCCTGGCTGAGATTGTCTCGGTTGCCGGGATCGTTTCCGCCGACGAAGAGAAGGGCACAGAGAGCGCACGGACGATGCCGGCGCGTCTCACCGGCTTGGTGCTGCACGAAGGCTTGGCGATGGGCACGGCCGTTCTGCATGAGCGCGGCTTGGTCATCACGCGCGTCGTTGCCGACGATACGGCGGCGGAGCTCAAACGGTTGGATGAGGCGCTGCAGGACATGCTGTCCCACCTCGACGATCTCGTGGCGGGCAGCGGTCTATCCGACAGCGGCGAATACCAAGAGGTGATCGAAGCCTATCGGATGTTCGCCCAGGATCGTGGTTGGCTGGAGCGGATTCGCGAGGCCATCAAAGGCGGGCTCACGGCGGAAGCGGCGACGCAGCGGGTCAACACCGATACGCAGGCTCGCTTCGAGCGCGTCAAGGACCCTTACATTCGTGAGCGTTACGCCGATCTCAAGGACCTCGGCGATCGCCTGCTTCAGCACCTGCTCAAGCCCGACAGTCAGCCGCAGAAGCACAAGCTGCCGCGTGAGGCGGTTGTGATCGCCCGCACCCTGGGCCCGGCTGAGCTGCTCGACTACGACACGGACAGCCTGCGGGCCGTGGTGTTGGAGGAGGGCTCGCCCACGTCCCATGTCTCGATCGTGGCGCGGGCCCTTGGCGTTCCGATCGTCGGCCGCTGTTCGGGGCTGCTCGGTCGTGTGCAGGCCGGCGATTTCGTCGTTGTCGATGCGGACAATGGCCAGGTCATGATACGGCCGCGGCAGTCCATTCGTGATTATTTCCAGCAGGCCATGGACGTTCGCAGCGCGCGAAGGGCCCTGTTTCAGCGCCTGCGAGAGCTGCCTTCGGTGACGAAGGACGGGGTCGAGGTCTCCTTGCACATTAATGCCGGTCTGCTGGTCGACGTACCGCAGATTGCCGATGTCGGGGCCGAGGGCATCGGCCTCTACCGAACGGAAGTGCCCTTCATGGTGCGCCATGCCTTTCCGGACGTGGAGGCGCAGCAGTCGCTCTACGCTCGAATCTATCAGCTGGCCGAAGGGCGGCCCGTGGTCTTCCGTACGCTCGATATCGGTGGCGACAAGCCCTTGCCCTACTGGCAGGTGCACGAGGAGGAGAACCCGGCGATGGGCTGGCGTGCGATACGCGTCGGCCTCGACCGGCCCTCGCTGTTGCGGGGGCAAATCAGGGCCCTGCTTCGGGCCGCCGCCGGTCGGGAGCTCAGGGTGATGTTCCCGATGATTTCCGACGTCTGGGAGTTCCGGCAGGCCAAGGCGCTGCTGATGAAGGAGCTGGACACCCACAATCAGGACGGCAGGCCCTCACCGCGTCATCTTCAGGTCGGCGCGATGCTGGAGGTTCCCGGCCTTGCCTGGCAATTGCCGGCCTTGCTCAGGGAGGTCGACTTCCTGTCGCTCGGAACCAACGACTTCTTTCAGTTCTTTTTTGCCACCGATCGCGGCAACCCGCGCTTGGCCCGGCGCTACGACACGCTGTCCCCAGGCAGCTTGGCCTTTCTGCGTCAGCTTTCCGAGCAGGCACGGGCTGCCGGCGTACCGGTGACCGTCTGCGGTGAGATGGCGGGAAACCCCTTGGAAGCCATGGCGCTGGTGGGCTGCGGTCTCAGGCGCCTGTCCATGAGCCCGCCATCGGTCGGGCCCGTGAAGAACATGGTGCGCAGCTTGGAACTGGCGCCATTGGAGCAGTTTGCGGAGCAGCTGAGCCACAGCGCCGACCACAGCGTTCGTGCGGTCATGCGGGCTTACGCGCAAGATCGCGACATCGCCATCTGAAAGCCACAGCCCGAAGACAGGGTTTGCTGCCACGCACTGCCGCTGATAAAGAGCTTAGTGATGCTATCCTCTCTTTTTTGGGCATTGCCCAAGGCGTGATGAGGTCGATTCATGGATCCCTATGACCGCCTACAGGCCGGAGACGAGCTCTCCGAAAGCCTGATGCCACCGCTCGGCACTGGAGAAATGCTGGCCATACGCCGTGAGGAGCTCGGCTACTCTCTGGCCCAGGCTGCGGACGCCCTGCGGATTCGCTACGTCTATCTCCAGGCCATCGAAGACGGCCGCTATCACGATCTGCCGGGAACGGCCTATGCGATCGGATTCGTACGCTCTTATGCCGAGTTCCTGGGGCTCGAGCCCGAGGAGACCGTCAAGCGCTTCAAGCAGGAGATTCACGGACTGGAACGGGCGCCGACGCTCGCCTTCCCGGTGCCGAAGCCGGAAGGCAAGCTGCCGGGCGGGGCCCTCATCCTCATCTCCGTCCTCCTGATCGCCCTGGGTTATGGTGCCTGGTATTTTCTGACTACCTCCGGCAACCAGGTCAGCGAGGTGCTGCCCAGCGCCGCGCCGATCGAGCAGGAAAGCGGACAAGCGGACGAATCGGTATCCGACGGCAGGGAGCAGGTTACAGCGCGTCCGGCCGGAAATGCCGGTGGCGAAGAACAGACCTCAGCCGGCGCAACGGCCGGGCAAAGCGGCAACAGCGAACAAGCCACAGAGACCCAGACCCAGATTCCGGCTCCTACGGCGCTCGGCGCAGGGCAGGCCGATATCGGCGCCGGGGCAGAGATTGAAATCCCCGCTGCTTCTCAGACGCCAGGCGTCAGTGTCGAGACGACCGAGACAAGCCAAGCCCCAGGCCAGCCGGCGGCTGAGGCGGAGGCGCCCGAGGCTGCGGTCGATAACGCAACGCAGACGGCCGTGGTCGAGCCACCGGCCGCTCCCCAATTGCCGGCCGGCGCCGCTGCCGGAGGCCGCATCTTTGGCGCCGACAACGCCGATGCCCGCGTCGTCCTGGCGGCGACTTCCGACAGCTGGGTACAGGTCCGCGACGCGGAGGGAGAGCTGCTGCTGACCCAGGTTTTGCGGACTGGGGACAGTTTCCTTGTGCCGAACGAGCCGGGCGTTACCATGCGCACCGGCAACGCGGGCGGGCTCTCGATCACGGTCGATGGGCGCCAAATCAACAGCTTAGGCGCGCTGGGTGACGTGATCGACGGTGTCCTGCTGGAACCGGACCGCCTGCTCAACGGCACAGCCCTTTTGCCGCGTTAACGGTTTTCCGCGGTTGTCGGCTGTCATCCAGCCGTCATGTGAGAGGTCTTGAAGAGGCGGCGTGCCAACGGCATGTTTTGCTTGGAGTCCAGCAGTCACGGCCGGACGAGAGGGAGAGCGATCTATGTCTTTGCGGCCTTACCGCGATATCTACCGCCGCAAGTCGCGTCAGATCTTCGTTGGCAAGGTGCCGGTCGGCGGCGATGCGCCCATCTCCGTCCAGTCGATGACCAACACGCTGACCACCGATGTGGCTGCGACCATCGAGCAAATTCGCCAGCTTGAGATCGCCGGAGCCGACATCGTGCGGGTTTCCTGCCCCGATGAAGGCTCCAGCGCGGCGCTGAGGGAGATCGTGCCCGAGGTCACGGTGCCCATCGTCGCCGATATTCACTTTCACTATAAGCGCGGTCTCGAGGCGGCTGCGAACGGTGCGGCCTGCTTGCGTATCAATCCCGGCAACATCGGCGGTCGCGATCGGGTCAAGGAAGTGGTCAAGGCGGCGCGTGACCACGGCTGCTCGATCCGCATCGGCGTCAACGCAGGCTCCTTAGAGAAGGAGCTTCTGGAGCGCTATGGCGAGCCTTGCCCGGAAGCCATGGTGGAGAGCGCCCTGAACCACGCCAAGCTGCTGGAGGACGAGGACTTTCACGAGTTTAAGATCTCGGTGAAGGCCTCTGACGTCTTCCTGTCGGTTGCGGCTTATCAGCAGCTTGCCGAGGCCACAGACTGTCCGCTGCATCTTGGCATCACCGAGGCCGGTGGCCTGCGCAGCGGTACCATCAAGTCGTCGATCGGCATCGGTTCGCTGCTCTGGGCCGGTATCGGCGATACGATTCGTGTGTCGCTCTCGACAGACCCGGTGGAGGAGATCAAGGTCGGCTTCGACATCCTCAAGTCGCTCAACCTGCGCCACCGCGGCGTTAACGTGATCTCTTGCCCCTCTTGTGCTCGCCAGCAGTTCGAGGTGATCAAAACCGTGGAGCGTCTGGAGCAGCGCTTGGCCCATATCACGACGCCCATGACACTGTCCGTGATCGGCTGCGTGGTGAATGGACCGGGTGAGGCGTTGATGACCGACATCGGCTTTACCGGCGGCGGCCGCGGCACCCATCAAGTCTACGTTGCCGGGGTACAGCACCATCGGCTCAAGGACGAAGACATCGTCGATCACCTGGTCGAAATGGTGGAGCGGAAGGCGGCTGAGATCGAAGCCGCCAAAGCCGAAGCTGAAGCCGTCGGCGAAACCCGAACGGCCGACGCAGCCGAATAGACCAATAGTCCTTTTTTCTCGCCTTTAGGGTCGTACGCTTTTGACAACGCTTCAGCCTGTCCGCGGCACCCATGACCTCTTGCCGGAGGACATGCGCCGCCATCGCTTCGTCAGCGAGAGCGCCCGCGAGATCGCGGCGCTCTATGGTTACGACGAGATTGCCACACCGATCTTTGAGTTCAGCGAGGTGTTCAAGCGCACCTTGGGCGAGGCGACGGATATCGTCACCAAGGAGATGTACAGCTTTGCGGTCGGCGAGGGCGAGGAGATCACGCTGAGGCCTGAGAACACGGCCGGCGTGGCGCGGGCGGTGATCTCAAACGGGCTGACCCAACAGCTGCCGCTGAAGTACTTCTACTCAGGCCCGATGTTTCGACACGAGCGCCCGCAAAAGGGCCGTCAGCGGCAGTTCCACCAAATCGGAGTCGAGCTTTTCGGCGTGCCGGAACCGGAGGGCGACGTCGAGGTCATTGCGCTCGGCGCAGACATTCTGGAGCGCCTCGGACTGCTCGATCGCGTCAGGTTGGAGCTCAACACCCTTGGCGATCCGGAAAGCCGCAAGGTCTACCGCGATGCGCTGGTGGCCTATTTCGAGGCGCACCGCGATGCACTTTCGGACGATTCGCGCGATCGCCTGAGCCGCAACCCATTGCGTATTCTCGACTCGAAGGACCGCAAGGACCAGCAGGTCGTCGCGGGTGCACCAGCCTTCGACGATTACCTGACGGACGCAAGCAAGGCTTTCTTCGACGCGGTCAAGCATGGGTTGGAGCGCAACGGGATTGCCTATCAGCTCAATCCCCGGCTCGTCCGTGGCCTCGACTACTACTGCCACACCGCGTTCGAGTTCAAAACGGACGAGCTGGGCGCGCAGGATACGGTGCTGGGAGGCGGCCGTTACGACTACCTGGTCGAGATGATGGGCGGCAATCCGGTTCACGGCGTTGGCTGGGCGGCCGGCATCGAGCGTCTTGCGCTGCTGCTGAGCGAGGCACCCAGCACGCCCCGCCCGATCATGGTGGTGCCGATCGGTGAGGCACAGGGCGAGATGGCCTTCGCGCTGGTCCAGCGTTTGCGCCGCGCAGGATGGCGCGCCGAGATCGGTTTCAGCGGCAACGTCAAGAAACGGATGCGCCGGGCCGATCGCCTGCAGGCACGGGCGGTGCTCATCTTGGGGGATGAAGAGGCCGAAAAGGGCGGCGTGACCTTGCGCGATCTCGACAGCGGGGAGCAGGACTTCGTCGCCGAGGCCGACTTGCAAGCCAGGCTCAAGCGTTTCATTTAGTGCGATCGAGTTGAAAGAGCCGGCCAAGGAGGCGTGAGTGCCTTCACTCTCGTCGCTCGCCATCGTTGGAATGAACCACCGCTCCGCGTCGTCCACCCTGCGCGAGAGGATGTTCGTCAGCGACCAGGATTTGCCGCAGCGCTTGACGCAGCTGCGCGGCGCCGGTCTGGAAGAGGGCCTCATTCTCTCGACCTGCGACCGCGTTGAGCTGATTTGCTATCGCGCGGCAGAGGATGAGGAACGGGCCTTGGCGCTCTTTGCCGAGTGGGGCGCTTTGCGTCCCTCCGCCCTCAACGGCCACCTCTACAGCTATCAGGGCGAAGACGCGTTGAGGCACCTTTTTGCGGTGGCGTCGTCGCTCGACAGCCAGATGATCGGCGAGCCACAGGTGCTCGGCCAGGTCAAGGCCGCCCATCGGGCGGCGCGGGACGCCGGCCTGACCGGGCCGCTGCTGGAGCCGGCGCTGCAGTCTGCCTATGCGGCCGCCAAGCGCGTGCGCAGCGAAACGCGGATCGCCGAGCGACCGGTCACCATTGCCGCCTCTGCCATGCAGGTTGCTCGAGACCTGCATGGTGGCTTGGACCGTTGCCAGGCGCTGATGGTGGGCTTGGGAGAGAGCGGCGAGCTTCTGGCTGGGGAGCTGCGCAGCGCCGGCGTGGCATCGCTGACTCTTACGCATCCCTCGACTGCACGGGCACAGCACGCGGCGGAGCGCTTGCGCTGCCATATCGGCCGCTGGGACGACCTCGGCGCCGCACTTGCTCAGGCCGACATCGTCGTCGCTTGCGGGGCCGCGGGCGAGCGGGTGCTGACCGTTCGCCAGGTCGAGGAGGCCTTGCGTCACCGCCGCCGTCGCCCAATGTTCTTCATCGACACGGCCATCCCCGCTGAAGTCGAGCCCGGTGCTCACGATCTGGACGGCGCCTTCGTCTACGACCTCGATGACCTCGAGCGCCTGGCAGCCAGTGGCCGGGAAAGCCGGCAATCCGTTGCAACAGAGGCTTGGCGCATCGTTTCGGAAGAGGTCGCGGTGTTCTTGCGCGACCGGGCGGAACGCGGGGCCGTGCCCGCCGTGCGGGCGTTGCGTGAGCATTTCGAGGAGGCACGCCGTGCGGTGCTTGCCGATCCGCGGCTGGGCCCTGAGGATGCAACCCGCCTCTTGATCACCCGCCTCCTGCACCAACCGAGCGAAGCCTTGCGGCAGGCGGCGGCGGAGACTCCGGAAGGCGCCGAGGAGCTGGATCGGATGGTTCGGCGTCTGTTTGCTTTGCCAGAGGAGCCTGAAGAGTGAGCTTGGAGGAGAATGTTGCGCGGATCGCATCGCGGTTCGAAGAGCTGAAAGGTCTGATCGCTGAGCACGAAGCGCCGGGCACCGACGAGTACACCCAGCTCTTGAAGGAGTTCTCCGATCTCACGCCGATTGCCGAGCACTACCAGGCACTGCAGGCGGCGCAGAGCGAGCTTTCGGACTTGGAGGCGCTGATCGACGACCCGGAGGGCGACAGCGAGATGCGGGACTTGGCCGCCGAAGAGCTGGAAGCGCTGAAGCCGAAGCTGGAGGACATGGAGCAGGAGCTGATGATCATGCTCCTGCCCAAGGACGAAGCCGACGAGCGCAACGCTATTTTGGAGGTGCGCGCCGGGACCGGCGGTGACGAAGCGGCGCTCTTTGCCGCCGAGCTCTATCGCATGTATCAGCGCTACGCCGAGCAGCATCGTTGGAAGTTCGAAGTGCTGGACTACGACGAGACGGGCATCGGTGGCTGCAAGGAAGCGAGCGCGTCGATTTCCGGGCGCGGCGTCTTCGCCCGTCTCAAGTTCGAGTCCGGCGTGCATCGGGTCCAGCGTGTCCCGGTCACGGAGTCGGGCGGCCGCATCCACACCTCGGCTGCAACGGTTGCCGTCCTACCGGAGGCGGAGGAGGTCGATGTGCAGGTCGAGGAGAAGGACCTGCGCATCGACACCTATCGTTCCCAGGGCGCCGGCGGACAGCACGTCAACACCACCGACTCGGCCGTGCGCATCACCCACCTGCCGTCCGGCATCGTCGTGCAGTGCCAGGACGAGAAGTCGCAGCACAAGAACCGCGCCAAGGCCATGAAGGTGCTGCGGGCGCGGCTCTACGACCACATGCGACAAGAGAAAGAGGCCGAAATGGCCGCCGAGCGCCGTAGCCAAGTTGGCAGCGGCGACCGCTCAGAGCGGGTTCGCACCTACAACTTTCCGCAAGGCCGGGTCACCGACCATCGCATCAACCTGACGCTCTACAAGCTAGAGCGCGTGCTGGCGGGTGAGGCGCTTGACGAGTTGATCGATGCCCTCGTTTTGGAGGACCAGTCGGCTCGCCTGTCTGCCATGCAATGAGATGCATCGACGAAGCCGTGGCTCTCGGCGCCGAAACGCTGTCGAAAGCCGGAATCGAGACGCCGCGTCGTGAAGCGCGCCTTCTCCTGGCGCATGTTTTGAAGGCCGACCTCGGACATCTTCTCGGTCATGGCGAAGAGTCGATCGGGACCGCCGAGTGGTCTGGCTATCTGCGCCGTCTGGAGCGCCGCGCGCAGCGGGAGCCGCTCTCGCGGATCGTTGGCTATCGGGAGTTTTGGGGACTTCCCTTTCAGCTCGGGCCCGACACGCTCGACCCGCGGCCTGACAGCGAAACGCTTGTCGAGGCCGTGCTGCAGCGCTTTCCCGAACGGCATCGTCCGTTGCGCATCCTCGACCTCGGCACGGGAAGCGGCTGTTTGCTGATCAGCCTCTTGGCGGAGCGGCCCTGCGCCGAGGGACTTGGCATCGACCGGAGTTTTGCGGCGGCCGCCGTGGCGGCGGGCAATGCGGCGCGCCTGGGGGTCGGCGCGCGGAGCCTCTTCAGCGTGGGGAATTGGTTGGACGCGCTGGCTGGCCGCTTTGACGTGGTCGTTGCAAATCCACCCTATGTTAGGACGGAGGAGCTTTCCGGACTGGCGCCGGAAGTTGCCGCATACGAGCCCAAGCTGGCGCTTGACGGTGGCAAAGACGGCCTCGACTGCTACCGCGCGATCGTCTCCGGCCTGCTGCCGGCACTCGCGGACGGCGGCCTGGTGTTTCTTGAGTTTGGCGAAGGCCAGGCCGATGCCTTAGAGGTTCTTCTGCGCCACGTCGGCTTCTCGCGTTTTAAGCGGTTGGCTGATCTGGCCGGGCGGGAACGCTGCCTGGTGGCAGGGCCGTAAAGCCCGAGGCCGCAAAAAAGAGGTTGGAATATCGGCATGCCGAAGCTAGGTTAGGAATAGAAAGAGGTGCGCCCCAGACACCGCGTGAGAGGCACAGTGTGACGGGGCCATCTTGTTCCCCCAAGAGGATTAGTGCGGCTTCTTCGGAAGCAATCGAACCTCGCAGCGGGCCGAGTAAGGCTTGCCGGGTGGAATGGATTAAGCGGATAAGAAATCGTTCTTAGTAAAACACGGGGCGATGAGACCTAACAACAATCAGCGGCGCGGTCGTGGTCGCGCGGGCCGGCGTCCGAATGTTCCGGCGCGGGCACAGACTTACGATAGCAACGGGCCTGGCGGGCGGATTCGCGGTAATGCGACGCAGGTCTATGAGAAGTATGTTGCCCTGGCGCGTGACGCCATGGCAGCCGGTGACCGTGTTCTGGCCGAAGGCTTGAACCAGCACGCCGAGCATTACTTCCGCATCATTAACGACAGCACGGATCCGGAGCCGCTCCGTCCGCCTGCGCCGCCTAAGGAAGAGATTGAGGTGTCTCAGCCTCAGTCTCAGGACGCGGCGGAGCAACCTGCGGCCAGCAGCGAAGCGCCGGCTGAGGCAACGCAGAGCGAGGCCGACAGTCAGCAACAACCGCCGCGGCGGTCACGCCGTCGTCCTAGGCCGCCGATGGGCGATGGAGAGACGGCTGGCGAGGCCTCTCAAGCCAAGCCCACGCAACCGGCCGATGAGCAAGCGGGGCGCAGCGAAGCCTCTGAACAGCCAAGTGCTGAAGACGAAGGGCTGAGGAAGATGCTCTCGGCCACCGGTGGAGCCGCTACAGGCGGTGCCTCGGGCGGAAACGCATCGCCGCGGCGCCGCAAGTCGAATGGCTCTGCCGAGGCAAAGGAGCCTGACGCGCCCGACGAGCAGCCCGAGACGGCGTCGGAGCCGGCGTAAGCCGCGCACGACACGCTTGTTTGCGAAGCAACCGCAGTCTCGGCGGTGGCGCTGGCGCTCTATCGTTCCCAAATCTGCTGTGGGAACCGCTCTTTGCGGGGCGCTCCCCCTTGTGTCAAATTTGCAACAGTCCAATATACGGCTAGGACGTCGAGCCTTCCTATAGGGTTGCTTAATTGAGGGCCTTGAGGCGGCTCGTTCGGGTCCGGCACCGCAACTCGTGCGCTTGATACAAGGCACGGAAGAGGAGGGCGAATCAGCATGGATTTCGAAAAGTATACCGAGCGCGCGCGCGGACTGGTTCAGGCCGCGCAGACTTTAGCGACGAGGGGGAGCCACCAGCGTCTGACGCCGGAGCATCTGCTCAAGGCGCTGTTGAACGACGACGAACAGATCTCTGCGCGCTTGCTGGCTGCTGCTGGCGGCGATGTGGCCGGCATTACCCAGGCTTGCGACCTGGCGCTCGACAAATTGCCCAAGGTGGAAGGCACCGGCGCCGGGCAGCTCTATCTGGCGCCTGAGTTGGCCAAGGTGTTCGAACAAGCCGAAGAGCTAGCCAAGAAGGCCGGCGACAGCTACGTCACCGTGGAACGCCTGCTGCTGGCGCTGAGCATGGCCTCGGCGACGACGGCGGCCAAGATCATCACCGAGGGCGGCGCGACGCCCCAGGGCATCAACAGCGCGATCAACGATCTGCGCAAGGGGCGCACGGCCGACACGGCCAGCGCCGAAGACACCTTCGATGCCTTGGAGAAGTACGGCCACGACCTGACGGCTGTCGCCCGGGCCGGGAACGTCGATCCGGTGATCGGGCGCGACGAGGAGATCCGGCGGACCATTCAGGTTCTCTCGCGCCGCACCAAGAACAATCCCGTGCTGATTGGCGAGCCCGGTGTCGGCAAGACGGCCATCGCGGAGGGCTTGGCTCAGCGCATCGTCAACGGTGACGTGCCGGAGTCGCTCAAGAACAAGCGCCTCATCGCCCTCGACCTGGGCGCCATGGTTGCGGGCGCGAAGTTCCGCGGCGAGTTCGAAGAGCGCCTCAAGGCGGTGCTGGAGGAAATCAGCAATGCCGCCGGAGAGATTATCATTTTTATCGACGAGCTCCACACGCTGGTCGGGGCCGGCAAGGCGGAAGGGGCGATGGATGCCTCAAACATGCTGAAGCCCGCATTGGCTCGGGGGGAACTGCACTGCGTTGGCGCCACCACGCTGGATGAGTATCGGCAGCACATCGAAAAGGACGCCGCCCTGGCCCGCCGCTTTCAGCCGGTTTTCATTAACGAGCCGTCGGTCAGCGAGACCATCGCTATCCTGCGCGGGCTGAAGGAGAAGTACGAGCTGCATCACGCGGTGCGCGTGACCGACAGTGCCCTGGTTGCCGCGGCGACGCTGTCCAACCGCTACATCACCGACCGCTTTCTCCCTGACAAGGCGATCGACCTGATCGACGAAGCCTGTAGTCGCCTTCGCATGGAGGTCGACTCCAAGCCGGAGGAGATTGATGGTCTCGACCGTCGGATCATCCAGCTCAAGATCGAGCAGGAAGCCCTCAAGAAGGAAAGTGACGCCGCTTCGCAGGAGCGTCTCGAGGCTCTGCAAAAGGAACTGGCCGACCTGGAGGAGCGCTCTGCCAGCCTGACGGCGCAGTGGCAGGCCGAGAAAGAGACTCTCGCCAGCTCGCAGAAGATCAAGGCCGAGCTTGAGCAGGCCCGCAGCGACGTGGAGATTGCGCAGCGCGAAGGGCGACTCGACCGTGCGTCGGAGCTGATCTACGGCGTCATTCCGGAGCTGGAAGGCAAGCTTGCCGAAGCCGAGAGCCTTTCCGAGAGCCGCATGGTCAACGAGGAAGTGACCGAAGACCAGGTGGCAGGCGTGGTATCCCGCTGGACCGGTATTCCCGTCGACAAGATGCTGGAAGGGGAGCGCGACAAGCTCCTGCGTATGGAGGACGTGATTGGCCAACGGGTCATCGGCCAGCAGGAGGCGATCACGGCGGTCTCAAACGCCGTGCGCCGGGCGCGGGCCGGTTTGCAGGATCCCAATCGTCCGATCGGTTCCTTCCTCTTCCTGGGACCCACCGGCGTCGGCAAGACGGAGCTGACCAAGGCGCTGGCGAGCTTCCTGTTCGACGACGAGCACGCGATGGTTCGGCTCGACATGTCCGAATACATGGAAAAGCACACCGTCGCCCGCATGATCGGAGCCCCCCCGGGCTATGTCGGCTATGAAGAGGGCGGTGCGCTGACCGAAGCCGTGCGCCGGCGGCCCTATCAGGTCGTGCTCTTCGACGAGGTCGAGAAGGCTCACCCGGACGTCTTCAATGTCCTCTTGCAGGTTCTCGACGACGGCCGCCTGACCGATGGGCAAGGCCGGACGGTGGACTTCCGCAACACCCTGATCATTCTGACCTCGAACTTGGGCGCCGACATCCTGGCGCAGCAGCCCGAAGGCGAGCCGGTGGAGATGGTGCGCGAAGCGGTGATGGAGAGAGTCCGTGCCGCTTTCAGGCCTGAGTTCCTCAACCGTCTCGACGAGATCCTGCTGTTCCATCGCCTTGGCCGTGAGCAGATGGCGGGAATCGTCGAGGTGCAGCTTGAGCGCCTGGAGGCCCTGCTGGCCGAACGCAAGCTCACCCTGTCTCTGGACCAGAGCGCCAAGGACTGGCTGGCTGAGCGCGGCTATGATCCGGTTTACGGCGCGCGGCCGTTGAAGCGGGTGATTCAGCGCGAACTGCAGAATCCCCTGGCCGAGCGCATCCTGTCCGGCGAAATCGGTGAGGGCGCGGCGATTTCGGTCAGCGCCAGCCCGCTTGGCCTGATCATCGACGGCGCCGCCGCAAAGGCAGCTTAGACAGAAGTGAACTTTGCCGGGTCGAGGGGAGCGCTTTTCGGCAACTCACCTCGACCCGGCTTTGTCCTTGAGGGCAGGGGTAGCTACCCGCCTGCTTAAGCCTATCGCTGCCGCACCGCGACGATGGTACTCTGCGGGCGGTGCCGTTCGCGCAAGGCGTCGATGCGTTCGCGTGCTTCCTGAAAGGCTTTCAGGTCTGCACCCTTAAGGCGCTCGCCGGCCGGCAGCTTGATCGAGCGCGGATTGACCTGCTTGCCGTTGGAGATGACCTCGTAGTGAAGGTGCGGTCCCGTCGAGCGGCCGGTCGAGCCGACGTAGCCGATGACCTGGCCCTGCTTGACGCGGGCGCCGGCCTTGATGCCGCGGCCATAGCGGCTGAGGTGGGCATAGGCGGTCTTGTACGTTCCGTTGTGGCGGATCCTTACGTACTTGCCATAGCCGCCGTTGCGGCCTGCCCTTTCGACGACGCCATTGCCGGCGGCATAGATGGGCGTGCCGGTCGGCGCGGCGAAGTCGACGCCTCGGTGCATCTTGCTGTAGCCCAAGATGGGGTGCCGCCGCATGCCGTAGCCGGAGGAGATGCGCGCACCGTCGATCGGGGTGCGTAGCAGGGATTTGCGCACCGAGCGGCCGTCGGCGGTGAAGTAGTCGGTGAAGCCGCTCTCGGGCGTGAATCGGTAGATTCCGATCGGCTTGCCGCTCAGGATGAGCTCGGCGTAGAGCAGATCGCCCGGCTTGGCCAGTTGGCCGTCGTGCTCGTGCAGGGTCTCATAGAGCAACGCGAAGCGGTCGCCAGGCTGCAGTTCGCGCTGGAAGTCCACGTCGAAGCTGAAGGCCCGGATCATCGCCGCGAGTGTTGCGGGCGGGATCTCCAGTGCGCTGGCATCGGCGAAAAGGCTTCGGGTGATCTCGCCGTCGACCGCATTCAGCGACGGAAAGAGCTGCCGGGGAATGGCCTGGGCGACATAGCCGTCGCCGTCGAACCGCACTTCCACGTCCTGCTCGACGTTCGGGCGCATCTTGAGGCCGAGCAGGCGTTGGCCATCGCCATCGGCCGGCTCGAGCATGAGAGAGATTTCTTGCCCGGCGCGAAGCCGGCGCGGTGAGAAGATGCCGGCCATGGCATCGACGGCGGCGTGCACCTCGCGGTGCGATACGCCGAAGCTGGCGAGCAGGCCGGCAAGCGTGTCGCCTGACTCTAGGACAGCGGTGGTGCTCCAGTCGTCGGCGGTGACTTCTGTCAGCACGGCAGCGTGCGGCGCCGGCTCTTCCATTGCATACGACGGGGCCGTCAATGTTGCCAGCGCCAGGGCGGCCAAGAGCGTTCCAATGCGACGGACAGGCGCGCTACGAACAGTGCCGCCGTTCAAATTCTTGGGCTGCCATAGACGAATGGCCCGGTGCCGGGGTGGTTGTTTTTCTGTCAAGGATAAGGTCCCTCACGTCCGTTTGCTTTGTTGGGTGCATGCGCACCGTCGTCCCCCGGCGATCAACGAGGTTTTGCCCTCGTTAACCATCCTTTACATATTGGCACCTTGGTTAGGTTATTTTTCTCTGTCAATCGTTAAGATATCCCGGCGATTGCGTGCAATGCCCGTTTTTCTCTGGATTTGGCGGCAACAGGCGTGTTGCTTTCTTGTTGACAGCCTTTAACGCTTTCGCTACACACAGTGCCCTTGGCGTTGCCGCGGGCAGCGCCAAATCCTTCTTAAAAGCGGGATTCGCCGGGGCAGCGCCCTCGTTCGCGCTTGGGTTATTTGACAAGTTGGATTGGTTTGGAAGGGATGTGTTGGCGGTTGGCCTTTTGGGCTGATCAGCTGATATGTCTTAGGTGTCTGT